>Ga0209203_1000003_pt1 | contig 441862 bp, 371 predicted proteins | sample AD_UKC109_MetaG_FD_184423 | JGI IMG/M metagenome (GOLD analysis project Ga0209203, IMG submission 184423) | Active sludge microbial communities of municipal wastewater-treating anaerobic digesters from Hong Kong - AD_UKC109_MetaG (SPAdes)... | ecosystem: Engineered > Bioreactor > Anaerobic >... | reverse complement strand
GCTAATTCCTTTCGACTTTTCTGACTCATTTTGTTCCCCATAGGCCTTCCTTCCGGGGCTTATGGTAACAATTTATTTTGATTCACCGAATCTGCTTCAGTAACATTTAATTTGATTCACGTCACGGCATCAGATTTCTGCTGAAGACAGACACCAGTATGGTAAAATATCGAAGATATGAGTTAACGGATAACAGCAAAATATGAGTGCCTCAAGGAAATGGAAATTCGTTATCCTTGGGGCACTTTTTATATAGAGGCAAGGTTGTGGCAAAGATAAAGATTAGCGTGACACGTAAAAATGCATCGAGCAAACTAGAAAAAGTCAAAATCCTTATGGATGATGCTACAAAAATGCAGAAGTGTCAGGAATTCATCAATAAGTTTATCTTGTGCGAGATTGCTTGTAAGCATATCGTTGAAGCCTATAAGAAGCACAAAAAGTCTTTAAAGCCAGGCGAATATATCACATTGGATATGAGACACATTCCGGCTGCAATGACAGAATACAAGTATGCGATACCAAAGTATGTCTTAAGCGATGTTTTTGGCAGCTGCAAAAAGGATGACTCGAAGTCTGCGAAGAAACTCCGCGATGGGATTATGCATGCAATGAGCGAAGACGATCTGAATGAGGTCATTCGTCGTGAAGAATTCCTGCATGGAAGGATGGACGAGTTTCTGAGCTACTTCAAATAGCGATGGGGTTCAATAATGTTGCCAACTCGTTACTTGCAGAATATGCGGTTTCAATAATCTTGAAACCTTGGTAGGTGTTGCTATCAATTTCGAAAGCTCGTGCTACGTTGAGACAATCCTTCCGGTTTCCGGTATAAAAGAGAAAAGATTAGAGGAATAATCGATGATAAACAACGAATCGATGACAGAGCTTTCCCCCAGTCAAAAAATAGATGCTCAAATCAATGAACTCGGTGAGGATTGGCGAGGTCAAAAATTGAAAGAAATTCGTCAATTGATCAAACAGACAGATCCCGAAATAGTTGAAGAATGGAAATGGAGAGGTACAGCCGTATGGTCGCACAATGGGATCATCTGTACCGGTGAAGTCTATAAAAATGTCGTCAAAATGACCTTTGCGAAAGGAGCGCTCTTGCCGGATCCCGATCATTTGTTCAATTCCGGTTTGGAAGGAAATATCAGAAGAGCGATCGATTTCCATCAAGATGATGAAATAAACAAAATCGCACTTTCACAATTAATTCGGGATGCGATTACTGTAAACGATTCTTCCCGTAAAAGCATTCACAAATCCGAATCGATTTAAGCTCCGGTAACCGGAAAATGTCGTTTAGCTTTCGCTTCAAACATATAATTTTTTCTCTGATTTTTTGCCCTATATCTATCAATCCGTGAATATGATCGACAATCCTTTATTTATCAGCCGATATATTTAAATTTTTCCTGTCAACTCCCCAACAATTGCTGATCATAAAGAAATAGCACTTCATTAATCAGGTCGATATCATATAGTTGATTTCGCATAAAATAACTTACAATCACATCAAACAGCTGATTTCGCGATAAGGTAAAGCCGGTTTGAGCCAAAAGTTCTACCGTCTCTTCGAATGGAATCTTTAACGCAACAGACAGTGCAATAATCGTTTGTTTTGTCACAAAAGATCCACCTTTGCTTCCGACTTTAGAAAACCAATCCCGGCTGAGATTGGCCTTTGTACAAACCTCTATCTCTGCTAAACCGCTCTTTTTAACTATTTGTGTAAGGATTTCCAAAAACGGTTCCACATTCCTCTTTACTGAATCGCCTTCCCCTTCGTTTGATATTCCACTCGGCTTTTCATACACCCGATCGATATACTCAGATAGGTTTTTTAATAGGTTCTCATCGACTACAATGGAAGATTTGTCCAAAACAGCCAAATAAATCTCCATCTCGTTCTCAGTCAAAAAATCCCGAATAGCAGAGGTCGCTACACTCAATGCCTCCTTTTTGGGATAGCCATAAATCCCGGCGGATATGAGCGGAAATGCGATGGATTTACATCCGTTTTTCAAAGCCAATTTCAGGCTGTTAGAGTAACACGAGCGGAGCTGCATCGCCTCACCATGTTTTCCGTCCCGGTAAATCGGACCGGCGGTATGGATAATATACTTAGCAGGAAGTCTGAACCCCGGTGTGATAACGGCATCTCCGGTTTGAATCGGAGCTAATTTATCACAAGCAGCTTGTAGCTCAGCCGCTCCGGCCGCCCGAAAAATTGCCCCGCAAACACCGCCTCCCATCCGAAGGGCGGTATTTGCCGCATTGACGATTGCGTCTGTTTTTATTTTTGTTATATCTTGCTGAATTATCAGAAACGGCATAATTTTCCTTCCTTGATCCGATTGACTCTCTTTTTTTTACTGCCGGCTTTATCGATTGATTAACTGGATTCTCTCAAATCAAGCCGAAATATTGCCTTTCTGATAGCGAATGAATCCGTTTCTAAGATAAAACAATATCTATGCGTAATTCCTATTCTTTCAATCCGGTCCTAAAAGAATGGTCTTTTAATTATAGTGAATGATCTTCTACCTTTTCGAAGCATTTTTTGGAAATTCCTATTTTATGTCTGGTACTATATATAAACCGAATTTTTCTATGTTTTTTTGCCGGTCCGATATATCTCGGTCCTTAATTCTTATGTTATTCATTAAAAATAGCGTCTGGTTGATATTTATAAACCAAGTTCATACTCGATTATTTCTGAGTTGACACAGCGAATAATATTGAACCAAACAGACAATTTTTTCGAATCGCGAAGAGAGAATCAATTAACCATATGCTATTTATTTAGATGATTTATAGAATCTTATTCAAAGCTCAATTTGTAATAAATTCTCGAACGATCGGTTAAAGCCATTAAAATTTACGAATAATCATCAATATATCTCGTTTGACTATATCGGAGGCTCAAAAAATGCAAGATCGATCGCGTAAAATTGCCGTGACAGGCGTACTGGGTGCCGTTACGATTCTTTTGGGGTTAACTCATTGGGGATTTATTCCTTGGTTCGGCGGAGTATCCCTGACCATTATGCACATTCCGGTCATCATCGGTGCCATTCTCGAAGGACCGGCTGTCGGCGCAGGCATCGGTTTAATTTTTGGATTATTCAGCATGCTTCAAGCTGCCATAGCCCCTTCCGGACCTACGGATGTTTGGTTCACCAATCCTCTTCTTTCGATACTTCCCAGATTAATGATCGGACCGATCACGTGGCTGGTTTATCATTCACTGAAACATTGGCAAGCCGGTGCAATCATCATCAGTGCCATCGCCGGATCGGCAACCAATACGGTTCTGGTTTTAGGGATGATGGGATTGTTAAGGCTGCTCCCATGGCAGGTGTTGGGTGGAATCGCACTGATTAATGGCTTGCCAGAAATCGGCGCATCCGCACTGATTTCATTCTTAGTAATCGTCGCAGTCCGACAAATCAAAGTCGGCAAAAGACAAGGTTCCGAAGTGTAAATTCTCCGCCAATCAGAAAATAAAAATCAAAACGACAATCCATAAGACAATCAAAAGAAAAACGGCTTCACGCCGCCCAAAAGAATATTCAACCATGCTGGTGCGATTTGCTTTAAATCCATATGCTCTGGCATCCATTGCAAGTGCCATCGTTTCCGCTCGGGTTAAACTGATTGTAAAAAGCGGTATCAACAGTGGAAAGATTTGCTTCACACGGCTCAAGAGTCCCTTGGATTTAATTACCCATTCCGCTCCGCGTGAAGCTTGAGCTTTGGCAATTCTCTCCGCAGATTGAGCCAAAAGGGGTAGAAAGTGCAACGCGATTTGGATCATCATGACAAAATCCATCGTATGAATCCCCAATGCGTTCAGCGGATGAAGGATGTGTTGTAATCCATGAATCATTTCCGAAGCAGATACACAAAAAGTCATCAGACTGATTGCCAATATCAATGCACTGAATCGAAAAATCAACAGCAATCCCGACATTAAGCTGGGAATCGAAACTTGAATCGGCCCGACTCGAAACAACACGGACTGACCCCGAATCGGGAAAAAAACAATTTGAATCAACGCAATAACGATCAAAAAAGGCAGAGGGATCAATATTCCTTTTAGAGCAAAACGCAAAGGAATTTTGGCGATGATTAATCCGATAAGAGAAGCGATTAATCCGATACCGACACCGATTATCGAAGGACTGAATGTCATCGCTAAAATCAAGATCCCGAATCCGATCAGCTTCGAACCGGGCTCAAGGTGATGAAGGATAGATCCGGTCGGAATGTATTGTCCGATCGTGGTTTTTGAGAGAAAATCAAAGTCATTCATTTTTATTAAAACTCGGTAAAGAGTTCACTTCGGTAAAAATTTCAACTAATGTTACAGCGTCAGATGAAATCGGCCAACCCTTATCCCGTAAACATTGTGCAAAACGAACGGAAATCGGTTGATCCAATCCTACCGACTCCAATTTCTCTCGATCGGAAAACACTTGGGAAACCGGTAAATTGAATATGCTTCGACCGTCCGATAGGACAGTCACATTTTCTGCCAATTCGACGATATCGTCCATATTGTGAGTTGAAATAATTAACTGCATCTCATTTTTTTGCAGTGATCGCAGATTCTCTATCAAATTTCGTCGGGATCGCGGATCAAGTCCGCATGTCGGCTCATCCATAATCAAAAGCGAAGGATGAGAGGCCAGAGTAGCCGCCAAAGCCACTTTCCGCTGTTCGCCCCCGCTTAAAGTGGCGGTAATTCGATCTTTGAAGGTTTCAAAATCAAGCCCCACAAAATTCATAGCCCATTTTACGCGTTCCCGTAAATTTTCCGTCCCGTAAAATAATTTCGGACCGTAAGCGATTTCGTCCCCTACATATTGTTTGAAAAAATAGGATTCCGGATTTTGGAAGACCAATCCGGCGTAATGTCGCAATGCCCGCAGATCGAAATTCATGGAATTCAGATCAAACGGACCAACTTTTACACGACCGCTTTGCGGAAGATACAGTCCGTTCAAATGTTGCAAGAGACTCGATTTTCCTGATCCGGTCGCCCCGATAATACCATGTGGAAATCCTTTGGGAACAGTCATCGAAACGTCGTAAAGAGCCTGCTGCTGTAAAATATTTCCGGCTAAGTATGTATAAGAAAGATTTTGAATTTCAATTTCATCGATGGCCGGTTGCGAAAACCGCGGAGTGAATTTGTCTCTTTGCCTAAAAGGGCCGGTGAAGTCCGGAATGGCTCCAAACAGATCCTTTAGATCAATTTTTTTGCCCTTAAAACCGGTAAACCAATCAGGAAAAGCTTCGTAAATACGATATTCAGTCGGTTGTTCGAGCCCACCGGTATCCAACAGGTTCGGGTCCGAAAAAAGGACTTCGGGCGCTCCGTCAAAAATCAGAGAACCTTCATTTAGAAGAAGAACTCGATTTGCGAGATTTACTTCTTCCATAATATGTGTGATAAAAATAATCGTAATTCCCATCCGGTTCAAATCGCCCATACACTGAAGTACATCCCGGCGACCGATCGGATCCAACATAGCAGTTGTTTCATCGAAAATGATCGCGCTCGGTTGCATGGCTAACACACCGGCCAATGCCACTCGTTGCATTTGTCCGGCTGAAAGCATATGAGGTTGTCTGAAACGATAGCTATCTGCATTGACAACGGCAAGGGATCTATTCACTTGTTCGCGAATTATTTTTGGAAGACGGCATAAGTTTTCTGGTCCGAAAGCGACATCTTCTTCAACAATCGTCGCAACAATTTGGTCTTCGGGGTGTTGAAAAACCATCCCGATTTCAGATCGTATTTTCGGAACAGCTTGCCGATTACGTGTATTTTCCCCGTTAATATACACATTACCTTCGGTCGGTAAAAGCAAAGCATTTAACTGACGGGCAAGAGTCGTTTTACCGGATCCGTTTGCACCCACCAGTGCAATCAATTCTCCCGGGTAAATCGTAAAGTTTATATCTTTCAAGATCGGAGGAAATTCTTCCTCTATCCCCGGTTGTCGGTAAGTAAGATGATCCGTCTGGATCAAAGGTTTCAACGCAAAAATCCTGTTCCGGCTGACTATCAAAAAATAGCCATTCGAATTATACCGACGATTTATCCAAATCATTCAAAATCTCGAAAGATAAAGGATTGAGTCTATGAAAATAATCGATAGGAAATCGGAAAATAATTATTCCTTTGAATTGATAGTAATTTTTGTAACAATGGGGGCGGACAAGGGCTGAAAAGTAAACCCAGCTTTTATCTAATATAGGTACAGAATAACATATCAGAAGATAAACTGAAAAAATTTAAAAATAGTTTTAATCAATCTTCTTTCTTAATATTGTATGAGTTATCATTCCTTCGCGATAATATTCACTTGAATAAAGGATTGGTTTCCCTAACACATTGTGACCAATCTCATCCAGATGCAGGAGAGCAGTTCCCTTTGAAACTTGCAATTCCGCAGCCAGTAATTTATCGGCATTCACCGCATGAATTTCGGTTAGGTCAAAAAAAACATCTTCTTCGCAATATGTTTTTAAAAAATCGAAAATCGGTTTATGCAGCTCAGATTCCTCATAGTTCATATTTCTTATCAAAGAAGATGAAAAAGAATCTATACAAAAAATAGTCGGGACTTCGTCAGCACTAATCAATCTTGTCACCCGGATCATCTGTGATCCTTTTTCCAAACAAAGTTTCTTAATCTCCATAGAATTTGCCGTTGAATATTCTACTTTCGAATAAACTGTCCCAGGTCTATAACCCGCATTCCGAATAATATCGAGAAATTCCTCTTCAAGATCAATACGCGTCTGCACTTCAAGAACCTGTCGATTGATGAGCGTTCCGATGCCGTGGATCCGATTTATAAAACCCTCCCGTTCTAATGTTGCAAGCGCATCACGCATTGTCGAACGACTTACACCAAAATGCTCAGCTAATCGGATTTCAGGAGGAAGACGATCAAGCATACGATATTCCCCCTCATTTATTTCTATTAAAAGACGCTGGACTGTTTGTGTATTTACTTGTGTGCTGAACTTATTCATGACATTTGTCTCTTATATTGATTATTCTAACTGATTTTCCCTTTTACAAGACTTGCAACATTGTCAGAACAAATATGACAAAATTGATTCAAGCTTTTGATTCCCCCAAAAAAGATAATTACTCTCACTCGGACGAGTTTTGATATTGTCTGACAGTTTGGATTTTACTATAGACAATTAAAATAAAAAGGTTTATTATAAAAATAGGTCGTACCAATAAAAGACGAGTTTACAATTCAAAGGAGCAAAAAATGAAAAAATCGAATATGTATTTAATTGTCATTATGGTTCTCATTGCAGTTGTCACCTGCTTAACAGGTTGGCAAAAGGCAGATGCAGCGGATAAACTTAAAATCGCTTTGGTTCTTCCCGGTAAAAAAGATGATGTATCTTTCAACCAGGCCATGTACCGCGGAATGATGGAATATGCCGAAAAACATGCCGATGAAGTGGATGTCAAAGTTGTCGAAAACATCTACGATGTTGCTGATATTGAACCGACTTTAATTGAATATGCAAATGAAGGTTTCGATGTTGTGATCGGACATGGGTATCAGTTTTCAGAACCGGTCATTACCGTCGCGAAAATGTATCCGGAAGTCGCTTTCTTGCTCGGTTGTGGTGTTGGCGATGCCCCCAACGTTATTCGCTATGATGTCCAACTTGAAGCCGGTGGTTATCTAATGGGTGTTGTTGCTGCTTTGGCGACTCAATCCAATAAAATCGGCGTCATTGGCGGTGGTGAAGGCTCGGAAATTACCCGCGGTCATGAAGGATACAAAGCCGGTGCAAGATCCATCAACCCTGAAATTGAGATCCAGGAGGTTTATACAGGTGACTGGAACGATACCACCGGCGCTTATGAAGCAGCTATTGGCATGTACGATTCCGGTGTAGATGTAATCTGGCATTCGGGTGACGGAATCGGTTTGGGTGTTGTTCAAGCTGCCGAAGAAAAAGATAAATATGTCCTCGGTAATGTCGAAGATCAGTTTTCCCTTGCAGAGAAGAATGTTCTTTCAGGCCTTCAGTACGAATGGGGTAATGCACTTGAAAACATCTTTGCAATGATTAAAGATAAATCCTTTTTCGTTGAGGGAAAAGACACGGTTATGATCAACGTTGCAAACGGAGGTCTTTCCATGACTGAACTTAACGATGTCAAAGGTTGGCTGACTGATGAAGACAAAGCAATAATTGCTGATGTTTATGAAAAACTTGGTCAGGGTGCCATTGAGCTTCCCGAAGTTTGATCTATCTTAATGAATAAAACGAAGGGACTTGACCTAACAAGCCCCTTCGTTAACTTATAAGCCAGGAGGTAACACAATGGATGATCAATGTGTCGTTGAAATGCGCGGAATCACAAAAATTTTCAATGGCGTTAAGGCAAATGACAATGTGGATTTCTTCTTAAAAAAGAGATCAATCCATGGTTTATTGGGAGAAAACGGAGCCGGAAAAACAACTCTCATGAACATCCTATATGGCTTGTATCAGCAGGAAGAAGGCGAAATTTTTATAAACGGTAAAAAAGAAGACATTTCATCACCGCTAAAAGCAATCTCTATCGGTATCGGTATGGTTCACCAACATTTTATGCTTGCCAGGCCACTGACAGTGACCGAGAATGTAATGCTTGGGAAGAAATCAAGACGTGGTATTCTATTGGATACTAACCAAACATCTAACGAGTTGAAAGCCCTATCCGATAAATATCAAATGGATATCGATCCGAATTCCAAGATCTGGCAACTTTCCGTCGGCGAACAGCAACGTGTTGAGATTTTAACCGCTATTTATATGGGCGCTGAGATCCTAATTCTGGATGAACCTACCGCAGTTCTGACACCGCAAGAAACTGAATCCTTTTTTGAAACGCTTCGGCAGATGCGGCAAGACGGAAAATCAATCATTCTAATCACCCATAAACTTGAAGAGATTATTTCTATCGTTGATGAAGTAACCGTCCTCCGCGATGGAAAAATGGTCGGACGAAGGACTATGGACGCAAGTGTTACCAAAGACGATTTGTGCCGAATGATGGTCGGTCGCAATGTGCTATTCGATTTTCCGCCTGCCGAGACGGAGCCGGGAGAGATAAAATTCTCAATCCGCAATATTTCTGTTAAAAATGACAAAGGCGTGCAAGCATTGCAGAATTTCTCATTGGATATTCGCCGGGGTGAAATTGTTGGTTTGGCCGGTGTTGATGGAAACGGCCAAAAGGAGCTTTGTGAAATCCTTACCGGACTTCGTCCTGCAGAAAGTGGTACCTTACAACTGGATGGCAAGGACGTAACCAACCGAACTCCGAATTACTACATCAAACAGCATATTTCCCATATTCCTGAAGACCGTCAAACGATAGGTCTTGCGCTAAATTGGAATCTAAAAAATAACCTTATTATTAAACAACTCGGCAAAGGTCCGTTTACTCGCAAGGGATTTATAGAAGAAAAACTGGTTGATCAAAACTGGGAGAAAGCACGTGATGCTTATCAGATTAAAGCTATTGACGGTAACGAATTAGCTCGTTCGCTTTCCGGTGGTAACCAACAGAAACTGATTCTTGCTCGTGAATTAAGCCTTGATCCCCATGTGCTGGTTGCAAATCAACCTACCCGTGGCTTGGATGTGAGGGCGTCAGAATATGTTCGCGGTCAGATTCTTAAAGCGCGAAATAGCGGAACAGCTGTTTTGCTAGTTTCTGCTGATCTCGAAGAAATTCTACAACTATCCGACCGTATCGCAGTGATCTATGATGGTCAGTTGATGGGAATATTGCCGCGAGGTGCAGATCCAATGGATATTGGCGCTCTGATGATGGGGAAGAAACAAGAGGTACATGATTGATGAATGAAAAAACAAGAAAAACAGCTATTAATGCCTTCGGTACAATTTGCATGATCCTTATTGCCTTAATACTGGGAGGTATTTTGGTATATTTGACAGGAAATAGTCCCTTTGAGGCTTATGGTGCGATGCTGCGCGGAGCGTTCAGTAGTCCGCAGCGAATCTCTGAACTATTTGTCAAACTGATTCCCATCTTATTAATGGCTTTTGGGGTATCCATTGCATATAAAGCGCAACTTTGGAATATTGGTGCGGAAGGGCAGTTCATCATGTCATCCATTGCCGCAACTGCAGTCGCGCTCTATATTAATATTCCTATCCCGGTACGTTTTATCCTCTCTTTTATCGCATCTTTGGCAGCCGGGGCTCTTTACGCAGGATTAGCCGGTTACCTTCGTAACCGCTTCGGGGCAAATGAAGTGATCACAACCATGATGCTTAATTCAATTGCATCCTATTTCTTGATGTATCTGGTTAATGGTCCGATGCAGGATCCAACCACAGATTTATCTCAATCTCCTCTTGTTCCTGAATCTATGTTTTTTGCTCGTCTCATCGGCAACTACCGTCTACACATTGGAATCTTCATACTGTTGGCAGTCACAATTATGATGTGCTTTTTCTGGAAATCTTCCGTCGGTTATCGCATCAATCTGATCGGTCAAGGTGAAATGGTCGCAACATATGCGGGAATCAATGTTAAACAAACCGTTATGACAACGATGATGATTTCGGGTGCTTTTGCAGGCTTGGCTGGTTGGATAGAGACATTCGGTATCCAACATCGAATCCTTGACGGCATTGCTGCTGATTACGGTAATATTTCCACTATTATCGCTCTACTTGGCTCGCTAAATGTTTACGGTATCATCGCCTCAGCTTGTTTTTTTTCGGTACTGCTTTGCGGAGGTGCAAGTATGCAACGAATGACTGAAGTCCCGTATTCGGTTGTCAATGTTATACAGGGCTTGATTATTATTCTTGTGATCGCACGGAATATGTTTGCCGACAGACTCCCACAAGTCTCCCATAAAGAAAAGAAAGGATAGAAAAATGGGAAGCATTTTGAACATCACCTTTTTCGTCAGCTTATTTGCTGGAATGATCCGTCTGGCAACCCCGATTTTGCTTCCCGCACTAGGACAGATTTATACCCAACGCGCCGGAATCCTTAATCTCGGTGTTGAGGGGACAATGTTAATGGGTGCAATTTGTGGTTTTATAGGAGCTTGCGTCACTCAGAATCTCTGGTTCGGGTTTCTCTGCGGTATTTTAGCCGGTATGATATACAGTTTGATTATGGCTTGGCTTAGTATAACCATGCGTGCCAATCAAGTTATCGCCGGTATCGGTATGAATATTCTCGCGAGCGGTCTGGCTTCGTTTATCTATCGTCTGGTTTTTGGAATCCGTGCCTTACCCGCAAAAATAACTTCCTTCCAGTCTCTGAAAATACCGGTGCTTGGAGATATCCCGTACATCGGAACAATTTTCTTTCAGCATAACATTCTGGTTTATCTGACTTTTATCCTTGTTCCAATAACTTGGTTCATTCTCGAACGCACGACTTACGGTCTGAAAATAAAGGCAGTGGGTGAAAATCCACGTGCGGCTGATTCAAAAGGGATTGATGTAGCTCGCATTCGCTATTCGGCTGTATTGGTCGGTGGTGCGTATGCCGGAGCGGGCGGAGCTTTCATGACAATTGCTTATCTCAACACATTTACAGAGAAGGTAATCGGTGGTTTCGGATATATCGCCGTTTCTGTTGTAATCTTTGCCAGTTTCCAACCGGTACGGGCAATGTTTGGCGCCATGCTCTTTGGTCTCGCCTCTGCTCTGCAATTGCGTCTACAAGCACACGGTGTGGGGATTCCAAGCCAATTGTTATTGATGTTGCCATATTTGATGACAATTATCGCATTGGTAATAGCCTCCGGAAAAGCCGTCTTTCCGAGCGCTTATACGATACCTTACTCAAGAATGGAACGATGAATCACAGAATAACATTGCTTTTTATTACTATTATGCTTATGACTCAATCAGCTTGGTGCTATGTAGCTCCGACAGAAGAGCGTGCAATGGAACGAGCCCAAGCTTATGCGGAAGTTATTGATCACAGCTATAAGCATCCCGAGAAGATTTATGCCATGTTGGAAAAATCTTTCCATGATCAGATGGACGAAAAATCCTTCTGTAATGCTTTTGCGAAAGAACGTAGCTATCCTTATATAACTCCTCTCTATATCAGCAAACCTCATCTTACTTTCGATGGGAATATCGCGCATGTCGTCTATGATCAAGCGGCTCGCTTGAGCGGAATGACATATAAAATCGACCTGATTTTTGAAAATGGCGACTGGTTTGTCCGAGATTGGGAGGAGTTTTTGGATGGCAGCTATCTTGAAAAGTTCGAAAATATACCCTACTCTCTGGATTGGTATTATGACACACAGAAAATAGAAAAAGGAAATTAAATTATGGGGATTAAAAAAAGTGTAACGCGAATAGACGCATTAATGAAGGTTACAGGACAAGCAAAATATATCGAAGACCTTGTTCCAAGAGATGCGCTACACGTAAAAATTGTGCATAGCACGATCGCTAACGGTGTGGTTAAAAAAATCGACAGTGAAAAAGCGTTGCGGATGCCCGGAGTTGAGATGGTCATTACATGCTTTGATGTTCCCAATAATTTTTTCGCAACTGCTGGGCATCCGCTGTCATTGGATCCGAATCATGCCGATATTAAAGATAAATTGATTTTGGAGAGTCGCGTTCGCTACTATGGTGACGATGTGGCTGCAGTTGTCGCTGATACGCCGCTTCATGCTCTATTGGCTGCGGAACAGGTTCAGGTAGAATATGAGGAATATCCTCCTATGATGACCCCCGAAGAAGCTATCGGAAACTCATGTGTACTGCATGATTTCCGTCCGAATAACGAATTGTCACGTATGGATTTCACGATAGACATCAACGGGAATGTCCGTTTTTATACCGCTGATTTCTCCTCTGAGAACGAAATCGCCGGAAAGGCGGATATGATCGGAGATCATTACTATGTTCCGGCTGTTCATGCCTGCCATATGGAAAATAACGGCTGTTTTGCCTATATGGAAGGTACAAAAATGATAGTGGTTTCCTGCAATCAGGTCCCTCATACTATGCGTCGCAATGTAGCAGATGCCATCAATATGCCCATCGGCTCCGTGAGAGTAATCAAACCTTTTATCGGTGGTGGCTTCGGAAACAAACAAGATACCATGTATGAACCATTGGTGGCTTTGATTAGCAAACGTCTGGGTGGTCGTCCCGTTTCCCTTCAGTTGACTCGCGAGGAGACCTTTATAAACACACGTACTCGTCATGCCTTCGATATGAGCATGTTTACAGAAGTTGATGATGACGGTTCAATCTTGCGAAAAGGGCTTCGTATTAATTCTAACGGCGGCGCCTATGCAGCCCATGCTCATGCCGTTGCGGCTTATGCCATTACCAATAATTTCCAAACATACATGACAAAAGGTGAACAAATCGGGGAATCTTCCACTGCTTATACGACCCGTCCCTCCGCTGCAGCCATGCGAGGCTATGGTATTCCTCAGCTAGCGTTTGCTATGGAAAGTCAAATGGACGATATAGCGCTTTCCCATGGCTGGGATCCAATCGACTTCCGCATGCATAACGCCATGACTGATGATTTCATCGATCCTTTTGATAAATTTGTGGTTAAATCAAACGGTGCTCGTGCCTGTATGCAGAAAGCACGGGAAATGTCCGGCTGGGACGAGAAACGCCGCGCTTATACAGAGTTCAATCTTACTTCAAAGGACATCAAAAAAGGTATCGGAATGGCATTGTTCTCCTACAAGACTGGCGTCTACCCTCTGCAAATTGAAAATGGAGCCTGCCGAATTATGATGAACGAAGATGGAACAGCCACTATCCAGGTTGGAGCAACCGAATTGGGGCAGGGATCCGATACAATTTTCTGCCAAATAGTTTCTGAAATCACCAGTATTCCGGAGTCTCGTCTGACAGTGATCTCTACACAAGATACCGACGTTACTCCTTATGACAATGGTGCTTATGCTTCTCGCCAATCTTATGTTTCCGGAGGCGCAGTAAAAAAAGCTGCAGAAATTTTAAGAGACAAATTGATCGATCGAGCTGCAATGATATTGGGAGTTCCTGCCGAAGAATTAAAGCTGATTAATGAAAAGATAGTCACACACGATGGCAGAGAACAAATGAGCATCGCAATGATCTGCAAGCATATGAACTTTATTAATGATCAACATACTCTTACTGAACATATAACCAGTGAAGCAACCTATACAGCACAAAATATCTGTTTTTCTTATGGTGTCAGCGTTATCGATCTTGAAGTTGATGTACCGATCGGAAAAGTCCACATCAATAAAGTCTACTCCGTTCATGATAGCGGACAGATACTGAATCCTCAGTTAGCAGCTGCTCAGTTACATGGCGGAGTGGGTATGGGTATCGGATATGCGCTTGGAGAACAAATGTTATTCGATGAAAAAACCGGTCGCCCATTAAATAACAATTTTCTTGACTATAAAATACCAACCAGTATGGATGTCCCGGAAATTGAAACCGCTTTTATCGAGACCTACGAACCGTCAGGACCCTTTGGTAACAAAGGTCTAGCGGAACCACCATTAATCCCACAAGCGCCGGCGATCCGAAACGCAATCCTCCATGCTACCGGCGTTGGGGTATATGCTTTGCCAATGAATCCTCAGAACCTGGTGCATGCTTTTCGTACAGCAGGTTTAATAAGCGATTGATGTAAAGGATAAGTCTATCTATGTATGATATTCAAAAATATTTTTCTGCTCACAGCATCGCTGAAGCATTGGATCTCCTAAGAGAATATCCGGGAGCGATAATCGTTGCCGGAGGCACTGATATTATGGTCCACTTACGTCAGCGTAAGTTACGCGACGCTGTGCTCATCGGTATCCGTGAGATCCCTGAATTAAATGGTATTCATCTGCATGAAGATCGCTCTATTGTCATTGGTGCCGGTACGTGTTTCGATACAATTTACCAGGATACATTGATTAATAGGTATATTCCGATTTTAGCTGAAGCTGCCAATCAGGTCGGTAGCCCTCAGATCCGTCATGTTGCTACAATCGGCGGCAATCTTTGCAACGGAGCTGTTAGTGCTGACAGCGCTCCATCTTTATTGGCGATGGATGTTAAACTTGAATTTCGTTCTAAAGAAAGCACAAGGATCCTTCCGATATCGGAATTTTATATTGGTCCGGGAAAGACCGCCTTGCAATCAGATCATGAATTACTAACCGCCATCATTATTCCACAGGAAAACTATGAAAATTGGAATGGTTGCTATCTTAAATTCGGGCAACGCAATGCCATGGAAATTTCGACACTCGGTTGCGCAGCAGCCGTAAAACTTGAAAAAGACAAAACTCACCTTGTTGCATTAAATCTGGCCTTTGGCGTGGCAGCTGCAAAACCCGTACGCTGTCCCCGTCTTGAATCATCTGTTGTCGGAATGGCTGCTGATGATATGCTTTGGCAAAAGATCCATACAGAAGTCCTTTCTGAACTTAACCCGCGGGACAGTTGGAGAGCATCCAGAGAATTACGCGAACAACTGATTCGAACACTGAGTGTGCGTGCAGTCAAGAAAGCGATTGAGAGAGCCGGAGGTAAAAAAAATGGGCTTTAAAGAAATAAATTTTATTTTGAATGGGAAACCTGTCACCACAACATTCTCTGAGGGAGAAAGCTTAACTGATATTCTGCGTAATCTTGGTATGACAAGTGTCAAAAAAGGCTGTGAAGCCGGTGAATGTGGAGCATGCACAGTCTTACTCGATGGAAAATCGATCAACAGTTGTATCTACTTGGCAGATTGGGTTGAAGGTCATGATATCCTCACCCTTGAAGGCGTTCGGGCAAAAGATGGATCTTTGCATCCGATACAACAGGCTTTTATTGATGAGGCGGCCATTCAGTGTGGTTTCTGCACACCGGGTTTAATCCTGACGGGTGTGGAGCTTTGCAATAGCGGGAAAAAATATACCCGGGAAGAATTACGTGAACGGGTTTCCGGACATCTATGCCGTTGCACGGGTTACGAAAATATCATTAATGCATTGGATAAAGTTATCGGAGTCAATTCGTGAGGGAAAAAATGGATCATATCGCTTATCTTCGAAAAGCTAATGAAGTTGCCAAACAAGCCGTTGCTGAGGGTAATACGCCTTTCGGTGCCATTTTAGTCGATGCTGACGGCACAATTTTAATGGAACAGGGAAACAGGGAACGAGAATTGCATGACGCAACAGCTCATGCTGAACGTATGCTTGCCTCACTCGCAAGCCAGACGTATGATAAAGCCAAACTTGCTGAATGTACCTTATACACAACTGTCGAACCTTGCCCAATGTGTACAGGTGCAATTTATTGGGCTAATATCGGTTGTATCGTCTTCGGAATTACCGAAGGAAAATTATTGGAAATGACCGGTGCCGATGAGAAGAATCCGACTTTCAATATGGGTGCAGCAAAAGTGATACAGGCGGGACAGAAAAAAATAAATTTGCTTGGACCTTTCCCAAAAGTTGAAGAGGAAATCGTTGCACTTCACCTCAGGTTTTGGAAAAAATAATTGGTAGAAAGCAATAAGACAACTGATCTCAAAATTCGTTTTGGAATGTAATTTTTAAATTACAAACGAACGGTAAAAATATTATCTGCCTTCAAATAATTTCATTTCGGTATGATGCAAACACCGATGATATCCGATCGAAGATTATCTCTATATTATTCTCAAAAGATCTTTGTAAAGCTTGTTTATTCATCAGCTTGTGATTCAAAATTTGAATCTTTCCAACTTTGAAAATAAGACATTTTGAAATGGCTGCTATCAGAACAAGTGTAAATAGCCTTGTCAATCCTCAAGTTCATCCTTGACAGAATTGAAGAACCATTTAGAATTAGAAAGGATTCCAAAATTAGAGAAAGAAAAATTATCCAAAAATGTTTCATTTACAGGAAAACTTCTCTCGAAATAATTCTAAAATTGAAAATTCTGAAAGTTTTTTTTCAGAACTCCTTTTATTCAACTTTTTACAATCCGTTAGTTTACCCACTGTTCAAATAATCCGAATACGTCTCAAGCAGTAACACCTTCTGCTGAGGACAATCTATGCATAGCATAGATTAATATGTGACCAAGATTTTTCTTGGTTATTTTGTTTATGCCAATAGATTCACAGTTTTTATTGATTTGAGTATTGAGGATTAAGGAGAAAATATGAAAAAATTGATGACAGGGAACGAAGCTCTTGCGCGAGGCGCTTACGAGGCAGGAGTAAAAGTTGCCACCGGATACCCAGGGACACCCAGCTCGGAAATCTTGGAAAATATCGTTCAGTATAAAGAAATTTATGCGGAATGGTCTACAAATGAAAAAGTCGCCACGGAAGCAGCCATCGGAGCCGCCTATGCCGGCCAGCGTTCCATTACAACGATGAAACAGGTCGGCATGAATGTCGCCGCCGATGCATTCTTCTTTGCCGTCTATACAGGCATGCGAGCCGGCTTGGTAATCGTTGTGGCAGACGATCCGGGCATGTTCAGTTCTCAAAACGAGCAGGATAACAGGCACTATGCACCTTTTGCTAAAATGCCTTTGCTTGAACCTTCCGACAGTCAAGAAGCAAAAGATTTTGTAAAAATTGCTCTTGAAATGTCAGAAGAATGGGATGTGCCGGTTTTATATCGCACATGTATGCGCGTTGCCCATTCCGCTTCACCGGTTGAAATCGGGGAAAGAAATTGGGATGATGAAAAAATTCCCGAAAAATGGGTCAGAGATCAGGATAAATATGTTTGTTCGGCAATGTTGGCAAAGAAAAAACGACCCATGATTGAAGATCGCCTGATAAAGTTGGTGGATGTTTCCAATAAAATTTCCATTAACCGCTTGGAATGGGGAGATCGAAAATTGGGAATAATCGCATCCGGTCCGGTTTATCATTATGCGCGTGAAATATTTCCGAATGCGACTTTTCTAAAGCTCGGAATGACCTACCCCCTTCCCGAAGGTTTAATCCGTGAATTAGCGGCGGGAGTCGATCAGGTTATGGTCATCGAAGAATTGGACCCCTTTATCGAACAACAGGTAAAAGCAATGGGAATCAATTGCATCGGAAAGGATATATTCCCCCGATACGGAGAATTATTGACCGGCGATATTGAAAGAGCCTGTGCGAAAGCGGGAATTATTCCTTGGGAGAAAGTCGCTGAACAACGAGATGTAACTCCCGAAAATCTTCCCGGAAGATCTCCGGTTTTATGCCCCGGTTGTCCCCATCGAAGTACATTTTATAACCTCGCCAAAATGAAGGATGTCATCATTGTCAGCGACATCGGCTGTTATAACTTGGGCGCTTTAGCTCCCTTTTACGCTACCGATTTTATGGGATCAATGGGCGCCGGTTTTGGCGTTGCACATGGTTTCGAAATCGGCGGAATTGAGAAAACCGGCCAAAAAATTATCGGTATAGTCGGGGATTCGACTTTCTTTCACAATGGCGTGACTCCGTTGCTGAACATGGTTCACAACGGAAGCAATGTCACATTGATGGTATTGGATAATTCAACCACTGCAATGACCGGACATCAAGATCATCCCGGTGTCGACTACACACTTAGGGGAAAAGGAACACGGGTTGATATCGAAAAAATGGTCAGAGCAATCGGAGTTGAGCATGTCCTTAAAGCAAATGCTTTTGACGTGAAAAGTGTAGATTCGGCAATAAAAGAAGGCTTAAATCATGATGGTTTATCATTTATCATCGTCGAAGGCCCCTGCTTCTTTGTCGGAAATAATCTGAAACCCGCATATACAGTGACTTCAAATTGCAATGGCTGCGGTACCTGTTTCAAATTAGGTTGTTCTGCAATAGCCCGATCAGATATCGTGGATGAAAAAACGGGGAAACGGAAATCATCTATTGATCCCGTCCTTTGTGTCGGATGCGGAATCTGCGCTCAAGTTTGTCCGCGGAAAGCAATTGTATCAACCCAAGCCTCATAACCAGACAAGGAAAAACTTTATGGAAACGATCAATTTTTTAATTACAGGAGTAGGCGGACAGGGTACTGTCTTAGCAAGTGAAATTATGGCTGCAGTCGGTTTCGCAGCAGGATATGACGTAAAAAAATCCGATCTGCTTGGACTTTCGGTTCGGGGAGGCGCGGTACTCAGCCATGTTCGATGGGGTGAAATTGTTTACTCGCCCATCGTACCGGAGGGACGGGTGGATTATCTGATTGCATTCGAAGAGCTGGAAGCGCTCCGCCATCTCGGTCAAGTAAAATCAACCGGTACAATCCTGATGAATCAGCAAAAAATATTCCCTGTGTTGGTTTCAAGCGGACTTGCCGAATATCCGACCGATGAGGTCATCGAAGAATCTCTGCGTAAGACTTCGAAAAATGTTCATGAAATTCCGGCAGTTGAGTTGGCATTGAAAGTCGGAAATTCAAAAGTTTTGAATATTGTTCTTCTCGGAGCGATATCCGCACTTTTTAATATCGACCCTAAGATATGGGAAGAAGTCATAAAAGAACGGGTCCCTAAAAAATACGTTGATTTAAATATAAAAGCTTTTAATGAAGGTCGCAATTGGATGAAAGGAGAATAAACAACCATGCGAATTTGTGTAATTAATCCCAATTCTTCTAAGAGTGTGACGGATCACCTTAGAAATACCTTAAATAAGATCAAAAGAGATGACTGTGAACTCACCGTGATCTGCCCTGAACATGGACCCGTCTCAATTGAATCCGCTTATGATGAGACAATCGCAGCTTTTTATGTTATGGATTTAGTTAAAAAAGCGAATGAAGATGGATATGATGCCATCGTTCTCGCCTGCTTTTCAGATCCCGGTTTGGATGCCGCAAAAGAAATTTCTTCAATCCCTGTGATCGGTATTGAAGAAGCAACCCTGCATATGGCAGCGATGCTCGGTCATAAATTTTCGATTATGACCGGAATGGAAAGACGAATTCCGACCCGCGAATTGCATATCACTATACATGGTTTGTCTCAATCTTATGCCTCTTCTCCTGCTTTGGAAATGTCGGTTCTTGAAATGGATAGCAATCCCCAAAAAGCAAAGGAGAAAATCATTGAATTAGCCCGTAAGGCGGTAAAAGAAGATCGGGCAGAGGTGATAATTCTCGGTTGTGCCGGATTGGCTGGATATTCGGAAGATATCGAACGTGAATTAGGAGTGGTTGTTCTCGATCCGAGTTCTGTCGCACTTAAAGTTGCGGAAGCAATGGTAGATCTTGGGTTGCATCATAGCAAAGTCGGACGCTTTTCATTTCCTCCGGCTAAAGAAATAAAATAAATAATTTTTATAGATTTAAATCTTATTGACAGAAAGGATTATATGATCAATTTAACTCGTGGCGTTCCTCCGGTTGAAGTATTCCCGATTGAAGAACTGATAAAAGCATCCGAAAAAAATCTGAGAGAAGACGGAAAACGTGTTCTCCAATATCTGCATGCGCCCGGCTATCCACCCCTGATTGAGTATTTGGCAAAAAAACACGGAGTAAGGAAAGAAGAGGTTGTCTTAGGAAACAGTTCGTTAGAGTTGCTCCAATTCGTGACACTCACCGAAATGAAACCGGGAGATTGCGCCTATATCGAATCACCTTCTTATGACCGAGCCAATACACTTCTGAAACGCTCAGGGGCCGATGTTGTCGGAATACCGCTTGAAATCGATGGGGTTAATCTGGACATTTTAGAAAAGGAACTGAAAAAACGCCCCCCAAAGTTATTCTATATCATTCCCGATTTTCAAAATCCGATGGGGACGACTACCTGTGCGGAAAAAAGGAAGCAAATTGCCAAATGGGCGGAAGAATACGATTTTCTCGTCGTAGAGGATGCGCCTTACCGTGAGTTGCGTTATCATGGGACGGCAGTTCCTTCCATCCGGTCTTTCGCTCCGGATCACGTTGTGACCCTTTCTTCGTTTTCGAAAACGCTCGCACCGGGGCTTCGGACCGGATATTTATATGGGCGAGAAGATATTGTGAAACGAATCACGGCATGGGAAGTTGACACTTATATCGGTTCGGTTACTCCGACACAGGGACAGGTTTATGAATATCTGAATCAAGGATTCTTTGAACCAAACTTAAAAAAATTGTGCGATTTATATCGCCCGCGTTTAGATACTTTACTGAATTCGCTGGATAAGTATCTTCCGAACGCCGTGTACCCCCGTCCCGAAGGGGGATTCTTTGTCGGTGTCACACTTCCGGAAGGAAATTCAATGGAGAAATTGTTACCAGCAGCCGCTGATGCCGGGTTTAAATTAACCGACGGCCGTGGTTTTTATTTGAATCCGCAGGATGGTGATCGATTCTTAAGAATTCCCTTCTGCAGCCTTTCTCCGGAAGAAATAAGCAATGCCATCCAAAGTTTGGCAAAGATCATCGTCCATTAATTTATAAAATGAATCAAGGGGAAGAGGATTCTTCCCCTTGATTAGGAAAAATTATGACCACTTCTTTTCGCAACCTACGCCCTTTATTGAATCCCAAAAGCATAGCCATTGTCGGAGCTTCCGAAAAACACGGAAGTGCCGGACGAATTGCAATCGAAAATTTACACTATTTGGGTTATCAAGGTGAAATTTTTGCAATTAATCCGAAAAATGAGTCTGTATTGGGACACCCGTGTTATAAGGATCTCGCATCCGTCGGGAAAGATATCGATATGGTAGCAATTCTGATCGGTGCCCCACAAGTAAAATCTGTTTTGGAACAGATGCATTCGCTGAATATCCCGGCATGCTGGTGCCTGGCAAGCGGATTTTCGGAATCCGGGCCCGAAGGCAAGAGACTCCAAGATGAAATTTTCAAATATTGTGAGGAAAACAATATTTTGCTTTGCGGACCAAACTGCATCGGCGTCGCGAATATTCCGGATAAATATGCGGCTTTTAGTGTGGCGATTAAACCAAATATCAAAGCCGGAAATATTTCCGCCGTTATGCAAAGCGGGGCAATTTTGATGGGATTGGCAAATTCGGCCAGATTTGGATTTCGTTACCTGATTTCTGCCGGGAATCAAGCGGTTTTAGATATTTCGGATTACATCGGTTATTTGGCAGATGACCCCGAAACAAAAGTAATCATCGCATTTGTCGAAGGGATTCCTTCTTCACAAAAATTTATCGATGCGGTTCGGGCCGCAAATAAAGCCGAAAAACCGGTATTAATGCTGAAAGTCGGACGTTCGGAAGGTGCTCAACGTGCTGTTCAGGCGCATACAGGATCTCTGGCCGGATCCGATGCGGTTTTGGATGCGATTTTGAAAAAAGAAGGCGTGATCCGTTTAAACACGTTGGATGAACTTGTCGAAGCCGCAGAATTATTTATTGCTTCACCGCTGCCGGATAAAGACGGCGTTTGCATTCTCAGTTTATCCGGTGGACAAATCGGCCTCATTGAGGATCTTTCCCAGGGAATGGGAATCCATTTTCCGGAATTTAACCAAGAAACCTTGGCCGCCCTTCATGAGATTTTACCCGATTACAGTACGATCTCCAATCCGCTGGATGCATGGGGAAACGGGGATTTGGAAAAAATGGTCCCCGGTTGTGTTTCCGCCGTAGCATCCCAAGCAGAAATCGGCTTGATCGCAATGTCTCGGGATACCCCGCGCGGTGTTGCCGAACGGGAAATCGAACAATCCTTAAGAATTGCCGAATCCGCCATTAAAGTGAAAAAAGAGAATAAAAAAGCGGTCTGCTTATTCTCAAATTTCTCAGGTAGTTTTGATCCGACGGTTGAACAATATTTAAGGGAATCAGGTATACCGTACCTTCAGGGGACACCGGAAGCACTTCGGGCAATTCAGGCTCTTGAGAATTATGCATCTTTTCGCAAACATCCAAAATTCACAGCGGGAGGCAGCCCGATTAATTTGAATGATCTGAAAAAATGGCAAAATCGCTTCAAACAAAGGAATCAAGAATTTTCAGAGATCGAAGGGCGTAAATTATTGGCGGCATATGGAATACCGGGACCGAAAGAATCAGTCGCGGCAACAAAGGAAGAAGCAATAGCTTATGCATCCGAGATCGGATTCCCGGTAGTAATGAAAATTAACTCTCCCGATATTCATCATAAAACGGAATGCGGAGGAGTTGTGGTCGGTATCCATAATGAGCAGGAGGTCATGAAGGCTTTCGACCAAATTATTACCTCCGTTCGATCTTATAAACCGGATGCGACAATCGAAGGTGTAATCGTTCAAGAAATGATTTCATCCGCATCTGTTGAGGTAATTTTGGGAATCATCAACGATAAAACTTACGGTCCTGCAATTGTATACGGATCAGGCGGTATTTTGGTTGAGTTAATGAAGGATTCGGCGTTGGCTATACCGCCTCTTTCAAGAGAAGAAGCTTCGGAACTTGTGAATAAGACTCAAGGAAGTAAGCTATTGAAAGGTTTCCGCGGAAAACCCAAGGCCGATATCGATGCATTACTGGATTCGATTGTAAATCTATCCTATCTTGCCAAAGATTTTGAAAACGAAATTGCCGCGATGGATATCAATCCATTAATGGTTCTCCCGGAAGGAAAAGGCGTACGAGCAGTAGATGTATTGATCGAAAGGAAAATGATGTAGGGCTTATTTCTTGAGAGAGTTTGACGAATATCAGGTCATTTATCATTTTATTCATCTCTTTATCCCCTGCTTTTCGTCATCTCTCTCGCTTTATTATCGGATCGATTAGCAAAATGAGGCAATCGTTTTTCAGATCGGACCTGAAAACATGCTCATGGCATCAATAGGATTGGCCGGAAATAAAGAATATCAAATTACTGAATCGTTTCTTTAAAATATTACAAAAAGAAAAAATGTATTTCATATCAATTGATAAAAATGAGGCATCATATGGAACAAAAAGGATATAAAGCAGTTCAATGTACTCGCGGGCGAGAATGGATATTACGGATCAGTACCGGTCAGGATGTTTATGACGGAATACAGCAATTTGCAAAAGACAATAATATCCGATTCGCCCAAATTCATACCGCTTTTATGGGCGGATTCGAACCGGCGCGAATGCTGATTTGGACACCCGATTCGACAAATCCCGATAATTGGCACCACGAGACACCGATGGATATTCAAAATCTTACAATGCTTCTCAGTATGGGAGGTTTTATCCATTTACGGGAGAATGAAGAGGGGAAAGAAGAGCCGTTTCCTGCGATCCATTATATTGTCGGAGCGGCATGGAATGCTCCGATTTGGGGCGGACATCTGGTCCAAGGTACGATTGCAAAAGGGAATATGGAAGTCTTTATTACCGAAATTCTCGGTATCGATCCGATTATGGAGGATAATGTCAATATCGGAGCGCCCGAAAATTGGTATATCGAATCAAATTCTTCCGTAAAATAGCAGAAAAGGGAATATGAGCAAACGAGAAGTCATTATCGGGGCAAAAGATTTGCCTTTTTCAAAAGTTATCCGTTTCGGAGAGTTGATTTTTGTTTCCGGAATGGTCGGGCGGAATGAGGATACTCATCAAATTGATTTCGATATAAAAGGACAAACCAAGCAATTATTACAAAATATGCAAAAATTGTTGGAAAATTGCGGATCTTCTTTGGACAATTCGATAAAAATAACGATCTATTTAACCGATATGCGGTATTTCTCCGAAATGAATGAAGAATATTCAAAACACTTTTCAACCGAAAATGGCTTTCCTACGCGCACTTGCGTGGCGATATGCTCACTTCCGGACAAAGACGCCAAGATTGAAATGGATTTGATTGCGGAGGCAGTGAAATGAAATCGAAAAGAGTAATGGTCATCGATGCATTTTGTGACAAACCTTTTCAGGGAAACCCCTGCGCGGTTTTGCCCGATGCAAGGGAATTGTCGGATGAAGAAATGCTTCTGATCGCAAAAGAAATGAACCTCTCCGAAACAAGTTTTGTCTTACCTTCCGAAAAAGCAAGTTTTCGAGTCCGCTATTTCACTCCGAGAGGAGAACTCCCATTTGCGGGACATCCGACGATCGCAACCTCATTGATGCTCGCGCAAGAGAATATGATTCAAATTACAGGAAATACGACAGCAATTTCTTTAGAGTTTAATATCGGTGTTCTCCCTGTGGAAATTTCATCCCAAAACGGGAAACCGAATCAAGCCGTCATGCAACTTACCGCACCGGTTTTCGGAAAAACCGTCTCAAGAGAAAAAATCGCGCAATGCTTTAAAGATATCGATCCGGATGACATCCGGCCGGATTGTCCCTGTCAAGTTGTCGGAACCGGAACAAATTTCCTGATAATTCCTCTGATGACATCTTCGAAGCTCTCGAATATTACGATGAATCGCGATAATTTAATGGCGATCGTTGATGAAGTGGGAGTCAGCGCCGCATATGTTTTTACGAAAGGCGGGTTTTCCCGAGAAACCGAATTAAGCGGGCGATTGTGCGATCCGAGAAATGCTTTTGAAGATCCGTATACCGGTTCCGCTGTCGGTGCGGTCGGTGCATATGTAATTCACTATGGGTTATTAACGGGTGACCAAATTCAAGTCGAGCAAGGCCATTTTATCGGACGACCGGGAGTCGGCAGGCTTTTTATTGAACATGACGGAAAAGAAATTCGATCTATTAAACTCGGCGGGAGCGGAGTAAAAGTTACCGATGGATTCATTTTTTTGGAAAATTAAGCTATGAACGAAACGCGAATCAATAATCTATTAAAAGAAAAAAATGGTGTACAAGGGCTTGTTTTCAAATCGCCTTCCCATATCGGGTATTTGACTAATGTTTTATTCCCCTATCCGGATCAATCTCCTTTCAACATCGGATTGGTCACTTCCGCAGGCAAAGCGGTATTAATTATTCCGGCAGAATGGAAAGGCGTTGCGGAAGATCAAAATTGGTCGGATGATATCTTGTATTACACAATTAACGAAGGTTCTCCATCCGAGGCTTTTTGTAAAGCAATAAACAAGACAATCATCAAACTGAATTTGAACGGAAAAGCAATCGCCGTGGATTACCCGTCTTGGACAGTCGCTGAAATCAATCGGGCAAATATTCTTTTTCAGAATTCACAATGGTCTGATTGTGATAAAACCATTCGCCAATCACGTATGAAAAAAGATCAGGCGGAAGTTGATTTACTCCATCAAGCCGCTGTGATTGCCGATCGGGGCATCATCGGTGCATTAAATCATGCCGAAGGAACTATCGGAAATGCAGAATATACCTTGGTTGAATTTTTGGAAAGGGTTCGTGTTCACGCTATCGAGTTCGGTTCGTCAGGCATCGGCCACCTGAATGTTTCAATGGGCAAGCAAGGACGTGTTTGGTTTACCCCTGTCCGTGATTTTTCCTTGTTAGAAAACGGAAAATTCTTGCGTGTAGTTTACACGCAAGAATTTCATGGCTATTGGAATCTTTGCAATCGCACATTTTTTATCGGACTCCCCCGCTATTCCGATGATTCGGCATACCGGTTACATCAAAACTTAATTTCGCTCTGCTTAAAAGAGCTACGTGCCGGGATAAAAATCAGTGATTTTTGTTCTGAAGTTATTCAACACGCAAAAGCTTTGAAGGTCGAATTATTTAATGAAAACGAATTCGGTCATGGAATCGGACTTTCCGAAGTGGAGTGGCCGTTGCTCACAATAGATAACCCAGAATCATTCCAAGCCGGTATGGTAATCGTATTGGATATCATTTCATTGGGACCAAATGAAGAATTAATTCAATCGACGGAAACAATATTAATTGAAGAAAACGGTTATCAGAGATTGAGTGATTTTCGTGATTGGGATGACCTTTATTGTATCGTTGGCTGCCGGACAACCCATTAAGGAGCGTATTATGCCGATAAATAAAATCAAAGAGAGAATTTCAGCAATATTAAATGAAAACGATGATCATTTGGACGCTTTGATCATTACGGACGATGCAAATCTAACCTACGTTACAGGAGTGCAACTTCAATTATTAGCTTCAATACCCTACCTGTCGGTTATATTATTTTGGAGTAAAAACAACAGGACGCTGATCTGCCCGAGCGCTTTAGCTTCCACATATACCTCTCAGGGATGGAAAGAAAATTTGATAATCTATGCGGAATGCGCAGATCCCCAAGGGGCTGCTATCGCTCATCTGTTACAAATGATTCAAACCGAATTCAAAGGAAGAGGAAATCTGGGGTATATCGGTGAAAGTTTAAGCGGAAAGACTTTGTCGCAATTGACTGAAGCACTCCCGAATTCGAATTTTATGGATATCAGCGACTCCTGGATAAGACTTCGTGAAATTAAAACAGAAGAAGAGATCGATAACCTATCTGAGGCGGCGAAATTAACCGACCATGGCATTGCCGGAGCGATTCATCATCTTTCGACACTGCAATCAAAAACAGAAAAATTCCTGACGGAGGATATCCGCGTTCATTCTCTTGAGCGAGGAATCCATATCGGTGGCTATGACGCGGTCTCGCAAGCGGTCCCCGGTGAAAAAGCTGATCGGCTTTGGCCGAATGCGCCGGCATTCGGTATCGGAACCGGCTTCACATATAATCAAGATACTTTTGTTCGTTTAGAAATGCTTGGCATTTATAACAACTATCGGTCAAATGATTCAAGAATTCTCTATACCGGTGTTTTGAATCAAATGCAAATGGATTTTTTTTCTAAAATCAAGGACTTGAGAACATATGCATGTTCCGTCATAAATCCCGGTATAGCCGCATCAAAAGTATATGAAAATATATTATCAAAATCAAAAGAATTAGGGATAAATGTACTAAACGAATTGGGTTTTGGGCATGGGATCGGTATAGAACCGGTTGAACCCCCTTATATATCCGCTGCCGATGACGGAATAATCGCGGAAAACATGACATTAATTTTAAAATTTGCATTTCGCTATTTGCATGGTGAAATACTGGTTACAAAAGATACACTGATCGTAAAACCAGACGGTTGTCAAATCGTCGGAAGATATCAGAATTGGGATATTCCTTATCAAACAGCTTATACCTTTTAATAGGGTTTCCTATTCTTCATACTTATATCGGCAGGCAGGAATAATGAATCGAAATCCGGCCTGCTTTTTTTATTCGTTAAATTAAAAAAGAGCATTTCGATTTTTGAATCGAAACGCTCTTTAAGCAAACAGCAACTGTATTATCCGCCCAAATAAGCTTCTTTCACCCGAGGATCGTTCAATAATTCATGAGCCGGACCTTCAATTGTAATATTGCCTGTCTCCAAAACATAAGCCCGATTTGCAATGCTGAGTGCCATATACGCATTTTGTTCATTCAATAAAATCGTCGTTCCGGATTGATTCAAGTTTTGTATTACTTCGAAAATCTCATCCACTACTTTGGGCGCCAGTCCCATTGAAGGTTCATCCATAACAATTAACTCGCCACCGGTTACAATCGCCCGAGCAACCGCTAACATTTGCTGTTCTCCTCCCGAAAGGGTAAGAGTAGATTGCATATAACGCTCTTTAAGCCTCGGGAACAGATCAAATATCTTTTCATAAGCGGCCTTGGTAATTTCCGGATCTTTATTTAAAAGAGCAGCCAGTCTCAGATTTTCCATCACCGTCATATTGGTAAAAATGCGACGTCCTTCCGGAACATGAGTAATACCCATCGCTACAATTTTGTGGGGTGCCATATTTGTTATATCCGTATCTTTAAAATGAACCGATCCCTGCGCAACTTTTTCCAATCCGGTTATCGCACGGAGTGTCGAAGTCTTTCCGGCACCGTTCGCTCCGATCAAGGTAACAATCTCACCTTTATCAACATAAAAAGATATCCCTTTAACCGCTTTAATTGCGCCGTAATTTACATGTAAATCATTAACCTCGAGAATCATTTACGTGAACTCCTAAGTAAGCTTCTATGACTTTAGGGTCATTTTGTACGACTTCAGGCACTCCTTCGCTGATCGTTTCTCCAAAATCAAGCACCTTGATATACTCCGCAATCGACATGACCATCTTCATATGATGCTCGATAATTAATATTGCTTTTCCTAATTCTTCGCGGACACGTCGAATTAAGGTAATAACATCATCGATCTCGTTTGGGTTCATTCCGGCTGCCGGTTCATCTAAAAGGATAACTTTTGGATCGGTCGCAAGTGCCCGCACAATTTCCAATTTTCTTTGTTCTCCGTATGGCAAGTTGCTCGCAAAATAATTTCGCTTATCCTGAAGATCAAACATCTCAAGGAGTTCCATGGATCTTTGGGTAATCCGTTTTTCTTCCTCATAATAGTTTCCGGTTCGGGTCAACATATTGTAATAGGAGTAATTCGTTCGAAATGTTTGTGCCATCTTTACGTTATCCAGAACCGTTGCCTGCCCAAATAGTCGAATATTTTGAAAAGTCCTTGCAAGTCCGGCTTCGGTAAATTGATAAGGCTTGCAATTGGTCATCAATTTTTCGTTTACGTAGACTGCTCCTTCTGTCGGCTGGTAAAGACCTGTAAGCATATTAAAGACGGTTGTTTTACCGGCTCCATTGGGACCTATAATGGCAAACAATTCTTTTTCATTCATTTCCAATGAAAAATTATTGACAGCCCGAAGACCTCCGAATTGAATGCTGATATGATCTGCTTTCAGAACACTCATTGGATACCCTCCTTATTACTCAGCTCCTGATGCCTTTTTCGCTTAAATAAATCGGAAAATCCAACGCTTTTAATTCCGCCGGTCTTAAGTTTTAGAAAAGAAAACTCATTCCCGCCAAACATACCGACCGGTCTGAACAAGATAATTACAACTAACAGACCGCCATAGATAACGAGTCGCCATTCTTTCATAAATCGCAATACTTCGGGAAGAGCCGTTAAAGTGAATGCACCCAAGATGGAACCGCTTATGCTGCCTACGCCTCCCGCGTACAGATAAACCAAAAAATCGGTGGATTTTGTATAGCCAAATACATCCGGATGTAAATATCGTAATGTATGAGCATACATACTTCCGGCAACGCCGGCCAAAAAAGCGGATGTGACAAATGCGATGATTTTATACTTCGCTGTATTAATCCCCATTGTGTCCGCTGCAATTTCATTGTCTCGAATTGCCATACAAGCCCTGCCGTAAGATGAATCCATAAAATTACGGCACACATATATAGCCAAAATAACAAACAGATAAACCCAAAACAAGTTGGCCAATTTCGGAATTCCCGTCATTCCCCGTGCCGCACCGACCGGAGGAGTGATACGAATGATGGACCGAATTACTTCGCCGAATCCCAACGTCACGATCGCCAGATAGTCGCCCTTTAATCGTAAGGTTGGCGTTCCGATAAGATAACCGAATATGGCAGCAGCAATTCCTCCCATTAATGTTGCGAGCAAGAAAACCAATGTTTGCGATGTGGGCGGTAAACCACCGGCATTAAAAATGACTTTGGAAAATAATGCGGAGACGTACGCCCCGACAGCCATAAACCCTGCATGACCGATAGAATTTTGTCCGGTCAGTCCGTTTACCAAATTCAAGGATTCGGTCATGATGATATTGATTCCGCCGAGCATAATCACTTGAATAATATAATTGTTCAGAATTCCCGCTCTTTGCAGCCCGGCAATCAGAATATAAATGAATGGAATGATGATCACTTCTGAATTTCTTTTTAACCATTTCATTGTTTTCACCATTCTATACTTTCTCAACCATCGGTTTTCCAAGCAATCCTTCAGGCTTCATGAGAAGGATAATAATCAAAAACACAAATGAGATACCGTATGCTAATTCCGAATAGACAGAAGAAATCATAATCTCGATGATGCCCATTATGAAACCGCCTAACATAGCCCCTCGAATATCGCCGATTCCGCCGATAACAGCTGCAATAAAGGCTTTATTTCCCAAGGTAGCCCCCATGGTTACCGTTAGAACAGGGTAACTGTTTGCATAAAATGCACCGCTGATAGCGGCAAGTCCCGCACCGATAAAAAATGTCGTGGATATGGTCCTGTCAACATCGATCCCCATCAACGAAGAGGCATCCTTATCACAAGAAACCGCCCGCATTTCCATTCCCATGGTAGTTTTCATCACAAAAAAATAGAGAATTGCCATAATGATGACAGACAGAATAATGACAACAATCCTTACCAGACTAAATTGAATGGGACCGATAAAGAAAAGCACATCTTTCATCAGTTTAGGAAATGTTCTGGGATTGGGTCCGATAAAAGGGATGGCTCGGAAAAAGTTTTGCGTAAATAACGACACGCCGATTGCGGCTATCATACTGGAGATTTTCGGACGATTTCTCAAAGGTTTATAAGCGACCCTTTCAACCCCGACTCCGATCATTCCCGTAATACCGGCGCTGGCTAAGATCACCAGTAATGCAACAGCGGGACCGATCATCTGATCACGAAATATGAGACTTACGATGAAGAAAGCTGCATACGCACCCATCATCAGAAAATCGCCGTGAGCCATATTGATCATACGGATAATACCGAAAACCATCGTATATCCGATTGCGAGCAAAGCGTAAATACTTCCGAGCTGTAATCCATAAACAAGCAACTGAATAAACTTTTCCATCTTCCTCCTTCTTCTAAGTCAAAAAAATTGTCTGGCACAATTGAAGTTGTGCCAGACAATTATGTCAGAAGATTAATTATTCCTCAGGTAAAACGCTGGTTACGTAATGCGCTACGCCGTCTTTTACTTGCAGAATTACACCCGCTTTAATCGGATTCCGGTTTTCATCAAATCTTACATGACCGGAAGGAAGATCCAAATCCGTTTCCATCATCGCATCACGAATTCCGGGTCCGTCAATGGTTTTTGCATGCTGAATGGCATTCAGCACAATGTGAGCGGCTTCATAAGCCATCGCAGAGCAAAAGCTCGGTCGATACCCCGCCAATTCTGTAAATGCTTTTACAAATTCGGCGGCTGTCTCTGCTTCGGGGGAGAACCCGGTTACGTAATAAGCGCCTTCGATAACATCCTTGCCGACCAAATCCGGCAATGCCGCATAATCCCATGAATCACAACCGAGCAGAATCGCATCGATTCCCATGCCGCGAATTTGCTGGAGGATCAACGGAATATTGCTGATATGTGCAGGAACGAAAACTGCTTCCGGCTTGGCGTTTTTGATATTGATCAACTGCGCGCTGAAATCCTTCACTTCCGCACCGCTGAAAGCTTCATTTGCGACAACTGTCCCGCCTAATTTTTCAAAAGCATCGACAAATGCTTTATCCAACCCGGCGCTATAGGTATCCGCATTGTCGTAAATCGCCGCAGCTTTTGTGATTTTCAAATTATCATAAGCAAAAGTCGCGACCACTTTCCCTTGGAACGGATCGATAAAACAGGCTCGGAAAATATAATCTCCCACTTTGGTTACCGCTTCATTCGTTCCCGTATTGGTAATCTGCGGAATTTTGGCAGCTTGGCTGATTTCGGCCGATGCAATGGTATCTCCTGAGTTATTCGGTCCTATAATCGCCAAAACATGATCCTGCTCAATGAGTTTCTGGGCAGCATTCACGGCAATTTCCGGCTTGGCTTCGCAGTCTTCAATAACAAATTCGATTTTGACTTTCTTTCCGTCAACATCCAGACCACCCGAAGCTTCAAGCTCCTTTTGAACTAATCTGATCGCATCCGTCATGTTTTGACCGTCCAGCGCTTGTTCACCGGAAATCGTGCTGATCATCCCGATTTTGATCACATCCGGGATTTCTTTTTCAGCCGAAACAGTCGCGATCCCAACACCGAGGATCATAACAAAAACCAACAAAACATACAAAATCCTTTTCATTTTCATTCTCCTTTTTTATTTTTTTAAATTTATTACAATAACATAATAAATTTTTACAGAACCAAAATACCCAAGTTATTCTTGGTTAAACCGAAAGACGGGGCAGACAAACGTCTGCCCCTATAAAACTAACTATTGCTTGAGACGAATCCGAATGATTTGAACGGTAGGGAGGCTTGTGGATTGCAGAAAATTAAATAAGAGTTTTTCTGAAGCAGATCCCGCTTTTTCTTCAGAGCACGGATTATTCGATAGGACAACTTTTTGCAATTCAACCATAATTTTCTTTCAGAGATCCTAAATGTTTAAGCTTTTTTGAGACTGTTTTTATTCTACAAGAAAATCCTATTTTGTCAAGAAGCAATTTTCATTGAAAAGAGAAAAAATTTTGCCTTTTATCAATACAAGAATATTTAAGAATGATTATCTGAATAAATAACAATTAAATAATGTTTTTTTATTTTTCTGATAACTTATTTTAAGAAAAACAAGACCAAAATTCTTTCTTTATATATTGAAAATTTGTTTATATTGAAGCAGCAAAGGAAGGTTTACACCCGATCCGCCACATGCAACAACTACAATATGATGATAAGGACAGATTATTTCCGGCTCATCGTATGCGACTGACATGGATGCCCCACATGCCAATTCGACAATTACGCGAAAATCCTCAATAAATTCAAAAACAGCACGAGCCGCATTTGCATCTCCGGTCAAATAAGAAATAATATTGTGATTTTTTGCATATTCGATCGATTCCGGAGAAACCGTCTTCCCGGCCAGCGTATTAGCCAAAGTATGAATCTCATCCAAATAGATCGGTTTTCCGGCTTTGAGCGATAAATTAAATTTAGGTGCGCCTTCGACTTCACACGCAATCACCGGAACATCGCTCCAACCGTTTCGGTCTATTCCCTGAATAACACCATTCAAAAGACCGCCCCCGCCTACCGAGAGAACAATCGCATCCGGTTTGTCGGTTTGTTCCTTCAATTCATCGACAATCGTGGAGTGCCCTTCCCAAAGAAGTGGATTTTCAAAGGGATGGACAAACATCGCATTTTTGTCTTCCTGTGTAATTTGCAAGGCAAATTCATTCGCATCGTCAAAAATATCGCCATGAACAATGACATCAGCGCCTTCTCTGCGAATAACTTCCGCCATATAGTTACTGGCAGATTTAGGAATTACGATCGTACATTTCATTCCCAAAGTTCTGGCGCAATAAGCGACCGCATACCCCACGTTTCCACCCGAAGCACAGATAAGATGGCTTATTCCCTTTTTCTTGGCATCCAAGCAAACATATGAGATTCCACGAATTTTAAGAGAACCGCTCGGTTGATAACATTCCATTTTAATTTGAAAATTCTTATGAAATTTCTGATTGATACGAGTCAAAGGAAACAATGGAGTCTTTAGATATAATTTCATATCTTATGCCTGATTTCAATTTTTGTATCGTAATTTACATTGAGTATATCGTCGTTTTTATCTTACAAATTCACTTTTCATAAGACATTCCGTCTTATTTTGTCGTTTCCGAATTATAAAAAATATCCTTTATTTATATCAAAACAAACGGATCGATATGGCTTGGACTGTCAATTTTTCTTAGAATAACCTCATCGGGGTACCCCAGTAATCGGCCAAACGCAAAGGATATCTCTCGCCGTTTTTGTCCGAAATATTGATTTTTTTCTGTGAGTGATTTAATTTTTTCTTTTAAATCCAAGTACTCAGCGATTGCATCATCCGTCGCATAATACAAAATAGAATTCTTTCCTTCTGTAAATTCTGCGCTTTGAATGTCGGTAACGATTAATGATTCCTCAAAACGGTACTTTGTACTAAACCCATCACTGATAATTTCGGAAGACTCTAACATAATATTGATATTTGATGGATCGATAGGAGGGCTGATCGCAAGCCTTTTCACCCCGCAAGCTACCATCTCGATAAAAGAGTTTATCATTCCGATTTCATAGGAAATTTGATCTATTTGATAAGATAATCGCATTTTTTCTCCAAAATAACAATCTTTATAAATGTTTAATCACCCGCCCGAAATTTCTCTTTTGTATCACATAAAATAGCTATATTTCCATTTTTATCATATTTTTCTGAATTCGGGAAATATTTTTTTATTTTCCTCTTATCAAATGAAGGGTTATAGTATAATTCGCCTTGTTTTCGATCATCTTCTTATAAAGGAAAGAATATGTTTAATCAATCTGATCTTCCGGAATGGCAGCGAGATGCTACTTCTCCTGACCAATATCATTGTTGTGAGACTCGTCGCGGGCGAGAATTTATTGTTCGTATGATGACCGGTTCCGATCCCGTTCTTGCGATACAAAAATTTGCAAAAGAACAAAATATCCGTTTCGGTAAAGTCCATGCCACATTTATGGGCGGATTTCAACCCTGTCATTATTATGTTTGGGTTCCGGATATCGCTCATCCGGATAATTGGCATCTTGAGGGTGAAGCAATCAATACGAATTTGACTATGTTATGCGCAATAGGAGGAATGATCGGACAACGCCCTACCGATGATGGCGGAGAAGAACCTTTTGTCGCAATGCATTTTGTCGCAGGCGGAGCATGGGATACCGGAACAATTGCCGGCCATTTGCTCGAAGGAACCAGAGTTAAAGGTTGTATGCAGGTTTTTGTTACCGAATTATTGGATATTGAGGTTCTGAAACCGGTGGATGTTTTCGGAGAAGCTTATACTCATCCGGAAAACTTTTATAAAAACGTAACAAAATAACCATTAAGTTTTCGTTTATAAAGAAGGAGGTCTATCAGCAGATGGTCTCCTTCTTTGTCATATTAACTTCAGAAAGATAAATAGAATTGTACAAAATATCAGCGTTCCCGCCATCCAAAGCCGTCCGAGACGAAATTTAACTTGAAATTTCTTCTCAAATATTTGCGGAAAGAACAGAATGATGACCAGCATAATGGTTAATCGCAAACCGTCATCCAAGTATTTTTGCGGAATTCCAAATAAGATAAATCCTAAAATGATCCCCAGGGAAATACCGATGATCACGTTGTATCGTTTCCATTTTTGATCATCATCCAGGTTCGATTCTTTAACTTCCGGTTCCGCCTCTTTTTTTTGTTTAGCAGGGAAATCGCGATCAAATTCGTTAACTGCTTTCTCGTCTACCTGAAAAGCCGGATCAAATAATACTTTCCCGGTGACGCCCTCCAATCCTTTCGGTCTTAATTCTTTCACCAATAAATTATCGGGGTTCTCCGCTTCGGAGGCGCGAATATGATAATTGCTTGCTTTTTCAAAACCAAATTGCGCGTAAAAAGCCGGATCACCCAACACAACAACCGCTTGAAATCCTGTTCTTTCAGCCTCTTCCAATGATTTAGAGATTAACTTTTTCCCGATCCCCAAGCCTTGATATGCCGGTAAGACTCCGATCGGACCCAGACAAATTACCGGATGATTTAAACCGTTATAATCAACAACTTGCGCCTTACTGGAGATAATTCCGCCAACAATCCGCTGATCCGTTTCCGCGATCCAATCCAGTTCGGGTATATAAGCAGAAGATTGGCGAAGTTGATGATAAATGTAATGTTCATTACATCCGGGACGATAAACATCCCAAAATGCCTCTCGGAGTACATTTTCCACTTCTCGGCATTCATCGGGATATCCGTGTCTGATGATTGTTTCCATATTTCGATTTCCTATCTTCGGGATGAAAGATGATGTCTTTTTTCAAATGGATGATCTTATTCATCGATGTCGATTGCAACCAAGGCGGCACCGATTGCACCGCAGATTTCCGGCTCGTCGGGAACGATCACTTTTCCGCCCAGCTTTTCTTCGACCGCATTCACGACACCGGCATTTCGCGCCACTCCTCCCGTCATCATCCATTCCCGTTCCAGCACTTTTCGCCCCGCCAATGATAACACTTTAGCGGCAATTGACCGGTTTAATCCGTGAATAATATCTTCAACCCGTTTCCCCGAAGCAATCAGAGAAACAACTTCTGATTGTGCAAAAACGGAACACATACTGGAAATCACGATATCTTCTTTTGTGTCGATCCCGCGTGTCCCCATCTCTTCCATTGTTAATCCCAAAGATTGAGACATCAGTTCCAAAAAGCGACCCGTACCTGCAGCGCATTTATCATTCATCACAAAATCATAAACATTGCCGTTTTCATCCAAACGAATAACTTTACTGTCCTGTCCGCCGATATCAATGACAGTCCGTACGGCAGGATTCAGAAAAAAAGCTCCTTTGGCATGACAGGTAATTTCCGTTACTTCTTTTTCCCGAAAAGAAATCCCCGCTCTCCCGTAACCGGTTGTTACCGTTCGCGAAATTTGTTTGCGCTTTATATCGGCCTTCAACAAAGCTTCCTCCAATGCTCGATTGGCGCTTTCCATAATTTGTACACCGGTCGGGATAGTAGAAGACGCAAGAATTTGCTTCTTGTTATCCATGATGACAGCGTTCGTGGTCGTTGATCCGCTGTCGATTCCGGCATAGTAACCGCTCATTCTTTGATTTTTACCGGTATGGTTCATTTTCCTCGTAGGTTTCACATTTTCAAAAAAAGCTTGCAGACGCGTTTGCAGCTGGCCGATTCCCTGAATCGTATAATCCGTTTCAATTTTCAACAGTGGAACACGAAGATTTCCACGCAGAAGCGCATATTCAAATCCATAAAAATCACAAAATGCCACAGTATTGTATATCACTCCCCGTAAATCGGGATCTTCCGTCAAAGATCGACGAGATGCAATATCTGTCATACGCATACAAGCCGGTTGAGACAGAAGTTCATGTGCATACCATTCCATCAACCGATCAAGATTGTTTCCGATCGGAGTCCCGAGCCGACGATTACCGATACACGTTTGATTTCGAACCGGATAAGGAGAAACGGACTGAATTTTATTAAATATTTCATTTCCGATTCTGGCGCCCAAAACGGCGATATAAGGGCCCGAAGACTGCTCATCACGTGAAAATGCCGATAGAAACGTTTCCGGATCGAATTGCGTTTCAGTCAATTCCTCCAGTTGTCGAACAATCCGTAACAATTCCTCTTTATAAAGTTTTTGTCCTTTTTCGTCTTGCCGATGAGGTAAAGCAATTCTCATAATTTTCTGCCCGGCGGATTCTAATACATCCGCTGCTCGCCGAATCGAATCACAGCAATCCGTGAGGACAAGCATGTCGGAATTATTTACAATCCTATCAGCCAGCAATACCCGCGAAAAACCGCACATATTCCGATGGGTTAAATCATCCGCGGCATCCGAATCCGGAAGCATCGCATTAAAGATCTCCGGCTCCAACCCAAAGGATTCAAACAGTTCCAACGGTGTATATTTACAGATATAGCGGATCATCGGTTCGTTTCCAACATTTCAAGAAAAGCCTGCAGCTTAGTAATCATCTGACCATCATTGATGTTATTATGATCGCAACCGTCCCCATCTAAAATTAACACCGGATAGCCGGCTTTTTGTAAGCGTTCGCTTGTTATTCGTGCATTTCCCAAAGTCTGTTTGCATCCCCAGTGACAGAAATAAACCACTCCGTGCGCTTTCAGCTTTTTCGCTAAGTTCAAAATATGTTCGCTCCGTCTCTGTCCGCGACCGTTCATGGGATTTCGAATTAACTTTCTCGCCAATGCATCATACGGAGCATTTTCATCTGATTCCTCTAAAAAATCATAATTCATATCGGAAAGCAAAATCTGATATTTTCTGTTTTGATTAAAAAGATTTCGAATCGATTCCTGCCAATAAGGGATGGTATGAACCCATAGAATTCGTTTTTCACCTTCAGAAAACTTTGCCTTCCGGGTATCTTCAAGTAGGAGCCGAAAATACTTTTCTGCATTTTCTGTCCCGATATTTACATGAGTAGGGAAGATTTTATTCATTTCCGAGGTCAAATCGGTAGGCATAAAACGATCTGCCAATAAATCCAGCTGTTCGCAAGCCATCCTGACGCAATGATTCTCCCTCCGAATTATTTCTTTTAAACGATCTTCGTCGAGCCTTTTCCCCATTATATGCCCGACGGCATTAGCCAGATCCCGAAGCTGATCAGAGACATAAGCAACGGTATCGGCTGATTCAAGCCCGGGAACATCCACCGCAAAACAGGGAATATGAAAATAATCGGCGATGGAACGAAAAGTGTTCAAATTGGCGTCGCAAGCAAGTGTCGTATAAGCTGCAAATCGAGGTACGGGGATTACATTCGATAAGACTGCTCCCAGTAATGCCTTATGATAAGAACAATATGTCTGCGGAATCCCCGAATCTTCCGCATAACGAATGAAGGAATGTTCGCAAGCGGCTCCGTTTAAATAGGCTGCCATTCCTTCCGTAAAAAAAGGATCGATGTCCATTGCCCATAACAGTTCACACGGAAAAAAGAGGTTAACAATCGCTGCCCGATCCGGATTCCTAAAAGGTTTTAATATCGCATCGGTATTCATAACATACGCAAATTGTTGGTGAGGAAGCAAGGATCGATCAGGAAATATTTTTGATTGATACAAACTTACGCTAAAGCCGATTTTCAAAAGCTGTCGGGCTTTTTCCGGGTTTTCCGGTATATTTGCCCCAACCCATTTTCCGAATTTTGAGACAATTTTATTCATGCTTGCCTTTTTCCTCGAATTCCTCAAGATTCCATGCCCCCGGCACGGGTTACTTAATCAAACCGAATCGAAATCCAAATCGATCAGGTATTTCCGATTTCTTTCTCGCTTTGCACAATTTTACTGAATTAAATCGCACATTTTACCAAATCGAAGGAATGCCTTAATTTTATTTTCCGGTCTTTATTGTGCAAAAATTCTCATTTCTGATTTCTATCACTAATCTTTTAGGATTATTATCCTCAATAAATTAAGATTCCTCGAAAAGCATTACCCCTTATTCGTAATTATATTTATAATCAATTATAGAAGATGGATGGGGGGTCAGTGGAAAACATTGAGCGATATAAGCAACAGGCAGCTACAGCTGATTCAACTGTAGCCACCGTCAAAAGTGGGAATAGGCTGAATTTTGAGCAAAGAAAAAATACAGTCCAATCCGCTGAAAAATCCATATTATTTCTAAAATCCGGATTTCTTTTTATCAAAACGAATCTTGTCTTTCTTTTTCATAATTGTTATGGTTGGTTTTCATCATTCACGGGAAAAGAGCTCTCTTCCGGTATTTTTATTTCGAGTTTAATTACAAAAATCAAGAATCGCAGAAGATTCCTTGATAAAAATACATTGAATAACGTTTTTATTCCGGGGGATACTGATTCTTATTTACAGGCACCGTATCACCCTATTCATTTTGCTTTCGAAATCAGATCTTTTGCAGCGGTAAATCATTTTTGGGAGAAAAAAGAAAACTTTGGGGAGATGATCAATAGATGATCCATATCGGAGACAAACGAATTCTTCTGGTTGCGGGACATTATGGGAGCGGGAAAACAGAATTTTGTATCAATTTAGCGATCGATCTGGCGGAACAAGGGATCAAAACAGCTTTAGTTGATTTGGATATTGTAAATCCATATTTTCGAACGAGAGAAAAAACGCAGTTCCTTGAAAGCAAAGGAATTAAAGTTTATGGTAATTTCTATAAAACCGAAATTACCATGGAAATACCCGCACTGAGCGCCGAAGTACGAACGCCGTTGGAAGATCCGACTGTTTATACCATTATCGATTTGGGAGGAAATTCAGCCGGGGCATTAGTTGCCATTCAGTTCGAAAAATATTTTGTTGAAGGAACTTATGAATTTTTGGATGTGATCAATAAGAACCGTCCCGAAACATCCACCATCAAAGGAGCTGTAAATCATTTTCATGATATCGAAGAACGAACGGGCTTAAAATTTACCGGATTGATTAATAATACACACCTGCTTCGTGAAACCACCATTGAAGACATACAAAAAGGTCTGGAATTTTGCGAGGAACTTTCAAATATACTGAAAGTTCCTCTTTTATTTACGGGTTGCCCGAATTATTTATATGAACAGCTGTTATCGTCTACACTGATGGGAAAAATCAACCACCAAATCCTACCGATTCATTTTATTATGCGAGATACATGGTTGGATAAAAAACTTTAGAAGGAGAGTGAAATGATATGGGCAAGTATCTTGTGAAGTTCAACAGGGACAAATGTAAAGGATGCGAATTATGCGTCTCTTTCTGCCCCAAAAAGATTCTCGAAATTGACAAGGTGGATATGAATGCAAAGGGTTATCATCCCGCTAACGTAAAACCGGGGCAGATGGATGAATGCATCGGTTGCCTGAGTTGCGCTTTGATGTGCCCGGACAATGTAATCAGCGTCTATGAATTGTCAGGAGATGAAAAATGACAGAAAAAGTATTAATGAAGGGAAACGAAGCTTTTTGTGAAGCTGCGATTCGAGGCGGCTGCCGGTTTTATGTCGGCTACCCGATTACCCCACAAAGTGAAATACCTGAATTTATGTCTCATGAAATGCCGAAACGCGGAGGAACGTTTATTCAAGCCGAAAGCGAATTAGGCTCTATTAATATCGCTTACGGGATCGGTTGTGCAGGCGGAAATGTATTTGTTTCATCGGCATCTCCGGGCATTGCATTAATGCAGGAAGGGCTCAGTTTTCTTTGTTCGGCTGAAGTGCCGGTGGTTCTTTTAAATGTCTCCCGCAGCGGTCCCGGAATCGGCGGAATTCAACCCGCACAGGCTGACTATAACCAGGTTACCCGCGGCGGAGGAAACGGAGATTATAAAATCCCCGTTTTGGCGCCTTCCACAATGCAAGAAGCGGTAAATATTATTTACGAATCTTTTGAGACGGCAGATAAACTGCGAAACCCGGTCATCATCTTAGCTGATGGAATGATGGGACAAATGATGGAACCGGTCACTTTGCCGGAACCTAAACAGCTTTACAAAGATGAGGCAGATATCCCGAATTACAAACCGTGGGCTCTGACCGGAAGCAAAGGAAAAAGTCATCGAAATGTAATTAAATCTTACCGGGCTCTGCCGGAAGATCTTGAAGTACACGTTAATCATTTGTTTGAGAAGTATCGAAAAGCGGAAAAAGACTTGGTTCGATATGAGACCATCAATACAAAAGATGCCGAAATCGTCTTTGTCGCCTTTGGAACGATGGCAAGGATCGTTTCCGAGGTTATCGAAGTTCTCAATGCCGAGGGGATTAAAGCCGGCATGATTCGGCCGATTAGTCTCTGGCCGTTTCCGAAAGCTCCTTTTGATGAATTATCTCCCGACAAAACGAAGGTAGTAATCTCGACGGAATTGAATATGGGGCAGATGATTTTTGATGTTCAACTCAGTTTGAACGGAAGAATTCCGGTCAGATTAATCAATCGAGTAGGCGGAATTGTGCCTACGACAGATGAAATTGTGGAAAGAGCAAAAAAGATTCTGGGAGAAATCAAATGAAACCAGTATACGAACCGACTATTGGAATGTTGCCGGTAGATACCAGTTATTGTCCCGGCTGCGGGCATGGTATTGCCCACAAATTAATTATGGAATGTATAACCGAAAAGGGGCGCCTCGGCGATACGATCGGCGTCTCACCGATCGGTTGCAGTGTTGTCGCACATGAATTCATGAATATCGAAATGTGTGAATCGGCACACGGCCGTGCTTCGGCGGTGGCAACGGGCATCAAACGAGTCCATCCGAATCACCTTGTATTCAGTTATCAGGGTGACGGGGATATGGCTTCCATCGGAGTCACCGAAATTGTCCATGCAGCGATTCGCGGAGAAAAAATCACAACTTTCTTTATCAATAACGCGATCTTTGGCATGACCGGCGGACAAATGGCTCCCACAACCTTAATCGGCCAAAAAGCCACAACCTGTATCGATGGACGGAAAAAAGAGGTCAACGGAATGCCGATTCAAATGTCCGAAATGCTCGCAACCATCGAAGGAGCAGTTTATATTGAAAGAGTGGCTTTAAATACTCCCGGTAACGTTAGAAAAGCAAAAAAGGCTGTCATGAAAGCGCTCGAAGTTCAGGAAAAAGGATTAGGATTCTCCTTAGTAGAATTTATTTCATCCTGTCCGACGAACTGGGGACTTAGCCCGATTGATGCCCTTAAATGGGTTGGAGATAATATGATCCCATATTATCCGTTGGGAGTTTTTAGATCACCGGAGGGAATGTAATTATGGCAAAGGAAAAATTATTCTTTGCGGGTTCGGGTGGACAGGGAATTCTGCTGATGGGGAAGATGCTTTCCTATGCGGCAATGCATGAGGGGAAAGAAGTTACCTTTTTACCATCTTACGGAGCTGAAATGCGCGGAGGAACCGCTAACTGTACAGTAATTATTTCGGATAAACCGATCAGCAGTCCGCTGATTCAAACGGCAGATGCATTGATTGCGATGAACCTTCCATCCATGACCAAATTTGAAAATATGGTTGAACCCGGAAAATTTTTATTCGTCAATTCCTCAATTATTAAAGAAAAACCGACCAGGAACGATATTCAGGTCGTTTCTGTCGATGCAAACGGACTGGCGGAAACTCTGGGAGTGCCGAAATCAGCAAATATGGTTATGCTGGGTGCGGTCGTTCGGACGACAAAGGTGGTGAAAATCGAAAGTATTATCGAAGCGATGGAAAAGGAATTAACCGGGAAGAAAGCCAAATTCTTAGAAGGGAATATTTTAGCGCTGAACTCCTGGAATCCAAATTAATATATTAGGAGTGAAAACCAAATGAAACACAGCTTCAGTATTACGCGGTCAACGAACCCAAAACAAAAACCGAATCCGGATAAATTGGTTTTTGGAGAAACTTTTACCGATCACATGTTTATCATGGATTATTCGAAAGATAAAGGGTGGCACGACGGAAGAATTGTTCCGTACGGTCCAATTTCGCTTGAACCGGCTGCGGCTGTGTTTCAATATGCGATTGAAATGTTCGAAGGCATGAAAGCCTATCGTACCGACACCGGAAAAGTTCAGCTTTTTCGACCGGATATGAATATCAAACGCACCAATAATACCAATGATCGTATTTGTGTGCCACGGATTGATCCCGATTTGATGTTGGATGCGATTAAAGCGATCGTGGATTTCGATCGGGATTGGATTCCCGACCGACCGGGGACTTCTCTTTATATTCGACCGTTTATCATCGCGGATGAACCTTATCTCGGTGTCCATCCGGCGAAACATTTCCTGTTTATCATTATTCTTTCACCGGTCGGATCCTATTATGGCGTCGGCGGCGGTTCGAATCAACTTCCGGCAACAAAAATCTATGTGGAAGACAAATATGCCCGAACGGCAGTCGGCGGAACCGGTGCGGCAAAAATCGGTGCGAATTATGTGATCAGCCTTAAAGCGCAAGAAGAAGCGGCGGGAAAAGGGTATGATCAGGTGCTTTGGCTGGACAGTGCCGAAAAGAAATACGTTCAGGAAATCGGTACCTCAAATGCTTTCTTCGTTATCAATAATGAAGTCATCACCGCTCCGCTGGATGACGGGACCATTTTGCCCGGAATCACGCGGGATTCCTGCTTGGCGCTGCTTCGAAAATGGGGTATCCCTTGTTCGGAACGTCCTTTGACGATCGAAGCTGTTTATCAAGCTGCGGAAGATGGGACGTTGAACGAAGTTTTCGCATCCGGAACCGCGGCAGTTATTTCTCCAGTCGGAGAAATATGCTGGAAGGGAAAGAAAATACCCGTAAAGACCGGACCGATCGCTCAGAGGCTGTATGATGAACTGACAGGAATTCAGACAGGTAAGATTCCCGATACCATGGGTTGGACTGTCGAAGTCGAGAAGAATTAATCGGTTATTGAAAAAGCCGGCGATATTTTCCGATGTCGCCGGTTTTTATTTAATGTCTCCCGCTTCTTTTCCGATCCTGACATTTTGTTGAACGTTCGTCTCGTCTTATTTAATCCGTTCCGTTATACGGAGGAAACAAAATGAGAAAAGTCGTTCCTTTGCCGATTCCTTCCGATTCAGCAGAAATTTTTCCCTTTTGCGCAATGATCAGCGCTTTACAGATCGCCAATCCCAACCCCATTTTGCCGCTGTTGGCATTTCGTGATTTGTCGGCACGATAAAAACGATCAAAAACATAGGGTAAATCTTCCAAATCGATTCCCGCCCCGCTGTCTCGAACTTCAATTCTCACGAATTCATCAAAATATGCTTTGAGTGAGATTGTGCCATTCTCGGGTGTGTATCGTAAGGCATTTTCAATCAAATTATGAAGGACCTGAATCATCCGATCTTCATCGGCTAAGATATCGGGGCAATCTTCCGAAACATCATAGACGAAGCGAATATTCTGCTTTTTCAAAATAGGCAGATAAGTCTGATAGACCCGTTCCAGCATTTCGGCGGGACGGATCCTTTCAAATTGAAAATCCAACCCGCCTGCTTCCACTTGAGATAATGTAGTTAAATCATCTACAAGCCGTTTCAGACGCTGCAATTCCGATTTGATGATTTGTAATCGGTTGGAGTTTATCTCAACGCCTTCATCTTCAGCCATTTCAATATATCCCGAAATAATCTGTATCGGTGTGCTTAAATCATGAGTAATATCAGCGGTCAATCTCTTTCGTTGCAAATCGGCCCGGACCAGGTCTGTACTCATTTGATTAAAGGTCTGAGTCAATTGTCCGATTTCGTCTTCGGAGGTAACGGGCACGGTTTGATCAAGATTCCCCGCCGCTAAAGCTTTCGAAGCCTTTGTCAATCGCTGAACGGGTCCCAAGATTCGCTTGGAAAATAGAAATCCCATTAAGATCGCCAAACAAACACCGATTATTCCCGCAAATATGATCGCTCGCGTTGTTCTTTCCAGATATAGTTGCTCTTCATTGCTCAGTTTAAATTTGAGTTGTGTATCGGGTAAAATCCATGCGATGATTTCTCCGTCATATTCGACAGGGACCGCATCCTTCATCATGTTTTCGGGAACGATCTCCCCCGGTTCATAACCCATTGTCGGAATCAACGCCCGATATTGAGCATCGACCAAACCGTGAAGACCGCGAATATCAGGTGAATTCTGTGGGTTGTCTTGCGGTTTAATGATCGGTTTCATTTGCGCGACCGCATCGCTGTCGGAATTCACCGCTTCCGGTGCCGGCAATCCGCTGTCGAAGCCGTTTCGGACATACCGATCAAAAAAGCCGTCTAATGTTCCGTTTTCTTCGTAGTAAGTTTGGACCGCTTCCTTCATATTGGCTGTTTGCTGTTCTACAACCATATTCATCAAGGATTGTCCGGAATTCCAGCGAACCAGCAATGAAACGACAATGACCGTGATCAGGGCAATGAGCAAATAAGAAAAAATCATTTTGCTTCGAATATTCTTTTTCATCAGGATTCTTCCAGAAAACGATATCCGATTCCGAAAACAGTTTCGATATATTTTGGTTGATCAAGCTCATCCCGGAGCTTCATTCGAATATTCCGAATATGAATTTTTAACGTTGCTTCGGATCCGCTGAAGCCGTTCTCGATTAAGCGGATGCACAGATCTTCTTTCCTCACGACTTTGCCCTGTGAATCCATCAGGATATCGAGAATGAAGAATTCTAAGGGTGTCAATTCGACCGGCTCATCCCCTAAAGTGACTTTATGGCGACTGCGATCCAATTGAAGGTCGCCGATGATTGTGATCGGTTTTTCCTCTTCTCTTGGAGTGGAACGTCTCAGAACCGCCCGCATACGCATCAGCAGTTCTCTCAGCTTGAAGGGTTTGGTAATATAATCATCCGCTCCGAGTTCAAAACCGTGAACGATATCCGCTTCCTGCTGTTTTGCGGTAATCATAATAACCGGCAGATCGGAAGTTTTCCGCAATTGGCTGATAAATTGATACCCGTCCATATTCGGCATCATGATATCGAGCAAAATCAGGTCCGGTTGTGATCTCTCAATCGAATCGAAGGCTTCGATTCCATCACCGGCGATTTCCACTTCGAAGCCCTGACTTTCCAGAAAATCACGCAGCATGATCTGAATATTACGGGTATCATCAATAACCAACACTTTGCGTGCCACTTATTCTCTCCCAAACATCACAAATCGTCGTCAGTGTCCGAGGCGGTCACCGCTTCCATACGTCTGTTCCAATTGTACTTCGGATCCTGATTCGAAAAAACTTCAAGATAAGCGATATCTCTCATAAAATCGATCTTCCCGATAGCAATCTTATTAATTTTTACGCCGGTCCTTTTTTCAAGGTCGGCTTTTAATTCATCGTATTTTTCGGGAACAATTAAATCAATTTTCTCGTATATGATGGTTTTGGAAATCTCATAGTGAAATCCCCATCCCTTTTCAAGAATCCAAATTGTCAACAGAATCAGTCCGTCGGCGATGATCATTCCGGCCCAATTATTGTCTGCGATCCCCGTAGCATTCATAATCGGCAAAGCGACAATGATAAACAGATAAGTCATTTCCCGAATCGGTAAAGGATCGGTACGATATCGCAGCAATGAAAAAACGGCGAAAAGTCCGAAACCCATCCCGATGCCCATTTCCGTGCTGCTTAAAAAGTTTATAACAAAGAAAATTACAGTATTGAATGCCAAAAAGGTAAAGACATGTGATTGTACGGTGGATTTCGGGTAATAGATCAATCGAATCAGGATCAATGCCACCAAAAGGTTATAAACAAACCCGATCAGAATCATTATTGGGTTATTCATAAAATTGAGCCTCTCATTTTATTTTCGAAATTTTCAACAAGGTTGGTTTTATTTTGTTCTTCTTCATTCCGTCATATATTTCACTGACTCCTATCGTATATTTGCTGAACTCCTGCGGATGGATATGCATCATTTTCATTTTTTCGACAAAAGGTGAATGCTGATCGGTTTTTTCTGTCTTCACTTCCGCGATAACAATATCGTTCATCTGTTCAGCGCGAAAATCATTGAAAACCGTTAGATTAAAATCCACTGTCACACGTTCGGGAGCATTGATTCCCACCAAAGTAATCCGTGTGAAATTTGTCCAAAGCTTTGGTTCAAAGTGTAGATCTTCCATGGGAATTTGACTGTTAACCCAATTTTCCATCTCGCTTGTCATTTGACTGATCGGAAAATCAATCGGAATTCGGCTCTTGACGGTTCTTCCTTTATTTGTTTTTTCTTTTACCTCAAGAAAAGAGGACTGACTATCGACATATTCTCGACTGCGTACTTTATATCTGTTTTTTCGATCGTTGATATGTAAGTTGTACAACAGGAAATCTTCGGTATCAAAATAAAGCGTCCGATAATGATTCAACCTTCTGCCCCGCACAAACAACGCTCGATAATCCTCTGTAAGATCATTCAAAACATCGGTGATTTTTTGAATAGGTAGTACATATTTACGGTCGATTCTGTCTAACAACTGGACATTTTCCATCTCACTCAAACTGATCAGAGGGAATTTTTCCAGCACTGTCTGTATTTCTTCGTCCATCAAACGTTTGGGATCTTTCTTCTCATAAACGATTGGTGTCATCGTTTGCGTTAATTTAAGGTTTTCTCTAAGAAATGAGTTCATATCTGTTTTTCTCCCTTCATCCTAATTACCATAGATAATAATGTTTCGGAAAGCGGAAATGGTTTACTTTTTGTATAGGAATAAAAAGAAGTACATCGGCCTTGAATCGGGGCATTTAAGAAAGGAACAACCCCGAAAATCTGACGTGGCAGTAATCGCGTGAATTTTTCAGAAAACGGTGACAGTATCGCTCATCTCCGTAGATTCGCTCTCATTCACCGGTGCGGTTAAGCCGCCCAACTCAATCTTATGTGGCATACACGCGTTCCCCGGGAGAAACCACACTCTTCTTCGACGTATCCCCGGTTTCATTGTTCATTACAGCGCTTGTTTATCCGCCGCTTCCGATAGTAATATGCTTGGACAGCATTGGATATTGTCTGATACGCCTCCGTATCCGGCCAAGGCCGGCGTCAGATTTATCACCGGAACCGCTTTCCTTTTTTATTGTTGGGTTTCATTCGAATCGTTCTTTCATAATGTGATTTTCTGGCTGATAGCAATTCGGCAGCGTAAATCATCAAGCCGGTCCCGGCAAGAACAAATCCGGCAAACCGGTAAATTATTAATAGATCGTTTGTCGTTCCGTAGATTTCCAAAACACCTTTCATTATGCTGCCAACTGTCAGCGCGGCGATGCCGGCGTTGTACAGAAAACGCGGCAACCTGCCGGGTAAAAGACCATGAGTAAATAACGATAAGATTGCAAATGGGAATGTACCCCCGACTAACGGGAAAGCAAAAGCGAAAATCATATAACCGGAGTAGACACCATGACTAAATTGCTCGTAGATTATGCCAAACAATGCACAAAATATCGCAATCAGCAAATAGATTAAACTGATTTTGCACATATTCCTCTTTCCTAGTTCAGTATCCGATATAAACAATGTCACTCACACTCCTTTCCTTGATGTTGTTGCCGTTGGTTGTCGGGTTATTGATGACTTCACCGTTAAAGACCATGGTTGAGGATCCGCCACCATCCAGATTATAGGCAACATCAGCGCCAAGCCCCTGCATAAACTCGGCGAGCTGGTAAAGTGAAAGCCCTTCGCTCGTACTGGTACGTCCATCCGATACGACAAAGAGATAATGCAACTCGTCTATGATTCCGATGGCGGTTCTCGGGTTGCTGGCTTTCGCCTTACCAACCTCCTCATTTTCCGAAACAACGATTGCGCCGTCCATGATAAGCGCCGGGCCAAAGGAGAGAACCTGAAGGGCTCCATCTTCCGCAAGCGTCTGTGCCGTGACCTCACCTTCCGTGATGATTTCAAACGAACCGTCTACCCATATGACCAAATCCTCCTTATTTCCCGATGCAGATTCACGGTAGAGCACTCCGTTTTTCAAAACATAGCCTTTTGTCTGAGCTCCATAATAATCACCGTTAATAGCCAGAATCGCATTGTTAGCCTTTGCGATCGTTGAAGTATTCTCGGTGATGTTTCTGCCGAATGCGCCCCGAGCAAATGCTGTTTGCAGATATTCCGCCGATGAAACCCGGACGTCGGCGACATAGATGGTCGTATCGTATTCCCGGTATTTCGTGATAGTAATACGGATGTTCCGGTCACTATAGGAATTATCTGTAATCACAGCCGAGCCGGTAAACGGTATCGTGTTATTCTGCTCAGCGGTCTCCTCGGGAGTTGCCTGCGGTGTTGATCCCATTACCGGGTTTGCTAATAAAGTTGATTCGGAAACGTTTTGTATTCCGGTGTTTTCTTCTGATGAAACTTTAGCATAAACCCTTGCGATGACAAAGGTGTCCAGCACGACATAAGCGGTAAACGCTATCAATAAAATCGTGTATATCACACCCCATTTATATTTTTTTCCGAAAATTCCCATAACATCTATCCTTTTTCGCACTCTGCAAAACGGTGCTGAGCAATTCGCCAAGAAGCGGAAGAAAAGCCTAAAGACGATAACCATTGAAATCATGAACACCGACCGGCTTTGTATCGATCTGTTTGCCTCTGATTTTTTTCATCGTCTCCGGGATCATATCGTTCATGCCGAGTTGTTCGACAAATACACTCGGAATCGTTGTTCTTTTTTTTCTCCCTTCATCCTAATTACCATAGATGATAAGGTCTCGATAAGCGAAAATGGTTTACTTTTCGTATAAGAACAGAAAAAGAACCACCGGCTTTCACCGGTGGTTCTTTTTCTGTTTAGTGCATCATGATACTCGTTTTGATTTTATTTTCGCATCATCCCCCTTCCGGCAAAAGTTCCGATTTGAGTTGTGCCTTCTGCCATTTCAAACGTTGTGTACACAGTACCGTCAATGACAGTTCCATCCGTATACAGATGATCCTGTTCCGTACCACTACAAGTTCCGCCTAACCGGACCGTATAAGTCTCACCGGCCTTTAATACCGGGGTGGTCAAAAAGACGGATTGATATTGTTTCACCGGTTCAAAAGCAAGGACCACATTCCCGTTTTGATCAAGAATACTGAACAAGGTATTTGCTTCTTGTACCGCATCGAAGTTCATCATGATCGAATTTTGAGACGAATCCGCGCTGCTTCCCTGTGCCATTCCGGCACTGCCTACGGCGACAACGGTCCCTCCGGATAAATCAAACGTCCCCATATAGTCTAATGAGCCGTTTCCGCTGTTGGTCGGACCGTTTACCAATACGGTTCCACCGCTCATACCGATTGAACCATTCGAATCGAGTCCGTCACCCCCGGCGTTGACAATTATTAAACCGCCATTGATCGTAAGCATTATGGAAGAGGCAGATTGATTTTCTCCGCTATTTATGTCGGGTGATTGAGGCGCAATCGGATTTTGTACAGCATCCATATTTTCCGGAGCCTGACCACGGTAAACAGGCCGTTGTCCCATACCTCTTCCGCCAAAGAAATCGCTTCCTCCCGGTCCCATCCTTTCTTCACCGCTTCCATCCGAGGCATTCATCCCGTCATCTTTCGAAGTAATGTCAATCGTCCCCGAATTGATCGTTATAACCGCACTTTCGATTCCCTCTTCGGATTGTTTAATCAAAATTTGACCGTTGTTGATTTCGATCTCGTTATCCGCATGGATTCCGTCATCTCCGCTGGCAAGCGAAAAACTGCCATCGTTGATAATGACCTTTGTATCGGAGTGAATGGCATCGTCAGAGGCATCCACGGATATCGTACCACCGTCAATTTGTATCGTTCCTGAGGCTTTAATCCCTTTACCGGAAATTTCCTCATTCGGATTGACGCTGCTTCCGCCACCGCCGGATAAATGGATCGTACCGCCGCTGATTCTTATATCGGTCCCGGCACTGATCGAATCTCCGTCAGAAGTTATATTAATCTCTCCTCCGCGAATCTCAATAAATCCTTGGGAAGTGTCGTCTTCGTTTTCCGACTTCAATCCATCTTTTCCGGCGGTGACGGTTACCCGCCCGTCTCCGACAACAAGATAATCTTTTCCATAGATTCCGTCTTCGACTGCCTGAATCGTTATATCACCGCTGCCGATAATCAGTCCATCCTTAACGGAAATTCCTTCTTTATAATTTCCGTTGACAACCAATGATCCGGAACCGTATATGGATAAATCCGCTTTACTGTAAAGAGCCGCGTCAGCTCTGTTCTCATCTGTCGCTTCATTTGCTGTTTCAGATGCATCATTTAAAATATTTGTGCTCCCATCAGCCAGAATAATTATTGCCTTATCGGCATTTTCAATCATGATCGCGGCATTTTTTGAATCGGTTATTTCTACATTATTCAAAATCAATTTAATCGGTCCTTCATCTTCGGAGTTTACGACAATCTGTCCGTCATTCAGCTTTCCCTGAATCAAATAACTTCCGGCGGTAACAATTGTCACTGTCGTTCCGTCGATCACCACACTTTCGTTTTCAGCCGAAATGGAATCTCCGTTTAATTGAATGGATATGGCATCAGCTTCACTCCATTCCGCATCGAAAGCATCCTCATGCGTATCAGAAAAATCAACCTTATCAACGGAAGTTATTGCCGGTTCGTTTCCATCCTCCGCCGCGACATCCTCTTCTTCAAGAACGGTGCCGGTTTCGGTTTGTGCAAATACAGAAAGAACGTTTCCATTTTGTGCCATATATTGACTGCCAAGAAAAGCCAACATACAGAAAATAATCAAGATATGAATCAATTTTTTCATACTCCTCCAAGTTTATTTTTTCTTTGATTCTACAAATTAAATAAAAAGAATCGGTTTATTTATGGTATAGACCGATTCTTTCTTAAATTTTCAATAACAAACAAGAAAATCGCTACGGTTGATACTTTTGATAAAATCTTCGCTTGGTATATTCCGCTGCAAAAAAGTAAACAATCGCGATTACGAAAATTCCCAACATTGCCGTCCACGGGATCGGAATAAAGCCCAAAATACCCGCTATCGGAGAGTAAGGCAAATAAATGGCAATCGCCGCGACTAATATCGTTACCAGCAACATCGTGACAGAAGGATGATTTTTCCCGATCGGTTGCTGAGTTCTCAGAACCAAGACCACCAAAATTGCGGAAATAATCGATTCGACAAACCATCCCGAATGAAAGAGCTGCTCATCAGCCTTGAAAATACCCAACAGGATGACGAAGGTTGTTATATCAAACAAAGAAGAAAGAGTCCCGAATACCAACATAAATCGTCGGATAAAAGTAATATTCCAGCGATGCGGTCGACTTATGTAAATCGGATCGACATTATCCGTTGCAATAGTCATTTCGGGTAAATCCGTAAGCGTATTAATCAAAAGCAACTGCTTCGGCAGCATCGGTAAGAAGGATAAAAATAGGGAAGCGATAGCCATACTGAACATATTGCCGAAATTAGCGCTCACGGCCATAAATACATATTTCAATGTATTGGCAAAAGTCTTTCTCCCTTCGATGATTCCGTCTTTCAAAACCGTCAAATCCTTCTTCATCAGGACAAAATCGGCTGCTTGCTTTGCGACATCGACTGCATTATCTACCGATATCCCCACGTCCGCGCTATGCAATGAGGGCGCATCATTAATACCGTCCCCCATATAACCGACCACATGTCCGTTCTTTTTCAACGCCAAAATAATTCGTTCTTTTTGATTGGGATTCACTTCGGCAAACACATTGGATTTTTCGGCGATATGCCAAAGAGCTTCATCCGTCATATTATTCAATTCCGAGCCGGTCACGGCACTGACTTTTTTCATTCCTACAGCATTGGCAATAAACTTCGCGGCATTAACATTATCTCCGGTAATAATTTTCAAATTAATCCCCAACTCGGAGAGATCGACGATGGTTTGAATCGCATCGGCTTTCGGTTGATCAAAAAATAAGAGAAAACCGATAAAAACCATGTCTGTTTCATCTTCTTTTGTCAAGTTATGGGTGTGTTCCCTGACTGATTTAACCGCTACACCCAAGACTCGATTCCCTTCGGAATTCCATTCGGCCATCTTTTCTTCGATTTGATGAATCAGCTCCGGTGTCAGCGGAACCGTCTGTTGATCCATACGAGCTTGATTGCAGACAGCTAAAACATCTTTAACCGATCCTTTCATGATCAAAGAAATTTCATCGCCTTCGCGGACCAAAACACTCAAACGCTTACGGATAAAATCATATGGAATCTCATCTAATTTTTCAATTCCGGATTCCGGCAGACTTTCTTTTTTCAAAATTGCTTCATCCAATTGATTCACCATTCCGGCTTGTAATCCGGCATTTAATACGGCCGATCGAAGGACATCTTCCGATTCTTTTCCCTGTACGTCCAGAGCGCTGCTTAACGTAACCGCACCTTCGGTCAGTGTCCCCGTTTTATCCGTGCAAAGAATATCGATGCTGCCGAAGTTTTCAATAGCTTCCAGCCGGCGTACGATGACACCCCTTTTTGCCATTGCTTGAGAACCTTTGGAGAGATTAATATTGATAATCGCAGGTAAGAGCTGCGGTGTCAATCCGACGGCTAAGGCGATCGAAAAAATTAACGAATCGAGAACCGGACGGCGAAAATAAATATTTGCGGCAAAAATGATCAACACTAAAACCAACATCACAATGGTCAACAGGTAACTGAGCTTATTGACACCACGCTCGAACTCGGTTGCGGGTGGCTTCAGAACCATTCGTTTGGCGACCTGCCCGAAAGCCGTTGCCGACCCTGTCTTCATAACGATGCATCTGGCATATCCGGAACTGACCGTCGTACCCATAAAAACGACATTATTCATCGCTTCCAACTCGGCATTTTCAGCCGATGTTCCCGCTGTTTTTTCAACAGGAAAAGTTTCGCCGGTTAATACGGATTGGTTCACAAAGAAATCTTCCGCTCGGAGGATAATCGCATCTGCGGGAATAATACTGCCGGCTGAAAGCTCGATGATATCTCCGGGCACAATCACTTCTGCCGGGACAGACTTTTTCTTACCCTCCCGAATGACATCGGTCTTGATTTTTAATCGCATTTGCATCATTTCAGCCGCTTTATCGGCATTGAATTCCTGGACAAAAGAGAGAACTGCGCTGAACAAGATAATCACAAAGATAATGATTGCGTCCACCCAGTTCCCTAATGCCGCGGAAATAACGGTCGCGATTAATAAAATCAACAAAATAGGACTTTTAAACTGATTAAGAAGGAGATCCAACGGGGTTAATTTTTGCCTCTCTTTGAGAACATTCAATCCCGTTTCTCTTAATCGGTTTTCGGCTTCAGCCTCCGTCAACCCCGAATCAGGATCACTTTTTAACATTTCGGTGATTTTTTCCTGCGGGTAATTCCAATAAGGAATTTCTTTTTGAATTTCTTCTTTTTCCATTTTCGATACCTCCCTTTTGTGTTCTCGGATTAAACTCTGTTTAATGGATCCATTCGACCTTCTGCCAACCGTTATCAATCTTTTTTTCCAGTTCCTCAAAAGATCTCAGACCGCTGAGTGAATCATATCCTTCGACACAAGAAGCACCCGTCCCGGCGGCCAACTGCAAACAGCGTCGCCAGGGATATCCGCGGCAAACCGACAGCAAAAAAGCCGCATTACAGGTATCTCCCGCTCCCGTGCCCGAGAGGATTTTTTCCGGTTTGTAGCTCATTTCGAAATAAGACAAATTCGCCCATTCGTCCGGATCGGTGATCAGATTTCCTCCGATTTGTCTGATTTGAGAAACAGAACCGGTTTTTAATAAAATTCCGGGTGCACCGCACTTGATTAAGACCGCTTTTGCTCCCCATGACAGCAATTGATCCGCCAACGGTTCAACCTCTTTCGGCGATATCACCTCAGTCAAATCTTTACCCTTCGCCCGTCTCGTCCATTCCGTAAAAAGCGGTGGATTGATCATGCTGCACAATTCTTCCATACTTGGCAAAAAGAAATCCACATATGGGATAACCTCCCGAATCAACTTTTGCCAATCCTCTTTTGCGGCATCGGAATTCGGATCGATAGCTGCCATATCCAATGACGTGGCGACACCGTATTCTTTAACTTTCTTAAATATCCGAACCAGTTCTTCGCCGTTATTCCGGTAAATACGCTTCATCAACGGAGGGTATCCGAAATGAAAAACAGTTGCATCTTGAATATGCGCAAAATTTAAATCATCATAACAAAAAGAATCATTGGAAGCGGGATCATGAAGAAAAATTCTGTCTAATCCGGGAATTGCCAAAACAAGCGTGTAAGAGGTTGCCGAATCCTGCGAACGAATCATGCCTTGTTCGCATCCGTACCGCCGAAAAATATCCAGCAGCAGGTCTCCCAAAAAATCCTCTCCGATTTTCCCCATCAGCTCCGCATTCGCGCCTAATTTTTTCAAAGCTAAACCGGTATTGGAGACCACACCGCCTGCCGATACAGATAATCCGTCGGTATTGATTAATTTCCCCGGTATGAGAATTTGATCGATTTTTTCGACCGCTTGATGAGGGATAACCGGTGTGAGATCTACACAAACATGGCCGGCTACAACGATTTTTGGATTCATTTATGCTCCGATTGGTTATTCCGAATAGGTAAATAATCTACAAAACAATTATATCTGCTGAACGACAAGCCAAGCAACAATTCAAGTTGAGCGGGTTTACGGAAAATGAAACCTATCGAATGAAATTAAAATAAGAGAACCGCCATCATTTTGGATGGCGGCTCTCTTCGTTTCCATAAGACATCAGCGGATAAAATTTGTCACGACGGGTTTTTCCGCTACAGGAATCGAGATACCGGCGGCTTTTCCGGCTTCGATACATTTCAACATCCAAGCCATATTTCTACCGAGAGTACGCATTGTCTGCATTCCTTCCAGATCTTGCCGTACTTCATCCGGCGTATTTCCATGGACCATGTTCCAATATTGCGATGAGACGACCGGCATGTTTCGAATCGTAAAATATTTATTCAGTTGGTCAAACGTTGAGGTTGCGCCTCCTCTGCGGCAGCTTACAACCGCTGCAGCCGGTTTATATTCCAAATAAATGCCGGCACGAAATATTCGATCCATAAAACTGGTAATAGCTCCGGATGCCGAAGCAAAGTGGACGGGAGAGCCAAAGATAAATCCGTCGGCTTCCTTCGATTTCTCCAAAGCTTCATTGACCGAATCGGTATCGATGGAACACTTGTTTTTTCTTGTTCGCTTACAATAATCGCAGACAATGCAACCGCTGATCGGTTTATTCCCGACATGAAATATCTCGGTTTCAATTCCTTCCTTTTCAATCGCATCAGCGACTTCCTTCAAAGCCGTATAAGTGCAATTCTTTTCGTGAGGACTTCCATTAATCAGCAATACTTTCATCTTGGTTTACTCTCCTTTTCTCCTTTATTTATCGGCAATTTCCCCTTCCAAACCGATCAATGGGGCAATTTCTCGCATTCCCAAAATCGTCTCGGTAATCACATCTTCCAATGGCATTCCCAATTTTTCCGCCCCTTCGCGAATGAGATCCCGATTGACGTTGGCCGCAAATGCGGGAGATTTAAACTTTTTCATAACCGATTTTGTCTCAAGGTCCATCACACTTTTAGATGGGCGCATTAAAGCGGCCGCATAAATCAAACCGGTCAGTTCATCAATTGTAAATAACACTTTTTCGGCATTCGTGACCGGCTCGACATCGCAACAAATCCCATAACCATGACTTGCAACCGCATGAATAAACTCTTCCGGGAAACCTTTTTCTCGCAGGATCTCCTGAACTTTTATACAATGTTCATCGGGATACAGCTCATAATCCAAATCATGCAACAATCCGATAATTCCCCATTCCTCTTCGTCTTCATGGTAAAGTCCGGCAAAATGACGCATCACACCTTCAACCGTTAAAACATGCCTCTGTAATGTTTCGCTTGAAATATATTCCGTCAATAAGTCCCAAGCCTGGTCCCTGGAAGGAAGATTCTCCATAATCTTTATTCTGTCCTCTGCTTTCTGTAAATCTTTTTCTATTATACATTCAGATTTATGTGAATTTTTATGTCCTGTAATTGGAGTTGAAACAAGAAAATTATGTTCGGAATGTTATAATCGGTTCGACCAAAAGATAGAAATTGGGGGTAATTCATGCAATCAGATAATATTCCCGTAAATTTAATGACAAAAAAGCAAAAGGGATTCCTGATTTTCAAAATTTTTTTCAGCGCGATGGTATTCGCTTTTACGGGAGGAAGCGCAGCCACACCCACCTTAATTTATCAGGTTGTTAAAAAATATAAACTGATGAGCGAAGATGAATATATGGAAATCGTCGCACTCAGCCATTCGTTGCCCGGAATTATCGGAATCAACAACAGTATGTTAACCGGTTATAAAGTCTGTGGCATATTCGGATCTTTTATGGCGGTTCTGGGAACCGCTTTACCGGCCTTCGTGTCAATGCTTTTAGTGGCGGTTATCTTTCAAGAACTTCCGCAATCGAGAGTCGTCAGAGGTGCGATTAACGGTATCCGAGCCATTTCGATCGGGATCTTATTTGATACCGGTCTTCGAATATTAATTCGGAATCATAAGAACATTTTCGGAATCGCCATGATTATTCTGGCAATGTGTTTACCTTTATTTACAAAAATCAGTGCTTTTTATACGGTTCTGCTGAGCGGGTTGATCGGGGTGGTCTATTACTTGACAAAAAATCATAACAATCTTCCGGCTCCGATTGAAAATAAGGAGGAAATCGATGGCTGATCTTTGGACGCTTTTCTTTATGTTCTTCAAAATAGGGATCACTTCTTTCGGCGGCGGATATGGGATGATGCCGATGATTATGGATGAAGGACAACGTTTGGTGGGGTTGACCGAAGCTCAGTTTACCGATATGGCGGCCTTGGATTTAATAACTTCCGGACCGGTGGCTGTCAATTCCGCAACTTATATCGGCTATATCAAAGGCGGATATGCCGGCTCGCTGGTCGCGACGATTGCCTCGATTTTGCCGTCAATATTGATCTGTATTATTGTCCTAATTTTCCTGGACAGGTTTTATAACAATAAGATTGTAAAAGGTCTTTTCGCGGGAATCACACCGGCATGCGGCGGGTTGATGTTTTTTACGACAGCCACACTCGCCAAATCCGTATATTTCAATGCGGAAACTTTTACGGAGGTGTTCAATTCAACCGTCACACCGACGATTATCGGGATGATCGTTTTGACGATATTAACCGTCATAGCGGATATTAAATTCAAAGTGAATCCTATTTATCTGACTGTTGCCGGAGCTGTTTTAGGAATTTTCTTTCTCGCGTGATTCGTCCAAGCCCGCTTGAATATGAAAACCTTAATAAACCTGATAAATTCTGCAATTCCCGGATTGAAAGACCGTTTCTAAATTATCCCGGAATTTTTGTTCCTGTATTTTGTATGCGGTTTGTTCGGCCGATCCGATAAAAATATATCGAACTTGATAGCCCTGCAACAGTTTTTTTACCGTTGTCCAATTTCTTGATTCGTATATTGTTTGAACATCCGCTTCCCGGGTTCCGATTTCTTTATACCCGCCCCGCCATTGACTCTCATGATTGGTGGGACCTAAAATTGTCGGATGACCGGAAAAAGTACTTACAGCATTATCGGAGGTATAACTCGCACCTACTTTTTCAACAATCACACCGGGTTTCGCTTTTTTAAGCCAATCGATCCCTGCCCAATCATCCGGTCGTGAGACCTTCAGAAACTGCGATCCGTCCAATGTTAACTCCGAAGGAGTCTCGTTTACTTTCCGGTGAACGATTTCCAGATTATCCGTAATTCCTTGGAAAGGATAAATCAAGCAGGCAGCTGTGACGAAGAACATAGGGAGAGCGATCAGCCATTTTTTCCTCGAAGATAATTTTTCAAAAATCCGGCTGCAGGCGTAAGCGGAAGCGATAGCGAACAATATCCAAACCTGATAATAAAACTTGAAAATCGTATTCATGCGTGTCCCAAAAAAGTCACGCAGGTAGAAGAATTCGGGAATCAATATCAATCCGAACCCCAAGAAAAGCATTAATGAAACAAATCGATCCGAAGAGTCCGCCCATTTTTTTTCATCGCTTAGGACAATTTCATCCGTGATCCGGTCGTTGTCGTCATTCGTTTGTTTGGAAAATAAAACGGCCAGAATAAAAGCCAAGGACCCGAATATAAGAAACATCAACGGAAGATTTTGCAATCTTCTCGAAAAGTAACCGGTAACGGCAGTACTCATGGACTGAAAGCCTTGTACGCCGGCATAAGCGGAACCGGCTAACATCATTCCGGCTCCCAATTGAGAGAGGATCTTATTTCCGGAGGACTGTAATTCGGAACCGGATTGATTGAACCAAGCTAACCCGACAAAAATGATTGTCTCCAGCAAAAAAAATACAGCAAACAGAATAATACTTATTTTTAGCGTCTTCCTCAATAATTCCTCATGGCTTTTTCCTACCGTTCTAACCAACCACCAGATAATCGGGATGAGAAACAAACCGAACATAATCACAAACTGAATCGTTCGTGTCGTAAAAACGCCGCTGGGAATGAATCCCCCGGCTTGAGAGGATAAGCCGGATAAAAAGCTGAAATATAAAAAAACACAGGCAATTCCAAAAGGAATCCCTTTTTCAAGAAATGCACAGAAAGCCTTCTTTAATTTTCCGGTTTCCTGGTAGGCGGCCAACCCGTAAACGCCGCAATAAATGACGAAATAAATCGGAAAATCCCAAGTATTCATGAACAGCAACCCGCCGATACAGATTGCATCAAACCAGAATGTCTGTGATAAAAAGTTCCGCCCGACGCTTAATATCTTTTTATCCCAAGAAATTTGGTCCTGATAAGAAACTCGGATCCCGTTATTACGATATCCCCAATATGCGTTTAAAGCTAATGCCAGCGCCAATAAGACAAATGGGATGCCAAGAACATGAGGATGAAGATCGCCTAAATAAAATGAAAAAAAGGGAAACTCATCAATAATTTCTTTGCTTGAACCATCCAAACCTGTATCGGATAAGACCCGTGAAGCGCGCCACCACCAAATTCCCGGCCGTTGGGTAATGTCCCAAGTCGGCGCGATGGCTGGTACGGTATCCAATTCCTTTAAACCTAACCATTGCCAAAAAGCGGATGAACCATCTGTTTTCCAAAAAAGTCCGCGAGCATAAAACACTTCCAATAATCCCTCAAGGTTACTGCAAATCAGCAGAAAAATTGGGGCCAAAAAAGAGCCGGCAAAATGTTTCAATTTACCGAATCCGTTATTTCTGGCGACGGAAAGCAGATTATTTACCAAAGAATAGGAAGCCGCGGCGGCTAATGCAAAGACGGTTGCCAGCATCAGATTAAAACTGACTTCTGCGGGAACTCCGGCAAGTCGACCGATCAACATCGTCATGACATATCCGAAGTAATAATACGAAATACTGTATCCGGCCAACCAGGAATCATGCGGGGGGAAGGTCTCCGAATAAACAATTCCATTAATAAAAGTCATTTCCATGGGCTTTTCAGTGCCGGCAATATTGGGATTCGCCAAGCGAAATACAATAATCAGCGAAAAAGCAAGTAAAAAAACAGCTTCTTCAATCAACAGGTAAGATCGATTAATTCTGATCCATTCATACAGTTCGGAAAAGTTTTTTACCCATAAGAAAACGGAAAAAATAAACAAAGGAAGAAAAATAATGAGGATTCCGCCCGCATTATTCCCGATGATGCCCAACGAACATGCCAACCAATAAAAGAATCCGAATAGTACCAAAAAAGCGATCCGGCTGAATGCCAACCCTTTGTCCGGTAAATATCGCATCATAGAAAAACAAATCGGAAATCCCGCGATTCCGATCCCGATTAATACGACAAGCCATTGGATTATTTGATTTGTAACCATAATGATCGACTATTTCGCTTCCTGTTCTTTTACCCGATAAATCGCGGTGTCTTTGGATAGATAAACACAATCCCAATAAATTCCGTTTCCGGCAATGAATTTTTCAATTCCTTCCGGAGCATACATTCCCCGTTCCATTTGTCCGACGATAATATACCTGACGTTGTATCGTTTCAAAAAATCGACCGCATTTTCAAGCGATGAATCATTATAGAAGGAAGTGATCGCATTTACCCGTTCCCAAACCTGATCGGACATATTACCGCGCTGTTGGCGTTGGTGATAATTCCAACCAACGACTCCGGGTAAGCCGGTGTATACCGTAAAACGATTGCCCCATTTATATTCTGTCGCATTCGCTTCTACGATTACCGGCGATCCTTTTACGTTATCTTGCATCCATCGGATAGCATCATAATCCTGAGACAAATCCATCAAAAAACCATCTTGAAAATAAAAAGATGTTTTCATAAATTCCATACCGTCCAATGTATGGGGTGCCACGGTTGACATTCTGTCTTTGATTTTATCAACGGAAGCAAAAATCGTATAACTGAAGGCGCCGATTAATAGAAACCCGTAAGCAAACCGCCAGATCACTTTTTTCCGGCTTTTCTCGGATTCCGTCTTCTTTTCAAAACTCCTTTGAATCACACTGATCAGCGCAAATGCAGATACCGGCGTAAATAATACCCAAGCTTGCAAATAAAGCTTGAATACCATGTTCATCCGGCCGATATCCCCTCTGAGACAGAAGAACTCGACAAACAATGTGATAAACAAAGCGGTCCCGGCAAGGAATAACAGGAAGCGTTGGCTGATCGGAGTATCCCTCCTCATTAATAAACATAACGTCCAGAACATCAACGGGACGGCAATCCATGCTACCCATACTTTTACCGCGGAAAATGCAACCATTATTCCGACAAAAAATACCGCAACGGTTATCAAAACATTTTTTTGTTTTTGAATAAAATTTCGAAAATCACTGACTTTTACTCGAGCTAACCAATCAATCGTTTCCGTATAATACCAACTGATGAGTGCAAAGAGGAATAATCCCCAATGCATCAAATAAGACCAAACGGGTGTCCGACTGCCATTCCATACATCGATCGCGGATTCTCGAGTATTTGTATCCAAATAGGGTTTAAACAGAATAAAAGACAGCCCGCATAAAATCACTACCGATAGGATCGAAGAAATAATTTTTTGATCGGAGAATTTCCGCAGTGATGGGTCTGTCTGTGACGATGGTTTATTGAATTGAAAAAGCGGTTGCTGCACTCCCAAATCCAATAATACAATGCAGGAGAGTAATAAATAAGTGGGCATATCCCAAGTATTGGTCGGGATTAATGACCCGATGATCAATGCGCCGCTTGCAAGAGATAACAGATTGAAACCATTGCCGGACGTTTTTCTGCGGACGATCAGCGAAGTCAACCAAACCAATACCATGACCGTGATCGGTAAGGCAAAAAGATGGGCGTGAGGATCTCCGTATAGAAAAGTGAAAAAGGGAAATTCGGTAATCGGTTCGCCCGGTATGGCACGGCTCGGTATCCAGTACCAATCCCCCGCATACATTTGGAAATGTTGCCCCTGAAGGATCTTCCCGATTCCGTTGAAAAAGCAACCGATTTTCTCAAAAGCTGTTGAAGCTTCATTAATTCCCGCGCATCCCAGCTCGGTCAATTCCACCGCGATCACTTTGAGTGTCCCCAAATTCCCGAAAACTTGTAATAATAAAACCGATAAAATGCCGGTTTTCAGGGCTCCTTTTTCGACATTAAATTCGGTATTTCCGAAATGTCGATGCGCGTAAAGGTTGCTTCCCAACGTAAAGGCTCCAACTCCCAAAAATGCATACCACGTCGGGAGAATCAGATTGTAGGCAACACTCGGAATCAATCCGATCCATTTCACCAACAGCCCTGACAGGAAAAAACCATAATAATAATAATTCATCGATCCGCCGGCAAACCACGGATCATACGGAGGGAACGAAGTACTTTTTATCACGGCGTTGAAGTATGAAAAATCCATGGGCTTCTCGCCCCCTTTATAGGGGTGCCACAAATCCGGATTTCCCAGGCGAATCAATAAAAAGAAAACAAAACAACTTAAAAAAACGATTTCGGATTGAAAAATATAACGCCGATTTTCGTAAAGATCGCGCAAGATTGATTTCCGATTAAATAAAAAGATCAGTAGATTGACTCCGGCAAGAACCAGAAAAACCGAAAGAATGGTTTTTTTTGTATATGGAAGGATTGAAAAGCATAGCACCCATACCGCATATCCGAAGATCAATAAACCAAAGAAGCGGGAAATTCCGTATCCTTTATCCCGAAAAGAACCGAAGATCATATGAGACAAAGGGAAAAAAATCAATCCGATTCCCAAAATTAATAAATACCAAAGAATAACGGTCAAAATCGGATTGGAATTAATCAGTGACGAACGGTTGAACAATTCGGACCATGTCCCGCCGGATTGCTGTAAGATTGCTTGAGATTCGGTTAAAAGCGCATATGTCTGTTCCATATTTTTGTATTCTACTGGAGTTTTGTCGGAAATATCGGAAAGATTGACAAAATCCAAACGTTTCCGAAATTCGGACAAAGAAAATTGCGGTTGTTTTTGAAAGATAAATACTTTCGGATGATCATACACCGTGAACGCTTCTTCGGCAGATTGTGTGGATAATGAGTGACCGAATAGAGTCGGTTCAGACTGAAATACGGCAACCGGTTTAAAGTACGGGTTCTCTTTTGCGCTTTTGACGGATAATTTATTAAAACAATCGGTTAAAGGGTCACCATCCGGGCAAGATACCAGTTGACGATAAAAGGAATTCAATATCGGAAACTTCTTTTCAGCCCGATCCGCCATCCCATAACCGCGAGCGGAACCGATAATCAAAAAGTCCGCCGCATCGATTTTCGCAATCAACTTTTCTTTCCATAAAACTTCTTCGGATGAGAAGAGATCCAAATCCAGCACGGTTCCGTACCGTCCGTAAGTCGGATCATAGGGAATCTGTCCTTCCATCCGCAAAGGAAGCCGGTCATCCCAGCTGCTTTCGGTTGCAATTCGTTTCGGTTGAACGGATATAGCTCGTTTTGAATTTACGGCTATACGCAATCCTATCATCTCACCTGCTTTTACTTTGATCGGATCGGAAAGTGAAAAAGCAACCGGTTGATTCGCGGAACTGATGATTGAAAAGTTTTCCGTTTTTTCGGTGGAATTGTTGTAATTTATAAAAGTGAACGAAATCGGCACGAATTGATCCATTCCGCCACTGAACATCATCGAATGAAAGCTCAAACCGGCAATTGAACCGTCGTCTTGTATCTTAAAATGAACTTCCAACGGTTTGTCATCGGTTATCCACGCAGCAGCCAGCCCTTTCAATAACAAATAACGAGGCTTGCCATTCCGAAGAAAATAAAGAAAAGAATCCCCGCTTATCTCAGCAGAACAGCCGTTCCCTACCGTTTGCAATGAAAGAAAAGATTGATTGCCGAGAATCGCGTCATCCCCGGCAAATAGGATTTGTGATTCATTCGGGATCAAATCACCCGTCAAAATAAGTCCCCGATTTTCTTCCGTACTATTGATCGAAGCGCGGATCGAACAGTTTTCACCGTTCACTTTTAAATTTTCGAACTCTATTAATCGAGGAATGTCTCCTTTTTGAACCGCCAATGGAATTTGGATTGGGTCATCCCCTGTTTCAACAGAAAAAATCGTCGGTACCGCAACTTGCAAATCCGGTTCAACTTCATCCGTCTCTCCCGAGACTTGAACGGATATCGCAGCCGGAATTTGATCATAGACCCACCGGCTTGCCTGAACACGGGTATGGGGACGCTGATAAATTGAAAGGAAGGCACATGATCGGAGAAAAGCGCATGCGAGAGCTGTCGATAGGAAAATCTTCATCCAGACTTTCCCTTCAACTTCGAGAAGAGATCCGAGAAGCAGAAACAAAATCGGACATATGGGGTAAAGATAACGCATCATCTTTGAAAATTGAGCGGTTTGCGCCAAGAAAAAAACCGCTGTTCCGATGATGAGCGTCAATATGACGTAATTGTCTTTTTTGAATCCCTGACGGATAGACAGAACAAAGCCGGCGAAAACCAATCCCCCTGGTAATAATCCCATCCCATAAATCAACAGATTCTTCAGGGCATAAAACGGTGATCTTCCCACCCATTGCCATGCAGGCGGAAAATCGACTCTGCCGCTGCTTTGTTCAGCCAATTCCCGCATTGCGGCGATCCACGATGAATTTAACCGAAAATCGAAGAATTGCGGATTCTGAAAAGCATAAGGCTGAAAAATCCTGAAAGCAAAAGCGGAAGCTGAAATCATCAAAAAGAATCGAAACAATTCCTTTTTGATATCGCTATGCCTCCGAACCGTCCGGAAGACCATATCAAGCGCGGGAAACAGAATAAAATAAATCGCTGATATTTTACAAGCCAGCGCGATCCCCAATGCAATTCCGCTGACAATGGCTTGCGAATAGAAATGCTTCTTTCGATCACCCAAAACAGAAAGAAGAGAGAAAGTGCAAAAGAAAGTGCAAAAAGAATCAACCGTAAAAAAATGTGCCTGTTGGATCGCTCCGACAAAAAAACCGTACCCGCAAACGCTTAAGAAAGCCGCCTTACGACTTTTCCATAGATTCCGGCTGAATCGGCAGATGCACAATAACGTCAAAAAATCAAAAAAAGCGCTAAGAAACCTTCCTGTCAACAACAAAAATGAATAGGAGGCCGGATCCGTGTAATGACCGAGGAATCCTTGAATGGCTTTAATCAAAAACAGCGGAAAAGTTCCATAAACATAAAAATGAAAACCGCTGTTGGAAGGATTAAAAGAGGATTCCGCGGCATTGAACCAGAGCGAAATCGAAGCCGGAAAATGAATGCTGTCCGCTACTTGTACTAAAAAACGTTCATCCGGATGAAGAAATTGACCGTTATCCCAATTTAACCCGTAAAATCTGAAAAATATGCCGAGTATGAACGGGACAACCCACAGAAAATAGATGGGCTTTCTTTGATCGCCCTTTCCGAGGTTCATACGAATCTCTTCCGGTTATTCAAGCCTCTACGGAACCAAATAACCGTAAAAATTCTTACCGGAGACTTTTCCCTCATATAATTTTTCCAAACCGTCCGGATAGAGCTTTTCCAAAATCGCTGCCGTCTCAGAATCATTGTCTTTATAAATAAACAGCACCGGCGAATCCCCTTTAACGACCGAACCGATCAAATCTCTACTCAATGCATAATCTTTTCGCGGGAATCCGGCATTAATTCCCACCAACCTTGTATCGACCCAATAAGGATAAGGGATGACATATGCATCGTCTGCTGAGCCGACCGAGTCCGCAAATCCCCTGATAACCTGCCCGATTTGACGGGTATTTAAAGCATTTAAATCATAATTTTGCCGATACTCATTGAAAACCAAATCATAATTATTCTTCCCGATAGCAAAGAGAAAAGCGATTCCGAGCACCGCCGTAAAAAGGATATTTATTTTGCTTTCCTTAAAACGCGAAATCAATGAATTGCCAACCGAAACGATCCCATAGGCAGCCGTTATCAAAATCGGTATTGCTGCCGCTCCGGTTCGATTTAAACAGGGGTTTTCATCCGGAAACGCGATAGACAAAACGGAAGGCAACATCAACAGCGGAATAGAAAGGATCAACACGATGTCCTGCCATCGCTTATCCCGGATAATTCGCAGAATGATTAAGACGAGTCCGATAAAGAAAAAAGAAGCGCTTAAATAGTCCAGCGCCGGGCGAAATGGGATCGAATGAACCCAGATCCTGCCGTTATCCCAAAAAGGCATTATCAGTGCTTTCCACAGATTTGAAAAAAAGATAGCGATAGGTGAAGCACTGATCGATGTTTCTGCGTCACTGAGTCTGGTAAGTGTTCGATAAAAAACCATTTCAGGAGAAACCAATGCTATGCGAATTAGCGGTAAGCAGAAAAGAATCGCAAATCCCGTCAATATCAAAAAGGCTTTTAATGCATTCAAACGGGAATTTTTGGGAAGTTTGAACCAATAAATCAGGAAGATCACAACAAATATTAACGGAACAATCCGCATCGCACTGTATCCCTGCAAGCCGATCCCGAGGAAAATTCCGCTGTAAACCAGATCTTTTCTTCTTTTTTCGGACAAACCGCGAATAAGAAAATAAAGTGCCGGTACCGCAAACATCGGGTAAAAAGCAAATCGCAGCGCTACTCGACCGATAACATTCAGCCAATAAGCGCTCCCGCATAAAAACATGGAAATCAATCCGACCCAACGGTTTCCGACTTTCTTACCGAGCCGGTAAACAAAAGGCAAAATAAATAAGCCCGCTATCGCTGTACCGATTTTCAAACTCAAAAAGCTGATTCCCGTACCGAAAAGTTTGATGATCAGTACCGTCCAATAAAATTGAAATGCTTCGCGTCCGGTATTTCTCACAAAAAAGATGGAATGTTTTCCGTCCATCACATCCATCACGTCGTAAAGCTTTTCGGCATGATCGCTGAACATATCACCCGGAACCGCATCTAATTGATGAAATCGAAACCAAACACTGAGTCCGAAAACCAAAATACACAGTAAATTCCAGGGGGATAATTGAATCTGAATCGGATTGAATCGACTCCCGATCTTGATTAACTGTTTTTTGATCGTTTCTTTGGAAGGAATCCCTTTTAATGAGAAAACAGCGAAAAGAACGGAAAAAAACCAAAAAGTCAAATTAATAAAATTGAATCGATTACTGCCGAATAAGATAAATGCAATGAAAGCGCAGCCGAAAGATAAAGCTGCCCAATATCGATAAAATGTTTTATTAAATAACGATGCGGTTAATATTTCTTTTTCACGAAGGAGAAGGTTTTCCCGGTCGCTTTTTTCTTCCTTGATGGATTTTTTTTGAACAAAAAACGAAATAAACAAAATAAGCGCAGAGAACCCGTATAAAATAACGGAAAGCAAATAATTCCGATTGCCATGAACGATCATCGGCTCAAGAAAGAGTTGCGCAACGAGAGCAAGCAAGGTCGCGGCCATCAAGGCGGCGAACGATAAATTGACCCTATAAAATGGATGAGAAACAGTCTCACGTTGTATTGAATCGGCGAAAATCGAAATCAAGTTTGTTCGATTTCGTAAAGGCTTTTCATCAAACTCCGTTTCGGTTGTTTGAAACTCGGATTCTTCCGGCAAGATCGGGCGATGCCAATTCTGCGGTTTGAGTTTCAGTTTCAAATAATCCAAAACGCTCATTTCATCCATAGAAAATTAACTCCGTTTTTGGGCGATATAAAAAGTATAAGCACCGTCCGGTTGTTCGGCCTCTTCTTCATACCATCTTCGACAAATCTTTTCGGTCAGCCAAAGATTCCACTTTGTCGGAAATAAAATCCATTTCCCGGTAAGGAAATGGCAAATCAAGGAGGGTAATCCGAAATAATGCCCCCATTCCAACGTATGAAATGCTCCAGGTGAAAAATAATGCCAATATCGAATCAATTCAAATCCGGCTTGATCCAAGCGTTCTTGCCAGACCTCAGGCGAATCACAATGATGATGACGGGATATTTTATTGAAAAAAGAACGGTACGCATTCGCGAGAAAGTGAATATGGATGCGATCAAAAAAATTGGAAACAGATAAATTTGATAAAAATTGATGATTCGGAACACAAAAAATAAATGTACCGCCGGGTTTGATGACCCGGCCGGCTTCGATCACCACGGCATCTACTTCCGGTATGTGTTCCAATACGGAATTACTGATAATTGTCTGAAAATAACGGTCGGGAAACGGGATATCGGCACCTTCGCAACGGATGACATTTCGATATGCGCCGGTTTTCGCCGCTTCATATAAGGGTCCTTTCCAAGGATCGATTCCGACATCAATCTGAAAATCAAACGTCCTGGAAGCAAAATGACCGTCCCCGCACCCCAAATCCAGAATCGGCGCTTTTACCTCTAAATCCTGATAGAATTTCGCTTCGACGGAACGTAACAGTCCGCGAAAGTATGGAAGTTCGCGAATTTGAATCCATAAATAATCTTTTTGATCGGTTAATGCCTTTTCTTTATTCGATTCCATATTGTCTGAAAAGATCCTCATAAGCTGCGGCTATTTTGTCCGGTTCATAATACTTTCGAATTTCTTCTGTTTTATCGGAATAATCTTTTTTCTCTTGTAAAACTTCGACAATTTTTTGAGCCAGATCTTCCGCATTGCCGATTTCGGCAATTTTTCCCATTCCGTGTCGAGTGACCGGAACACGAATACCGGGAAGATTGGAGGCAACAACCGGTTTTCCGTTCATCATCGCTTCAATCTGTACCAACCCGAAAGCATCCGTACGATTCAGACTGGGCATTGCCAATAAATCGATGATTTGATAAAACTTTGCCATTTCTTTCGGCGGCAAACTTCCCAAAAATTTCCAATGCCCTTCGGCAATCATCGCATCCAATCGCGGTTTCAAACGCTCATAATAAGCGCGTTCCCCCAAAACATTATCATAAGGACCCGCAAAAAATACGCAGGCATTCGGATATGTATTCAATATTTTGGGTAATGCATCCAACAGAATTTCAACGCCTTTATCCGCGGCAAACCGGCATGCCATACCGATCAGCGGTGATTTATCTTCCGGATTCCGTTTCATCCGAAATTCTTTGACTTCCGCTTCGTTCACTTGAGGCAATTCAACCGGCGGCGGAATAATTCTGACTTTTTCCATATACTTAGGCAGAAAAAAAGAATAATTTGCATAATCTTCGGTATATGCGACGATGGAATCACAATTCTTACCGGCGATATCATTCATCCGTAATACCGCTTGATTCGAAATCTGATTGATCAATCCGGCCGGCATTTGCAGATCGCAATGATAGGTCAAAACAGAAAAAGTTTTCTGACGCTTTGCCTGCCGAGCTACCCAGCCGGCATCGAATTGCGGAAGATGAATATTGACTACATCCGATTCTTTCGCCAGTTTTCCGGCTTGCCGCCAAAAAGCAGGCATAATGGCACCTTTGCTGATACGCATGAATATGGGAGCGCGAATTACTCTCACGCCCTCTACTATTTCTTCCTCCGGAAGTTTCGAATCATGCCTGGAGGTTAAAACGGTCACTTCATGCCCGCGTTTCGCCCATGCCCTCGCGATTCGATCGGCATATATGGTTAACCCGCTGACATAAGGGGTGTAATAAGTTAACGCAACCAGAATTTTCATGCGAAAAGGTTCCGGTTTTCCTCTGCCCAATGATACAAACGAGTTATTCCTTCCTTAACGGAGACTTCGGGTCGCCAATTTAGCAAGCGTTCCGCTTTCCGGATATCCGATACATAAATCACTTGATCCCCGGGTCGCCAATTGCTGTAATTGACCGGGATTTTCTCTCCGCAAAGCTCTTCCAAAATCGGTCCGAATTCTTTCCATACGGAAATCACATTGTTCGGCCCTCCGCCGATATTAAATATCTGTCCGGCGGTTGTTTCCGGTGCGTCGATCGCCGCATGGTATGCTCTGACCAAGTCATCGATAAACAGCAGATCGCGAACCTGTTTCCCGTTTCCATAAATTGTTATCGGTTTTTTCAGAAGAACCGCAATGATAAACCAAGAAACCCATCCCTGATCTTCCATACCGAACTGTCTCGGACCGTAAATCGCACTTTGGCGAAAAACGACGGTCGGAATATCGTAGATACGCGAATAGTCTCGCACATATTGATCGCCGGTCCCTTTCGAACAACCGTAAGGAGAATGAAAATCCAACGGCTGACTTTCGGCAATGCCCATCGGAAAATCTTCATAAACATAATCTTCCTCACGTTCAATGACTCTTACGTTTTCCATCCCTCCGTAGACTTTATTGGTGGAGGTATATAAAACGACCGGCTGCCTGCCTGATTTTCGTACCGCTTCCAGCAAATTAAAAGTCCCCGCCGCATTTATTTCAAAATCCTCGCGCGGGTTGGTCACCGAGGTGGTAACGGCTACCTGCGCGGCAAAATGAGCTACCACATCTGCATTTCCTACCGCTTTCTCCAACGCATCCGCATCACGGACATCTCCCTGAATCAAACGGAAGGAATCCGCACCGAATTGACTGCGTAACCAGGCGATATTATGCCGTGATCCGCTTCGAGATAAATTATCAAAAATGGTTACTTCCCGATTCTTTCTTAATAAGTCTGCCGCAAAATTGGAACCGATAAAACCGGCTCCTCCGGTTATAAAATATTTTTTAGTCATTTTTTGCATCCTCTTCAGAAAGGTTTACTTTTCGTAAACCTGAAAATACCTGTGAAAAACTTTGCCCCTGTACCGCAAAGCCGATTAAACCCCATATAACCGGGGTGATGATCCCCATTGAATGATTGAACATACCGAAACCGAGTGCTTCGGATTGATTGATACCGAAAATTCTTAAAGCGGCGACGAAGGCGCCTTCGATGACACCCAATCCCGCGGGCGCAGAGGGGATAGCTCCTCCCAATGCTGTAATACTTTGAACAAATAAAGACGACCATACGGGAAGATTCGGGAAAAAGGCGTGCATACATACCAACATGGTCGCAATCCAGCAAACCCAAGTCATCAGAATCCAAAAAAGCCAGATGATAAATTTCTTCGGCTGTGCCAACACACTCAATCCGTTTAAAAGCGACTGCAATTTCGGATATAAAAATCGGCCGAATTTTGATTCCGATTTGATGATTTTTCCCAACCGTTTGACAAAGTTTTCCTGATTCTTGGCGATTAAAAACAAAAGAACCAAACCGATCAAAAATATCGAAATCAAAACATAATATAAATTTGGTGAAAAATCGGCACCGGAAACCAACGGTATGGTCGCAAGAAGCATAATCAAAGTGATGATGACATCAAACAATCTTTCTAAAAGAACGGTTGAAAAAACAAAAAAGGGACTGCGATGAATAACCCCTCCCATGATGACAGCCCGACCGATTTCCCCTAATCTCAAAGGCAATAAATTGAGCAAATAGCCCTCTGTAACCGTCCAAAAACATTGAGCCCAGGTTGGAATGCCTTCCAAGGTGACCCGCCAAGCTAAGGCTCGGAAAATAAAAGCCACGGATTGCAAGGCGAATACGATCATGATTAATCGGACGGAAACGTTTCTGAAAGAAGCGATCAAATCACCGAAATCAACGACAAAGACCAAAATAAGGATTATTACAACACTGATCAGGATGCCCGGCAGCATCTGTTTCCAAATACCGGATTTTTTCGTATCGGGTTGATCGCTCATTGACTTTATTCCTCATCCAACTGTAATATCGCCATAAATGCTTCCTGTGGGATTTCAACGTTCCCCACCATCTTCATCCGTTTTTTCCCGCGCTTCTGTTTTTCCAACAATTTTCTTTTTCGGGTAATATCGCCCCCGTAGCATTTTGCCAATACATCCTTTCGCAGCGCTTTGACATTCGCCCGCGAAATAATCCTGCCGGAAGCACTTGCCTGAATCGCCACATCAAACATTTGCCGCGGTATTAATGACTTTAATTTCGTGACCAGCAACTGCCCTTTGTGGTAAGCATCTTCTTTATGGACGATCGTCGCAAGCGCATCCACCGGTTCTCCGCCCACCAAAACTTCCACTTTGACTAAATTTCCCGGTCTGTATTCATACATTTGATAATCCATCGAAGCGTAACCCCGAGTTCGGGATTTCAGTTCATCAAAAAAATTTACGATTAATTCAGCCAAAGGGATTTCAAAATTCATCTGCACACGATCGGGAGCCGGATATTCTTCACTGACAAATATGCCACGTCTTTTTCGAGCCAAATCCATAATCGTGCCGTAAAATTCCACCGGAGAAAAGATCTCAAGCTTCATCCATGGTTCCCGAATTTCTTTTATGGTTGACTCATCCGGTAATTGAACGGGGGAATCAATCGTAATAACCGTTCCGTTTAATAATTCCACCTGATATTCCACCGAAGGAGCGGTGACGACAATATCAAGATCGTACTCCCGTTCCAACCGTTCCTGCACAATTTCCATATGAAACAAGCCCAAAAATCCACAACGAAAGCCGAAATTGAGAGCCTGCGACGTCTCCGGCTGAAAATCTAACGACGCATCATTTAGTTGAAGCTTTTCCAGCGCATTTCGTAAATCGTCATAATCTTCTCCCTCAACGGGATAAATTCCGGCAAAGACCATCGGCTTGGCTTTTTTATAACCGGGGAGCATTTCGGCGGCCGGTTCGAGTGCGGATGTAATAGTATCACCTACTCTGCATTCTTTTACGGTTTTTAATCCCGTAGCGATATATCCCACTTCCCCCGCAGTCAGCTGCTGTACGGGTTTCATCGCCGGAGAAAAAATCCCGATCTCCACGGGTTTTAAATCGGCTTTGGTCGCCATCATCCGTAAGGTCATATTGGGCGATATAATCCCTTCTCGGACACGAACATAGGCAATCACACCTTTATAAGAATCATATTCGGAATCAAAAATCAGAGCTTGAGTGGGCTTTGAGTCGTCACCTTGAGGCGGCGGAATCATTTTGACGATTAATTCCAACACTTGGTCTACGTTCCAGCCTTCTTTCGCTGAAATGCGCGGGATTTCATCCGGATCGACACCCAACAGATCGGATATCTCTTTTGCGGTCTTATCGGGGTCGGCAGAAGGCAGGTCAATCTTATTGATTACCGGGATAATCACCAAGTCCGATTCGAGAGCCATATACAGATTTGCAAGTGTTTGCGCTTCGATCCCCTGTGTCGCATCCACAATCAGAATTGCACCTTCGCAAGCCGCCAATGCGCGGCTGACTTCATAACTGAAATCCACGTGCCCCGGTGTATCGATCAGATTGAGTTCATAGTCTCGGCCGTCTTTGGCGGTATAGTTCATCCGGACAGCGGAAGCTTTAATCGTCACGCCTTTCTCTCGTTCCAGATCCATGGAATCCAAGATTTGATCCATCATTTGTCGATCCGGTACTGTATTGGTTAACTGCAATAATCGATCAGCCAGAGTTGATTTTCCGTGATCCACGTGTGCGATGATGCAGAAATTTCGGATATGTTCTTTCATAATCGGGAATTAAGTATATCATCGAAAAAATTGTTGAATGACGGGGTATTCATAAAGTATCCTGTCTCCACTGCTTTTATATCGCTTAAAAACAAATGGGAATAACCTGAAAATTTGAATTTACAACTTATGAACGCAGAATAAAAATAGATCTTGATCCTTTTTATGGATTGGATTTACGGACGCTCTTTTAATTTGTGTCACATTTTTTCAAATACTTTATTATGCTAACGTGGTAGAGTGATAAACTATCGGAAGTTTTTGACAATTCTATTTAGGAGAAGCTTTATGAAAAAGTCTTTATCGTTGTCTGTTGCAATCTTTTTATTTGCAACCTTGGTAATCGGAATCGTTTCGGTTCAGGCTGATGGGATCAAAACATTGGTCGTCGGTTTTGATCAGGATTTTCCGCCTTACGGCTATATCGGCGAAGACGGAAACTTCACGGGATATGATCTTGAATTAGCGGAAGCTGCCGCGGACATCATGGGGCTTGAGATTGTGTATCAACCGATTTCATGGGATTCCAAAGATCTGGAACTGGACTCCGGAACCATCGATTGTATTTGGAATGGGTTCACCATAAATGAGCGCGAAGATAAATACACCTGGACCGAAGCATATAAAGGCGCCGGACAAGTCTTTTTAGTTTCGGCAGATTCGGACATTAAAACTTTTGACGACCTGAAAGATAAAGTTGTCGCGGTTCAAACGGATTCGGCCGGACTATATGCCATTCAGGATGAGAAGAATAAAGAGCTGTTAGACTCATTTAAAGAACTTTTAGTCGTCCCTCAATATAATGAAGCTTTTATGGACCTTGAAGCAGGTGCCGTTGACGCCATTATTTTGGATATTGATGTTGCGAAGTTTCAAATTAAAGGCAAAGAATCCAAATATCGAATCTTGGATGAATATCTCCAAAAAGAAGAATACGGCGTCGGATTCAAGCTCGGAAATACCGAACTCAGAGACAAAGTCCAAGAAGCACTGAATGAAATGGCTAAAAACGGTACCTTTGCAAAATTATCCGAAAAGTATTTCGGTTATGATTCCTGCATTATGGCTGCCTGCCTGGCAAATGAAAAATAAGAAATTGACAATTACATCTCTTCCTTTATTGAGGGCACTTTTAATCGGAAGTGCCCTCAATATTTGGAATCGATATTTCGGGGAGAATTTTTATGGGTTTGGGGTTAATGCTCAATAAGTTATCCGAAGGGATGGCAACTTCGGTCCTGATATTTGTCCTGACTTTGTTGTTCAGCCTTCCGCTCGGCCTTTTAGTGGCTCTCATGAGGATGAGCCGTCACAAAGTCTTACAGAATCTGATGCGAATTTACATCTCCATTATGCGTGGAACGCCTTTAATGTTGCAACTTTTGGTCGTTTATTTCGGGCCTTATTATATTTTCGGGATCAAACTTTCTCCCGATTACCGTTTTTGGGCTGTAATAATCGCTTTTGTCATTAACTATGCCGCGTATTTCGCAGAAATCTATCGAGGTGGCATCGCATCTGTGCCATCCGGCCAATATGAAGCCGCGAAAGTCTTGGGATATTCGTCTTCACAGACTTTCTTGAAAATCATTTTTCCTCAGATGGTCAAGCGAATCATCCCACCAATTACGAACGAAGTGATTACATTGATAAAGGACACCTCTTTAGCATTTGCGGTCGCGGTAACGGAAATGTTTACAGTCGCAAAAGCACTTGCGTCAGCCGAAAAGACGATGACCGCTTATATTTTCGCAGGAGTTTTTTATTACGTTTTTAATCTGATTGTTGCATTTGTTATGGAAAATATTGAAAAAAGACTAAACTACTATAGATTGTGAGCGATTGAATGGAAATATTCAGTATCAATGATGTCAGGAAAAGTTTTTCGACCCAAACAGATGTTTTATGCGGAATGAGTTTATCCGTTCAGAAAGGAGAAGTAGTCGCCATCATCGGGCCTTCCGGATCGGGGAAATCAACGCTGTTACGCTGTGCGACTTTGTTGGAAACGATGGATTCGGGTGAACTGGTATACGAAGGGATAAAAGCCGCATGGAACGGACCCGACGGAAATGTCGTTTATGCTCCGGAAGAAACCCTTAAAAAAATAAAGAGTAAATTCGGTTTGGTTTTTCAAAACTTCAATCTTTTTCCTCATTATTCTGTGCTGAAAAATGTGACGGATGCACCGATTTGCGTGCAGAAGAGACAAAAAGAGGAGGTATACGAAGAGGCATTGACTTTATTAAAGAAGATGGGTCTATCGGATAAGGCAGATGCCTACCCTTTCCAATTATCTGGCGGTCAACAACAACGGGTTTCAATCGCTAGGGCTTTGGCGATGAATCCCGATATTCTTTTTTTTGATGAACCAACCTCTGCATTGGATCCCGAATTGACGGGTGAAATTTTGCATGTCATTAGAGACCTCGCCGAAGAAAAAATGACAATGGTAATCGTAACCCATGAAATCGAATTTGCGCGGATCGTTGCCAATCGGGTTGTTTTTATGGACGCCGGTGTTATCATTGAAGAAGGAAATTCAGATAAAATTATAAGAAATCCTGAAAACGAACGGACGAAAGCTTTTCTTCGCAAATTAAATCTTTAACAAACAGCGAGGTTTCAATATGTACGAAAGTAAATCGAAAAGCCCCGAAACGGATGAGCTTTGTAGAGCCATTCTTTCATTGAAGTCAGTCGAAGAGTGTTATCGCTTTTTCGATGATATTTTTACCATCCGAGAAATAAAAGATATTTCTCAAAGATTGCAGGTTGCCAAACTGCTCCGATCAGGCGCTATTTTTAATGAAATTGTAAAAAAAACCGGGGCATCCACGGCAACTATTGCCCGGGTAAACCGCTGCCTGAATTATGGTGCGGACGGATATAAAATGATTCTGAATCGTTTGGATGAAGAGGAGAAAGAAGAAATCAAAGAATAATTTCTCCCTTGAAAAACCTTCCGACAGTTATCGTATAGAAGCCTTTTTTACTCTTTAAAGGAGAGATTTCTTTTGCTCTCAGCTATTAACTGTTTCCCACCGTATTTTGAACCGCTTCTTCAATATTAAATTCATTTGGTACAGTTTGAAGCCAAACTAAAAATTCTGTATTTCCTTTCGGACCTTTTAAAGGAGAACGGATCAATCCATATATTCCATATCCCATTTCTTCCGCTTTTCCGAGCGTTTCCATTAAAACTTTTTTATGAATTTCCGGGTCACGAATCACACCGGCACCCTTTGCGGCTTCCTTTTTCCCGGCTTCAAATTGCGGTTTAATCAGACCGATTACCGCTCCGCCGGGGTCACCAAACCAATTCCGGATAACGGGCAAAAGAATTTGTAAAGAAATAAAGGACGCATCAACGGTTACCAGTTCAACGGGTTCCGGTAAGCTCTTCAAATCACGGGCGTTCGTCTTTTCCATCGAGACAACTCGCGGATCATTTCGAATCTTCCAATGCAAGATTCCGTATCCGACATCAATCGCATAGACTTTCTTTGCCCCATATTGCAAGAGACAATCCGTAAATCCGCCGGTGGATGCTCCGACATCGGCGCAAATTTTTCCATTGGGGAGATCTGCGCCGAAAGCTTCTAAGGCACCTGATAATTTCTCTCCCCCACGTGAAACGAAACGCGGTCCGGCGTCAAGCGAGATTCGATCATCAGCCGAACAGAGAGTTGACGGTTTGATAACCATATTATCATTCACTCGAACTTTTCCGGCCATGATCAATTTTTGGGCTAAAGACCGGCTTTCCGCTAAGCCGTTCTCCTGAACCAAAACATCCAACCTCTTCTTTTCAGCTTTCACGTGGGACTCCATTATTTTTTAAGCCATAAAGCGATTAGACTCAATAAACAAATTTCAACAACAATCTTTTTTGATACGATTTTTGATGAAATACATCTTACGACGAAATTGTTCGTTCAGCCATATCTTAATTTCATGAAATTTCATCCTTTATGTCTCACCGATTATAATATACATGCTATGGATCGAATAAAACCTTACCTAAAAGCGATGCGTATCAATCAATGGACTAAGAATGCATTTATCTTTGCTCCGTTGATTTTTGACGGGAAATTAACCCATTTGCCTTCATTTCTGCGAATTCTGATCGGAACGATCATTTTCAGCGTTCTCTACAGCGGAATTTATGTTTTCAACGATATAGTCGATGTTGAAGCGGACCGTCTTCATCCGCGTAAAAAGAATCGCCCGATTGCATCCGGAACAATATCAATCAGGAATGCTCGGATCTTTTCAATCGCTTTGATAGCATCGGCACTTTTATGCGGCGGTTTCCTCCAATTGGAATTCCTTTTGATCTTAGTTCTGGTCCTCTTTATTAATGTCATCTATACTTTCTTCTTGAAACGAATCCCGATTATCGATGTGATTGCTATCGGAGTCTTATTTCTTCTGAGATTGGCTGCTGGCGTTGTATTAATTACAGTAAAGATATTTTCTCCTTGGTTATACTTGGTCACTTTTATGCTTTCATTGTATTTGGGCTTCGGAAAACGCCGGGCTGAGCTGGCAGCACTAGCCGGCAATTCTTCACACACCCGTCCGGTCTTAAACGGTTATAACCTCGAATTACTGGATCAATTAATAACGATTGTTTCAAGCGTTACTATTATGGCGTATTCGTTATATACATTTTCCGGACCTACTTTGCCCGGGAATAATTTTATGATGATCACGATTCCGATTGTCATTTACGGGATATTCAGATATCACTATTTAATCCAAATCAAACATGCGGGCGGAGCTCCCGAAGAAGTTCTCTTAAGAGATCGACCTTTACAAGTGACAATTTTGATTTATCTCTTAGCTGTTTGCATCGGACTTTACCTTTATTAATAGGTTAATATGAGTGAGGCACCGGCTAAAGTAATCTTATTCGGTGAACATGCCGTCGTTTACGGAGAACCGGGTATTGCTATCCCTATTTCAGCGCTAAAAACGAGCGCTTTTTTCGAAAACAATATCGATAGTGCTTTTTCGATTCAATCCGCACCGCTCGGGATGGATTTGAATTATCTTGAACTTGCAGACGATCATCCGTTGAAAAAATTAATCGTTCTGCTGATGAAAGAGTTTGGAATTACCTCGTTACCGGAAAAGAAATTGCGAATCGAATCGGCTATTCCGATTGCGTCCGGTTTGGGATCGGGTGCAGCTTGTTCCGTTGCCGTAATTCGGGCCTTTGCCGAGGAATACCAAAAATCGATAAGTACCCAACGGATTTCGGAAATTGCTTTTGAAATTGAAAAAATTTATCATGGAACCCCGTCGGGATTGGATAATACGGTGATCAGTTTCGGAGTACCGATTTATTTTATAAAAAACCAACCGTTTCAATTCATCCGAATCAAGAAGCCGCTAAACCTCTTGATTGTAGATACGGAAATTGAAAGCAACACGGCGGAAGTTGTGAAAGATATTCGGAATCATTACGAAACTTTCTCGCCCCTGATCCATGAAATCGGAGATATTTCTCGGACGGCAAAAACAGCTTTGGAGGACGGTGATATCAAACTGATCGGTGAGTTAATGAATAAAAACCATGATTTGCTGAAGCGATTAACTGTTTCGTCCCCGGAGCTTGATTACCTATACGAAATCGCCATAGAGCAAGGGGCAATCGGCGCCAAACTTACCGGTTCCGGACGAGGCGGCAACATCATCGCATTGGTTGAAGAAGAAGATCAGCTCGCATATCTTCGACAAGCTTTGCAAAACAAGGGGGCAAAGGTCTTAAATTGATCACATTATTGAAATTAGGCGGTTCGTTAATTACAAATAAAGAAAAACCCCATTCCGTCTGTACAGAGACCATTCGAAGAGTCGGATTCGAGATTAAAGAAGCTTTAGATTCGGATCCGGATATTAAACTGATTTTAGGACATGGGTCGGGTTCATTCGGCCATGTTCCGGCTTCTCGTTACCATACCCTCGACGGGGTTCAGACCCCGAGTGAATGGCGAGGTTTTGCGGAAGTCCATGCCGAAGCGGATGAGTTGAACAAGATTACAGTTTCGATCCTCAGAGGCTGTGGATTGCCGACCCTCGGTTTTTCGCCGTTGAGCTCTGTTTTCACCCGGAACAGAAAGGTAACCCGATGGAATATCGATCCTATTTTTCAATCCATTTTGCATGGCTTAATTCCACTCATTTACGGGGATACCGTTCTTGATTCCGCACTCGGTGGTACCATTCTTTCCACCGAAGAGCTTTTTGCGGCGCTGGCGATCAAATCGCCGAAACCGGTACGGATCTTGTTGGCAGGAATCGAAGAAGGCATATGGAAAGATTATCAAAAAAAAGATTCTCTGATCAAAGAGATGGATCTTTCCGATCCCGAGAATATGGAAAGAGACTTTATTAAACAATCCGCTTATACCGATGTGACGGGTGGCATGTTGTCCAAAGTTCAATCGATGGAAGAATTAATCAGAAAGAATTTAATTCAGGAAGCTTTAATCTTTTCCGGAGAAAAACAAGGAAACATCAAAGCGGCTCTTTTGGGAGGAACGCCCGGAACAAGAATCTTTCGGTCGGATTAATCGGCACCTTCTATCTATTCTTTTGCGGAATGATGATTCGACGAATTTACACCTCTTATTCAGGCCGGAGTGAGAAGTTTTCGGTTTATCCTATAAATCGTGGCAAAATAAGAAGCATTAAGTGATAATAAATGTGAATCCGGTATAGGATGAACAACATTCATGTATGGTCAGAGTTCATCGCTCTTTGGTATATTTATGATAAGATGGCCAGAACCGACGATGAATCGATAAAGGGTTTAAGAAAATGAACTATGCATCTGCTTTAAATACTTTCAGAAAAGAAGAGGTTGCAATCGCACCTTATGGGATCCGCTCAAAAGATTCCAAAGGACGACAATTCCCCGAAGAAGATCATGCCTTTCGCTCTTGCTTCCAGCGTGACAAAGATCGAATCATCCATACTACTTCGTTCAGACGATTGGAATATAAGACGCAGGTATTTATAAATGATGAAGGCGATTATTATCGTACTCGTCTGACTCACACACTTGAAGTCGCACAGATCGGAAGAACATTGGCTCGGGCACTGGGAGGGAATGAAGATTTGGTGGAAGCGATCTGCCTTGCACATGACATGGGGCACCCTCCTTTTGGTCATTCCGGTGAATCTGCATTAGCAAAAATGATGGTCAATTCCGGCTCTTTCAACCACAATCATCAAACGCTCCGGATCGTAACCAAACTGGAAAAAAGATATGCCGATTTTGACGGATTAAATCTTTGTTATGAAACCTTGGAGGGAATCGCCAAACATGAGACGGAGTTTAATTTCTCGGACCTGTTGGAATATAATCCGGATTCGCGAGGCCACCTGGAGGCTCAAATTGCCAATGTTGCCGATGAAATAGCGTATTCCGCTCATGATTTGGATGATGGCTTACGCTCGGGAATCATCACGGTAGATATGTGCGAGGATCTGCTGATTTGGAAAACAATCGCGGAGGAAATCCACTGGGTGGGTCCAAAATTGGCAGATTTAGACAGGCATCGTTTTATTAATGCATTAATCAATCTGGCTGTCACGGACACCTTCTATACCTCACAGGAAAAGATTACTTCCGCGAAGATTAAATCAGTGGACGAGTTGCAACGTTTGCCTTATAATGTAGTGGGTAATAGTGAATCCTGGTTGATTCAAAACCGTGAATTGAAAGATTTTCTTTTTAACAACTTGTATCGTCATTATCGAGTTGTCAGAATGAATTTGAAAGCGGATATGATCATTACCAGGTTATTTGAGGCTTTCCGTAAGGAACCTTCACTTTTGCCGAAACATATTCAAACTACAATTGAGGAGAGGGGAACAGACACCGCCATCTGCGACTACATCGCAGGGATGACTGATCGATATGCTATCGAACAATATCAGAAATTATTTGAACCCTCTCTCCTGCCATAAAGGAGTATAAAATGCCTACAGAAACATCCTATTTAACTTCGGAAGGTGCTCAAAAACTTCAGGAAGAACTCGAATTTTTAAAAGGACCCCGGCGGGCTGAACTTGCCAAACGGTTGCGTTTTGCGATTGAACAGGGAGATCTCTCTGAAAATGCGGATTATTCGGCAGCAAAAGAGGAACAAGCTTTTGTCGAAGGAAGAATCCAAGAGCTTGAAACAATCTTATCCAATGTAAAAATTATCGACGATTTGAAGCGGGAAAAAGGAGTGGTCAACTTGGGTTCAACGGTGAGAATTCAGGAAGAAGATTTCGAGCCGGAAGAATATAAAATTGTCGGACCGCAGGAAGCGGATCCACTGAACGGTTTAATTTCCTATCAGTCACCCATCGGATCGGCACTTTATCAACGAAAGGTAAATGATGTCGTGATCGCCGAAACGCCGAACGGGAAAATCAAATTTAAGATTCTTGAAATCAAATAATTAATCAAAGCAATTCAAAAAAAGAGCCTGCGTAAAATGTCGCAGGCTCTTTTTTTCTATTAATTTAAGCTATTTTTTCCACACTTGAACGTCAAATGTCACTTTATTAAAGTAGCTTTTCTTATCGCTGCTTTCCGTTCCGTATTCCATATCTTTAATCGTTACGATCATCCTCAAATTTTGAGTCTTAACCTCATAATCTCGATTTCGTTCGATCAGATCGAATCTGCCCTTATTTTTCAATCGTTCCAACAATTCATCGTTATTATAAGCATAATCACTCAACAAAAAATGAGTCGGGGTCTGAGAATCTTCCCGATCAAACAGCCAGATCTCAAAAGCCGTAACCGCTTTCGGGTCCGTATTGTTGATCGTTTCGGCAATTCCGATTCCGCATTCTCCGATGAATTTATCTCCTTCATCGAGAGAAAAAGTTTCATCGAAAAAATCATCGCCCAGCTTGTAAATCGTTTGATAGTGAATCAGCGGTTCATCCTCGGATGAAAGATCTTCCTTCGAAATCATCTCGGAAGTTTCGGTTTTTTTATCGCTGTCAGGTTTAAGCGAAAAATCCGAACCAGTGTCTTTCTCTTCTGGATGAATATCCGGTTCGGTATCCGGAATTTGCACTTCTTCGGTAGGTTTTTCCGAAATTACGTCTTCCGGCTGCAAATCTTCAAAAGATTCAAGTTCGGAATCAAACCCGTCTTCATCAAAAAATTCGCTTCCCGATAAATGATCTTCCGAATTCCCAAGATCTTCTTCGGTTTCCGGCGATTCTTCGCTTTCTTTTTGAGTTATATTCACGTTTCCGAATCCGTCTTCACCCGAAATGTCACTTCCCTCAGGCGCATCGGACCGCGGTTTCGTTTGGATCAAGGTTTCCGAAGTATCCGAAGAATTGATTTCATCATTTTCTTCCTCAGTTTCATCTTCAACCCAGGCATCGGATAATTCAAATTCATTTGTCAAGATTCGATCGGCTTTTTTATATAGATCTTCGTCCTCTTTCGTTTCTCTTGATCCGATCGGATGTCCTTTCATTTCTTTTCCGAGATCAAATTGATCATCCGTTTTAACCTTCCAAGACGGTTCTTTTTTATTTTGAAACCGAGCGAAAAACCGAGAAGTTTTTTCTTTGACCGAACTGCTTTTACTTGAAACCAAAAACAATACAATCGCTCCAACGAAAATCAATAAGATCAATAAGATGAAAATTTTTCCGATTAATGAGACGCCGCCGGACTCTTCTTGGCTAATCGGTTGATTTGTCTGTTCAGGAACAATTTCGGACCCTTCATAAAAAAGTGTCATATCTCCGACGACTCGGGAAAATTCAAATAAAGCCAACGGATCTGTCAAATCATCTTTTTTAAGTAATGCAATCAGAGAGGGAGCTTCCTCTCCGAGTTGTTTGTATCTCCATTTAGCCCGATCGGCGTTTTTTGTGAAGGCATAATCTTCAACCGTCATCCGAAGATAATCTTCTTTGAGAATTTGGTCGGCATTCTTAAAGCTGTTTGTTTGCTCAGCTCCGATTCCGCTGAGTAGTCCGATCAGAGCAAAACAAATCAGAAATCCGGCAATGATTCCCGTCCAAAAAGGATTTTGCTCAACAAATGCCTTGGCTTTTTCTTTCATCGGGACCTCCACATAGAACTGAATGGGTTCTTAAGCGTTTTTATTTACAAAGCTCTGCAACGATTCGTTATCCCAATTATATTTCCAAATTCGATCGTTTTTATTCGGAATCTTTATTTTCGACTTTCGTCTTGCATTCTATGCATTGTAGCGTATCCCGGTTCATCTCCACCAACATCCCGCCGCAATTCGGACATTTCTGTTTTACCGGCTTTTTCCACGAGGTAAATTGACATTCCGGATATCCGCTGCATCCATAGAAAATCCTTCCGTTTTTAGAGCGACGAACAATCAGCTCTTTTCCGCATTTCGGACACGGGACATCCAATTTCTCCACTATCTGTTCCGTATAACGGCATTGCGGAAACCCGCTGCAAGAGATAAATTTTCCGTATTTACCGTTTCGAATAACCAGCTCTTTTCCGCATTGCGGGCATTTTCGACCGACTTTCTCCGGTTCCAACTGTGCTTTTGGCAATTCTTTCCGCGCTTGATTCAAAGCTGGTTCAAATTCCTTATAAAAATCTCCCACCACCGTTTGCCATTTTTTCTCTCCGCCGGCTACATCATCCAATTCACCTTCCATCTGAGAGGTAAAACCGATGTTAACGACGTTCGGAAAACTGTTTACCAGTAGATCGTTGACCAAAATCCCGGTTTCGGTTGGGTAAAGACGCTTCGCCTCACGAACAACATATCCTCTCGTTTGGATTGTCGAAAGGATTGAAGCATAAGTAGACGGTCGACCGATACCGTTTTCCTCAAGCGTTTTCACCAGAGTGGCTTCGGTATACCGTGCGGGAGGTTGCGTAAAATGTTGTTCGGGAATTGTATGAACACATTGCAGTTTCTGCCCGACAGCCAACCCTTCGGGAAATTTGGTATTTTCCATTTCATCTACTACCAAATCCTCATCTTTGCTTTCCTCATAAACAGCCAGAAATCCTTGGAATTTCAGCTTTGATCCCGAGGAACGGAAAAGATAATTATGGGCATCTTTGGCGCTGACATCAATCGTCAGTGTATCATACAAAGCGTCCTCCATCTGGGAGGATACAAAACGCTGCCAAATCAACTGATACAGCCGAAAAAGATCCCGATTGAGATAAGGCTTCATTTGTTCCGGGGTTCGGTTTACAGTGGTCGGACGAATTGCCTCATGAGCTTCCTGTGCCCGTTGTGTTTTTGTTTTATAAACCGGCGCTGTTTTGGGAACAAAGCCTGAACCATAGGTCTGCTGAATGTATTTCCGTGCTTCATTTTGGGCGATTTCGGAAATGTTGGTTGAATCGGTTCTCATATAAGTTATCAAACCGGCGGATCCTTCGCTCCCGAGATCAATGCCCTCATATAACTGTTGCGCCAGAGCCATAGTCCGATTAGCAGTTAATCCCAATCTTTTAGACGCTTCCTGCTGCAGAGTTGAAGTTGTAAACGGCGCGGATGGTTTCCGGTGTCGAACATTCTTCTTAATCGCATCGATCACATAATCGGCGGATTGAAGATGATTAAGATGAAACTGAACCTGATCTTCGTTATTTAATTCCGGATCGGCTTGATCGATCTTTACCAATCTGGAAAGGAAAGTGCCTTTAATATTTTGGGGTTGAAGTTCAACGGTTATCGTCCAATATTCACGAGGAACAAAATTTTCAATTTCCCGTTCCCGATCGACAATTAGCTTTACCGCAACCGATTGAACACGCCCAGCGGATAAACGACGTTGAACCTTATTCCAGAGTAAAGGACTTAAATTGTAACCGACCAATCTGTCCAAAATTCGACGAGCCTGTTGGGCATCAACCAGATCCATATTAATATCGCGTGGATTCTTAAAAGCTTCCGCAATCGCCGGTTTTGTAATTTCATGAAAGACGACTCTTTCCGTTTTTTTCGGATCAATATCCGCAGCTTCCAATAAGTGCCAGGCGATCGCTTCTCCTTCCCGATCAGGATCTGTTGCTAGATAAACTTCATCGCTGTTTTTTGCCAGCGTTGATAATTCCTTTACCAAAGCTCGCTTTTCATTGGGAACTCGATATTCCGGTGTAAAGCCATTTTCCACATCAACGGATAAAGTTGATTTTTTTAGATCACGGACATGACCGATCGAAGCTTTTACAATATATCCTTTCCCCAGAAAGTTCCCGACGGTTCGCGCTTTCGCCGGCGATTCCACAATAACCAACTTCTGCCCAATTCCTCGGGTTGTATTTGTTCCGTTTTTCGAACCGTTTATTTTTTTAGGGTTTGGATCTTTCGAATGAGTTTTAGCAACAACTTTTTTTGAATTTGCTTTTTTGGCAGCTTTCGTTATTTGAGGCTTTTCCAACCCTTCATGAGCCGCTGTTTTTCCGATTAGACTGAGTTTTGAATTGCAAACAGGGCAGGTTCCCTTTGTGATAGGTCTCCCGTTTGCGGTATATTCTGCGACCGGATTTTGAATTTCTCTTTTTTGTTTACATTTCAGGCAATAAGCTTCCAAACTTTTCTCCTATAAATATGCGGTTAAATTGTTTTTCTTTAAAAAATCGACAATTTCACGTACTCTTTGTGTTTCGGATCGCGGACAAACCAATACGGCTTTTTCCGTCTCGATGATGATCATATTCTTCACCCCAATGGATACAATCATTTTCTCTTTATTTTCGGAACACGCCAAAACTCCGTCGGAATCAATCGAATGAAATTTACAGTTTATGATGACATTCCCGTTTTCATCGGGAGGTATCACATCAAATAAAGATTCCCACGATCCAATATCATTCCACCCGAGATCGTAAGTCGGAAGAAAAACGACATCGGTTGTCTTTTCCAAGACACCATAATCGATGGTTGCCGGCTCAATTAATCTCCAGATTTTTTCCATGGTATCGGTATAATCCGGCCGATCGATAGTCGCGTTGATTATATCCAACTTTTTCGAGAGATCCGGGAGAAACATCGCTATTTCATTCAAAATCCGTCGGCTTGACCAAACGAATATTCCCGCATTCCACCAGAATTTTCCGGAATGAACAAAGTATTCCGCGGTTTCTTTATCCGGTTTTTCTCGAAATTGTCCAACATGGTACAAATCATAACCAACCGGTATTTTTTCTCCCTGTTCGATATATCCCATTCCGGTAGAAGGAAAGGACGGTTTCACCCCCAACGTCACTAAGTGTTGATCTTTTGCAGCCTGGTATCCATTCTCGAGTAAAGCTAAAAATTGTTTTTCATTCAGAACAAAATGATCGGACGGTATCACAGCCATAATTGAACCGGGCATTCTCTTTTCTAAGTGAATCGCCGCCAATCCGATTACACTGGCGGTTCCCCGAGGCAAAGGTTCAATCAGGTAATTTTCTTCCGGTATGTTATTGCATTGTTGTTTCAGTTTCGCAGCCTGGTCTTCTGTGGTTACGACCAATATATTCTCAAAAGGTATCTTTTCCGTCAATCTGGAGACAGTCATTTGGAACATGGTCTCATCTTGTGCAAATTTTAACATTTGTTTGGGATGATCTTTTGTGGAAAGCGGCCAGAGACGCGTTCCTCCGCCACCTGCCATAATCACGGCATAAAAGTCATTTTCCATTTTTCCTCCATTGCCTGTCTTCCTGTCCGGTTTGAAATTCTTATGAATAATGCCATTGAATCCGTCTTTTATCAAGCCTTAATCAGAATTTCACTCCAATGAAGAAATTCTCATTCATTTTTGTTCAATATGAAATATTAAAAAAGGGATAAATATTTTCGGTAAGTCTGCGGGGCTGTCTCCTGCACAAATCCCTTCAATTCCAACATGGTTAATATCGATGAAGCCTTTCCTACGGTAAGTCCCAATCGTCTTGAAATTTCATCGACATGCAGCGCTTCGACATCGATTAAATCCAAGATTTTCTGTTCCAACGGATCCTCAAACGATATCTGGATTTTTTTATTTAGAGCGACCGGATTGACGGATTCATAAGATTCAATGAACTCCAACAATTCCTCTTTCTGAAGTAAAGGTCGGGCACCGTCCCGGATCAGGCGGTTTGTTCCGATCGACTGCGGTGCATTTAAGTTCCCCGGTAACACGAATACTTCGCGCCCCTGTTCGGCAGCAAAACGTGCCGTAATCAGCGAACCGGATTTCTCCCCCGCTTCGATAATAATACATGCGCTGCACATTCCGGAAATGATCCGGTTCCGCGGAGGAAAATTCGTCCGTTCCGGAGCCGTTCCGGGTGGATAATCGCTGATTAAAGCACCGGATTCCGTTATGTTCTTGGCTAAGAGCCTGTGTTCCGGAGGATAAATTACATCCACACCGGAGCCGAGAACAGCCGCTGTTTCACCGCCGCAGTTCAAAGCAGCCTGATGAGCGACACTGTCAATCCCGCGCGCCAATCCAGAAACGATGACGACTCCACGAGATGCCAAAAAAGCACTGATCTCTCGTGCCATTTCGCTTCCGTAAGCAGTCATTCTTCGGGTACCGACGATTGCAATGCATTTTTTATCCTGTTCCGGCAGTGTCCCTTTAAAATAGAGAACAGGCGGAGGCGTCGCAATGAGTTTTAAGAGAGCGGGATAATTGTCATCCATTCGGGTTACAACCGATATCCCCGATCTTTGAATTTTGTTCAACAGGTGTTCCGGAGTATTTTTTTCACGAAAATCAAGAATTGCTTTGATTTGTCGTTCATGGACTCCTGCGGCAGCCAACTCAATTGGCGTTGCCTTCCAGGCCGCTTCGAGTGATGAAAAGTAATTTAATAAAAGTTGAAAACGAACCGAACCAAAACCTTTAATATGATTGAATGCCACCCAATAAGCCAATTGGTCGGGCATTTTGATTTATATCCATTCCGGCAGATTAACTACCATTTTCTTTTCTTCAAGATTGATTTCCCGAATCACTTCCGGAATGCCGGCAGCCAGCACTTCTGTTTGATCCTCTTTTTCGATGACATATACATCGTTTGCACCGGTCTCCAAAATTTCCTTCACTTTACCGATCCGCGTACCGTTTATCTCAAACACTTCCAGACCGATTAATTGATGAAAATAATATCTGCCTTTGGGGAGTTTCGGCAAATCGATTCTTTTCACAAAGACGAATTGATTGCGTAACTCCGATGCTTTTTCGGGACTGTCGATTTCAACAAATTGAACCAAAAAGAAGGGAGGCATTGAACGAGCAGATTTGATGACCATGGGAGCCCGACTCGTTCCGACAAAAACCTTCCTCCCGGAACGAATCCGTTCGGGAAAATCCGTCATCGGATCCATTATAACGGCACCATTGATGCCATGCGACCGATGAATTTTTCCGATACAAATAAATTCAGGCTCGTCAATATTTGACGAGCCTTGTTGATTGAATTCCTGTTGATCCCGATGATTTTTCGCCTTCACTGTGAAATCCAACGACTTAAGAATCGGGTTCTATTACATCCAATGAAATTTGCCTGCCATCTCTTGCGGAAGCGACTCGAAGCAATAAACGGATCGAATTGGCAACCCGTCCGCCCTTGCCGATAATCCTACCCATGTCTTCCTTGGCAACATGCAGCTCTAACCGCACTCGGTTACCGCTTCGCTCCTGTGTGACGCGAACACTGTTGGTATCTTCAACCAGTGAAAGTGCGATGTATTCTACCAAATCCTTGGCAAAATCACCCTTATTGGAAGAATTTCTCTGCATTTTGACATCTTCTTTGTGCTGCATTATGACTTCAGCGCAGCTTCACGTGTTTTTACATTGACTTTGCGTTGAGCATAATAATTATTTGCTTCTTCCATCAATGCATCGATTGACTCACCCTTTTTGTAGCGTTCAAATCGGTCCATTAATCCTACGCTTTTAAATAATTTTACGACAGATTCACTCGGCTGAGCTCCATTGCTCATCCAGTAGTAGATTCTGTCTTCCTTCACCTGAAAAGTGAACGGTTCTGTGCGAGGATTATAAGACCCGAGAATTTCAAGAAACCGACCATTCCGCGGGCTCTCTTTATCTGCGGCTACAATTCGGTAGCTGGATTGATTTTTCAAACCATTTCGGCGTAATCGAATACGAACCATTTTAAATTTTTTCTCCTGTTCCTTCTTTTTTGACTTAATTATTCGCTGTTGCTTCTCTGAGATGAGGGTTGCGCTGAAGGAGTGCGCAGGGTCTAAAAATCATCAGAGTCAAAAACAATCAGCGAAACAGATTGGAAAGACCCCTTCCACCTGTTTTTTGCATCGTTTTCATCATTTTTTGACTTTCACGAAATTGTCGTAAAAGCCGGTTTACTTCCTGTACATCGGTCCCTGATCCGCTGGCAATACGTCGTTTCCGACTTGCATTCAGAATATCAGGATTTTCTCTTTCTTTCAATGTCATCGAACTGAGAATCGCTTCTGTGACTTTGAGACTTTTCTCAGCTTCTTTCGGATCAATTTGTTTTGCCGCCTGCCCTAAGCTTCCCGGCAACATTCCCAAAATCTGCTGCACCGGACCCATTTTCTTTACCTGTCGCAATTGGGTGGCAAAATCTTCCAAGGTAAATTTGCCTGAAAGCATCCGATTCGCTTGTTGCTTTGCCTGTTTTTCATTATAAACAGACTCCGCTTTTTCAATAAGCCCAATGATATCACCCATTCCCAAAATACGTGAGGACAACCGAGAAGGATCATACACCTCTATCGCATCTAAACCCTCACCGGTTCCCAAATATTTGATAGGGACACCTGTCACACTTCGAACAGAAATAGCCGCCCCCCCGCGGGAGTCACCATCCATTTTTGACAAAATCAAACCGCTGATTTGAACGGCATCACGAAAGCCTTCCGCAACATGAAGCGCTTCCTGACCGATCATCGAGTCGACAACTAAAAGAATTTCATTCGGATGCGTTATTTTTTGGATAGCCTGTAGCTCTTCCATCAAAACATTATCAAGTTGAGATCGACCGGCTGTATCAATTAAAACGATACCAAAGCCGCCTTTTTTTGCATATTCCAACGCATGGCGTGATAATTCGGGAGGTTTTATGCCTTCTTTGGTAAAAACTTCAACATTGATTCGTTCCCCGAGTGTCTGTAATTGCTGGATGGCCGCCGGTCGATACGGATCAGCAGCGACCATTAAAACACGTTCACCTTGTTCGCGTAATTTTTTTGCGAGTTTAGCGGTTTGGGTTGTCTTTCCGGATCCCTGTAAACCCACCAGCATGATAACGTGCGGTTTTTCTCCGCTGAGGTTTAACTTTTCGGCGGGACCGAGTGTTTTGATTAATTCTTCATTGACAATCTTAATGACCATTTGTCCGGGATTTAAAGCTTCGGATACTTCCGTTCCGATCGCTCGTTCCCTGACGTTTGCGACAAATGTTTTCACGACAGAATAATGAACATCCGCTTCGAGCAATGCAATCCGAACTTCACGCATAGCGGCGTCGACGTCTTCGGCGCTCAATTTACCGCGCCGGGTCAATCCCGCAAATATATGATTTAATCGTTCGGTCAGATTTTCAAACATTTTTCTGTTTCTTCAACCACATCAAAAAAAATAATCGGTCGGTTCCCGACAGCGAGTCAATTTTAGCGTAAAACGGCTCCTCTGTAAAGGACACCCACGCAATTGTACTATAACAACCGGATTCAATAATTGACAGTATTATCCATTTCTTTTTCTTTCTGAAAATTTTATAATCGGAATATATTTTCATAATTCAAATTTTCCGATTCCGAGGATTCATTATGCGCTTTGGGTTTTTTGATGATGCCAAAAGGGAATATGTGGTGGAACAGGTTGATGTTCCCGTTTCGTGGACCAATTATATCGGGACAAAAAATATGTGTGGTGTGTTCAATCATACAGCGGGGGGATATCTGTTCTGCGGTTCACCGGAGTATCACAGAATTACCCGATTCCGACCAAACGGTGTCCCAATGGATTTCCCCGGTCACTATGTCTATATTCGAGATGATGATACGGGAGAATTTTGGACAATTTCATGGCAGCCTGTCGGATTGCCGCTTGATAAAGCAAAATATCAATGCCGACATGGGCTTTCTTACTCCGTTTATTCTTGCGAGTATCGGGAAATCTCAGCTTCGCAAAAATTATTTGTCGCAATCGATGATCCTTTGGAAATTTGGGATGTAAATATACAAAATCAATCCGATCGTCGGCGTCATCTCAGTGTCTTTTCCTATCTTGAATTCTCATTTCATCATATCGCGATGGATAACCAAAATTTTCAAATGAGCCTGTACGCCGCCGGATCAAGATATCAAGACGGGATCATCGAATATGATCTCTTTTACGAAGAAGATGGTTATCAGTTTTTTACTGCCGATTTTGAACCGGATGGTTTCGATTGTGTTCGGGACCGCTTTATCGGACCGTACCGCACCGAAAAAAATCCGATTGCGGTGGAATCGGGTCACTGTTCCTCAAGCTTTGAAAAAGGAGGCAATCACTGTGGAACTCTGTCGAAACAGCTTTCAATCGACCCGGGCGAAAAAATCCGGCTGATCTTTTTGCTGGGAGAAGGTTCTTTGGAAGAGGGCAGGAAAATTCGAAAGAAATACGCGGATCCTCATGAAGTGGATCGCCAATTTGATCTCTTAAGAACTTTTTGGGATGAAAAATGTTCAAAACTGCAAATTCAAACTCCCGATGATGGAATGAATTCGTTAATTAATATTTGGACCCTTTATCAAAGCGAAATCAATGTTACATTTTCTCGATTTTCATCTTTTATTGAAGTGGGCGGACGTACAGGTTTGGGTTATCGGGATAGCGCACAAGACGCAATGAGTATTCCCCATTCCGATCCGGTCAAATGCAAGAGTCGGATCGTCGAACTTTTACGGGCTTTGACATCGGAGGGGTATGGGTTGCACTTATTTGACCCCGCTTGGTTTGAACCGCAACAAGCGAAGAAACCGTTTAAATCGCCGACTATTATTCCCGTTCCGGAAAAATCAAGCATGATTCATTCGGTGGATCAAGCTTGCGCGGATGACGCATTATGGTTGATCGGAGCGATTCATAATTATCTGAAAGAAACCGGGGATTTTGATTTTGTATGGGAAGAAATAACTTATGCGGACAAAGGATCCGGATCAGTTTATGACCATATGAAGCGAATTCTTGATTTTTCCGAAAAACAGGTTGGGAAACATGGGATTTGCAAAGGATTACGTGCCGATTGGAATGATTGCCTGAATCTCGGCGGCGGAGAGAGTGCGTTGGTCAGTTTTCTTCATTATTGGGCACTCACTCAATTTTCGGAATTGGCCGACTTTTTAGGCGAAGAAAAGGATGCCGAACATTATCGGCATGTTGCCGAGCATGTCAGGCAAGTGTGCGAAGAAGTGCTGTGGGATGACGGTTGGTATATCCGAGGAATAACCGCAGACGGACGGAAAATCGGCTGTCATCAAGATGTCGAGGGCAAAGTTCATTTGGAAAGTAATGCTTGGGCGGTTTTGTCGGGTGTCGCCTCCCAAGAAAGGGGAGAACAATGCATGAATGCGGTAGAGGAATATTTATTCACTCCCTACGGGTTAATGCTGAATGCCCCCCCTTACACAAAACCCGATGACGGTATCGGATTCGTTACCAGAGTTTATCCGGGACTGAAAGAAAACGGCTCCATATTTTCGCATCCCAACCCATGGGCGTGGGCTGCGGAATGTACCTTGGGTCACGGGGACAGAGCAATGCGCTATTACAATGCCCTTTCTCCATATAAACAAAATGATCAAATCGAAATCAGGCAGGCAGAGCCCTATTCCTATTGCCAATTTATTGTCGGGAAAGCGCATACGGCATTCGGAAGAGCCAGGCATCCGTTCATGACGGGGACAGCCGGATGGGCTTATTATGCGGCAACACAATATATATTGGGGATCAAACCCGGATTCACCACACTTTCGATTGATCCCTGTATTCCGGAATCATGGGATGGATTCCGGGTCAAAAGGATATGGCGGGGAGCGGAATATGATATTACGGTGGAAAATCCCGACAATGTTCAAAAAGGGGTCAAAGCGCTGTATTGCGATGGTCTCCCGGTAGCCGAGATACCGCTTAAACCATGCGGTACAAGTACAAATGTTAGAGTTGTTATGGGGAAACAGACAATATGATCCATTTCGGAACCGGCGGATGGCGAGCCATTATTGGAGATGAATTTACAAAAAGTAACATCCGGCTACTTTCATATTCGATCGGTGACCTTATGGAAAAAACCGGTACGGCCAATTTAGGCTTATGTATCGGATATGATCGCCGATTTTTATCAAAAGAAGCGGCCCATTGGGCTGCCGAAGTCTTCGCAGCACGACAAATTCCTTGTTATGTGATCGATCGTTCATCCCCTACGCCTTTGATCATGTTTACGGTCAAACAAATGAATTTACCCTACGGGATGACCATTACGGCAAGCCATAATCCCGCTATTTATAACGGTGTGAAATTTTTTACCGCCGGTGGGTGCGATGCAAATGAAGATGTTACAAATGAAATTGAATTCTTGACGCAGAAAAATGCAGAAGTAAAAATTCCTTTTCTTGATTACGATGAGGGAATCCGATCCGGAATCATCAAAGAAATAAATCCGCTGAATAGCTATATCGATAGTATCCTTTCCTTGGTAGATACCGAAGCGATAAAAAAAGCCAGATTGAGAATCGCATTGGACCCCATGTATGGCGTAAGCCAAACCAGTTTACAAACCATATTATTAACCGCTCGTTGCGAAGTGGAAGTGATTCATGATCGACATGATACGCTGTTTGGCGGTCGCCTTCCCGCCCCGAATATTCATACACTCGGCACATTGGTTAACTTCGTTTTGGATCATCATTGTGATTTAGGCATTGCAACAGACGGTGATGCCGATCGTCTGGGAGTAATCGATGATAAAGGACAATTTGTTCATCCGAATAAACTTTTGGTCTTGCTTTACTATTATTTGTTGAAATATCGCGGTTGGCGAGGTCCTGCCGTTCGAAATAATTCTACAACCCACTTATTGGATAAAGTTGCGGCTGGATTCGGTCAAGCCTGTTATGAAGTTCCGGTCGGGTTCAAATATGTTTCCGCAAAAATGGAGGAAACCGGTGCGATTATCGGCGGTGAATCATCCGGGGGTTTAACCGTCAAAGGACATATCCGCGGGAAAGACGGTATCTATGCCGCCACGATTTTAACAGAAATGGTCGCGGTTACCGGAAAGCATTTATCCGAATTGTACAAAGAAATCACCGATCAGTTTGGTGAAGTATTTAATTCGGATGCCGATTTTAAATTGACTCCGCAGAATAAAGAAAGGTTGCAAAATATTTTGTACGTCGAAAATAAATTACCGGATTTTCCGTACGAAATCGATCATGTTTCTTACCGAGACGGTTGTAAGGTATATTTCAAAAATTCAGGCTGGGTTATTGTTCGTTTTTCAGGAACGGAACCCTTGATTCGCTTATGCGCGGAAATGTCCGATCAAAAATCCGCTGACCAATTGATTTCTGTCTTTTCAGATTTTTTAGGATTGGAATCGGAATTGCAATCTCAATAATTGAGAATTCTGAATCAGTTGAATCGATTTCTTATTTAACTTGATTTCGATAATCGTTTGCACTGATCCCCACCATTTTTTTAAATAGTCGTGAGAAATGGCCGTTATCGGTATATCCTACCATTTCAGAAATATCACTTATACGCAATTTAGGATCTTCCAATAATCGCTTTGCCGCGTCAATTCGGGCTTTATTCAATAAATCATAGAAACTTTGACCGGTCACTTTGTTTAACAATTTTGATAAATGCCATTGGGAGACATAACAATAATCCGCAACATCCTGAAGTGTCAATTTCCGAGAAAAATTCTCTTCGATATAGGCTAAAGCTTGTCTGACGATGAAACTGTTTGCGGAAGCGGTGCTTAAATCATCGATTTTGTCGTCCGATGCGGCAGGAGATCGTTTTGCGAGTGTATCGGTCATAAATTGCAAAGCTTCGTTAATTTCACTCATACGCGACGGTTTTAATAAAAGTCGGCTGACACCGAGCTTGATCGCTTTTTGAGCAAAATCAAAATCAGCATAACCGGTAAGAATTGTTACCTGCATGGCTGGAAATTCACTTCTAAGTCCCGCCAGCATTGTCAAGCCGTCTCTGTTCGGCATTTTGATATCCGTAATCAAAATATCCGGCAGATAGGTTCGAACCGCAATAGCTCCGGAAATACCGTCAAAAGCTGTTGCAACGACTTCGCATTTGTAAGAATTCCAATTTACAACACTTTGCAGTCCGCGAACAATAATTTCCTCATCATCGACGATGACAACTTTATACATAATAAAAATTATACGAGATCTTATTACAAACCACGAAAATCAACCTTTAATGGCACCCGCAACCATCCCTTTGATAATATTCTTTTGCAACAATACATATACAATCAAAACGGGAACGACAACAATCACTACTGCTGCGGCCATCAATCCGTAATTTACTCCGGCTTGAGAATTGATTTCGTTTAAAAGGAGAGTAATTGTCCGTTCTTTGGGTCTGCGTAAAAAGAACATCTGAGTAAAAAGGTCGTTATATGACCAAAGAAAAGTAAAAATTGCCACGGTCGCGAAAGAAGGTTTTGCAACCGGAAGAATGATTCGAAAATAAATCTGAAAAACATTACAACCATCGATAAATGCGGATTCTTCTAAATCAATCGGAATGGATTGGATGAATCCCATCAATACGACTATGGCAAAGGAAAGATTCCCCGCGATCTGCGGCAAAATCGTGCTCAATAAAGACAAAGGCAGTTTGCCGGTGCTGGCAATCCCCCAATGGACTTCCATTCGATAAACCGGGATAATGGTAGAAAATACCGGAAACATCATACTCGCTATAATGAATGAATGAAGAATTTCTTTGCCTTTAAAAGAATATCGAACCAATCCGTATGCGGCAAATCCCGCAAAAAGACTTACGAAAAGTGTTACGACAATCGAAATGATGAGACTGTTTCCGTACGCTCGGAAAACATTTGAGCGTTCGAAAGCGGTGGAATAATTATCCAAAGTAAAAGAATCTAACCACGGCCACGGAATGGAAAAAGAATCCGAACGAATTTGCCCTTTGACTCGAAAAGAATTGATCAGTACCCAAACAAAAGGATAAATCGTTGTGATTGCCCAAATGGTCAGAACGGTATAGGAAAATAAAGTCGTAAAACTGTATGAATGAATTCTTTTCGAAGAAAATCGCTTGTTTCCCATACTAATATTCTTTTTCCTTAAAAATCTTATTTGCGATTTGAGAAATAACTACACCCAGAATGACGATTACGACAGCAATAGTTGAACCATAATCTACATCCGAACGCAAGAATGTTTGGTTATACATATAAGTCCCTGTCAACCAGGATTCATCCATCGGAATTCCCGAACCCATCATCACCCACGGTAAATCAAAAACTTTCAAAGCGCCGGTAATCGCTAAAATCAAACAAGTAATCAAGACATTTCGGATCATCGGTAAGGAAATATAATATGTCCGTTTCCAAAATCCGGCTCCGTCCAATGAAGCGGCTTCAAATATTTCCTGCGGAATATTACTGAGCCCGGTGACGATGATGACAAAATAAAATCCAACATATTGCCACATAACCGGAGACAGCATCGTCAGCATAAAGTGATTTTCATCTTTCCAATCGATATTTTGAGTAAACCCAAAGAATTTTTGGAGTATTTGATTTAACATTCCGCCGTCATAAAGGAAAACAAGATTAAACAATAATCCCAATGCCGTGGCACTGATCACCAAAGGGAAGAAATAAACTGTTCGAAAAAACTGAGATCCTACTTTGATGGAATCCACAAAAATCGCAAGAAGGAGGGCGATTCCTACCTGAAAAATGATTGTCGAAAGCATCAGGATCATTGTATTTTTTACGGCGGTAATCATATTGGGATCCTGAAATAATCGAATATAGTTCTTAAACCAAGGATCATTCAATCCCTTAGCGGCAGTTCCTAAACCTGAAATATCCGAAAAGCTGTTGAATATATTCATGATGAACGGATAATATAAAAAGATGGTCATCAGAATCAGTGCCGGTACTAAGAAAATAATTAAAGGAAGTTTATTTTTGTAGATCGTTGAACTCATTATGTTTTTTCTTTATTATTTTTTGAATGATTTCGGTTTTATTATCAATGAGGGACAGGCATCCCTGTCTGTCCCTCATTTTTTATCACATTTTGATATTTTTTATTGGTTGAATGAGATCATTGAAGCAATCGCATCCGTAGCGGTTATTTTGCCGGTGACAACATTCTTAACATTTGCAAAAAGATCCGCCCGAGCCTCACCGGTCAAAAGATCCTGAACGGCAGGCGAAATTCCGGTAGCACCTTTTGTCATCGCAAGCGCTGCTGTTACCAAAGCATCTGCATCTTGAGGAGGAGTTGTTCCTTTCTTTAATGCCGTAACAGCGGTTGCTCCGAAAGTGGAAACGACATCATCAGAGGTCATCATACCGACGAAATCCACGCAAGCCTTTTGTTTTTCGGGATCATTCCAAGCTTTCCGAGTAATGTAATAACCCATCGAAAGTCCGCCGATGATATCGGTTGCGGCACGATCACCCTGAGCGGGGACATATGTCACAGTAAAATTATTAATATCGTCTGCATTAGATTGGAACCAGCCTATTTTCCAACTGCCATCGATGGCAAATGCCGCTTTATGATCAGCCATCAACTGAAAAGTCTCTGCATCAGTTGCGGTTAAGGTATTTGCCGGTAAATATCCCTTTTCATAGAGAACTTTGATATCTTCCAATCCGGCAGCCCATTTTTGAGCGACGGCATCATCGGCAGTTTTCGGAATATCTAAATGATTTGCAACCGAACCATGATTGAATACGGTATACTCAAACCAATAATGAGGAACTTCCTGAAGAGAAACCGCGACACAGGTAAATCCGGCAGTCTTAATCTTTTCACAATCATTCAAGAATTGTTCCCAGGTATAATCCGCTCCCGGTACCGCGACACCGGCTTCGTCTAATACTTTTTTGTTGACAAACAGCCCTTCCCAATATCCGTTTACCGGTACCGAATAATTTTTCCCGTCCACCGGAGAAGCGCCCAACATGCTGTCCTTCATATTCGAAGCATAATCCGGATAAACCTCACGAATTTCATCGATTGAAACGACTTTTCCGGCTTTCACAAACGGATTGGAATCCACACCGTTGAAGAAAAACAGAACATCGGGTTCCGCACCTGTTTCAAAATCAGTCATGATTTTTGCCTTCCACTCCTCGTTGGAAGTGCCTGATTCATCATTGACTTTATTCCCCGTTTGTTCTTCATACATCTTGACAGCCGCCTCATAGTTTCCGCGGTTTCCGTCATCACCGCCATAAGAGGTAACTACAGTAATCTCTTCGGCAAAAGCGACACTGGCAATCATTAAACTAAAAATAATCACCAATCCAACGATAAATATAGATCTTTTCTTCATTTCTTTCTCCCGTTCTTTTACCGTTATGAAAACGGTTTGAATATTTGTATATTTATTGTAGATTGACCAAGATGTTTGTTACATAGTAAAACTTGTTTTTATTTGTATAATTTTGTCTGATTATCGGGATTATAAAGGCTTACGGAAGAATTCGATTGATTCAATAAGATGATTCGAGCAAGTGTTCTCTGATTTGGGAGAGAGGTAATTGTCAATCCACATTCCTTTCCGTAAAGAAATTTCAAGCGTAAATTAACATTTCGAATTCCGAGACGACCTGGCTTAATGTCTGTCGTATCATTTCCATCCCAATTTAAAAGGCGATCAACAGCTTCTTTGTCAGCATCGGTCAATTCTCCGCTGTTTTCAACTTCCATAACGATTTTTTCTTCCTGTCGATAAATTCTTAAAATTAGATCGCCATTTCGATGAGGGGCTATTCCGTGTTCGATTGCATTTTCGACGATCGGCTGCATAACCAAGCGAGGTACTTTTTCATCCAATAACGCCTCATCAATTTCTTGTTTGACGGTAAGACGTTTTCCAAATCGAACAGAGATGATATAAAGATATGCATTCACATAGGTCAGTTCCTCTGCAAGCGAAATCATTGTTTCCCCACCGCGCGCAGTGGCTGCCGAAAGCATGGTCGATAAAGCCTCGATCATACTGGATACTTTTTCATCTCCGGAAATTCGTGCTTCCCAGTTAATGGTCTCCAACGTATTGTTGAGAAAATGAGGATCAATTTGTGATTGCAAAGCTTTAATTCTGGCATCTTGAAGTGCTATCTGTTCCTGATAACTTCGTTCAAATTGAACTTTTAATTGATGAGACATACTGTTGAACCGTTCGGTTAAATAGTTAAACTCATTCGAATCTGGTAATGGTTGAATTTGATATCCGATTTCTCCGGATTCAATTTTTTGGGATGCCTCGATCATCGCCGAAATTGGTTTTGAAATAAATCGATAGAAAATCCAAATAACCAAAGCCATCAAGGGTACAGTAAACAAAATAAGCAGCCATATCATTCGCCGAAAATTGGGAATATCATCGGAAAGTAAAGATTGATTTGTGGTAATGGCATAGGAAATTGTCTGTCCTTCCACTTTCTTGCGAATAAAAATGTCATATCTTCCGTCTTTTTTTTCTAAAATCGGCTGATTCAAATTGATCTCATATTCCGGGAGAGAAACCGGCTCTCCAATCACATCGGAACGAATCGAGTTAAAATAAACCGAAGCTCCTTCAATCCAAACCACGCTTCTGACACTGTCAAACATTACGTCTCGATTTAATTCCATAATAATTACCGCAAAAGGTTGGAACTTGCTATCCACCATATTGCGTACCATATACAGCTTTTCACCGTCGCTTAAAAATATGATTTCGGTTCCGCTTTTTGAAGCGGCTTCCCGAACAATCGAATGCATATTGCTGCGATACTCCCTGACTTTGGTAAAAGAACCGGAAGATGCTCGATTATTTGCATAATAGACTTTATCGGGCTCGTCGCAAAAATATAAAAAAGTTGAAATGAATTGGTTATTGTCGCGATATTTCGATACCAAATATGAGGTTACCGATGAATAAAGAGAAATTTCATCATGATCCTGTCGATATAATGAATAGGCATTCCAAATATCTCTATCATAAGATGCTGCTCGGGAGGATTTAATCGCATTTTCAATCATATTTTGAGAAAGCGTTACCATATTTTCGGCATTCGTAGTAATCGTATCGGCAATCTGCGATTCGATATTTCTCATTGTGAAGGATCCCAATGTTCCGATAATCACCAGAATGGGAACAACCCAGCAAGCAATAACAATAATGATTAATCCCCATTTTAGTGAAAACTTTCTTTTCTTTGTTCGCATATTTGGATTGTATCCCGAGAATGAGAAAATCGGTTCATGATCTCTAAAATAGAATTCTGATATGAACATTTTTATAAACTGATCTGCAGAGTTAATCTGAAAAAAAACAGTGAATATCACTGAAATTCTATTAACCGATGATCGAAATCCGGAACGGATTTATTTGTCGATTCTCCTGCCTAAAATAAAAAGAATTTTTCTTTTTATGAATTCATCTACATCATTCATTTGAAGCTAAATGAAACATCACGTCATTTACCGTCCAGGCAATTTCATCACTATTTTGCTCTAAAATCAGTTTGATATATTTTATGTTTACCGGTGAGAACGCATAATCCGAATGTGTTTGATACGTCAGCGGCAGTGTTACCCAATCTGTTCCATTCTCGGATCCTTCGATCCTTAATTCTTGCGGAGTTTCATACCTTTCGGTACTTGTAAGAATCGATATCCCATATAATTTCGTTGCTTCTTTCAATTCGAAAAGTAAATAATCTCCCTTTTGTTGAAATCTTTCCGTCGACCAACCTGTCTGATCATCCGGATCAAATATCAATGGAGTTAATTGCGGATTCACATTCGATGTCACATCCTTAACAATCGCATTCGCCCAAACACCGTCTCGATCTTTCCGTTCGAAAACGGTGGCTATGTTCATCCCGTCCGATTGAATCTTATAAACAGGCTCATAAAACAAGATCTTTTTTTCATTTCCGATGACTCTTGTATAGTTCAAAATTAAATACTTCATCCGATTCGCATCATAACCAAATGAATCATCCACTATCCTTTCTCGATCCGATTTCTTTAAGGAGAATTTTGCGGCTAATAACCCCGCATCATAATCTCCGACGTGTATACGTAAATCGTCGGTTTGGGAAACGATAAAACGAAGACATTCGGATGAGGAAGATCCCCAATAATCTCTTTCAAAATTATCAGGCGCTTTATCTCTCACAAGGACATTGAAATAGACCATCTGGTAGGGATGATTCCTGATCATCCAAGCACCGTTATAGATCAATGAACCGACCGATATTCCCAAAATGACCGATTTTAGAATTATGTTCTTAATTGCCAATAAAGCTGATAACCCTAAAACAGCTAAATAAAGGAAAGGACCATAAAGAAAATAGAAATGCCTCCAACCGTCATAGAGAGTCGAATGCAGACAGATGGGCAATAAAAGTGAGATTATAAATATCCCCAAAACAATATAATCAAAAATTTGGTCAGAATTTTTGATTTGGAATTGCTTGATCAAATAAAATACACCTATGAGAAATAAAACTATATATACTATTGGGGTTGAAATAAAAATCCAAACCGGAAGATAATGCCATGGCAAATGCATACTGGGCACATATTTTCCTAAATACAGCTCCTGACTCTCATAATAATTTTTTGAAAAATGGTGAAGTGATTTGATCAAAAAATCTATCGGATTTCCCCAGGATGCAGGAAGAAGTAAAAAGAATAAAAGAATGTTTATTCCGACGAATATCATACCATTTATAAAGATTTCTTTTTTACTAATTTCTTTTATTAGGACTGCATAAATTAAATAAATACAAGTAACAATTAACAGAATAAATCCGACAATCCGAATATTTGAAGCCAAAGCAATTACGATCGCCAATATCAGGCTGTTCCGTTTCGTTGGATGATGGATAAACCGATATAGAAAAAATAACCCAATGATAAACCATGAAAGAAACATTAAATCCTTGATATTGTAAAAAGCGTCTGCAAAAATCCTTGGAGAAATAATCAGAAAGCATGTTCCCAAAAGTGAAATGAGACGATTACGAAATCGCTGATACAAAAGAAGATTGAAAAATAGCACGGAAATATAAAAATTCAAGAAAGTCCATAAATGTCTTAATTTGAAAATTGAACTGATATCATAGCGGAAATTTGTAAAATACTCAAATAGGACTGTCGGAAATTGTAAAATTACTCCATAATCTTTATCTTCATAATTCTGCAAATCCGGCACTGTTGATAGTTCATTCGGAAGAGGTTTTTGGAATAGATTTTGTAAGATAAATTTTAGATTAACTAAACCGGTCTGTCTTTCAATCGGTTCATCGACCGTTACACCATAGTCATCGAAAATAAATAGCCCCGTTACAAAAAAAATAATAAAAACAAAAAAGGTAATCCACTTTAAAATTTTATCCGATCGATTTTGCGCTTTGAGCATTTATTTTCCCTATATGTAAAATTTATTTATAATTTCGATCTAATATATAACATTATTCATTTCAACCGATTGAATCGCGTGATGTGTAGTCTTATTAGAAGTCATTTATATATTTAGCCTAATATCTATTTATCGATTTTCTGAATCAAATTGATTCCTTTTCTCCGACATATCCGAAAGATAAATTTCCGAGATCAATCTGTATAAAATTATTGATTCGGAACGACGTGGAACATCACGTTATTCACCGTCCAGGCATTTTCATCACTATCTTGATCAAGCATCAATTTAATATATCGAACCTCAGCGGGCGTAAATGTATAATCCGCTTGAGTATGGTAAGTTAACGGAAGGATTTCCCAATCAACCCCGTTTACAGATCCTTCAATTTGCAAGTCTTGCGGATATTCGTATTTGCCGGTTCCGGAAAGAATGGATATCCCATATAGTTTCATTGTATCGTTCAATTTGAATATTAAATAATCACCTGCTTGCTGAAATCGTTCTGTCGACCAACCTGTTTGGTCATCTGGATCAAATATTAACGGAGTTAATTGCGGATTCACATTCGATGTCACATCCTTTACAATTGCATTCGCCCAAATTCCGTCTCGATCTTTCCGTTCAAAAACCGCAGCTATATTCATTCCATCTACTTGAATTTTATAAACCGGCTCGTAAAACGGAATCTCTTTTTCATTCCCAATAACTTTTGTATAGTTCAAAACCAAATATTTCATATGTGACGCATCATACCCGAAAGGTTCTTCGACAATCCGATCGCGATCCGACTTCTTTAAAGCAAATTTTGCGGAATATAATTCGGCATCATAATCTCCCACTTCAATTCGTAAATCCGCACTTTGAGAAGCAATAAATCGAAGGCACTCGGATGAGGAAGCTCTCCAATAATCCTTTTCAAAATTATACGGTGCTTTTTCCCGAATAAGCGCGTTGAAATAAACCATCTCATAGGGATGATTTCTGATCATCCAGGCACCGTTAAAGATGAGTGACCCGACCGACAATCCTAATGTTGCCGATCGAATAGCTTTGGTCTTATTTTCTAATAATATTGATAATGCAAAAATGACGAAATACAAGAAAAGAATATAGAGAAAATAAAAATGCCTCCAACCATTATAAAGGGTCGAATGGAGACAAATAGGCAATAGGAATGAGATAATCAAAATTCCTAAAATAAAAAAATCGAATACTTGGTCCAGATCTCTTATATGAAAAGGTTTAATCAAATAAACAAAACCTATAAAAAATAATGCAGTATAAAAAAACGGAGTCGAAATAAAAATCCAAACCGGAAGATAATGCCATGGCAAATGCATGCTTGGTTCAAATTTTCCCAAGTATAACTCTTGACTCCCGGAACTATTATTTGAGAAATGGTGAAGCGATTGCATCAGAAAATCGATCGGCTTCCCCCATGAAGCCGGAAAGAACAAAAACCAGAGAAGAATATTGACTCCGATTAATATCAATCCGTTCGTGAAAAACTCTTTCCAATCCATTTCTTTCCGAAAGAATATACATAGCAGATAAACACAAGCAACAATCAAAAGAATATATCCGATAATTCGCGTATTTGCAGCTAAAGCAATTGCGATCGCTAATACCAAGCTGTTCCGCTTTGTCGGTTGATGAATAAATCGATAAAGAAAAAACAAGCTGATTGTAAACCAAGACAGAAATAAAAGGTCTTTTGTATTATAAAAACCATCAGCGAATATCCGCGGTGAAATGATCAGGAATAATGTTCCTAAAAGTGAAATCAAATGATTTCGAAATCGCTGATACAAAAGAAGGTTGAAAAAAATCACTGAAATATAAAAATTCAGAAAAGTCCATAAATGCCTTAATTGATAAATCGAGCTGATATCATGCTTGAAATTCGTGAAATACTCAAAAAGAATTGTCGGAAATTGTAAAATAAAACCATAATCTTGATCTTCATAGCTCCCTAATTCCGGTATCGCGATTAATTCTTCCGGAAGTGGTTTGTGCATCAAATCCTGTAAAATAAATTTCAGGTTGACAAGACCGGTTCTTCTTTCATATGGCTCATCAAGCGTCACACCGTAATCATCATATATTAATAATCCCGTGATCCCAAAAATGATAAAAACAATAACGGTGCATAATTTTAGAATCTTATCGGATTTATTTTGAGCTTTAGCCATCCAAAATTTCCTGAAAAATCACTTTTTCTCAACCGGCAATTTTATTAACGTAAACATATTTAGGAGAATAAACATATCTCATTTTGTTAACAAGATTTTCAATTATTCCTCGATCGAAGGAAATTATAATATATATAAATCTTGAATAAGATATCGATAGCAATAAAATATTTCCAGTATAATTATTTTCGGAGGAAATATGTCCTATATATCAACTTATTTAATTTATGCAATTATTCCGATGCTCCTCGGTCTTTGGGCGCAAGCAAAAGTACAAGGAGCATTTTCTACTTACTCAAAAGTCAGAACCAGATCCGGTATTACCGGTTCGCAAGCCGCACGGAAAATGTTGGATGATAAAGGGTTATCCGATGTGGCTATTGAACGCGTTTCCGGAAATTTAACCGATCATTATGATCCGACAAAACGTGTTTTACGACTCAGCGAAGGTGTATATGATTCGCCCAGTATCGCAGCTGTGGGAGTTGCCTGTCACGAATCCGGACATGCCTATCAACATGCCGACGCTTATAGTTGGCTGATGTTGAGAACAGGGATCGTCCCGCTGGTAAGTATCGGAAGCCGTTTGGGACCGATATTATTCATGGTCGGCTTGATTTTAGCCGGTATGATGGGCAATTTCGGTTATAACATCGCGACATTGGGATTAATTATCTTCAGTCTTACAGCGGTTTTCTCTATTATTACCCTTCCTGTAGAACTCAATGCCAGCCATCGCGCAAAAGAATGGATTGAAACAAACGGATGGATGGTAGGAGACGAGCAAGAAGGTGTATCGAAAGTTTTAAGTGCCGCAGCACTTACTTATGTGGCTGCCGCTATTCAATCGATCGCTAATGTCCTTTACTATGCGTCTTTTTTGAATCGTAACAGGCGTCAATGACCACTGTAAATAAGGCAGAAATTCCCGATATTGTCGTCAGCAGACTCCCCAGATATTTAAGAGTTCTGAAAAATTTACGCGAAACGAAAAAAAACACAAATTCCACCGAATTGGGGAAACTTCTCGGATATTCTTCCGCACAGGTCAGAAAGGATTTTTCTCAGTTCGGTGAATTCGGTAAACAAGGCACCGGTTACAATATAGATTACTTGATTAATCAATTTCAACAAATTCTTCAGGTAAATCAAACCTGGGATATCGTTTTAATCGGTGTCGGGAATTTGGGGCGGGCCATTTTAAATTATCGGGGATTTGAAAAACACGGCTTCTTCATCAGGGGTGCTTTCGATGACGATCCGCATATTATCGGCGAGAAAATAGGAAACAAAGTGGTCAGAGATATCGCCGAAGTGGGTGATTTCATCAAAGAATTCGATATAAAAATTGCTATGATCGCAACACCCGCATCAGAAGCGCAATCGGTGGCCGAAATGTTAGTGGCAAATAACATAAAAGCGATTCTGACCTATGCATCGACGATTCTGAATTTGCCGCCTGAAATCCGAGTGGAATATAGTGACCCGATTATCTCGCTGCAACACATTTCCTATTATCTTTAATCTTTATTGAGTAAATCAAAGAAACGGAGAATTGATCTCCGTTTCTTTGATTTATAAGGCTGTGATTTATCCTTGCAATATTGATCGTCTGTAGACATCGCGCATGGAGATCGCTTTGGCAGCTCCTAAGCCGGTGCAAATTGTCGGCTCATCCACCATATAAGCCGGAATTCCCAACGATTTCGTCAGATATTTATCGATTCCTCTCAGCAATGAGGTCCCTCCGCATAATGCCACTCCGCGATCAATAATATCCGAAATCAGTTCGGGAGGTGTTTTTTCCAATACCTTGCGCGCCGTATTGGATATTTCTGCTAAGGAATCCTGCAAAGCTTCAACCACATCATCTGTCGTCAACATTACCGGTTTGGGAAGTCCGGATACTTGATCCTGTCCCTGCACCTCCATGGATTGCGGCTGTTCGCCTTGCACGGCGGAACCGATCCGTATCTTTATTTGTTCTGCTGTAGGCTGACCGATAATTACCCCGTATTTCTTTCGAACATACAATTGAATCGATTCATCGAGCTTAAGACCGGCTGTCTGAGTTGTTTCGGAAGTGACGATCCCATTCATGGCTAATACGGCAGCTTGGGTCAGTCCCCCACCCAAACAAATAATCATATTTCCGGAGGGGGTTGCGATCGGCAAATCAACTCCGATCGCAGCGGCCAAGGGCTGCTCCATCAATAATACTTCACGGCTGTTCGTTCCCAGTCCCACTTCATGAACCGCTCGCCGTTCGACACTGGTTATTCCGCAAGGAATTGTGATAAGAATCCTCGGACGAAATACCAGCATAGACCCGCTGACTTTCTGAATGGCAAAACGTAACAGATTTTCGGTGATTTCATATTCGGCAATCACACCGTTTCGAAGCGGACGCACGACTTCAATGCTTTCGGGAACACGGCCAACCATATCCTTTGCAGCTTGTCCCCATTCGACCATTTTCATTTCCTCAACAATGATGGCTGCGATCGTGGGCTCTTGCAAAAGAAGTTGTTTCCCTTCAGCGATCACCAAGCTTAACGTTCCTAAATCTATTCCAAGTTCTCGAGAAAAAAGCGCCATATTAATAATTATCCAGTTCTGAAAAATCGGTATTTCATCTTATATAATTTATATCATAAACCAATGTTTGATACGGTTGAAACCAAATAATACCGATCCGGAAGTAACCACCGATTTTTGCCATGCACCGGATCTCTGGAAAAAACGGCGACATTACGGCTGCATATTTCTGGTACCGCGATGCATTTGCCTTCTCTGGCTGGCGCTGATCCGCAGGTTTGATTTTTTCATCTCCATCATAGCGCGCATAAATTCGGTTGAATTCCGTGAAGGAGCATTTTTCATAGCTTCTTCCGCCCGTTTCTTTGCCTCTAAAGCCCGTTCGACATCAATTTCATCGACATTTTCCGATGAATCAACCAAAATACGCACAACATCCGGTTTAACTTCCGCAAGGCCCCCCGTAGCGGTGTAAAAGGTATCCTCACCGGCCAAACGGACTGTTATAATACCGGGTTGAAGTTTTGTATACATTCGTACATGATTTCTTAATATTCCCAGTTGTCCGTTGACACTTGGCAACAAAACCAAATCCGCCGGGCCTTCATATACAACGTTATATCGCGAAACAATCTGACAATTCACTGTAGTATCCTATTATTGATTCATCGATTGCGCTTTGGCTTTCGCTTCTTCAATCGTGCCGACCATATGAAAGGCTTGTTCCGGGAGATCATCCAATTCACCGGATAATATTTGTCGAAAGCCTTCTATCGTATCTTCGATACGGACATATGCACCGGGAATTCCGGTATACCGTTCGGCAACATACATCGGTTGAGAGAAAAACTGTTCGGCCTTCCTGGCCCGGTTGACAATCACTTTATCTTCTTCCGAAATTTCGTCAATCCCCAAAATCGCGATGATATCCTGCAGATCCTTATAACGCTGAAGGATCCGTTGAACTTCCCTGGCGATTTTATAATGCTCTTCACCGACGATATTGGGATCCAAAATTCTGGACCCGGACGAAAGCGGATCCACCGCCGGATAAATCGCTTTTTCGGCAATACTCCTCTCCAACGCAATGGTGGCATCCAAGTGGGCAAAAGTTGTCACCGGTGCCGGATCGGAATAATCATCGGCCGGCACATAGACAGCCTGCATCGAGGTAATCGAGCCTAAGGTAGTCGATGTGATCCGTTCCTGCAATTCGCCCATTTCATTGGCTAAGGTCGGTTGATAACCGACGGCGGATGGCATATTTCCCATCAATGCCGAAACTTCGGAGCCGGCTAATGAAAACCGAAAAATATTATCGATAAATAAGAGAACATCCATCCCTTGATTGCGAAAATATTCCGCATTTGCCAAACCGGCTAAAGCGACCCGCAGCCGAACCCCCGGCGGTTCATTCATTTGACCGAAAACCATTACGGTATCTTTCATGACACCGGAATCGGTCATTTCACGCAAGAGTTCCGTCCCCTCGCGGGTTCTTTCTCCGACCCCGGCAAAAACTGATAGTCCTTTGTGGACTGCGGCGATACTTCGGATCAATTCCATGATCACTACGGTCTTTCCTACGCCCGCTCCGCCAAAAATCCCTGTTTTCCCGCCTCGGGTAAACGGGGCAATTAAATCAATTACTTTAATCCCGGTCTCCAACAACTCCACTTTCGTCGACTGATGGCTGAAATCGGGACCGGCATGATGAAGGGGATAATAAAAATCGGATTCGATGGCCCCTTTCCCGTCAATCGGTCTGCCTAATACGTTCATTACCCTTCCGAGAGCCGGCTTCCCCACCGGAACCATAATCGGATAATTTGTCCTTTGGACCGGAACACTGCGCTGAAGTCCGTCCGTTGATCCCATCGCAACGCAGCGCGCAATAAAACCTTTCAAAAGTAATTCAACTTCAAGTACTAAAATCTCTCCGTTCGGTTTTATGATCTCCAGAGCCTCAAAAATCTCAGGTAAATCGTTCGGCGGGAATTCGACATCGACCACACTTCCATTTACCTGAATTACAGTTCCAGTCGGTTTTTTCATTTAATTCTCCCAAACAAAATTTCTTCGGTAAAATAAACCTTACTCATCAGAATGAACCTCAGAGCCCCCCATTATATCCAAAATATCCTTCGTTATATTCTCTTGCCGGATTTTATTGTATTTTAACTGTAAGGATTGAAGCAATTCTTCCGAATTCTCAGTGGCTTGGTTCATGGCTAACATTCTCATCGTATGTTCACTTGCTTTAGAGGATGTCACCGCATGAAACAATTCCATCCGAATAAAGCGGGTTATAAGCGACTTCAAAATTACTTGAGGATCTCCTTCAAAGATACATCCCCCTTTTCGAATGTGTTTCTCCTCTTTTTCATCCAATTGTCCTAAAAACGGGTCGACGAACGGAAGTAATCTTTTGGTTGTCGGTGTAAAACGAGATATGCTTTCATACTCGGTATAAACAAGGTATACTTGCCCGACTCTTTCCTGATTGAATTCGTCGATAACTATTTCGGATACGGTTTTTAAATCATGAAAGCTGGTCGCGGTCGACAATTCGCTGAAATCGGCAATAATATTTTTTCTTCGCCTTTGCAGCATATCTCTGCCTTTTTTCCCGATTGTAATATATTTCGTCTTGGTTTGAATTTTTCTTTCCAGATGATTCACCTCTCGAAATATGTTAACCGGATAACTTCCCGCCAACCCCCGATCGGCGCTGATAAAGACAATCAAAACATCTTTCGAAACATCGGGTAATTGAAAAGCGCGAATCTGATTATAAAATTCCTGTTCATGGTACAGATCGGTCAATACCTGCCAAGATAGAGTTGTATAAGGTAAAGTGTTTTCGGACAATACTCTAACTACACGAACCTGACTTGCACTGACAGCCTGTAAAGCACGCGTTAATTGGCCGATGGATTCAACGGTTCGAATCCGATTCTGCATTTCACGGTTTGATGCCATTTTTTATTTCCACACCAGCTTAAACTTCTCGATTGCTTTTTGAAGATCGGATTCGATTTCAGGAGTCAGATCACCTGTTTGTTCGATATTTTTACCGATTGAAGGGAAAGATGCGCTCATAAATTTTAAAAACTCTTCTTCCCACTCGGCAATTCGATTTAAAGGCACCCCGTCAATATATCCGTGTGTTCCGGCATAAATAATAAGAAATTCATCACTGACGGAATAAGGAGAATATTGCGGTTGTTTGAGTACTTCCTGTAATATTTCTCCCCGTTCCAATTGTTTTCTCGTTGATTTATCCAAATCGGAACCGAATTGAGCGAAGGAGGCTATTTCATGATAGGCCGCCATATCCAGCCTCAAACCGCCAGAAACCTTTTTCATCGCATTGGACTGTGCCGCACCGCCTACACGGGAAACAGATATCCCCACATTAATAGCGGGACGAATACCCGCATTAAATAATCCCGATTCAAGATAAATTTGTCCGTCGGTAATAGAAATCACATTGGTCGGAACATAAGCCGAAACGTCTCCCAGCAACGTTTCAATAATAGGCAAAGCGGTTGAACTTCCGCCCGATCCAGCTAATCGAACAACGGAATAACGATCTTTATCTGCTTTTTGTGATAAAGCTGTTTGGGCATCCTTATAAGCAAGAGAACCGGAAAATAATACATGATCGACAGAATCAGACAGATCAGCCCGTTCACCGACAAATGATTTCGGAACGATCACATATTTTTCATCCAACTTTGCGGAACGCTCCAGTAATCTGGAATGAAGATAAAAAAGATCTCCCGGGTAAGCTTCTCGGCCGGGCGGACGCCTTAATAATAGCGAAATTTGTCGGTATGCCCAGGCATGTTTGGTCAAGTCATCGTAAATGACCAACGCATCCTTTCCCTTTTCCATAAAATCTTCACTGATTGCACATCCGGCATAAGGGGCGATATATTGCATTGAAGCGTTGTCATCGGCGCCGGCGACAATAATAATCGTATGCTTCATCGCATCCGTTTCTTCGAGTTTTGCGATTATTTGAGCTACCGTCGATTTCTTCTGACCAATTGCCACATAAATACAAAAAACATTCTTATCCCGTTGATTGATAATCGTATCGATTGCGATGGCTGTTTTTCCGGTTTGACGATCCCCGATAATCAATTCTCGCTGACCCCGGCCAATGGGAATCATAGAATCAATCGCTTTGATACCGGTTTGCAAAGGCGTATTCACATCGGATCTCTCATGAATTCCCGGCGCAATCCGTTCAATCGCACGATATCCGTCGAATCGAATCGGACCTTTTCCGTCAATCGGCTCTCCAAGCGGATTAATAACCCGACCCAACAGCCCTTCCCCGACCGGAATCGAAGCGATACGCCCCGTCTTTTTTACAATGGAACCCTCCTTGATTGTAAAGTAGTTGCCTAAAACAATCACTCCGATTGTATCTTTTTCAAGACTGAATGCAATTCCTCTGGCTCCGTTTTCAAATTCAACGAGTTCCTGACTGCCGATTGTGGGCAAACCACTTACGCGTGCGATTCCCTCACCGACTTCCATAACAATTCCGATATCTTCCACCTCATAATTGGGTTGAAAGTCATCGATTTTTTCAAAAAGATCAGCGGTTATATTTCGGATAGTTTCTTCTGTCATAAATCCTCAGAATTACATTTCGATGGTTTATTTTCTTTCTCATAATTCCATTTTCGAATGCATTTCCTTACCTCATATATTATAGAGTTACTAATCAACGTTGAATCCGTCGCACCGAAAATGTATTACGTCAAAGCTGATTCGTGAGAATCTGAACGAGCTTATTTTACCATTTTCAAAATGACCCAAAAGACAAAAGAAAAATTATATTTTTTTTTGAATTTTATGAATCTGTGACAGTTACCCTAAATCACATTAAGATTATTTTACACCTTGTCAAATATGGTTTTATCATTTAGAATAAACCACGCTAGTTAACAAATTCACAAGGATTTTAAAAATGGAGTTCTAATGAATGAATTGAGTAAAGATAAAATAATAAGCTTTACCCAGGAAGTAGCCATGCGCCACAATTACAATCGTTCGGAAGTAATTGGAATGCTGCAGGAAATTCAGGAATATTATCATTATCTTCCTGAAAGTGCTTTAAATGAATTGTCAAAATGCCTAAAAGTCACTCCTCAGACCATTTACGGCATCGCGACTTTCTACGCTCAATTTTCACTCGATCCCAAAGGCAAATATATCGTAAAAATTTGTGATGGAACAGCTTGCCATGTGAAAAATTCAAGAAAAATTTATGATGCGGTAGAAAAAAAGATGAAATTCATTCCCGGGAAAAGAACAACCGTCGATGGTTTATTTACGCTTGAAACGGTATCCTGCCTAGGTGCATGCGGAATTGCACCCGTCATGGTAATTAATGACAAAGTATATGCTCAGATGGATCCTGAGGCAGCAGCAGGCGTCATTGAAACACTTGCGAAACGGGAAACAGAATCAGCGGAGGAACAATGACGGCTATTTGTTCAATGGTTGAATTAGTCGAAAAAAGCAAACTTTACAGTCATGCTTTATCGAAACAAACACTCAGAATTTCCGTATGCGCCGGTACTGGATGCATCGCAAATGGATCGAAATTGGTATACGAGAAGTTCTTGGAAACCGTAAAAGATAATAAAGATTTCGTCGATATTCATATGCTTACAGAAGAATCGGTATCCGAAGGGAAGACAGTTGTTCGAACAGGATGCCGCGGTTTTTGTTCAAAAGGTCCTCTGGTTCATATTGACCCATTAAATGTTTTGTACACTCATGTTAAACCGGAAGACGTGCAGGAAATCTATGACGCGGCTCTCGACGGAAAAATTATTGAAAGACTGGTCTACCACGATCCGATAACCAACGAAGCATATCCCAATGCCGAAGAGTCACCTTTCTATAAAAACCAAACATCAAATATCCTTCTCCATTGCGGGAAAATCAATCCGGAATCCATCAAAGAGTATATTGCGGATCAGGGATATTTTGCTATTTCGAAAGTCTTGACTGAAATGACTCCCGAGCAGGTAAACAACATTGTTTCTGCTTCCGGTCTGCGCGGCCGCGGAGGCGGAGGATTTCCGACCGGAACCAAATGGAATTTTGCCCGCGTCCAAAAAGCGGATAAAAAATATATCGTCTGCAACGGTGATGAAGGAGACCCCGGTGCGTTTATGAACCGATCGGTTTTGGAAGGTGATCCCCACAGAGTAGTCGAAGGGATGATGATTGCCGGATATGCCATCGGCGCCGATGAAGGGGTTTTTTACGTTCGTGCAGAATATCCTCTGGCAATCGAAAGATTAAAAATCGCAATCCGCGAAGCAGAAGAAAACGGACTTTTAGGGAAGAATATCCTCGGCAGCGGTTTCAATTTTAAATTATCGATTCGGGAAGGTGCGGGGGCATTTGTGTGTGGAGAAGAGACCGCCCTTTTGGCATCTGTAGAAGGGAAACGGGGAATTCCTCGTCCTCGACCACCATTCCCCGCAGTGTCGGGACTTTATGGAAAACCGACCGTTATCAATAATGTCGAGACACTCGCCAATCTTCCCAGGATTATTTTAAACGGTCCCGAATGGTTCAGGTCCTTTGGAACTGAAAAAAGCCCCGGGACAAAAACCTTCGCTCTGACCGGAAAGGTCAGAAATACCGGCTTGGTCGAAATTCCCATGGGAACAACTCTTCGCCAATTGGTATTCGATATCGGCGGCGGTATCCCCAACGGAAAGAAGTTTAAAGCGGTTCAAATCGGCGGACCTTCCGGAGGATGCTTGCCGGATTCGATGCTGGATAATCCGTTAGATTATGACTCTCTCCAAAAAGCGGGAGCGATGATCGGTTCGGGCGGGATTGTCGTTATGGATGAGGACAATTGCATCGTTGAAGTCGCTAAGTTTTTTATGACGTTTATTCAAGCCGAATCTTGCGGAAAATGCGTCGCCTGCCGAGAAGGCACCAAGCAGATGCTATATATTATGGAAAAGATTGTAAATGATCAAGCGACTCTCGAAGATTTGAAATTACTTGAGGAAATCGCTCATGTGATTCAAGATGCTTCTTTATGCGCTTTGGGAAAAACGGCTGCAAATCCGATTCTCAGTACTTTACGTTATTTTCGCAGCGAATATTTGGCTCACATTGTTGATCACCAATGTCCGGCTGGCGTTTGCAATGCTTTCAAGAAATACCAAATCAATCCCGATCTTTGCAAAGGTTGTGGCGCTTGCGCCAAAAAATGTCCGGTGAATGCAATTTCCGGAACGATCAAAAGTCCGTTCACAATCGATTCCAGTATTTGTATTCGTTGCGGTACCTGCAAAGATACTTGCCGGTTTGGCGCGATTGAAGTGAGGTGAAAATGAAGGGTTTTGTAACAATCGACAACCAAAAAGTTGAAATTAATGGCGAAAGAAACTTACTCGAGATGATTCGAAAGACCGGAATTGACCTTCCTACATTTTGCTATCACTCTGAATTAAGTATTTACGGCGCGTGCCGTCTTTGTGTCGTGGAAACAGACAAAGGACAGGTGATCAGTTCCTGTTCGACGCCACCTGCAAATGGCATGGTGATTAAAACAAACACATCTCGCTTGATGCGGATTCGAAAGATGATGCTTGAGCTGCTCCTTGCAAACCACGATCGTAATTGCACCACTTGTCCAAAAAGTGGAAAGTGTAAACTTCAGGAATTAAGCAATCGATTTGGCATTGATGAAATACGCTTTCCCACCGCAGAAAGAAATCGGCCGATAGATAAAAGCAGTATCAGTGTCATTCGCAACGAAAATAAATGCATTCTTTGTGGGGATTGCGTTCGAACCTGTGCTGAAATCCAGGGAATCGGCGCTATTGATTTTGCGAATCGCGGTGCAAGAACCCGCGTGATGAGCGCATTTGATCGGGGATTAGGAGAAACAGAGTGTATAAATTGCGGTCAATGTGTCGCGGTTTGCCCAACCGGCGCTTTGACAACCCCCTCACAGGTGGATTTAATTTGGGATGCGTTGCGTGATCCCGAAATGCACGTCGTTATCAGCGTAGCTCCTGCGGTACGCGTTGCAATCGGTGAAGAATTTGATTATCCGCCGGGAGCCATAGAAACAGGAAAAATGGTTGCCGCAATTCGTAAGCTCGGTTTCAACGAAGTATTCGATACCTGTTATGCCGCTGACGTCACTACCTGGGAAGAAACCGCAGAGTTTGTTAAACGGTTACAGAATAAAGAGAATTTACCCCACTTTACTTCTTGTTGTCCAGCTTGGATTAAAGCCTGCGAGACGTTATATCCTGAAAAGATTAAGAATCTTTCAACATGCAGAAGCCCACAAGCCATTGAAGGTTCCATGTTGGTTCATCATTATGTAGAAGAAAAAAAGATGGACCGGGAAAAGTTATTCGTTGTCTCAGTGATGCCTTGCGTTGCGAAGAAATTTGAAGCCCGCCGCCCCGAATTAAGTCGGAATGGTCATCCGGATGTTGATGCCGTTATTACTACTTCGGAACTGGCAAAAATGATTAAGGCAGCCGGAATCGTTTTCAATGAGCTGTCTGAAGAATCTTTTGACATCCCTTATGGTTTTTCAACCGGTGCCGCGGTCATTTACGGTATGACCGGCGGTGTCGCAACCGCTGTGGTCCGGGAAGTTCGCTATCTCTTAACAGGTGAAAGAACAAGTGATTTGGAGACGGAACCGGTCGAAGGATTCCCCGGGTTGATGCGATCATCGGTTACTTTGCCTGATGGTACGATTGTTAAATTAGGAATCGTCAGCGGGATGGCAAATGTTCAAAAAGTCATCAACGCCATCGACTCGAAAGAATTGGAATTCGATATTGTGGAAGTCATGGCTTGCCCAGGCGGTTGTGTGGGAGGTGGCGGACAGCCGATACCAAACGAAAGTGTGCAACGGGCAAAACGCAGAAAAGGGATCATCACAGATGATATTCGTAAGGATCTACGGGTTGCTCATGATAACGTGCTGGTCGGTGAATTGTATAACAGATGGTTGAAGACTCCTAACAGTGAAATCGCTCATGAGTATCTTCATACACATTATCAAAAAAGACCGCGAGACTACGAAATAACCAAAACAAAGAATTGATTTGCTCTTTAGAAGTAAAAAGAGGAGAGATCTTTACGGAGAATCTCTCCTCTTTTTAATAATCGGTATTCAAGCCATGAAAGGGAATTTCAATTTTTTTCCGAATGATTATTAATAAATGAACTTTCTAAATAAACCAAATTAGCCGAAAAACGTTCCGCATCTTCAACATTATGAGTAGACAGAATAAGAGTTTTACCGCCGGATTCTCTCCTGATGCACTGGACAACAAGTTCTTCTGTATGTTCATCCATTTCTTTCAACGGTTCATCCATAAAAATTATGTCGGAATCTGCGACCAATGCGCGAATGATCGCAACTCGGCGTTGCATCCCACCGCTTAATTCAAAAACCGGTTTCTCAACCGCCGTTGTATCCAATCCCACTTCGAATAATAAATTCCGAACTCTTTTCCGGTTTTCCTCTGTGGATTTCAATGGGAGCATACAATTACACACACCGCTCAGATGCCTGCATAATCGATTTTCCTGAAAAACCATCGATATTCTGCTTCCCTCGACCCCGGTTATTTTTCCCTTTTCAGGTTTAAGCAAACCGATCATCAGATGGATCAGGGTCGTTTTTCCGCATCCGCTTTCTCCCATCAGACAAGTCGTCTGACCTTTCTGAAAAGCAAGATTCAAATTATCGAAGACCGTTAAATCTCCGAATCTTTTCGTCAAATTTATAATCCGGATTTCATTATCTATGCGCAACTTTCTAACTTAACCTGAACCTTTCTCAGTGCCCATAAGAAGAATTTTTCAAATCCGAAGCTGATTAAAATAATTACCGCTGTCCAAGCAAATAGATTACCCGAACTGAGAAATATTTTGGCTTCATAGAGCTTTTCGCCGATGCTGCCGGTAGGCAATCCGATCACTTCCGCAGCGATACCGCTTTTCCAGCATATTCCGAGCGCAACCGTTACACCGCTTATGAAAAAAGGCATAACATCATGCAAATAAATATAGCGAAATCTTTTCCATTTGGAAATTTTGAAAATAGATGCCATCTCTAAAAGTTGTTTATCCGTTTCCAATATTCCCTGTAAGGTATTTGTATAAAGAATCGGGAAAACCATTAAGAACGCAATTACGGTCGAAAGCATGGAACTTGAAATAAAGAATAAAACCAAAATAATGAAGCTGGCAACCGGTGTCGATTTAATAAGCAATACAATCGGTTCCAATAATAATCGGATTATTTGAAAATTTACAGAGAGAATCGCGAAACCAATTCCCGCGCATAAGCCAAAAATAAATCCCGCAACAATCCGTGTAAAGCTGAATAAAACAGTGGTCCAGAAAACAGGTTCCCGGACCAACTGAATAAATGTTTTAAACACGACAATCGGAGAAGCTAGAAAAATATCCCAACCCGGAATCATACTAAGTGCCTGCCAAACGGCAAGCCAAAACAATATAATCCAAAATCGTCGGAATGTTTTTCTCTCAGTATTTGAAATAGAATGCTTCATCGGGTAGTTTCTCGCCCACTGAAACCGGATTTGCTTCAAAAAGGATTGTTAAATAATCACTCAAAGCTTCCTGCATCTCCTCGCCATGAATGAAAGTAATATTGCAGTAAGGAATAGCCTTTTTGGCAATTTCGGCATTGGGAATGATACCGAATTTTGCAATCAATGCAGCCGCATCATCCACGTTTTGATTGACATAAGATACAGAATCAGCCATTTCAGATAATACATTTTTAACCGTTTCGGGGGCATTTTCCGTTAATTCGGTTCGGACTACCACGCATCCCGTAGCCAGCGGATGATCGGGATTTACTTTTTCCCATTCTTTGGTCAGATCAAGAGCAATTCTTACATCGGGTTGCTGCATCTGAACAGTTGTAACATAGGGTTGGGGTAATAATGCGATCAAATTCTTTTCAGATGCAAACATAGAAGCGATTTCGGTCGATTCACTTTTAAAAATGATCTCCACATCCTTATCCGGATCGATGCCGTTTTTCGTCAAAATATATCGAAACACGTATTCTGGTGTCGTACCTTTTCCGGTGGTATAAATCGTTTTTCCTTTTAAATCCTGAACGGAATGAATGGTATTCCCATTTTCCAATACATATAAAACGCCTAAAGCATTGATTGCGGCAACTTTAATCCCGCCGTTCGTTTTATGATAAAGAACGCTTGCCAGGTTACAGGGAACAGCCCCAAAGTCCAGCTCCGCTTTAACCAAACCGGTAACAATTTCATCCGCTGTTCCGGTCAAGGTAAATTGTTTCTCGTCCCCTGCCTGTGAATCTTCCATTAACTTTGCCAAACCCATTCCCGTTGGTCCCTTTAAAGCACCAATTCGGATCGTTTGAGAAACATTATCTTGGGATTGAACATGGAAATTAATTGTGTTACCGATGATAAAAAAAGCAAAAAGAAAACTAACAATGATTATCAATAATTTATTGGACTTCATTTTAACTCCTGAAATATTGCATTTTGTTTATTTTACCGCATTCGTGAAAATATTATCATTTACTATGATTTAAAAAAACAGCAAATTTTATCAAAATCCCACTTTGTTAAAATTCATTTATAAAATCGCTTTATCAGACGATTTCTTGCATTTCAACGCATACTTTCTGCCACTTACCGATTTTTTGCTGACGAATGAAACGCTATATGTTAATATTTGCTCAAAAGGAGAAAATTCATTGAAAGTCGAAATCAAAATAAAAGAAGATATTATCGAGCCATATGCAATTATATATACAAGCACCCTAACCGATGAAATCCAGAAAGCGGCGACTCTGATATCAATGCAGGAAAATACCGTTCCTGTTATGCTCGAAGAAAAAATATTTATGCTCAAACCGGATGAAATCTTTATGGTACGGGTGGAAAATAACTCGCTGGCAATATACAGTGAATCAAGAAGGTATCTCTGTAAAAAAAGATTATATGAACTTTCTGAAATTCTCGGCGCCGGTTTTATGCAGATTTCAAAATCGACAGTCGTAAATCTTTCAGAGGTGGATTATATCGAACCTTTTTTCAATGGGATGGTGAATCTCAAGTTGAAAAACGGTTTATCCGACTATATCTCAAGAAAATATATGAAAGATTTCAAAAGATATTTTGGTTTATGAAAGGAGAAGATAATGATAGAAATCATAAAGCGAATCATCGAGGGGATAGTAATAGGATGCACCATCTTTACAATAATCGGGATCATTTTTTGCTTGGTCAACGGAACGGATACCGCATTCGGCGATCCTGATTATGGATTTGTAAAAATGGCAATATGCTCAATGGTTGTAGGATTGGGTTTTTCTCTCCCGACCTTCATCTATGATGATCAAAAAATCACAAAACCGTTACAAACACTTATCCATTTGTCGATTGGGTTTATCATTTTCGGCTTGGTGGCTTTCTATGCAAAATGGGTACCGGTCGAAAGCGGAATTAAGGAAATCGTCGTTTTTATCATCCTATCGATTTTATCGACCTTGGCGATTTGGTACTGCTTCTATTTGTATTACAAAAATGAAGCGAAAAAAATTAATGACGATATCCGGAAAAAACAAAATAAAAATTAAACAATTTTTTGAACCCTCTTTTCAATGGATGCCGGAATCGCCGGTATCTTATCGGGATGACATTCTTGCTGAATAACAACACCCCGTCATAGCCACGATTGACCCGTTTCCGATTATTTGGTAGAATACTGTTCGCCGATGTTGTACCCTTCATCGGAAAATATATCTAAAATAAGGAAGGGCTTGAAAATGAAAGTATTATTGTTAAAAGATGTCTATAAACTCGGACATGCGGGTGATGTTAAGAAAGTTGCGGACGGATACGCGCGCAACTATTTGATTCCACAAGGTCTTGTTACGTTGGCGACTCCCGGTGCCATTAAACAGGCGGATCAAATCAAACAAAAAGCGGATGCGATTCGTTCTCAACTGAATACTGAAATGAGTTCTTTATTCGAAAAGATCGACGGAATGGTTATAACTTTTGCCAGCAAAGCCGGAGAAACCGGCAAATTATACGGATCAATCACTCCGCAAATGATCGTTGATGCGATCAATGAGAAATCCGGCGCCTCAATCGAAAAGCGACAGTTGGAAGTTGAACCGATTCGAACCTTGGGAGAACACCATGTTACCGTTCGATTGACTGTTGATATTGTTCCGACCGTTAAAGTGATTGTTCATCGTGAGGGTGAAAAGGTCAATCTGGAATCTCTTGTGACCGAAGAACCTGAAAAAGCTGAATAAATTATTATCTGATATACAATTGGAAGAGGGTCAGGCATGTGCTGGCCTTTTTCTTTTATAATTACCCAATATGTCTGTGTCTGTCGGCAAAGCGTTACGATCGGCTCGCGAGAGCAAGAATATCCCACTCAGCAAAGTGTCGGATGATCTTCATATCCGGATCACTTACCTCCAAGCAATAGAAAACGGACGTCCGGAAATTCTTCCTTCACCCGTACAGGGTCGAGGATTTGTTCGGATGTATTCCGATTATTTAAAATTGAATACGGAAAAAATCCTATATGCGTGGGATCATCCCGATATACCGTTTTCACTTGATTCCGAGATACCAAATCAAACCGAATCGTCCGCTCCTCATGAGCCGATCATAGAAAAAACGGAAAGTTCACCGCATCCGTCAAAAACAGATAGCATCAACAATCAAAACGCAGACCCTGTTTCTGCTGTTTACAAACAAATCGGCAACGAATTGCGGCAACGCAGAGAAATCCTCGGATTGTCCTACGAGGATGCCGAGAAACATACGCTTGTCCGCAGTATTTATCTCAAATTGATGGAGGATGGCAATTTTGATTCTTTGCCTTCTTCGGTTCAGGCACGCGGGATGCTGAATAATTATGCAGCCTTCCTCAATTTGGATGTTGATCACATCATGCTTCAATATGCCAATGCGCTTCAATTAAAATCCGCTTCAAGAATTGCTGAAACTGTAAAAGAAAAAAAGAATAAAAAGGAGCCCACACCGACCAAGAAAGCCGGAAAGTTCAGGCAATTCATGACGCCAGATCTGTTTGTTGGTGTATCAGTTCTGATCGCCATGTTTGCGATCATCATTTATTCGGCTGTAACAATTTCAGAATATAAAGCCAAAGCGGTTCAGAAAACTGTTGATTTACATCAGAATTTTATGATTCAATTGGCAACCCACGAAATTACCCCTACCGCGACGAGCGTTTCTAATTTGACTCCGACCGCTCCGATAAGTGAAATCAATCCGTCAGAACCAACACAGATGAATACGCCGTCAGAAAGTTTGACTGTAGAAGAGACAAATCAGCCAGTTCAAATTTTTGTGGAAGCGAATCAGAGAACCTTCATGAAAGTCGTAGCCGATGGTGACGTGGTATTTATCGGCAGAACTCTGCCGGGGAATACCTATCCGTTTGATGCAAGCCAAATGATTGAAGTTACAACCGGGAATGCCGCTGCGCTAAAAATAACCTATAACCAACAATCTTTGGGTTTGATGGGGAAATTAGGTGAGGTGATAACACTCCAGTTCACAAATAATGCGATTATGACCCCCACTCCTGCGATTACAATGACGCCAACCCTTACAATTGAACCGACATACACTCCTCAGATATTCGAAGCAACACCGACTTTTACTATTACACCTTACATCCCTTAAAATTCAAGGACTTATGCAAAAAAACACTTTTCATCTAATTTCCCTCGGATGTGCAAAAAACACGGTTGATTCCAATATAGTCGCCAACATTTTACAGAATGCAGGCTATTCATTTAATATCGATCCCAAACACTCCGAATATCTGATTGTAAATACCTGCGGATTCATTCAATCTGCCCGTAACGAGGCCATCGAAACGTTGCAAGGATTAGCTGCGAACAAGAAACCGGGACAATTTCTGTTGGCGATAGGTTGTATGGCTGAACTTTACAGCCAACAAATTTTGGAAGCCTGTCCCGAGGTGGATGGTGTTTTAGGTACCAGGAAAATTACTGACATTCTTCATCTCATAACCAGTGCCAAAGAAACGGATATTAAGCCTAATCCTGTTCCCGAAGAAATTCTGACCAGCCAATTTACACTTCAAGGGCCTGCCGCATACCTTAAAATCGCGGATGGCTGCGGTAGGTATTGTTCTTTCTGCAGCATCCCATTAATCAAGGGCAGTTGGATCAGCCGACCGCAGGCAGACATTCTGTCCGATGCAGTTCGCCTGCAGGATATGGGAATAAAAGAATTGATTCTGATTGCTCAAGATACAACTGCTTATGGAATTGATCGCGGTCAGAAAGATGCATTGCCAGATTTAATTGAAAAGATTCTTTCAGTTGCGCCCGATATCCCGCGGATTCGTGTTCTTTATGCATTTCCCGGGTTTGTTTCTGATCGATTAATTGATCTCCTTTCATACAATGAGAGGGTATTACCGTATTTGGATATTCCGTTACAACATGCTCATCCGGAAGTTCTTAAACGAATGCATCGTCCTGCGGACATGGATTGGGTTAGGAAGACTATCGCGAAAATGCGATACGCCAACCCGGATTTTGCCATCCGCTCCACCTTTATCGTGGGTTTCCCAAATGAAACCGAAGAAGAGTTTGAGACACTTTATGACTTTCTGAATGAAATGAAATTTGATCGTGTCGGAGTTTTTCCGTATTCTTTCGAAAAAGGGACTGCAAGCGCGGTTTACGGGGACACAGTTCCCGAAGAAGTTAAACAGGAACGACTGGATCGCTTGATGAAGCTACAACAGGGAATTTCGAAAGAGATCAACCGGAAATTTATCGGGAAAAAATTGGATGTCCTCATCGAGAGACAACAAGATGGATTGCTGATCGGGAGAAGTTATCGAGATGCTCCGGATATTGACGGGCTGGTTTTTGTCGAAGGAAAAGCAAAAATTGGAGATATTATAAAAGTCAGAATACATACAGCTTTGGAATATGATTTGATTGGGAGAAGAATTGGATAAAACGGAGTTGCTCGCGTTTTATCCCTCTGGAATTTTTTTGAATATCAATACATATATCCATAGAAAATGCCTCAAAAAATTTGAGGCATTTTTAATTCTGTTTTCTGGTTGATATTTACTTACTTTATGGCACAGTCTCGGATTCCGAAATAGGTCCTGTTAAGTCCTCAGCCGTAATCTCTACTTGACCCTCTTCACCACCGGACATTTCCGGAAGAGCCGGAGTGAACAACATTTCAGTCGGTTGCTGGATTTGCACTTCAACTTCCGGCGTCGCCGTTGGGGGATAGCATTCCAAATAAGCAGCGGTAGCTGTTGGAGCATATTGTTCATTGGCACTCATGGAAAAAGCTTGATTGTAATATTCGATCGAAGAACAATAATCGCCTGTTTGGACTAATCGATTGGCATATTCAAAGGAAGCCTGGATATATCGTTCCTGAGCGGTATATCCCGATGCCCGATCATACATTCCGGGAGCGGTCAAATAAGCATTACTGTAATACTCAAGCGCTTTTGCCCAATCAATTTCCCAGAAACCAGCCCCAGCCAAATAACTGCGCGCCGCATCTCTTTGATTGCTCGCCAATGCATCAATTGGCCCGAAAGCTTCCGCTAAAGTGATTTTATAAATTCCAGACTCCAAGTAACCGCTATTAATCAACTGGATCCCGTAATTCCTGAGAGCAATATAATACAGACCGTCCACTTCGATTGATTTATAACTTAAATTTTTATTTCGAAGAGCTTCAATATTCGCTATGGCAGTCTCCCATTGTTGAGCAGCCATATTCGCTCGAATCGTGTTCAGCAGTTCCTCTTCCCCTCGGGTATCTGGAGTTGAAGTCGGGGCGGGAGTCGGAGTATAAAACGGAGTAGGAGTCTCTTTCGGATAAAGCGCAACCACAACTTCGGTGTATTTTTCTGTCGCGCCAGGATAATTCGGATCGACACTCAGCACATATTCCAAACGGGTCTTTGCATTTTCATATTTTCCGTTTTGAATATCCGCGATGGCTAAATTATATTGTTGTGCAGCAGCTTTAATAGATTGCTCTTTGTAAGAATTTTGACGGGCTTGAATTCCCGTCTGATAACCAATCACTCCACCTGCGGCAATCAGTATCAGCATAATCAGAAGACCAAGCCAAACCCATTTTCCATTTCCTTGCTTTTTCGGTTTCGCAGCTTTTTTTTGATTTTTCTTGGGTTGCGCTTGAGGATTCTTATTCGCCGGTATCGAAGGTTGTCCTTGAGGATACTGTGGAGGCGGATAATATCCTTGCTGTTGCGGATAATAACTATGCGATGGATCTAATGGAGCAGATTCCCCCTGCGGTAGATGACTTCCGTAATTACCGCTATAATTTTGAGAGGACGGATTCGGCGTATTATCCGAATTCTTTGGTATCTTTGGATTCTTATCACTGTTTGATTTGTTTTGACTCATTTCTTTACTCCGGCTGTCAGATATCGGTATCTGTCTGCACAAAACATTTTTTCTCTGTAAAACTTTTCTAAAAATGACGCAGCGCTTTGATTTCAGGCAAAATAAAAATCAAATAGACGAGAGAGGCTGCACCCATTCCAATAATAGATTTTACCAGATTATCTGGAAACACCGGATCGAAATGCATTGCTTCATAAGTAATCACTCCGGCAATTCCAGCACCGATTAGAGAGCGAATCATCGAACCCCAAAGTTGTGGAACGGCATTCATTTGAGGCACATCTTCCATAATCTGTTTTCCTTTTTTCCCATAAAAACGATTGTTCCTCTTAGTCGGTTCCATTCGTAAAATCAGCAGAAGAAAAAGAGCTTGTAATGAAAAAGAGATGGAATCTGTTAGACTGATCCCGGGTGCATTCAAAGGACGATAGAGGATCCTGCCTAAGATGATGTATATAATGAGATTCAATATCGTTCCGATTAAAGGGATTCGTGCATTTTGTTGTGCATAGAAAGCTCGATTGACCACTTCAAGCAAGCAATGGCCAGTCAGTCCAACCAAAAATCCCCGCAGCGTCCACATCAACAGAGCATTTTCCGCAACGTCAAATCCTAAAACCCTTTGAACAATCGGACCTAATCCGATTCCCATAATGACTGCTACCCCGATCGTGAGCGCAACAGATAAACGACAGGCAGTTTCAAAAGTTTTCTGAAATTCAGCTTTTTTGTTTTCCGAAATAAATAAAGAAAGCGATGGTAAGATCGCGGTTCCCAAAGCTGTCCCGATCAGTGTCTCCGGCAATTGCTGAAACATATATCCGTAGCTTAAAGCGGTTACCGATCCTGTTTCCAATCGGGACGCCAGGTTATCCCGAATAATAAAAATCAATTGGACAAAAAAAACAGTTAAAATCCTCGGTATCATGATTCGAATGGTTTTCTGAACATATGAATCTTTCCATTGAATCATGGGATACCATTTAAATTTCAACCGAATTAAACCGGGAATTTGAATGAATAAGTGAAGAATAGCCCCGATGATAACACCGCCGGCTAAACCGTAGATTCCTATTCCAAAAGCAGGAAGCGTGATTTGCCCGATCTTGTACGGTTCTTGAGGAGAAAGAACCACTGCGCCGAAAATTTGACCGATATTATAGAGTATGGGTGCCATTGCGGAAAGGAAAAATTTTCGATTTGCTTGCAATCCTCCCATAACTAATCCGCTGATTGAAAAAATAAGCGTCGCAATTAAATTGAGGCGCATCATATTTACGACATGTCCTTGTTGTTCAGTTGTAAAACCTGGAGCGATTCCTATCTCTGATGTGACAATCGGACGCGCAAATATCGCTATAAAAATAGCTAATATCAATGAAACCACGAAGGCAAGATTAGCAATCGATGAAAAGACTCTCCAAGACGCATCCCGACTTTCCTTCTGAATGATTTCTGTCATTATCGGAATGATCACCATCGCCATAGCACCTCCACTGATCAAAATAAATAACATATCAGGGAGATTATTCGCGATGTTAAAAACATCTAATTCTGGGGAAAGTCCGAACTGCCGGGCGATAATTAATTGCCGGATAATGGCTATGACCTTATCGATCCCGAAAAAGACAACAATCATCAAGGAGGTTCTTGAAAGGGAAGATAACTTCATAGTTCCATTCTATCATTCAAGATTCACGAAAGCATGACAAAATATTTTCCGAATCAAAATTTCTCCCTAAAAATCCTGATAGAATTCAGCTATGAGAAAAAATAATGCCTTGTATGTTGTGGCAACACCCATCGGGAATGATGAGGATATCACTCTTCGTGCGATCAACGTTCTCCAATCGACCGATGCATTGATATGCGAAGAGTATCGAAACGGAAATCGGTTATTGCGAAAACTGAACATTGAAAACAAGGAAATCATTCCATTGAATGAGCATAATGAACCGGCACAGATCGAAAATATTCTCATCCGTTTAGCGCAAGGACAAAACCTCGCGCTTGTTTCTGATTGCGGGACACCTTTATTTTCCGATCCCGGGCATAAATTGGTTTATGAGGTTTCAGCTGCCGGTTTTCGCGTGGTTCCTGTTCCGGGAGTATCCGCTCTGACAGCAGCTATTTCCGTTGCGCCGCTTCATTTGAAGAAGTTTTATTTTGCCGGATTTCTTCCGCCGGCTTCCGAAGGAAGGCTTGCCGAACTTCGCAGAATTAAATCGAGACAAGAAAATATTCCGGTCATTTTGATGGATACGCCTTATCGCTTGGCAGCTGTATTAAAAGATGTTTGTAATATCTTTGGGAAAGAACATAAAATTACGCTTGCTTGTGATTTAACCACCGAAGATGAGCGGATTTTAACCGGAACGTGTGCAGAGATCATGAAAGAAATCGGGGCAAAGAAAGCCGAATTTATGCTGATAATTCATTAAGGAAGTCGAAAAATAGGTCTTTGTTCGAAAATCCGCAAATTCGATCGAATTCTATCAAAAACTCATTTTTCTTACCCGTTTTTCAGGATGACAATATTAAAGAATAACAACACAAGTTTCAGACTTATCTTGACGGATAGAAAAACAACTGCTAAAATAGCAACGTTAATCAACGAGCCTCCATCGTCTAGGGGACCAGGACGCAACCCTTTCAAGGTTAAAACGTGAGTTCGAATCTCACTGGAGGTGCTGAAAAGATATCCGAGTCGGATATCTTTTTTTATCCGTCCGGATAATAATGATCATATTTCTATCAAAATTTAATATTTCCCTGCGGAAAAATGATACACTCAATATCCATTAATATTGAGGGAATATAGCATTTTCAAGACAAAAATCAGTGATATTTTGACTTTTGAAATTGAATATGCTATTCTATCAGAATATCTGAGCGATTTATTTTTCCGCTCATTGACTGTCGAAGGGGACTGTAAAATTATGCAGCGTGAACGTATTTCTGAAAATGTTTATTGGTTCCAAAGTGAAATCTATGCCCAGGTGACGGCAGGTGTCATTATAGGACCTCAATGGGCTGTTGTGGTCGACACTCTGGCACTTCCGGAAGAAGCACAGGAAATCAGAAAATTTGTCACCGAGACGATCGGGGTTCCGATAAGATATCTGATCAATACTCATTTTCACGCAGATCACGCTTGGGGAAATTGTTTTTTCCCGGGAGCGACGATTATCGCACATACGCTGTGTGCCAAGTACCTAAAAGAAATCGGAATTCCGGCTTTGGAAGAAACAAAAAAACAGAACCCGTCTTTTCTGAATTCACATATCGTTCTCCCTCATTTGACCTTCTCGCACGGTGAATTAATCCTGAAAATCGGAAAGAAAAATCTGATTATTATGTTAACTCCCGGACACACCGCGGACGGCATTTCGGTCTTCGTCGAAGAAGATCGTGTCCTTTTCGCGGGAGACGCCTTCCTGCCGATCCCGCAACTGAACGAAGGCGATTATCGTCAGTCCATTGATGTTATCCGTAAAATCGGCGATATGGGTTTGGAGAATATTATCCAGGGTCACGGTGATATAGTTTTACGGGGCGAGATTGATGACGCTGTTCAAGAAAATATCAAATATATTGAAAATATTCATGAAATTGCCAGAAAAGCCACAAAACGCCGAAACCCGGCAGAATTTTTAAATGAATATAATATCGAAGCTTGCGGAAAGAGCCGGGTATATATGGGCGGGTTAGCCGAACAATTGAATAAACGAAATCTTATTTGGATGTTTAAACAAGTTGTGGCTGAAGAAGGCCTTCCCAAATCGGATGACGAATACGAAGACGAACCGGAAGAAGATGATTTCGAGGATATGCTGCCCAATTCGGATACTCTGCCCGATGATTACGAGACCCCCGGTGATGAGGATGACTTTTATGACTCCGATGAAGACTTTGATGATGATTTTTAATCTGGAATGATTCGTTCAGCCTTGTTTGATATAAAAAAAGCAAAGTAATAGATCTTTGCTTTTTTTCGTCTATTCGATTATTTATTTTGTTGCTATAGTCAAATAATACCGTTCGCCACCCTTAGATTTTTTAAGATCTGGTCTTAACTTGATCCGTTTTCTTCTCATCCGGTGATGCTGTAATATCATCAGACAAAGATTTTGCTCTTTCGGCTTCTTTTTTCGCTTTTATTTTTCCCCGAATACTGAAACCCATCACGCGCTCTTCCCCGCGTCGTAATCGTCTGATATTCGGCCGAAGAGCTTTCAAAACCAGCAAAAGTGTCAAAAATGCGTAAACCGGGTACCACCAAGTTGGATCCAACCCTAATGCCGCTCGCACGATAAAACAAATTAATGTGACCACATTAATCGACATAGTGGCGACAGAGGCATATCCTAAAATAAAATAAATCAAAAGGCTCGGAATTCCGCTATAAAAGATGACAGGAGGCCACAAAGCAATCGCTGCGCCCATCGATGTCATCCCACCGGCTCCTCCGCGGAAATAATATTTTCCATCACGCCTTTTTTCGACAATAAATATCGAATAAACATGACCAAGCACAGCTAAAAAGCCCCCGACCGCTTCCATCCATGCGGGAGCCGGATCCATAATCAACCTTACCACCCAAACACCGGCATACCCCTTAAAAAGATCAAGGAAAAAGGTTATGATTCCGGTAGGCACGTCCGTCATCCGGATGACATTCGAAGTGCCCATTTTCCCTGATGCATGATACCGAATATCCTGATGCTTCTTAATCCAAACAATGATCCAACCAAATGGGATTGAACCAATCAAATAGCTCATGATTAAAGATATGAGGATTTCCCAATTCATTTCAATTCCTTAGTAACTATTTTTGAATTTCAATAAATACCATTAATATGACAGATATCACAAGGATCCAAAGCTGACTTTTAAAAGCATTTCGCAAGGAACCCTTCTGTGGAAGTATTATAACGATATTGGTTAAAATATAAAAACCTAAAAACAATAAAAGGCTGTAAGAAAGGGGTTGAATCGGCCAATAATGGAAGGCGGCCGCCGCTTCCGCGGTAATTAACGAAATGATCGCGGCTTTTATTTCGATATCTTTGACGGACTCATACAAAGATAAGATCCTCATAGCCAAAATAAATGAAGACAGCAGAATCAACGGGAATTCCAAAACCAGCCTGGAAATATTGGATCGTACACCGATGGCAGTAATTACAAATGTCGCATAAGCCAGACCGGTTAACAGGATCGAAACAACCGAAATTCTCGGGTCAGCCGGATTGCAAATAATACACTCAGACATAAACACTAAATAAAGAAGGACACCACCGAGGATCAAAATCATGACCCAACCCGCAGACATAGCAACATTTCTCAGGATGATTCCCAATGAAACCGTTGTCGCAAACGGGATAACGGAATGGAGCATTTTTTCTGCTTTGCTTTTCGACGACCGTTCATCGACTAAACCGAATACACCGATCCCTGCCAGCAACCCTGCGCCGGGTGTGATTAAATCAATCATTTTCCAATTTAGAATCAGAGAAAAATTACCAATATGAATGGGGATCGTCACAATATAGCTGGTTATAAAAGTGCTCAACACATAGACCAGTAGGATAATAACCGTCAAAATGCTATAGTCGTTCCCGATTTGATTTTCTTCATTCATAGTCAACCTTAATTATATCGAATCAAAATTTCTTATTTGCATACAATCAACTCCGATAAATCGAAAACATCTTCTCCTTTCGGACAAAAGTCCGCGTCTTATTTTTCGGTTGAAAAAGTTTGCAATCTTTTTAAAAAATCAGCTAAACTTATCTTGAGATTTGTATCACTTTTTCGCTTGAATCGAGCGGAAACTAATAGAATAGAATCAAACAGGGGAGCAAAAAATGCCAAAGAAAAAAATACTACTCTTTATTCTGATCGGAGTTATCGTTTTCTCTTTTTTCGTTGTCGCTTGTCAAACCCGCATCAGCGACAGCGGATATAGTTTGAAGACAGTCGGGAAAAAAATTGACAGTAATATTTATATACTGGATGTAACAATGCTCGGACCGGTTACAAGTATTAAGGATTTAAGTGCCGAAGGAACAGCCAAACAATACAGTGATATCTACGGCTATGGGAATATGCGCTTATGGCAAGATGGAAAGGGGTTAGTCTCCGTTCATGTCAACAGCATTAATCCGAAACTCGATTATGTTCAACCTGGTACCGACATTGTTTTGAAGACTACCGATCTAAAGATTTTGGCTATCGTGGAAGGTTATCACTTTGAGGTGAAATGCAGAAATGATTACGAACCGGTCGCTTCGCTGGAAGACAATGAAATTACATCCGAACGTTACGACACTTACGAATTGGATTATTGTCGGATGACAACTCCAGAAATAACCTTGGAAAAAAATATCGAGGAATAAATTGGATCGAATTATTCTCAAAGATTTACTGGCACGCGGCCGGATCGGAATTACTGATAAAGAAAGAGAACGTCCGCAGGATATCCTAATCAATATCGAGATGCGAACCGATATACACCAAGCCGGATTATCGGATAATCTACTGGATTGTGTGGATTATAGTGAAATCGCCAAAGCTATATTGTCTTTAGTCGAAAATAATACACGAAAAACATTAGAAGCCCTAACCACCGACATTGCTGATTATTGTCTTCAACATCCGTTGGTCCGATCGGTAAAAGTGCGCGTGGAAAAAACTGCCGCTGTCCGATTTGCCAAATCGGCAGGAGTGGAAATCGAAAGAGATAAAATATAATTTAAAATGAAAGTCAATCCGCTGACGTTTAAAATCAATGCCTTTATTCTTTTCACTTTCTTGATTTGCGGATGTGATTCAATTGTGCTTTCGACCCCTTCTGCCACGCCGGATTTCGAGAAAACAGTCTATTGGTTAGTGGATGAAGCGGTCTCTAAAGCTTCCACTCAGATCATGTTTGATGTTGACCAAAAATTTGCAACAATGGAAGCAAAACAACCGAGCCCGATTGAAAATACGATCGAAACTCCGACTCCGGCGGTATCCGTTGTCACAGCGCCGTTTCGGGGAACTTCGGTACCGGAGGCTTTACGAAAAAAAGAAAACAGCGTGATTGAAAATACACCCCCTTCCTGCATCGATTCCTTAAAATTCGTCGAAGATATCACAATCCCCGACAAAACCATAGTTAAAGCCGGTAAACCCTTTACAAAGACTTGGAAAATTCAAAATACCGGTACCTGTACCTGGACCGAAGCCTATTCTGTTGTATTCAGCGACGGTGATAAAATGTCCGCATTGGATCGGACGGGTTTACCGGTCGGTACTTCCGTTAAGCCTAATGATACAATTGAAGTATCTGTTTATATGATTGCCCCTGAACAAAGCGGATCCTATGCCGGATATTGGTTATTTGAAAGCCCTTCCGGAATCCGTTTTGGAGCCGGTTCAAACCGGGATAAGCCAATTTGGGTGAAAGTGGAGGTTAAATGAAAAAATTTGCGCTCTTAAGTGGATTAATATTCCTTTCTTTGGTATCGGGATGTACTTATCATTCACCGGAACCGATCAATTTGGATGCCACAATTCAGGCTGGTATCTCCTCCGCTTTGGAAGAAAAGGATCTTTTGGATCAAGCGAAATTGGATCAATCTCAACAGACACAAAATACCCAAATCGCAGCCGAGGTGGATCAGAAAGTAAGCAGTCTGGCAACCGAAGTGTATCTCGATATGCAGGAAAACGTCCTTCCCGAAATCGGCGGCACCCCGACTCTTTCCGTCGGTTCCGGAAGCAGTTCCGCGGCCTGCACCAATAAATTCGAATTTTTATCGGATGTTACATTCCCGGATGGAACAATGACATTGCCTTTGACCACTTTTACCAAATCATGGTATGTCCAAAACACCGGTACTTGTGAATGGACCAAATATTACAGTATTGTTTATTTGTCCGGAGATAATGTTGGAACAGCAAAGGAATTTCCGCTGTTTACATCGGATAAACTTCTTAAAAACGGGGAATCTGCGATCATATCCGTGATGATTACCGCTCCCGAGAAACAGGGAGAATACAGCACCTATTGGGCATTGAAATCGCCCGACAGACAGATATTTAAAGGCGGAGATTCGGCGGAAGGGTATCCGTTATCGTCAAAGTTCAAGGTGGGATCTCAATATAACTTTTATGAAAATCTGGCTGGTGCCATTTGTTCGGATGACAGCGGTTTGTTCTTCTGCGGATCATCGGATCGCTCATTGGGCAGAGGAGTTGCATACTATTCCGCTTCTCCGACAGTTGAAAGTAATTATGCAGGGCAACCATCTATTATTATCGGACCGCCCTTAAAAGAAAACGGCAAGACCAGAGTCACATTCGGACCGATTCGGGTTCCTCGTGGCACATGGTTACGGGCTGCTGTATCCTGTCCCCCCAATGCACCGCATTGTGACAACTTTGTCCGTTTATTTGTTCAAGCGGAAGGAAGTACCGAACAGCGCGTTACCGAAACCCAAGAGAATAACGATGGTTATATTACCGAATGGAATATCCAATTAAGCGATTACGGATATCATGATCAAAGTTTAACCTACACCTTTGAAGTACAGGCAAACGGCGGCAGCGACGCAGATGATTTAATTATTATTCAAATGCCACGTCTAACCGATATTGCTCCGGTTCAATAGGTGAAGAGTATTTTTCAACAATTCTGAATGCGGAAAAGTTTTTTCTTTTTTTTGGTTTTTCTCCTTTTTTTCAGCCTGAACTGCAAAGATCGGGCTGATTTTTTGCGACGGAATTCGATTCAGCCCGTTTATACCGTCGAAAATTCTGTGACGGCATCTGATTTAATCTCTTTAATCAACGGAATGAGAGCCGCAAACGGTTTGGGAGCCCTTTCCGTCGATTCCGCATTGATGGCATGCGCCCAAAACACCGCCTTGGTCATGGCACAGAATAATATGTCTTGGCATATCGGAGATGTCAGCGGCAGAGTTTCCCAATTTGGCTACAATAACGGAAATAAAGCCTTTGCTACTGAAAATTTCATGGTCGGTCCGACGACTTTATCAGCAATTCAGGCTGCTTGGTCAGATTATGATCACATGATTCCGGCTTCCAATCCGTCTTACTGCCACATCGGAGCCGGTGTTGCCGAAGTCAACGGAAAGGTTTATTATGTTGTCCAAGCCGCTTATCCCGCCGACAAAAACGGGTGCGGTTATTCGGCGGCATCTTCTTCATCCGGCAGCTCATCGACAGGAACCGGAAACTCGACAACCGTTATTGACATGTCTCAGATTATCGCCAGTATAAAAATCGCTACTCCGGGTCCCGACGGGAAAACCTACCATGTAGTTGAGAACGGTCAAAGCCTATGGTCGATCGCTACCGCGTATCGTGTCACAATCGAAGATATTGCCACTTGGAACAACATTGTCGACATCGAATCCATCAGCCTCGGGCAAAAACTATTAATACCCGAAAGAGGATCAGCCGGGCAAGCGCCTACTTCCACCGTTTTACCGACGGTTTTACCGACCGCCGACAGTGAGGGAAAATATCGACATGTTATTGCGGAAGGAGAAACGCTTTCTTCAATCGCCAAATTATGGGGGACTACGATTCAGGAATTGATGCGCTGGAACGGTATCGATGAAAGCACAACGCTTGGAGTCGGATGGAAGTTATTTATTCCGGTTACTCCGACTGTAACGGTTCCGCCGACTTTAACACCTCTGCCGTCAGAAACCCCTTCTCCGACGCAAACTTTGACGATGACACCTCTGCCCAGTATGACTCCGACTTCCACTCTGATCGCTGCGAATCATTTACCGAAAGCAAGCATGAAAACGTATTTTATCGGAACTGCTTCTATTATTCTATTGACGACGGTCTTCTTCTTTTCCGGCAGATATTTTTATCGCCGCAAATAGCGTATTTCTCGATCTATCTATAAACAAAAAAGCAGATACATTTTTCAATATATCTGCTTTTTCTTTCTTCTTTTGCTTATTTAACGGCTTCCTGCTTCTTCTCTTCGGCAATCATTGATTCCAACAAGCGTGTGGTCAATGCTTTCGGTCGCTCGATTGGCTTTCCTAAAGCCCTCGCCCAGACAATGTGGCAGGTAAATCCGAGCATACGGCTCAAACCGAACAGCACCGTATAGTAATCGGACTGAGTCACACCGAAATGATACTGCAATGTACCGTTCAACGCATCCACATTCGGCCACGGATTTTTCACCTTGCCGGTTGCTTTCAGCATATCGGGCGCTGTTTCAAACACCACCATCGCGGTCCGGAAATACTCATCATCGGGGAAATATTTTTCCGCAAATTGTCTTTCGGCTTCAAAACGAGGATCAATACAACGCAATACGGCATGCCCGTAACCTGGAATAACTTTCCCCTCATCCAATGTTTTCTGAATATACTCGGTGACTTGTTGTTTGGTAGGAACCCCCTGATAGGTATTGTAAAGAGCAAGCAGCCAGTTAAAGCACTCCTGATTTGCAAGGCCATGAAGTGGACCCGCCAAGCCGTTTAAACCCGCAGAACAGGATAAATAAATATCGGATAAAGCCGAACCGACCAGGTGGGCGGTATGAGCACTGACGTTGGCGTTTTCGTGATCGGCATGAAGCAAAATGAAAAGCCTCATCAAATCGGCATAAAGCGGGTCATCGCCTTTTCCAATCATATGCGCAAAGTTTGCGGCATAATCCAACGACTTATCGGGACCGATCTGTTCGTTGTTACGATATTTTTTGTTGTAAATGTATGCTGCGATTTGAGGAGATCTTGCGGTCAAATCCAAACTATCATCCAACATTGCTTTCCAATAATCTTCCTTGCGCAGGGAATCATGATAGCCTTTCGAGAATTTGGAATCGGAGGACATGGACAGAATCGCAGCTGAATACATCGCCATCGTTGAAGCATTTTCAGGAAAAGAATCAATGATTCGGAAAACATAATCAGGCACTTCTGAACGGTTCTTCCATTCATTCTCAATTGCCAGCGCTTTTTCCATCGTCGGTAGCTCATTCCCCATCAACAAATGATAGACTCCACCAACCAACGGATAATTCGTGTCCGACAGTTTCGGAAGCAGTGAAAGAATTTCGTTAATTGTATATCCCCGATATCGAATTCCCTTTTCGGGATCCACATAAGATATATCGCTCACTTGAATCGGTACTCCCCGAATTCCCGAGAAAATTTGCGAAACGGTTACATTGGATATCACAAAATCGCCATGTTCTTTTGTCAGCCGATTAACCCTTTCTCGCCATGTACTGACATCTGCTTGAATTCTGTCCTCTAATATCATTTCATTCCTCCTGTAATTGGATTTGAATTCCTCTTTTTTCTGTTTTATGGATTCGCAATGATCCGATCACTTCGATATCCCATTTCATTGGATAACTTTTCCATTGTTGATAAAAGCAGTTCTCGATAAGCATCCAATGTTTTTTGATCCCTAAATCGGTTTGTCGGCCCCGAAACAGATACCGAACCGATCGGTAATCCGCTTTCATCAAATATCGGGGCTGCAATCCCCGATGCGCCATCCACCCACTGCCCGTGACTGATTGCAACACCGGTCTTTCTTACTTCTTCAAGATGTTCCCGGATTTCCCGAATTTGTTCCTGAACATCTCCTTCCGTAATTTCCTGCTCAGCCAATTTCAAAATGCGGTTAATTTCTTCCGGAGGCATAAAAGCCAAAATCGCACGTCCTCCCGAACCGGCATATAGTTTTAACCGTTGTCCGATCGGTTCCACAATTCGAACGTTTTGGCGACTTTCTAAGCGTTCGATACAGACTCGTTCATTGCCTTCCACCACATATAGGCTTACCGTTTCATTGGTTTTATTTAATAATTGACGGATATAAGGCAGGGCTTTTACACTCAAATCCGATGCCGCTTCATAGACCCCAGCCCAGCGGATTACTCTTCCGCCCAGACTGTATAAAGAAGTGTCCAAATCCTGTGTTAATACACCTTCATTCCGTAATTCACTCATCAGCCTGCCGGTGGCACTCCGTGAAATTCCTAACATACGGGAAGCTTCCCGCACTCCCAATTCGGGACGTTCTGCCGTAAAACAATCCAATAAAGCAAATACTCGATGTAAATAACTTTCCTTTTCAGCCATTGCATTTTGTCCTGTTTTACGGGACAGCGTCCCGTTTGATGATGAATAAACAAATTATAAGAACATCTTCTTGATTTTGCAAGGGGCAATTTTTGCATTATTACAGATGAGTTTTTTCGGAATTTTTTCTTTTGGAAAAATAAAGCGGGAAGAAAATTTCCTTCCCGCTTTATTGCACCTATCAGCAAGTATGCTTATTTTTCAAAAATCAAATAGGGATAATTATCACAGACTGAATTCATCAAATCCATAATCCCTTCCGGAAAATCGCTGCTTTCGGGCGTAATGATAGATTCTTCGCCAAACAGACGAACTTTAAATTTCTTCGCTTTTGAATCCAGAACGACAAAACCGGCATTCTTGCTGTTTTCCATATCTTTTTCATTGGCGAAAAGAGTAAATTTATCTTTGTATGGTCCGCTGTTATACGGACAAAATGTCTCACAGTTTCCGCATTCGTTACACATATAGTCGACATGAATAATTTGTGCTTCTGGTCTCCCAGGAACATGAATCGAAATATTCGCACGATTCGGACAGACTTCGACGCAGTTTTCACAAACAGTGGAACATGAAAGACATCGCTCGCTTTCATGAGTGGCATCTTCTTCTTTTATCAAAACGCCGCGCTTCGGATAAATACTTTCTTTCGGCGTAGGTTGGAATACATCGGAAGTAACATCAAATCCGACAATCGCAGAAGCAGCCTTCATACTGTTGGCAATCGCCTGAACAATCGTTGAAGGACCATATAACCCGTCCCCGACGATATAGATATTTTCTTTACTGGATTCCAAAGTCTTCGGATTCACAACCGGCTTTCCTTTTGTGTCTACGGCAATTCCATTTGCTTGATAGAAATCTGTAGAAACATTTTCACCCGTTGCACTGATGACGGTATCGGCGGCTACCTTTACATATTGATCGGTTTCTGCAACCGAGCGCCGCCCCGATTCATCGTATTCGCCCAGTTCCATGACCCGGCAAATCAATTCTCCGTTTTCCCATTTTTCCGGCGCAAGCAATTCCTTAAAAATTACTCCGTCGTTCAATGCCAATTGCAGTTCTTCTTCATCGGCAGGCATATATCGTTTTGTTCTGCGGTAAACCAAATAAACATTTTCCACACCCTCGGTTCGTTTGGCCGATCGGGCTACATCCATGGCAGTATTCCCGCCTCCGATCACCACAACATTTTTTCCGATATTCATCTTGCCCTTAGTATTGTTGAACTCTTCCAAGAACGAAAGCGCATGCAGAGGCGTACATCCTTCGATAGTGATTTGAGCTGGAACATGAGCTCCGATAGCTATAATCGCGGCATCAAAGAGCCCGGTTTTCAAATCTTCCACCGAAGATACTTCTGTGTTCAAATGAATTTCGACTCCTAATTGCCGAATGAAATCCAAGTCCTTGTTGATGACCGTTGCAGGATCGATCCGGAATCGCGGAATGACATATCGTACAATTCCGCCGAGTCGTGGTCGCTTTTCAAATATTGTGACCTTCGCTCCAGCGCGCAAAAGATAAAAAGCTGCTGCGATACCGGCCGGACCGCCGCCCACAATTGCAACATTTTTCTCCGAATGTCCGGTCGGTTTTAATTCGCGCATAACGCTTTCATATCCCTGCTTGGCAGCCTCAAGCTTCACGCCGCGAATATTTACCGGTGATTCATAATGATTCCTTACACAATTTGTCATACAAGGATGCGCGCATAAAGTCCCCGTAATAAAGGGAAGAGGATTTTTATCCAAAATGACCTGCAAAGCCTCTTTGTATTTTCCTTCTCCCGTCAAGCGAATGTAGGTCGGAATATCCTGATGAATCGGACATCCTTCCTCACAACCGGCGATAAAACAATCCAAAAGCGGCACTTTACGGTTATTCTTTCGGGAAGGCGGCATTTTCGCCGGCTTCAGATAGTGTTTATCTTTCTTCGCATCCTCAGCGATTTTAGAGATGGCAGCAACATTTACCCTTTCAAATGAACGGTACCCTTCCTTTTCCAGTTTCTCCGCTAATTGTCGAAATCGTTGATATCCGCCCGGTTTCAGAATTGTCGTTGCCATCGTCACCGGCCATATTCCGGCGCCTACAATTTTTTCGATATTGAAAGCATCCGCACCCCCGGAATAAGAGATCCGTAATTTTCCGTCAAAATCTCTGGAAAGTTTCGCTGCCAGCGCGCTTGTCAATGCAAAAAGCGGTTTACCGGACATGTACATTTCTTTACCGGCCAATTCATGCCGCGTAATATCAACCGGAAAAGTATTGGTCAGTTTGACACCGAACTGAAGGTGGTGACTTGCGGCTAAATCAATCAATCGTTCAAACATAGGAACGGCATCTTGATATTGAAGATCATCTTCAAAATGGAATCGACCGAAGGATACGTAATCATATCCCATTTCATCTAAGGTCTTCCGGGCAAAGTCATACCCCAAAAGTGTGGGGTTACATTTTACAAAAGTATTCAAATGCTTTTCGGTGATTAAATAGGTTGCGATACTTTCGATTTCTTTGGGCGGACACCCGTGGAGAGTGGATATCGTCGCCGAATTACAAATAGCGGACGGAATCGCATCGATATCAGCTTCGGTCACATGCTTAAATTTGGATAAATTTGCTTTAGCAGTTCGAATGGCATTCTTGAAAACTTCGGTATCTTTTGCTTCAATCATTGAATCGATAAAAGTATTGATTTTTTCCGATCGGATGCCGGCGAGATCATACCCGACGCTCATATTAAATTGGAACCCATCCTGCGCGCCCAGCCCCATCTCCTTCGCCATCAAATGCAATATTACCCAAGCCTTAATGTATTCTCCCATCGCATCGGGGACCGTAAGCTCTGTCGACCATTCGATGTTGTAACCCTCATCGGTGGCATCGATGCAAGGCTTTGATACGGGTAAATCTTCACCGTCGATAATTTGAACGGTCTTTACTTCGAAAAAGCGGCTTCCGGCAAAATATGCGGAAATGATATTCTGCGCCAACTGGGTATGGGGACCCGCTGCCGGTCCGATCGGAGTCTCAAGCTTTCGACCGAACAATTCCAGCGTCTTCCCTTCTTTGGCTTTATACGGTTGATGGACCCCAAATACGGTGCCCTGTGATTGATATTCATCAAAGACCCAATTCAACAATTGAGAAAAGGGTATGCAGGTCATTCTATCGCTCATCGTTTTTCTCCTTTTCAATGACTCGTTATTGATAAAATAAATATTTGATAATTGCTAACGGGAATTCGTAATCTTAATAAGATAAAAGTTCATTGATCTTCCCGCTAAATTCCATCATTTTCTTCCGGTTTTCATTTCCTTTATAAATTAAATGATGATCCATGCTATTACGGAATTTATTGGATGAAAATCTTTTCATCAATTTCAGTTTATCATTTCCGGTCGGAATTTGCAACTTTTTTGGCTATTGTCTAACAACATATTCTTAATTATTTTGTCATCTTTTTTTTCTAACATTTTCAATCGAATAACTTTTCGCCTTCATTTTTCCTCAAAAATTCGCGGGCGATTCATGAAAATATACTTATTAATATCATAATTGTTAAGACATTTGCCGAGATTGTCTTCCGGAAAAAACCATCGATACCTATTCGAATCGAATCTTTGAAGGAACTTATGCGGATAACGGATTCAGTTTCAGATCCCGTTCTTTTTCTTCGCGATACTGTTGCGTATATAAATGGTAATATTTTCCTTTTTTTGCCAGCAGTTGAAAATGGGTACCTTCTTCGATAATCTTACCGTCTTCGATAACCAGGATACGGTCTGCGCGTTTTATTGTGGAAAGCCGGTGAGCGATAATAAAACTGGTCCGTCCTTTCATCATATGATCCATCCCCTGTTGAATGAGATTTTCGGTTAAAGTATCGACTGAGCTGGTCGCTTCGTCCATGATGAAAATCTCCGGATCGGCTAATATCGCCCGTGCCAAGCTGATTAATTGCTTTTGTCCGAAAGAAAGCAAATTACCGCCTTCCCCCACCTGTTCCTCATACTGATTCGGGAATGAACGAATAAAAGTATCGGCACCCGCCTGACGGGCAGCCTGTTCGATTTCCTCATCCGTCGCATCCAATTTCCCGTATCGGATATTCTCGCGGATTGTTCCCGAAAACAAATGTGGAGTCTGTAAAACCATTCCGATTCGGGATTGAATACTTTCCATTTTATAATCCCGATAATCTCTGCCGCAAATGCGAATAACGCCTTTTTTCGGTTCATAAAACCGAGCCAACAGATTTACAATCGTTGATTTTCCTCCACCGGTCGATCCGACCAAAGCAATTGTCTCTCCCTGATTCACTTTGAGAGAAAAGTCTTCGAGGACCGGCCTGCCGTCACCGTCATCATACCAGAAGCTGACATGGTCAAATTCAATTTCTCCGCAAAGGGTCTGCGGTTCGAAAGCATCCGGCTTATCGACAATCGCAGGTTGGGTATCCAACAAAGAAAATATCCTTTCTCCGGACGCGACGGATTGCTGCATTTCCCCGTAAACTCTTGCCAAATCCTGTACCGGCCACATGATCGAAGTGACATAGTTTACGAATGCCTGAATTCCGCCGATGGTCATCAAACCCGAGCGGATCTGCCAATCAGCCGACCAGATGATTAATCCCAATGCGACGGATGAGATCAGTTGAATACAAGGCAGAAAAAGCGCATTCAGCCGTGCTGCTTTGTAAGCCGATTGGAACATGGGATAAGTCAGATCATTGAATTCCTTTAGGTTTTGATCTTCGCGTTGAAATGCTTTTACCACTCTTACACCCATGATATTCTCGTTAAACGCTCCGGTCACTTTGGAATTCAATTTTCGAACCAATCGAAATTCCTTTAGGATTCTTTTACGGAATTGCCAGGAAACATACAACATGATCGGAAAAACAGCGAAGACTATTAATGCCATCCTCCAATTGATCGCCAACATAAATCCGCCGGAAATCAATATATTGACAATTGCAAAAGAAGAATCAACCATCCCCCAAGTCACCAAATCCGCGATTTTAAAACTATCCGAATTCACTCTGGACATAATCCAACCGACCGGTGTAACCGCATAGTAAGACAGCGACAGTTTCTGCAAATGATCGAACATTTTTTGTCGTAAGTCATACCAGATCCGTTCCGAAAGCATCCCGGCCAGGTATACAAAAGTGAAAACCCCTATCGCTTGAATAATTACAGTCAGACCGTAATATTTAAGATAAGGCAGCACCTGACTCTTCAAGCCGGGGACAATAGCATTATCAAGCAACAGTTTATTCAAATAAACCTGCAACGAATCCATGACACTGGTGATTAAAGTGCAAAATAGGAACAGGAAGAACCAGCGCTTATGGGGAGTAATAAATTCAAAAATGCGTTTTATTACATTCCCGTTGAATTTTGATTGAAAATCCTCTTCTTCAAATTGGTTATCCGCCATGTGACAGCTCCTTTTCGAGGGCTTCTTCAATTTGAGATTGAAGATTAAATATTTGCCGATAAAATCCTTCCTGTTGAATCAATTCTTGGTGTGTACCCGACTGAACAATTTTTCCCTGATCCATTACCAAAATCAAATCGGCTTGCATAATCGTCTGAATTCGATGAGCGATAATGAAAGTCGTCCGATCTTTCATTAATTCATTCAACGCCGCCCTTATTTCCACTTCCGTATCCATATCGACGGAAGAGGTAGCATCATCCAAAAGAAGGATTTTCGGATTTTTCAACAAAGTTCTGGCAATGGCGATCCGTTGCTTCTGACCGCCAGATAAGGTTACACCCCGCTCGCCTACCAATGTGTCATAGCCCTTTTCAAATGAAAGGATACTTTCATGAATCGCTGCGGCTTTTGCCGCTTGTATAATCTCATCCGTCGAGACTTCTCTGCCGGCGCCGTAAGTGATGTTCTCCGCAATGGAACGCGAAAAAAGGAAAGGCTCCTGTTCGACAATTCCGATATGTTTCCGTAAATAATTCCGCGGGATCCGGTTCAATTCCATCCCATCCAAGGTAATCCTTCCGGAAGTATATTCATAAAAACGCGGAAGCAAATTAATCAACGATGTTTTTCCGCTGCCGGTCGGCCCGATGATGGCTACCGATTGACCGGGGGAAACATGAAATGAGAGATCATGCAAGGTCTCGTTCTCCGGTTGATATGCAAAGCTTACATGATCAAAATTAATCTCACCTTCCGGTACCTTCCGAGGCATTACCGTCCCCTCATCCAACGGTTCCTGTTCGTTTGCGAATATCTCCATGATCCGTTGAAAGCTGATGAAAGCACGTGACATCTGAACAATCAACCGGCCCATATTTCGAATCGGCCATATAATCCATACAATCAGTGCCTGAAAAGCGACAAAATCTCCGACCGAGATCCTTCCGGAAATCGTCGCATATGCCCCCAACATATAGCTGATTACCATCTGGAACCCGCATAACAAATCGGTCGAAGGCCAAAATAAAGCTTCGGTAAAGACCAGTTTTTTCCCCAGTAAAAACTTTTTCCAGTTCTCTTTTCGATATTTTTCAATTTCATAATCCTGCCGGGCAAACGCTTTTACCACCCGTACACCGGTCAGGTTTTCCTGCAGCATTGTCGATAATAGAGCATCTTGATTCTGATAAGCTTCGTAGCGCTTGCCGATTTTTCGAAAGAAAAACAGAGCCATAAGAAATACCAACGGAACGATCATCAAAGTTGAAAGAGCCAATGAGCTGTCCATCCGATAGATTGCAATGAAATTGACTGCATACAAAAAACATATCCGGCCGATTCCGATTGCCTGTTCGGAGAAAAACCGCCTGACGGCATCCACATCGGAAGTTGCTCTTTGAATCAGATCACCTGTATCGACAGTGGCATGATAGGCAAAATTCAGCCGCTGAATTTGATCATAAAGATTATTTCGAATCCGCAATGCCATTTTTTCGGCAATGTAGTTTGCCGTGCTGTTCGAATAAAATGTAAACAAACCCTCGCAGAGAGCTAATAAAACAAAACCCAAACCAATCCCGTAAGCAGGAATCGGTCGTTCATTCGAGATGAGCCATGTATCGATAAACCAGGAAAGCAAGATGTAGACGCTTGATTTAAAAACCGTGGAAAACAATTGCGAAAAGATAGCCAAAAAATACTTTAAGCGATAACCGGACATCATTTGCCAGATGCCTGCGATACGATTCTTTGTTTTTATTTTCGTCAAGTCAAAATCAATTATCGGCGTTGTCAAAATAAGTTACCTTGTTTCATAATTTACACGAATTACCGCGCAGCAAAGGGTATTATACAGGAACATTCGAAAAAATGACTCATTCCCATCAAAAAAGCCTGCTTGAATCAAGCAGGCTTTTTAATCACATCAAGAACAAAGTAATTTACGGAATCAGATGATAAAGTGCAATCACCGGAGCAAAAGTGGAAGCTACCAAGGACATTACAGTGATCAGAGTATTCAATGAAGGACCGGCTGTATCTTTGAACGGATCGCCGACCGTATCACCGATAACAGCCGCTTTATGAGCTTCCGATCCTTTACCGCCGAATTGACCGGATTCAATATACTTTTTGGAATTATCCCACAAACCGCCTGCGTTCGACATAAACAACGCGAAGATCACACCCGTAATAATGGAGCCGCCCAAAAATCCGGTCAGCCCTTTCGGCCCCATAACAAATCCGACAATCAACGGGAAAATAATCGCAATGATAGCGGGAACAATCAAGGAGGTCAACGCACCGCTCGCAGCCATACTGATGCAGCGGTTATAATCGGGTCTCACAGTGCCTTTCATGATGCCCGGCTCTTCGCGGAATTGTCGTCTGATTTCCTCAATCATGGCGAATGCATTCTTTGTCACAGAGTTCATTGTCAGTGCGCTGAAGAGGGGCGGGCACATCGCACCCAAGAAAATTCCGGCCAGAATCAACGGATTCAACAAAGAAGCATCTTCGAAGTTGAAGGCTTTCCCGACCGGCGCAAGCGCAAGATTCACTTCACTGACAAACGCGGCAAACAACGCCAATACAGTCAATGCAGCCGCGGCAATCGCGAATCCCTTGGTAATCGCTTTTGCCGTATTACCTGCGGAATCAAGAATGTCCGAACGATCAATCACTTCTTCATCCATTCCGGACATTTCAGCAATACCGCGAGCATTATCGACAATCGGGCCGTAAGCATCTGCGGAAACAATCATACCGGACACGGCAAGCATACCCACCGCCGAAATACCGACACCATAAATACCCATCGGGAAGTTGCCCATACCACCGCAAACGAAGAAGGAAATCAACATTGCTATCACAATTCCGATGATGGATGGAACAATAGAAATAAGTCCGTAGCTCATACCGCTGATGATGGTAATCGCAGCGCCTGAGCCCGAATATTCAGCGGTCAGTTTTACGGGGCTGTATTCATCGGAGGTAAAGAATTCGGTTGTCTGTCCGATGATGACACCGACTGCGGTACCGACCAAAATCGCCCAAATGAAGTTGTTATCGATTTGCGGGACAAGTAAAATCGCAATAGCCATCAATGCCGCAAAAGCACCACAGGTGATGAAAGTCCCCATATTAAGAGATTTTCCGGGTTTTCCGTCATTTCCGACTCTGACCATTGCCACACCGATAATAGAAGCAACAATTCCGAGGGCACAAAGTAACAATGGCAAAATCGTGTAATGAGGTTCTCCCATCGCTGCGCCCAGTAACATTGCGGCGACAGCGGAGGCAACATAACTGTCAAAAATATCCGCACCCATTCCGGCGACATCACCGACATTGTCACCAACATTATCAGCTACGACAGCCGGGTTTCGCGGATCATCTTCCGGGATACCGACTTCCACCTTACCGACCAGGTCGGCTGCAATATCCGCAGTCTTTGTATAAATACCACCGCCGGCTTTTGCCAGCAACGCCAAAGAAGAAGCGCCTAAAGAGAATGCCAGAACCAATTGTGATTGATTCGTAATCAAATAGATGGCACTCATACCGATTGTTGCGATTCCGACCACGGCAAATCCCATTACTGCGCCTCCGCGGAATGCAACATTGAAAGCGGTAGATAAATCTCGGGATGCTGCCGTCGCGGAGCGTACATTTGCTCGAACAGCGACTTCCATACCGAGATATCCGGCCATTGAAGAGCAAAGAGCACCGATAAGATAGCAGACAGCGGTTTGAATCCCTCTGCCGCTGCCATCTAAAGTGTAGACGACAGCCAGAATCACAGCCATGATCGTGGCAACGATAATCAAAGCTGTATAAAGTTTTTTGAGATAAGCTCTTGCTCCGCCATGAATCCAGCCGGCAATTTCCTGCGCTTTTTCATCTCCGGCATCCTGCTTCTTCACCCAGAAGAATAGGTATAAGCCGAGAATGAGTGACGCAATACCACAAATAAGACTAAAGATTAACCACCCTGTTGTATTACTCATTCAAACGCTCCTAAAAAATGATGTTATATACGGATGCGGAAAAGGGGTTTCCGCTATGCTACAGTAAAAATGTTCGAAAAATATTCTTTTTTCCCCGGGAAATAAAAAAGAAGGCTATTTTTCAGAACATTTTAAGCGATTATATTTTAGCACATTCGTCGGATTTTGGTAGATGTCTTTTGTCAGACATTTCGGCGGATTTTGTTATCCGTTTTCATCCTTCATCTTCAGAATAATCGATTCAATGAAATCGAATCGGGAAGGATTTTGAAGGGTTATAATTAGCCAACCTTAATATTAAGGAGATTCTTCATGGAAATTCAGATTTTACGAAGTCCGTCGGAAGAAGATTGGATCCGTTGTCTGTTTCTTGCGCGAGTTACTCAGGGAAAGGAAAACATGATTTCTCCGTCGATAGAATGGCGCAGAAAACTACTAAACGCTGAACATTCTCCGATGCGAACCTTAATGGTAACTGTTGTGATGTGGCAGATCCCCTATTATGCAAGCGTCCATTTTGTCCGCCACAAAATCGGTGTCGAACATTATGTCAAGAGCCAGCGTTCAAATCCCGATCGGGGAGCCGAAAGACAAGATGCATTGGTGAATCATGTTATGGATATGAACGTTCAGGCGTTGATCAATATGAGCCGCAAACGGCTCTGCCAACGAGCGGATCCTGTGACCAGAAATATTATGGAAAATATTAAATCAGAAATAGAGAAAATTGATCCCTTGCTTGGAAGTTTTCTGGTACCCGATTGTGTCTATCGACAAGGCTGCCATGAATTTCAATCTTGCGGCTATTTCGAAAAGAGGATAAATGGGCGTACTCTGTGACCACGCGATCAAAGAACTGATCGATAACGGATTAATCGATTTTAATCGTTCAGAAATTACTTACGAATCGGTTATTACTCAGGTCAATCCCAATACTTTAGATCTTTCATTGGGACGTTTTGTTCGCTGGCCGAAAGAACACTCGGGACAGGTAATTTTCGGAAAAGCCCATCACTCGGATGATTTCTGGGAATTGCAGGAAATTGATCCGAAGGAAGGAATTCTGCTTAAACCCGGCGATATATTTCTCGGATCCTCCCGAGAATTCCTTCGGATGCCCGGTGATATTTGCGGTCAGGTCTATACGAAATCAAGTTTGGGTAGACTTTTTATAAATCATATGATGGCCGGCGTGATTGACGCCGGTTTCCAAGGTACCATTACATTGGAACTGAAAAATGAAGGAAAACACAATGTGATTATTCCCTACGGCGCCCGGGTTGTTCAAATCCAATTCAGCCGTCTGGAGTCCAAACCCGACAGAGATTATTCCCAACGTCAGAATCGCTATCAAGGGCAGATTATGCCCGAAACCGCGCGAGAGGAAAAAAACTAAGCAGGCGATGAAGAGATCGATTCTTGCATAAAAGAATAGATCTCTTCCTCTCTTCCGTTACAGGATACACTTCCCAATTGAATCGCCGGCTTCAAGCTTCCATGGAAATCACTTCCGACACTGACCCGCAAGCCGTATTTCTGCGCCTGAATCTCATAAAATCGAGTCATTTCCCGATCATGATAACTGCTGTATACTTCAATCCCGCTAATGCCCGCTTCCACAATTTCGGCTAATTCGGCGTCGTTTTTCCCGATACTCGCACCGGGATGAGCAAATACCGCTATACCGCCGCTTTCTTGAATAAGCTGGATCGCCTTCGGAACGGGTAAATAATCGACGGGTACATCGGCGGGTTTTCCTGTTGTACATAAATCCCAAAAGAAATTGACCAAGGGATTATCGCTGCGATTTCCGCCCGGCAGATAAGGCTGCAACAAGGGATGATCGCGATTTCTGTACTCGCTCAAAGCGACTTCGGCGATCACCCGATAGGTCAATGGTTGTTTCTCGGTTTCTTTTTGAATCTTCTCTTCGTCTAAGATGACTCCGAGTTTACGAAAGATTCTGATTCGAAGTAAATCCGCTTCATATTCTCTTTCAATGACCTCTTTTTCGATTTTTTCGAAAGCACTATCCGTAGCATCGATCCCGTATCCAAGCATATGAATTTCGGTTCGTTTTTTTGTTTGACAGTTAATCTCAATTCCGGGAATAAAAAGCATATTTAATTCTTTAGCTCTTTTTGCCGCTTCGACATTTCCTTTTGCCGAATTATGATCGGTCAGAGAAACCAAATCCAGCGGTACCTTTGAGCAAAGATCCATCAACGTATGCGGCTCAAATTCTCCGTCGTTACTGTATTTTGAATGCATATGTAAATCGATCGTATGCAAAGCTGCCTCTTTTATGGATTGAATAAAGAGGATCGGCTGCGCCGATCCTCTTTCGAGCATCAGATTTTCTTTTCGACTTCATCCGTCGCCAACGAGATAAAATCGGCGACAGGCATCGCTCCCAAGTCTTCTCCGCTGCGTTTTCGTAGGGACACCTGTTGATTTTCCATTTCCTTATCGCCGACGATCAGCATATACGGTATTTTTTCTTTCTGCGCATCGCGAATTTTTGCGTTCATTCGATCCGTCCGAGTGTCCACATGAACCCGGAAGCGGTTTTGCCGCAGCTGCGCTGCCAATTCATTGGCATAATCAATATGGCGATCGGCAATCGGAATAATTTCGGCTTGAACCGGAGCCAGCCACGCCGGGAAAGCTCCGCCGTAATGTTCAATCAGAACGCCGAAAAAGCGTTCCATGCTTCCCAACAGCGCCCGATGAATCATGTAAGGTCGAGTCGGTTGACCGTCTTCAGCGATATAGGTTAAATCAAATCGCTCCGGCTCATTGAAGTCAAATTGGATAGTAGTCAACTGCCATTCTCGTCCGATGGCATCCTTCACCTTAAAATCGATCTTCGGTCCGTAAAAAGCCCCACCGCCCGGATCGATTTCATAAGGCAAATTATGTCGCTTCAGCGAATCTTCCAAAGCCGATTCGGCTGCTTTCCAACGTTCCGGCTCTCCTACTGATTTTTCAGGTTTGGTACTGAGATATGCCTGAAACTCTTCAAAACCGAACGCGCGCAGAATGTGCAGGGAAAATTCCACAACAAAATCGATTTCCGCAGGCATTTGGTCGGGACGGCAGAAATGATGAGCATCGTCTTGCGTAAAACCGCGAACGCGGGTCAGTCCATGCAGAACGCCACTTCGTTCATAACGGTAAACCGTTCCCATTTCGGCGTACCGGATCGGTAAATCGCGATAAGAACGCAAATTGCTCTTATAAATATATAGATGGAACGGGCAATTCATCGGCTTGATATAGTATTTCGTTCCCTCGATATCAATCGGAGAATACATATTCTCGCTATAGAAACCGAGGTGACCGGATGTCTCCCAGAGCTGGGATTTTCCGATATGCGGGGTATATACGAAATCATATCCCCATTTTTCATGTTCCTCGCTCCAATAATTTTCGATCAGCTTTCGTACCTTAGCGCCTTTTGGATGCCACAAGATTAAACCCTGCCCCACCTCATCACTGACGCTGAACAAATCCAGTTCTTTCCCAAGTTTTCGGTGATCGCGTTTCTTGGCTTCTTCCTGTTTCCACAGATAATCTTTCAGCTCCGCTTCGGTCTCCCATGCCGTCCCATAAATTCTTTGCAGCATCGGGCGTTTTTCATCTCCCCGCCAATAAGCACCGGAAACATTCAATAATTTAATCGCATTGGGATTAATTTCGGAGGTATTGGAAACATGAGGACCTCGGCAAAGATCGACAAACTTATCTTGTTTATAAATAGATATCTCAGGTTTTTCATCGGTCGGATTCCCGTCCTCATCCATCCCGCCTTTTTCAAGCCCTTCAATCAACTCGATTTTATAAGGTTGATCGGCAAAAATCTTCTTTGCCTCTTCCGCACTGATGACTTCCTTTATGAAGGGGTGATTGCCCTTGATAATTTTTTTCATCCGATGTTCGATCTCTTCCAAATCTTCGGGCGTCAGCGCTCTCGGAAGATCAAAATCATAGTAGAAACCGTCCGCAATTGCCGGTCCGATCGCCACTTTTCCTTCGGGAAATTTTTCAAGGACAGCCTCCGCCATAATATGGGCAGTGGAATGCCTGATTTTATACAATTCCGAATTCTCGTATTCAGCGTTATGTTTTGCAGCCATATATCCTCCGTAATAAAAATAAAAAAAACTCACCCCATAACCGGGGCGAGTCTGTAAAGTCTCGTGGTTCCACCCAGCTTGATCACTCTCATAAAGCGACCCGCTCAGATAAATGATATCGGTATTTCACCGGCTGCCTTAATCAGTTCGGCAGCAAGCTCCCAGATGGTTTTCGTCAGACTCCTTCGGACCGATTCTCACCTTCTTTCCGGTCTCTCTGTGCGACTGGTCTGACGCATTGTTCTGTTCAACGCTTCCGGATAAAATTATACATGATCTGTCGCTCTTTGTAAAACAATATGACACAATGAGTTACCGCAGATAAAAATAATTCGATAAAGCATTTTCTCACTATAAGGAGTCCTCATGAAATCAGCAAACAATATCGGTTTCGGTATTATCGGTTTGGGCATGATCGCAGAATTTCACGCAAAAGCCATTGAAAATATCGAAGGCTGCAAATTCGTCGCCGGGTATGATCATACGCCGGCTCATTCCGAATCCTTCTGCGCTCTCCATGGCGGGACCCCTTATACGGATTTGGAAAAATTTCTGGCTGATCCCGACCTTGATATTGTAACAATAGCGACTCCGTCCGGTTTTCACCTTGAAGGAGCTGTTCGCGCAGCGAATGCAGGCAAACATATTATCGTTGAAAAACCCTTGGAAATATCCACCGAACGTTGTGACAAGATTATTGAAGCAGCTGTTAAAAACAATGTCAGGATGTGTACCGTCTTCCCCTCCCGCTTTCATGATTCCGCCCGTTTAATCAAGGAAGCCGTCAGGCAAGGCAGGCTGGGAAAAATCGTGTTAGCCGATGCCCAAATTAAATGGTACCGGTCGCAAGAATATTATGATTCGGGGGGTTGGAGAGGAACTTGGAAATTTGACGGCGGCGGTGTTTTAATGAATCAAGGAATTCATGCCATTGATCTGCTTCAATGGGTGATGGGCGACGTATCCGAAGTTACAGCTTATACCGCCACATTGGCTCATGAAAGAATCGAGGTAGAAGATACCGCTGTCGCGATCCTGAAATTTTCCGATGGGGCTTTGGGAATGATTGAAGGGACTACAGCGGCGTATCCCGGATTCCTTAAAAAATTAGAAATATGCGGATCCAAAGGCAGTGTAATGATGGAAGAAGAAAGTATCACCAAATGGGAGTTTTCCGAACCGATGCCGGAAGATCAAAAAATCCGCGAACGATTTCAAAACAATACCCAAACCGGCGGAGGAGCCGGTGATCCGAAAGCGATCAGTTTCGAAGGGCATCGCAAGCTTTTCAGCGCCTTTGTGGACGCTGTTATCCGGAATAAGCCTTTCGATCTGGAAGGAAATGAAGGTCGAAAATCGGTAGAAATCATTGAAAATATCTACAAAAGTGCAAAAAACGGTGTTTCGGTAAAATTTCGATCATAAAGTTGAAACCCAGTCATGAAATCGGGGGAAGAAAAAAGTTAAAGACACAAAACAATCATAAAACACTCCCGAACTTCGGTTTTGATTTCCGAATTCCGGGAGTGTCATTTTCTGATCAAAAACGATCTGTTTTTAGCCTCGTTTACCTGAATTTCAAATATCCAAATTCCTGACTTCATGCGCATGGGTCTGAATAAACCGTGTTCTTGGCGGAACTTCATCACCCATCAGCATTTCGAAGGTCTTGGCTGCCTGGGAAGCATCATCAACGGTGACCTTTAGAAGCGTTCTATATGCCGGGTTCATGGTTGTTTCCCATAACTGCTCCGCATTCATTTCTCCCAACCCTTTATAGCGTTGAATGGAAGCTTTTTCTGATCCGCTGCCGAGTTCCTTCAGAATTGCCGCTTGTTCTGCATCGGAGTAAGCATATCGATGTACACCTTTATAGGTCGTTCGATACAAAGGCGGTTGGGCAATAAATAAATGTCCTTGCTCGACCAATTCCGGCATATAGCGGAAAAAGAAGGTAAGCAGTAATGTTCGAATATGGCTTCCGTCCACATCTGCATCGGTCATAATAATGATCCGGCCGTATCGCAACCCTTTGATGTCAAAATTCTCACCGATCCCGCAACCGATGGCCGAAATCATTGCTTTCACTTCATTATTCGATAAAATCTTATCCAGCCTGGCGCGTTCGGTATTTAATATTTTTCCACGGAGGGGCAAAATCGCCTGAAAACCGCGATCACGTCCCTGCTTTGCCGATCCGCCGGCGGAATCACCTTCCACAATATAAAGTTCCGTCTGTTCGGGATTTCTTCCGGAACAGTCAGCCAATTTTCCGGGAAGCGTCATACTTTCCAGGGCTGATTTTCGGATTACCAAATCACGGGCTTTTTTGGCAGCATCGCGAGCCCGAGATGAAGTAAGACATTTATTGACGATCGCTTTGGCAGCTGCGGGATTATTCTCCAAAAAATCTTTGAAGCATTCACCGATCACCTGCTGCACATATGTCGAAACTTCGGTGTTCATCAATTTCACTTTGGTCTGACTTTCAAATTGCGGATCGGGATGCTTGATGCTGACCACCGCCGTCAGCCCTTCCCGCGTATCATCACCTGAAAAATTTGGATCGGATTCCTTTAATAGATTGGCGCTTCGGGCATAATCATTGATTACACGCGTAATTGCCGTTCGTAATCCGGTCAGATGGGTTCCGCCGTCAATTGTATTGATAGTATTGGCGAACGAATAAACCGTTTCCGTATAAACATCCGTATATTGCAGGGCAACTTCCACTCCGACGTTTTCAATTGTTTTTTCCGCATGAACAATCGGATGAAGCGGGACGTTATCCTTATTCAGATAATGAACAAATGAACTGATTCCACCCTGAAAATAAAAAGTGGTCTCTTTATTGTCTTTTTCATCCACCAAATGGATTTTGGTCCGCTTTGTGACAAAAGCCATCTCCCGAAAACGGTTTACCAAGGTTTCATACCGGTATCCGGGTTCTTCTTTAAATATTTCCTTATCAAACAGGAAACTGATTTCCGTACCGGTCTGATCTTCCGGGCATTCGCCGATGACCTTCACCCGTTCTTCCGGTTTTCCGCGATTGTAACGTTGAAAATAAATCTTACCGTCCCGCCAAACTTTGGCTTCCATCCATTCGGACAATGCATTGACCGCCGAAGAACCGACACCATGTAGCCCGCCGGAGACTTTATATGATCCGCCGCCGAATTTACCGCCCGCATGCAACGTAGTCAGCACAACTTCCAATGCGGAAATTTTCATTTGCGGATGAATATCCGTCGGGATTCCGCGCCCGTTATCTCGAACAGTTACACTGTTATCGGGATGAATAATCACATCAATCTGATCGCAAAAGCCGGCCAAGGCTTCGTCGATCGCGTTATCTACAACTTCATACACCAAATGGTGTAGAGCTTTGGAATCGGTTCCTCCCACATACATGCCCGGACGTTTTCGAACGGCTTCAAGTCCGTCCAAAACCTGAATATTGGATGCATCATATTGAGAGTTACCGTTTTTATTTTGAGTCATTTTTGAATTATTCCTTTAGTTATCAATTCTTCGTTTTCAGAAATCCAAGAGAGGTATTGTTGATATAAAATAAAACTGGCGCTGATAAGGGATGTGGTAATAAACGCATGTCCCGTGATTCCGATGAGCAGCAACCATGAATCCGGTTGCGGAATTGTCCAAATCAGATTCATTCCTTGAGAAATGACCACGATCGCGACAATGAAAAAGCTTGTCGAGGTAGAAAACCATCTGGCAAGATTAAAACTCATTTTCAGCGATTCGATCACACCGTTCCCCAAGAAAATGCCGTGCATCGTAAAGAACAGCGGAATAATCAGCCAAGCGATCATGATCATAAAGATCATAGAGAGAAACTGTGCCAATGCGGAAGAAATCATCAGCAGAATCGACAATATGCACGAAATCGGAATCAGCAGAATAACCAGAGAGATGAATAAGAGTAATACTGCCACAAAAGAGTTCAGCAGCTGCCGAAAAAACCGGTGTATTGTCAGACGGTAAGCGATTATGGATGTCTTTTTTGCGATCGCAGAATAATAAAAACAACCGAATAACAATCCGGTCAATGCCAAGAGAGCAACAAGCAAAAATAAAACAAACACCGAATGCAATTCGATGACTTGCAGGTTGTCAATCGGTCCGGCCATCGAAGCGTTTCCACCCAAAAGAATCGGAACACTGATCGGGAAAAAATGAATCGCTCCCATGATATTTGTCTGTTCCAGAGCGGACAAGGCAATATCCCGCAATGAGTTCATTTGATTTAATAAGTTTGCGGGTGCATTTTGATCGATTTGTTGTGAGAGAGAAATCACATTTCCCTTCAATAAATCATATGCGCGAAACCGGGGACCCAACCAAACCAAAAGGTCAAATAAAATGGGTAAGACAATAAAATGGATATTTTCCGCAATCAGATTAAAACCACTGCCAAGCGCTTTGGTGATGCTTGGCAAAGCTATTTTTTCGACTCTTCTCTTCTGTTCCATTATTTGTTAATTTTATCATATTCGCCCTTTTTTCCGACATGATGGGACAAAATACCGTATTAATTCTGCGGACATAAATGAAAATAATTATTTTATTTTAGCAATTTTCCACTCCCGATATGGATCCGCCGATTGAACCGCAAAACACCCTCGCCCAATGGGAGAGAGCAGGGAGAGGGTAGTATGCCATTTCTATTATGAATAATGCCGGAAATAGATCGTACGCAATGCTAATTGCGAATAATATTCTAAAACCAAGAAGAACGGGACGTCGAGGACGCCGTCCCCTACGGAATTTGTTCATGTTTAGAGTTTGAGTTTTTATGCGGAGTTTAAAATACCCTCGCCCGACGGGAGAGGGCAGGGTGAGGGCAGAATAGCATTTTTATTCAAATTGTAGATAGTGCCGGAATTAGATCATACGCAATGCTAATTGCGAATAATATTAAAACCCAAAATAACGGGACGTCAGCACCTCGTCAACTCGGCGTGCTTCGCATGTAAATAGCCGGTCGAAGTTTACCACTCATGATCGGGTGGATAATTACCATTTATAATGAAGATAAATAGTGATCAGTTTTAAATTGTCCTGGCGTAGGGGACGGCGTCCTCGACGTCCCGCGCCGAGTATGCGAGGCGTCAGTTTTCAATTTTCAAAATTATCAACCGTTTTACCTAATCAGTATTTGGTTTTCAGAAACCATCCTCATTTTCGGAATAAATTCTCCCACAAAAAAGAAAGTTGATATTCGAGAGCCCACAAGTTGTAGTATTTCAGGATGTTACGTTTATCGGGACATCAGTACCTCGTCAACTCGGCATGCTTCGCAAGGACGGCGCCCCTACGGAATTCGCTTGTATTTTTAAGTAACAATGCAAGGCCAAATGAACCCTCGCCCGACGGGAGAGGGCAGGGTGAGGGGATAAAAGTAATCTTAAACAAATTGTTTTTTGGTAAGCGTTGCCGGGAATACAACTCAAGGCTAAATAGAAGTAAATTTCAAAACCAAAATGGCTCTTGTCTATCAATAGTCGTGTATCTATTTCAGTATATTTTTTCACATTTTAAATTTTGTATATTTCTATTATAGAATTTTTGTATCTTATTTTTTCCTCGTTAAAGACTATATACAATTGGATAAATTTTGATAGAATTTACTTTATCGGTTTAGTTTAATATTTATAATTTAATATTCAAAATAAATTGACTTTTTATTAAAGATAAACGAAAATGAATAATAGGAGCGTCCGAGATGAAAAACGGTAAAGCGAAGGTCTTAAAATTTATTGCTATTCTCAACATGATTTCGGGATTGATTCTTGGAGTTTTTCTGGGTGCCTTGCCAAGCGGGATCAGGGACATCTCTTCCGATTTAATGGGTAGTTATTCATCTTATGGGTTCAATTACATCCTTATGGTAATTGTCTGGATTCTTGCTTTTATCCAATCCGCATGGGTAATGGGTTTTGCCGAATTGATCGAACAAACTTATCTGACCGCTCAACATTTGAATCAGATCGAGCAACAATATCAAATGAATTATTACCCGCAACAAAGCCAACAGTTTTTTCCAAGGGACAATAATTCATAATTGAATTATTTCATTAAGAATCTATAAGAAAAACAAATTATTATCAGCCGAATGAACCCTCATCCGACGGGAGAGGGTAGAATGATATTTTATTCAAAATTTCGAGCGTGCCGGAAATGCATCGTACGCGATACTTATTCCAAATGATATCCTAAACCCAAGAAGAACGGGACGTCGAGGACGCCGTCCCCTACGGATTTTGTTCATGTTAATATTTTGAATTATCGCGGAGAAGAACGAAACGTCACGCTTCAAAGCATGGCACGCCTTGCGGGACACTGTCCCCTACGGATTTTGTTTATGTTAAGAGTCTGTGTTTTCATGCGGAGTTTAAAATACCCTCGCCCGTCGGGCGAGGGCAGGGTGAGGGCAGAATAACATTTTTATTCAAATTGTATAAAGTACCGGAAATGCATCGTGCATAACGCTAATTGCGAATAATATTCTAAAAAAAAGAAGAACGGGACGTCGAGGACGCCGTCCCCTACGATTGAATAAAACGGGACGTCGCGCCTCACAAACTTGGCACGCGTTGCGGGACGCCGTCCCCTACGGATTTTGTTCATGTTAAGATTTTGAGTTTTCGCATAGAAAGAACGAAACGTCGCCCCTCAAAAATGGCACGCATTACTGGATCACTTCCTCTACAGATTTCAGGCATGAGGAATCGACAGAAAAATTGATATATTCAAATAATTCTTCCATTATTAAAAAAAATTAATTAGAGACCCTTTAAAATCTTGATGATTTTCACGCGTCACATGATTTTTGGGCTCTTATCGTATAACGTTTCAGCAAGAGTCTCCGATGAAATACCTCACCAACTTGATCTGAAATGATTGAATCTACCGGAATAATTTTTTTACAAAACGAAGGGGACGTATCAAAATCCAAATCCGAACCTTGATCCGGTTCGGATTTCAACTTACTTGGGGAGGCTAGTGGGGGTCGAACCCACAACCCTCTGATCCACAGTCAGATGCTCCGCCATTGAGCCATAGCCTCCGTAGTTCCGCAATAGTATACCACAATTCACAGCGAATCGAAAATTATTGATTCCTCTTTCCCCTGCCAAATCATCAGATCGTCATAACTTTAGCTCCCGATCCATAATCACTGTCATAATAAGGACGATTTATGACAGATTAAAGGATATCTATGCAATACGAAGCAATCGTTCATCGAAGTTCCGAAGAATTTATTTATCCCGTCAGCCGATCGAGCCTGAAAATTCGCTTGCTGGCAAAACGGCAGGACTTGGTTTCTTGTGAAATCTGTTATTGGAATCGTTACACAAACCTTTTGAAGACTCAGCCTCTGCGGGTGGTTTATCGAGACGCTTATCATGATGATTTTCGGACCCGACTCGATTTTGATGGGGTTGCTCGTTTCATGCGATACTATTTTAAACTGACCGATACCAACGGTCAGGTCTGCTTCTTTAATGAATACGGGTTTACCGGTGAACCGCAAAAAAACGGCTTCTTTGAGCATCACTATACGAATGAAAATGAAGTGATCCGAAGGCCGGATTGGGCAAAGGGAATCATCTATTACCAGATCTTTCCCGAACGGTTCGCCCGCGGGATTAATCAAAAATCACGCCATCCTTATGTAGATTGGAACAGCCGACCTGCTTTGGATAATTACTTTGGCGGAGATTTGCCGGGGATCATTCAAAAATTGGATTATCTGGCAAATCTCGGAATTGAATGCATATATTTGAACCCGATTTTTCATGCGGATTGTAACCATAAGTATGCGACGATTGATTACTTCTCCGTCGATCCCGATTTCGGGACGAATGACGATTTAATCCGTCTGGTTAAGAAAGCGCATGATCTTGGGATTCGTGTGATTTTGGATGGAGTGTTCAATCATTGCGGAAATAATTTTCCGCCTTTTGTCGATTTCCGAATGAACGGGAAAGCTTCTCCGTATGCGGATTGGTTTCTGCCGACGGATTTTAATGCGGAAGGAACTTTGAGCCGTTACGAAGGGTTCGGCGATTTATCCCTTATGCCTAAATTACGTACCGGCACGCCGGCTGTCCGAGAAATGATCTTGAAAGTAATGACGTATTGGGTCGAAACTGCCGGCATAGATGGATGGCGGATGGATGTTGCGGATGAAGTCGAAACGCAATCCTGGCAGGTAATATGTGCGGCATTTAAACATCTCTATCCCGATAAACTTTTATTGGCTGAGACTTGGACAGATGCGAATCGCTTGATCAGTTATGGTGACCGATTTGATTGCGCAATGAACTATGCTTTTCGGGATGCTTTATCGGATTTTTTTGCCAAGCGCAGAATCGATTCTTTCGGATTTGATCATCGAATCAATCACCTCCTTTCTAAATATAACGAGGAAGTTACACCGCTGATGTATAACCTGATTGACAGCCATGACACACCCCGTTTTTTGACCGAGTCGGGAGAAGACAAACGTCGTTTGAAACTTGCGGTTGTCTTTCAAATGACATGCCTCGGATCACCGGCGATTTATTACGGTGACGAAATCGGGATGGAAGGGAACGATGATCCGGATTGCAGAGGCGGAATGAAATGGGATCCAAAAGATCAGGATCATGATTTATTGTCTTTTTATAAAACGTTGATTTCTTTACGAAAGCGGGAAAAAGCGTTGAAATCAGGCAGGTACGTTTCTATTCTTTGCGAGCCGAACGGTATATACGGATTTCAACGGAAACACGAGAATGAAACCGTTTATGTAATAATCAATAATTCGGATAAGGAAATAGCAGTCGAACTGCCCGTTAATATTCCTTTTCATCCCTTCCGTGATTTAATCAACCATGAATTGTTCGAATCGATCCCTCTTTCCGAAGATGATAAAATTTGGAACAATGATATAGCCGTTCAGAACGGTAAAATTCGGATGAAACTGCCGGCTATGGGTTTCAGAATTTTAAAATAAGAATCAGCATTTTCCTTTTCCTTCCGAAGTGATTCAGACAAATGCTTTTATAATAGGCATTCATCCGTGTATTAAATTTAACTTGTTATTCAGATAGGGGAGGTATGTCTTGAAATTATTGGAAGATCGAATCTTAAGAGACGGCGTCGTAAAGGGCGGCAATATCTTAAAAGTCGACAGCTTTCTGAACCATCAGATTGATGTCCGGCTTTATGATGAAATCGGAAAAGAACTTTATCGACTTTTTAAGGATGAACCGGTCACAAAAGTCCTGACCATCGAGAGTTCCGGAATCGGTCTGGCTGTCGCAGCTGCCCGGGAATTTGACGTTCCCGCACTATTTGCGAAAAAGAATCGAACAAAAAACATCGACGGAGAAGTCTATTCCTCGGCGGTCGAATCGTTTACAACCGGAATTACCTATACGATTATCGTCTCCAAACATTTTCTCGGACCGCAGGACCATGTGCTGATCGTGGATGATTTTCTGGCTAACGGCAATGCCCTTTTAGGCCTCATAGAAATTGTTGAACAATCCCATGCCAAATTGGTCGGTTGTGGCATTGCTATCGAAAAAGGTTTCCAAAGCGGCGGAAAAATGATCCGGGAAAAAGGAATCCGAGTCGAATCTTTAGCCATTATTGATAAAATGGATGAAAACGGGATTGTCTTCCGTCCGCAATAATTTATTCTGAGAAGACGATTTTCAATCGATGGTTCAAATTTTGGGCAACAGAGTCAAACCTATCCGTTGTTCAAATTTCTTTCGAAAACGCCGTTTTTATTTACTGACAAGGAATACAGATTCATGACGCATCAGACTGTTTTAATTCTCGACTTTGGCGGTCAATATAAAGAACTTATCGCCCGCCGTGTACGCGAATGCAATGTTTATTCGGAAGTTTATCCCGGCGAAATTTCGATCGACAAAATTAAAGCACTCCACCCTATCGGTATAATTTTGACCGGCGGTCCTTACTCGGTCTATGCGCAGAATGCGCCCAAACCGGACCCCGAACTCTTCCGCCTCAACATCCCCATTCTCGGTATCTGTTATGGCGCACAACTGATCGCTCAAATGAACGGCGGTCGGGTCGAACCCTGCTTAATCAGCGAATACGGTCAACGAAAAATTATAATCGCGAGAGACAGTCTGCTTTTTGAAGGCTTGGACACGGAACAGATAGTCCTCATGAGCCACACCGATCAAATTCGGGAATTACCGGAAGGTTTTCTTGCAACCGCATTTTCAGAAACCTGCCCGAATGTTGCGATTGAATCGGTCGAAAGATCTCTTTATGGAGTACAGTTTCATCCCGAAACCGAGCTCACGATTCACGGTAAGCAAATAATCCGAAACTTTCTTTATCGAATCTGTCACGCCGAAGGTGACTATACGCTTGAGAATTTTATCGGAGAACAGATCCGGACCATTCGAAAACAGGTCGGGGATGGGAAAGTGATTCTCGGGCTTTCGGGCGGGGTTGATTCGGCGGTCTGTGCTGCCTTGTTGGCAGAAGCGATTCCCGGGCAGGTAATATGTATTTTCGTCGACCATGGGATGATGCGGAAAAATGAAGGGGACGAAGTCGAAAAAGCGTTTGCCGCAAAATCGTTGGAATTCGTTCGAATTAACGCCGCTGACCGTTTCCTGTCAAAATTAGCGGGTGTCACCGACCCGGAACAAAAAAGAAAGATCATCGGTAATGAATTTGTTCAGGTTTTTTCTGAGCAGGCTGCTCTGCATAACGATGCCGAATTCCTTGCTCAGGGAACGATATATCCGGATGTAATCGAAAGCGGCAGCGGGAAAGCAGCGACAATCAAAAGCCACCATAACGTCGGCGGACTTCCCAAGGATCTCAATTTCAAAGGAATTGTCGAGCCGTTACGCTCTCTTTTTAAGGATGAAGTCCGACAACTCGGATCCGCTCTGGGATTGCCGCAATCGATTGTCAACCGCCAGCCTTTTCCGGGACCCGGATTGGGCGTGCGAATTATCGGTGAAGTCACCCGCGAAAAATTGCAGATCTTGAGAGAAGCGGATGCGATATTCCGTGAGGAAATAGAAGCGGATTGTGTTCCGGCGGATCAATATTTTGCGGTTCTCACTAACCTGCGTTCTGTGGGCGTAATGGGAGACAGCCGGACATACGACTATACGCTGGCATTACGCGCAGTGATCACACATGACTTCATGACCGCGGAATATGCCCCCATTCCCCACGCCACACTTTCTCGCCTCTCCAAGAGAATTACAAATGAAGTCAAAGGGATTAATCGGATCGTTTATGATATCACTGACAAACCGCCCGCGACGATAGAGTGGGAATAAAAAAGGCGTTTCAAATTTCTATAGGCAAGTGAAAATAAAAAAAAGGAAGTTCCAACAAAATTGTTATTTTGCACCCAAAATAGAAAAGGACTTCCCGTGATAAAAGATGTCAGAATGAGTATAACGATCGAAATCGAAAATAGCCGGAGGATAAGATTTGAACATGCGGTTCAATCTGACAACTTCGGACAAAGGATAAGAAATGTCCAAAGGTAAATTCGATTTTATTGATTTTGCGGGAATTCGTTATAACGGAAATTTCTAATTAAAAACTTTTCTTCGAATATATTGGGAGGAACAGGTCTTCCGAGCAGGAATCCCTGAACTTGATCACATCCGAGATCGATCAGAATATCCAGTTGTTCCTTGGTCTCGACGCCTTCGGCAATCGTTTGAATCCCGGATGCGTGTGCCATGTTGATAGCCGCTTGGACAATGTGGATACTGTTGGACTTTTCCGTTGACAGGTCATCGATTAATGACTTATCGAGTTTAATCCTGTCGAAAGGATATTTATTCAGATAATTTAGAGCGGAATATCCTGACCCGAAATCATCAATCGAAATCGAAACGCCCAATTTTTTAAGTAACGCAAAGATATTTTTCACATAGGTTTCATCGTCAATCATCATGCTTTCGGTAATTTCTACATCCACGCACTCGGGATCAAGATTCGCCGAAGAAATTAATGTTTCCAACAGATCGACAAAACCTCTATCTTTGAATTGTTTGGGAGAAAGATTGAAACCGACTTTCAGCTGCACCGGATAGTGAGTATTCCATTTTTTGATCTGGCTGATTGTCTCTTCCATTACCCACGTACCGATTTTCAGAATATAGTCAATTTCCTCGGCAATCGGGATAAACACATTTGGCGGAATAAAACCCATTTCCGCATTTTCCCAGCGAATCAGCGCTTCAGCTCCGATTAATTTCAGATCAGGCAAGGAAAATTGAGGTTGATAAAACAATTTGAAATCCTTTTCAACATCGACCTGTCGAAGCAGCGATTCGACTTTAGCAAGCTTTTTAAAATCTTTATCGATCGAGGCGTTATAAAACTGATATTTATTGTATCCCTGTAACTTGGCATGGTACATCGCAATATCCGCGCGTTTGAGCAGCGTTTTCCCGTCATGAACATCTGGAGCAGCCAGTGCGACTCCGATGCTCATTGTCAGATTCATTTGAGTATCACCGACCTGAATGGGTTCACGGCATAAAGCGATAAGCTGTTCGCAAAAGTTTTCGATATCTTCTTGAGAATATTTTCCCGCAAACATCAAAGCAAATTCATCGCCGCCCAACCTGGCGATCGTTGCACCATATCGATTCCACTCTATCATTCTCTGCGATAGGTCTACTAAAACCTCATCTCCTACGTCATGACCATAAATATCGTTGATTGTTTTAAAGCGATCCAAATCGATTAACAAAACAGCTATTATGCTGTCTTTGCCGAGAGAATGTAGTGTATCCTCCATATAAGACATAAAATGACGCCGGTTATAAAGCGTTGTCAACGTATCTTGGTTGGCGAGAAAAGTTAATTCATCAATCTGTTCGGATACTTTCTGTTCCAAAATTTTATTCTGCTGCTTTAAAATTGCTTCCTTTTCAATGGAGACCTGGATATATTTGCATGTCCCCCAATAAAAAAATATGGGTATCGCAAATGCGAAGAAATCGATCACGCTCAAATGCAAATCGGAAATACCCGAATAAACAATGACAAAAGTCACTGATGGATATATTAGAAGAGATAACCATCGTGTCTTACCGCCTGTATTCATAATTACTGCGAGCTCATACAAAGTACTTTTTTTATATACTTTCCACCAACCGCCGAATGCGATAATATATAACGATGTCATATAAATAAAATCAATTAAGGTATTTGGTAAATATATATCATTGTAATTTGCATAATAATAGTATAGATCCGTGATCGCAAACAAAATCAATCCGAACGAAATAATTCGCAGGAAGGACGGAACTTTTCCGGAACGAATCGATAGGAACCAAGAAACGAGGCTGATACATATCAAAAGATCGGAAAGGATACAAAAAACACTTGCATAATCCAAAGCAAGCAACGCATATAAAATCTCGGTATTTTTTTGTACGAAAATAATCCAAAACGTCAGGGCAGTCAGATAACCGCTGATAACCAGATCAACAAAAAATTGAACGAGATCCCATTTTTGAAATTGCAGTATCGCAAAATAGAGTAACGTAATCAGAAAAAGTAAATTTGTAAGCGCATAAACAATCCAAATAACCGGATTACTCTCGGGATCTCTTCCCTGAAAGACAATAATTGCCCAAAGGATATCGGCAATCGCCCAAACAAAGCAGCCGGAGGCAAGTAAAAGAAATGCCTTCCTTACCCGAATAGAACGCTCGGATTTTCGATAACTAAAAACAAGAATTTCTCCCGCTGCTAATGCATTGAGTGGAGATAAAATATTACACCACAATTCAGAATGATACAAAGTGGCGATAAAATATGCGACGAGAAGAATCAACAAAACAGTTATTCTTACTCTTAATGGATTTTTTAATTCTTTCATCGTCTTTTCCTTTTTTATTTTCGCAAATCAATAAAAGTTCAGTTAACCTAATAATAGCGATTTTATCGTAAATTACAATTTCAAGTGATTATTAGCACTTTTTTATTATGATTAACTACACTATTTATTGACAAGCGTTCACACTCGATTGCTTTAAGTTTCAGTGGGTCAGTTTGTAATTAAAAGGAACGCCGTCTATTTTGTGTTTGTCTTTTTATTGGAAATAATTTTAGGTGATTTTGTTCTATAGAATCAGCGGATTGATTTCCGGGTTGATTCAGATATTTCCATTTACCGAATTTATCGAAATTTCCGAAAAATATTATATCGAAGAATTCAATTTTTCAGTTGAAACAGATATAAAATCTTTTTATCGATCGCTTCTGATTTATGGAGTTTTATAATAAATAAACCCTCATTTTCCATCTTAAAACATCCAAAAAACCAAATTTTGGCTCAAATCAATATCGTTTTTTATCTGTTTTATAGATCTTTCCCGAACATTCCTATAATTGACCGCATAAATAATTGTGATATATTTAACAATGCTCAAATACATACTCTTTCAGAGGACCGGATGAAAGAACGGTTCCAATAAAGAGAATGGAAAAAGGAAAAGAAATTTTATATTTTTGTAAAATTTGAAAGGAATTTATCGTATTATGTCAGATCTGTTCGCTTTAACAGGAAAAGTTGCTGTCGTTACCGGTGCCTCATCGGGTTTGGGATCTCAAATGGCAAAGGCGTTAGCCAGACAAGGTGCGGATGTTGCTATTCTTGCCAGAAGAGTTGAAAAATTAAATCAGGTGAAAGCCGAAATTGAAAAAATGGGCGTCCGCTGCCTCGCAATCCAATGCGATGTATTGGTTAATTCCGAAATTACCAAAGCGGTTGCCGCTATCAAAGAGCATTTTGGCAAAATCGATATTTTAGTCAACAACGCCGGTATCGGAATGGCGGCACCTGCAGAAGAAATGACGGATGAAATGTGGCGAAAAGTGATCGACACAAACTTAAACAGTCATTTCTTCTTCTCCCGCGAAGTCGCGAAAATCATGATCGAAAATCATTACGGAAAGATCATCAACATCGGTTCGATTCACAGCACAGTCGCTATGAGCGGTTTACCGGTTAACGCCTATGCAACTTCGAAGGGCGGTATATTAATGATGACCAAAGCGCTGGCTGTTGAATGGGCAAAATACAACATCACCGTCAATGCAATCGGACCGGCATATTTTGGCAGTGAAATGACCGCCGAACTGATCGATAACCCGGCGTTCGCTCAGGTACTGAAGACCTATTGCCCGATGGGCAGAGCCGGAAAAGAAGGTGAATTGGACGGAGCGGTAGTTTACCTGGCATCGGATGCTTCCAGCTTCACAACCGGTCAAATCCTAAATGTCGACGGCGGTTGGACGGCTATCTAAACAGATTTCCGAAAGGAAACAAATCTATCGGATAAAAAAGAAGCGGTTGCCTAAAAAGCAACTGCTTTTTTTCATCCGAAACTCAGAGAACAGCGTTTCGATGCCACATCGGATAATATCTGGAATTGTCTTTAATCCGGCTAAGACTTTACGCGGCATTATAATCAGAAGCGTTCAATTAACGTTTTGAGATGTGAATGAAAAGGATGATTTTATATGCCGGAAAAGAAATCGAACGCCAAAATTAAAATAACAAAGAACGGTCCCTATCTTGTATCGGGGAACATCCCGATCCATGAGAAAATCATTGTTCCCACCGGGCACACATACAAATTAGTCGAGGGAAGAGAGTTGCCGCAGGCAGAAAATTACGCGCTTTGCCGTTGCGGGAAATCAAAAAATCCACCTTTCTGTGACGGTTCTCATCTGATCGAGCCTTTTAATGGAAAAGAGACCGCTTCCCGAGAACCTTATACGGATCGTTCCGAATTACTCGAAGGACCGGGAGTTGATCTGCTGGATGACGGCAGATGTGCCTTTGCCCGATTTTGTCATAGAAAAAACGGCACGACCTGGGATTATGTACAGAATTCAAATACGGAAGAGGCAATCAGAGAAGCGATTCAGGCCGCCGGTGAGTGCCCCTCCGGAAGATTAACCGCCGTAACCAAAGAAGGCGAGTTGTCGGAGCCGGATTATGATCCGGAAATCGATATCGTTGAAGACCCGGAAAGGGGTGTGAGTGCCGGCATCTTTGTGAAAGGAAAAATCCCCATCGAATCCGAAGACGGTGAAATTTATGAGCTAAGGAACCGAGTTGCCTTATGCAGATGCGGACATTCTCGAAACAAACCTTTCTGCGATGCCTCCCATGTTCCTTTCGGATTTTCAGATGGGCATGTTCCGGAATAGTCTTTTGGAAGCGAACGAGAAATGCATTCGATAAAAAAAGTATCCGGAAAAATCCTTTTACTTGATTTTCCCGTCATAAGTTCCATAAAACGGGTTCGATGATCGATACATTTCTGAGTCGATACGAAAGGAAACGAGTCAATCAGCCGATATTCGTCAACCGACCCGGCGATTGATTTTTTTATTAAGGAAAACAATGGATCTGTTAATCGCTTTTCTTGTGCTGATTATTTCCGTTTTATTCAGTCTGTTTCAAAACTTTTCCTTACTCATCCCGTTGGGAATCGGTTTGATCTGCTTTATTTCGGTCGGTCTTTATCGCCACTATCCGCTTCGTTCTTTATTTAAAATGGCTTTGGTGGGTGCAAAAAACTCCCTTGTCGTCATTCGGGTTTTGGTTTTAATCGGTTGCCTGACAGCCTTGTGGCGAGCTTGTGGAACGATTTCTTTCTTTGTGGTTTTCGGTGTGAAGCTCATTACGCCCCATATTTTCATTTTGGTGGCCTTCTTGCTTTCTTCCCTTGTTTCTTATGGCATGGGAACCAGCTTCGGTGTAGCCGGCACGGTGGGAGTGATTTTAATGTCAATCGCCCGAGCTGGGGGTGTCAACGAATATATTGCCGCCGGAGCGATTTTATCCGGTGTGTATTTCGGAGACCGAACGGCGCCGACATCCTCTTGCGCCAATTTGGTTGCTTCGCTTACGAAGACCGATCTGTACGATAATGTGAAGCGCATGCTGAAATCCGCCGCGCTTCCCTTCGTGATTTGTATCTTTCTTTACGCCGGTTTATCTTGGAAGAATCCGCTTTCAAGCGCGGATACATCCTTGGTCAGCGTTTTGGAAAACAATTTTTCGCTCTCGGTTTGGACCCTTATCCCGGCTGTTATCTTATTAATTTTGCCATTGTTTCGCATTCCGGTAAGAATCGCCATTTCAATCAGTATTTTATTTTCCTTCGCGGTCAGTATGGGAAGTCAGCAAATGGGGTTTGAGGATACTTTTCATGCGATGCTGTTCGGTTACAAGCCCTCAGACCCCACTTTGACCGGTATTTTATCCGGAGGCGGATTGATTCCGATGCTTACCACCATTCTTATCGTTGCGTTATCGAGCACATATTCTGGCATTTTTAATGGGACGAATATGATTTCAGGAATTCGGGAGAAACTATTCGATCTCTCCGAAAAAATCGGCCGTTTCCCCACGGTGGTAGCGACGAGCATTCTCAGCTGCGCAGTTTTTTGTAATCAAACGATGGGCATTATATTCACACATGAAATGGTCGGAAAAATCTATCAAGAGAAAAAAATTGATCGAAGCACTTTTATGTTGGATATCGCCAATTCAACCACGCTGATTGCCGTACTGATTCCTTGGTCAATCGCTTCTTCGGTTCCGTTGACTTGGATGGGTGTGAATTTCAAAGCGTTACCTTATGCTTTTCTGCTTTATTTAATCCCTTTGTTCTATGGAATACAGGAACAACATAAATCAAAACAACATTAAACACTTTAAAAAAAATATTCTTTACATTCTTTTGTCGATAAATCCAGGTATTTTTTTGATTACAATTAAACAGAACTCCCTTTATAAAAAAGGAGTTGTCAAAAAGGAGGTCTGTTATGCCTTGGACAACAAAAAATTATCCGAATAGTTGGAAAAACTTTGATCCGCTGTTGCGGAAAAAAGCGATCGATATCGCAAATGCCATGTTGGCTGACGGCTATAAAGAAGAGGACATCATCCCCATCGCGACCAGCCAGGCGCAAAAATGGTATGAAAATGCCACTCCCGCTGAACTGAAAGAATTAGAAGAGAAAGATGTCACCAAACATGCCAAACCGAAGGGTCCTTCCGGTGCGCGCCTCATGGAAAAAGACGTAATTGTCCGATATCAACCTGAGCAAAAACAATGGGAAGTCATTTCCGATGGTGCACTGCAAGCGGATAGTCTGCATCCCACCAAAAAGGAAGCCGTCATCCGTGCCCGAGAAATCGCCGGAAAGCGTGGCACTCGTGTGATTGAGAAAAAGAAATCCGAAAGCTGAAAGCAGCCGGAAAATAAATTCTTTTTCACCGTAGGAACCGGCAGGCTGTCGATTGACAGCCTGCCTATTTAAATGTTTTTGTCGGAGAAGAAAATGATTTATTCTTTTTATGAATAAATCATTTTTTTAGAATGATTCTCACCGGTAAAATCGATCCGTTATTGAAAGTTATTTGAAGTGGTATAATTCGCCCGCGAATGGAATATTTAAGATTTTATTTTATATCGCCTCTTCGGAAATCAGGTAATTTTATTCCCCAATTTGATATTTGCTCAATCGATAAAGATTAATAAAAAAGGAAAATATGGCACTGGCTGTTTTCTTATTTGTACTTACATACATTCTTCTTTTGGCGCTTCCGAAATATCGAGCTTATGTGGCATTGGTTTCCGCCATTCTTTTCATCGGCACTGGCATCATCTCTCCGGTGAAAGCCGTCGAAGGCATTGATTGGAATGTGCTCATGATGATTACCGGTACGATGGGTACGGTTTATCTTTTTTGCCAATCCCGAATGCCCGAAAAAATGGCGGATGTTATTTTAGAGAGAATGCCGGATGTCAAATGGGTCATTGTCAGTTTGGCTTTGTTCGCCGGAATTATCTCCGCTTTCGTGGATAATGTTGCCACCGTTTTGATGGTTGCTCCGATCGCATTGACCGTTGCAAAACGACTGAAAATTTCACCGGTTCCGATCATCATCGCAATTGCCGTTTCTTCTAACCTTCAAGGGGCGGCGACTCTCGTCGGGGATACCACGGCGATTATGATGGGCAGTCAAGCCGGTATGGATTTTATTGATTTCTTCTTCTTCCATGGTCGACCCAGCATGTTTTGGTTTACCGAAGTCGGAGCGATCGTCTCCGGATTCATCTTGCTTTGGCAATTTCGGGATAAAAACGAAAAAGTCACCGATGTGTTGAATACCGAAGTGAATGATTATGTGCCTTCGATTTTGTTATTTGGGACGGTGTTATTGTTGATTGTCGCCTCATTTATAAATCCCAAGCCGAAAATAACCAACGGCTTGATTTGTATGAGCATTATGTTGATCGGCATTGTATTCGAAGGAATTAAAAATCATGGATTAGCCGATTCTTTCCGAGAAACTTTCGGATCGATTGATTTTTTCACATTACTACTTTTGGCAAGCCTCTTTATGGTGATTGCGGGTATTAAGGAAGCCGGCGTAATCGACAGTTTGGCGGCACTTTTTGTCAGGTTATCCGGAAACAGCCTGATTCTTATCTATTCTCTGATTTTATGGGGCTCGGTGTTGATATCCGCGTTCATCGATAACATCCCTTATGTCGCAACAATGCTCCCTGTCGTAGCCGGGATTGCTTCTTATATGCAAATAGATCCCACTCTTCTCTATTTCGGACTTCTTTCCGGCGCCACGCTGGGCGGTAATTTAACACCCATCGGCGCATCTGCGAATATAACCGGAATCGGGATTCTGCGAAAAAACGGCTATGAACCGTCCACCCAAGATTTTATGAAAATCAGTGTTCCTTTTACTTTATCGGCAGTCACTTCAGCTTATATTCTGATTTGGGTTTTCTGGAGCTGATATATCGGATAGGTTTCCTTCCCTTCGCTGAAAAATCAATATCTATGGAAATGTTGCGCCTGCTCTGTCTTTCCCCAAAAGATTTTCAATGAAATAGCAATCGCAAAAAGATTCTTCATCCGTTATTTTTTTGCTTATCGAACAGGTTGTTTTGATTCGTTGAAAAATTCATCGCAGGAAGAATGATATACTTTGGCATGACAATTTCAAACGGATCTTTCAAGAAATTGAAGGAGTATTTCGGCGGTGGCATAAAGAATACGATCTTTCAATAAATTACAGAAATCGTTTTTATGAAAAATATCTTCAAAAAAATCACCGAATTCCGCTTCTCTGAAGCATATACACCCTGGCTCATTCTCGCAGCCTGTATCCTGGCTTACGGTTTGATGATTCCGTGGATCGGTTTCTACTGGGATGATCTCCCCTTTACCTGGATCTACCATACGTTCGGCTCCGCGGGATTAGCAAAGTATTTTGCAACCAAACGGCCGGCTTTAGGTCAGATCTATCAGATAACAATGCCGATAATCGGGACAACCCCTTGGAAATGGCAGGTTTTCGGCCTTTTTTGGAGATGGATCAGTGCTGTGACTCTCTGGGCATTTCTGCGATCGGTCTGGCCGAATAAACGTTTTTTGGCAATTTGCACCGCATTTCTTTTTGCGGTCTACCCGGGTTTTGATCAAACTTATATCCCGATCGCTTTTTCTCATTATTTTCTGACGGAAAGTTTGTTCTTTTTATCTCTTTGGCTTACCGTTCTTGCCACGCGTTTGTATTTGAAAAAAGGACGAGACCCCCGTTTCTTTATTTTTCTCGGATTGAGTTTAATCCTATCTGTAATTAACCTCATTACCACAGAATATTTTTTCCTTTTGGAATTGGTACGTCCTTTCTTCATTTGGGTGGTTTTATCCCAACAACCGGACCACTCACATGCTTTCAAGCGGATTATCCGATTCGAAATTCCTTATTTTTTCATATTTTTATGTGTGTGCATCTGGCGATTATTTTTCTTCGAATATCAAACCTATAATTATTCCCCGGTTCTTTGGGAAAGCTTCAAGTCAGACCCGCCGAATACCGTCATAACCCTTTTCAAAACCGTCATTCATGATATTTGGCTGGTAAGCGCTCAAGCTTGGGCGAAAGCGTTTCGCATTCCAAATGTCGTTGATTTGGGAAGGAACAATTGGCTACGCTACTGGTTGATCGTGATCGGATCTTTCCTTCTTTATCTCTTCTTTTTTTATAAATCGAATGAGAAAAACACTCCTGATGTTCCGATAGAAAATTCAAACCGCGACCGTTCGGCGCTTCAAGCGATGGGAATCGGATTGTTTGCTATTTTCATAGCCGGCTGGCCTTATTGGGGGACCGATCTCCCGATTGCTTTGGGTTTTCCAAACAGCCGTTTCACGTTGTCATTCATGCCCGGTGTCAGTTTGTTTATTGCCGGCATGATCAACTTATGGCATCGATATCCGATCAAAATTATCTTAACGAGTCTATTAATCGCTTTCGGGATCGGGTTGCAATTCCAAATCTCTCTAGATTATCGAGTCGATTGGAATAATCATAAACGCATGATTTGGCAAATGACATGGCGAATTCCGGCTCTCACTCAACACACCGCCATCCTGGGCAATTATGAGCCGCCGATGCATTACAGTGATAACTCGTTGAGCGCGGAATTAAATTCGATTTACGCGCCGGAAAATAAATCCGATGAAATGTCTTATATGTATTATTTCCCGGAATTGCGTGAAAAAACCTATCTGGCGAATTTCGAACCGAACCGGCCGATTACGCACGATTATTTGGTCGCGACTTTTCACGGAAACACATCGCAAGTCGTCGCCGTTTATTTTCATCCCCGTTTTTGTTTCCGCGTTTTGGACGCCGATCTGGATCCCATTAATCCGCTCCTGCCTGAGGATGTCCGTAAAGCCGCCAGTTTGTCTTCAACAAATTGGATTGAAACCCTTCCCGAAAATCAATCCGCACATCCGGATCAATCTGTTTATGGTCAGGAACCGGATCGAGGAAATTGGTGTTATGCATTTGAACGTGCCGATCTAGCTCACCAAGAAGGAAATTATACTCAGGCAGCTGAAATAATTCGATCCGCAATCGATTCCGATGTTTCACCTCGTACACCTTCCGAATGGCTGATGCCGATCGAAGTTTTTGCTCAAACCGGTGATTGGCAGCGAGCCTCAGACCTGACCAATCGGGCATTGGTCCCCACCTACGAAGAGCAACCATCTCTTTTGCCGGTAATTTGTCGATTATGGCAGCGAATTGATCAAAATACGGAAGCCAGTGAAGAAAAAACGCAAACTATCGATCGGATAAAAAAAGAAACGGGTTGTCGATTCGAATCGTTCGTTCCAAAATAACTTCCCCAAAAATATTTCTTATTAAACTTTAATATTGCTTTCCGTAAGCATCCTGCCAAAAATCAGTGAACCGCTGATAAAATAATAAAGTCTGTTTTTCCAAAATGAAAATGGGAGATAGGTTTTATGAGTTTAAACGCAGACAGCCTAATCCAACAATTACAGCTTGAACCCCATGCCGAAGGCGGTTGGTTCAGGCGCATCTGGCTTTCGAACACCTTTATTCCGGCTGAATCTCTTCCTCAAGATTACGGTGGCGATCGAAACAGCGCCAATATTATCTACTACTTATTACGCAGCGAAGAATGCTCGGTTTGGCATCGTCTGAAGTCACCGGAAACATGGCTTTGGCTATGCGGCGGTACATTGGAAATCACACTGGGAGGAATTCGGGAACATCCCATAAAGGATCGATCATTTTTTTTAACGCCTTTTGGCAATTCGGAGGGTACGCAATTTCTGACGATCCAATCGCATACATGGCAGACAGCAAAGCCGGCCACTAACGAATTTGTTTTGGTCGCATGCGTTATGTCTCCGGCCTTTACTCGGGAAGATTGGGAGTTAGCATGAGCGAAATCATACAACAGCTGTTTGATTTAACGGGACGGGTGGCGTTAGTCACAGGCGTCAGTCGCGGGCTCGGACAGGCGATGGCAATCGGCTTAGCGGGGGCTGGGGCTGATATCATCGGCATCAGCCTGCAAGAGCCAATTGAAACTCGCAAACGAATTGAGGAACTCGGCAAAAATTTTTATTATTTCCATGCGGATTTAGCGGAGGCCGAAATAATCCCGGAACTAGCCCAACAAGCAATTGCAGTGCACGGTAAAGTGGATATTTTGGTTAATAACGCCGGAATCATCGGATTATACGCTGCAGAAGAATATCCGCTAGATAATTTCGATCGGGTTTTTGCTGTCAACGTAAGAGGATTGTTTTTGTTGACGCGCGAAATCGGCAAGAGCATGCTCGACCGGGGCTATGGCAGAATCATCGCAACCTGTTCCATTCAATCCCTCATTTCGGGTACAAACGACTCAGCTTATGTGGCGAGCAAACATGCTGTCAACGGTTTGGTGAAAGCTTTCGCGGCGGAATGGGGCGGACGTGGCGTAAACGTGAACGGAATCGCACCCGGTTTTATGGTTACGGATAATACGGCAAATTTACGAAAGAATTCTGATGCAGTCACAGAAATTACCTCTCGTATTCCCCTTCATCGTTGGGGACAGCCGGAGGATTTAATGGGACCTGTCATCTTCTTGGCATCGGAAGCATCGCGTTATGTGAACGGTCAATTGCTGGTTGTAGACGGTGGATATATCATCGCCTAACATTGAAATATTAAAGGAGTTTTTTATGGAGTCATCGGTCCAAAAAGTCACACATATTGATAATATCCGATTGAGTGACGATGGACAAAGCGTCATTATTATTGATCAAACCCAACTGCCGAATCGGACAGTATATTTGACATTATCAACCGCCGAAGAAATGTATGATGCAATTTTTCAGCTTAAGATTCGCGGAGCGCCCGCAATCGGCATTTGTGCTGGCTATTGCCTATATTGCTTGGCTAAGCAGATTCAAGCACCGAATACCGAAAGCTTTCTGGAAGAATTAAATCGAAAGAGGATGTATTTGAGCAGTTCCCGCCCGACTGCGGTCAATCTAAGTTGGGCTTTGAATCGCGTTTATCAAACAGCAGTCGAAAATCGAGATCAGCCTCGCGAAAAAATAATCGAACTCATGAAGCAGGAAGCGATTAAAATCCATGAAGAAGATATTGCCATGTGTCGTGCCATTTCGGAATTCGGTCTGTCCCTGCTCCGAGAGGGAGACGGGATTCTGACACATTGCAACGCCGGTCCATTGGCTACTTCACGCTATGGGACAGCCTTAGGTCCGATTTTTTTGGGGAAAGAAAGAGGAATGGAATTTCACGTCTTTGCTGACGAAACCCGACCGTTGCTACAAGGCGCTCGCTTAACCAGCTACGAACTTTATAACGCCGGCATCGATGTGACACTCATCTGTGACAATATGGCAAGCTTGGTAATGAAAAACGGTTGGGTTCAAGCCTGCTTGGTTGGCTGTGATCGAGTCGCGATAAACGGAGATACAGCTAATAAAATCGGAACGAGCGGAGTGGCTATTTTAGCCAAATATTACGGAATCCCTTTTTATGTATTGGGACCGACTTCGACGATTGATCGAAACTGCAAAAACGGCGGTGAAATTCAAATTGAATTACGAGACCCGGAAGAAATTAAATCAAAATTTTATCGGGAACCGATGGCACCAGCGGGAGTTAAATGCTATAATCCCGCGTTCGACGTTACAGATCATTCCTTAATTTCAGCAATCGTAACCGAAAAAGGGATATGCAGAGCTCCATACGAGGAGAGCATTGCGTCCTTATTCGGATAGAATTCATATCATGATATAATGAGTATACTTTTATTAATTAGAAAGGATGGATCGAAAATGCAGAAAAATTCAAAAGTAATTTTCAGAGTTGTTTTAATCTTGTCGTTAATGCTTGTTCTTGCGGGCTGTGCTAGTGAAACACCAACCGCCGTTCCTCCCACCGCGGCACCCACCGCAGCTCCGACGGAAGCCGTCGAACCGACCAAAGCAGAAGTCCCCGTAACTGGTGGATCCGCTGCCCAAACGAAAGCGTTAAAAATCGGGATTGTCACTTCGTCGGGAGTCGATGACGGATCGTTCGGTGAAGATTGTTATAACGGTATTCTGGACTTCATCAAAACCAGCCCAGAATCTACGGTAACCCATGTCAAGGAACCGGATGTCAGCAAAATGATTCAAGCCGTAGCCGACATTATCACCGATTACGATGCGATTGTACTGCCCGGCTTTCAATTTGCCGCAGTCGGGACCGTCGCTCAGGAAAATCCGGACACCAAATTAATTTTGGTCGATACACCGCCGACCGATGCCGAAGGGAACACCGTCGAATTGCCGAATGTCTATTCCATGACATTTAAAGAAGAAGAAGGCGGTTTCTTTGCCGGCATTGCTGCGGCGATGGAAACAAAGACCAATAAAGTCGCAGTCGTCAACGGATTGGCATATCCTTCCAATGTGAATTATCAATGGGGGTTTGAGTCAGGCGTTAACTATGCGAATGCCAAATTCGGTACAAAAGCCGAAATCGTGGAATTGCCCTCCTATGCTGGAACCGATGTGACTGGAAAGAATGTCGGCGGTAATTATATCGGCGGTTTCGCGGATGAAGTCACCGGTAAAGTAGTCGGCAAAGCACTGATAGATAAAGGTGTGGATATTATATTTGTCGCAGCGGGCGCATCCGGAAATGGCGTTTTCACCGCTATCAAGGAAGCTAATGGTGTCTATGCAATCGGTTGCGATGTCGATCAATTCGATGACGGTGTTAAGGGTGACGGAAGCAATATGATTCTAACCTCAACCCTCAAGGTGATGCATACAAACGTCACTAAACAACTTCAGGCAATCGCCGATGGTACTTTTGTCGGTAAAAATGAAGTTTTAGGTGCCTCAACTGATTCCACGGGTTATGTCAGCGCGGAAGGTCGGCAACAATTATCTGCCGATACCTTGGCTAAACTGGCTGAAGTTTACCAGTTAGTCAAAGAAGGAAAAATCGTTCCCGCCGCGAATTTCAATGGTTATACGCCGGAAGATTTCCCGGGCTTGAAATAAGCAAGGTAAACGGTTTATGACAATCGTACCTTCCGAATGCAACGAAGCGTTACCCGGAGAAATCGCGAAAGTAGTTCTGATGCCCGGAGATCCTCTCCGGGCGAAGTTTGTCGCGGAAAATTATTTCGAATCCCCGCATTTATTTAATCAGCTTCGCAACATGTACGGCTATACGGGGATTTACAAAGGCAAACAAATATCTGTCATGGGCAGCGGCATGGGCATCCCGTCTCTGGGATTATACGCTTCGGATTTATATGAATATTATGGAGTGGAATATATTATTCGTATCGGTTCGGCCGGCGGCTTAGCGGACGATATCCGATTGCGAGATATCGTTATTGCCATGTCGGCTTCGACAAATTCCGCATATGCGTCTCAATATGATTTCCCTGGAATTCTGGCTCCTACCGCTGATTTTGATTTATTAAGAAAAGCGGTAAAAAATGGTGAAGCGATTGGTGCTCATCTTCACGTCGGTCCGGTTTTTTCATCTGATGTGTTCAAAAATGCCCGAAAAGACGCCAATGAACGTTATCGGGATATGGGGATGTTGGCAGTGGAAATGGAAACCGCCGGGCTCTATATGACGGCGGCTTATTATCACAAGAAAGCGCTCAGTATCCTGACAATCTCCGATCATGTTTTTCGACAGGAAGGGCTATCTGCTATTGAGCGACAAGAATCGTTTCGTGAAATGATGGAAATAGCACTCGAAACGGCTCACCAATCAATTTAATTAAATTATGATCCACTTGTCATTCCGAAACAGGGCAATCCGATCCGGAATGACAAGTTTTTCCATCCGCACAAATTCCGTTTTTTTACATTGTTTGAGGTTGACCGATGAGAAATACGAACGATGGAGTAAGTTTTTATGGATAAAGAAATCATCGTTGAAATGAAACATATAACGAAGCTTTTCCCGGGTGTTGTGGCAAACGATGATATTTCCATCAGTATCCAAAAAGGGGAAATATATGCGTTGCTCGGTGAAAACGGAGCGGGAAAATCAACTCTGATGAGTATCCTTTTCGGTTTATATCAACCGGATCACGGAGAAATATATATTCGCGGTCAAAAAGTCACATTGGAATCCTCCCGCACCGCTGCCGAACTGGGGATCGGCATGGTCCATCAACATTTTAAATTGATCGATAATTACACCATCGCCGAAAATATCATTCTCTGCCGCGAACCGATCCACCGTCTGCTCGGATTTCTGCCGGCAGTCGACCTTAAAAAGGCAAACAAAGAAATTCGCGAACTTTCACAAAAATTTCACTTGGAAGTCGATCCCGAACAAAAAATCGAAGACATCAACGTTTCGGTCCAGCAACGGGTGGAAATCTTGAAAATGCTATATCGAGAAGCGGATATCCTCATTTTTGATGAGCCCACCGCGATCCTAACCCCACAGGAAATCGAATATCTGCTGGATATCATGCAAGAATTGCGGCGTAACGGGAAAACGATTATCCTGATCACCCATAAGTTAGAAGAAGTCAAAAAAATTGCTGACCGTTGTGCCATTTTACGGCGCGGAAAGCTGATCAAAGTATTGGATGTCAGCCGGACTTCAACGCTTGAAATGGCTAATTTAATGGTAGGGAAAGAATTTTCATTTGATATCAACAAAACGCCCGCTCGCTGCGGCGACGTGGTCCTCGATGTCGAACATCTTTCCGTTCGCAGCGAAAACAAAGTGGAAGTCGTGCATGATGTTTCTTTCAAAGTGCATCAAGGCGAAATATTCGCCATTGCCGGTGTGTCCGGCAATGGACAGGTGGAAATCGCGGATGCCATCGCCGGTTTGATTCCGGTTCACTCGGGTACCATCCGTCTCAATGGCCGGGACATTACAAACCTGGATGTCCGCGAGCGAACGGAGGCCGGAATATCCTATATTCCCGAAGACCGTCAACAAGTCGGGATGGTGGCAGATATGACACTGGCGGAAAATATGGCAATCAAATCCTATTATCGCGAGCCTTTTGCTAAAAGAGGAATTCTGCAGCCGGAAGTCATCAAGAATTATGCCGAAAAACTGGTCAGAGATTATGATGTTCGCACCGGATCCGGCGTGGATACCCCGATGGGCTCTCTCAGCGGTGGAAATCAACAAAAAGTATTGGTCGCTCGCGAAATCGGATTGAATTCCGTATTGATGATTTTTGTTCAGCCCACACGCGGCTTGGATATCGGCGCAATTTCCCACATCCATCACCAAATTCTGGATGAACGGGAAAAGGGAAAAGCGATTCTGTTAATCTCGTTGGAATTGAGCGAAATCATGGATTTGGCGGATACCATCGGGGTTATTTTCCGAGGAGAATTGCTTAAAATTGAAGATGCATCCAAGATGACACCGTCCGAAGTGGGCAGATATATGATGGGGGTGAGGGAATGACCGGCCAAAAAGAAGCCAATCACGATAAAAATGCTTTTCGACCGATCGATCTATTGGCGGATGATCGTTGGAACAAAATTACCATCCCGTTGATAACAATTCTGCTGACCGTTTTGGTCGCTTCATTGATTATGATTTTGATCGGCCGCAGTCCGGTTGTCGCGATGAAGAGCTTTCTACAAGGATCCGGTCTATGGCCCAAAGCGGTTTATAGCCCTTCAAAGGGGATGCTGACAGATCTCTTTTCGTTCCTCGGAATTTTTTCACCGATGTTATTGGCATCGCTCGGTGTTGTCGTGGCAATGAAAGGCGGGATGTTTAATATCGGCATTTCCGGCCAGATGCTGGCTTCCGGTTTTTTGGCAACCGTATTTATCGGATATAGTGATCTCCCGAGCACGATTGCCAGACCGCTGATTTTGCTGATCGGGATTTTGGTCGGCGGTTTGTTCGGTGCATTGGTCGGTTATCTGAAATACCGATTTAATATTCATGAAGTCGTTTCCACCATTATGTTTAATTACATTATCAGTTACATTACGGGATTCTTCATTAATGGGTATTATGCCGATATGATCACCCGAACTTCCCGAGCAGTCCGGACCGCCGCCCGGTTACAAATAAGCGATTTGACGTTAATGGGACAAAAAATCAGTTTTCCCTTAGGGTTGCCCATTGCTCTGATCGCGGTTTTTTTGATTCAATTCTTTATCAACCGCACCGTCAGCGGGTTTGAAATTCGCATGATCGGCTCCAACCGGATTTGCGCTCAATATGCCGGCGTCAAAGTCGGTCGGGGACTGGTTCGAGCAATGGCGATTTCCGGCATGCTCGCCGGTTTGGCGGGAGTCACGATGTACCTGGGTTATTACAATACCATCGTTCCGAAAGAGCTTTCTTCCATGGGATATGATTCGATCGCCGTCGCTCTTTTGGGCAACCTGAGCCCTTCCGGTTGTATCTTTGCTTCATTTCTGATCACGATCTTTCAGAAAGGGGCGGTTTATATGAGCTCATCTACCGGCGTTGCCAAAGAAATCGCCTCTGTTATTACCGGCATTCTTTTGCTTTTCAGTGCGACCGGAATGTATATTAAATATGTCGCGCAGCGTACTCGGGCAAAACAATCCGTTCTTCCTTCCTCAAACGGAAACAATCAAAACGGAAACGGAGGAAATCGCATATGAACGTTGAAGCGATCATCATCGACGGAATGGCATTCGCATTACCGATTTTTATCATGGCGATCGGCGGCATTTACAGTGAAAAAAGCGGCATAACCATGTTGGCTCTCGAAGGATTGCAAGGATTTGGCGCATTTACCGGCGCAATAGCGGTGCTGATCCTTTCTCCGGTAATCGGAGAAAACTCGCCGAAATTAATTTATATCGCGATATTCGCCGCGATGATCGGAGGCATGATCTATTCCATGCTTCACGCCGTGCTGAGCATTCACTTTCTGGCAAATCAAGTTATCAGCGGCGTGGTTGTCAATATTTTGGCTACCGCTTTGACAACCTTTTTAACCAGTCTGCTGAATGAATCATTGACCGGAGAAGCTTCGAATAAGATTCAATTGGGAGCTGCACCCCGTTTTACCGTTCCTTACCTGTCTTCTGTCCCGATATTGGGGGCATTTTTCAAAGATGTTTATATCTTTGTTCCCTTCATCGCGTTCTTTGCGCTTATAGCCTGGTATGTTCTCTATAAAACTCCTTATGGTTTACGGTTACGTGCCTGCGGTGAGAATCCATACAGTGTCGATGCCGCCGGCGGGAATGTCAACGGAATCCGTTTCAGCGCGGTGATGATCTGCGGTTTTCTCTCCGGATTGGCGGGCATCTTTTTCGCCTATTCAACCTCCGCCAATTTTTCGCCCAGCATTTACATGGGATACGGTTACCTTGCTATCGCGGCGTTGATCTTCGGAAATTGGAAGATATTACCGACCTTGGGAGTTTGCGTGTTTTTCGGTCTGGCAAAATCCGGAGGTTACCAACTGACCTTGGCATTGGGTCTCTCCAGCAAAGTTTCGGATCTGTTCTTGACAATCCCTTATATCCTGACCTTGTTATTGCTGATCTTCTTCTCAAAACATAACCATCCTCCGAAAGCGGTCGGCCAACCGTTTGATTAAGAATGGCATCAAACACTGCGAAACCGAATGAAAAATATCCTGATTTTTCAGAGGAGAATTGACACGAAATAGCAGGCATGATATATTCAAAACGGAATTATGAAGGAAAATAAAATGAAATCAGCAGGAAGAGTTCCAAATCAGGTCGTCATCAACTGCATCTGTTGTTGTTTTGGATCTCATCTGCTGCTTTTCTGTTAAAGAAGAGTTGATATTCATTAACACAAATAATCACGGGGTTCGGGAAGCGGCAGGAATAAAAAAACCTGCTGCTTTTTTTATTTGAAAGGAGAAAAACACATGAAAATTTATCACTCTGTTACGGAACTGATCGGTCATACACCGTTATTGGAGCTGTCCCGTTATGAAACAGTTCACAACTTGTCCGCCACAATTTTAGCGAAAATCGAAAGTTTCAATCCCACCGGCAGCGTCAAAGATCGCCCCGCCCTGGCGATAATCAACCGGGCTGAAGCGGACGGTTTACTAAAACCCGGTTCGGTTATCATCGAATCGACCTCCGGAAATATGGGGATCGGACTTGCCTCCATCGCCGCCGCCAGAGGATACCGAATCATCTTAACCATGCCGGATACCATGAGTGTCGAACGACGTCAACTGCTGAAGGCATACGGGGCCGAGTTGGTCTTAACGGAAGGAAAACTAGGCATGGAGGGAGCCGTCAAAAAAGCGGAAGAACTGGCGGCTGCCATTCCCGACAGTTTTATCCCGAATCAATTCAACAACCCGGAAAATCCGGCGAGCCATAAATTCTCCACCGGACCGGAAATATGGGAAGATACCGGTGGAAAGATCGACATTTTTGTCGCGGGAGTCGGTACCGGCGGCACTTTATCAGGAGTCGGAAATTATCTTAAATCAAAAAACCCGCAAATGAAAGTCATCGCCGTCGAGCCGGCCGCTTCTCCCGTTTTATCGGAAGGGAAGGCGGGAGCTCACCAAATTCAGGGTATCGGTGCCGGATTTGTTCCGAAAACGTTGGATACGGGTGTTTATGATGAAATCATTCCGGTCAAGGATAACGATGCTTTCGCGGTCGGCAGGGAAATCGCCCGCTTGGAAGGGCTGCTGGTCGGAATTTCAGCCGGAGCGGCGCTTTGGGCCGCAACTCGGATTGCCAATCGTCCCGAAAACAACGGGAAAGTGATCGTCACGATATTTCCGGATACCGGCGATCGCTACCTTTCCGGGCCGATGTTTTCGGAAGAAGCAGTATAAGCGAGTGAGGTCAAAATGATAAAAGGAAATGCCAACCCCGGCAATCTGGATCAAATTTCTGTCCGAATAGCGGAGAATTATGCCGGATCGGACCTGCCTCTGTACGGATCCTCTCTTCGGCTGCCGGAAAGAAAAGCCGTAATTGAGTTGCTGCTTGATTTTCAGAAATTACTATTCCCAGCGTATTTCGGCGACCCCACCTTGATCCGGTTACCTCCGGAGCACTACACCCATTTATTACTGGAACGCATTCGGATCAGCCTCAGGCAACAAATCGAGCTTGCCATGGAGGAAAGTCCGGAAAATTCCAAACGTGCACAACAGATTTGTAAACAATTGATCGGCCGCCTGCCCGCGATTCAGGAATTGTTGGAAAAAGACCTGACTGCCACTTTTGAAGGCGATCCCGCCGCCCAAACCAAGGAAGAAATTGTCTTCTGCTACCCGGGCTTTTTTGCGATTTTTGTTTATCGGATCGCACATGAATTATATTTGAGCAAAGTTCCGCTCATCCCGCGGATGATGACCGAATACGCCCACGGGAAAACGGGGATTGATATCAACCCGGGCGCAGTCATCGGAGAATATTTTTTCATCGATCACGGTACGGGGATCGTTATCGGTGAAACCACCATAATCGGTGATCATGTCCGTCTCTATCAGGGGACGACTCTGGGAGCGCTTTCACCCGCCAGCGGGCAAGCCAATCGAGGTGTCAAACGTCACCCTACCGTCGGGAATAATGTCATTATCTATTCCGGTTCAACCATTTTGGGCGGGGATACGATCATCGGAAATAACGTCATAATCGGGGGGAATGTTTTTATAACCGAATCTGTGCCCGATAACACCCGAGTGACCATGAAATCACCGGAACTGACTTTTCGTGAAGTGAAAGATCTGTAAGCCCGAAAATTTCGGATATTTTTGAGGACGGAATTGAAAAAAGGGGAGAAAACTCCCCTTTTTCAATTCAAAATAATCGGTCGTTTTGAATTGACATCCCGCTTCTTTGTCTCTTATAATCAGAAGGGTTATTCCGAAACTCAGAACCGGGTGAAAAAAATGGATACAAAAAAACTGATTTATTGGATGCCGCGGTTATCAGCCATCTTATGGATTCTTATTTTATTATTGACATCATCTCAAACGATCCCTCAAAATAGTGCGCTTTCCGAGAATATTAAATGGGTCATCAGAAATAATCAAACCGCCATTGCCGTGGCATTGCTGCTATTAATCGGCTGGCGATATGAGCATGTCGCCGGTGTTTGCTTTATCCTTTTGGCTGTTTTTAACAGTGTCATGGTTACGTTTACCGATCCGGGAAGCAAATGGTATGTGATCGGAAAAATGCTTCCGGTCACGTTACCCGGTTTCATCATCAGCGTGCTGTTTTTTATAGCCTATGCGCAAAAAGTCTATGATGAAATGGATAACGAAGGGAAGTGACCGAAAAAGCTCTTTCGAATCCGCTCTTCCGAAAAATCGAATGGTGAATTTTTATATAGAAAAGAACCTTGCCGCCAATTCCAACCGGCAAGGTTCTTTTTTTTCAAACAAAATATTCGCTAAATTTCAGCCGCTTTTTGGCTCTCGACTCTTTCTTCCAGTTTGCCGAATTGCCAGGAGATGATAATGCCGATAATCAACAAGATCAGGCAAAATGCCAAAGAACCGATAAACGAAAGGCCACTGGCTGCTAATCCCTCAGCGGTAAACGCCGGAAATACCACCGCTGGAAATATCGCTATGGAAGATCCGATAACCGTTCCGAGAATAAAGTGATACATTCCCGAATAATATCGATCAAAAAGGAATGCCATCAGTTTGGCAAACAATAAAATACAAAGTACCGCGCCGATAGCCAGTGGAATCAGCACGCCAAAATCCAAATTCTTAATACCGTCCGCCATTTTGTCATAAAGTCCGAAATATATCAGAAAATTGGAAGGGGATAATCCCGGAACAATAAACCCAAATGCGAATATCGCGCCGCTGTCGATCCATACCAGGAAATTCGGTTGTACATTGGTCAATACCTGCTGCCCGCTCAATAGTAATAAGAACAGGAGAATAGCGGTAACAAACATAATGACATAATGCTTTCCGTTTCTGCCCTTCAAGCCCGCTTTTTTAAACAGAGAGGGAAAAGTTCCCAAGACAAAACCGATGAAAAGACAGACGAATTGTGCCTGGTATTTACCGAATGCCGCCGAAACCACCGTGGAAAACAATAAAATTCCGACAGCGACGCCGATGCCGATCGGCAGAAAATATCGGACATTTTTTACAAAATCCTTACGAATATCCGCCAGAAATCGAATCAACGGATCATAAATACCAAAAATGACCGTCAAGACTCCTCCCGATAGTCCGGGAAGAATCGCCCCAATCCCCACTATTGCGCCTTTTACAAAGCGAATTATCCAATCGATCATCGTCGCCTCCAAAAGTATTTCGTATTCAATCGAGTGTGAATTGTATCAAAAGAAATGATATTTAGGAAATCGATTCGTTTGATTCAGGATATCCGGCATTTCCGAATCATCCGAGAATATCCTTGTAAAGGTTAACACGGTCTTGTAAACGGGATGCCGAATCAGCTCGGTGATTAGGTATAATTAAAAAAGATTTGAGGAGACATCGAATCAAATAATATTGAAATCAATCCCGGAATTCGGGATTAATGAAAGGAAGCTTTCTTCTCTTTTTTGGTGATTCTCCTGCTGCTTCGGAGGACAGGCAAAAAGGCGGAAAGTTTCCCGTCCGGAGTTTGTATAGTAGGAATTGTCCCAACCGTTTCCTGAACCGCTCATCCCGGATGTATCTGTATGAAGCGCAAATAATCGAAATACTTAGTTATTTGAAAGCGGAAAAAAATGTACAAAGTAAAAATTAATGGTCAGGATTATTTATCCGAAAAAGATATGGCTTTAATGGATTTTTTACGGGATGTAGTGGGAATCACATCCGTAAAAAATGGCTGTCACGAAGGTGCCTGCGGTGCCTGTACCGTGATTATTGATGGGAAAACATACCGTTCTTGCACACAAAAACTTTCCAGATTGGAAGGGAAAAAAGTTCAGACGATCGAAGGTTTTACCCAACGCGAACGGGATGTATTTTCCTATGCGTTTGCCGCAGTCGGTGCTGTTCAATGCGGTTTTTGTATCCCGGGAATGGTCGTTTGCGGGAAAAATCTGACAGATAACAATCCGGACCCGACAGTCGATGATGTCCGGGTGGCTATTCGAAATAACATTTGTCGCTGCACGGGATATGCGAAAATCGTCGAAGCGATCCTGTTGGCAGCCAAAATGCTTCGGGAAGATCTGCCTGTTCCCGAAGTCAAACAAACCGGTCGAATTGGCGAACGGACCATGCGTATCGACGCCAAAATAAAAGCTTTGGGGCAGGCAAAGTACGCCGATGATTTTCATTTTGATGGCATGCTCTACGGGAAAAACGTTTTCAGTAAATATGCGCGGGCAAAAGTCCTTTCGATCGACGTTACACCCGCATTGAAACTTCCCGGCGTGGTTGCGGTTTTTACTGCCAAAGATATTCCCGGGCACCGTTATATCGGTCATCTTTCTCAGGACTGGCCCGGTTTGATCGACGCCGGAGAAGAAACAAAATTCATCGGCGATTCGGTGGCGATCGTGGTCGCGGAGAGTTTGGAACAGGCTGTAGCCGGTGTTCAGGCGGTTGCGGTTGAATATGAAGAATTGACACCCGTCCGTAATCCTGAAGAAGCAATGGCACCCGATGCTCCGCAAATTCACGGCGAAGGATATGAACATTTCGGAAAATTTATCATCCCGAAAAATAATCTGTATGATCATGAAGAGGTGATCCGCGGTGATGCCGACGCAAAAATCGCATCCTCCAAATATGTTGCGGAAGGCACTTTCATCCTTCCGCCGACCGAACATGCGTTTATGGAGCCGGAAACCTCTGTGGCACTGCCGGATGGGGAAGACGGCGTTCTTGTTATTACGGGAACTCAAGGAATTTACGACGACCATCGAGAAATCGCGAATTATTTGGGAATTCCTCGGGAAAAAGTTCGAATCCAAAGCGCTTATGTCGGAGGAGGATTTGGCGGGAAAGAAGATATGAGCGTTCAACACCAAGCTGCCTTGTGTGCTTTTCTGTTGAAACGACCGGTAAAGGTCTCTTTTTCTCGCCAGGAAAGTATTAATTACCATCCCAAACGGCATGCTATGACCATTCATTGCAAAATCGGTTGTGATGAAAACGGCATCCTCCGGGGGATCAAAGCACATATCATTTCCGACACCGGCGCCTATGCGTCTCTTGGCGGACCGGTATTGCAACGAGCCTGTACACATCTCGGCGGTCCCTACAACTATCATGACGTGAGCATCGTCGGCGATGCATACTATACGAATAACCCGCCTGCGGGAGCTTTTCGAGGCTTCGGAGTGACGCAATCTTGCGCAACGGTCGAGCCTTTGATCAATCAACTTGCGGAGATGGCCGGTATTTCCGGATGGGAAATCCGCTATCGAAATGCGATTCGTCCCGGACAATCTCTTCCGAACGGTCAGGTTGCGGATCAGAAAACAGCTTTTGCGGAGACGTTGGAAGCGGTTAAACCCTATTTCGATCAATATGAAGCAGATCCGGATTATTATGTCGGAATTGCTTCCGCAATGAAGAATACCGGCGTCGGTGTCGGCGTTCCGGATCCGGGACGCTGTAATCTGGCGATTATTGACGGGAAAGTGCACGCTCGTTCCTCTGCGGGAGCAATCGGACAGGGTGTTCAAACTGTAATGATGCAAATCATTTGTGAAACGACCGGTTTGTTGCCCGATCGAATCGTCATCGAACATCCCGATACCAAACTCACACCCGATTCCAGTACGACTACAGCCTCCCGTCAAACGGTTTTTTGCGGGGAAGCCACCCGGCGGGCGGCTCTTCAACTCAAACAGGATCTGGACTCCGGCAATAAGTTGGAAGAATTGGAAGGAAAACTGTATCAGGGAGAATTTGATTACAAAACGGACCCGATCGGCTGTGATAAACCGAATCCGATCAGCCATATCACTTACGGATATGCGACTCAATTATTTATTGTCGATCGGGAAGGGAAAGTCGTCCGGGTGATTGCGGCTCACGACAGCGGGAAAATTATTAATCCGATGTCGGCGGAAGGACAGGTGGAAGGCGGAATCGCCATGGCGTTGGGATACGCTTTGACGGAAGATTTTCCGTTGAAAGATGGCGTTCCGCAGGTGAAGTTAGGGACACTCGGCATTTTCAAAGCGAACATGATGCCGCCTATTCAAACAATCTTCGTAGAGAGAATTGACGGGGATCAACCCGCTTACGGTGCAAAAGGGATCGGGGAGATTACGACCACGATGGGTGCTCCGGCACTTCAGAACGCTTACTATAAGAAAGACGGTGTCTTCAGGTATCGGTTGCCGTTGGAAAATACTTTCTATCGGAAGCCGAAGACGGCTGAAACAACCAAATAATGGAAACAAAGCCGGCAAAATCATACCGGCTTTGTTTTTTATTAGAAATTTGTAAAGGTTATCTCATTTTTTTTCACCTTAAATTTAAGGAATATTTAATAGTGCTATAATCTAGCCGATTACGGAAAGGGCTGTTGGAATTGTTGTTCCCGTAATTAAAGGAATAAATTTTTGAACACCTTACAAACGAATTCTAAGAACCCGGCGAGTTCTAAAACCGCTACTCCCGATATTGAAAGAATTTATCACTATACGAATGAAGAAGTGCTGGTGATGCTGGAAAGTTCACCGGCCGGGCTGAGTTCGCAACAGATTAAAGAACGACAAGATCGGGACGGAAAAAATATCATTAAAGAAGCCAAAGAAAAATCAATTCTTTTGGTCTTTCTTTCGAACTTCGTCAGCGTCATGGCAATACTTTTATGGGTCAGCGGATTTATCGCTATATTGGCCCGGATGCCTGAGCTGGGCATCGCCATTTGGTGCGTCAATCTGATCAACGGCGTGTTCAGTTTTTGGCAGGAATATCAAGCCGGAAAAGCAACCGAAGCACTCAAAAAAATGTTGCCGTCTTACTCTCGTGTCATCCGGGATGGTACCGAGCAACAAATATTGGCCGAAGATTTGGTCGTCGGAGACATTATTTTGGTCACCGAAGGCGATAAAATATCCGCCGATGCCAGATTGTTGGAAGCCACCGATCTGCAGGTCAATCAATCCACCTTAACCGGAGAATCCAATCCGGTGCGTAAGATTTCGGATCCGATTTATCGGGACGATGTGACCCGTTCGGAAATACCGAACCTGATTTTCGCCGGAACAAGCGTCTCTTCCGGAAACGGAAAAGCGGTTGTGATCAGTACCGGTATGAATACGATGTTCGGAAACATCGCCAAGTTAACCCAGTCCATGAAGGAAGAAAAAAGTCCGCTGCAAAAAGAGTTGGACAAACTGACGCAACAGATTTCAGCCATTGCCTTGGGGTTCGGCGTATTGTTTTTCGTTTTAGCTGTTTTCTTCGTCAGAGATCCGATCGCCAAATCATTTATTTTTTCCCTCGGAATGGTGGTCGCATTTATCCCGGAAGGGTTGTTACCGACGGTCACCCTTTCTCTGGCTATGGCTGTTCAACGAATGGCAAAAGAACATGCGTTGGTTAAAAAGCTTTCGGCTGTCGAAACGCTGGGTTGTACCTCGGTGATTTGCTCCGATAAGACGGGGACACTCACCCAAAATGAAATGACTGTCAGTAATCTATACCTTTTTGACCGCGAGCTGGAAGTAAGCGGTACCGGTTATGCACCGGAGGGAGAGATTCGGTATCGCGGCAAAGCCGTTACCGCGGATGAAGACGAAGATCTTCGCCTTTTGCTGACCGCGGCCGGTCTGTGCAGCAACGCCCGCTTAATTGAGCCGAATGAAAACAGTCCGCAATATACTGTTTTGGGTGATCCCACGGAAGCCTGTCTGGGAGTTGTGGCGCGCAAAGGCGGCCTTGATCCAAAAAATTTGAACGAAGAACAGCCTCGAATACGTGAACTGCCATTTGATTCATCAAGAAAAAGAATGACTACGATCCATGAGGTCGATAACCGGCGAGTTGCTTATGTCAAAGGGGCACCGAAAGAAGTAATCGAACTTTGCTCCGATCGAATTCAGGAAGGGACGAAGATCCCGCTGACCGATTCGGATCGGGAAAAGTTGATGGCAATCAATGACACTTATGCGAGAAGAGGCTTACGAGTTCTTGCGGTTGCTTTTCGGGATTTAAGTGAATCGAGTTCGCTGCCGCGAGCGATGAGCCAATATACTCCCGACTTGATCGAAAAAAATATGACCTTTGTCGGCTTGATCGCAATGGCCGATCCCGCCAGGCCGGAAGTGGCGCAAGCTGTCGCAATCTGTCACAAAGCTTCGATTCGTGTTATTATGATCACCGGAGATTACGGATTAACCGCCGAGAGTATCGGTAAAAGAATCGGTATTGTTAAGCAGGAGCATCCGAGGATTGTAACGGGCGCCGAATTAAGCAGAATGAGTAACGATGATCTGAAAGCGGCGCTGAAAGATGAAGTGATTTTTGCACGGGTCGCACCGGAACAAAAATACCAAGTAGTGTCTTGTCTGCAGGAAATGGGAGAGATCGTCGCCGTTACGGGTGATGGCGTCAATGACTCGCCGGCATTGAAAAAAGCGGATATCGGAATTGCAATGGGTATAACCGGTACCGATGTCGCAAAAGAAGCGGCTGATATGATCCTGCTAGACGATAATTTCGCCTCGATTGTAAAAGCAATCGAAGAGGGACGTACGGTTTATCAAAATATCCGTAAATTCCTGACATATATCCTAAACAGTAACATGCCCGAAGCCGTACCATCCGCCTTTTTCTTGTTCTCTCGCGGATTGATCCCCTTGCCGCTGACCGTCATGCAGATCTTAACGATCGATCTGGGAACGGATATGACACCCGCACTGGGGTTGGGAACGGAACCTCCCGAACCCGGAATTATGGAAAAACCGCCCCGAAAATTGAGTGAAAGTTTGTTGAATCGCAACGTGATCGTAAAAGCATTTTTATGGTATGGAATGTTGGAATCCGTTTTTGCGATGGCAGCCTATTTCTTTGTCAATTGGCGTAACGGTTGGCCGGCACTTCCGCTTGCCGCAGATGGGTTTGTTTATCGACAGGCCACCACAATGACCTTGGCAGCGATTGTATTTTGCCAGATTGGTATGGTAATGAATTGCCGGACCGACTTCGAATCGATTTTCAAAGTCGGCTTATTCAAAAACAAATTAGTGATTCGCGGTATTATTGTTGAAATCGGACTCATTTTAATGATTGTTTATGTTCCTTTTTTGCAGAGAATTTTCGGAACAGAACCGCTTTTTTTGAGTGATTGGCTGTTTTTATCCACATTGCCATTCATCATCATTGCGATCGAAGAGATACGTAAAGCGCTTATCAGGAAAAAGAGGAAAGCCTAAAATGGAAAAGAATAATGTTATCATTATCGGTTGCGGAAGAATGGGTGCCGGATTGGCACTCCGAATTTCTGCCAGGGGCCAAGACGTCACGGTAATCGATTCGAACCCGGAAGCTTTTTGGCGATTGGAATCCCCAAAATACACCGGCGGAAAAATTGTCGGAATCGGTTTTGACCGCGATATTTTAATAAAAGCGGGGATCGAAACAGCTTACGGCGTCGTAAGTTGCACCAGCAAAGATGAGACAAATGCGGTCATCGGCAGGATGGCACGGTTGGTTTTCCGAGTACCGGTCGTAATTGCCCGTCTGTACGACCCGTTGAATGTCGAAATTTACAACCGGTTGGGAATTCGTGCAATTTCTACCACAACTTGGGGAATTGACAAAGCGCTGAATCTGCTCAGCCATAATCCGCTGGATACCGTTATGGAATTCGCTCATAACGATGTTTCTTTGATTCGTGTGGAAGCCAACGCCATGATGGAAGGGCACACCGTCCATGATTTTTTCAGAGTCGCACAGGTTCAGGTGGTTGTCATTGAACGCGGGAACTCCTCGTTTATTCCCACTTTTGGCACGAAGTTAGAAGCTCACGATGTGCTTTTCGTTTGCGTTGATCGCAGTCAGATCAATGCGTTTAAACACAGTATCGGAATGGAGTAGCACATGAACGCAATTGTTGTGGGTGGCGGAAATGTCGGTATCTATATTACCCGTCTGCTCAGAGAAAACGGGAATCAGGTGAAAATCATTGATTACAATGAGACCATTACAAAAAAGCTCGAAGCGGAATTCGGCAAAGAAAATGTTTTCTTAGGCAACGGAAGCAACCCGGCGGTCCTTGAAAGAACGGGAATCGAAAAAGCGGATGTACTGTTGGCGGTCACCGGTGCAGACGAAGCCAATCTCGCTGTCGGAACCTTGGCAAAATATGAATTCGGGGTACGAAAAGTTATCGGAAAAGTCAACAACCCATTGAACGCCTGGCTTTATACGAAGCAATTCGGTATCGATATGGTTATCAATCAGGCAGAATTGATCAGCAAGATTGCCATGGAACAAATTGACTTTGAGGATATGACCATTCTTTTAAGGCTGAGCGAAGAGAAATACTCCATCGTACAATTCGAGATCAAGGGAAATTCTCCTTCGGTCGGCAAATGCATATCAGATTTAGGCCTTCCGGAAGAATCTTTGGTCATTTCCATTTCTCGCAATAAAAAACTACAAATCTGCAAAGGGAATACCATCCTTCAAGCCGGCGATCATTTGATTGCTTTAGTTAAAGATTCGGTAAATGAAGAATTTAAGAAACATTTCCAATAAAAGTAAACGATAAGATATTCGGTCATCATAAAGAGGGCAGAACAATTTTAAAGAAAAATGCCCTCTTTTCCTCTCCTTTTTTCGTTAATATCATCTTAATCTTTCTTCTGCAACAAGTCTCCGCGGAAAAACGTATATCGATTCTACAAGGAGCAGATTCATTGACAATCATAAGTTTTGGAAGATTAAGTTTTGAAAAGGTACGGTTTTTTCAAATTCTATGATAAAAATAAAGCAAGGAAACGGATAAGGCCGATGGAAATTTCTATCAACCCGAGAATCAATAAAAGAATCCAGATTGCATTGAATGTGCTCAAGGTGCTTTCAGGTGTTCTTATTTTAATCATGGCAATCTATGGCTACCGAAATAATCTGTTCACTTCACAGGAAAATTTGACTCATTTTATCAAGCGGTTCGGCGCCTGGGGACCGTTTATTTTGACCGTCTATATCGCGATACAGGTTATCATCCCTGTTTTGCCCGGCAGCCTTATGCTGGTTGTGAGCCCTCTGTTATTCGGTGCTTTTAGAGGTTTTCTCTATAGCTATATTGGAATCTTAATCGGTTCCGTTCTCGCTTTTTTGCTCGCAAAGCGATACGGGCAAGTCGTTCTTTCCATTTTCGTAAATGAAAAATACCGGCAGATTTTCGATAAATACACCAGCAAAAAACAATTTACAATCAATTTTGCGCTGGCTATACTTCTTCCCGGGTTTCCGGATGACTATCTGACTTACCTGGCCGGTACGACTTCCATGTCATTAAGAACTTTTTTGATCATCATCGTACCGTGCAAAATCCCGGGCATCCTTCTTTATAGTTTAGGGATCCCATCCTTATATAAATATATTTCAAAGCACATCTTTTAATTCTAAATTCAAGGAATTTATTGATTTGTTCCCGTGTTGTTTGTTTGCCACGCGGAAATAAAAGATCGTTCGTGATAAGTTGTTTGTCTCCAATAATCACGAATTTCTTTCGGCATTATCTCCTCATAGCGGATCTCATCACCGTAACATTTCCCGATGAACCTCTCACTCGCAGTTTCCCAGGGCAGTGTTCCCGAATCCATAAAAGTAGCCAAATCCCTTTGGATGCTGTGCTCGATCGTTTTTACAATCTTTTTTTCTTCTTTCCCCTGATAATATATTCGGTTAGCCGGGAAATTAAAATTACCAAAGAAAAACGGTAAGTCGGAAGAATGAAATGCCTTTATACCGAGTTTATCCATTATTCGACTGCTCCAATCCATTCGATAGAACCAGACATGAGTGGTTTGAGAGGCTTCTTCGGCATACCAAATTAACGGTGCGCGAATCACCATGTCCGAATATAACTGAATTCTTGCATCATCCTTATCATAAGTTTCGTCATAAATCTTTATAATCTTTTCTCGAAGCGCAGCCGACTCCTCATCTGTCCCCTCTTCCATGAGTTTTGCCAGCCCCCAGCGGCGGGAAAGAATGGAAAATGTCAAAAAAGACATTTCGTCCCGAGTCATACCAATCCACATGGGTATTTTTTTAAACTTGGCTTGCTGAACAGATACAAGCGGAAAATCCCGTATAATTTTCCCGTCAACGCTCGGTTCATACGATGCCGCACCCAATTTGGTATATTGTGTAAAATCCTGTGTGGAATCTCCGATCCGTTCGGCAGAGATTGCCAGCAGTTCTTCTGCGGAAGAGATCCCCATAAATTCCATATAAGCTTGTGCCATTTGTTGAGCTTGGCTTTTCGTCCAAAACTCTGTCGGCACTCCGCTTGAAATAACGCACTTGGAAATATATTGTGCCGCTTCGGGTAACGTAGGAAGCAGACTTACGATGCTCCCGCCGGCAGATTCGCCCATAACCGTTATGTTATCCGGATTTCCGCCGAAATCGGCGATATGTTCATAAGTCCAACGGAGCGCCATACAAACATCAAGGATCGCGCAATTGGGAGTAAAACGATCACCCAAAAATGAAAAATCGAGGATGCCCAACACACCCAGACGATAATTAATCGTCACCACGACAATATTTTCCGCCGCGACCAATTCTTGTCCGTCAAAGACCGGATCAGAACCGGTTCCGCTCATAAATGAACCCCCGTGAATATAAAACAAAACCGGCCGCCTCTTTGCACCGAACCGCGCCCAGATATTCAAGTTCAGACAATTTTCATTTTTAGGAACATTTAAATGTTTGTGCTGCGGGCAAGCCGGACCGAACTGATCCGCAACGATTTCATCGACTTTTTCGGGAATCTGAGGCGGACGGAAACGGCCTTCACCCGCTGTTGATTTCGCATACGGAATTCCTTTCCAAGAGCATACTCCTTTCTCCGAACAGCCGCTATAAACCGTATCGTGACTGATAATTTGAATGGGGTGAGATGGGGTTGAACTGAGTGGTTTGACAGCCATAAGATAGCGCTGATTTCTGAATATATATCCGGTTTTGACTCGATCCGTTTTTGGAAACGATTTAACCAAACGGTTAGAATAATTTTACCAAATATCAAATCCTTGCGGAAGCCTTATAAATCATGATTGTCAACTTGACTCAACATTCCTCTTTCTTTCCCTTCCTGGCTTGCCAAAAGTCTCTTCTCATTTACCAAACAATTGGATTTTTCTGAAAGGGCCTCAAGAGGGAAGCCCTCTTGCTTCTCCCCCTTCCAGGCTTGCCCAGAGTCTCTTCTCATTTACCAAACAATCGGATTTTTCTGAAAGGACGTCAAGCGTCTGAAATCCTTATTTCAGACATTCGAATTGTTGTAAGGATAGGCAACAATTCTCAGGGAAGCTCTCTTGCCTACCCCCTTCCAGGCTTGCCAAAAGTCTCTTCTCATTTACCAAACAATCGGATTTTTCTGAAAGGACCTCAAGCGTCTGAAATCCTTATTCCAGACATTCGAATTGTTGTAAGGATAGGCAACAATTCTCAGGGAAGCCCTCTTGCCTACCCCCTTTCCAGGCTTGCCCAGAGTCTCTTCTCATTTACCAAAAGATCGGATTTTTCTGAAAGGACCTCAAGCGTCTGAAATCCTTATTTCAGACATTCGAATTGTTGTAAGGATAGGCAACAATTCTCAGGGAAGCCCTCTTGCCTACCCCCTTTCCAGGCTTGCCAAGAGATCCTTCTCATTTTCCAATTCACCTTTAGATAACCTCAAGTATCCGAACCCTGTTTGTTCGGATATGCGAACCATAAATCAGACTCGGTTCAATCGCCGAACTTCTCTCGTCATATCATCGAAAAAGTGGTTAATCCTCAATAAAATCGAATAATAAAAATAGAAAAATTTTTTATTCTCCAAGAATTTCCGGATTTATAATCATCGCTAACGGTAGGGGAAACTTGTAAGTTTTATCCCAAAAACGACTTGAATCAGTTTCAATCTCCATCAATTTCCGGTTGTGCAAGCCTACCGATTTCTATCTTGAATTTTATAAGCGGCACGTGAAATCTTCTTCGACCCAACGAAGAAGAGACTAGGAAGATGGAAAATTCAATAAAAAAATACAATAATCCTTTTTATTCATTGGGCTATCCGAATTTCAGGCTCTATTGGGTAGGCATGTGCATATCCAATATCGGCACTTGGATGCAGAATATCGCACTACCGTGGCTGGCATTAACCACCACCAATAATCCGTTTCTTGTCAGTCTGGTTTCAGCAAGCCAGTTCATCCCGACCTTGTTACTATCGCTATTCTCCGGCGCGATTTTGGATCGAGTCAATAAAAAAAGAGTTTTAATCATCACCCAGGTCGGGTTCCTCTTAGTCTCTTTATCTTTTGTGATTATGATTTATCTCGACTGGTTAAACTTTGGGTTGATGATTGTTTTATCTTTCATTTACGGGATTTTCAACGCCTTTGATTCCCCCTGCAGACAATCATTCATTTATGAGCTTGTCGAGCAAAAAGAAGATCTGCCGAATGCGGTGGCTTTGAATTCCATGGCATTTAATGCCGCCAGAGTCATCGGTCCTTCCATCGCCGGCGTTATTATGACGAAATTCGGCGCATCCTCCTGCTTTCTGATTAATTCCATCAGTTTTCTTTTTGTCTTGGTCAGCCTGTTTTTTATTAAAACACATCCGGAACAAGTTGAAAATCCGATCGGTAAGAATATCATCGAAAACATCAAAGATGGTTTGATCTATATAAAGAACAGCTCAGTTTTATCTTTGAGTTTAATCATTTTGCTGATTGTTGCGACGTTTATCCCGAATTTTAATGTCCTGAACTCGGCTTTCGCGAAATATGTCCTCAATGGAAATGAGACCACTTTCGGTTATTTGATGTCCTTTATGGGGATCGGAGCATTTTTTGGCGCACTTCTCTTTGCCACAGCCAGCCGCAGGGGACCCAGCCGTAAAATCCTTTATACGGTTTCGATTCTTTGCGGAATTTTCACTTTTCTTTGCGGCACCGTAAATAACCTGTTTACCGCCGGGATTTTTCATATTCTCAACGGATTTTGTTATATCCTAACCCTCTCTAATGTAAATTCGACACTGCAAATTAATACCGAGAATCGCTATCGGGGGCGGGTGATGAGCATTTACAGTTTATTTTTGAATGGAACCACCCCGCTGGGAAATCTTTATGCGGGGTTTTTCGCCGAACGTTTTAATCCGCGAGTGGCATTTTATAGTTGCGGTTTGGCCGGATTGATTTTCATAGGCATCATCACGCTGCTCCGCCCGAATTCCATCAAAGAATATCTGCAAATCAAAAAAGAATGACGGCTATGAAATAGCACTGTTTTCCGATAATCCGCCGGTAAATTCCGTCAGCTTTTGTAGACCGTCTTTTAACGTTTGGGTAGCGCAGGCATAGCCGATACGAAAACAATACTCCTCATCAAAGCAGGCTCCCGGTGTTAAAAACACACCGGTTTTATCCAACAATTGTTTACAAAAGTCGTATGACGGTATGTCAAAATCATAATGAATCAATGCAGTCGTCCCGGCTTGCGGTTTGACATAACTGACATGAGCCTGTTCCCTGATCCAACTGTCCAATATCGCAAGATTTTCGCGAATCCGAGTCAAATTGCGATTGAAAACCGCGCTTCCGTTCTTCAGAGCTTCCGAAGCCACCGCCTCGTCAAGGATTCCGCAGCTGATCATACTGTAATCCCGATGAGAAAAACAGGCTTTTATGACTTCCTGATTATGGGTTGCGATCCATCCTAAACGCAAGCCGGACAGTGAGAAAATTTTAGACATACTGCCGGCACTGATCCCCCGTTCATACAAATCCGCAACAGATTCGGTATACTCATCGTTCTGATTTAATCCGCGGTATACCTCATCACACAACACATAAGCCCCGACATTTTCAGCCATTTCAACTACCTCCCGCAACATTTCATTCGGAATCAACGCACCGGTAGGATTGTTTGGATTGTTCAAGCAAATCAGTTTGGTATCGGGGCGAATCATCTCTTTCAATTCAGCCAGGTCCGGAAGGTAATTATTTTCTCGCCGAAGTTTCAGAATTTGAACTTCTGCGCCAAATGATTCGGGGATTGAATAAAGTTGCTGATAAGTGGGCATGACCGAAATCACATGATCTCCGGGTTCCGTCAAAGCATAAAATACCAGATGATTGGCCCCGGCAGCTCCGTGTGTTGAGAGGATGTTATCCGGCTTCAAACTCCGATATAACTTACCAATTCCGGTCTTAAAAGAGTGTGATCCGGTAATGGCGCCGTAAGTAAGCGGTCGCCCGAAAATTCTTTCGGTAAAATCTTCGATATCGGTTGCGGTTAATTCAAAAAGTTCTCGAATCGATAATGGATCGACGCAAGTCTCGGCGATATTATATATCGCAGAATCTTCATAAGCATTCATCCATTCTTCGACTTTAAAAGGCTGAATTTTCATAAAAGTCCTCTCCGGTTAATTACTCTTACCAAACATTTCGACAAATGTCGATAATCTCTGTTCGGATATTACACGATAGACCTTGATAGTATCGGATTTGATGGTGATCTGCAATTCTTCTCGCCGGCGGGCCGGAAAGATCCCTTACTGAGATTCAGCGTTTATCCGGCAGAAGCTGAATCACAACCAATTCGGGTCGATTGAAAATTCGGGGAATTAAGCTGCTGTTTTTTGCCAACCCGCGGCTGACGATTTGGTTCGTCTCTCCATGTTGATAGAGGCCTCCCGTATACCTGGGAAAGATTCCCTGATCGGGTGCGATCAATCCGTTAACTAATCCCGGGATGCGCCACTGACCGCCATGAGCATGTCCCGATAAAATAAGGTCATAGTGATAAGGCAGAACCTCGTTAAGGTGGCGCCGATCAGGCCGATGCATCAGAAGAATCGAATAGCAGCCGGAATTTTTTTGTTCTCCGGCGGAAGAAATTTGGGCATGATAAATCTTTTTCCCAATCTTCGGATCATCAATTCCGCAAACGTCGATCATTTGATTCTTCACATTGATCAATACGCACTCCCCTTCCAGTACGTTAACCCTATGATCGCGTAAGATCGTTTTAATTCCGGCGGGATAACCTCTCCAAAAATCATTGTTCCCTGTTACAAAAAAAGCCGGTACCGACTCGGGCAAATTCCGAATTAGTGCTAAAAATCCGTCTAACGGAAATTTTCTATCGATCATATCGCCGGCCATCAGAATCACATCGGGGTTAACCGTTTGGATGGCTTTTACCAATTCATTTTGCTCAGTCCCGAAAAAATTATTGTGCAAATCCGTCAGTAAAACAAGAGTGACAGGTCGATTGATTTTCGCGGTGCCTATTTCATAAGGATGAATCAGAAGTGTTTTATCAAAGGCATTTTTACTGACAAGATATCGCCATAGAATATAAATTACAAGCGGAATTCCTCCCAAAATTACGATTGACCAAATCCATGAGGATTTTTCGGTTAGTTTCTTTTTCAATGAAGACCGCTCCCCCCTGTTTTAACCCCTGTCAAAAAAAGATCAAAGGGTGATTTCCTCTTCCAAAAAGTCTGAAGAATATTGAATTTCAAAGGAGTTCAAAAAATTCTCAACTTGTTCCACGCATCGTCCGATAAAATCCTGTGGATTTAAAGCCGAATTTATTTCTTCGGCGCTTAAATTAAAATCGGGGTCATTTGCCAGCAGCTCAAATAGATTCCCGCTTTCTCCGTTTTTAATCCGATCGGCCACTTCCAACGAGTGTTTTCGGATAATTTCATGCGAGATCTGCCGGTCGCCGCCTTTTTCAACCGAAGCCATCAACAAATTTTCGGTGGCGATAAACGGAAGAAATTGCCGCACATCACGTTCGATAATTTTTTCATTGACAATCAGCCCGCGACTGATATTACTCATAAGACGTAAAACAGCATCGGTCGCCAAAAATCCTTCCGGCAATGTAATGCGCCGATTGGCGGAATCATCCAATGTCCTTTCGAACCATTGAACCGACGCGGTCAGCGGTGCATTCAATGCATCCACCATTACGAAGCGGGCGAGTGAACACAAACGCTCGCTGCGCATGGGATTTCTTTTATATGCCATAGCAGAGGAACCGACTTGCTCGGCCTCGTGTGGTTCCTCAATCTGCTGTAAATGCTGTAAAAGCCGTAAATCATTGGCAAATTTATAACAACTTTGACAGACGGCGCTCAAAACATTCAAAATCTGTGAATCCAATTTCCGTGGGTAAGTCTGTCCGCATACCGGAAAAAGACTTTGAAAGCCGAACGCAGCCGCAATACGCCGGTTCATTTCGTCGATTTTTGCCGAGTCCCCTTTAAACAGCTCCATAAAACTGGCTTCGGTGCCCGTGGTTCCCCGACATCCGAGAAAACGGATTTGACTGAGAACAAAATCCAGTTCGGCTGCGTCATTCAGCAAATCCTGAATCCATAGACAAGCTCTCTTCCCGACCGTTACCAATTGCGCCGGTTGTAAATGGGTGTAACCAAGAGTCGGCATCGCCTTATATCGCAGTGCGAAATCTTTTAAAATCGAGATAACATGCCATAATTCATTCCGGATATAACTTAACGCTTGGCGATAGAGGATCAAATCCGCGTTATCGGTCACGTAACAACTTGTCGCTCCAAGATGAATAATCCCCTTTGCTTTGGGGCAGACTTCGCCATAAGCATATATGTGAGCCATCACATCATGACGAATCTCTTTTTCTTTTGCGGAGACAACCGCATAATCGATATCGGTGATATGAGCTTCTAATTCTTTGACCTGCTCTGAAGTGATCGGAAGACCGAGCTCGTGTTCCGATCTCGCCAACTCCACCCATAATTTGCGCCAAAGGATATGCCGGTTCTTTTCGGAAAATAATTCAAGCATATAATCCGATGCATATCGTCCCGCAAGCGGGCTTTCGTACCGTTCTTTCATGCCTTCCTCAAAATGATTTCATCTCTGCCGGGACCGACGGAGATATAAGTCATCGGACAATGAATTTCATTTTCGACATATTCAATATAACGACGGGCTTCACCGGGCAGTTCATCGTATTTTCTCGCACCTGTAATATCGCATTTCCAACCCGGCATCGTTTCAAAAACCGGTTTCGCATCATCCAGAAGCGAATGAAAAGGAAAATCTCTCGTGATACTCCCGTTGATATCGTATGCCGTACAAACAGGAATCTCATCCATATAAGAAAGCACATCCAGTTTCGTAAACGCGATCTCGGTCGCACCCTGAACCTTGACTCCGTAACGAGTCGCAGGCAGATCGATCGGCCCAACCCGGCGCGGCCTGCCGGTAGCTGCACCATATTCTCCACCCGCTTCCCGCAACTTTTTGGCATCGTCACCGAACCATTCCGCAATAAAAGGTCCTTCCCCGACGCAGGTCGAAAAGGCTTTGACCACCCCGATCACTTTATCGACTTTTATATCCGGTGCGCCGGATCCGATCGGAGCATAGGAAGCCAACGGGTTGGAAGAAGAAGTGTAGGGATATATTCCGTAGTCCACATCCCTCAACGCACCCAACTGCGCTTCGTAAAGAATATTCTTTCCTTCCGCGTATGCCTTCCGTAAAAAGTCCCCGGTGTCGGTAATATGAGGAATTAATCTCTCGCCGAATTCCGTCACCCAGTCCATCAGTTCGTCCAATTGAAACGGTTCCGCTTCATAAATTTTGGTTATGGTTAAATTTTTCCATTTCAGAACATCATCCAAATGGGCTTTCAATTTATCGGGATAGCGTAATTCACCCATATGGATCGCTTTCTTTAAATATTTATCGCCATATACCGGCGCAATTCCTCGTTTGGTCGATCCGTATTTTTTATCTGCCAATCTTGATTCTTCCAGTGAATCCTGTTCAATATGGTACGGAAAAACAATCACCGAACGGTCACTGATAATGAAATTCTCGGGGGTAATGGTGATTCCGGCTTTTCGCAATTTATCTATTTCGCCGCAAAGATGTTCCGGATTAACTACCGTCCCGCTTCCGAGCACATTTACAACTTCTCTCCGAAAAATACCGGAGGGGACGAGATTTAATGCAAACTTTCCGTATTCATTAACGACGGTATGTCCGGCATTATTGCCTCCTTGATAACGAATCACAACATCGTAATCCATGGCAACCAGATCTACCATCCGGCCTTTTCCCTCATCTCCCCAATTAATCCCAACAATTGCGCATGTCGTCATGGTATGCCTCCCCGCAGCCGATTTTTTTTATGAATTCTTTCGTAACAAATCAATTATATATCTTTTCATAGGCATAACTTTTGAATTACAAAATATATAGACACAATTGTAATTCTATATAAGTCTACATAATATATTTTCTTATATTTCATTTCTGATCAAGTATTTCTCAAATAACGCAACCGAAAGTTCTTCCGACTTCCGAATAAAAAATCCGTTTTCAACAAGCGAAAACGGATTTTTCAATCGATCAATCTACCGAAAAGTTGGATTTCCTTAGCGGCAAAAAAGTATTTTTAAGTTAAAAGTACTCAAAAGAGAAACTATCCGTTATTTGTTTCAGATCTTCTCGATATTTATCAATGGTCCCTCTGGTTCCGTAAGACATAATCTGGAAGACTACGTTCTGCACTTGAACAAACAGATGACTGCCTTCATAATTTTTCCCGTCGATCGTGAAATAAGTTCCGACCCGATAAGCATAGAACCCGTCTTTCGTAAAAGTCTCTTCCTCATCAAAGATCTCAAAGTCTTCTACTTGTTCAGCATATTTTCCGAGAATATCATCTGCCGCTTCTGAAGGCGATCCCCATCTATCGAAATGTTGAATGATAAATACACAGGCGTTTTCATTGGATTCTTTCGGACAAAACAGATTTCCTCTTTCTTCTTTCCAAAAAGTAATCGGAATAGAAATATCTAAGGTGTAGTCTGTCAAAACCGATTCCTCATCCGGAGGATAAAAATCATTCATCGGAGCGGTCACTTTATTGATTCGATAAGGAGACTCGTTTTCCCAATCCGGTTCCTCCGTCTCGGCTACTGTTTCCTCTTCCAAAGCCGGTTCTTCGGTCTCGGTGACAGTTTCTTCTTCCAAATCCACAACCTGGGTCGAGCCTTTCTTCATTACATCGATATTATCAAATCGGACCGCTAATTGCGTTCCTTTCGGAGCTTCGGCTGCCAAACCGAAAGTCCCACCGTGAAAACGGCTGTCCGTAAAATTAAATATGGGATAATCATTTAACTGAATTTCAAAATTATCCCCGTCGTTAATTACCGTGATGCGGTTACTTTCGGAAGGAATAAAATATTCGCTTTGAACCGCTTCGCTGAGTGCCTCCCATTCATTGTCTTCTTTGGCATAGACTTGGATATATCCGTCTCCGTATAATCTTACATAATAAAAATTCGATTCATCCTGCAGGTTGTACAATAATCCGGAAGCGCAGTCATCGCAGGTATCCTCGAAATAAGTTTCCACACCGATTCGATAGCCATCTTCGGGTAAATAGATGATCGGATCGGGAGTTTGATAATTCAGTACATCTTTCTTAAAGTTCATTTCCCAGCGATATGTCTCATCCGTAAAGGAATAATCTACCGATCCCCAATTTCCTTTATCCGGTTCAAGATTCCAATCATCCGGTTCTCCCGAAAAATCCTGCCGGTATATAAATTCGAAGGATTCGATTTTTCCGTCGAACTGTGAAAATGCAATCTCGCTATTGAGAAGTAAAATGAATAACACCGGTATAATCCACCGAAATCCGATCCCCGGTAGACGAATAAACTTATTTTTGGAAGCTTTCATCATTCCTCCTTAATTGGATATACGGAAGCCTTTTTCAGAAATTAACAATTATTTTACCGATCGATTACCTGTCTTAAATTATCCTAATAAAAAACGCTGAATATGTTTGTTTATACATATTATATCTTGGGATAAGAAAAAGAAAATAGGCAAAATTATTGTATTACCGGGCGATCAGCGGCAAAAAAAGGTCTCATAACAAAAGTGTTAACATCATTCCAGCATTTGTAGTCTGTCAGCGATAAATATCCTCTTTATCGCTGAATTAACGGCTTTCCCAAAATTTGTAATATCCGGCAGGAACAAGTATTTGAATGATATAAAATTAAAACAACAAACAAAACGCATGACAGTTAAAAATTATTAAATAATAAGGATAAAGAAGATGCATATCACAACCGAAGAAAATGACATCGCGGAAGTGCTTTTCTCTGAAGAAGCGATTCAAAAAAGGGTAAAAGAATTGGCAGCTCAACTCACAAAGGATTATGAAGGATTAGATCCTCTGATGGTTTGTGTGCTGAAAGGCGCCTCATTTTTCTATGCCGATCTCTGTCGCCAGATCAAATGCCGCATATTTATGGATTTTATGGCTGTTTCCAGTTACGAAAATGAATCAAAAACCACCGGCGTCGTCCGTATCATCAAGGATTTGGACAAAAACATTACCGATCGCCATGTGGTCATCGTAGATGACATTATCGATTCGGGTTTGACGTTGAAATACTTAAAAGATTTATTGAGCGCCCGGAAGCCGGCTTCTATTAAAACGATCAGCCTAATCGAAAAACAACTCGGTTTAAAAGACAGAATCGTTCCGGATTATAACGGATTTACGATGGGCGATCATTTTGTAGTGGGATACGGCTTGGATTATTCCGACTATTATCGGAACCTTCCATATATCGGCATTTTGAAACCCGAAACATATCGGTAGAATTTTCGTATATGAGTTGATTGCCTTAATATTATTTTCCACCAACCGGTCCGAAATTAGTTCTGTCCGTTTTGAGACCGGAATATAAAAACACGGAGATGAAAATGGAAAATTACCAGCCCGAAAAAAGGAAACCGGCGAATAAACCTTTCGGGATCAGTAAAACGTTGTGGATCACGATCGCCGTGATCTTGCTTCTTGTTTTATTTTTTATAACATTTAAACCTGTTTATATTATGGTCGGCCTCGGTCAGCAGGAAATGGGTGTCAAAATCCGAGCGGGTGAAATTATCGATATTGTCGGACCCGGCGGTATCTACAGTGATTTTGGTTTGTATGTGAAAATGGAACGATACAACATCGAAGGTGTCCAGTTTCAGGTATCGGATGACGAGGTCTTTACCAAAGACATGCAACCCGTTTATGTCGAAATCCGCGGTCAGGTCTTCCGTCCGGCACTGAACAGTGTAAAGATTATCGGAAGTGACGGTACAGTCCAATATTTCAGCAAGGATGAAATAACGAAAAACTTTGTGAACTACCGGCAAATTTATACCGATAACGCGGCGCTCGAAACTCAGATGGACGGATTCTCCCGGCAAGCGATGAAGGTCTGTGTCGGACAAAATGACTTGAGAGGGAATGCCGTTGCGGAAGGGCGGGACATTTTGCGCAACTGCATCGAAGCTGAATTGGAAAAATTAACCCGAGATATCGGATTATATGTCAATAACATTGTCGTGACCGATGTGAAGGCTTCCGAACAGGCGATGGTCGTTATTAATGAGACCAATCAGTATCTGCTTGATGCCGAAAAAGCCAAAGCCCAATCGCAAAAATTAGAAGAGGAAGGAAAAGCCAATGCCGTCCAAAAGGAAGCGGAAGTAAGAGTTCAACAAGCCGCCGCTCAAGAGACTGCTCGGCAAAAAGTCGTTCTTGCACAACTTCAGGAACAGGAATTGATTGCCAATCGAGCCGTTTTGGAAGCGGAAAAGCAAAATACGATTTTAGAGCAGTCGCTGAACATCGAAAAAGCCAAAGCTGCTACTGAATTGGCGAAAGCGAACCTTGCCGAGACGACCCTTTTGGCACAAATCTATCAGGATAATCCGGCATATTATCAGTATCTTATTGCTCAATTAAATGCATCCGCCATCAAAGCTACGGATAAAGTAATGATTCTTCCACAGGGAACCATCCCGCAACTGGTCTTGGGTAACGATATTGTTCCAACATATCCGGTTGAAAGCAAACCGGTCGAGTAAATCTTGATATAGTCAAAAAGGAGCTGCCTTTTTTGTATGAAAAGCAGCTCCTTTTTTATTTATTTCGCAGAAGCGGATTCACCGGCTTCTAATTCGTTCAATATTTCCACGGTCCATTTTGCAGCATTTCCGGCAACGGAGGCGCATTTTTCAGCATGTCCGCCGGCCGCGGCAAATTGCTGATTTTCAACCGGATCAGCCAAATTATAGGATCTTCCCATGTTTGCGGTTTGAACCTCTCTGCAGGTAATTCCGCCATAGGTTTGAATAAATTTATCCGCCAGTTTCCGGCCGATTTCCACAACCCTTCGATTCTTAATATCTTCGTCAAATTCTTGTCGGGTCCGGCCGACACGGCTTCCTAATACAGTGATCCCGCCGGCAAGCGCACCACAGGTTCCCGTTCCGCATGAAACGGTCCCGCCGGACAAACCCTGAGCCGCTTGAAATACCGAATCATCAATTCCGCCGATTGTATCCATAATCGCGGCCAGGACACATTGCGAACAAGATCCTTTGTTCGCCTCATATTCAAATGCCAATCGATATGCTTTTTCCGCCACTTCTTTTGAATAACTCATTTTAGAATCTCCTTTTTTCCTAAAACCCACTCACTTTGATCTTGATAAATGTAAGGTAATCCTTCACATAAGCGGGTAATCCAATTCTCTTGATCTTTCTCAACCCATGAATTGATCCCGAAGAAAACCAAAACCGCTTCACCTTGAATTACCTGGTTGCGAATCGTCGCCATAGTCTCATCATAGCCCGGCCGCTTGAGTCCTGTGGACGGATCGATTGGATCCAACAAAGCATACGCTCCGCGACCGGCAATCAAACTGACCGCTTCGGGTTGATTGGAATAAATTACGGTATCCGCTGGCATCTCTTTGATCAGGTTCATCGCCGGAGAATCTTCCCATCCTTGCCATGCCCAACCGTAACCCACTTCGCCAAAGCGCGGGATAAACTGAATTAAATCCTGAGAAGAAGTTATCAACAGAAATCCATACACCGCCAATAAACCGATAACTGGAAAGATTTTTTTCTTCCTCAAGAATATCCCGATTAAAGTCAAAAGTGTCAACAACATCACCATCAAACAGGGAAATAAAATCCGTTCCTCAATATTCACCGACCAATCCAAGAATGTGATCGTAATAAAGATAACGGCAAGGTAGACAAACAGATAAAGGACAAAAGCCCAAATCATTCTCACTTCATTCGAAATATCTTTTTTTCGAACCGATAAAAGGAATGTCCCCGCTAAGAACAAGACACCGGCTATCCCGATCAAAATAATTCCCAATCGCATCCATGAAACAGGCGTCGTGACATTCTGATATCGCTCCGGATATATCCATCGCCAAAAAATCATGATCCCGGTATGAATCTCTTCTCCGGAAAGCGGATGGAAATAAGCCTCCCGGTTGGTAACATTCCCTGAGACAATCAGATTCCGAATCAGCCAGCTCATCATCAAAGGAACCGATCCGAGTAGAACCCATCCGATCGCTATCATTCGCCGAACGCGTGCGGGGGGAAGAAAGAGCAGAATTCCAACCGTCACCGCCAAAGACACTACTCCAACATAACGGGTCAGAAAAGCGGCTCCGCAAAAAACCCCACATAGCAACCACCGGATCGATGAATCGGTCTGAAAACCGAGCCATAGCAGATATAAAGCCATTAATGTGCAGAAGAAAAACAGCGGCTCCGACATCGCAAACACTTGAAAATACAGGAATGGCTTGGAGGCACAAAATAGAAGAGATCCGGCGAGTCCCAGCCATCCGTTTTTGGTCACAGCCCGTACCAATATTGCGATCATCGTTATATTTAATAAGTAGAAAATCAGGCTGAATGCCCAAGCGGCTTGAATTCCGCCGGCACCGAACAGGATCGGTACGGAAAGCAAAATGGAATATAAGGGGGGAAAATTAGTAATCGGTTTAATGGTCCCCCCGCCGCTCTCACGATAATATCCTTTTCCTTCGGCAATCGATCGAGCACCGTTAATATAATTGACGGAATCACTGACTAACCCGATACCGGAAGGCGTAGTCTTAATAAAAATGAATGCACCGAGTATTAATATGCATGCCAATAATAGAAAGAACAGGTTTCCGGAATAGGATTTTTCAGTCATTGGTTGATCTCGAACGGTGTAGCGGTCTCTTCTTTTGTGCAGGCATTGGCAACATGTTCTGCATAGGTTTCCGCAAAATTGTGAAATGGTGATCCGTCACAGCGCATTCTAAAATAATAATAATCGGTTTCGGGCGCATTTGCCACCGCTTCCAATACTTCAAAATTAAAATTACAGATCGGTGTGGGAGGAAATCCGTTATAAATGTAAGTATTATAGGGCGATTGAATCAATAAATCAGAGCTTGCTAATGGATTTTTCCACCAGGTTTTCTCAGTTTCATCCCAACCGATGGCATATTGAACGGTAGGGTCACTTTGAAAAGGCATTCCCAATCGATATCGATTCAAGAAAACCGAAGCGATCAGTCCATATTCTTCGCTTGACATGGCTTCCCGTGAGACTATGGATGCCAAGGTTACTCCTTCCGCAACGCTTAGTCCTTTCCGCTGAAGGCCTTCTGCGACCTCCCGAGTAAGCTTTTGATTAAAAGTATCCGTAAATCCTTTCAAAAAATTTTGAACGGAGATCGACCGAGCGACGATATAGCTCCCTGCCGGAATATATCCCTCTAAATCGGTTCCTCCCGCCGGATGAAGGTCGCCGGGATAATTTCTCGCAGCTTGCAAAAAATCTTCCGGAGAAATCGAAAGCCCCGAACTCGGCAATAAAGCAGCAATTTCCTCGAGACGCATTCCATTTAAAATCGAGAACTCAACCAGGCTGTTGCCCGTATCCGTCAACACTTTCCCAATCTCCGGAATATTCGACCCTGCCGGAATAATATAACGGCCGGGTTTCAGTTGTCGATCCGCTCCGCTATAAATCAGATATCGAAGAAACAAATCCTCATCGGATAAAACTTGTTTTTCTTTTAATTCGCGGGCGATTTCAGCCGGCGTTTCTCCCGATCGAACCGATAACAAGGTCTGATCGATTTTATCCGAAGCCGGTCCCGTCAACCGGCTTAATTCGGGTTCCAATCCGATTATCAGACGAAATTGTTGAAAGCGACTTAATGCCGGGGAAGCCGGACCGATCACGCTTTCCACTTTCTTTTTCACCCCATTGAAGTAAACCGCAAGAAACAGAACGCATATGACAATGACGGCGCCCAAAATTTTCTTCGATCTTCGGTTTTTCTGCTTTCCAAGACGTTCGAAATCCGTTAAGTCGCTTTGTATTCCCTCCGATTCTTGAATTTCGTCTGGTTCTTTTTTATTCATCCTGTTGATCTTCCTTTTTATATTGCTTTTGAAATGCGAGCCAGTCTAAATAATCCTGAAGGATATAAGCGGCTGCCCGGGCATCCTGATGTCCGCGACGCTTTGATTTGGGAACATTCATTGTGATATAAAGATCTTGCACCGCATTCGTGCTTCCGGATTCATCCCAGAGAATGACTTCTCCGCGAAAGTTTTGTCGAATGGCATCCGCCAAATTCTGCGCATGCCGAGCGGACGGACCGATTTCTCCATTCTGCCCCACTGCTTGGCCGATTAAAATCGTTTCGGCATCATTTTCCAGCGCAATCGAGACGATTTTTTGAACATCCTGATCCCTTCCGACATGACGAATCACACCGAGCGATCGAGCTGTGATTCCCAGTGGATCGCTGATCGCTAAACCGATATTTTTTTCACCCGGATCGACGCTTAGAATTCTTCCCATTGCTGATCCTCTATTAAGATATTTGAAGAAACAAAAGGCAATCGGGGAAGCCCTTTCGGCCATATTTTAATGGAAGGTTCCGATTCAAGGTTAATATGCTCCCTAATGGTTTTTTTTGCGTCCTGAATCGTTTTCCCGGAAATTAATTCTCTCAACTCACTGTAATCCACAACTTGCAACCCCGATTGACTTGCCCGCACTTCCAATTGATATTGATCTTCGTTTCCGGAATCCGTCTTTTCCGATACGGAAAATTGAATGGAATCATTGATCGGAATAAAAGCATTTTGCGGACCGGCTTCGAGGTTCATCCGTATCTGCTGAATAATAAGCTGACGACTGATTGTCCGTACTTCAACTTCTACTGTTTGCGTAAGCGTTAATGTTTTTCCGGCATATCCGATTAGCGGATCCGACTTTTCGGAAATTAAATTTCCGATTTTCAGTGTCTGCATCAGAGGAACCCGCAGATTTCCCGCTTTTTCTTGAACTTCTTCTTCCGGCATCGATAAAATTTCCCGGCGGATTTTTTCGACTGCCGCCTCATAATCCGCTTGGGTCGGTGTGATAAAAATTCCATCGCTTCCACCGCTTGTCGGTTGATCCTGCATGATCTGTATACATCGATCATAAGGAACCTCGATTGCGTGAATCGATTGAGCCGGTAAATTGAAAGAAGCACCCGGCTTGTCCGCTTCGATCGGTATTGTGGTTTCGGTTTTCGCCGGAAGAACAATATCGGTTAAATTATGAAACAGCCAAGGTTGATCAGTCGAAGCGGAAAAATGAGTCCCCGACGGAATCAATTGTCTTTGATCACAAACATTGGTTAATCTGAGGGTACCGGTTGACAATGTGCCTGCGGACTGAATCGTACCACTGGCAGGCACGGTAACCGTTTTTTCAACCGTAAAACGCATTAATTCCGAAGGAACCCCACCGTTCAGAGTCATCGCATCCAATGTATCACTGGTCCAAAGCGGAAGAATGATCTCTCTTTTCGTTTCCACCGGTCGGATTGAGATTACCGCGTGAGGGACAATCAGAAAAAACAGAAACACAACCGTAACCATCGCTACCAAAAATAGCGGTAATTCCGATGAAACGGGTACCTTTTTTTCTTTGAGCTGTTCCCTTTCCGATTTCAGTTTTGCGATTCTGATTGCACGGACGCTTTCCGACCGTTTCATCGGGAAACGATCTTTCCGATTTGTACCGGCCGACGGAATCGAATCAACTTCCGGATAAACCGGAATATTATGTTCCGCCGCTTTCCTCATAATTTGTTCATTGGAAGACACAAAGACCAACTTGACGTGATTTCGTTCCGCCCAGCCGCTGATTCGCCCGAAATCCAATGGGTCATCAAGTAATTTGCCCCGCCTCGGCCATAAAATCTGGATTTGCGTCAAGCCGTAAGTTGCCTGATACGTTTGGTTCAGTTTATCCAGAATAGAGTCGATATTATCAAATGGCTGTAACTGAATTTTTTCGGTCTTCATCATGAAAAATTATACCTGAGTCGAAGCTTTGCCGTTTTTCTATCCTTGATTCTTTTAAAATCAATATTCGAAATTCTTATCCGGTCAGGAAGAAAACGATTTAATGTTTCAATGAGACATTTTTAATCATGTTGCGATGACGAATCGAAAAAAACCAAGGTATCGGTTTCATTTTTGTTTCACCTCAACCGAATTTTTCTCAGTATAATCGTTGCTATATGATGGAAAATGAATTAAAACTAACACAAAAACCGGCGGAACGGGCTTTTTTAGTCGGAGCCGAGATTAAAAATCAGCCGGGTTTGTTATCGATTGCGGATTCATTGGAAGAATTGCGTTTGCTTTCCGAAACAGCTGGGTTGGAAGTTGTGGGGGAAACCAGCCAAAAATTGGATAAACCCAATCCCGCTACCTATATCGGCAGCGGGAAAGTGGAAGAAGTGCGCGCTTTGGCGGAAGAAACTTTAGCGGATGTGGTTATTTTTGATAATGAACTCAGCCCGCGAAACTTGAGAGACCTATCCAAAGCCTTGGGCGACTCGGTTCGGGTGATCGATCGTACGGCATTAATTTTGGATATATTTGCACAACATGCAAAAACCCGCGAAGGCGCTTTACAGGTGGAATTAGCCCAATATGAATACCGGCTGCCGCGCCTGACGCATGCCTGGGCACATTTGGAAAGGCAGGGAGCCGGCGCTTCAGGCAGAACCGGCAGCGTCGGCGGAGTTGGGCTGCGCGGCCCCGGTGAAACACAATTGGAAGTCGATAAGCGAGAAATTCGTAAGCGGATAGCGGTTTTGAAGAAGCAGATTGAAAAGATGTCCGATCACCGCAATCTGTATCGCAATCAGCGGAAACATTCACAAATTCCGATTGTATCAATTGTCGGTTACACAAATGCCGGGAAATCGACACTGCTGAATCTGATGTCGAATTCGGACATTTATACCGCTGATAAGCTCTTTGCGACACTCGATCCGACCACCCGACGTGTTAATCTTCCGGGCAACCATCTTTCTCTCTTTACCGATACGGTCGGCTTTATCCAAAAACTTCCGACACAATTGATAGCGGCTTTTCATTCCACATTGGAAGAAATCACCGAAGCGGATCTCTTACTTCATATAATCGACATCTCTCATCCGAATGCTCTGGCTCAATTTGAAAGTGTTCGGGAGACATTGAAAGAAATCGGTGCCGAGAATATTCCCATACTCAATGTATTTAACAAAGCAGACCTTTTGGAAGATGCGGAAGAAGCGAAAAACCTGCTCGCCGAAACTGATCCCAACGCTTATCTGATTTCCGCAAAGACCGGGCAAGGTATCGATGAATTAAAAACAGGTATTATGGAACAATTATTTGAAAAAATGGTTCCGATTCGTGTTCGTCTTCCGTTCAGGGAAGGGGCTTTGATCGCCTTATTTCATGAGGAAGGAATCGTTGAATCAGTCGAAAACGAAACCGGTGGGGTTGTGATCCAAGGGGCTGTTCCGGGGCGTTACCTAACCCGATTCCAAAAATTTTTGGTATAAGAAATTATTAAAAACAAAAACGGATTCTTTTCGGAATCCGTTGATTTTCATTACGAAAAAAATTATTCGCTCTTCGTTTCTTTTGTCATATTAATAACTTCACGACCGCGGTAGTATCCGCAACTCGGACATACGGTATGTGGTAAACGCATTTCACCGCAATTCGGACACTGGGTCAGATTATTGGTAGTCAAAAAATCATTTGCGCGGCGGCGATTTCTGCGCGCACTGGAAAGTTTTCGTTTTGGTAGCGGTGTCATTTTATAAACTCCTCATTTCTATCCACCATAAATATACCCGTTCAACAAGGCGAAGCTAATTATATTCAACCAGTACCACTTCGTCAACTGTGAATCTGCTCTCTGATGACAGAATTTTAAAATTGGAATCAGTAAAAGTAAACGTATATAGAATTGCATTCACATCTTTGAAGAGTTAAGCTTCAATTACCCGAACGAAATACATATTTGATTACAATGAACCGATAAACACCATTTTATTAATCACCATCCGTTGGGGACGGCGTCCTTGCAAAGCACACCGAGGAACGAGGTGCTGACGTCCCGCGCCGAGCAGGCGAGGCGATAATGTCCCGCAATTTATCACCATCCGTAGTGGACGGCGTCCTCGACGTCCCGCGCCGAGTATACGAGGCAATAATGTCCCACAATTTATCATTTCCGTAGGGGACGGCATCCTCGACGTCCCGCGCCGAGTATGCGAGGCGATAATGTCCGAGGATTTATCATTTCCGTAGGGGACGGCGTCCTCGACGTCCCGCGCCGAGTATACGAGGCAATAATGTCCCGCAATTTATCACCATCCGTAGGGGGCGGCGTCCTCGACGTCCCGCGCCGAGCAGGCGAGGTGATAATGTCCGAGGATTTATTTCATTATCCATATGGGACATTATCCCCTATACATTTTCCTATCCTTTTGGCAAACAGGACGTCTACATTTCGAAACTTCGATGTGTTTTATATGAATAAAAATAAACGGTGGCAATATGATTGAACACTTCGTGTTCAACGGGATGTCGGGGACGCCATCCCCTACGGTTTCTTTTTTTATGGATGGTGATTTCAATAATTTATTATCCTATCCTTTTGGCAAACGGGATGTCTGCGCCTCGTATCCTCGGCGTGCTTCGCAAGGACGCCATCCCCTACGGTTTTTATTTTTATATGAGGTGATTTCAATAGTTTATTATTTCATACATTGGTAAACGGGATGTCTGGACTTCGTGACTTCGATGTGTTTCACATGAATAAAAATAAACGGTGGCAATATGATTGAACACTTCGTGTTCAACGGGATGTCGGCGCCTCGTATTCTCGGCGTGCTTCGCAAGGACGCCATCCCCTACGGTTTCCATTTTTATGGATGGTGATTTCAATAATTTATTATCCTATCCTTTTGGCAAATGGGATACCTGCGCCTCGTAACCTCGGCGTGCTTCGCAAGGACGCCATCCCCTACAGTTTTTATGACCGGCAAATCTGTACCACAGATATGCCGGTCATAAACTGCCTTGTCAACAGAACCTTTTTCTCAAGATTAAGATTTATCGGAACTATGCCGAGGTTTGTTCTTTATGATAAAATTTGAGCAATGGAAATTAGAATTGGTGTTTCGAAAACGGCAAGATGCAGCTCCGATGACAGTGCGGATACGATCGATATTATCGAACGACCGGCCGGCGGAGGATATTCCGTCGTGCTTAGTGACGGAAGCGTAAACGGACAGGACTCCAAAGTCGTCTCGTTCATGACCGCCAACAAAATATCTGCCTTAATTTCCGAAGGTGTTCGCGACAGCACTGCAATCCGTGCCACTTCCGATCAACTTTACACGACATATAACGGATCGGCACAGGCACTTTTATACGTTATCTCCGTAGATCTGGTGACGGATACAATCGTTATCAGCCGAAATAACCCTTATCCGATCTATTGCTATCAACGGGGCAAATTTATTGATTGGAGCAATGACAGTCAGCCGATCGGAAGTTCGAAACATATCCAGCCTTCCATTTCCGAAATCGCAATCGAAGCCGGTACGATTATCGTCATGGTTACCGACGGAGTATTCAAAGCGGGACAGGAATATGGGACCGAAATAGATATCCCGATGCTGGTTCAATCAATGATCGATGATGATAATGCGACCAGTGCTCAGGAAATTTCGGATTTTATTCTCAATCAAGCCCTTCTTTTGGATGAAGCGAAACCAAAAAATGATATGTGCGTAATGGTCATGCGAATTCTCGATGAAAACAGCGGTTGTATCCGAAAATTTACATACCTTCTTCCGATCGACGATCCCTTACAATAGATTTTCAACCGAAATCCGGTCTTCCAATCGGGCTATCTCTTTCTCTCCTTAACTTATATCATTCGGTATTCTGACAAAAAGCCCTCCAACATTCAGCGTGGTATTTTCCGGCGTTTATAGATTAATACGTTATAATTAGGCTTTGGATTTTCGCCAAAACAGCAAGTGCACCATTGAGGAGGCAGACAGCAGTATGAAAAAACCCATTGTAATTAAGTTAGTTGTCGTAATCGTCATTTTCCTTTGTGCTCTATATATTGACTTACCTCATCAAAACGGACTGAGAATCGGAAATTTTACGCGTTCGGGTGATTTATATTTAGGGTTGGATCTCCAAGGGGGTATGCAGGTCCTTTTGGAAGCTGACGTCGAACCGGGAACGACAGTTACCGCGGAACAGATGTCCACAGCCCGAAAAATTCTTGAGAATCGAAGTAATGGTCTCGGAGTGTCCGATATCGTCTTTCAAACAGCCGGTGAAAACCGAATTCTCGCTGAATTCCCCGGTATGACCAATGCGGATGAAGTTCTCGCTACCTTAAAAGGTACCGGTTTGTTGGAATTTGTCGATACAGGTGATCAGTACTTTCCGGAAGGAGAGGCAATCAAGACAGATTTACAACACTCGACTTCGTCAGAGACGAATGCTGTAAATCCCACCAGTTCGGCTTCATCAGACACAAATGTTGTAAATTCTTCCAGCTCGAGTTCAACAGAATCAGCCGGAACCGCGGTTACCGCTTTACAATCATCCGCTACGGAATCGATCACGAAAAGTGTCGAAACTACCGCTCAGCCATCTGCCGAATCCTCATTGGGTAATGCGGAAGGAACAACTCAGCCGACTGCGCAAACCTCAGAGAACGTTGAGGCTACTCCACAACCGACCGCTGCAACTACCGAACAACCTGCCGGAGAAGAAAAAATTTACCATACTGTTCTGACCGGCTCCGCTTTAAAAAATGTAACCGTCCAGATGTATAACAACCAACCGGTAATCTCTTTCGAGCTGAAAAGCGAAGATGCCAAGACGTTTGCGGATTTCACCTCTCAAAATGTCAATAAATTCCTGACGATCGTATTGGATGGAAAAGTTATTTCCAGCCCGCGCATCAATGAACCGATTACAGACGGGAAAGGTGTAATTTCAGGGAACTTTACCATTGATTCCGCCAATGCACTTGCCATTCAATTGAAATACGGCGCTCTGCCGGTTCCTTTGAAAGTCGTCGAATATAAATTGATCGGTGCGACGCTGGGCGAAGACAGCTTGCAAAAAAGCTTGGTAGCCGGACTGATCGGCTTATCGATTGCCGTTTTATTTATGCTGATTTACTATCGATTGCCGGGTTTGATCGCGGTATTAGAAATTATCTTCTACGGTGCCGTGACCTTGGCGATTTATAAACTGATCCCCGTCTCTCTCTCCTTATCCGGAATTGCCGGTTTCTTGCTGACGACCGGCGGTGCGTTTGATGCGAATATCCTTATGTTCGAACGATTGAAGGAAGAGTTGCGAAACGGAAAAACCATTTCGCAAGCGGTCGGCTTGAGTTGGCCGCGAGCTTGGTCATCGATTCGTGATTCAAACATTGCAACTTTAATTACGGCAATTATCCTTTTCTACTTCGGATCTTCTTTCGGAGCTTCTGTAGTCAAAGGGTTCGCTGTTTCTCTTATTATCGGTGTTCTGATCAGTATGTTCTCCGCTAATTTTGTGACAGATACGCTCTTGCACGTCTTTACAAAATCAATCGCCGACGTACCTGAAAACAAGTCTAAATGGTTTGGGATCTAAGGAGGGAAAATCATGAAAATTGATATTCTGTCAAAGCGGTATTGGTATTTTATATTTTCTTTAATTCTAATTGTTCCCGGACTTGTCCTTTTAGCCATCAAGGGTATGCCGTATGGGATTGATTTCACCGGCGGAACAATGATGGAATTACAGTTTTCGCAGGGGAACCGGCCGGAACGGGAAGCTTTCGAAAACGAAATTATCAATTACGGAATTGATGCGACCGTCGTCTTATCCGGCGAAAATAATGTGATTATTCGAGCACCTTATCTTGAAGATAGTGAAATCGAAAAACTCATCGATTATGTCGCGAAACAATACGGTGAATCCCCGGCGACATTGCGTTACAGCATCAGCAGTGTCGGACCTTCCATCGGCAGTGAGGTGGCAAATCGTGCAGCGCTGGCTGTTCTGGCGGCGGCATTGGGCGTTATCCTTTATATTTGGTTCGCTTTTCGTTCGATTCCGAACAGTTTCCGTTATGGCGTTTGCGCAGTTATAGCGATGATTCACGACTCATTAATTGTGATCAGCCTCTCCTGCTTGGGTCAATTTTGGGGTTGGCAGTTCGATTCCTTAACTCTGACAGCTTTATTGACGGTGATCGGTTTCTCAGTCCAAGATAAAATCGTGGTCTTTGACCGGATTCGAGAAAATTCCCGCATCTATCGAAAATTGGATTTTGAAACGTTGGTTAACCATTCCATCGTTCAAACCTTGGAACGTTCCATTAACACCCAACTGATGACCTCTGAATTTATGCTCCTTGCTATGGCACTCTTGGGAGGTTCTTCGCTGCGAGATTTCTCCATCATCTTATTGGTCGGCTTGTTGATGGGTACCTACTCTTCCATTTTCATTGCCGCACCGTTGCTCGTCGTTTGGCAAAACAAAGAATGGAAAAACTGGTTTGGGCACGGCAATAAAAAAGCCGTGAGCGAAGGATAAATTTTTTTCGATCGGAAACAATAAAAAAAGTCTCGACAAATCGAGGCTTTTTTTATTGTTTGAATTAACAGGTCGCGGCCAGAATCCGTCACGGATGCTCATAAACAAGACCAAGTTTTATAACTGCTTTCATCTCATCTTGCAGATAAAAAGCGTTCCAAAGATTTCATGACTGAATTTTCGTCTTTTATTCGATTTCTAATAAATTTCATATTCATGACTTTTATAATTCTGATAACAGATTGAATAGAAATCCTTATGGATCTATCAAATAACAAGCGACAGGGGTAACTTATGGCAAATAAACAGATTCCTTTTAAAGCAGAAACGAAACAACTTCTTGATATTTTGATCAATTCACTTTATTCCGACAGAGATGTTTTCCTGCGCGAATTGATCTCCAATGCATCGGACGCTCTGACGCGTATGAATTTCGAAATGCTTACCAATTCAAATGTTGTTGATGCGGACGCAAAGCCGGCCATCCGAATTTATCCGGATAAAGAAGCCAATACCTTGAAAATCGTTGATAACGGTATCGGGATGAATGAAACGGAAGTAAAAGAAAATCTCGGCACCATAGCGAAATCCGGCGCGCGTGATTTTTTGGAAGTTGCCAAAGATCAACCGGCCGGGATGGTTAATGATTTGATCGGTCAATTCGGCGTCGGATTTTATGCCGCATTTATGGTAGCGGAATGGATCGAAGTGGATACCCGTTCGTATCGACCCGAGGATAAAGCGGTTAAATGGCGCTCAAACGGGACAGGTACTTTCACAATTTCCGATTCCGATAAACAGTCCAGAGGTACCGAAGTCTTGATCAAACTAAAAGAAGACGCAAAGGAATATACGGATGAATATAAACTTCGCGAAGTGATCCGCAAACATAGCAACTATATTCCGTTCCCCATCTATATCGGAGATTCGGAAGAACAAGTTAACTCCGAAACCGTCCTTTGGCGAAAAAATCCATCGGAATTAAAAGATGAAGATTATGAAAAGTTCTATCAAAACTTTACCATGGATTTTGAAAAGCCGCTGGCTAAACTTCATCTTTCGATTGATGCACCTTTTCAAATGTATGCCCTCCTCTTCATACCGGCAAAGCCGGAGCGAGCGATTTTTTCCTTACGAAAAGAAGACGGCCTTCAGCTTTATGCCCGGAAGGTTTTAATCCAAGATTACTGTACAGATTTATTGCCTCGCTATTATCGATTTGTTGAAGGCGTTGTCGATTCAGAAGATATTCCATTAAACGTCACTCGCGAGACCATGCAAGCGAACCGAGTCATTATAACTCTCAGAAAGATTCTCGCGGGAAAAGTTACAGACATGCTGAAAAAACTGGGGGCAGATCAACCGGAAACTTACACAACATTTTGGAAACGGTACGGGCCCTTTATCTGTGAAGGAATTGTTACCGAACCGGAGTCGAAAGAAAGTCTCATCCCATTGTTGCGTTACCGCACCTTGAACCATAACGACGAATATCGCTCTCTTGCAGACTATGTGTCGGAAATGAAGCCGGGGCAGGATAAAATCTACTATATTCTCGGTGAAGATATCGAAACGGCAAGGAACAGCCCTCATATTGAAATGCTCAAAAAAGATGGCTTGGATGTACTTTTAATGGTGGATCCCTTTGATCCGTTTGTTGTTACTGAGTTGGAAAAATATCAGGACTTTCCGCTGGTAAATGCCGCCACAGAGAAAGCGGAGGCGAAAAAAGATGACAAAGACCAAGAAGAAAAAACATCGGAAGAACCTAAGGAACCTTCCGCCGGCGAATATGCGGATTTAATCAAGATGTTCAAGGAGGAGCTCGGCGAGAAAGTCTCAGATGTGCGAGTTACCGGCAGACTTGTGGAGTCCCCGGCTCGGATGGTCAACGCCGAGGGTGCACTTTCTCCGGAAATGCAAAAAATGTATAACCTGATGCAGCAGGATTTCCAAAAACCGAAAAAAATACTTGAAATTAATCCGAAACATCCTTTGATAGCCAAGTTGGAGAAATTGGAAGATAAACAACTCGCTAATCAAATTATTGACCAAATTTATGACGGAGCGATGTTGATGGACGGTGAAAAAACAGATCAATATCAAATGTTAAACAGGATTCAGAACATTTTGATAAATTTATTGAATAAATAGAATCGATTGATAAAAAAGGAGAAAGAATTTTCTCCTTTTTTGTTTTTAATCTTATAAATGTGATAAAATAATTCAGAAAATCTGAAATTATGGCGAATTTTCATAATAATCTAATTTTTTTAAATTCAAGCGAGGTAAAAAGTGAATAAAGAAGTGTTGGACGGCCTCTTCAGACCAAAAAGTGTTGCTGTCATAGGGGCTTCCGGAACTCCCGGAAAAATTGGATATTCCGTTGTCGAAGCCTTAATTAATGGTAAGTATGAAGGCAAGATTTATCCGATCAATCTGAAATTGACTGAAATTCTCGGACGGAAAGCATATCCGACAATCGGCGATGTTCCGGAAGAAGTTGATCTTGCTGTTATCACCATTCCGGCCAAATTTGTTTTGGGAGCGGTTGAAGAATGCGGTAAAAAAGGTGTAAAAGGGATCAGTATCATCACTTCAGGTTTCAGTGAAATCGGCGATCATGAGACGGAAAATGCCATCGTAGAAACTGCCCGTCGATATGGAATGCGAATTTTGGGTCCGAATATTATCGGCTATATTTCTAATTCGGATAAACTGAACGCTTCTTTTGCTCCGATGTTACCACTGCCGGGGAACGCTTCATTAATTTCCCAATCGGGAGCGCTTTTAATTGCTTTGGAAGCCGGGACATATTTACGGGGAGTCGGCTTTGATAAATTATTCTCCCTCGGAAATATGGCGGATATTGATTTCGCGGATGTGATCGAATGGTTGAATGAGGATGAAAACACGAAATGCATTTCTCTCTATATCGAGGGATTAAAAGACGGCCGTCGATTCATGGAAAAATGCAAAGAATCCACAAAACCGATCATCGTTTTAAAATCCGGCGTTTCCGCACATGGTGCCGCAGCCGCAGCCTCTCATACGGGGTCGCTTGCCGGCGCCGCAAAAGTCTACAGTGCGGCATTTGAACAATCGGGCATTATTCAGGCTGCCAATTTGGATAATCTGTTTGACCTCACAGAAGCTTTTGAATTGCAACCCCCCATGCTCGGTGATCACCTGTTAGTTATCACCAACGGCGGCGGTGTGGGCGTTTTAGCTACCGATTCCGCTGAAAAATATGGTATTCCGCTTGAATTTTGTCCGCCAGATCTTCAGGAAGAAATGAAACATTATATGCCCGAATTCGGATCAGCCAAGAATCCGGTCGATATTACGGGCGGAGCCGGTTTGGAAGGCTACCAGAAGAGCATTTCTTTCGGTTTAAGACAGGATTGGGTCGACGGACTCGTTGTCCTGTATTGCGAAACAGCCGTAACCAATCCGATGGAAATCGCCCAGGGAATTTACGGTGCGATTATGGAAGCCGGCGAAATCTTAAAGACCAAACCAGTCACCGTTTCTATAATCGGCGGAGAACGCAGTGCCGAAGCGATTCGATGGCTGATCGATCACGGTATTCCATCCTATGATGACCCGGACCGGGCAGTGAATGCCATCAGCGCTCTGAGACAGTATGCGAGATTGCAGGAATCCAAGAACCATGCCGGTGAAGAAAAACCGTATAAAGCCGATCGGAATGCCGCGCTTGAAATTATTAATACCGCACGTGCGGACGGACGGGAAGCGTTAACAGAAGTTGAAGCTAAACAGGTATTTCAGGCTTACGGCTTAAACGTAGCTGCTACCCAACTGGCGAAATCCGAAGAAGAAGCGGTTAAGCTCGCGAATAAAATCGGTTATCCGGTTGTGATGAAAATCGTTTCCCCGGATATTCTTCATAAATCCGATGCCGGCGGTGTCAAGGTAAATATCAAAGACGATCATGCGGTCCGAGATGCCTATAACACGATTATGAAAAATGCAAAAGCCTATAAAGCCGATGCAGCTATTTACGGAATCGCCATTCAGGAAATGGCACCTCTCGGTACCGAGGTTATTCTCGGCTCAATCAATGATAGCGCTTTCGGCCCAACGGTCATGTTTGGACTGGGAGGAATTTTCGTTGAAGTCTTACAAGATGTCACTTTTGCCGTCACTCCTGTATCGAAGAAGCGGGGATTGAAAATGCAATCGGATATCAAAGGCGCAAAAATCCTTTCCGGTGCTCGCGGAGAAGCGCCGCGGGATAAAGACGCAATGGCTGAGACGATAGCCATGTACTCAAATATGATTCTGGATTTGAAAGATGAAATCAAAGAATCCGATGCGAATCCGGTAATGGTATATGAAGCAGGAAAAGGGCTCAAAATCGTTGATGCCCGGATTATCCTCAAGAAAAAATAAGAGTTCCGGCTTTTCCGAATTCTCTTTGACAACTTTCAAAACAACAACGGTTGTCAGGTAAAAAAATTAATAAAAGAAGCGAGTGCCCCAAAAACGCTCGCTTTTTTTATCTCTTTTCTGTTTCGAAAATTTCTTCTCAACTTGAAATTGTTTTTCTGTGCCTTGAGGTATTAAAAATTCCTCATTAAATTCATCATTGACAAAATAATAATAATGTCGCTATAATATCAAGCAAGACATATAGTCATTATATGAGTTAATAATTTTATAGGATTAGTCCCCAAAAGGAGGAAGAAATGAGATTCAAAAAGATTTTAAGTTTTGCTTTTATTTTGTTAATTATCTTGATTGCTTTTACAGCATGTTCGAAACAGACACCGGTTCCTACGGCAACAAGTATCCCGGTTGAGTCTCCTACTGTCACCGCCGTCGCAGATCAAACTTCCGAAAAAGATGAAAAAAGCTCGGGAACGACAAAGAAAGTAGCGCTATTGTTAACGGGAACAATCAATGATGCGGGATGGAGCGAATCATCATACAAAGGATTGATGAAAGCGAAAGAAAAATATGGAATCGAAACTGCTTATACAGAAAATCTTGCGTTGGTCGATATGGAATCGACCGCACGAGATTACGCCGCACAAGGATACGATATCATTATTTTTTCGTCGGCAGACTTCTATCAAGCAGCAATCAGTGTCGCACCGGATTACCCGAATATCCGATTTGTCATTGTAAATGGCGAAGGAGCCCAGGAACCGAATCTTGCTAATTTCAGACCCAATACACCCGAATGCGGATTTATAGCGGGTTCGTTTGCCGGTTTGATAACAAAAACCAACAAAGTCGGCATGATCGGCGGCAAAATGCTTCCTCCGGTTGTGGATGCGGCAAATGGTTTTACAGCAGGCGCTAAATATGCAAATCCGAACGCCGAAGTGGTCACTTCATATATCGACAGTTGGACTGACATAGCAAAAGGAAGTGAAGCCACTTTAGCCATGATCGAAAGCGGAGTCGACGTAGTTGTTTCCAATACCGGTCAAGCCGCGTTGGGAACAATTGATGCGGCAAAGAAAAAAGGAATTTATGCAATCGGCTATATCGAAGACCAACATGATATCGCTCCCGGAACGGTTCCTTTTTCGGCAATCCAAGACATCGGTGATCTTGTATATGCAAGCGTTACTTCAGCTCTCTCTGATGATTTCAAACCCGAAACTGTTTTGGTAGGCGCAAAAGATAACGTAATTCGCCTTTCGGATTTTTATACGATGGGAGATCAACCGGTTCCGGACGAAGTAATTGCTAAGATGAAAGAAATCTATCAGGGAATTGTAGACGGCTCGCTTAAGGAACAAGGTATATTACCAAAATCCGGTTTCGAGAAATAAATTCTGTTTATGTTCAAAGCCGTTGGAGAACTCAATCTCCGACGGTTTTTTATTCAACGAATGATAATGGGTCTGCTTATGGAAAATGAAGAAACGACTTCTGCAAATCAACCCCTTGTTGAAATGCGCGCTATCACGAAGACTTTCCAAAATGTTATCGCCAACAATTGTGTGGATTTGTCTGTAAATAGAGGGGAAATACATGCGCTTCTCGGCGAAAACGGAGCCGGTAAATCTACCTTAATGAATGTTCTGTATGGATTATATGCACCCGACAGCGGCGAAATTTATTTGAACGGGGAAAAAATCATCATGAAATCCCCAGCGGATGCTATCGCAAAAGGGATCGGAATGATCCATCAAGAATTCATGTTGATTCCGACATTATCCGTTATTGAAAACATTATTCTTTGTATGAAATCCGATAACGCTCTCAAATTGGATCTGCAAAAGGCCGCTAAGCGTTTAGTCGATTTATCTTCACGGTTCGGATTAGATATTGACCCGTGGGCAAAAGTTTCGCAACTATCTGTCGGAGAACAGCAACGTGTTGAAATTCTTAAAGCCTTATATCGCGGAACGAATATTCTGATTATGGACGAACCAACTGCGGTTTTAACGCCTAAAGAAGTGGATGATCTTTTTAATGTTCTCAAGGAAATCGTTAAAGAAGGAAATTCGGTTATTTTTATTTCCCATAAACTCGGGGAAGTTCTAAATATCTCTGATCGGATAACGGTTTTGAGAAACGGTAAAAAAATTACAACCGTAAGCAGTAAAGATGTTTCCCGGGAACAGCTCGCAAAAATGATGGTTGGTAGGGAAGTTTTTCTTCAATATGACCGACCGGCTGTCTCCGTCGGTAAACTGGTCCTGAAAATGTCTGATGTTTGCTGTAACAATGACAGAGGGTTAGTCGCTTTGTCGAATATCTCATTGGAAGTTCGAGAAGGGGAAATCGTCGGTATCGCCGGAGTGGACGGGAACGGACAAATGGAATTGGCAGAAGTAATCCATGGATTAAGAAAAGTGACTTCCGGAAGAATTGAGATCAACTCTGTAGATACAACAAATTGTTCTTCGAAATTTGCGATCGAAGTCGGCTTATCGCATATTCCGGAAAACCGCCAAATCAGAGGATTGGTGCTTGATTTTAGTGTAGCGGAAAATATCGCTTTGATAAATTGCGAAAAACCGCCTTTTACAAAGAACGGAATTTATTTTGATCCTCAAAACGCTGTAAGGGTTGCCGAAAAATTAAAGAATCAATACGAAATCAAATGCAGCAATGTTAATAGTCCGGTAAAACAATTATCCGGTGGAAATCAACAAAAAGTGGTCTTAGCAAGAGAAATATACAGACAGCCTAAACTGCTTATTGCGGCACAACCGACCAGAGGATTAGATATCGGTGCTACCGAATATGTACAAAAATTATTGATTGAAAAAAGATCGGAGAACATGGGTATTTTGCTCATTTCCTCTGATTTGGATGAGATCCTTGCAATTTCAGATAGGATCTTAGTGATTTACGAGGGAAAAATCATGGGGGAAGCAATTCCCGGGAAAACCTCTGTTGTTGACATCGGCCTGTTAATGGCAGGTTCAAAAGTAAGTGAAGAGAGCCGGGGAAAAGAATGATGAAACCATTGATTAATAAAAAAAATGTAACAAAACACAGTCATAATAAAGGAAGAATCCAAGCAATCAGTTCATTCTTGGCAATATTGATGGCGCTTTTGTTGAGCGGTCTAACCATTTCGATTACGGGAGTAAATCCGTTCGCAGCGATTAGAGTCTTGTTCAGCGGAGCATTTGGCAGTTCATATGCATTTTCCGAAACACTGTTGAGAACGACACCAATTCTGATAGCAAGCATCGGATTAGCAATCTCATTTCGATGTAATTTAACTTCCGTGGGCGCCGAAGGACAGATGATAATCGGTGCGATTGCCGCAACATTTACAGGTCTAAAAATATCTCTGGCGTCACCTGTTCTGGAAATTCTTGTTTGTATCATTGCGGGATTTTTAGGTGGAGCTTTATTCGGGGCGATCCCAGGGTATCTAAAAGCGAAATTAGGTACATCCGAGATTATCGTTACTATAATGCTTAATTATATTGCGATCGATCTATTAAGTTATTTGCTGGATGGCCCGATGCGAGAAGGAGGAAGTTTCTATCCCCAAAGTGCGTTATTGGATCAATCTGTATGGCTTCCAAAAATAATTGCGGGGACAAGACTTCACGCCGGTTTTATTATTGCAATAGTTTTCGATATTATCTACTTTTTCTTGATGTTTCGTACTCCACTCGGTTTTAAAATACGTGCGGTTGGTTTCAATTCTAAAGCGGCAGAATATGCGGGAGTTAATGTAGGAAGGAGTATATTAACCGCCATGATGCTTTCAGGGGGTCTTGCGGGAATCGCAGGTGCGATAGAAATATTCGGGGTCCATCATCGATTGCTGAATGGTTTTACTGCCGGTGTCGGATTTGATGCATTGGCAGTAGCTCTCTTAGGAAAATTAAACCCCGTTGGTGTTTTCCTTGCCTCGCTCTTTTTTGCTGCGCTAAAAGTTGGGTCCAATACAATGCAACATGTGATGCAGGTACCGACTTCGATCGTTTATGTCATACAAGGTCTTTTAATACTGTTTGTTTTCACCGATACCTTAATCAAAGATAAACTGCTTTATTTCGAAAAAAGATTAAAAACAAAACAATCCGGGGAGTAATCAAATCATGGAATCAAATTATGGAATTACCGTTCAAGGTCTTTTAGCTGCCGCAGTTCGAATGGCTACGCCTTTGCTTTTAGCCGGATTGGGAGGTTTGTTTTCAGCAAAATCCGGTATTGTGAGTATGTTCCTTGAAGGATTTATGCTGGTTGGAGCGTTTATGGGATTCTTAGGCTCCGTTTTGACAGGAAGCGCTTACCTCGGAATTTTATTCGCAATTGCCGGAGGAATGCTGATGGGTTTGATAATGGCTGTCTTGGCTGTTTCCGGCAGAGCCAATCAAACGATTCTCGGAGTGGGAATTAACATTTTCGCTTTGGGCATCACCAGTTATTTCCAATCGGTCTTATTCGGGTCCAAACGCCCAACAAACGTTTCGGTTTTTTATGATATTCCGATTCCTGGTTTGTCAAAAATCCCCTACATCGGTGCGATTTTCAATAACTCTTTATTTGTTTACGCAGCCTTTTTGCTCGTTCCGGTTGTTTGGTATGTTTTATATCGTACCCCGGCAGGTCTCGCAATCAGAGCTGTAGGCGAAAATCCCGATTCGGTCGCCACCCTGGGCGGAAATGTAATAAAAATCCGATATTGCTGTCTTTTAATCGCAGGAGCCCTTGCCGGGTTAGGCGGTGCCTCATTGACAATCGGGCAGACAGGTCAATTTATGGAAAATATTTCATCAGGAAGAGGTTATATTGCTTTGGCAGCTATGATCTTCGGCAGATTTTCTCCCATCGGAGTGTTAATCGGTTCACTTTTATTCGGTTTTGCCGACGGTTTGCAATTAAGAATGCAAACTGCCGGGACAGCTATTCCTTATCAATTGCTTTCTATGATGCCTTATGTCGTAACGATCTTAGCACTTGTGGTATTTGTCAAGAAATCGATGGCACCAGCGGCAATGGGACGTCCTTATACCAAACAAAAATAATGTTGATTGTTATTTTGAATAAAATATTTATCTTTTTTCTTTTATCGTGATGTCAAAGTAAGATCGGATTCGAATAAACAAAACCCGTATTGCGGTAACCCGGAAGGAAAAATTTATGAAGTGTGATTTATATATCAAAGATTGTATGTTGCTGACAAAAGATTACGAGATCATAGATCATCAATCCATCGTTATTAATAATTCATTCATTATCGAAATGGGACCCACATCCGCATTGGATACAAAATACGAGCCGCAACAAACCATAACAGCGACTGATAAATTAGCAATGCCCGGATTTATTGACGGTCATACACATACTTCCCAGCAATTACTAAGAGGTCGAATTTCTGATGAATATCCGGTAATTTATCGCAGATTTAATATTCCATATGAAAGTAAGCTGACCGAAGATGATATTGAATTATGTACGGAATTGAGTTGTTTGGAAATGATTAAATCCGGCATTACTGCGTTTGCGGATGCGGGAAGCATGCATATTCCCGCAATGATCAACGTTATCGATCGATCGGGGTTACGAGCTTCCATTACGCCTGCCATTTCTGATAACGATCCAACACTGCCGCCCAATATGTCTGATACAAAAGAAAATGCATTGAAAAAAAGCGAAAACTTGTTTTTGGAATATAACAGAAAGTGTGATGGCAGAATTCATATTTGGTTCCAGTTTCGATCGATCACAACTTGTACAAGTGAATTAATTCGAGAATTAGCTAAATTAGCGGCATATTATCATACAGGATTACATACCCATATCAGTGAATATCCCGAATCGATTCTACAATCTTTAAACAGTTACGGAATGCGGGAAATCAAATATCTGGAAAGTCTCGATGCGCTTAGTCCGAATTTATTGGCTGCACATTGCATCTTATTATCCGAGGAAGATATTCATATATTGAAAAACCATGATGTCAAGATTGTCCATTGTCCGAGAAGTAATTTGGGGAAAGGTATAACGAAAACTCCGCAATTATTAGGCGAAGGGTTATCAGTTGGGCTCGGGACGGACGGTACAGCACATTCCGGTTTGAATATGTTTAAAGAAATGACGGCCTTTAAACATTCACAAATCGCTGCTTGGGGTGTGCCATACTCCGATTATGATGTGATGGATTCCAAAACACTTCTTAATATGGCGACTTTAGGAAGTGCAAAAGCGATGCGAATTGATGATATTACCGGAACTCTTGAGATAAACAAGAAGGCTGATTTAATATTGATCGATATGGACCAGCCTCATTTAATGCCGACACATAGTCTGTTGAACACCTTAGTGGAAGCGGGCGAAACAGCCGATATTAAAGATGTAATTGTTAACGGAAAGATTCTGATGCAAAACCGTGAAGTCAAAGTCTTGGATGAAGAACATATTCTGTCCAAAGGGAAACAACGTCTGCCAAAAATCGCAAATGAAAACGGGTGGAATTAATAAAAATCGGAAAAAATGCACATAGTAATCGTGAAATTGAAAAATAAAATGCATCGGGATAAAAATAAAAAAAATAATTTTTTTTATATTCTCGGTGGAATCGGTATTATCTTTATGATTTGGTTATTTTATGATTCCTTCTATAAAGAAGAAATTTGGTATCAAAATTATTCACCGATGCCCAAATATCCGTTCTTAACTATTCTAACCGCCATTTCTCCTCCGATCATTTTATTCGGAATGATGATTTTAACAAAGATCCGCACAAGTTATGCTTCCCTGATCAGTCTTTTATCAGCATTCTTAATATCCGTATTAATTTGGGAAATGCCCCCTCAAACAGCAATCAGCAGTGTGTTTTATGGGGCAGCAAATGCGATATTCCCTATTTTATGGACATTATTAAATGCAATGTGGATTCTGAATATGCTACTTAAGAGCGGATGCTTTGAAACATTGAAAGAATCACTCAAAAATACAAGTGATGACCGACGGATGCAAACGATATTAGTGGGATTTGGTTTGACTGCATTACTTGAAAGTATGGCTGCATTCGGCGCACCGATAGCCGTTATTACACCCATGCTGATCGGCTTAGGATTTTCACCTTATTTATCCGCAACAATCGCGCTCATAGCGGATTCTGCTCCGAGCGCATGGGGAACTCAAAGCCTTCCGATCCTTATGTTAAGTTCGGTTACGAATATTAATATTGAAACTCTCGGAAAAATCGTCAGTCATCAAGCGCCATTAATTTCAGCATTATTACCAGCCGCTCTTGTTTTCATTATGTCAGGATGGAAAGGGCTGCTCGGTATATTCCCGATACCATTCATTATCGGAGCTACTTACTGGGCTGTCGCGATATTATCAGCCCGATACCTTTCTGTGTCTGCCGTCGGGGTTCTTTCAGCGGTTTCGGTAATTATTGTTACGCTGATAATCAATAAGATTTGGAAGCCGAAACGAAGTTGGATATTCCCCACAGAAAAAGAATCTTTATCAAAAAAGAGCGCTTCAAATAATAAAGCCTCAATTTTATATACCGACACAATACGTTCTTGGTCGCCTTATATTTTTCTTATCCTGATTATTGGAATAACAAATATCGGCGGTATAAAGAATTTTCTTAACTCTTTTGGATTTGTAGAATTTCCGTGGCCGTTTTTAGACAATCACGTAATGAAAATACCACCCGTAGTTCCCGTTCCTACAGTTTATCCGGCAATTTATAAACAGAATCTTTTCAACAATGGCGGAACATTAATGTTCATCTCCGGAATTTTGAGCACATTCACTTTGAAACTGTCTCCCCGGCAAGCCTTTCATTGTTTTATAAAAACATGGAAAGATATTTTGGAATCTGGGGTTACCATGATTTGTATTCTCGGGATAGCCTATTTGATGAACTATTCTTCGATGACTTATTCGATCGGTCTTATACTTACTTCAGTAGGAAAAACAATATTTCCGGCAATCTCAGTTCTTTTAGGGGTTCTCGGTTGTATTTTGACCGGGAGCGTAGCCGGATCGAACGCTTTATTCGGAAATCTTACGGTTGTCGTTGCTCAGCAACTGGGATTAAATCCTTCCTTTATCGCGGCGTCTCTCTGCTCAGGCGGCACTTTGGGAAAGACTCTCACGCCACAAAACCTTATTATCGCCGGAGCTGCAATTGGAGAAAAAAACAGCGGAGTCGAGAAGAAACTTATTTATCGGGTTTCTGTGACAACCGCTTTTTTTATAATTTTGCTGACAGCTTTGGTGTTAATCCAATATGGACAGTCTTTCAGTTAATTCCTATCTGAAACCGATGCATTCAACAGGAATAATTTGTTATATATACGCAGTTCGAGTCGAAATCTTCAATTTCTTTCGGAACAAATCATTGCGGTGATGAGACATTCAAAGCCCAATTTTGAAGAGTTCTTACCCGATATAGATTGGGGTAAAAATAGCTCATACTGTAAATAACCGGGATGTCAAAAGTGTCGTAGAAAACTTGTTTGCAGGCAATAATCGGAGTATCGGGTTCCAACGAAAATATTTGAGCAACCTCAGGAGATAGACCCATTGGTACATATTCATTCAAAGAATGAGCAAGATTTTTATGGCAAAATTTCCAAATTAATTCATGCAAGTAACTAAAATCCATTGTCTCAATGGATGTATTTGTCAGAAGGGATTTTGGAATTGTCAAAACAGTATATATCGCAGGAGACCCATCAGCGGTATGAATAATTTTATTCTCAAGAACCGGATCATTTTCAGAAATATTTAATGCCTGACTGACTTCTTTTGTTGCAGGATGAATTTCCTGACTGACAACTTTTATATCGGGTGTATATCCGGCATTTTTCAAACATTCAGAAAAAAAGATGCTGCGGTTTTCAAAATCTAAAGTGCTTCGATGGATATAATTTCCCGCCCCATGTCGCTTGGTTATATATCCTTCAAGCGCAAGCATCAGTAACGATTCTCTTAATGTAACTAAACTTATTCCCAACATATCAGCCAGTTCCGATTCGGGAGGTAGTTTATTATTTTTATATTCTTCGTTCTTAAACATATCTAATAATTGCTGTTTAATGGATAAATAGGTACTAAAGTTTGTTTTTGCCATTTTTATTTTTTTCTCCATGCCATGAAAAATACCATCTCAGAATGATCTTTATAAAAGATCATCCTGAGAGTTATTAATCGTTTTATTTATTTCTGAATGTCTTATAATCATTATATCTCTATTATACGATGATTATTCGTACTTGTTGATCGTCGGGGATCCTGCTCTCAAAGCTGTCTTATTTTTTATCAACCGTCAAAAATGCAATTTCAAAGGGATCAATTTTGTGCAATATAAAATAACTTTGTTTCTTTTAGATGTATAGTTTAATTTCGGATATTATTTTTCAGTATTCCTCTATTTCCCTTCGAAATGAGCACGTGTAGAACAATGGTAAAATCATGGGAGTAAAATGGAACAATACGAAATATGACGAAATCAGGTCAAACAGAGAAATTGCTTAACAAAAATAAATGGTCATTTGATGATCGTTGGATCCCGCTGGTCTTACTGTTTCTTTCCGTTCTCGCTTTTGTGCCCTTAATCCGCTCGGTCGGCTTTTATTGGGACGATTGGCCGATGTTATGGTTTGAAATAACCCAAGGTCCTCAGGGCTTTACCCAAGCTTTCACCTCGGATCGTCCGTTTCTCGGCTACCTCTATCAAATAACCGGTGCACTTATCGGCACCGATCCGTTAAATTGGCAGATTGTTACTGTTTTATTTCGCTGGCTGGTTTCCTGCGCATTTTGGTGGTGTCTGAGATTACTTTGGCCGAAGGAAAAAGATAAAACTTTTTGGATAGCAGCGTTGCTCGCCGTTTATCCGGGATTTAAGCAAATGCCCATTGCTTATGTCTGGGGAAATGCTTTTATCATGTTGTTCTCGTACGTTGTTTCATACGGATTGATGCTTAAAGCAATCGCATCCGCAGAAAACGGTAACCGCAAAGCATACCGGTTATGGACAATCGCGGGTGTGATAACATATGCTTTCTGCACCGTCTGCACGGAATATTATACGGGGTTGGATGTTGTTCGCGGCATAATTATTTGGATATTTCTCCTTCAATATACCGAATTCTCCGACCGGAAAGTTTCAAAAAAGATTCGGAAAACAATTTGGTATTGGCTTCCCTATCTCACCGTACTGATTCTGTTTATGTTTTGGCGGATATTTATATTTCAGTTTCACAATTATCAGCCGGTCCTTTTATCCCGCTTCGCAGCCAATCCGATCCAAACCACCGGCGAATTATTTGCCAGAGTCATCGAAGATGCGTATACGGCTACTTGGGGTGCATGGACAGAATATTTCTCGTTCCCGACCCGTGCGAATCTTCAAACCGTTTCGGATAAAATGTTTTGGATAGCGGTCGTCGTCGGATTTCTGTTTATTTTTGCCGCTTTAACCTTTTTCCGGAAAAAATCAGTCCAAAACAAATCGGATATATCCGATGCCACTGAGAAAAAAAATTGGATTCGAAACGCGATCATTTTAGGATCGGCTGCTGTCGTATTTCCCGGCATTCCCTATTTAGTCACCTCACTTTCGCCTTCGTTGGATTTCCCGCGCGATCGTTGGTTGACGGCTTATATGTTCGGAAGCTGCGTCTTTTTAGTCGGTTTGATTGACAGTTTTATTCGAGACGGAATAAAACAAAAAATTATTGTCAGCCTTTTCATTGCCATGGCTGTCGGCGGAAATCTCCTCAATACCAATACTTATCGAAGGGATTGGGAGGCTCAACAGGATTTTATTAACCAATTGACAACCCGCATCCCGGATCTTGATACGCCGGCTTATTTTCTGACGGATTTTAATCCGCTCACTTATGAAACAGATAATTCATTAACCGGATTGTTTAATCTGGCATTGGAGCCCGAAAACAGCTCTTTAACCCTGCCTGTCAGTGTCGGTTTTTACGACGTGCGATTTAATTCATCTGCGGATAAGTTTGCCGCGGGAGAACCGATTTATCAAGGCTTCCGAAGCGCCTTATACCAAGGAGAAACAAAAGATATCGTTGTTTATTTTTACTCGCCTCCTGGGTGCCTTCGTATTTTAGATCCCGAACAGCATATGAATTTACCGATTTTTCCCGATAAATTTTATGAATTCATCCCCTACTCTCATCCAGAAAATATTCTCCCGGAAGGGACACGTTCGACTTTCTTACAGGATGAAATCTTTAAAAAACCTGTGACAAAAAATTGGTGTTATTATTTTCAAGAGGCGGATCTTGCCAGACAATATTCGCAGTGGGAAAAAATTGCCGAAATCGGGGATCAGGTTCTGAATCGGTATCAAGCGGGAGAGGCTTCAGAATACATTCCGTTTATTGAAGCCTATGCGCAACTGAATCGTTGGGGAGATACGGTGCCATTAATCGAGAAAGTGCATTCCATGAAAAAAGAGCTGGACAAACCGCTTTGCCCGATTCTACAAAAACTCTTTATCGAACATTACCCACAAGACCAAACAGAAAGGGAAGAAGTCGCTTCGGCATTGTACCGGATCGGTTGCAGCGCATATTCTCAATGACAGAGGAACAGATCACTCAATCAAAACAAGCATCGGTTGTGATACCGGTCTATAACGGAGCCGAAACAATCGGACCACTCTGCGAACGGTTGGAAAAAGTGTTGCCGGCACTATTTTCGGATTATGAAATTGTCCTGGTTGATGACGGTAGTCGGGATGAAAGTTGGGAGCGAATCGAATATCTCTGCACACAAAGCGGTCATATTCGCGGAATTCGACTAATGCGCAATTTCGGACAGCACAACGCCCTTCTTTGCGGCATCCGAGAAGCACGATACCCCATTTTGATCACCATGGATGATGATTTACAACATCCCCCCGAGCAAATCCCCTTGTTGCTGGCAGAATTCGAAAAAGGTTACGATGTGGTTTATGCCATCCCCAAAAGACTTCCCCATTCCTGGTGGCGAAACCTCGGCTCAAAACTGACAAAAAAAGTTTTAAGCAGAGTAATGCACATTCAAATTCAGGATATCGGTGCCTTCCGTATTTTCAAAACCGAATTACGCAAAGCATTCGCAAAATACAGCAGCCCGGATGTCTATATTGACCCGATGCTGTCATGGGGAACGACAAAATTCAGCCATGTCTATGTTGAGGAAGAAAAACGTCCCGTCGGGCATTCCAATTACAATTTCGGATCCTTGGTCAGAGCTGCTTTACTGATTCTTACCGGCTACAGCACATTGCCGCTCCGTTTCGCAAGCACTGTCGGATTCGTTTTTATTCTGTTTGGGATCGGCATTCTGATCTATGTTCTGATCATCTCATTGACAATGGGTTCCGTCCCGGGATTCCCGTTCCTGGCCTCGATCATCTCCCTATTTTCAGGGGTTCAACTTTTTTCTCTGGGGATCATGGGAGAATATATTTCCCGTATGTACGAAAAATCGATCGATCGGCCCCCTTATATCGTCGCCGAAATGAAGGAGAACAATGGTCAATCTCAACGAGATTCATGACTTCTTCCAAAATTGTTTTGAACAATATGGCGAATCGCCGGAAGGCGTCGGTTGGAATTCGGATAGTGCACAAGAAATACGTTTTAATCAATTGTTGAAAGTGATTCAGCCCGCGGATTCATTTTCATTGGTCGAATACGGTTGCGGTTACGGACATTTGATCGATTATATGGAAAAAGTCGGATATCACCCTTCCCGTTATTATGGTGTCGATATCTTGGAAAGCGCCATTCAAGCGGCGAAGAAACGATACGGGAATAATCCGGCTGTCAGTTTTCATCGATCGCTTGATGAGATTCCGGAAGCTGATTATCTGGTCGCGTCCGGAGTGTTTAATGTCAAATTGGACCATGATAATGTAACTTGGACACGCTATATCATTGAATCGTTGGATACCTTCAATCTGATTGCAAAACGGGGTTTTTCGGTAAACTTCCTGACGAAATACTCGGATTATGATCGGATGGTCCAACGCCCCGATCTGTATTATGCCGATCCCTGTTTTTTGTTCGATTACTGCAAAGCAAATTTTTCCAGAAATGTTGCCTTGCTCCATGATTATCAAATTTATGATTTCACAATCATTGTCCGAAAGTAATTCCCGGAAAAACTGACTGAGAGAGAAAAATAATTTTAGGATAAAAAAATGGCTGCATTTTTGCAGCCATTTTTTTAGTACGAAGAAAACTCTTATTCTTTTCCGGCTACTTCATAGCCCAAAGCGCGCAGCTTCTTCTTGAGGTCAATCAATGATTTCTGACCGAAACCTTCGATTGTTAGCATCGCTTCATCGCCGCCGCTCGTCAGTTTATCCAGTACATCGGCCACTTTATACAAACCGCCCTTGGCCAAAGCATCCAATGATCGTTTGCTGAGTTCAAGATCTTCCAAAGGACGATCCGGGGAGGTTTTTGCCTCTTCACGGGACTTTTTCTCCTCCAAAAATTCTTGTCGAGCTTGAAGCCGTCTGTAGAATCGATCGACCTGCCCTTCCATATCCAACATACGCTGTTGTTGGCCGGTAAAGAAAGGATGGCATGCGGAACATACTTCCGTACGAATTTCTTTTTTAATCGAACCGGTAGTCCAGGTATTCCCACATGCGCAGGTTACTTTTGCATCCGTATAATATACGGGATGAATATTCTTTTTCATTTTTTCTTTCCTTTCACAATTCGTCGCCTAATTCCGCTTCGGTGACGATTCAGTGACAATTTTATTCTTCGCTTATTTCCAGCGGCGCAACGTTGACTCTTTTACTCCCGCTCGGAAGCGTCTCATAGACAACCGTTCCGGTAGTGGTTGCGAAGAGCGTATAGTCTCGACCGACACCGACATTTAAGCCGGGTTTGATTTTTGTTCCGTGCTGGCGGACCAGAATATTGCCTGACAAAACCAGTTCACCACCGAATTTCTTTACGCCAAGACGTTGCGAATTACTATCACGACCATTGCGGCTTGAACCGCCACCCTTCTTGTGTGCCATAATTTACTACCCCTCAATCGCTTCAATCTTGATCCGAGTATAAACCTGACGATGTCCGGTCTTTGCTCGATAATGTTTCTTTGGACGATATTTGAAAACGGTCAATTTCGGACCTTTCTCTTCGCCTACTACCACAGCTTTTACTGTCGCACCTTTTACGACAGGGCTGCCCACCGAAACCGAACCGTCATTGACAACCAACAAAACCTGATCAAGCGTCAGTTCCGATCCCGGTTCAGCTTCCAGCCGATCAACAGTGACAAAAGTCCCTTCGATTGCTTTGTACTGTTTCCCGCCAGATTCTATAATAGCGTATTTCATTCCCTATTCTCCAATCTTCACTTCACCTTATCACCCGCGTCATTCCGCTGTTGTAAGGGGAAGTTGGCAAATTAAACTTGTCCGTTTGTATCCCGGATCAAGCCTCAACAATTATACCTTATGTTCTGCGAAAATCAATTATTTTGTACGCGGATATTATGCGACATTCGACCGATTTTCGATCATCTATACGAATTAATATTCGACCTTGATAGTCACATTCACAGAACAAACGATTTCATAGTTTTGAACAACACCGTATGCCATCGTATAAACGCCGGGGAACGACGGAACAACGGCATCGACGATAAACGAGAGTGTACCGCCTGGAGGAACATCATACGGGAAATCTCGGCGAATGTTTTCTTTTCGTTTTAATAGATTTGTCCCGCCTATATAGGCGATGTCATAATTATCTGTAGTCCAGGTGACACCCGAATCGTTACGAACAGTCCATGAAAAATCCGTTTCCTCATTGGCGGAAAACGTCGCCAGATATGGCGGCGTTGAAGATAAAAGCGTACAGTTTCCGACTGCGTTTTGAATCATCGGATACGAGGCAGAAGGCGGCACGGAAGTCGGAGAATACCACGGAAAATACGGCCGATTCCAAGCGTTATTCGAAAAGCCTTTTCTGCTTTCATCCGGGATTAGCCACCATTGTTTCCCGTTGCTTTCTGGAGTATAACCTTCGATACCGTTATCCGTTCGAACTTTCCATACCAACCAACCCCAACTGCAGAAAGGGCCTTCGATAATTTGCATGCCGCTTCCGGAAGGAGCGCGATAAATAATGTTATCGGCTGGATGCAAATCGGGATCGCTTCGGATCGCATTGGGGCCGCTGTCCGAAACTTTGACATAGTCGCCGACCCTGAGATAAGAACAGGCGCAATTCCTCAACGGACAATATTTTCCTTTCGAATCGGAGGGAATTTCCGAGGGAACGGTTTTTTGATTCAGGTAATTACAATTCACCGGATCGATCGGCGTGAGCCAACGTTGATAGTTGTCTCCTTCCGCCACGTAACCGACAATCCCATTCGCCGTTCTCACTTTCCAAAAAACATACCCCGAATTACAGATTGGACCGGAAAGAACAGTCATTAATGTTCCTTCATCCAAATTGGCAATAATATTTACATTTGTAGAAGTATCCGGTGAAGTTCGGATGCGGAGGCGACCATTATTGAAGGTTTTATAAACGCAATTTCCCGCTTGCAAATATGCGCTTTGACAATTTTCATTGTCCGCCGCAAAAATTATTTCCACCGACATCAACCATCCGATTAATATCATAACGGATAAGATAAACAAGATTTTCAATTGACAATGTCGCATAGGAACCTCCGCTCTCCGATCGATTTATTCTTCATTTCAAAGACGTTTTTACCGGCGGAATGGTTGCAACTTCGCAATGTAAACTGACTTTAATAGGCAAGTTTATCATCGAGTGTCTGCCGAAATATTTAATATTCGGTTATTTCAACAAATATTAATTTTTAAATACCGGATGTTTTTGATAATAACGATTGTAAATAAGCGCACCGAGCAAATACCCTGACATACTGATAAGATATAACCAACCGGCTCCCAAATTATCGTAGATCGAGCCGAATAAAGGCGTCAAAAGAATATTGATGAGTGTCGGAATGGTAATCGTAAAAATCACCAATGCCGTTCCCGCTTTCTCTGAATGCAAAGTCATATTAATGAACACGACTTGTCCGATCGTTAAAAGGCTGAAAGCGATTCCGCCCAATGCCCGCATTAAAATAACGGTTGTAACGCTGGGGAATAACAACACCACCAGCCGCACCGCACTGTAAACAAATAATGAAGTACGAATTACTTTTATCGGTCCGAATCGACGGATCATTTTATCGCTGATGAGCATCATTGGTACCTCAACCACCGCACTCACCATACAGGCGACACCGATAATGCTGTCACTGGCTCCCAATTTATCCAAATAAATCGTCTCATAATTCAAGACACCCAAATTACCGATTGCGGTGATAATTGTCATTAGACCAAAACCGGACAGTGCCGGATTACGGAATAAATCAACAATTCCGCTGAAATATCGCGAAACACCGGCATTTACTGGGGCTGATGCAGAACGATTCTGTGGACTTAATTGTGCCAGTACAAATACGGCGATCAAATTCATTGCCGCATACAGAAAAAAGCCGGATCGAATCGAGAATTTGCCGTTCAGCCAACCGGTAAGCAGCACCACGAAAGACCATCCCAATGAACCCCATAAACGAATGCTCCCATATCCGAATCGAGTGCCATCGATTGCCCGTAAAGCCAGCATGTCTGCAGTGGTAAAATGTCCGGCATTAAACAATGTACGCAGACAATAAAAAACAGCCATCCCCAAAAATGCTGTCTGATAACCGAATAGTACCGTCGCGATTCCGCTCATAATCAGTGAAACGGAAAGCATTTTAATCGGATAGCGGCTCTCCATATGAATTCTCGTCCATAACGGAGCGGCAAACAACCCGATGACCGAACCGATAGAAATAACCAGTCCGATTTCAGCACCTGAAAAATGTTGACGGGACATATATAGATTAAGAAACGGGTTAGCTGCACCCATTCCGCCGATCAAGACCAAGAAATAGATGCGGATAATCCTGATATCACGGCTTTTAATATCCGTTTCTTTCTTCTTCATATTGCTTTAATGTATCAGATAATCCATTATTTTTAAGGGAATCCGAATAAAAAATGATCTCATCTCAAGGAAATCGTGTCAATAAATCATCGTTGTTTTCTATAATTTATTTGTCGTCTTTGAAAACCGCGGTCGCGTTTACCTCACTGGGAATATAACGATCCATCATCCTCGGCTCGGGATTCAATGAAGCCGCAGCTTCGATGGCATCATGGCATAATCGAACCTGACTGTCGAACGCTTCTTTACGACGACGATCCACCCGATGATACGTCCCGTCCGGCTCCATTATCCTGGCTCGATCTGTATCCATCAGCTGAACATATAAAACATGAAATACCCGCATCCGTGCACTTTTTTCTTCGATCGGGAATTGTAATTCGATTCGGCGATCTAAATTTCGCGGCATCCAATCAGCGCTCGAAAGAAACAGGTCTTCCTGACCATCATTATAAAAATAAATAATCCGTGAATGTTCGAGATATCGTCCGACAATGCTCCGGACATGAATATTTTCCGATAAATTCTTAATGCCCGGGCGAAGGCAGCAAATACCGCGAACAATTAAGGTAATTCTCACCCCCGCTTGCGAAGCGCGATACAAAGCATCGATAATTTCCGGATCTACCAGCGAATTAATCTTTGCCACTATGGCAGCCGGTTTTCCTTCCCGAGCATTTTTTATTTCCTGCTCAATCCGATTCAGAGTATCGATCCTCAGCCATTTCGGCGCCGGAATCAATTTCCGCCAGGATAGGGGCATCGAATAACCGGAAATCATATTGAAAAAATCCGTGGCATCGCGACCGAACGGTTCGGAACAAGTCAGAAGTCCCAAATCGGTATAAATTTTGGCAGTTGTTTCATTATAGTTACCGGTCGCAAGATGCACATAGCGTCGAATTCCGTCTTCTTCATTCCGTACAATTAATGTAATTTTGCTGTGCGTCTTCAAGCCGACCAATCCGTAGATCACATGGCAACCGGCTTGTTCCAACTTCTTCGCCCATTGAATATTATTCTCTTCATCGAACCGAGCCCGCAGCTCAACCAATACCAAGACCTGTTTTCCGCGGATGGCCGCATCAGCTAATGAAGTGATAATCGGTGATTGGCCACCTACCCGATAAAGGGTTTGCTTGATTGCAAGCACGTTCGGATCTTCTGCCGCTCGCCGAATCAATTCGATTACGGTATCAAAATCTTCATAAGGATGATTCAAGATCACATCTTTCTCCCGGATAACCGAAAAATAATCATCCTTTCCGTAAAAAGCCGGCGAGGGCTGAGGAGTAAAGGGAGGGTAAAAAAGATCCTGACGATCTTTGAAAAAAGAAGGCAGCTTCGATAAGAAAGTCACGTCCAACGGTCCCGGGATTTCATACAGATCCCGGTCGCTGATTTCAAAATTTTCCGTAAGAATAGGCAGAATCTCTTCGTCATATCCGCTTTGAATTTCGAGACGAATAACTTCACCCCACCGTCGTTGCCGAACTTGCGTCTCGATCTCACTCAGTAAATCAGCTGCGTCTTCATCGTCAATGTCCAAATCCGCATTTCGCATAATTCGGAAGCAGGAAATCGTTCCGATTTTTACTCCGCTGAATAATCGATTGATATGTTCGGATACGACATCTTCCAACAAGATGAATTGCCCGTCCCCTTCTTCGGAAGGCAGCTGTAAAAGACGGGGAAGGATTGCGGGAATTTGTACGACGGCAAATGGCATCCTCTGACCTTTTTGATTCTTCGCGGTCGGGATTTCTACCCGAACAATCAAATTAATGGTTTTATTGGCAATTAATGGGAAAGGCGAGCCGGCAGCAACCGCCAACGGCGTCAGCACCGGGAAAACGGTTGATTCGAAATACCGCTTGACATAATCTTTTTGTGCCGGATTCAATTCGGACGGATTGATTATTTCGATACGGTTCTTTTCCAATGCGGGGACGATCGATCGCAGAAGAGTGGAATACTGTTTTCTGACCATTTCATGAGTCCGATCCGAGATCATTTCCAGCTGCTTCTCCGGCAATAGTCCGGCCGGATCCGGTAAGGTGTAGCCGGCATTGTACTGATCCTTAAGTGAAGCGACTCGGATCATAAAAAATTCGTCCAGGTTGGAACCGGTGATGGAAAGAAAATTCAAACGTTCAAACAGCGGATTTTCGCTATCTCTCGCTTCTTCAAGCACCCGTTCATTAAATTCCAGCCAGCTCAATTCCCGGTTGATAAAACGGCTCGGAAATTCTTCGATGGCGGGTAAATCGACGTTATTAAAATCAATCAAATCATCTATCCGCGATAGGAATGATTGATCATTATCAAAAAAATCTCCGTACATCTGTCTTCTGTTCCTTTTTTGATGAAGCCGGTCAAATTCGAAAGTCGACTGAAAAAAGTAAAATTATATTTTCTTTGATTTGAGTAATCTAATTTCGGGGTGCAATCCGAATAATGCCTGGAATATGCCGGTATGTTTATTGAAATTCCATAATTCCAAAGTAAAATCCTTGTCGGAACTGATAAATATTTCTAAGCGATCATCTTCCACCCGCGTTTTTATAATTTCAATTTTCTGTTGATGACCCGCATCCAAAGAGTTTGCCAAAGCTAAAATGGAAATCAGTTTGAGGGTCATTAATTTTTCGTCCGAAGTCAGTTTTTGCAGCATGGGATCATTCGGATGAACCCTTCCGTTATGAAAGCAAGCGGTTAGCGCAACAATTTCGAGTTCTCTTTCATTCAGACCGATCAATTCATTGGATTGGATAATATTGTAACTTCGCACACCGTCATTTTCCATGCTGACATACTTGCCGATATTATGCAATATAGCAGCCATTTCAAGATATACACGCGCAATTTTTGGCAATCCGTGAATCTTGACCGTTAAATCAAACAGACCGACCGCCAAATGACTTACATGTTGCGAATGTTTTTTATCCGTGCGATAACGATTCGCCAAATAAATTGCCGACTCTATCCGGTTGATATCCGGATCTCGTTTAAACCGATATTTTTGCAGTTCGTTCGCCATTTTATAAAGCATTCCGGTTGTCAGATCGATATCCGAAATATACAGCTGATCGATTCCGGTGAACTGCAATACTTCATCAATAACGATACAAGTCGGCAGCATCAATGTCTCTTGTTCGGTAGGTACCTGAGAAAGTCGCGGGAGATCATTCGGATTACCGCTTTTTAATTTTTCAAAAAAGCTTTCAAAATCTTCCTTCTTAATTTGCCCTTGCTTTTTGCTCGTCCAACCGGCGACATGCTTGATGTAACGTGACGATCCGCCCAAAACGATCAGATTCTGATAAGTTGCCCGCTTCGGTCCGAAGGTTTTATAGTAATTCAGTTCTCCCGAAATATACTCGGTCATTAATCCGCCGAAATCCGTCGAGTGCCGTTCCAGATCTCCCAGCAGCTCACGAATTCGTAACGGTCCCAGCCGAAAATTCTGAGTATTGATGTATTTCCCGTCATTAAATAAAGTCAGCTGAATACTGCCGGATCCGATATTTACGATTAAAACATTGGTTTGGATCATTTCCGTAAAGTCAGGAATCGTTTCTGATAAGGCGATCTGATGATAATATGAATCCATTCCGCTCGAAAGGACTTCCACCTCAATGCCGGTCAATCTGCGGATTTGTTCAACAACAAAAAGCTGATTAGCGGCTTCCCGAAAGGCACTGGTGGCGGCAGCCTGAACCGTATTGACTTTGTATTCCTCCATCTTTTTATTGAATGTCTTGAGAACTTCGATCGTTTGATTCAATAAATTTTGACTGATTTTTCCGGTTGAATACGTATCGGCGCCCATCGGAATGGTACGTTGTACCTCATCGATTATCTTAGGGGGTTCATCGGATTTCAATCCGGCAATTTTCATGATCACATCATGGGAACCGACATCAATTGCCGCAACGATCAGTGGTTTAGCCATTTTCTAAATCTTCATCTCCGAAATAAATTCCGATGTTTCGCGCCGATTGAATTAAGGGATGATTCGTTGGTACGGACTTCACTTTTCCGGCAACATCCTTCAGGGGAATTCCGACGATCTCATTATTGACCATCCCGACCATGACACCGAATTTTTTCTGAATGACCCAATCAGCGGCAGCGACACCCAAAGCGGTCGTCAATACCCGATCGTAAGCACAAGGAGAACCACCGCGTTGGAAATGTCCGGGAACCGTACAGCGGACTTCCTGAACAGTCAACTTATCCAAGATCGAAGCCAATCGGTAAGCAACGGACAAAAAAGGAAGATTCCCGATCTTTTCCGCATATTCCTTTTTGCTCATTTTTGCTTCTTCTTTTGTTTTCGCACCTTCCGCTACCGCAATAATCGAGAAGCGTTTATGCTCACGGGCACGCTTGTTCACCGCTGCGGCTACAGCCAGCGGATCATAAGGGATTTCCGGAATCAATATAACATCGGCACCGCCGGCAATCCCGGCATGCAAAGTCATCCAGCCGACATTATGCCCCATTACTTCAATAATAAATACCCGCCCATGGGAGGATGCAGTGGAGTGAATCCCGTCAATCACCTCCGTTGCGATATTCACCGCACTCTGGAAACCAAAGGTCATATCGGTTCCCCATAAATCATTATCGATGGTTTTGGGCAATGTTATGACGTTTAATCCATTTTCGGAAAGCAGGTTGGCGGTCTTATGAGTACCATTTCCGCCGAGAATCACCAATCCGTCCAAATTTAGATCTTTGTAGGTGCGGATCATTCCCTCCAACTTGGTCGGTCCGTCACTGCGGTTGGGGTACAAAGGATCATTCATCGTCTTAAATACCTGACGGGATGTCCCCAAAATCGTTCCGCCCAAAGTCAGAATACCGGAAAAATCACTGGGTTTCATCACACGATAATTACTCTGCATCAAACCGGCATACCCATCCAAAAAGCCATAAACCTCGGTCTGAGGGTCATTTTCGAATAATCTTTTTCCGACCCCGCGCATGGCAGAATTAAGCCCTTGGCAATCCCCCCCGCTGGTTAACATTCCGACTTTTAATGTCATTTTTTTACCCCTTTCATCTAAAGGAACAATTCGTCTCTATATAAATTATAAATTCAGATATTAAATTCTGCCGAACCTCAGGATTTCCGAATCTTTGTAATAAAACGATCGGGTTGATTGATCGTTCCTCCTAATTCGTTTTTGTTTTCTTTTTCGCTTTTCATAATCAACTTCAGATGATTATTTTATTTTTTTATGTCAAATAAGGAATCGTCAACGGACCTTCAGGCATAATACAAATGGATTTTCCTTTTCCTTCCTTGCGGCAGAATTCCTCGATGGAATGAATCGGGATCAAGTGACAAGCCCGAATTTGTTCGTCCGATAATCTGTCGGAGTAAAGACAGACTTTCGCTTTCTGTAAAATTTGCATGAGGATCTGGACCTGCCATTGGTCTTGAACAAGGAATTCCGGTTCCCGGAGCTTATCGAAAAAAGCCTGAGGTGAATTGGTCTCTTTGAGAAGCGTCTTGAACATTCCTTCTTCGGGAATTCCGTCACTGCATTCCGAAGCAATCAGAATGGTTCCGCCGTTTTTCACAATTCTGGCAGCTGCGCTGATTCCTTTAACCGTCTGATAAAGATTTAAATCCAGCGGGTAACCCGAATTCGTTCCGATTACAATATCAAATTGTTTGGGGACCGGCACCATCACATTTTGTTTGACAAAATCACACCCGGCCTGATGTGCATGACGAATTTCTCCGCAAAAAACTCCATTGATTTCATGTTTGGAATTCATTGCGACATTCACTAAAAATGATCTTTCAATTTTCTCGGCTATCTCGAGTATTTCTTCATAAATCGGATTCCCGCTTGTGATTCCCCAAACAGAATGGGGATTTGCGATCATTTCCGCTCCGTGATTCGCGAAAATCGTTCGGTTCCCCGCCATGCCCGGCATGATTGCTTTTCCACCGCCGGAAAATCCCGCAAAAAAATGCGGTTCGATAAAGCCGGTCAGTACTACCAATCCGCAGTTTACCAACTCCCGATTTATCCAAATTTCATGCCCAAACGAAGTTTTCCCAAGGAATACTTGGGTGGATTCATCAGCAGAATCATTTTGTATAATGCGAAACGACTCTGTGATTGCTGAACCGAACATTTCGCGAAGCTCGGCATCTGTATTTTTTCGATGCGTCCCCGTTCCGACAAACAAAGTAATACGATCGGTCGGGACTTCCGATAACACGGTTAAGATCGCACTCAAAATCATTTCGGAAGGAGTTGCGCGAGTAATATCATTTAAGATAATGCCGATTCGGTCGCTTTTCGGTATCATTTCCTTGAGTGAACAGGTCCCGATCGGGGATAGGATTTCCTGAATTAATGCCGCTTTCGGATCCTTCAAAGCGGAGGAATCTTTTGGATTCACAACCATAACGTCCGAATTATCGTCGAGACAAATTGATAAATTATTTTTCCCGTATTTCAACTGATAATCCATAAAGAGCCTCTTTTATTTGACAGGACCCGCCTCGAAAATAAGAATCTGAAAAATTTTTTCGAAAAAAATCGCCACTTTAATAAAACAGCATTCGATATTTAGAATCGGATAAAGAACATAGCCATTTCTTTATAATTTCATTATACCTTTCCCCTTGGTCCTCATTGCCTTTCCGTCTTCGTTTCGAAAACATTGGGGCCATGGAAATTCAAAATTCTTCTTTGTTCCGAGCCCGAGTGGCAAAAAAAAAGACAAGATAAAAATAACACTTTCTTTTCGCCACACACTATAATAAGTATATACAACATAACCTTTGTATGAAGTACAAATCGATCATTTAACCCGATAGCGATTATAGAGTTCTTTGAAATTTCTGGATAAAGCTCTTGTATTTAAAGAACGGAGATAGAAATGGGCGCTGACAAAAATAATTTCGTCGGGCTTTTAAGAAAAGGATTTTGGGCGATTTCATCGATAATCCTCTTTCTTATCAATTTTGAAATTACATTTTCACAAAGCGAAATAAATGAAGAAGCTTCCGATTTGATTTACAGGCAGGATTTTTCCGAACAGTCCTCAGAATGGGAAGTCAAACCGAATCGAGAAGATTGGGGAACCATGGTTTATTCTGTCACCGGAGGACTGTTTCAATGGGAAATGAATCTAAATCAAGACAAAGGGCTTTCAGTTAAATCGAAAATAAAAATCAATCTTCCCGAAGAAGGGTATCAAATCAGTCTGGATACAAAATTTGAATCGACTTGTGAAGGATGTTCGTCGGGTCTCATTTTCAATTTCCAGGATTGGGATAACTATTATTATGCGGAACTGGAAACCGACGGTGACCTCAGCGTTTACGCTTTCAATAACAAGAAATGGACACAAGTGAGCGATACCGTCCGAGCTCAAAATTATCATCCGCTCAATATGAATAAAATGACCGTGATCAATAAAGGAAATAATTTTGAAATTCGAATAAATGACATGTCCGCAAGTCGATTTACAGATGATCGTTTTCACGGAGGTACCGTCGGTTTGAGAGCGGAAGGAACAAAAGGGACAAAAAACATTATTTATTTCGATAATCTGGACGTAAGGAAAAAGAAACTGAACGAAAACGAAGCACCGGATAGAGGAGTTGATTCTCCGTATCATATGAACCCGGTGACTCTTCCTCTTCAGGATCTTTATCCTTCGCGGAATTCATCTGATTTGATAAACTACACGATTGATATTTCTGTCCCATTCACATTTCGGAAAGAAGGGAGCGGAGATCTTTTTTGTCTGAAAGAATCCGATGGAAAAGCTTGCCTATTTATCATCCGGCATTCCAACGAATGGAATTCTCCCGAAGAAGCAGCCGATACCATCATTGATGACTATGCAAAACAGGTAAATAATCTTGATATTTACCATCAACAAAGTACTTATTATGCGGAGGGATACCCTGCTTATTGGGTCGGAGCGTACTTCTCTGCCGGTGAAAATAATTACGAAAGCAGCCATTTATTCATTCAGACAAAGAACGGGGTTTTCCAAGTTTTTACCTATGCACCAACCGATCTGATCGAACAATATCGTGAAAGTCTAAAGAAAATCGCGGAGAGTTTTTCCTATTCGAAATAAACGGAATGATTTCCAAAATGTAAAAGCGCAGAGAAACGGTGAGCCATAAAATAACAAAATTTTGTCAAAATAATATGACTCACCGAACTTAATTTTCCTTGTTCCCAAAATCATCAAATCAGATTCGCTATAGGCCCCAAATTTGCCTATTTTCTTTTTTAAATCCATCGTTATAATATGTTTATACAACACTATTTTCAACGTTTCTTTGATTAATACTTAAACAAAAAATTTAGGAATGCATCTGATTCAATTTTTTGGGAAAACGCTCTTCTATTTATTTAAGGAGAAAAATTATGAGCCCTTCCAAAAGCAAACTCTTCAGTCTTTTTTATAAAAGGTCTTTGACGATTCTCTCTCTAATTTTGGTTCTTCTGTTCAATTTTGAAACAACTTTTTCACAAAATGAAAACAAAAATAAATCATACGAGACTGTTTATCAGCAGGATTTTTCGGAAGATACCACGGATTGGAATTTGGAACCGGATAATTATGATTGGGGTTCAATCGAATATTCATTTAAAGATGAGGCGTATTGTTGGAAAATGGATTTAAAAGAAGGCAGATCGAATATCGTTATCCCGTCAAATATTATTCCGTTGCCGGAAGAAGGTTATCAAATCAGCGTTGAAACACGCTTTGATCCTGCCTGCAAAGGTTGTGATTCCGGTATTATGTTCAACGCCCAAGATCCTTCTAATTATTATTTTGTCGGTTTAGATGTAAAAGGATATGTCAGTATCTATGCCAATCAGAATAATAAATGGGATGAAATCGTCGAAAACATTAAAAGCAAAAACTTTGATTCCTCCGGGATGAATAAAATTACCGTCATTAATGAAGGGAATAATTTTCAAATTCAAATTAATGATAGCCGCGTGACCATTTTTAAAGATAACCGTTTTAAGGGGGGATTTTTGGGCTCGTAGCCGAAGGGCCGAAAAAGACGAAAACTACCGTTTGCTTTGACAATCTGGAAGTGTTGAAAACAAAAAAATAACGCCAATCATTCGGAAAGGGTAAGGAATCGGAATTGAAGCGGATAATATCGTTTAATAATTTCGCATTTAGTCAGAAGAAATTTAATTATTTTTCACCTTCACTTCCGGTAATTTGAACGTCCAAATGAAAAGAATAGGTGCATTGAGTCGATTTATTTACAGAAAGAAATATCAACGCCGATTTTAAGCCGTTTTTAGGAAAGAGTTTTTTATTGATCTTCGGGAGGAATCATGAGCACTTTTAAAAACAAAGAGTCTGATCCTTTAAGGATCGTATTTTGGATGTTTTTCCCTATTTTATTCATCCTTTTTATTAATTTCGGTGGCGCTTATGCACAGCTTGACTCCGCCATCGATTCTTACGAGACCCTCTATCAGGATGATTTTTCGGATGAAACAACGGGTTGGTATATTAAGCAAGATATATTGGATTCAGGCACATATACCTATTCCTTGACAGACGGAACCTATCGCTGGGAATATGAATTGAAGCAAGGTTATTACAGATATATTCTCCTCCCTGGAAGGATGAATTTACCGGATGATGGCTTTCGAATCAGCATCGACATCCAATTTGAATCGGCTTTCAGTGGAACTGATGCGGGAATCATATTCAACTTCCAGGACAAAGACAATTTTTATTTCGCAAGATTGGATACCCAAGGAATCGCCAGCATCTATGCCAAAGAAAACGGGAAATGGGTATTGCTCAGTGAAAAAATCCAAAGCGAAAAATTTGACCCGTCCGGTATCAATAATATGACCGTTGTTTATGACACGGGTAATTATGAGATCCGAATAAATGATATCCCAACCGTTCGTCTGTCGGACAACCGTTTCCATGGGGGAACCGTCGCATTAAATATGGAAGGAAAAGAAAATACAAATCCCATCATCCGCTTTGATAATCTCACCATCATGAAGAAAAAATCCGCTCAAGCCGAGACCGAAAATAAAACGGATGCATACGAAACCGTTTATCAGGATGACTTTTCGAATGAAACAACGGATTGGAATCTCAAGCCGGTTCAAGGAGATTGGGGGGCGGCAGTTTTTTCTATCACGGACGGAATGTATCGCTTGGGAATGAATTTGGAAAAAAGTCAATTTAGATATGTTCTCCTCCCTTCAAAGATAAACTTACCGTCGGACAGTTTTCGCATCAGTGCTGATATCCAATTTGAAACGACTTGCAGCAGCTGCGCCGCAGGAGTTATATACAATCTGCAAGATAGCAGCAATTTTTATTTCGCAAGATTGGATACCCAAGGAATCGCCAGCATCTATGCCAAAGAAAACGGGAAATGGGTATTGCTCAGTGAAAAAATCCAAAGCGAAGAATTTGACCCGTCCGGTATCAATAATATGACCGTTGTCTATGACACGGGCAATTATGAAATCCGAATTAATGATATCCCAACCGTTCATCTGGCAGACAGCCGTTTTCAAGGAGGAACTGTCGGTTTAAGCATCGAGGGCGGAGAAAAAACAAATCCCACTGCCCGCTTTGATAATCTCACCATCATGAAGAAAAAGTCCGCTCAAACGGTCGAACAAGGCAAAGAAAAAACCAACGTTGAAATTAAGACCGAAATGGAGAGTGAAGCCCCCGCTCGTTTGAATCAAGTGATTAATCCGATGAATGATTTTTATCCTCCTCAAGAAAAAGTCGCTTTTACAAAATACTTTTTAGATTTTTCAAGCCCGATCACTTTTTGGAGAGAAGGGCGAGGAGATATATTCTGCCTGAAAGAATCCGATGAAAAAGCCTGCGTCTTTATTATTCGACATTTTAGCAGTTGGAATTCTCCCGAAGATGCGACTGTTGATATTCTCAATAAATATTCTCAACAGGTAAAGGATTTTGAAATTTACGACCAGCACGAAACTTTTTCGGCAGATGGATACCCTGCTTATTGGGCCGGTGCTCATTTTTCGATCGACGGGAAAAATTACGAAACCGGTCATCTGTTCGTTCAGGTTAATAACGAAATCTTTCAGATTATGTCCTATACGACGAGAGGAATAGTTGAAAAATATCGTCAGGAACTGAATCACATAACAGAAAGTTTTTCACTGTCACGATCGGAATAGTTGAACTTGCAAATTCCCTCATAAATTCATCGTAGCGATGAGCCATCGGTCTCTAAAGAGAAAAATCGATGGCTCATCGCCGTTTTTGTTTCATTATAAGAATCAGGCCTCTTTTTCGAAAGCCAAAGAATAAATCCCTGCTCGAATCCAAATCGTTGGGTTTATTCGTAGGATCGTAATTTATACGAACGATATCGGTAATAATTTTCTCAAGGTTTCATCTATAATTCAATAAGAAAGCAGTCATAACCGGTTAAAAGAAAGAATCGGAGGCATATCAATGACGAAGAAGTCAAAAAAGACTAGACCGGATTTTTCTCTTCCCGAATCAGGTCGGAAAAGAACATTTATCCTTTATACCGAGAACTTTTTCGAACTCATTAAGCTCAGTTTGATTTTTATCCTTTTTTCGTTGCCTGTTTTCACTGTTTTTGCATCGGCGGCAGCTATGAATTATGTCATCTCAAAAATAATGAATGATCGATTGGTTTTTATTTGGGATGATTTTATTAAGGCATTCAAATCAAATTTTTTACGAAGCACGCTTTACGGCATTCTTTCTTCGATTATATTTATTATATTGATCATGGGGTGGAATATCAGCAGTCAGGCTGCCACACTGCCGTCAACACTACGAATGATTCTGAAAGTATTCTATATATTCCTCGGAGTAATTCTGATCCTGCATACAGTGTATTTTTATCCGATCCAGGCTTGGATTGATCTACCTTTTCGGTCTGTTGTACGAAATGCGATGCTGATTCAATTTGTTGCTTATAAAACCACCTTAAAACTTTTCCTGATTTTAATCATCTTAATTCCGTTTATTTGGATTTTTCGTCCCATCACCTATTTTCTGATCCCATTTTTCTCTGCCACAATCGTCTTCCTGCTGAATTCATATGCCATGCAACCCATTCAAAAGTACCTGATAATAAAAAAGCCGGAGGAAGATCCGGCTTTCAATGACTCGGATGACATTCATATCAATATTTAACTTTTATTGTTTTGATCTCAAAGGGTTGAAAAACCAGATTTGGATCGCAATCACATATCGGTTGTTCCATCATGTTACAAACCTGCAGCGATTGAATTTGGAACCCCGCACGAAGTTTCGTTGAAGTGAAAGAACCTTCGGATTCATAAATCCTTGCAATAAAAGCTTTTTCAGAATCTTCGCAGGGTTTAATCGTCTCGATGATAACATTCGCCGCATCCGTCGTTAACAAGGGTTCCATACTGATATTCGTCCCTCTCATCGGTAGCGAAGGGTAATTAAAGCAATAAGCGGGAAGGATAACTTCTTTTGCGCAGTAGCCGCCGGTATGAGGGAAAAAGCCATAACGAAAACGATAAACGCCAACATCTCCGCGTTCATCCGGCCGCGTACCGCCTTTAGCCAACGAAAGACCGATCAATCCGTCTCGAACGCCGACGCCATATTTGCAATCATTCACCACCGTGAAACCAAAAGCCGGTTCACTGAGATCGACGTATTTATGACAGCACACCTCAAACCGCGCCTGCTCAACGGTATTGTTTCGAGTGGTTGTCCTTTTGATGTTGCCGAATTGAATATCAAATGTCGCAAATGGAACTGAAATGGTCGTATCAAACAACACTTTTAGCAAATAATGCGGATCGCGCCAATCTAATCTAACATCATATTCGATCAAAGGAGATTCGGCATAAAAAATCTGATCAACGTCAATTTCCGAATTACGACAGACCTTATATCGGGAACGAATTCTCAATTCCACTGCACCGTTTGAAACAACCTCTCGCGAAATCAGATTCCCTTTTTCAGCTTTCAATTTCAACTCATAATCGGCATCGATATCCCAGCCATCCCATTTTGCCGGAACATCTTCTGTGGAAGCAAAAGTTCCGAACGGGATGCCCCGGCATAATTCCCGGTGATTGGATTTGTCAATCATCGAACAAATATATCCGTCTTCATCGAATCGAATCCAAGCAAAAGCCGTTTCCAACCGGTTTCCGTTCAGAAGAAACGGTGTCTCAGCGGATGAAATACCGGGTTCGAGCTGAAAAGCTGTCCGGCAAAAAGGCTTTTGCGATAATCCCGAAACTACCAATTTCGTTTCATTATCCAAATTCACGATTTGCTGGGTTTTCAATTCACCCTTCGGATCCGTATACATTTCTTCCGTAGGGATCTCAAAGGGGGTTTTGTGCTCAAACCCTAAAGGATTGAAAACCGCGTCAAAACACGCGCTTCTATTGTCAGATAATAAAATCTGATCGGTCATTTCAGCGGCTGTCTCCAAGAGCGAATTCGTTTCGGCAATGGATTGATCATGGGCTACTACGATACAACTTCCCGGTAAAATATCATGAAATTGGTTTTTCAGTAAAATTTCCCACAATTGATTGGTCTTCTCAATGGAGGCAGCTCTGCCGGCTTGAACAGCCTGAACGGTTTCAAGCAACTCAAGATTATGAAGCGCCACTTCACTTTTCCGATTATTCTTTTTAATCTGCTGCTTGTTGGTTAGCGTCCCGCGATGCAGCTCCAGATAGAGCTCTCCTTTGTAGCGGGGAAGATGCAGATAAGTCTCCTCGATGTGCTTCATAAACCCTGAGACAGAACTGTAATAGGTTTTGGGACAACCTTCCAAATCCTCCGTTCGCCGTGCCGTTTCGATCATTTCCGCGGTCGGACCGCCCCCGCCATCCCCATATCCGAAGGCAACCAGCCGTTCGCTGCAATCCTGTTTATTGATCAACCCGTCTTCGTATTGAATGCCGTTGACTCGCTCCAATAATCCCTGCGGATCCGCCCAAGTATCCATAACAAATAAATGAGCAAGCACCTGGCTATGATCGATACCTTCCCAAACAAAGGTGCTATACGGAAATCGGTTAGTGTCATTCCATGCCATTTTCGTGGTCAGGAAATACTTGATCCCGAAGCCACGCATGATTTGAGGAATTGCCGCCGAATATCCAAAAGTATCCGGCAGCCAGAAGCAATCGGATAATATGCCGAATTTCTGCAAAGTATATCGTTGTCCCCATAAGAATTGCCGGATAATCGATTCCCCGCCCGTGATATTACAATCGCATTCGACCCAGACGCCCCCGTTCACTTCGTATCGTCCGCGGGCGATCATTTCCTTCATGGCGGAAAAAATCTGAGGATAATTTTGTTCGATCATCCGGGAATGCAGCGAAGCACTTTGAATAAATCGATATTCCGGATAATATTCCAACATGCTGAGTTGATTCGCAACAGTTCGGGCATTTTTTCGAATCGTCTCGTTGACCGGCCACAACCACGCGGTATCCATGTGGGAATGCCCGGTTAATGCCGCCACCGGAGCATTTGTTCCGTTTTTTGCGGCAAGCGCCGGCTGCATGATCGAACGAGCCTGCCGGAGAGAATCGATCCAGTCATCGTATTCGGCATCCTCGGGAGAATACAAAATCACGCGATGAACTTCCGTCAATACATTCATGATTTCCGCCCGGCGAAAAGATTTTTCATCCGACATTTCCGCCAACTGAATCAAAACGCGAAGATCACAGATAAAATCTGCCACATCCCATACTTTTTCACAGATTTCAATCGGTCCGCACGGATACATGAAATCGCCTCGTTCAGCGGTTTCAAAAGGCAAACATCCGATAACATAATGGCCGGCATAAAATTCGATTGCCAATTCAATCGTTTCGGCAGGATCGGCTTTTCGACAAATAGGACTGCAAAAATGATTACCGTGGCGGGTCACCACGATTTTGGTCGCAAACGCTCCGCGCGGCTCATTGTTAATCCACAGTAGTCCCTCATATCCCCCCACGGAAGGTTTCACATAAAGCGTTTGTCCGGCTGATTCGGGCCGTGGCGTGTAGCTGCCTTTAAACCAGCAGTTCATCCATTCCCCGCCCCATTTTTCACCCGGATCGGAGAACAGCGCATCATCCGGAACCGAGCGGACGTGTTCTTTTGTTTGATAAATTCGATAAGGAAGACGATCGATCGTTCTGAAAACATATGGTTCGAAAACCGTCAGACATCGTTTCAATTTATAGATCATCTTGGCATTTTGCATTTCATTGAGCATAAAATTCTTCTCCGAGTCTCCTTATAAATTCTCCGATCAACCTTTTACCGCGCCGGCTGACAGTCCTTCGACCATATATTTCTGAGCGAAAGAAAACAGGAAAATTGTGGGGATCAGCGCCATAATTGTCCCGGCTGCCATCTCACCCCATTTAATATCATATTTCAATATCAAAGCATTCAGTCCCACCGGAATCGTCTTATAAGCATCGACGTCGATGAACATCACCGCCATAAATAATTCATTCCATGAGTTGATAAAAGCAAAAATGAAAGTCGCTGCGATCCCGGGAAGCATAATCGGCACGATGACGGAAAATAACGCCCGTAGTCTGCCGCAACCGTCAATTTGGGCAGCCTCCTCAATTTCCGACGGAATCGAGGCAAAGAAACCGCGCAACGTCACCACGGAAAATGGGATCATCATGTTGGTATAAAGCAGCATTAATGTCGATAATTTATTAATCATCCCAAATTTTGAGAGCATTTGATACAAAGGTGCCAACATGATAAAAGCCGGGACCATTTGCGTTACCAAGAAAAACAACAGAACGGTTCCCCGACCTTTGAATTTAAATCGCGTAATCACATAGCCCGCCAAAATTCCGATAAAAACCGCACAGACAGCCGCAACGCCGGAAACAATGAAAGAATTCATCATATATCGCCCGAAGTTCCCCTTCCAAAGCATTTCCTTATAATTCACCAGAGAAGGGGTTTCCGGAAAATACTTTACCGGAAAAGCGTAGATTTCTCCCTGAGAAGATTTCAAGGAAGTCATCAGCATCCAAAAAAAAGGAAAGATGACAATAATCAGATAGACTCCCAGAACAATGAATTTGATTGTCGAAAGAATCCGGCGTTTTATTTTTCGAGATTTCATCGTTTAATCCTCCAATTTGCCGAACTTGGTAACGGAAAAATAGATAATCGTAAAGACGGTCAGGAATAAAATCACCAATAATCCCAATGCGGAAGCTAACCCGTAATCCAAACTTTGCACTTTTTGCATCATAAAAGAGGTGATGATATGCGAAGATCCGCCCGGTCCTCCCTGCGTCATTGAATAAATCAAATCCGGAAAATTAAAGATCCAGATGACTCTCATTAATATGGTCAGCAGGATCACCGATTTGATACTCGGAATGGTAATGTTGAAGAATTTTCCGACGGCATTCGCGCCGTCAACTTCGGCGGCTTCATATAATTCCTGCGGTACACCGCGTAACGCAGCAGTAATCATAATCGTAAAAAAAGGAATCCCATACCAGATATTGGCGATAATAACCGAAAGGAGCGCAGTATCTTTACTCGCCAACCAGGCAATCGGAGAATGGATGATCCCGATCCGCAACAAGATATCATTAATGACGCCCGAGGTGCCGTTGAACATCCAGCGCCACATGATTCCGATCAAGAATCCCGAAACCGCCCAAGGGAAGAAAATCAATCCCTGATAGACGGATGAACCGCGAAATTTTTTACGTAACATTAAAGCCAAGGCAAAACCGATGGTAAATTGGAAAAACAAAGATACAATCACCCAAATCGCGGTATTTTTTAAGATGGTATAAAAAATGTTCCCCGGTGTATTTGCGAATAACTTTTGAAAATTACCCAATCCGATCCATTTAATATTGGTGACATTCATCAAATTGTAGCTTTGAAATGCCATCAAAGAGCCTTTGATCATCGGATAATAGGTAAAAATCAGCGGTAAGATCAAAGCCGGCAAGAGCATGAAAAAAATAAATCGATTCTTGCTACCGGCTAATTTTTGTTTTGTTTTCATATTGAACCTCCCGGCATAAAAGAAGGCTGCCTCGGCATTCCTGATACAAAAGGTGGAAGGCAGCCTCTTTCATTTTAACCGAACCGATAATTATTCCGGATAATTAATCCTTACCACTTCTTGCCTTCGTTTTTATAGGCTTCGGTCCAGTAATTATCCAGATAAGCCAATAATTCGTCATCGGTGATCTGGTCGGTCAGATAGTTTTGGTACCACTGATCCACTTCGCTGTTGAATTGTGAGAAGGCCTCATACATTTGCGGTTCAGTGGCATAACGATAAACATCCGGTTGTTTTGCCATTTCCATATACATGGCAAACTTCCCTTCGGAGAAATACGGATCCATATCCGCCGCATTGATATGAATCGGAATGGTGGAGTAATTCTTCGCAAAATAGGTATTATTTTCCGAATTGGAAAGGAACAGCAGGAAATCGGCTGCGACATCGGGATGTTTGGAGAAGGAAGTCATTCCCCATCCTCCGAAGCCATTGGGGAATACCGCTTCACCCGACGGACCGATCGGAAACGGAGCCAAATCCCATTGATCTTCAGACATATCCTTGGAGCAGGTAGCGATCACTTCGGGATCCTGAATCAACATGGCGGTTGTGCCGCCGACAAATCCCTGTACCATTTCGGAAAAACCCCAAGCGATGGAGTCCTTCGGCGAAATATCTTTATAGATACTCTTATAAAAATGAAGCGCCTCTTTCACTTCCGGCAGGGTAAAGATTGTCTTTCCGTCCCCGTCCTTCAGGAAGTAACCGGCGTTTGGATCCGCCAATTTATCGACTCCGGTATAAGCCCAGTAGACCGTATCCGCATATTGATAGCCGCGTGTTCCGCCGCGGAATGACCATCCGTATCGGTTCTTTGAGGGATCCGTCAGCTTTAAACCGGCATCATAAATATCCTGCCAGGTTTTGGGTACATCCAGCCCGGCTTCCTTAAACCAATCTTTTCGATAATACAAGCCTCTCTGGTAGAAACCATAGGGGATCAGATAAGCTGTATGATTGAATTGAGTAATTACCTGGGTAGCCGCGCTCGTCAGGGTATCCTTTTCATCCCATTTCTCAAGATAAGGGGCAAGATCGGCGAGCCAGCCGTTCGTTCCAAACTGAGTCAATGTCGAATCCCGAACTTCAACCACATCGACATTGCTCTTATTTAACAGCATTTGGGTTATTTTCGCATCTGCCTGTTCCAGTGGAGGTGAAATAATCTCAATTTTTACGCCGGGGTTAGCCGCTTCATATTTGTCCGCAATTTCACGTAAAATCGCGGTTCTTTCCGGACTGGTGAGCGATTCCACCATCGTGATAGTCACATCTTCGGCATATACAACAGCTGCCATCGAAAAAAGCAAGATGCAGGCTATCAAGGCAACAAACAATTTTCTACTCATATATTCCCTCCATCTTTGATAAATAAATAGACATATAAACTTTATGAAACTTTGCAACAAAAGTATAAAGAATCGGAGGCATTCTGTCAATCAATACTTTAGTCATAAAATTCATTTTCTCTTCTCCGAAATCGATACGAACACCCCATCCGTCGGGGTTGACAAAAGGAGGTATTATGATAATTGCGCCAGAAGGAACGAACACCCCATCCGTCGGGGTTGACATCTTCCGCTTTTGATGATGTAGAATTAAACCAACGTTGATTGATTCAAGCAGAAAGAAAAAATGATGGAACCTCAATATTTGGTTACGGGTGCCGCCGGGCATCTCGGAAGTACGATCGTCCGAAAATTAGTCCGAGAAGGGAAAACCGTACGGGCATTAATTTTACCCGGCGATCGGTCGGCTGAGGTTTTGCCGGAAGAAGTCGAACGGGTTTCGGGAGATGTCCGAGAAAAACAGTCTTTAGGCACATTTTTCAATAATCCGGCCGGAAGACCGCAAATTCTGATTCATTGCGCCGGAATTGTTACGATTGCATCTTCTTATAATCAATCGGTTTATGATGTTAATGTAATCGGTACCCAAAATATATTGGAGCTTTCCAAAGAAAAATCGATCAGCCGAATGATTTACGTCAGCTCGGTACACGCCATCCCCGAACTTCCGAAAGGGCAGACGATGGCGGAAATAACTTCATTCGATCCCGATCAAGTTTTCGGTTTATACAGCCGGACAAAAGCCATAGCCACGCAACTGGCATTGAATGCCGCCGCGGACGGACTTAATCTTTCGATAGTTCATCCTTCCGGTATATGCGGTCCTTACGATTCCGGTCACGGATATTTGACGCAATTGCTGATTGATTTCTATAAAGGAAAATTATTTGCGGCGGTAAAAGGCGGATATGATTTTGTGGATGTGCGCGACGTCGCGGATGGCATCCTAAATTGTATCGAAAGAGGCCGCAGCGGAGAATGTTATATCCTTTCCAACCGGTATTATTCCGTTCCGCAGTTGCTGGAGATATTCCGTCAAGTCACCGGCAAAAAAGCGGTAAACAGATATCTTCCGATGAGTTTCGCCAAAGCCACGGCTCCCTTGGCTGAAAGGTATTACAAACATTTGAAGCAACCGCCGCTTTATACGCCTTATTCTTTACATGTTATCTCTGCAAATGCCGATTTTTCTCATGAAAAAGCCACCCGTGAGCTCGGCTATACAACCAGACCAATGGAGAGAACCGTCGCCGATACGGTTGAATGGCTGAAACAAGCAAATCGAATTTAAAGATAGATTCGTAAACCGATCAATTTCGGACTGTTTAAATGATTCGCTCCGGAAATAAATTTGCAGTTAATTCTTCAAGTTTATAAAATAGCAGTAAATCCTACAATTTTTCAAAATTAGATTTATTCCTATAAGTTTTCAGAATAGTATGTTATACTCTGATTTTAGAGAAGAATGACCGGTATCTCATTCGAGGATGCGGACGGCAATTCTTGTTCAAATCTTTTCGGAGGGAAAAATTCGATGGAAGAAAATAATTACTGCGTTTTGATCGGAGACATCATCAAATCGCGAAAGTATTCCAACAGGAATGAAATTCAAAAAAAATTGAATGCGATCCTTTCCGAAACAAACAAAAAATATTCGGACGATTTAGCCGCCGAATTTATTATCACCTTGGGAGATGAATTTCAGGGTGTTCTGAACAAACCTGACCGAATTTTCCAAATTATCGACAATATCCGATTTTCGATGCGACCGGTAAAAATCCGTGTCGGGATCGGGATCGGTAAAATTACCACGGAAATCGATCGATCGAAGGCGATCAGCGCCGACGGCCCCGCCTATTATGCCGCAAGAGAAATGATCGACGATATTCGCAAGAAAGAAAAAGGGTGGAAAAGTCTTTCGCAGGATATTAAGATTTCCTTGGGTACGGACAATCTTGAAATCGATCTGATCAATGCCAATTTAGGACTGACATCTCTATTGGAATCTTCTTGGACCAAAAAGCAATTTGAGGCGGTCCGATTATTGCTTTATTCTGATTCTCTGCAAAAAGAAGCAGCCCAAAAAATCGGGATTACCGAATCCAGTATGCACTATCGTTTGAAATCAGCGCATTATTTTGACTATAAACATTCACGAGAGTTGATTTCAAAGTATCTGATTCATTTGTGGGAGGAAAAATGCTCACCCAATTGATCTTAACGGCTTTTTTCGCTCACCTTATCGGCGACTATTATCTTCAGTCGGAAAAAACTGTGCAGTCAAGTCGCACAAATTTCCGTTCACTGTTGAAGCATTCCTTGATTTATTGTATACCGTTTATCATTGTATATTTCCTTGCTGCGCCGTCTTTGCAATTAATGATCTACTTCGGCTCATTGGTTCTTGTTCATTTCCTCATCGCAGGGATCGCTTATATTTTGAATCATTTCCCGGCGGAAAAAATTCTCAGCCGGTGGAAAAACAAGGAATTTATTCTGTTCTTTGAAAATCGGATCCTGCATTTGGTTGCGATCATCTGGATCTCCCTTTGTTTTTATCGCCGGGATCTTCCGTTGCAGCCCGCACCTTGGATAGCGAGCCAAGCCGCAGCACTGAATCTATCCATTCTCATGGTAATGCGATGGCTCGATTTGTTGCTGCTTATTTTTAAACCGGCCAGTTTGGCAATTGTCAATCTCTCAACGAGGTTTCAGCCTTCACAACTCCCGTGGCAAACCGGCCGCGACTCCGATCCCGAGAAAAGGGAAACCCGTGCCGCAGCGGAAGACTTGTCACAAAGTAATAATGTGTACGGCGCCGGCGAAATGATCGGTTTCCTGGAACGAATTCTGATGGTTATTTTCTTATCCCTGGGACAATATGCTTCCATCGGATTGATTATGACGGCAAAATCCATCGCCCGTTATGACAAAATCACCAAGAATGGCGCTTTTGCCGAAGATTACCTGATCGGTACGCTTGCCAGTATAATCATTGCGATTTGCGGTTATCTGGTTGTTTTCGGTATTTGACGGAAAAAATCAGCTCTGCCTTTCGGAAGCTCTTTCCTTCGCTCGAAGGGTCACCCATGCATGCTTTAATGCTGTTATCGGATCATGAAAAAGCATTCGCGGACCGGCATACCGCATGACTTGCCGAATTTTCTCGCGCATATCCTTTCGATAGCAATGCGTCTTACATTGGCTGCAAAAAGTTTTTGTCTCCATATGCGGGCATTGATCGATTCGTTGAAAGGCATACTCCATCAACTCGCTGCATTCCGGACAAAGATCTTTCTTCGTATGGTGGTTTCCATGACAGTAGATACGGACCATAGTTTGTAGAGTTTCTTTTTCTTTTGACCGTTTTTGGTTCAACCGGTTCATGGATGTTGTCACATCAGAATTTGTCATTTCGATTTTATTTTACTCTCGGTTCTTCAAAACTGTCCTTTTTCTTCGTTCTGTATGACTCCAGCCAGAAAAATCAGCGTTGTTTCTCAAAAATAAATTACACCCCTTTAACCTTTTGAGGATAATAAAAGGGGTGTAATCTGTTAAGAGGTGAATCGAATTATTAGGCGCCCCCGGAGGGACGCTTAACGTCTTCTTGATGATGTCAATATTATAACACATGGTAATTAATCCACCTTGTTAATACAAAAATGCTAATTTAATTTACCATAATGGAAAACATTTTTGTTACCAAATCGGATAGTATAATTTTTATAGATATGGATAATGAATTAGTTCAATTATTAAATAACGAGATACAAAAAAGAAATCTTAGTAATCGCGATGCAGCAAAAGCTATTGGGATTTCTCATCCGACATTAGGTGTTATTTTAAGTGGTGAGCAACCATCTTATGATTCATGTCTAAAAATAAGTAAATTTCTCAGAATGCCTTTAGTTAATGTCTTATCGTTAGCCGGATTACTACCAAAAATTCCTGAAACCACCGCAAGGGAAGAACAAATAATTTATATGTTCCGTCAGTTATCCGAATATCAACAACAGGAAATTATCAATTACATTGATTTTATCTTGAGCAAATAAAAATGATTAGCAAGGAATTAGATCTTTTATAAATAAATAGAGACTATACGTTGAACTTCATTATTTGAAAAAATAGCCGAAATTATTGCGTTCGTATTTTATCTGCATGGTTTCCCTCCTTGTCTAATGGGACCTGTTTTGTAATTTGTTTGAGATAATTTGTTTGAGGTAATTTAATGGAAGTTTTATTCTAATTTGGTTAAGGGAAATTGACCTGCCAAAATAGGTAGGACATAAAGATTAAATAAAAGGAGTTAACATGGAAAATCAGCAGCCGTCCCAATCACAATATCCGCAATATATTCAATGTCCGCGATGTGGTGCATACAATTATTCGAATGCGCAATTCTGTCAAAATTGCCATCTTCCGTTTTATCAACCATACCAAACACCTCAGCCGGAACAAAACAGACAATTTTCATCAGAACAACCGGTATCAGAAAGAATTCCACAAGACACTTTTACCGCGCAAAAACCAAAAAAAAAGAAACAGAACATATGGAAAATAACGACAATTGTTTTGGCTGTTCTATTTATTCTCTCTTTATTACAAATCGGAGAGAGCGATATGACAAAAAAAGTGTCGATCAATGATATCCCACCAAAAGAGCTTTCCGAATATTGTATGAAGGTGATCGTGGATAATGCAACTGGCGCATCTGCAGGATCTGCGCCTTCTGCAATTCCAATCGCTGCAGCCAATATCGCTTCCGAAACATCGGTTCAAACGAATCCAGACAAAAAATATCAAATCGGTGATACTGTTACCGTTGATAAATATACTGTCCAGCTTATAAGCGCCGAGACCACTACCAACTATAAAGGCGAGCCTGCGCTTGAAGTTGTCTATCGCTTTACCAATAACTCCGATGATTCGACCAATTTTACGTTGGCGATAGGAACAACGGCTTTCCAGAATAATATTGAAGCAGAGACAACTATTAGAAAAGATATTTCTGCCGATGATTACAGCCTTACAGAAATCCGCCCGGGTGCAACAATCGATGTTACAAAATTCTATAAACTTCAGGACACAGCAACTCCTGTTGAGATCGAAATCAAAAAACTGATCTCATTCGGCGGTGAAAAATATATTTTCGAAATTCCGCTCAAATAATCATTTAATTTGTGAGAATATTTGTAGGAGAAAAGAAAATGAGTCGGAAAAAAGGTATACCTGGACTTTCATTTAGTTGGAAACGCGCAACAGGCGTGACAAAAGCGAAGCGCAGATTTGCTAAAGCAACCGGTATCCCTACATCTCGATCCGGACGGCAAAGAAAAATCGGCAGAACAATGGGATGTTGCCTTTTATCGATAATCATGATCATTTTATTGATCTTCCTGACTGCATTTGTGGCAACAGCAAAAGCGACTCCGACAAAAATTATTCCATCAGCAACATCCACTCCAAAAATTTATTCAACAGAAACAATCAATTCACAAGGTACCGTCGTTGTCCAATGTCTCATTAAAGGCAATATCAGCAGCAAAAAAGAGAAAATATATCATCTTCCTGGTCAGCAATATTATGAAAAAACAATCATCGATGAATCCAAAGGCGAGCGTTGGTTCTGCACTGAAGAAGAAGCCATAGAGGCCGGTTGGCGAAAATCATTGAGATGATAAAAATAACCAAGCAGAAAAAACGATGAACGTGTCAATTTCATTCCATCCGAGTGACAAAGTCCTTTGCTTCATCCGGTATTCGGATGGGATGGAACAAGGCTTGAAATATCGCTCCACAAAAGAACAAGCGCTTGATATCAAGAGATTTTGCAATATGAATAGCTTTATAATCACGTTTAGGAGGATGTCGTCGGAATAGCTAAAAAACGTTGAAATTCTTCCTCCAAAATGATTAAATTTTCTTAAACAACATCCACGCCCCAACATCCGGGGCATGTATGTTGTTTTTTTCGCTATTTGCCAGAAATCTGAACACAGCGAAGTTCTGTCGTGACTAAATACAATATTATGGCTATACCATCTACAGTCTGACAAAGCAGCTCGAAGATTTCACCAGCGGAATTCCGTTTTAAAACATCTACCGGCTGGAAGAACCAGATATACAGCAAAAAAATCGGCGTACATGTCTCCAGAGCGCTGCGAACAAATTTTAAACAGTTTACGGTTATCGCCGGTGTATTCCCTATTCGCATTCCGATCAAATTACATCCGAAAAAAGACAAGGCAAAAAGTTTGGGATCGTTATTGAGATGAATCTATAGGTCTATTAAAAGGAACGATGATATTCACCGAACTGGAAAAGAGATGTCAGTCAACAAACGGATGTTATAAGGGTATGAATACCGCATTTACCCCTGTTTCCATTGCAATACAAAACAAGTCCAATGCGATAAAATCGATCCGGTCTTGATCAAAAAAGTCAAAAATGAAATCCTGAGTGAAGACAATCTGAAAAGATGATCGATGCATACTTGGAATACAGCCCAAAGACAAGCCGGATTATTCGGCTCAGTCGGGAGAAGTCGAGCGAAAGATTGAAAAAGTCATTAATGCCATCGCTGATATGGGGAATACCGATCCGCTGCGCAAGAAGCTGCTAGAATTACAAACTCAACAGGCTGTCATTCGGGATGCGATGATCATGAAAAAAGAAATATTGAAATTAGAAACCAACCTATTCGAAGATATTTATAACCACTCAAAGAAGAATGTCAGTGCCGCTTATCATAATAAAAGCGACTTTGCGATCCTTCATCGCCCGAATCACACCAACAAGCGAAAATTCCGCCGTAATACAATACTCCCTTCCCAGTATCAGTTGGGAAGGGAGCAAGGCGCCCCCGGAGGGACTCGAACCCCCAACCATTTGATTCGAAGTCAACCGCTCTATCCATTGAGCCACGAGGGCAAGCTGTAAATCATTCTTTTCAGCCAAAAAAGTATACCACGTTTCGACATCATTTGCGAATCAAAAGCCCGATTGTTTCAGAAATTCAATCAAATCCTGTTTCTCAATTGTCTCCTGTGTGCGATTGGTCAGATCTTTGACGGTGACTTTTCCCGCTGAGATTTCATCCGGACCGGCAATCAAAGCGAACCGGGCACCGATCCGGTTGGCGAATTTCAATTGTTTATCCAGTTTGGCCGCTTCAGGATAGGTTATCACATTGATCCCGCTTCTGCGAATCTCTTCGGCCAACCCGTAGGCTTCCGGAAGCGTTTCACTATTAAAACAGGTAACCACAATGCGAGCCGGTTGCGTAGATAATTCCGGGTATTTCCCGTATTTTTCGAGAACGACCGAAATCATCACATCGCCCATGGCAAAGCCAACGCCGGAGAGCGGGTCACCGCCGACATCCGCCACCAAATTCTCGTACCGCCCGCCGCCCGATAAAGCCCGCCCTTCCGGCGCTTTATCCCTGGCTTCAAACACCGTTCCCGTATAATACAGCAATCCGCGGATGACATGGGGATCATAATTGATATAATCTTCGTATCCCATCGCTTGGATCAGCTTAAAAATCGTCGAAAGCTCCTCGGATTCTTTCCATAAATCGCGATTTTCGAGGAGATCGGTCAGCGCGTTCAGCTGAACCGGCGAGACACCGCATTCCGATGCATATTCCCGCCAGGCATCCGGTCTCAATTTGTCACAGCGATCAATCAATTTATAAACAGCCGGCTTCAGATCCTGATCGATTCCGATTTTTTCCAATTGGGCATCCATCAGACGGCGGTTATTTACGTTAATTTGAACCTGTTCGGATGTCAGTCCCAGTTGTTCGAAAAAAGCAGCACAAATAGCCAATAATTCAGCATCCGCCTCATATCCCGCCGCTCCGATCAAATCGATATTCCATTGAAAGAATTCACGGGTCCGACCCTTTTGAGGCTGTTCGTAACGCCAAAACGGACCGAATGACCACCAACGCAGCGGGTAAACCAGTTCTTTTTGTTTTTGTGCGACCATCCGTGCCAGAGTCGGGGTTAATTCGGGACGGAGCGCAATTTCACCGCCGCCGCGATCATTGAAAACATAGGCTTGTTCTTTCACCAACTCTTCCCCGGATTTTGCCGCATACAGCTCCAACTTTTCCAGCATCGGGCCTTCATATTCCTGATAGCCAAATCGTTCGGAGACAATTCGAATCTGATGATATAACCATGTCCGAAAAGCCATATCTTCGGGGTAAAAATCGCGTGTCCCCTTTACTTTTTGAACAATTTCCTTCATCATTTTCCTCCCTGTTTACCCGAGAAAGTCTTTAACCATGGCCTTTCCCCCTCGGAATCCTCTGCATTTCATTTTTACCGGTCTAATTGTACTCTTGATTGCAGTATAATTTGCTTCATGCATGAGCTGTCAGCGACCCAAAATATCCTTCGTATTGTGATGGATCACGCTGAACGAAACCATGCCGATAGTGTCAGCGCGATTAATCTGGTCGTGGGAGATTTCGCAAACATTGTTCCGGATTGTGTCGGTTATTATTGGAAGATCATCACGGAAGGAACTATCTATGCCTGTGCCGTCCTCCATTTTGATCGTCGTCCGGCAATTTTCGAATGCGATGATTGCGGCAGTCAATTTGAAATCACTCGGGAAATGACAGCCTGCCCTCATTGCGGCAGCGATCATGTTACATTTATCTCCGGTGACGAATTATTGGTGGAAAGTATTGAAATTGTCAGAAACGAGAAGGAAAAATGACTTCGATTAAAGTTCCTATTATTGAAAATATCCTCGAAGCGAACGATTTTGTGGCGGAAGAAAATCGAAAAATTTTCTCCGAACATAACATTTTTTGTATCAATATTATGGCTGCGCCGGGAGCGGGCAAGACGGCTTTGATTGTGAAAACAATCGAATTATTAAAGGATAAAATCCGGATCGGTGTAATCGAAGGAGATACAGCCTCCGTTACCATTGATTCCGATCAGGTGGTGATGGCCGGTGCACCGGCTGTTCAGGTAACCACCGCCGGTGAATGTCATATGGACGCCATGATGGTGCGAAAAGGGATGGAACAGCTTCCTTTGGATGATCTGGATTTGGTCATTATTGAGAATATCGGGAATTTAATTTGTCCGGCTGAATGGGACCTCGGTTCTCACGCCGATGCGCTGGTAGCCAGTGTGGCGGAGGGCGATGATAAGCCGTGGAAATATCCGAATATTTATCGCAATTTGGATGTTTTACTGATCACCAAGACGGATTTAATCCCTTATGTCGATTACGATATCGATCATTTTAAGAGCGGCGTCGAGATTCTCAACCCGGGACTGGTTACTTTTCCGACTTCGGCGAAAACCGGAGAAGGTTTCCCGGCTTGGACGGAGTGGCTCTTAAAGAAAACAAAAGCGGCTGCCGAAAAGTAATTTCTCATCAATTTCAAAGACACATATTCTATGAAATCGTCGGAAAGTCTTCATTGGGAAGGCCGCCATTATCAAGTGAGCGGCATTGTTCAAGGCGTCGGGTTTCGCCCTTATGTTTATAAATTGGCTACAAAATTCGGTTTAACCGGCGACGTTCGGAATACCACCGAAGGGGTTGAAATCAACCTGTATGGCACCGACGGACAGCAGACCGAATTCGAAACTGTTCTGCGCACTTCTCCACCGGCACTGTCCAAAGTGGACCGGATCACAATTTGTGAGATTCCTTTTGAAGAAAAAAAGACCTTCAAAATCATCGAAAGCGCCCGGAAAGACGGAGAATATCTGCCCATTCCGCCGGATATTGCCATCTGCGACGATTGCCGGAGAGAGATCCTGGATCCGGCGAACAAACGTTATCACTATGCTTTTAATAACTGCATTAATTGCGGGCCGCGCTTTACCATCATCAAAGACCTGCCTTATGATCGAATAAATACCGCTATGAGCGGTTTTCGGATGTGTCCGGACTGCCAAAGCGAATATGAGGACCCGTCAAACCGTCGTTACCATGCCCAGCCGACCGGTTGTCCGGTCTGCGGACCGGAATTGGAATTCAGGCATCAAAGCGAACCCGCTGTCCGGGGGGAAAGAGCTTTGCAAGCCGCAGCCGCAGCGATCCGAGCCGGTAAGATCGTCGCGATCAAAGGTTTGGGGGGATATCACTTGGCATGCGATGCGTTGAACCGAGACGCGATTCGCGAGTTGCGCAAGCGGAAGCTGCGCAGCGACAAACCGTTCGCATTGATGGCGTCCGATCTTTCCGTGATCCGGAAATACGCCGTTTGCAGCGATGCCGAACAAGCCGCGCTGCGCAGTGAACGCGCTCCGATTGTACTTTTGGATCGGTTACCCGATTCTCCGATTCAGCCCGAAGTCGCGCCCAAACAATCGACGTTGGGATTCATGCTGCCTTACACCCCTTTGCATGTGTTGCTCTTTGATGCGATAGCTCCGGATACGGAACTTCTGATCATGACCAGTGCAAATATCTCCGAAGAACCGATCATCTGCGATGAAACGGATGAGGATATGCGTAAACTGTTTGCATTAAGCGACTGTATTTTGACTCACAATCGGCCGATTATCACCCGAATCGATGATTCCGTCATTCGATTTTTACCGGAGGAAGATCGCCCGATTCTGAATCGGCGCGCTCGCGGCTATGCTCCGGATCCGATCCGACTGGCCGAGGCTTTCCCGCAAATCTTGGGTGTGGGTGGAGACCTGAAAAATACTTTTTGTCTCACCCGTGACCGTTACGCCTTCCTCAGTCAGCATATCGGCGATATGGAAAATGTCGAAACATCGGCTTCGTTTGAACAAAACTTGGATCATTTCCGGCATCTTTTCCGAATCCGTCCGGAGGCAATCGCCTGCGATTTACACCCGAATTACTTTACCGTTCGTTTTGCGGAACGCTATGCGGAAAAAGAACGGATACCGCTTCTTCGCATTCAACATCACTATGCGCATATAGCCTCGGTTTTGGGTGAATATGGGCGTTTCTCCGCCGAACCGGCAATCGGCTTGGCTTTCGACGGAACCGGGTACGGGAGCGATGCGACGATTTGGGGCGGAGAAGTGTTGCTTTGTAACGCCCGCGGTTTCGAGCGCCTGTTTCATTTGCAATCTTTTCCGTTACCGGGCGGGGATGCAGCCGTGCGTCATCCGGCACGTCAGGCATTGGCGTTGCTGCACCGGTTGGAAATTCCGTGGACGGATGACCTTCCGCCGGTCAAAGCGCTAAAAGAAGAATCGGTGAATGCCCTCGGCGTGATCGATCACCAAATCCGGCAACGCATCAACTGTACGGAGACTTCCGCCATGGGCAGGCTTTTTGACGCCGTTTCCGCTTTAATCGGCGTATGCCAGAAAATTAATTACGAAGGGCAAGCCGCGATCGAACTTGAATCGATCGCATCCTCGCTGCCGGATTCCGGGTATGAATTCCCGCCGGAAGGAGATGAAATCAAACTCAAACCGCTCATCGAATCCGTTTTATGGGATTTCAGGCATGGGATCAGCCAAGAAATGATTTCGGCAAAATTTCATCGCGGACTGATCGATTTAACGGTTGAAATCTGCATTAAAATCAGAAAGAAGATCGGCGGTAATCCGCCGGTTGCGGTCTCCGGCGGTGTCTGGCAAAATCGGATTCTTCTTGAAGGGGTTCGAAACAGGCTGACCGCCGAAGGATTTGAATTATTAATACCGCATCAGGTACCGCTCAACGACGGCTGTATCGCGTTCGGACAGGTAATGATCGCCAAAGCGATCCTCGGGGAGAAATAATTATGTGTCTCGGAATTCCGGGAAAAATTATTAATATTTATAATGAAGACGGGCTCAGGATGGGCAAAGTCGATTTTAACGGTGTCCGGCGTGAGACGTGTTTGGTCGGTGTGCCGGATGCCAAAGAAGGTGAATATGTGATCGTTCATGCCGGCTTTGCCATCAGCCGAATGGATGAGCAGGAAGCACTTGAAACCATTCGAGCACTGGATGAAATCGATGGACTCAGCTGTTGACCTTACCGCTTTTCGAAATCCGGAAAGAGCCGATCGGATTCTGAAACGACTGAAAAATGAGATTACCCGACCTTGGGTAATCATGGAAATGTGCGGCGGGCAAACCCACGCTTTAATGCAATCCGGTATCGATCAATTGCTTGCGTCCCAAATCGAATTTATCCATGGCCCGGGCTGCCCGGTCTGTGTTACGTCACTGGCTTTGGTGGATGAAGCGATCGCATTGGCCAAGTTTCCAAATGTGATTCTGACCACCTACGGGGATATGCTGCGGGTTCCGGGATCCGAAGGGAATCTGTTTGCCGCTAGAGCACAGGGATGTGATGTCCGAGTCGTTTACGCCGCATTGGATGCGCTTAAAATCGCCCGCGAAAATCCGGATAAAGAAGTTGTTTTTTTCGGTATCGGATTTGAGACAACAGCACCTGCAAACGGCATCAGCGTTTTACAGGCGTACCGAACGGGAATTCAAAATTATTCCGTCTTGGTTTCGCAAGTTTGTGTTCCTCCGGCACTGGAGATGATTCTTTCCTCACCACAGAATCGGATCCAGGGATTTCTGGCGGCGGGGCATGTTTGCGCAGTGATGGGCATTTCGGAATATATTCCGATCAGCGAAAAATACCATGTTCCGATCAGCGTCACTGGATTCGAACCGATCGACCTGTTAGCCGGAATCGAAATGGTGGTTCGAGATCTGGAAGCAGGGCGTTGGAGAGTGAGCAATGCGTACAGTCGCGGTGTTCCAGCGGCAGGTACCGCCGGTGCATTGGCGATTATTCATGAATTATTCGAACCCTGCAATCGGGATTGGCGCGGAATCGGAATAATCCCCGACAGCGGTTGGAAATTAAAAGACAAGTATTCCGCTTATGACGCCGAAAAGAAATTCGGTGTTACGGCAACTGAAACCCATGAATCCGACGTCTGCATCGCGGGGGCCATTCTGCGGGGTTTGAATACCCCACCGGAATGTCCCGCGTTTGCCGCTTCTTGCACGCCGGAACACCCTTTGGGAGCCGCAATGGTCTCCGGCGAGGGGACCTGTTCCGCTTATTATCGCTACCGGAGAAATCATGACTGAGCTTAACATTTCGGAAGGTTTTACATGCCCCGCCCCCATTCAAGCATATGATCGGATTGTGTCCGGGCATGGCAGCGGCGGAAAAATGACCGCCGATCTGATCGAAAAGACATTCCGGAAATATTTGGAAAGCGACGGATTGGCGCAGGGGAATGACGCCGCGAATCTGCCGATCCCCCGACAGGTGAAAAGGATCGCCGTGACAACCGATTCTCATATTGTTTCTCCGCTTTTTTTCCCCGGCGGAGATATCGGAGCGCTGTCCGTCTGCGGTACGGTTAATGATTTGCTGACGTCGGGCGCGGTCCCGCAGTGGTTAACCGCGGGATTTATTCTGGAAGAAGGCTTCCCCCTTTCGGACCTTGAAAAAATATTGGCATCGATGCGGGAACGTTCGGAAGAAGCCGGAATTCAAATCGTCGCCGGTGATACCAAAGTCGTCGAACACGGCAAAGGGGACGGAATTTTTATCAATACCAGCGGTGTCGGTTGGATCGTTGATGATTTCCAACCGGGAGGCGAAAAAGCGCAAACGGGAGATACCATTATTCTGAGCGGAACCATCGGTGATCACGGGATGGCGGTGCTGTGTGCTCGCGGTGAAATGGGTTTTGAATCCGATATTCGTTCCGATGTCGCCCCTTTGAATGAGATCGTGAATTCTTTGCGCCGAGCCGCTCCGCATACCCATGTTTTACGGGATCCGACCCGCGGAGGGTTAAGTACAACGTTGAATGAAATTGCTGTTCAAAGCCATGTATCGGTTGAAATCGATGAGACGGCTGTTCCGATTCGTCCCGAAGTAAGATCGATTTGCGATTTATTGGGATTTGATCCTCTATATGTAGCCAATGAAGGAAAACTTGTCATTTTTGTTCCCGAAGTCGAAGCGCAGGATGCACTTACGGCAATCCGCGCCTCTCGCTACGGAGAAAATGCCGCCGTAATCGGACGTGTGATTCATGGCGATCGGTCGCCGGTAACGCTTCGAACCGCTTTCGGTACCGGCCGAATTCTTGAATCTCTGCCGGGTGAAATGCTGCCGAGAATCTGTTGATTGGATACTTTCGGCTAAAGACGGACATGCAAAATACGGAAAACAACCGCCCCTAATTTTTTCGGGGCGGTTGTTTATCCGTAAACTTTTATCTGGATTTCGGCTTTCGGGGTTGGGTATGCTCAATCGCCGGCGGCTCCGTATAAGGCGGCTGTTGCGGCGGCATTTCATTTCCCTGTGGGTACGGCGCGTGATAAGGGGGCGGAGGATAAGCGCCGCGTGTCGGCGGTTGTTGAGGTTGCGGAGGATAAGGAAAAGTTCCCGGACCGGATTGAGCCGGATATCCGGAGCGACTTTCCCCCGGTTGCGGATAGGAAGGATAACCGCTCGATTCCGGTCGCGTCTGCGGATAATGAGACGTTCCGGGCACCGGCGGGATCGGAGGACGAGGAATATTGGGCATGGGGGGCGGTGGAACCTGTGAAGGTTTCGGTTGTTGGGTTTGGCTGCCGGTTTTAACCGCAGGAATCTTTTCGGCGGGAGCGATCGGCGGTTTATTGAATTCATCGAAACCATCGTTAAACGGTTCCGCAGCAGGTGAAGATGATCCGGCCAATTCTTTCTCCATATCCGAAAACGGAATGTATTCTTCTTCCAGTTTTTCCGTTGTCGGTTTTTCTTTTTTGGCTTTCTTAACAGGCTGATCTTTGGACAGTGTTTTTAGCCGTTCCTGTAACGCTTCTTCCGCATCCCGATCCGGAATGATTAATTCTTCTTCACCTTTGATTTCGGATACTTCTTCGGAAGGAACGGATTCGCTTTCTTCGGCTTTTTCCTCCTGCCGCGTATATTTGTCTTCCTGTTTGGGCTTCGGTTTGACAATCAATCCGGTTAATAGCGCCAATTCAATTTGCGGGTCGGCAAAAATGGACGGAACGATATCTTCCGTGATTCGGCGTTCGGCTTCGGTCCGATATTCCGGATCCAATCGATAACGCGCGATCACAAAAAGTTTCCGCAGTAATACCCGTTTGATTTCAAGCGGGGCATAGGATGCCAAATCAAATACGTCTCCGCTCGTTTCTTCGTCCACTAATTTCGAAATAGCGGTTTTAGCCATCTGATTGGCTTCTTTTTCGGAAATCGTATTCCAGTTGCGGGTACCGATAACTTCACGAAAAACCGGAAGGACATCCTCTTCTTTAATTTTTGCGCTCTTTGCGTTATATACGATAATGATCATTCCGATGATGCCGAGAGAAATCGCATTGCGATCAATTTCGTTCTCGTTGACAATATCATAGGAAAAGCCATCGGATTGAATCGGATGATTGGGAATATCACCTTTCCACGACCAGGTATCCTGTGAAAAATCAAGTGCTTCCGGGTCTACCCCAAAATTCAATCCCGAGCCGATTGAATTCATTTGTTTCTTTTTCCCCATATTTACCTCTTAATCAGCGGATTTTTCAATATTTTTCAATCCTGCCGGTTTTTCTAATTGTAACAAATAAATCTTCCGCTGATTTTCACTTTTCCGAACAACTCATCCGGTAAATATCGATCAGCAAAATTTACCGAACAATCGGATTTCAGATATCTTCCACACAAAACCGGATCGTTCCGCTGATACTTTCACCGGGTTTCAGGATCAATAAATGCGCTTCCTCTTCGAAGCCTTTCGCATAAAGATTATGACAATCGGTTGAATTGGTCTGGTTTTCGACACACAGAAACGATTCGAACGGCGGCGTATAAGTGACGCTGTGGGTGAAAATATCCGACGCATATAAAACCATCTTTTTGCCGAGCGCTTCATAAATGATTGCCTGAGGTTTCTTCGGTTCCATTCCGTACCACACCTCATCCAAATTCAATCCGCTGAGCTTTGTAGGCTTGCTTAAATCAGCCGGACTCTTATCCAAGTCGATCAATCTGCCCGTGGGAATCAAATTGACTGCTTCCATCCATTTCTTCGCCGGAACATATAACTTCACCTGACTCTTCAAACCGAGCACATTAAAATAAGGGTGAATTCCGAAACCGAAAGGAAATCTTTTTTCTTGATCCAAGTTGGATACTTTCACCTGAATGGTCAATCCGTCCGCGCCCAAAATATAGGTGAGTTCCAGACTGTTTGCAATCGGAAACAGTTTATAGATCGGATGTCCGGGTAAAATTTCCAATTTGGTTTTCACAGAGATATCATCGTCCGTGACGATCGGTGTCTCAAATTGAAACGGCGTATCATAAACAAGTCCGTGCAGAGAACGACCGCCGTCATTATCGGGCAACACATATTCCGTTCCGTCAAAAGTGAACCGGCAATTCCGAATGCGGTTCGGGAACGGATATAAAACGGGTGTGCCGAAGAATTTTGACCCGATCACCGGCATTGGAGCTTGATGCAGAAACTCAATTCCGTCCACCGAGTAACTGCACAAATTGGATCCGAATTCCGGTAATAACTTGGCTTCCGTCTTCCGCACATGATCATTCTCCGACCAAAGGCAGATCATTTTTTGATCGAATACCGGATGCTTCGCAAAATTGTAACCGTACATTAGTATTGTTCCTTTCCGATTGTATGACCCCGAAAACACTGGCAAGGTCCGAATGGGTAAAAAGTATCTTTCTGTCGCAAAACGCCATTTCTCGATGGCTTCCGCTGATATAATTATAATCATGGATAAAGATCGGTTGATTAATCCGGGCATCATCTCATCCGATGACCGAGTGGATTTGGCGTTGCGTCCGAAGCGCTTAAATGAAATTATCGGGCAGGATCAAATTCGTGAAAATCTTTCCATATTATTGACCGCCGCCAAGCAGCGGAATGAGCCTTTGGATCATGTTTTGTTTTACGGCCCGCCGGGTTTGGGAAAGACCACGCTGGCGCACGTATTGGCCAATGAAATGGGTGTCAGCATTAAGGTAACCGCCGGTCCGGCAATCGAACGAGCCGGGGATTTGGCTGCCATTCTTTCCAATCTTCATGAAGGGGATATTTTATTCATCGATGAAATTCATCGCTTAAATCGCGCCATCGAAGAAATTCTTTATCCGGCGATGGAAGATTCGGTTTTGGATATCATGGTCGGCAAAGGACCTTCCGCCCGTTCGATTCGTTTAAAACTCCCGCGTTTTACCGTTATCGGTGCGACCACCCGTCTTTCGCTGGTCAGTTCACCGCTACGGGCTCGTTTCGGCGCTGTTTACCGTTTGGATTATTACGATCAGCCGGCGATGGAAAAGATCATCGAAAATGCGGCTGTTAAGATGAATGTGACCGTTGACGACGGCGGTATCAAAGAGATTGCCGTCCGTTCGCGCGGAACTCCCAGAATCGGCTTGCGTCTCCTGCGACGGGTCCGAGACTATGCGCAAGTACGCGCCGACGGCACCATCAACGAGCAAGTTTCACGGGACGCTTTGGAACTGATGAATATTGACGTCGCCGGTCTGGATGATGTTGACCGGCGTGTGCTGTTGACAATTATTGAAAAATACAACGGCGGACCGGTCGGCCTCAGTACGATCGCTGCCTCGATCAGCGAAGAAACAGACACGGTGATGGAAGTGGTCGAACCTTATCTCTTGCAATTGGGGTTCATCGATCGGACGCCCCAAGGCAGGAATGCCACACGAAAAGCGTACGAACATTTGGGGATCCCTTATAATGATCAGAACGCCCCCAAACAAGGATCTTTATTTGAATAACATACGGAATTTAATAGCGAGAATCTTGACCGGTCGATTTACTTTTTCCGTTATACCCTCACAGAAACAATAAAACAAAATATATGCAGACATCGGATTTTGATTACTATCTTCCTCCTGAATTAATTGCGCAAACACCTTTGGAACCGCGTGATTCTTCCCGTCTCTTGGTTTACAACCGAAAAACAGATGAAATTACTCATTGCCATTTTTATGATATCGGAAATTTCCTCGAGCCGGGAGATTTATTGATCCGGAATCAAACCCGGGTTTTGCCCGCCAGAATCTATGCCAAAAAACATGAAACCGGCGGAAAAGCTGAAATATTGCTCTTGAGACGGATCGAACCTGATACATGGGAAGCTTTGGTAGGCGGGAAAAGACTTCATGAGGGAACGATTCTTGATTTGGAGGAAGGACTGAGCGCCGAAATCGTTCAAGACCTGGATAATTCCCGTCGTTTGATACGTTTTACCGGTCCTTTCGAGGATTTTATGCAAAAAAACGGACAGATGCCATTGCCGCCCTATATTCATAAGCGTCTGAAGGATCCGGAGAGATATCAAACGGTATATTCCCGACAAGATCTGGCCGGCTCGGCTGCCGCTCCGACTGCCGGGTTACATTTTACGGAAGAGCTGATGCAAAAATTGGAAGCTCGCCAAATTCATTTTGCGGATGTCACGCTGCATGTCGGTTTAGACACTTTCCAGCCCGTCAGCGAAGCAGATCCGCAAACCCACCGGATTCATAAAGAATGGTGTGAGCTGTCAGCCGATACCGCAAAAAAAATCACGGAAACCCGAGCGAACGGTCATCGCATAGTTGCGGTCGGGACGACAAGTGCCCGGACTCTGGAAAGCGCGGCACAAGCCGCACTGAAAGCGGGATCGCCGGACTGTGTCATTCCGATCAGCGGAGATACCGGTATCTATATTTTGCCGGGGTATGAATTTCGGGCTGTGGATGCAATGATTACGAATTTTCATCTGCCGAAATCAACGCTGATAATGATGATCAGTGCATTTACAAGCCGTGAAAAAATATTATCTGTCTATCAGCAGGCAATCGATATGAAATATCGATTTTTTTCTTTCGGCGACGCTATGCTGATTTTATAAAAAAGTTCACCTGTTTTCTGAAAAAATCTTCCTTTGATGCGGATCAAATTTCGACCGGCTCTTTACTTGACCGGACAACTTGAACTCGGTTTTTCAACGGCACTTCGGTAAAGCACATCCTGATATTCGGACTTTTTTTCGAATTCTCGTTGTGCGAAAGGACAGACCGGTAATATTTTCATACCCGTTTCCCTGGCGTTTTGAACCACCAATTTCACCAATTCGGAAGCGATATTTTGTCCGCGGAATTCCGGATCGACAAATGTATGATCGATCGTCCAATAATCCTGACAGATGGAAATCGTGCAACTTCCGATTTGTTTTCCGTCATCGTTAAGTGCTTTAGCCTTGCGTTTTTCCAATTCGAATTTGTACGAAATCATTATCGTGTTTCTCTTACTTTCTGGTTTGATATTCACCTTCGATCACCCATTTATAGGTGGTTAATTCACGCAACGCCATCGGTCCGCGAGCATGCAAGGGTTGAGTAGAAATCGCGATTTCGGCGCCCAATCCCAATTCGGCTCCATCGGTAAACCGTGTGCTGGCATTGACATAGACGCAAGCCGAATTGACTTCTGTCGTAAAGCGACGGATATTTTCCTGATTTTCCGATAAGATTCCGTCCGAATGTCCGGTACCGTGTAACGATATATGATCGATTGCCTGTTTGACATCATCGACCACTTTCACACTTAAGACCAGCGATAACCATTCCGTATCAAAATCATTTTCACCGGCTTTTTCGAAGTGAATCGATTTGTCACCGTTCAGAAGCAAAATGTTATAAGCATTGCCGTCGACTTTAAACGATACGCCGTCTTCCGCAAGTTTAGCACACAATTTCGGGATAAATTCTTCCGCAATCGAACGATGAATCAAAACCGTTTCCAACGCATTGCAAACCGTCGGTCGTTGAACTTTTGCGTTGCGGATAACCTCCGACGATTTCTGTAGATCCGCGGATTCGTCCACAAACAGGTGACAAATACCGATGCCGCCCGTAATTACCGGAATTCGACTGTTTTTTCGACAAAATTCATGCAATCCGGACCCGCCGCGCGGAATCACCATATCCACATATGGATCCGATTGTAGCAATTCCAACATGAAAGAACGATCAGGGGAATCGATGAATTGGATTGCATCGGCAGGTAAACCGTTAGAGGACAAGGCATTTTGAATGAATGAAATCAGCGCTTGATTGGTTCGAATCGTTTCTTTACCGCCTCTCAGAATCGCCGCATTCCCTGATTTAATCATCAATCCGGCGGAGTCGACGGTTACATTGGGTCGCGATTCATAAATCACGGCAATGACACCAATCGGAATCCGTTCTTTCCGAACTTTTAATCCGTCGGGATTGGTATATCGCTCGAAGATTTCACCCACCGGGTCCGGCAGCTCGGCAACATTCCGAAGATCTTTTTCCATCCCTTTGATCCGTTGTTCATTCAACAGCAAACGATCAACCATCGCCGGAGATAAAACCCCTTCCGCCTCTGCGACATCTTCGGCATTTGCCGCAAGAATATCCATACGATCGGATTCCAACAAATCCGCCAGACTTAACAAAAAAGCGTTCTTTCGGTCGGTCTCTGCCGTCGCAAGAATTTTGCTCGCTTTTCTTGCATCCTGACCCATTTGAAGAATTGTTTTCATCGTGTTTTCCCCTTGATCATATTATCCTGATGAACGACTTCGTCAGCATAGGTATACCCCAGAATCGTTTCGATTTCACTTGCTTTTGCACCGCAAATTTTTTGAATTTCGGAAGCCGAGTAATTGACCAATCCGATGGCGATTTCCTCTCCGTCGTTATTGACCAACCGTACCGTATCTCCTCGGTCAAATTCACCTTGGACGCCGATAATTCCCGCCGGAAGCAAGCTTTTCCCGCGTTTGATAGCCTGGGTGGCGCCCGAATCTAAAACAATCGCGGCTTCATTCGAACGGAATCCGGTCAACAAATATCGTTTACGGCTCTCAAGAACCGTGTTGGTCGCTCGAAACACCGTGCCGAACCGTTCTCCTGCTGCGATTCGCAGCAGCACATCCGGAATCGTTCCGTTAGCGATCATAACCGGAGTTCCCATCCTGCGGGCAACGTCTGCCGCCCGAACTTTCGTCAGCATCCCGCCGGTCCCCATACCGGTCAAACTGCCGCCGGCGGCTTCCCAAACGAAAGAGGGAATTTCGACACCGTCAACGAGATCGATGAGCTTTGCTTCCGCATGAAGTTCCGGATTCATGTCAAAAAGTCCGTCCTGATCCGTCAACAAAACCAATAAATCAGCTCCGATCAGCCCCGAAACGTAGGCGGAAAGCATATCGTTATCGCCGACGCGGATTTCATCCGTCGAGACCGTATCGTTCTCATTAATAATCGGAATTACATGTTGTCCTAATAATCCTTCGATTGTATTTCGGGCGTTTAAATAACTTTTCCGTTGAATGAAATCATTCCGTGTCAACAGAATTTGCGCCGCCGCCAGATTATAAATCTTAAACAAATCCATATAAATGGACATTAAATAGGGTTGGCCGACAGAGGCTAAAATCTGTTTCCCGGGAATATGCTTCGACAGATGCGGATAGTTCAGCAATTCACGGCCGGCTGCCACCGCTCCGGAGGATACCAGAGTAACCATCGTTCCGTGACCTGCGATAACACTGAGCTGCCGCGCCAGATCAACCAAGCGCGGTTTATCCAAATGGTTCGATCCGCCCGTTAATGTTGAGGTTCCGACTTTTATAACAATTCGTTCGTAAGACATTGAATATCACCAAAAACCAAATGACAGGTAACAGGAAAAACGGTAATTGATTGGTCTATTCCCTGATTGTATCCGATCATTTCGATATTTCCTTTAGCAATAAAAACAATCGTTGGGGATTTCCTGAAAAAAAGAGGCTGACAATCGTTCATCAGCCTCAAGCTTACTATTTCGTTGAATTATTGTTTATCCGACTTTGTTATTCAGAGTGCGGTTCAGAATTTCATCCTGCTCTTTGGATACACCGGATTTCTTTTTACTTTCGCTTTTATTTCTGGCTTTGGCTTTTTCCATCGCTTCTCGAATCGCGATTTCCATTGCGGTCGGTTCCGCTTCACCGCTCGGATTTTCATCAGTAAAGCTCATGGTAATTCCTTCGCTGTTTAATTCGGCCCGTTTCTTAGATGTTTTCTTCTGCCGGCGCGGTCTATCTTTCTCTTCCGAGGGAGCGGAAACGGCATTCGTGGTCCTGGCTTCTTTTAACTGTTGCGCACGTGCGCTGACCGGACGGGCTGTTTTCTCCGCCGGCGCCTCTTCGACCTCCGGTTCGGGTTGCAAAGCTTTAATGCTGAGTTTGATCTGCTTTTTTCGCCGGTTGACTTCCAAAACCTTGGCTTCTACTTCATCTCCGACCTTTAAGATATCCGAAGGTTGGCGAACATAGCTATGCGCAAGTTCACTGATATGAATCAACCCCGGGCGCTCCGCACCGATTTCTACAAATACACCGAATTTCTCCATCCGAACAACGGTTCCCTTGACTACCATGTCTTTTTTAATCTCACGCCACTCGAGATCATACGGTTTGATCATGGTCAGTTCAATCCGGCCGTCTTTTACTTTCTTTACCCAAACATCCACTTCCTGCCCGACGGTCAGTAAATCATGGATATTATTGGTAAATTCCGCCCCTTCCGGACGGGCAATCTGGGTTATATGGATTGCAGCGGGAATATCTAATCCGATATCGACCAAAGCGCCTGCCAGGCTCAGTTTCGTGACCTTCCCTTTAAAATGATCCTTAATTTTCGGACCGTTTGCGCCTGCGGACTCTCCTTTCGAGTCGATATCAGTCACAGTATCTCCTGGTTGATCCGTTGCCGTTACCACGGCAACATCATCTGCAACGTTTTCCACTGCGCTCTGTACCTCTCCGATTTTTTCGTTTACTGCATTTTTTTCTTCAGGTGATACAGATTCTTCCATTTTTTCCCAATCTCCAGATATTATTATTCGCAACGTTTGATTATACTCGTATAATTTAATACTTGTCAATCAAAAAAACAATTTTCGTGCAAAATTCATTATATTACTCCGAATTCGGCAAAAATCGATTTTTATAAACCGGTTTCACCGTTTTCTTCCGTATTTTTCTGGGGTACAACGGCTCTTCCGGGATTTTTTCCCGTTAATAAAATTTGCGCAGCCGCATCCAGTTGCGGGTCCTTTCCGGCTTCCACATCCGCATCGCTCATTTCCACGACTACATCAGGAGTGATACCAACCTTATGGATTAACTTTCCGGCGGGTGTCAGCCAATGAGCGATCGTGATACTGACCGCGCCGCCGTTTGAAAGCTCGGGTTGAATCTGCATAGATCCCTTCCCGAACGTCTGAACTCCGACAAATGTCGCTCGATGATAATATTGCAAAGCACCGATTAAAATTTCCGAAGCGGACGCCGTCCCTTCGTTTCCCAAAACAACGATCGGCAAATCCGGATCGACTACGGGATCTTCCTTTGTATGATATTCGGTTCGGGATCCGTCTCCGGCCTCTTCGATCAAAACCAACGAATCTTTGGGCAAGAATTTCGAAGCCACCGATACGCAAGTATCTACATATCCCCCGCCGTTGTTGCGCAGGTCCAAAATCAACCCCTTGGGATTCTGCGGCAGCAGCTCATCCAATGCCTGTTGCAATTCTTCCACAGTCAAATCACCGAATTGCGTCAACTGAATATAGGCAATCCCGTCATCCCGCATTTCCGAAGCCACCATCGGTGTAACGACCGCATCGCGAACAATCGATACATCAAAGGGTTCTTGATCGTCCCGTTTAATGGTCAGTATGACTGTCGATCCTTTCGGACCTAAGATCTTATTTAACGCGTCTTTGGGATCCACTCCGGTCATATCGACGCCGTCGATAGCAATCACCAAGTCATGCGGTTTTAATCCGGCTTTCTCCGCCGGACTACCTTTCATCGGAGAAGTGATTTCGACATAATCACCGGACACATCAACCCATGCGCCGATCCCTTCATATTCTTCGCCGGCAATATATTGCGATTCCTGTTTATAGCTTTCGGGATCGGAATAGCGGGTATGCGGATCGCCCAAAGATTCCAGCATTCCGCGGATCGCGCCTTCCATCAGGCTGTTATCATCGACCGGTTGATCGACATAATACTGATGAACCAAGTCCCAAGTTTCCCAAAACGGCTTAAATAATTCATCCGTGTTTTGTTGGCGTTTCATCCCCGTACCTTGCTCCGTGACCGACAATAATTTCGGAAGCAAGGACGATTCGGATGAAATATTGATTTTGCCGACAGTTTCCGGTAACATTTTTATGATATATCCGGCGCTGAAACCGGATACAAAACAACTGATTAAAATAATGACAATCGCAATGATTCGAATGATTCGTTGATTCATTTTTGGTCCTTATCTCTTTCCAGATTCTCTAATCTGTCCATTTCCTGACGCAACCGTTTGTAATGTTCGGATTCCGGGAACAGGAAATCACCTTTTTTTACTTCTTTAACCTTCTTTGTCAGTTTTGAAAAGGAATCATCTTGATTGCTTTTGGAGGCCGGTTTCCGTCTTTTTTCAAAATAAGCTTTGATCTTTTCACGGTAGATAATTAACAATATGTTAATCCCCATGACGACGACAATTAAGGCAATTAAAATGATCCAACCTTTTGTAGTCATGTTATTATTTCCGAATAGATTTCCAATTGAGGAAGATCCTCTATTCTCGAAAGAAACGCATCGGCTTCTTCCGATCTTGCTCGCGATCCGACTTGAATCGCGTAAAAGCCCAATTGATGAGCCGTGCTGATATTGGTCGGATTATCATCCAGAAAGATACATCCCCGGCCGCTGTCGATTCCGGTCATAGTAAGCGCTTTCTCAAAGGCTTCCTGTTCCGGTTTACAATACGGATAAACATCCAGGAAATCAATAATTCCATCAAAACATTGATAAATATCCAAGAGTTTCATTACACGAATCGCTTGAAAACGATCGGAATTGGTAAAAATAAACTTCGGAATTTGAATTTTTTCAATCAGCGCCCGAACTTCAGGAGCCGGCTGAATATATGGCGAAATATCGACATTATGCACATAATGCATAAAATCATACAAATCCACTTCGTAGTTTTTTACCAACCCTTTGGCAGTCGTTCCATAAGTTTTATACAGGTCTTCGCGAAAATTCTTCACTTCACTGTCGGGGATTGCCAAAGAACGCCGGATATATTCATTCATCCGATCCGTAATCACTTTAATCGATTCATTCCCCATCGGGTACAGAGTTTCATCTAAATCAAAAAAAACAGCTTTGTAATTCATGCAAAAAAGTATAACCGAATCGGAGATCGATTAAATGGAATATATCGGAAATTCTGACGAAATAAACCGCTATTTAGGCAGGACAATCGGAGTGGAAATACCGTCATGACGAAAGACAATCATTGGAACATGATAGACAGCGGTCAGGTTGTTTTCGGTTAAAACTTCCTCCGGCGTTCCCATTGCCAAGATATTTCCCTGTTTTAAAATAATGATTTCATCCGCAAATCTGGCAGCCAAATTGAGGTCATGTAAAACGATCAACACGGCGGTTCCCTTTTCGCGGCTCAAATTTCGGACCAATGAAAGAATCCCGATCGTGTGGTTCAAGTCCAGGTGTGTGGTCGGTTCATCCAAAATCATCACCGGCGTATCCTGTGCCAATGCTCTGGCTAAAATTACCCGTTGTTGCTCTCCGCCGGAAAGAGAACGAACATCTTTTTTCCGAAGGTCAAAAATGGCGGTTTCACGAATCGCCTCATTCACCCGCCGTCGATCCTCTTCGGATAATTTCCCCAATAAACCGAGATACGGCGTCCTTCCCATCGCTACGGTCTCGTAAACCGAAAATCCATCGGGCAGCAAGGAATTCTGCGGAACGACCGACAGATATTTGGCACGTTCCATTTCACTCAAATCAGCCGAGTTTTTTCCGTCATACTTGATTTGGCCGCCGGAAAGTTTAACACTGCCGGTAATACCGCGAATAATCGTCGTTTTCCCCGAACCGTTCGGACCGATTAATACCATAACCTTCCCTTGCTGAATATCGAACGAAATATTTTGGACGACCGGTTGATCGCCATAATGAATGGATACATCGGAAAGAGAGATCATCGTTCGATTTCCCTCCCGGTATTTCGATTTAACAGCCAAAGGAAAAAGGGCGCACCGGCTATGGCGGTGATAATCCCTACCGGTAATTCCTGCGGTGCAATAATCACCCGCGCAATCACATCAGCCAGTAACAGGAAAAAGGCACCGCCCAACGCCGATAAAGGAATCAATTTCCGATAATCTCCGCCCGTCAAAATACGGATGACATGAGGAATGATTAAGCCGACGAATCCGATTACTCCCGAAAAAGAGATTGCGGCCGCTGTGGTCAGAGTCGCGAAAAAAACAATCCCGATTCGGGTTTTATGAACCGAGATTCCCAGATTTGCGGCTTGTTCTTCACCGAATTGAAGGACATTTAAACGATGTGACAATAAAAACTGACCGATTATTCCTATCAGAATAAAAGGAATCACAATCTTAATCGGTTCCCAACCGTTAACGGTCATTCCTCCCAGCATCCATGAAAAGGATGTTCGCAATTCTCGGTGAGAAAACAACATCCAAACGGAAGTTACGGCGGTGATAAAAGAATTTACAGCCACGCCGGAAAGAATCAATCCGGTATTGCCGGTTATTCCGCTGACCTTGCCCAATCTAAAGACGACCCATACCGTCAACAACGATACCACAAAGGCTAAAATCGGCGTCATCATGGTCCCCCATTTCGTATAAGGCCACTGTACAGACATAGCAATCACAGCCCCCAAACTGGCACCGGTCGAGACGCCGATCAAATAGGGGTCCGCCAGCGGATTCCGAAATAATCCCTGATAGGAAGCGCCGCTGCAGGCCAAAGCGGCACCGGTTAACAGCATCATAATCGTTCGCGGAATTCGTAAGACAAATAAAATCCGGTCCGTCCCGGCAAGTTCGGCGGGCAAAGCACCTCCGGTTATCCGATATTTCAATATGTCCCATACCTGAGAAATGCCGAGCGGGACACTGCCGATCCATATACCGGCAATACTCATAACGAATATTCCGATGAGCAAAAAAATGCCTAACCGGGATGCCGATCTGCGCATAGAACAGGTGCCTCTGCTTATTTCTTTTCGAACAGTTCCGGATGAATATATCCGGCTAAAATTTCCAGAGCATCGACCAAACGCGGACTCGGGCGTGATCCGATATCGGAATTAATGGGGTAGATCTTTTTATTTTTCACTGCGGATAGGACATCCCAGCCCGGTCGTTCGATCACGCTTTCCGGAGTTATCCCGTAGTTGCTGTCACCCAGAATAATGATCTCCGGATTGGATCGAATCAACGCTTCCAAACTGATCTGAACCCATTCTCCTTTGAGATCGGCTGCGACATTCTTTCCGCCGGCCCGCGTAATCAGCTCATCGATGAAGGTACCGCTGCTCGCCGTCCAGGGTTTGGAAACGTCTGTCGCATCCAGTTCATAAAACACAAGCGGATGTGTGGTTGCCCCGGCTATCATTTCATCGACGACGGCAATCCTGTTTTTCATCTCTGCGATCAGTTCTTCCGCCTGCTCCTCATGACCGGTTACTTCTCCGACTTTCATGAAATAGGAATCTAAGTCTTCCAGTGCCTTGGGATTTTTAAGATAATAGACGGTCAAGCCCATATCTTCCAATTGTTTTACCTGATCAACCGCCGTCAATTCCGAAATGATCACCAATTCGGGATCGAGTGAAAGAATGAGCTCTTTGTTAATGGACATATCATAATTTGTGACGATTGCTTTCTTCGTCACTTCATCCGGATAATTGGAAGCAACATCGACTCCGATCAATTCATCACATAAATCCAATGCGCATACGATTTCGGTTACCGACGGTGCCAAAGAAACGACGGATTCCAAGGGAAGTTCAAGCGTAATTTTCCGATCAAGGTCATCCGTCACCGTGATTTTTTCAGCGACATCGGTATCGCGGACGGCCGAAACCGGCATGGCAATTGAAAAAAGTATCGTAAGAAAAACAACACAATAGAATAAAGTCTTTTTCCGCATAATTCACCTCGTTATATAGATTTTCTCGTTCCGGAACTTGGCGATAAAAACGAACCATTCCGGGGCCAACCGGAGAGCGGGAAGTTCGTTATGAGGATATTCAAAAAAGAAAACCCCTGACGGGGTTTAATCGGCTTGCCTTCCCAATCCCCGAGGAACGATTTTTGTCGAAAACAAAGGTCTGGCTTGGAAGATGATCTTCTTACAGTTGCGGGTCAGCATCGGTTTCGAACCGATTTCCTTGTTTTCCACTGGCTTTTGAATTATACCAAATTTATTCTTCGATTCTTTATGGTTATTTGCCGCGTCGTGAAGGATATCCCTTCCTTGTCCGTTCCGGTAAAATGGAGACTTGCGGATTACGACTGTACATGGGAACCTGAAACATTTGCGCGATCTGACAAACCTGAAAGTCAACCAAACGACTGCGAATATTGGGGTCAATATCTTGGATGGGTAAAACGGTGGTAATCACGGTGGGCAGCGGCGTTAAATAACGATGGTCTAAAATTTGGAACAGCTTTTCTTTCGCCCACGGGGTAGCATTTGCCGTATCGAGATGATCCAAAATCAAAAGCGGCGCATTCCGAATTTTTTCGAAAGCGATGTCATAGGAAGTGGTACTGACCGGACTGAATGTCGCCCGCAGATGATCCAGCAAATCGGCCACCGCCACAAACAGGGGATGATCCATCTGATGTTGCCGGTAATTTCCGATCGCAGCCGCTAAATGAGTCTTACCGACGCCGTTCGGGCCGGAAAATACCAGCCAACCGGTGGGATGCTGCGCAAAGTTATATGCCAAATTGAAGGCGTTGGTCAACTGAGCAGAGGCTTCTTCGGACAGATTTTCTCCGACTCGCGAATCAAAATTTTCAAACGTCCGGTTGGATAAACGATGAAGTGCCGACAAATCGTCCGATTCCACCGTATTTGCCATCGGTTTTCGATAATCGGGCGCTTGAATCACGATCCGGGTAACCAAAGACGGATCTTCCAGCCGCGAAGCAATCCGCCCGTCTAAGTCCTGCAAGCGGCAATTGGTGGTGATAACCGTCGGCAGCCGATTTACGTAACGATAATTCAAAATCTGATAAAGTTTTTCCTCTGCCCAGGGAGTTGCGCTTTGGGTACCCAAATCATCTAAAATCAACAAAGGTATATTGCGAATTTGATCAAAACGTTCGGCATAAGTACCGCTGCTGTCACTGAACGAGGCACGGATCCAATCCAACAGGTCGGGAACCGGTAAAAAAATATTGGGAATATGATCAGCTAACGCTGCATTGGAAATCGCAGCCGCCAAATGAGTTTTCCCCGTTCCGTAATTACCGGTCAGCAGCAGCCACCCCTTTCTTTCCTTCGCGAATTTTTGAGCATGATCGAATGCTAATTTTAAACACAACCGTTCATCCGGCCGCAGCTGCCCGCGTCCTTCGACATTGAAAGTTTCAAAGCTCATGTCGGCATAACCGGAAAGATTACTCTCGCGGATTAATTGATTCCGGGTCTCTTCTTCCAGTTTGGCTTTTCGGCAAGAACAAACATCCATCTTTCCGAACCGGGGATCATCAATCGGATAATCGCCGGTGACAAAACCGATCCCATGGCAAATCGGACAATTCGGATCGCCTAAATAAGCTTCGCGATTCATATCATCCAAGCTTTTCGGATTCTTCGGGGTGACATTAAAGTCTTTTTTTACCCGTTCAATAATGTCATCAATAGATTCCATTCCGTCCGTTTTCCTTCCATGATTTCAAAATCGTTTCGATATATCGCCAGCTCCGGGCATTGTTCACCACTGCGATATCAATGGCTTCCGTAATCCATTCTTCCGAATACATTTGTTCCGCGTCTTTTAAACGATCCGCCATTAAGGGAGTGAGCGGACCGATGTTTTCCTCATATAACTGGAAAATGTTCGGGCGAAACAGATTCAACGTTCCCGAAAGATGCAGAAAAGCATCCGGTTTCCATTTTCCTTTTTCTAAATTTTCCACCGCCGTCCTTCCCTTTGGGCTGTTGAGAAAATAGAGAGATTCTCCGCCGTATTCCACTTTCAACAAAGTGCCGCGTAACACTGCCTTTTCGAGACCGTCCTTCAAAGCGTCTTCGCGATCTTCTTCGATTCCGGCTAATCCATCCATAAATTCGGCGGCATCAGTAAAATCCGAATAGAGTATATAGCGCTGGTCGCCTTCGAATTGATTAAGAAGATGAATCGCAAACAAACTGACCTTCAATTCGGTCATCGAATCGATTTCAGGCAGTATTTCCTCAAAGAATTGAGTCGGGATAACCTCGATTCCCGTATTAAAACCGGAAAAACTCATCGAATTCCTCCGCTGTCCGAAATGCGGGCTGCATTTTCAAAGCGAGCCAGCTTTTTAACAAAGACCAGGTCGATATCTCCCACCGGTCCGTTTCGATGTTTGGCGACAACCAATTTCATCGCTCCGTCTAAACCGACTGTTTTACTGTCATCGGTATTGGGGTTATGAAGAAACATCACCACATCGGCATCTTGTTCCAACGAACCGGATTCCCGCAGATCCGACAAAATCGGGATTTTTTCCGAACGTTGTTCGACACTTCTCGAAAGCTGGGCGGCTGTCAAAACCGGTACATTTAATTCCCTCGCCAAAATTTTAAGATTTCGAGAGATATAGGAAACTTCCTGAACCCGATTCTCATTTCTGGAATCGGTACTCATTAATTGCAGATAATCAACGATGACCAAATCCAAATGATGCTCCAAATCCAATCTTCTGCATTTGGATCGGAGCTGCAGCGGCGTAATTGCCGGCGTATCATCCAAAAAAACGGTCGTAGTCCCCAACACATCCAATGCATCGATGAACATCGGAAGTTCATCTTCAGCCAATTTCCCGCTGCGAATCTTTTGACTGTTAATCCCCGTTTGTTGCGCGATCAAACGAATGGCTAATTGTTCATTGGACATTTCCAATGAAAACATTGCGACGTGCATATGATAATTTAATGCGGCATTTTTCAATACGGACAGCAGAAAACCGGTCTTACCCATTCCGGGACGTCCGGCAACGATGATCAAATCGGATTTTTGCATCCCCCCCAACAGGCGGTCCAAATCTCTAAATCCGGTCGGGACTCCGACGATATCCTGATCTTGCCGCGCGAGGAGCCGTACTTCATCGTAAATTGTTCCCACCACGCTGCGAATCGGTTGAACCTCGTTTCGGGTTCTTTTTTCGCTGACATTGAAAATCGCTTTTTCGGAATTATCCAAAATGGTGTCCAAACTTTTGGATTCGTCATAGGCATATTGTTGCATCTGGCTTGCCGCTGTTAAAACCTGACGCCGCACACTTTTTTCCGCGATGATTTTGGCATAAGATTCGGCGTGCATCGAAGAGGGTGTATTGCTTGCCAGTGAATAAAGATAAAGCTTCCCGCCCGCTTCCGTTAATTTTCCGTTCTTTTCCAATTCGTTGGCGACGGTTTGGACGTCAATATCTTGTCCTTTTTCCAGAAGAGCGGCAAACGCTTCCCAAATCCAGCGACAGCGGTGAATATAAAAGTCATTGGCGGAGATAATCTGAGCGACATCATAAAACTTTTCCGAATTAATCAGAATCGCTCCCAATACCGCTTCTTCCGCCTCACGGCTATGCGGTTGTAAGCGTAGATCGGATTCGGAAACTTCCGGAGTGAAATTCTCCGTAGGATAAGGTCCGTTTATTTCCATATCTTATATCGGGAAAAGAAGATCATCGGAATTTGAATCCGTGTCCTTCTTTTCGTTATCCTGTTTTCCCGAACGGTCGCTCTTTCCGGTTTCACCGGAATCGGGGAGATCAATATTTTTCAAAAAGTCATCGAAAATATTCAATTTCGCATCATCCACAAACTCTTCTTGATCCGGCTCCGCGGCGAAATTTTTCTTTGCCGAATTTAATTCCCGAATATCTTTCTCGGGTTGGATTCCGGCTGAAAGTAAAACGGTTTTATCGACAAAAATCGGCACTTTGCAACGAATCGCCAGAGAGATCGCATCGGAAGGGCGACTGTCCACAAGTATTTCATTTCCTTGGGATTCCAAAACCAAAAATGAATAAAAAGTATCGTCCTGAATCTTCGAAAGAACAACGTTCCTGAGTTTCCCGTCCAACGCTGCAATAACATTTTTCAGTAGATCATGCGGTTGAGGGCGGCTGACTTCAATCCCCTGCAGCGCGATCACAATCGATTCCGCCTCAAACGAACCGATCCAGATCGGAAGGTACAGTTCATTTTTCGGTTCATGCAAAATCAATACCCGTTGCTGTGTGGTTAAACTGACTCGAATACTATCGACGGTTACTTCAAACAATTCAGACATTCAATCATCCATCCTCAGACTTCATTTTGAAAGTTTTTCTATTATAAGCTTTCGAATCCGAAATAATCTATATGATTATTATAAAGCAGCTTCACTGCACAGAAATATTAATCTTTTGAAAGATTTCCGGAATCCTTGGATATAATCTTTGTCAGAATGCTTGATAGTATTAAAGTCATATGATATTTATGAAAGTTGTTTACGCAAATATTTCACACTTTTTTAAGAATACTATGTACAATAAAATCACTGGCATTCCCATCGCTCGTTTTGGGCAGTAAATTATTTCAGTGGAGTCGCCGTTGGATCAGCTTCAGGATAAGATTATTCTCATAGAAGGTAAGCAGACCGATCACCCCTCTTTCTTTTTAAGTTTAAAGAAACGGGGATATAATGTGGAAATTGCTTCCACCGGTAATAGCGCCATTGAGAAAATTCAAGAGTCCGATCCGATGATCGTCTTGATCGATGCGGCCTCAATGCGAACAGCAAGCAATCGGATCGTCTACCGTATCAAGAAGCGCAATCCGGACCTGCCGATCATTCTGATTATCGATGAAATGCTCAAACAGAAGAAGATTTCCGACAAAGCCGATCTTGTTCTTTGTTTACCGTTTACCGTTCAAAAACTTTTGAATCGGATTATGCTTTTTGCTCCCGCGAAAAAAAGCACACTCAAATGCGCGGGTGACCTGGCACTGGATACCTCCCGTAATTGTATTTATATCGATAATCGGGTAGTCGGTGTCACTCCGCGAGTGTCCAAACTTCTCAATTTATTTATGGATCGTCCCGGCGAAATTATAAAACGGGAAGAATTATTCCGAGAACTATGGGATACGGACTATTTGGAAGACATGCGATCGTTAGATGTCCACATACAATGGCTGCGAAAGGCGATTGAGGAAAATCCGAAGAATCCTCAATATTTGATTACCGTCAAAGGGCAGGGGTATATGCTCGAACCGAATGGAAACGGGAAAAATAAAAAAATCGATCAGTGCGCTTTATCACCGGTCTGCTGTGAAAAGGAATCCTGATCTCCTGTCATAAGGTTCATGAATCCTTTGCGCCAAATGTTTATAATAAACATTAATAAGATAGGTCAAGCGGGACTTTAATTCGGCTTTCGGATGACAGAGAGTCGCCGGTTGATGAGAGGCGGCAACAAGTCTGAATTTATCCACCCCGCGCATAAAAAATGCGGACCGCTTTCGAAAAGCAATGATGCGATAAGAAAGCCGATTCGGGATCGTTATCTCCCGACAAAGAGGCTCTTGGTTGAGCAAATGCAGGTGGTACCACGGAAACCCCTTCGTCCTGCCGGACGGGGGATTTTTTAATTGATAGATAAGAGGAGCTATTTATGCTGGATATGAATCTCATCCGAGAAAATCCCGAATTGGTCATCAAATCGATGAAAGATCGTCAAATGGATCCCGCTCCGGTGAATCGTGTGATCGAACTGGATATGACCCGCCGAAAGCTTCTTTCCGAATCGGAACAACTGAAAGCCGAACGGAATGCGACTTCCAAAGAAATCGGTCGGATCAAGGATGCCGAGGAAAGAAACGCCAAAATAGAAGCGATGCGCCTTGTCGGCGATAAAATCGCCGAATTGGACAAGAAAGTAAAGGAAACGGAAGAGGAATTAAATTCGCTGATCATGATTATTCCCAATATCCCGGATCCGCGCGTACCCTACGGTATCAGCGATGCGGAAAATGTGGTCGTCCGCTACGAAGGGAAAATCGCGGAACGAGAGTTTGATCCGATTCCGCACTGGGATTTGGGACCGGCGCTGGGGATCATCGATTTTGATCGCGGTGTGAAATTGACCGGAAGCCGTTTTTACATTCTGAACGGAGCCGGTGCCCGTCTGCAGCGCGCACTCATTGCTTTTATGCTCGATTTGCATATCCGGCAGGGTTATGAAGAACGGTACACGCCGTTTATGGTAAAAAGTGAAATACTCTACGGGTCCGGTCAATTGCCGAAATTCAGAGACAATCTTTATCATGATGCCGAAGAAGATTTTTGGATGGTGCCAACCGCCGAAGTGCCTCTGACCGGTCTCTATATGAACGAAATTATCGAAGAAGACAGCCTTCCGATGCGTTTTACCTCATATACTCCCTGTTTTCGACGCGAAAAAATGAGTGCCGGACGGGATGTGCGCGGTATTAAGCGCGGTCATCAATTTGATAAGGTTGAAATGTATTGTTACAGTCATCCGGATAAATCAGCCGATGAACTGGATCGGATGTTGAATGCCGCCGAAGAAACCTGCAGACAATTGGACTTGCCTTATCGAATCGTCGCCCAATGCACCGGCGACCTGGGATTTAATGCTCGGATTTGTTATGATATCGAAGTTTGGGCACCCGGCTGTAAGGAATGGCTGGAAGTTTCCTCAGTTTCCGATGACGGTGACTTTCAATCCCGCAGAGGAGTGATCCGCTTTCGGGATAAAGAAAGCGGAAAAACCCGTTTTCTACATACTTTGAACGGTTCGGGATTGGGTTTGCCCCGCACATTGATTGCGGTGCTGGAAACCTACCAACAAGCCGGCGGGTCCGTGGTTGTCCCGGAAGTGCTCAAACCTTGGATGGGTGGTATTGACGTAATAGAGAAACAACAATAAATCGAAAGTTTTATTATTTCTTCCGATTTATTATTGTTTATGATTGTTAATTACATAATATCCGGAGAATCAATTCCCAATAGAGCCAGGCAATTGATCATTGTTTGGCGTGCAGCCGCAGCCAGCCGTAACCGGTAATCTCGGACAGGCGGCTCCGCCTGTAATACGGGGCATTGATGATAGAAATTATTAAATGCCTGAGCCAGATCAAATGCAAGGTTGGAAATGAACAGCGGCTTACATTCCGCAGCCGACCGTTGGATTTCCCTCGGAACCCGTGAAATCAGATCGATCAGTTCCACTTCGACCGGGGTCAGTTCGTAAGACAAAGCTGTTTGATCCGGCAATCCGTTTTCGGATTTTCTTAGGATACTGTTTGCCCGTACCGCAGCATATTGGATATACGGAGCAGCTTGACCGTTAAAATCGAGTGCCGCCTCCCAGTCAAAAGTGACTATTTTTGCATTATCTCGCGAGAGCATGGAATACTTCAGCGCGCCGAGCGCTACTTTTTCCGATATTTCCGCTTTTTCCGCATCCGTTAATGACGGATTTTTTTCTTGAACAATCGCCAACGCTCGCGATTTAGCCTCATCAATTAAATCCTGCAGGAAAACAACCGTTCCGTCACGCGATGACATGGTGACATTTCCCGGTAAATTCACGATTTCATATGCCAAATGATAACAATTCTTCGCCCATGAATAACCCATCAATTCCAAAGTCTTGAATATCTGCTGCAGATATAACGTCTGCCTGACATCGATGACATAGATCGAACGCGTCAGATGAAATTCTTCGAACTTCCGAATCGCCAACGACAGGTCTTTCGTCGCATACAAAGAGGTGCCGTCGGAGCGCAAGACGACTAACGAACGATATTTATCCTTCGTACCGCACAATTCATCCAATTTGACGACCACCGCATTTTCGGGGCGTTCGTCAACGGCGATTCCTTTGGCGATCAATTCTTTGACAATTTCTTTGCCCGAATCCTCAACATCACTTTCAAAATAGAGCTTATCGAACCGGACGTTCAATGTTTTATAAATCTGCTCGAAACCATCCAAACTCCATTGACGGGTAACACGCCATAATTCGACAATCTCCGGATCTTTTCGATCCCAGCGGGCAAAGAGTTCCCGGATTTCACTTTCTGCTTCGGGTTCTTCTTCATGGCGCCGGCTTGCTTCCGCATAGATATCACCCATCCAGCGGGTAATATCCCCCTCGGGTTTCTCGCCGTTATGATATTTCAGATAGCACCACAACCATTTGATAACATGCAATCCGATATCCCCCAAATAATTCGCCCGAATCACATCATTACCGGCAAAATCGAGAATATTACAGACCGCATTTCCCAGAATTACATTTCGTAAATGACCGACATGAAATGCTTTATGAGTGTTCGGCTGGGAAAATTCAACCATTACGCGCTCACCGTTGCGTTGCCCTCTGCCAAAATTATCTTTTTCTTCCAACACCGTATCAATGACTCGCTGAGAATAAATTCGAGTGGTGAAATAGAGATTCAAATATCCTCGAACCGCTTCCGCACGTTCGAATCCTTCGGGTAACTCAAGGGAATCTGCCGTCATTTGAGCGATTTCTTGGGCATGCAAACCGACATTTATTTTTTGTCCTCTGGAACGTGCATCATCCGCCGCGACCTGAAAAAAAGAAGTGGATATCCCCCAATTTCCGCTGAATGGAATCCAGGACCAGGTAAGCGATTTCACTGGATAATTGTGAGCTTCACAAATTTTCCGAATTTGATCCTCTATCAGTTGTTGTTCTTTTTCAAACACGGCTCCTCCACTGGTCATTCTTCACATCTCGAATTTTCAATAAGAATCGGACGGATCGGATCTATATGACCAAAAAAGGGTTGAACTTTTTCTTTCAACCCTTTCCGATCCGGCAATAACATTCAAAAAGGGATTTCTCCCTCACGATAGCGTTACGCTTTTTTTGTCGCTGTCAGTTTCTTTATCAGGCGACTCTTCTTGCGGGCTGCATTATTCTTATGAATTACACCCTTTTGAGCGGCTTTATCCAAAGCAATTACTGCCTTCTTCACCATCTCTTCGGAATTTTCCTGATTCGTTTCGACAGCCAGACGTGCTTTATATAGAGCGGTTCGGGTAGATCCGCGAACAACACGATTTTGGATACGTCTCTTTTCGTTCTGTCTGTTACGCTTGATTTGTGACTTTATATTAGCCATTTCCTTATTCTCCCAAGGTTCAACACATAGTAGGGTTCCGGTCAAGTAGACTTTTTATGCCTATTTTTTCTCTTCCGTGCGCCCTTCGAGGGTATGTCCGGAACTTTAGAACGGGCATTATTATCCTATATCAGGCCTATTTTGTCAAATCCCTTTTCGGCTGAAAAGTATGACGGATGATCAACCCCGCTGTGGCACAAACAGCGGTCACTCCCATGATCAGTTGATTCATGTCCAATCCTCCCACCATCGCCGTATCCAACCGCAAAAATTCGAGAAAAAACCGCCCGACCGGATAAACGATCAAATAAATCAAAAAAATATCTCCGTCTTTCAGCCGTTTACCAAATCGGTGATCAACCCAAAGCAGAAAACCCATGTTCAATAAGTTATAGATTAATTCATACAGGAAAAGAGGGTGATAGGTCGCCTGCTGTTCAAATCCGGGAATACGATATTGCGGATCAATGGTGATCGCCCAAGGCAGATCGCTCGGCGCACCGTACAGTTCCTGATTAAAATAATTTCCCAGTCGGCCGATTGCCTGTCCCAATGCCAACCCGGGAGAGATTGTGTCGGTGAATTTGCTGATTTTGAATCCGTATTTTCTGCAAAACAACCATAACCCGATATATCCTCCGAGAATCGCTCCGGGAATTCCCAGCCCGCCGTTCCAAACCTGAAGGATTTTGACGGGGTTGTGTAAATAATAGCTTAGCGTAAGTCCCGAGGATTTGGAAGGCAAAAACACATGCCAAAGCCGGGCACCGATAATACCGGCGATCAAAAGCCAAAACAGACAACTCCAAATCGTATCCGGTGCGATTCCGCGCTTTTTTCCGGTACGGCTTGCGAGAAGTGTCGCACTGAAGACTCCGGCTAAGAAGCATAAACTATAATAATGAATAAGAAACGGCCCGATCACAAACCCATATGAATAAAATTCCAATGGTCCCCGCCTGACTTTTTTGTTGGTCTAATTTTCTTTCAATTCTTTCCGCATATATTGAATGCGCTGGATCGCCGTGATATGAGATCCGATCGCTATCGCCCACATGGCAATAAACGGGATATTAAACAACAGACAGGGAACCAAGAAAAGATAACGTTCCAGTCGTGACATGATGCCGAGCTTCATATCCAATCGTTCGATTTCGCCTTTTGCACGGGTATAAGATACCAGGATCGACCCCATAATGGCAATATACGCCACCATCATAGTCAGATAATCCTCATGAACCGCATAGTAATAAATCAAACCGCCGAAAATGAAGAATTCGGCATAGCGATCGGTACAGGAATCCAGAACCGCTCCGAATCGGGTGCCCTTCCCGCCTGTGGAAAGCCGAGCCATCGTTCCGTCAAAGAAATCGGTAACCGCAAAAAATACCAAGAGAATACCCGCCCAGGTGAAATGTCCCGTGGCAGCTAAATATGCCGCGATAATATGCCCGGCACAGCCGATAATTGTCACGGTATTTGCGGTTAGACCGATCTTCAGCAGAAATCGAGAACAGGTTTCGCCGAAACCCCTGAACCATATTCGACATTGATCGCTGAAGGTTTTCGGTTTTTCAGGTTGGTTCGATGAGTTGTTTGAAATATTTTCGTTCATAATGTCTTCTGTCTCCTTTTTATGCGGCATTTTCTCCGTAAGAATCCGCTTCTTCTTCAGACCATAATACTTCACGCGCTTTCCCGCCGACCTGAATCGGACCGACCACACCAATCTGCTCCATTCGATCCAACAGCCGGCTGGCTTTCGGAAAACTGATATTCATTTTTCCCTGTAGATACGAAGCGCTTGCTTTCCGTGTCCGGCAAACCAGGCGAATCGCCGCTTTCAAATCCTTTTCTTCTTTACCGTTTACTTCCTTTTCCGCGTCTTCGATCATTTCTTCCCAAGGAGCTTCCGCTTCTTCGACGGGTTTTGGCGATAATTTTTTCCATAAGGCAACGACCGAATCAATTTCCTGATCGGTCAGTAAAGGTCCCTGGATTCGAATCGGCACATTCAGACTGGGATCGACAAAATACATATCCCCCCTGCCTAATAATTTTTCCGCACCCTGTTTCCCCATAATCACTCTCGAATCGATCGCCGAAGCAACATTTAATGCGATTCGCGCGGGAATGTTGGTCTTGATTTTGCCGGTAATCACTGTTGTATCCGGTCGTTGGGTTGCGACAACCAAGTGCATTCCCGTCGCCCGTGCCAACGATGCCAATGTATCGATATATTCCTGACCCAATTTATCCGCGCCTTTGACAATTTCCGCCAACTCATCGATGAAAATCACGATATAAGGTAATGGTTTCTGACCGTTTCGAACCGCATATTGGTTATATAAAGATAATTTGCGAACTCCCACCGTCTCAAATAATTTATAACGGTTTTTCATTTCCTGAACTGCCCAGCCCAAAACCGAAATGCTTCGGTCATATTCGGTTTCGACTTTACCAAGTAAATGAGGCAATCCGTTGAAACGGAAAAGTTCCACCCTTTTGGGATCAATCATAATCAATCGCAATGTTTCCGGCGTGTTATTCATGATTAGACAAACCGCCATCGAACGGATTAAAATGGATTTACCGGAATTGGTCGTACCGGCAATCAACAGATGGGGCATCTGTTCCAAATCAACCACAACCGGTTTACCGGAAATATCTCTTCCGAGTGCGACATTCAACGGTGATGTCTTGGATTGAAACTCCCGGCTTTCCATTAAAGGGCGCAGACGAACTTTCAGGGAGTCCGGATTGGGGATGTCGATCCCGATAAAATTTTCTCCCGGCACCGGTGCCTGAATCGAAAGATTTGCCACGCCCATTCGAACAGCCAAATCCCGCTCCATCTGCGCAACCTGAGCGACCCGGATTTTCTTGGGGATTACCGTGCCGTGACTTCCGTTCTTTTCCAAAGCGCCCGGAATAACCTGATATTGGATAATCGCGGGTCCGATACTGTAACCGATAACTTTCACCGGAGTGCCGAACTCTTCCATGGCGGATTCAATCTCATCGATTCGTGACTGAACATCAATATTCTTATTTAAAAATCCCATTTCCGGTTCCAGCAAATTAATGGGCGGCAACCGGTTGATTCGCAGCTTGCTTTTTCCCTTTATTTCATTTCCGCCGATAACGGAATCGATCGGATGATTCGTAATGTTTTTTTCCAATGGATCGTTTTCCTCTTTTTCTATATTTTCTTTCATTAATCGTCTGCGAAAAAGTGTAACCTCATCGGAGGATCGGATCGGTTTTGAAGCGCAGAAATGTGCAACTTTCTTTTTTATAAAAACCGCCGATTCGGACAAAGGGCGATTCAAATTAAAAAGAAAATAAAATAGAACGGTAATGATTCCCCATATAAGGATCGTCGCAGGAATTTCTCCGATCACCGCGGTAAGCTGACCAAACAAAGTATCCCCGATTTTTCCTCCGGAGAAATGATCACTACTTGAAGCGAGTGCCAGCAATAAGAAAAATAACAGAATAATTAAGCCGATTTTTTTCAACGGAATACGGATTTTTACGGTTGTATACCGGCTGAGAAAAATGCCGGTTCCGAGTCCGAGAAAAAGCACAACAAATATGATTCTCCCCGTCCCGATCCAATCATCAAAAAAATTCCGCATTCTCAAAATAAAACGGCCGTCGGTTTTTCCGGTAAAGCCCACCCATAACAGCAAGCCGGTCACAATACAGCCGAGCGCGAGAATATCCGGAATTAAAGATTCGCTTTTCAGCCACGAGCCCGAAGCTTTTTGGGGTTCATTCTCTTGCTTGTTCTCTTTTTCAGGCATTCTCTTTATCTGTCAACGGATAAACGAATCAAATTTTATTTCAAACCAAAAACACCTTACAGGTGTGAAGAATTATGTTCCTTTTCCATACGAATAATCGTTTTCGCCAGTTCTTCGATTGCGACCCGTTGCTTTCGATATAGATCAGCTTCGGACATCGCCAACTTTTTCGCCACTTCTTTCACCTTTAAACCTTCGATGAATTTCAGATCCAAAATATTATACAGAGTCCACTCTCCCGAAATAGACCGTTCGCCACTCGGACGGATCTGATCAATCGCCTTTTTCAAAATTGTACGCAAAGCATTTGTCGCATTATTGCTGTCACCGTTCATTTCCTGTTGAACGATATCCAATCGGATTAAGGGATTTTCGGTCAACCGTGGTCCGCCCCAATAATGGGTTAACGCATCTCGAACCCAGGTGCTGACTTCTTCCAGCTCGTAGTCGGATTTTTGATCTAATACTTCCGCGGTGTTTAATAAACCGATCTTACGATATGAACCTAACTTCTCATCGTTGGAGAGTTCTCGCAAAACATTGAATGTTCGTCCCAAATACCAACGTTGCCATAAAACAATTCGAATTTTATCCGCCGCAACTTTTAAAGCCGATTGCGGTTCCGATTCCTCGCCGGTGACAGCCGGGTCAGTAATACCGATAATCGCCAACAACCAGGTTTTATTTTCGGTAAGATCACGATAGAAGACCGGCAACAAAATGCTGCCGTCATCCGTAATCGGTTCGTCGGTAAATCCCTGAAGCGCTTCGATTTTTTCGGAAAAAATAATCGGATCAGATAGACTCGTTTCACCGACATGAATCAGATTCTCAACATTGCCCATGGAATCCGTTACGGCAACAAAGACCCCTTTTGCCTGGTATATATCGCATAGGGCGCTGATAATCGACTCCAAATAGGTTTCCAGCTCCGAGGAAAATATCATCATATTTTCGAGACCGGAAACAATTTGATAGTCCTGATTTCCGTAGCCAGAAATGCTGTTTCTTTCAAACAACGGCATCAATAAGGTTATCAGATATTCCAGCACTACGATCGAAACGACCATCAAAAGGGACGTCCATCCGCCCACATTGATATTCAACGTTCCCGAGCTGCGCCGGATGATCGTTACAAGTCCCAAAGTCAGCCCGGCCGTCACCGGTCCGCGTAAAATCCATTCCATCAGGCGCAAGCGAACCACTCGATAAGACCAGGAAACACAAAAAGTGATAACGGAATAACCCAACAAAAGCACCATCAACAGGATCAGAATGTTGGCGATTAAATTGACCAGCCAAAATCCGAGTTCATGCCGCAGCAGAAAGCCGGATCCGTAAATCATCAAAGGAAATGTCCCGACCAAAACTCCTAACGCGCTGACAATCAGATAGAGCATCCTTCGACGGCTGGTCGGTGTTCGGGTCCGCTTAAAAGCATGATAAAAATTGATCAGCATCGCACCCAAAAGGACAAACAGCCAAATCCAAAAATAATTTAATTTCTCCGTCGGGATCATGGAAATTCCAAGATTTCCGACCCGTCGTGTTCCGTAAAAAAGTTGATTCTTCCACAGCAAGACCAAAAAAATCACCGAGAAAATATAAGTGACGGCGGTCATCTTTTTCCTCAGCTTCCGGATTGTTTTTCCCGTCATCTGTAAAATTACTTGGGAAAAATGAATCATCGTCGCCGGTAAAAAGATAATCCCCGACCAATGGATTTGCTGCCAAAGCAATTGATTTTGGTCAGATAATGTCGTCAGCGAAAGCGCATCAGCTGTATAAATCACGCTTAAAGCTAAAAGAATTAATGAGAAAACCCGTGCAAGTCGTTCTTTTTGAATAAAAAATAAAGAAAATAACAAAAGTGAAAATGACGCAATCGCAATGGATGCGGTCAAAATTTCACTGATTGTTCGAATGATAGGCAAAATCCAATTAATCATAACGTTCGCAGGCTACCGGATATTTTTTGCAAAGAATAACGCAATCTCCATATTTTGAAAATAAAAATCCTGATACCCGCAAAATTGAAACCCTTTTGAAAGCAGAAAATGAATCGCAGGATCATTTTTCGCCTGAACGGTACAAACAAGACGGGGAATTCCCACTTTTACCGCGTTTTCCTGAATCACCTTCAAGAGTGCAGATCCTATTCCTTTTCTGCGATAATCCGGTTTCACACCTCCTGTTTTTAATAAAATTCGATTCGTATTTTCATCTTGTTCCAAACGCACAAAACCGGCCACTTGATTGTCATATTGTGCGACAATGACTTCCTGACGCTTGACCATCTTTTCGATAGCCTCTTCTCCACCTCCTTGGAAAGGAACATGGACGGTCTTCGGCAACTTGATATTCTGAAAGACAATCGTATATGAATCCAAATCATCGATCATTTGCGATTTCCATACATAATTGCTTTCAAAATCCAAGTCAATTTTTGTAATCAACGGGATATCTGCCATCGACGCCATCCGTATTTCTATTTCAGCCATGATTTATCGATATCCTTAACCTTTTCGTTTCTTTGATTTTAATCCTATTATTGAGTTATTACTCTTTATTTAAAATCCGAATGGCAACATCGCAAGGTGTTAATTGTTGATTCGCTTTATTTACAACCGTCAATCGCAAAATATAATCACCGTTCGGAATTTCACTGGTCGCCAAGACACCTAATTTTCCTTCAACGACCGGCATATTCCCCGCGGAAATAGCGTGCCAATCGGTAGGATCACTCAAAGAGGCATAATCATATTTAAAAAAACCCATATCCAGAATATTGACCGTTGCCATCAAATTATAAATACCCGATATTTCTTCGCCGGGTTTCGGTGCGATCCATTCGATTTGGCCGGGAATACATCCGCCGCCGGTAACATTCTGAGCGACAGCGGAAGAAGCATTCGGCGCACCCGATTCGACGCCCGCGCCGCTCGTTGCCACAATATTCAAATCGACGCCATCCGTGGTCGCCGGCAGCGATTGGATTCCCGTTGCTTGCGGCAGAGCCGAAATAATAAAATTCACACAGATAAATTCGGCAATGATTAACAAAACCGAAAGGATGACCATTGCCAACGAAGTATTTAATTTATGCTGGGCAAACTCTCTTTCCAATCCGAAAATTGTCGAACGCCATTCGATAATCGCACGAATCAGCTTCCTTCCGTAAATTACCGCAGTGATTAACAAAACGGTATAAATCCAATTCTGATAATTCACTAAAAAGTTCAACAAGGATTGCATTGATTTCTTTTCCGGTCATCACATATCGGGGAGAATTTCGTATAAAATTCGGATGATTTTGGGACCGATAATATCGGCGATCTGTAAAACCTCTTGATGATCGGCTTTCATTTCTCCGTCATCGCTGCATTTATTGGTTATGCCGGAAAGCCCTAACACCCGCATTCCGCCATGCCGTGCCACAATTACTTCGGGTACCGTGGACATACCTACCGCATCCGTCCCCACGGTTCGGAGGAAACGTATTTCGGCCGGTGTCTCAAAGGAAGGCCCGCTCAACCAAGTATAAACACCTTCTTTGAGATCTATTCCTGTTCGAGTGGCGGCTTTTCTTACGAGAGAGCCATATTCTCGATCATACGCTTGTGACATGTCCGGGAATCGGGGCCCGAATTGATCAAAATTCCGGCCGTTCAACGGATTGAATCCGCTCATGGAAACGAAGCCGATATGATCGGTGATCAACATGACATCGCCTGCGGAGAACGACGGATTCACCCCGCCGGCAGCATTGGTCACTATCAAACTCGGGATCTTCAGACATTGCATCACACGAATCGGAAAGGTAATTTCTGCCGGAGAATATCCTTCATAAAAGTGAACCCGACCTTGCTGAACCAGAACCATCCGCCCGGCAAGCTCTCCGATCACAAGCCGGCCCTTATGTCCTTCCACGGTCGAAAGTGGCCAACCGGGAAGATCGCGATAATCGATAATCAGCGGATGCTTCACTTCATCCGCCAAACCGCCCAATCCCGAGCCGAGAACCAAAGCAAGTTCAATGGGCGTTTTTATTTTTTCTTTGATTATTTCGGCAGCTTTTACATAATCGGCATATTCATAAGTTTTCATGGATTCATCTCCTTTTCCCATTCTAATTATACAGGGAATCCCTCTTCGAACCGCAGATATCCACGGACCTTGCATGCCTTTCGGAATGTTCCAAAAGTCGGAATAATTCTGCGAAAAACCGAGAATCCTTGGGGTTCGAAAAGCTTTCTATCTCTGAAAAGAAAAGGGTACAAACGGTTTTTCCGCTGTACCCTTTTTTTATTTTTTTGATAATCGAATTACTTGTTCACGGTACCGTTATAATTTGAATTTCGTTTGCGTTGGAAATATTTGACGATCTCAACAATCGGGATAACCGAGATTGCCAACGCCATGGCCGTCATATATTCGTTGAGCGATATCGTCTCAAACTCGAATAATGCAGCAATTGAAGGGATTTCGATCACACCGGTTGTCAGAATCAGAGCGATTACCATCGCTAAAATCAGGAATTTGTTGATTGAATGCATCGAAAAAATAGAATTCCGACGGGAGCGCATGTTGATCGAATGGAAGATCTCCGCCATGGATAAGGTTAAAAATGCCATTGTCACCCCATCCGGGCTTTGGGTGATTTCCCATCTTCCGGCTTCCAGATAATGACCGACAAAATAACTGACGAGGGTCACAATCGCAATCATAACGCCCTGATACCCGATATCGAATCCCATCCCGTCCGCAAAGATATGCGAGTTTGGATCTCTCGGTTTCCTTTTCATCAGATCTCCTTCAGCTTTTTCAACCCCCAGCGCTAAGGCGGGAATCGAATCCGTAATCAGGTTGATCCAAAGAATATGAACCGGCCTCAAAATTTGAAAACCGATCAGCGTAGCCACGAAAATTGCGATGACTTCCGCAAGGTTAGAAGAAAGCAAGAATTGGATCACTTTCAGAATATTGTCATAAACCCGGCGGCCTTCCTCGACAGCCGATACGATGGTTGCAAAGTTATCGTCTGCCAAAACCATATCCGCGACATTCTTGGTCACATCCGTTCCAGTAATCCCCATTCCGACACCGATATCCGCACTTTTTATGGAAGGAGCATCGTTAACACCGTCACCGGTCATCGCGGTGACCATCCCTTTTTTCTTCCACATTTTTACGATTCGGGTCTTATGTTCCGGTTGCACTCGGGCATACACCTTAATATTTTCGATCATTTTCTCGAATTCTTCATCGCTGATATGATCCAACTGAGCTCCGGTAATTGCCTGATCTTCGCTCTCAAGAATGCCCAATTGTTTCGCGATCGCGATCGCGGTCGCTTTATGGTCACCCGTGATCATGATCGGCGTAATTCCGGCTTCGCTGCATTCCTTGATCGCCCCGATCACTTCCGGTCGAATCGGATCAATCATCCCCATTAATCCCAGGAAGGTCAAATCGTTTTCGATTTCTTCCGCTTCGTATGACTTCGGTTCGGCGGGATATTCCTTCATCGCACCGGCAAGAACCCGCAAAGCATTTGCCGCCATCGCATTATTGGCTTCCATGATCTCATTTCGTAACTCATCGGTTAACGGAATCACAGATCCGTTATGAAGCCATTTGGTACATTTGGTGAGCACTTCATCGGGTGCACCTTTGGTAAATTGAATAATTTTGCCGTCATGCCGGTGAACCGTTGACATCATTTTTCGTTTGGAATCAAAAGGAGCTTCACCGATTCGAGGGTATTCTTTTTTAAGCTTATTTTTGTCAAGGCCGTTCTTTGCCGCATAGATTACCAAGGCGGCTTCGGTCGGCTCTCCGGAGACTTCGATCTTCTCCGGATTGTTCAAATCCTCAGGAGAAGTCTCCAATTCGGCATCGTTGCATAAAGCCATGGCGATCGAGAGCAACTGCATATCATCGCCAAATGTATCAACTACCGTCATTTTATTTTGGGTCAAAGTGCCCGTTTTATCCGAACAGATCACTTGCGCGGACCCTAATGTTTCCACGGCGGTTAATTTCCGAATGACCGCATTTCGACGAGACATGTTGGTCACACCGACCGAAAGAACAATCGTGACAACCGCCACCAGTCCTTCGGGAATCGCAGCGACAGCCAAACTGACCGCGATCATAAACGTGTCCAAAATAACCGGACCCGAGAAATTTCCATTGCGAATTAAGGTGAAAATAAAGATAAAAACACAAATCCCAATTACCAGTTTGGTAAGGATTCCGCTCAAGTCGTTTAATTTTCTCTGAAGAGGGGTCAGTTCATTTTCGGCTTCACCCAAAGCACCGGCGATTTTTCCCATCTCGGTGTTCATTCCGGTAGCCGTTACCACCGCTTCCCCATGTCCGTAAACAACCGTGCTTCCCATATAACACATATTTTTTCGATCACCCAGCGGAACCGTATCGGAATTTTCCAAATGCAGGATATCGATAAACTTACTCACCGGTTCTGATTCACCGGTTAACGAGGATTCTTCGATTTTCAAACTGGCGCTGCTGATAATCCGGCCGTCAGCCGGGACGGCATCACCGGCTTCCAAAATGATCACATCCCCCGGAACTAACTCCGAGCTCGGAATGACCACTTTTCTCCCGTCCCGTAAAACCTTGGAAGTGGCTGCCGTCATCTTCTGTAATGCTTCAATCGCTTCTTCCGCTTTATTTTCCTGATAAACGCCCAAAACCGAATTGATGACTACTACAGCCATAATAATAAATACATCTGCAATGGATTCTCCCCGAATTGTCGAAGTAATCCCGGAAATGACTGCGGCAACAATCAACATAATAACCATCGGGTCGGAAACTTGTTCTAACAAGCGTTGCCAAATAGTCGGTTTCGGCGGTTGAACAAGGACATTCCTGCCGTATTCCGACAGTCTTTTTTCAGCTTCAGCTTGTGTCAACCCTTGTGGCGAACTGGAAACTTTTTTAAAAACTTCATCGGTGCCAATTAAGTAATAATCCATAAAATTTGTCCTTTTCAGAATATTATGTTTGATTCTATAAAAAAACAAGACTCATGAAACTTTAATAGAAGTTTCATGAGTCTTGTTATTTCTGATTGACCGGGTTTTTGACCGTGCTGACGGTTTCCTCACGTACGAATGGCGCACGTTAACTACTCCCTCATGGATAATTCTTCTCTATTATATTACATAATCTTTAAAACAGTCAGAGCGTTTTCATAATAAATAATTATCAATTCTATTTATGAATCGAATGAATCAGGCCGATCGTAAATCGTTCAGAACATCTTCCAGTTCGGGAGGTAGGGGCGCTTCAAAAGTCATCGGAAATTCTTTACCGGGCAACAGAATCGTCAAACGTGCCGCATGAAGAAAGTGTCTATGAATCGGCACGGATTTTTTTCGGTACCCATACAACACATCTCCGACAATCGGGCATTTCAGAAAAGCCATATGAACCCGAATTTGGTGGGTGCGTCCCGTCAAAGGATGAGCCTCAATCAGGGTATGGTTGGGAAATGATTCTTTGGTAAAGTATTCGGTTACGGAATCCCGACCTTTCTCGGCGGGTAATACAGCCATTCTTTGCCGGTGAATCGGATCTCTTCCGATAGGCGTCTCGATCCGCCCATTGGGCGTCGGCGGTTTGCCGTCTACCAACGCCAGATATCGCTTATCGATTTTATGAGATTTAAATTGCTTTTGCAAAAAGATATGTGCCTGTTCATTTTTTGCGATGATAATCACCCCTGAGGTATCTCGATCGAGTCGATGAACGATCCCGGGACGAATTTCGCCGCCAAATCCTTTTAAATCTTGACAGTGAGCCAATATGGCATGTACCAAAGTCCCGCTTTCATGTCCGGCTGAAGGATGAACAACCATGCCGGCCGGTTTATTTACGACAATAACCTGAGCGTCCTCATACAAAATGTCCAGCGGAATATTTTCCGGAATCAGCTCGGAAGTTTTTTCTTCCGGCAATGTGATTTCGATTTCCTGACCCGAATTCAGTTTAAGTCCGCTTTTGCCCGCCGGCTTGCCATCGACCGATATCCGTCCTTCCGTAATAAATTGCTGTAGACGGGAACGGGAATAATCAGGCAATACCTCGACCAAATAATGATCCAACCGCATCAATTCGGAATTTCGATATTGAAATCGCAGAGTTTTTCCGGAGGATTGAAGTCCATGATCCATTTTAAGGCTGCTTCCCGTCTCGGGATAATTCAGGGATTTGGGAACCGTTCGAAACATCCGGATCCGCCGGAACCCGGCTCGTATTGTCGGTTATCGACCCGATCGGGGAGGAAGTTTCGAAAGATTTTCCTTCTTTATTTCCTTCCTTTTTCTCCGCCCGCTCTTCCGTATACCAAATACCGATTAACATAACAATCGCACCGGAAACAATCGCAAAATCCGCCAGATTAAAAACCGGAAAATTCCCGATCCAAATAAAATCCACGACATATCCCACGTTCGGATTGATCCGGTCCAGCAGATTGCCGATTGCTCCTCCCAGCTGTAGACCGAGAGCGATTTGCCAAAAAGCCGGCCCGTTAAAAACGGGTTTATAGAAGAAGATGATTATCAATATCACCACTAATCCCAGCGATGTCAAAATCCATCCCATTCCCTGAAACAGACCGAAAGCAACGCCGGTGTTTTTCCAATGAATAAAACGGAAATAAGGTTCCAACCAAGAAATGGGCATCCAGGTTTCGCGAATATCAAGATTCGTACGCACGAACCATTTCGTTAATTGATCAATAAAAATTACACCGAGCGCAATAGAAAATAATTTCAGATAAACTTTTCCCCGTTTATTCAATCAATTCCTCCGACTCTCACAAACACTAAGCCCAATTATATATCAAAAGGGACCGGCCGGATTTCGGCTCAGTCCCTTTGTTTATATTCTCCCTCTTACCTGTTTTTACGAAAAATAATCTTTTCTTTCCGGCATCTAATTGATCGGAAAATATTTTCGGAAATTCCCCTTTTTCGCTTACGGTAAGGAGAATTCATAAGTGATATCGACGGTCACCACAATTTTTAAACTGCCGCTTTCCAAAGGCGCCGTACCGCCGTAACCACCGCCGCCCATTCCGTACATGGCACCGTAATCGGTGGGATAATCCCGAACCTGAAAAGATTTAATATTGCCGACTGTCACACCTAATTTCTGCGCAATCTGCTGGGCATTGGCATTTGCGTCATCGATAGCCAGATCCCTCGCTTGCATATACGTATCTTCCCTCAAAGAGGAATCATAAGAGACACTGTTGATGGAGTTGACACCGTTATTGATACAAGCATCTAAAACATCATTCAACTTGGAAATATCCCGTAATTTGATCTCAAAACCATAAAAAACACTGAAAATATATTCATCCATTCCGGCGGTTTCATCCCGATAATACTTTTGGGTACTGTATAACGAATAAGATGTGATCTTGATATCCTCTTCGGGAATACCCATTTCAGTCAAAGCCGACTTTACCAGCTTAACACTCTTGGTATTTTCATCAAGCGCCTCCTGAACAGATTCTTTTTCGGTGGAGATGGATACATTGATGATCGCTATATCGGGTTTCAGCAGGACGGTTCCGGTCCCGCTGACCGTCATGGTTTGATCGGATTGGGCCTGAACCGAACCGGCCATACCTAACGAGAGAATCATCATACTGAGAAAAACAATCATTAACAAGCTGTTTTTTTTCATTTCGACTCCTTTTTATTTCTAATTTTCAATTTACTGTTCTATTTTGACTCTTAATCCGTAAGTGCAAATTCCATATCGACACTGACCGTCACAGTCAGAAATCCCGAATCGATCGGCGCTGTCGATACGTCTTTTACCAATTTGGTGGAAATAAGCGGAATTTCGGTATTATCAAGCACGGAAAAGGTTTGCAGATGATCAACCTTCTTGCCCAATTTTTCGGCAATCTGTTGGGCATTCACATTCGCATGATCGATTGCCAGGTCGCGCGCTTGAGCCACCGCTTCACTCCGTTTCGAATAATCAAAATTTACCCCATATAAGTTGTTCGCTCCGTTTTGGATGCAAAAATTCAAAACATCATTCAGCATAGACAAATCCCGAACGACAATTTCATAAGCCAAATTTACCTTATAAATATATTGGCCGGCAATAGGATTCCCGTCTTTATCTGTTTTCGACAATGAATACAGAATATACTCCGTCGTTCGGATATCATCCTCTTTTAATCCCATTTCCAATAGTCCTTGTTGAATTGCGAGTGCATTCTTTCGGTTCTCATCGATTGCCGTTTTACTGTCGTCGGCGGTTGTAGCGATGGCGATATCGATTAACGCCAAATCGGGATTCAAGGTCACTTCTCCGGTACCCTTAACTTTGATGATCGCCGGGCTTTCGTTTTGTGCCGAAACTTTGAAAACAGAAATACCGAACAGAGCGATCGTCCCGATAAAAAGGAACAAAATCTTTTTAAAATTCATTCATAAGCCTGCCTTTCCGTGATCCGCAATGGGATCAATTTCGTATTCTTAACATGGGATACGTTTTTTCCGCCGTTAAGTTCCATAGCATCTCGCTTTTATTAGTCTTTTGGCATTGAAAATATCGCAATTCAATATAATTTTAATTCGGAATGATATATCTTGGCCGGTGATACTTCACTCACATGAAACGGAGCATTTGGATCGGGAAATGATGACCTATTTCACAGGAATCCGCTTGCTGCCCTGTTATAATTGGCACAGAAATATCTTAGAGGCACGAAGCCGAAAAGTTAAAGGGGATATATGTTGGATAAAATCGATGCGATCGAAGCTCGTTACAACGAACTCAGTAATTTGATCGCAGAAAATGTGGAAGATTACCAAAAAACCGCAGAATGGATGAAAGAACGTTCTGAAATTGAGGAGATCGTCGAAAAAGGACGGGAATATAAAGATACATTAAAACGGATCGAAGAAGACAAAGCGTTGGAAAAAGATCCCGAGATGAGTGAATTGGCTGCAACGGAATTAGATGATCTGCTTCCCAAAAAAGAAAATTTGGAGAATGAGATCCGCTCGATGCTTCTTCCGAAAGACCCGCGGGATTCACGGAACGTGATTATGGAAATCCGTGCCGGTACGGGCGGAGATGAAGCCGCGATTTTTGCCGCCGATTTATTCCGCATGTATTCACACTACGCGGAAGCTCGCCATTGGCATATCGAAGTGATGTCCGCAAACGAAATCGGCTTGGGCGGATATAAAGAAATCGTCTTTATGGTCAAGGGAAAGGGCGCTTATTCACGGCTGAAATACGAATCGGGCATTCATCGCGTCCAACGGGTGCCGATCACCGAATCACAGGGAAGAATTCATACCTCAGCCGTCTCCGTTGCCGTATTAGCCGAGGTCGAGGATGTTGATATTCAAATTCCCGAATCGGATATTCGGATAGAAGTTTACAAATCCGCCGGAGCCGGCGGGCAAAATGTTCAGAAAAACTCTACCGCGGTCCGGTTAATTCATCTCCCGACCGGTATGGTCATAACCTGTCAGGATGAACGTTCTCAGTTACAGAATAAGACCCGGGCGATGAGTATTTTACGTGCCCGTCTTTATGATATGGAGCAACAGAAGCGTCAGGAGCAATTGGATGCCACACGTCGTTCCATGGTGGGCACGGGAGATCGATCGGAAAAGATTCGGACTTACAATTACCCTCAATCACGGGTAACTGATCATCGGATTAATATCTCTTCCTTCAATCTTGCCGGAGTGATGGACGGCGATTTGGACGTTTTTATCGATGAATTAATTATGCGGGAACAAACAGAAAAATTATCGGTTTCAGAAGGGGCATGAACGGTTCCGATTCGGTCGGTGAATGGTTAGATTGGGCACGCCGGGAATTACAAACGAGCGGTTACAGCGATACGCCTTCCATTGAAGCCCAATGGATTTTTGAAAAAGTGACCGGAGCGCATCGTCCGGAATTGCTTTCTCATCCGGAGAAGCCGCTTTCCGATACCGAAATAACGAAAATCCGAGACATGGTAGAAAAAGTCAAAGAAGGCGTTCCGCTACCGTACGTTTTAGGAGAATGGAGCTTTTTCGGTAATACTTTTCAAATCACGCCGGACGTATTGATCCCCCGACCGGAAACGGAAATATTGGTCGAACAAGCCATCGAATGGGCAAAAGATCGCTTGATGCCGATCCGATTTGCCGACGTAGGAACCGGTTGCGGCTGTATCGCTGTTTCTTTGCTGAATTATTTTAAGTCGGCTCGCTTTACCGGTGCGGCAATCGATATCTCCGATGCGGCATTAAGGGTCGCCCGCCGGAATATCGATCATTATCGGTTGAATGAGGTTCTTTTCCCGATCCGCGGAAATCTTACGGAATGTCTCTCTTCTCCATTGGATTTAGTCTGTGCCAATTTGCCCTATATTCCCTCGGAACGGTGCCGGTCATTGGACGTAGCACAAAATGAACCGCTGCTCGCACTGGATGGCGGAGAAGATGGTTTTGATCTTTATCGCATGTTGTTACGAGACTTGACAGGGAAAATGGCAAAGGAATCATTGATTTTGTGCGAAATTGATTTTTCTCAAAAACGAGAAGCTTTGTCCCTTTCACACCAGCTGTTCCCCGATGCATCCGTTACAATAAAAGAAGATTACGCCGGCCTTTCCCGTTTATTAATGATTCGGAAATCATGACTATGAAAAAAATATACGATATTACTTCTCCTCAGATACAACCCGTTGCCATTCAACAGGCTATCGATGTTCTGAATTCGGGAGGTGTGGTTATTTTTCCGACCGATACGGTTTATGGATTGGCTGCTTCCGCCTTTAATGAAGGAGCAATCCAGCGTCTTTATCGGATGAAAGAACGTGATCCCCAAAAATCAATCGCGGTATTGCTCGGAAATATCTCCCAAATCCGATTAATTGCCGCGGATTTTCCGGAAAGTGCAAGAAAGCTTGCCGAACGTTATTGGCCGGGCGGATTGACACTGCTCGTTTCCAAACTGGATACGTTGCCGCCGGCACTTTCCGCCAATGAAAAAATCGGGATACGGATTCCGGATTATCCGGTAATCCAGGATCTGATTATCCACACCGGCCCTTTGGCGACAACATCCGCCAACCTTTCCGGTGAACCTCCCGCAAAAAAATTGTCCGATTTAACGGACTCTCTGCTCCGGCAAGCGGATCTGATCTTGGATGGCGGACCGGTAAAAGGCGGAATCGCCTCAACAGTTGTCGATTGTACGGTTCGTCCGCTTCTGGTTCTGCGGGAAGGTGCGATTTCAAAGGAAGAAGTCGCCGCATTCGATTCGGAGACGGAATGAATCCTAAGCAATCCGGAATTCCGATGCGATTGAGAATCTGGATTGTTTTGTGCATGTTGATTATTTCCGGTTGTTCAAAGACCGATTCTCATCGGCCATTGAGCGGCGGAATTACCGATTTATTTACTTTGAAGACGGTGACAATGCCGGCACTGGCGTCTTCCCGCCCCACAAAAACAGCCACTCCGACGCCGACTTCCGAAAAATTCCTCACCGCAACCATTACTCCGACTGAGACTTCCACACCGATCCCGATCGTTACGCCGACTTCCTTTTTTGTCGACATATCCGCTTATCCATTTTCCGCAAGTGATAAATTGGAAATGGTTGATGACATCACCATTCCGGATGGAACCATGCTGAAACCCGGGCAAATGTTTATTAAAAGCTGGCGGATCAAAAACGTGGGTAATAAAATTTGGAATAACAATTATCGGCTTGCATTGGCATACAGCAATCCCTTCAATACCCCGCAAATGACTCACGCAATCTTTATTCAGCCCACCGAGTTAATTGACTTTGCGATCAGCACTTGGAATCCGCGGCAATATAATGTGGGAGTGAATGATACGGTTGATTTGGTTATACCGCTTCAGGCTCCCGAGCAAGCCGGCGATTATATGGTTGAGTTTTTTCTGATTAATTCGGACGATGAAATCGTACCGCCAAAGATCTGGATTCGATTTTCAGTGGAATTATTGCCGCAATTTGCAACCCAAACCGCCGTTGCGATCGCAGAATTAACTGAGACGGCGACTCCTCCTTCCGAAAGAGTCCGCGTTCCGACACCCACTCCCCAACCTTTCGACTGGACCGGAACCTGGTTGATCCGCAATCCTTATTCGGATACTGGCATGATCCCGGTTCAGGCTTGGTTGACGCAATCCGGAGATACCGTAACCGGCTTTTTCTATGATACAGACGAAGAGCCTGTGCTCATTGAAGGGACCGTCGATCGGGAAAGTCAGGGCTTTATCGGAAAATTTGCTCAACCGTGGCAGAATCGGGCGGTTCCGGTAAAATGGCGCATGCTGATTAATCGCAACCAGTTTTATGCGGTCACCGACAGCGGTGAAACGGAATTCGGCACGATTTGCGGCGGGCGCAACGGGATGGCTTTTCCCGAACATTGTTCGATGCCGCCCGGAATTTGAGGTGCTGATTCAATGATTTGGATTCCGAACGAAAATACCGACCCCGCGTTTAACCTTGCCGCCGAAGAAGTTATTCTGAGTTCATTGAATATCAAAGAAGAAACTCTTTTCTTTTATATTAATGAGCCCTCGATTATTATCGGCAGACACCAGAATACCCGGGAAGAAATCAACGCCGAATTCGTTGGCGAACAGAGAATCCATATTGTTCGCCGCCTGTCCGGAGGCGGTGCGGTTTATCACGATTTCGGAAACCTCTGTTATAGTTTCATTTATCCTTTCCCGGATCGATTAACGCCGGATTTTGCGCTTTTCACCGCACCGGTTGTCCAAGCATTGCAAAATTTAGGTGTACCGGCTGAATTGAGCGGAAGAAACGATATTCTGGTTGCCGGCGCGAAAATTTCCGGAAATGCATATTACCATAATCGATTCGGATCGGTCTGTCATGGCACATTGCTTTTCGATTCAGATATGGGCATGCTCGAACGAGCACTCCGGCCGAAACCCGAAAAAATTGAACGGAAAGGGGTTCGGTCAGTCCGTAGCCGTGTAACCAATCTGAAAGATTACTTACCGGACATAAAAGATGTAAAGGAATTACGTCAGGCGATTTTATATTCGATTTCTCGGACTCAGCCCGACTTCAAAGAATTTCGACTCGCAGAAAATGATATCCTTAAAATCGAATCCTTGGCCGAATCCAGATATCGTTCGGATCGGTGGAACTTCGGAAAATCGCCAAAATATAATTATCGGGTATGCAGGCAATTCAGCTTCGGAGAAGTGGATGCCCGTTTATGGGTGGAAGACAATCGCATCCGAGAAATACGATTTTTCGGTGATTTCTTCAGTTCCGAAGATCCGGATAGTTTTTCCGAGAAATTAATCGGAATCCCGTTTGAATCTCAGGCGATCGCTCAAGTTGCACAACAATCCGACATAGAAAAGTTATTCCCGGGCATATCCGCCTTTGAATTTGCCGATTTCTTAACCGGCAAACGCAGTTAGGATGATTTTTCTTTTTTATACTCACAATTTAACGGAGTTGTCGTAAATAAAGGATGTTGATTTAGCGGTTAATCGTTTCGAATCCCATCGCCCACAAAAGGCACGAAGATCACATTTCCGACATCTTTCCGGGTTAATTTCCCATTTTCCTTGACCAATTTCCAGAGAGTCTGACTTCTGTTCCGCGGACCGATCGGAATCAATAAAATTCCTCCTTCATCCAATTGTTCAATTAACGGTGGAGGAACTTTTTCAGCCGCCGCGGTAACCACGATCGCATCATATGGCGCATATTCCGGCCAGCCGTAATATCCGTCACCTAATTTTAACTTTACGTTGGTATAGCCTAACTCATCAAGAATTTTTTTAGCTCTTTCGTAAAGCTGCGGAATGATTTCCACGGAGAAAACATCCCCATATCCCAATTCCGCCAGTAATGCCGTTTGATAACCGGATCCGGTTCCCACTTCCAACACCTTATCCCCCGGTTTCAATTCTGACAACTCGATCATTTGTGCCACCAATGAAGGTTGGGAAATGGTTTGCCCGCAGCCGATCGGTAGGGCACAATCATCATATGCCTGATCCGCCTCACGAGACGGGACAAACTTATGTCTCGGAACGATCTTGCAGGCTCGTAAAATATCCGGATTTTTTAAATTCATATATTTCGCGGCAAAATCAAAAAGTTGTTCCCGGTCCTTTTTATACGGATCCTCTTCGCAATGGCTATTCTTCTCTTTCGAGTTCAGGCAACATTTTGAAATTATAAAATGAAGCGGAATTGCATAAAAAGTTAGGCAAATATTTCGCAATTTTTCCGCATTTTCGCAAAGATGGAAGCGGGATTTCATAATCTTTTTCTTTCGATAAGCTGTTTTGTTAATCTAATTATAGGGTACTCGCACGCGAATCGATACAGTTAAAATTTTTGAAAATTATTCGATTGATTTCAAAATAAAAAAATCCGCTTCTTTCAAAGCGGATTTGATTTTTGTTGCTTTAAACAACGGGTGTCTGACTCTCCAAAAACACCGAAATTGTCTTTTTCACATCATCGTGAATCGCTTCCATCGCCCAGGATTCGATATGTTCAAACAGAACCGTGCCTTTGGCTTCCGCCAAATGCTTTTTCACATTATCGGCTCCCGCACGTGCCATATACGTGTAATAGTTGATTTTTCGTACACCGCGGGCAATCACTTTTCGATAATCATCGTGACTGACACCGGATCCGCCATGCATGACAATCGGTTTTCCGGTCAGCTTGCGGATTTTTGCCACTCGATCAAAATCCAATTTCGGTTCTTTTAAATAAATTCCGTGAACCGTCCCAAACGAACAAGCCAAAGCGTCAATTCCGGTTCGTTCGACAAACTCTTTTGCCGATTCCGGATTCGTATAAACGGATGCAGGGTCTTCATCATGATTCACCGACCCCTCCGCCCCGTGCATGACGCCGATTTCGGCTTCGACCGAAGCTCCTTTGGCAGCTGCCAATCGAATCACTTTTTGCGTATTCGCAATATTTTCCTCAAAAGGCAGAGTGGACCCGTCATACATAACCGAAGTGAATCCGAGATTAAGCGCCTTTTCCAAATAGGGAATATCCACCCCATGATCCAGATGAACACAGACGGGAACAGATGATCGTTCAGCCTCACGGAGTAAAATCGGTCCCACTACTTCCAATGGCATATAGCTTTCATGGGATTGGGCATGCATTAAAATGACCGGAGCATTCAGCTCTTCGGCAGCCGAGAGAACCCCCAAAATACTTGCAAGATTCGGTCCGTTGAACCCGCCGATCGCACATGTTCGCTCTTCAGCGATTTCCAATACATCTTTCAACGTTACCAGCATGGATTAATCCTCGAATTTCATTTATCAGAATAATTTTATCGGTTTTAATTACGTTATTATTTTACAGAATTTATTTAAAGGGTTTCAGGTCCTTATACATTCTGCGTAAAGCCCAGGTTCGGGTTGCCGCTTCACGGGAAATTGCCAAATTCATCTTGGAAGTTCCCGCCATTCTTTCCCGAAAATAAATCGGAATTTCTATAAACTTAAAACCCAATTTTGCGGCGACATAATTCATCTCCACTTGAAACATGTATCCGTTCGCTTTAATCCTATCCAACGGCATTGCCTCAAGTGTTTCTCGCTTCCAAAGTTTAAATCCTCCCGTAACATCCCGAATGGATAAGCCCAGAATCGCGCGCGCATAAAAGTTCCCGAAACCGGACAACCATTTTCGATAGAAAGGCCAGCTTTCATCCAGCTTTCCGCCTTTGACATAACGGGAACCGATCACCACATCACAATCTTTTAATGCTGCCGCCATAACAGGTATCTTATCAATCGGATGAGAGAAATCGGCATCCATTTGACCGATGTAATCCGCCCCATCCGCCATCGCCATACGAAATCCCTGATTATAAGCGGTGCCCAGCCCAAGCTTTCCCGATCGATGCATACATTTGATTCGATTGTCATATCGGACAGCCAGTTCATCCGCCAATTTTCCGGTTCCATCCGGGCTGTTATCATCGACAATCAGCAAATGAAGATTGTCCATGGGAAGGGCAAAAATCCTTTCAACCAAGAGAGGCAGATTTTCGTATTCGTTATATGTGGGAATCACAATGGTCGTTTTCATTTTTCCTTGTCTGTCTTTCATTCTGTTCGAAAAGACAAAATCGGGATCACTCTGCGATTATAATTATTTTTCGATTATTATATCGTAGAATTTATGGATGAGCGGACGATCCAAGAAAGGGTCTGCCGCTCAAACAAGAGGAAATAATTAAGGCAGAAGGTGTTCGAAGGAAAGTTATGCGGTCTTTAAGTAAAATAATTACAACCATACTATCGGCGATTGTGGCATGCAACGCCGTTTCAATTCCTGTTTTTTCACAGAATGGACAGACAGATCCGATTCCCGTCGAAGTGAATCAAACAGACAGTGCGTCTGCCGAATTTTTATGCCGGCCGGACAACTACTCCATGAATCAGGATTATTGTGTTTCATTGGGTCCTTCGGAAAAATTGACAAAATTGGCTGCGGAAGGAAAAAGCGACGCAAAGGTTCCTTTTAATCCGCAGAAAATCGATCCGTCATTATCAACCGTTCCGTATAATTATGCGAAACTCAATTTGGAAAATACGGAATCGGCACCTTTATACAATACCGTTGAAGATGCGATCGCGGGAATCAATGCAATCGGAGAAATACCCGCCGGCGGAATTCGATATGTTTCTTATATCAATCGGGTCGATACAGCTGACGGACACTATGTCCAGGCAAAAAACGGTTCTTGGCTGCGTGCCTCACCGGCTGCCCTCCCGACCGCGACATTAGGCAGGACTTTCACGGCTACTCCGTCCAATAATTTCGGATGGGTCTTCGAAGGTTGCAATCCTTATCTTGAACCCAACTATAATTCGGGTGTTAACACTTCTGTGTGGTTTGATCGAGAACAGGTTCTGGAAGTTCTCGAGACGACTCAAGATAAAAATACCGCCTGGTTCAAAGTCGGAGAGAACCAATGGTTAGACCGGAACCATTTTCGCTGTGCCTATATCAATACGACACCGCCCGAAGGGGTTACAAACGGACGTTGGATCGAAGTAGATTTGCATGAACAGGTTGTCATGGCTTATGAAAATAATTCGCTGGTCTTTGCCGCCATGGTAGCAACCGGCATGAAACCTTTCTATACCAAGCCAGGGATTTTTCAAATTTACGAAAAGAAAGAAGCCGAAAACATGACAGGGGCTTTTGAGGCGGATAAATCGGATTATTATTCGTTGGACGATGTACCTTTCACGATGTATTTTGACGAAGCACGCGCGCTGCATGGCGCCTACTGGCGCGCTTGGTATGGTTACGAACAATCGCACGGTTGTGTGAATATGACCATCGGTGACGCCCATTGGCTCTATAACTGGGCGCAAATCGGGGATACCGTCTATGTTCACGATCCGTCCGGAGAGACACCGACCGATCCGTCATATTACGGCGCCGGAGGAGCGTAAAAAATCATATGGCTGAGGATGATTTCTATCGCATCGAACGGGATTCTCTCGGAGAGGTGCGCGTACCCAAACAGGCACTCTACGGCGCACAGACTCAACGCGCCGTAGAAAACTTCCGCATTTCGGGATTGAAACCGTGGCCGGTATTTATTACTGCGGTTGTGCTGATTAAAAAGTCCGCGGCGATTGTCAACGCCGATTTGGGGTTGCTTCCGACCGATTATGCCGAAGCCATCGAACAGGCGGCCGATGAGATTCTGAACGGAATGTGGCTGGACCAATTTGTCGTCGATCCGTTCCAAGCTGGTGCCGGAACCAGTCATAATATGAACGCCAACGAAGTACTCGCCAATCGGGCAAACCAAATTTTGGGGAAAGAATGTATCCATCCCAACGACCATGTCAACATGGCTCAATCCACCAATGATGTAATTCCCACCGCCATTCGCATCGGCTGTTTATTGCGACTGAACGAGTTAACCGATGCGTTGGAAAATTTGTATACGGCGTTGCGGCAAAAAGCCGATGAGTTCAATACTGTCCTAAAATCCGGCCGAACTCACCTTCAAGATGCCGTTCCGGTGACGCTCGGACAGGAATTCGGAGCTTATGCAGATGCGATTCTCAAAGATACCGATCGTATTCGGCGGTCGGCGGATACTCTGTCGGAATTGGGAATCGGAGGAACAGCAGTAGGCAGCGGTTTGAACGCCCATCCGGATTATCATCGAAAAATGATAGCCATTCTCGGTGAGCTAACCGGCATAAAATTCCGCACCTCCGAAAATTTGTTTGAACGGATGCAGTCGATGGCAGATATGGCTGACTTTTCTTCGGCTATGCGCACGACCGCACTCTCGCTGATTCGCATCGCAAACGATTTTCGCCTCTTATCTTCCGGACCCGGAACGGGATTGGATGAGTTGCATCTTCCCGCTTTACAGCCCGGATCGAGCATTATGCCCGGGAAAGTCAACCCGGTCATGGCGGAAATGTTGGATATGGCAATGTTCCATGTCATTGGTTGCGATACAACCGTCGGGTTGGCTTCTCAAGCCGGACAGTTGGAATTAAATGTTATGATGCCGGTCATTGCCCATAACCTCTTTGAAATGATGCAGATTATGATCGGCAGTATCAATGCTTTCAGCGAAAAATGCGTCAAAGGATCGCAAGCCAATTCGGAAAAAGCAGCTCACTGGCTTGATCAAAATGCGATCATCGTAACTGTGCTGAATCCGTTAATCGGTTATGCAGCCGGCGCGGCTTTGGTAAAAGAAGCCGTTGAAAAAAAGGTGCCGATTCGCCGGTTGGCCCATGAAAAAGCCGGAGCCGGACTGTTAAAACGCTCGGACAACGGACAGCCGGTCTCTCCCGCTGAAATCGATCACGCTTTTTCAGACTTATTGCGGATGACACAAGGCGGATTCGTCCGGTAAACGACCGGAAAATATGGACAAAAATTAATCGATATCCATATCGGCGAAATCCTGATCGATCGAGTCGATTGAGTCGCCTCTTTCCAATCGCTCAGCCACTTCATCAAATTCAGGTGCCATTGGCTCCCCGCTCTGATCTTTGAACGAGCGCATCATTTTACCCAATTCGCGAGGATCATCATATGGTTCTTCGAAACTGCCGCTATCCGCTTCCTGAACCATTCGGAACTGGTCACTTTGGACGACAGACACCGGCTGAATGGCACGTTCGACGAATGTCGATCGGCAAAATGGGCAAATCACATCCATCTTTCCGTAATCCTCATAGCTGATTCGAATTTCAAATTTTTTTCCGCAATTCTTACAAAAATAGTCATAAAGCGGCATAGGATCGTCCTCTGATCAATTTTTTCAAAAAATATTGGTTTTCATCGCATATCAGTCATCAGAAATAAAACAGGATTTTCATCAAATTCTTCTTTCAATTATAATCTTGTAAGAAACATGAAAATATTAGACAAAAATGTTTCTGACGGTTCCGGATACTCTCATATCCGGAAAAATTTTTTCCGATTATCGGAAAGGTTTTTCTTAATCGAGAAAAAAATAATGGAAAACTATGGAATGGTTTTGGGATGAATTAGCAAAAAATCATCGGGACATTGCGGACATGGAATTATCACTGCCATCATTCAAAATCTTAAAATCCGATCCGATGATTGTGATCATTTCCGGTCTCTCCGGATCCGGGAAAGATTCGGTTATCAATGCCCTTCGCAATAATTCAAAATTGAATTTTCATTTTGTCGTGACCTGCAATACTCGAAAACAACGCGATGATGAAATTGACGGAGTTCATTATCATTTCATCAGCCGTGAAAAGTTCTTGGATATGATTCGTAAGAATGAGATGATTGAGTATTCGCCTGTATATAATGACTATAAAGGGGTCCCTAAGTTTGAAATAGAAAAGGGCATTGCCAAAGGGCAGGATATGATATTACGCTTGGATCCGCAGGGCATGAAAAAAGTCAAACAGGTTTATCCGAATGCCGTGACCATATTCATCGTCCCTCCCGATCCCGAAACATGGTTAGAGAGGCTCATCAAGCGGGGAAGCGATACCGATGAAGATCTCCGAGTCCGTATTGAGACTGCGCGCGAGGAGATTAAATCGATTCCGGAATTCGATTATATCGTTGTCAATGACCAGTTGGATAAAGCGGTCGAAGATGTTCTAACCATCTTGCGTGCGGAGCATCAACGAACAACCCGAATCAAAGTGGAGCATAACTGATTGTGAATAGACTCGTCGTCGATTCCGCCGCATTTCCCGAAGAGCATCGATTTAACTCGGACCTGTTCAACTCCGAACCCGAAAAAATTCCGGCGGAACTGGATACTCTTTCGGAAGAAGACAAGCAGGAAACATCCCGAAGAGTTCCCGTTCGCATCCCGAATGCAAAGCCGATCGTTACTTGGATTTTATGCGGTGTGACCGTTATTATTTATCTGATCCAAGTCGGAACCCAACAATTCATGGGTACGGATCTTCCCTTGGCTTTGGGGGCAAAGTATGGCCCTCTTATTCGCTTAGGGCAATGGTGGCGTTTGTTCACACCCATCTTTCTCCACGGTTCAATTCTTCATATTTTGTTTAATATGTATGCATTGATCATCCTCGGCAGAGAGATCGAACCGGCATACGGACATCGGGATTTTTTGATATTTTATCTGATCACCGGGTTTGCGGGAAACGTTTTTTCCTTCGTTTTTTCTCCGCAGACCGTTTCCGTTGGGGCTTCCACTTCGTTATTCGGATTGATCGCTGCGCAGGGGTTCCTGATTTATCATAATAAGAAATTTATCAGGAATTATCAAAGAGCAATCAATAATGTCATATTTGTTGTGGTGATCAATTTGGTTCTGGGAATGCAATCAGGGATTGATAATTGGGGTCATTTAGGCGGATTAATTTCAGGCGTTATTATTGCATTTCTGGCCGGTCCTGCCTGGGATATCCGTATCAATTCCTCCCAAAACGGCCTTGAATTATATGATAAAGTCACGCCATCAAAGCGTTTAATAGCCTTTTTATTAACTTTTCTGCTTTTTGCTTCATTGGCTTTTGCCTTTCGATAGGAACCCATATGAATTTCCTACAAGCTTTAATACTGGGTGTTGTGCAAGGATTAACCGAATTCTTACCGGTATCCAGCTCGGCACATCTGGCTTTAGTCCCCTATTGGTTCCAATGGAACCTTTCGGAGGAATCGGTTTTTCTGTTTGGCGTTCTCGTCCAAATGGGCACACTGATTTCCGTAATCATCTATTTCCGGAAGGATATCTTGCAGATACTCGTTGCCTTCTTCAACGGTATTTTCCGTGGAAAACCCTTCGAAGACCCGAAAGCCCATTTGGGATGGATGATTTTGCTGGCAACCGTCCCCGCAGCTATCGCCGGTGCATTGATGAAGGATACGGTGGAATCGGCTTTTAATAATCCTCGCGCCATCGCCCTCTTTCTGTTAGTCACGGCCATTCTGCTTTTTGCCGCCGAAAAGGTGCCTGCCAAAGATCGTGATCTGCGGGAAATGAATTGGAAGGATGCCGTATGGATCGGTATCGCTCAAGCTGTCGCCCTTTTACCGGGCATATCCAGATCGGGCGCCACCATTTCCGGCGGATTATTTCGGAAGTTTACCCGCCGGGAATCCAGCCGTTTCGCTTTTCTGATCTCCATTCCGATTATGATCGGTGCCGGAGCACTCAGTGTATTGGATATAACCGATTGGAACGCTTTCAGACCTCTGTTACCGGCTTTGATCTGCGCAACACTAACCGCTGCGGTTGTCGGATATTTTGCGATCAAGTGGATGCTGAACTATATCAACAAAAAGCCGTTTACGATTTTTTCAATTTACTGCTCCGTCATCGGAATTTTTACTTTTATCCTCACATTCATCCGCTGATTTTTTCTGGTTGTACCGATTCTCCGAGTTACATTCACAAGTTATAATAAAGAAGAATTCTATGGCTATTTTGGCTTGTGATTGTCCTGAAAAATGAAATCATCGGAAATTATACGCAGACGCAGACGGAACTGGAAAAACAAGGTTACCCGAGCTGTTAAAAGCATTTCGGCACTTCGCATCCTTTCTTTTATTCTCATTTGCGTCGCAATCACTTTCATCATTTTATGTTGTGCCGGTTACGTGGCTATTACTCAGAAACTTCCGCCGATCGAAAACTTTGATGACCATTTTGCCTCGGCAACGGAACCGACAATCATCTATGACCGCACTGGTACTTACCCTTTACTCAAATTACGCTATCCGACACTGGAACATATTTCTCTCGCAATCGATGAACCGGATAAACCCTGTTTTTCATCGGATTTGGTAAAAATTATTGTGGCAACTCATCAACCGAATTTTTGGTCCTCCGTCGGCGCGGACTGGCATCGTTGGAGCAATCCGGACCCGGTTACCATTGCCGAAAGGCTGGTGCAGCAAACATTCCCGAATCAACTGGGAAGCGGAGTCGAAAAAGCGATTTTGACAAAGATCTTGGCGACACAAATTACAAAAATATACGGACCTCAAGCAATATTAACCTGGTATTTGAATTCGGCTTATTTCGGACAGCTTGCGGTGGGCGTAGACGCCGCTGCTCGGACCTATCTGGACAAGTCCGCTTCGGATTTGAATCTTTCGGAATCGATCTTATTAAGCGCTATCTTGGATACGCCCTCCTTGAATCCCGTTGATGCACCCGGTGTGATGCGCGAATCCTATTTGGAACAGATTGAAAAATTGGAAGAAAATGGGACATTGACAGAAGAAGAGATCCGATCGGTCCGGAGCACCAATTTTGTCATTTTCGAACCGCCGCCGTTGGAAGCTGAAATCGCCTATTCTCCCGGTCTGCAGCAGGCAATCTCTTCCGCATATGAGACGATCGGTCAGGAAGCGATTGAACGGGGCGGATATAAAATTCGTTCAACCATCGATTACGATTTGCAAACTCTTTTGGAATGCCTGACCGGCATCCATCATCCGTCAAGCTCGGATGTAACAGCGCAAGAAAAAAGCTGCCCCTATTACCCGTTTGAAACCCGGACGGAAGATCAAACGGCGGAAATCGCTAAAATTCTCTCACAGAATCCAATCAGCGCTGTTGTAATAGATATTAAATCAGGGCAGATGATCGCTTCGATCGATGTCGGACCGGATGGCAGCGGGAAAAGAACGGCGCGCAAGGTTTTTTCTCAGCATGAACCGGGAAGCACATTGACGCCCTTTGTTGTCTTATCCGCATTGAATCGGGGAATCTCCCTTTCCAGCATGGTTTGGGATTTGGCTGAACAGAGATATTATTTGCCGTCGGGATATCAAAATCCCGACGGACGTTTACAAGGTCCGATTCGCTTACGAACCGCGGTTGACGAAGATATCATGGGACCGGTTGCCGAAATGCTTCGGGAAGTCGGAACCGCTCCCGTATGGAATCAAGCGACTCAATTCGGAATCACCGGTGTGAATGCCAGAACGCCGGAGAGTATCCTCTTCAGCGGCGGTTCCGTCACCGTAGATATGTTGGCAAATGCTTATCTGCCTTTTGCAAACCAGGGAAGATTGGTCGGAACGATATACGATGATATTCCTCGTCCGAAAACCATTTTATCGATTACCTCACTCGAGATGGCTGAAATCTCTGCTCAAATGCGTTCCGGAATTTCGTTATTGGATCCGGGCTTGGCCTACCTGATGGTAAATCTGTTAGCGGAAGATAAACAATCCTATCGCTATTTCAATCGTCCAGCAGGGACCAAAGTCGGAAGAGTCCTCAATTCAAATGATTTTTGGATGATCGGTTTTACCCCGGAAATTATGACAGTGGTTTGGCTCGGAGGAACGCCGAATGGCACCGGAACGGATCAGGCGGCGATTTTGCTTTGGCAGACCATCATGGCTGCGGCAGTTAAGAATCAACCGATCACCGGTTGGAGTCGCCCGGAAACCGTAAGCCAATTAATGGTTTGTAACCCTTCGGGAAAACTGCCTACCGACAGTTGCCCCGATACGGTAAGTGAAGTATTCTTGGCGGGAAATGAGCCAACGGAATATGATGATCTATACGTCAGGATCCCCATTAATCGAAATAATTTAAAAATGGCCACCGCCTATACTAAATTTGCCGACATTGAGCAAAAAGTCTATATGAATCTCCCCAAGGAGGCAAATGATTGGGCGATTGATAACCATATCGAAACAATGCCGGCAGAGTATGACCCGATCCCGGAAATGGACGCATCTACCGTAAAAATTTATCAACCGATAAATTTCAGCATATTCAAGAAAACCGAAAGTCGGACCGATCCGTTGGAAATCAAAGCCGAGATTAACATTCCCGAAGAAATTCTCTCTGTTCAGGTTGTCCTCGGGAAGGGCTTTTATCCGGATAGCTGGTACGAATTAAACAATTCTTCCGAAATTAATAACGGACGTTGGACTTTGGCGAAATCGGATTGGTATGCGTTGGATCCGGCTTTATATGATTTGCGAGTTTCCGTTATTACGAAAGATCTGAAATATTATCGGGCGGATCAATATTTCAGTGTGCAATAGATTGAAAGCATTTTCGATAAAATCATACAAGGTGATTAATCTTTTTTGAAAAAAAAGAGAGTTGGTACCCTCTTTTTTTGACTTCATTTTGTAATTTGATCGATTCTGTTCTGAGCCGCTTTTACCGGCGTATTAAAATCTGATCGACTGATTTTCTGGGACGAGGATTCGGTATTTCAGCGGGATAGCCAAGCGGCGAAACTGCCACAACCGTATATGTCTTCGGTAAATCAAGCACTTCTTTCACCTGCTCCGGTTCAAAAGAACCCAACCAACAAGCTCCTATCCCCAAATCGGTCGCTTCCAAAATCATAAAAGACAGCGCAATAGAGCAATCGATTGTTGCAGCGGATTGACCGCAGCTCATCATTCGATTATCTTCCGAACAAACAACAATCGCCGCGGGAGCTTCCGCCACAAACATTTGGTCATGGCAAGCGTGAGCCAGTTCGATTAAATTCCTTTTATCTGTGACCAAAACAAATTTCCAACTTTGCTGATTACTTGCGGAAGGTGCCAATCGCCCGGCTTCGATAATAGAATCCAGTTTCTCTTGTTCGATATTTCGACTTTCGAATTTCCTGATGCTTCTACGTTTTCTGATGACATCCAATACGCTCATAGGATCCCTCCCTTTTCTGATAAGTTCAATAATTCGCTTTACATAATTATTCTACAGACTTATCAGGGTTCGATCAAGTGAAATTAAATAAAGATATGGGAGGCTTCTCCCATATCTTAAAATTCAGATAAACTTTTGTTCGGGTTTATTTCCCTTTTTTGCCCGGCTCATTCCCCGGTTTTTGGGGACCTTTCGCAGGTGCAGCCGGCTTTGGTGCAGCAGCCGGTTTTTTCGTATCATCTGATTTTCCGGGTTTGTTCGGTTTTTTATCCTTGAATAAAAATTCTTTATTGATTTCCATATCATCCTCGATTCATTCATTCAAATTTTTAGGAAAGGTTTCCCATGAATTTCGACCCGCTGTAACGATTCCTTCCGGAATTACTGCGCCGTCCGAGGCGACTTGATTGCTTTTTTGGAATGATCCCGTATGTATTTTCCGCGAAAAATCCTCCTTCTCTAATTAACTGAAAATGAGTATAGCACTTCTGTCAATAGTTGAAATAGAAATTAATACGATTTATTTAATCCTTTTGCCTTGAATTTAATGGAAATTTTATGTAAGCGGTTCAAATTATTCATTTGCAAATATATCTTGGGCAAGTTTACGAGGCTGATGCCGATATGTCTCTAAAGGAAGTTCTTTTTTTACCAATGCGGTCAAAATACGGTAATAGCCGCTGTTGACCGGCACATGGATCGCCTTTTCCTTTGCGAATCTCACGACAGCTCCGTTAAGGTATTCGACTTCGTTTTGAGATTGTCCGGAATGCAAATCGATATAAAAAGACGGCATTTTCTCTCCACGCCCTCCTCCGACAGCGTTTATTAGAACGGGACGTAATAATTTCTCGGGTAGATTTTGAACAGCCCATACCAGAGTTTTTACCGGTATCCCCGGAATATTGATCACCGGAATAGTGTAAGCATCCATTACCCGGACCGCTTCCCGAATCTGTTGGATTTCCAACCGGAATCCGTCCGGGTCCGAAAATATTTCGGCAGGTGTCATATCCAAAATTGCGGAGGAAGCATTAGCCAGCAAGTTTGAAATCATTTTCGACCATTTCATCGCAGTCCCGTTAGCTATCAAAGCCGGTTTCAAATTTGCCGATCGAAAAGCCTTATAAATGTCCTCTGAAAGAAAATGTCCGGCGGTTATTCCTATTCCACGCAGTTTCTCAACTTTGATCAAACCGTCTCGTTTTCTGCTGATGGCGGTACAAACGGATGCCGGTACAACCTTTGCTTTTCCCAAATAGGAAGCAAGAAGAGCTTCGTTTTCAACACCGTTCTGAAGGCTGATAAAAGGAGGTAGCAAGCCGATTACTTCGATCAGGGATTTCATCAACCTTTCCGTGTCAAAAGATTTCACCGCAATAACAGCGGCATCAAATTGACACTCTTTTACGGCTTCGATGGCATCATCGGTGACATGAGGCGATTCAATCTTATGAATGTTTCCTTTTACGTCCTCGATTTGAATTCCGTTTGATCGAATTCGCGGCAAACTTTCTTTTCGTTCGATAAAGGTAACATCATGACCTGCCGATTGAAGACTTCCCCCGATATAAGAGCCGATCGCTCCCGCACCAAAACAAATAATTTTCATTCTGCGAGTCCTTCTTCCCAATTTCGATATCCCGAAAGAAAGTCCTTTCCCGAAAGCACTTTCCTTCCGGCGCTCTGAATCTCATCGAACACCAACGCATCCTCACCGGTCATTACAGCCGGTAAACCCCGATAAACAAAAGTCTTTCCCGGAACCGTATCCATCGCTGAAATTTCAACGACATGGGCTTTGTAAACTTTAATACTTGTTCCGTTATGAAAAAAATATGCTGTCGGCCACGGATGATAGGCACGAATTTTTCTTTCCGATTGAAAAGCAGGCAGGCGGAAATCAAGTTTTCCGTCCTCTTTGGATATCAACGGAGCATAAGTGACGCCTTCATCCGATTGTGGTTTTGCCGATAATGTTCCATCCAAAATCAATGGCAAAGATCGAAGGAATAAGTCGGCTCCCAAATTTGCCAATTTTTCCGACAGGGTAGCGGCGGTATCTTGCGGATCGATAGGACATCGTTCGATTGCATATACGGCACCGGTATCCATCCCGCTGTCCATCTGCATGATCGAAATACCGGTTTCTGAATCTCCCGCCAGAATCGCGGCTTGGATCGGAGACGCTCCGCGCCAACGTGGCAATACCGATGCGTGAATGTTTATACATCCGTACCGCGGTAAATCCAATACTTTTTTACGGAGAATTTTTCCGAAAGCCATTACAACAATCAAATCCGGATTCCATTCCTGAAGGGTCTCGAAAACACCCGGATCTTTCATTTTTTCCGGTTGAATGACCGGAATCCCTTCGGCAGCTGCCGCAAGTTTTACCGCGGGCGGTTTCGGCAATCGACCTCTGCCGGCCGGCCGATCCGGTTGGGTGACAACCCCGACAACGGGATAAAATTGCGCAAGTCCCCGTAAAGTCGGAACGGCGATTTCCGGAGATCCCATAAAAACGATTCGGGGTGCTCGTTCGCTCATAAAAATCTTCCTTCCCGTTTTTCTTTTTTTCTCACACCGATTATAGGGCTTTTTCGGTTTGTTTGCTTGGATTTGTGAATAATATCATTCCGATCCAATATCATTTAAACAACCATTACCCGTCTGGGTTCCGGGTAATGGTTGTTTGACGTTCTTCTTTCAATTGAGGAGAAATGAAAAAAAGTTCCGTTTATTCTTCGGACTTAACACTTTCCTGCACGACAGCACCGGTTTCGCCGGTCGATTCCGAATCCGGCAACACACAACGAAAACCGATATAATAGCTGCTGTTCATATTTACGTAACTCCGGTTAGCGGTTCTCAGATAAGCCAAATAGTTATTGATTTCCGTTTCCGCAGCCGATCCGCCGCGGATCACATTTGCGATCCCGCTTTGTGATCCCTTCGGATTACGAATCACTTCCGTACCCATTTCCGCTTCATCGACCAATGTTTGATAATAGTCCGCTTGATACTTTGATGAAGTCCATTCCCATACGTTTCCGGCCATATCCATGGCGCCGTAAGGACTTGCTCCTTCCGGGAAAGAACCCACTTTGAACAGTCCGCTTACCTGTTGTGCATCGGGATCGGTATAACCCGGATAATTTGCATAACGTGTTCCCTCGACCGGCTCTTCGTCACCCCAAGGATAAATCCTGCCGTCGGTTCCTCTGGCTGCTTTTTCCCATTCGATTTCGGTCGGCAATCTTTTCCCGGCCCATTCGCAAAACTGTTCGGCTTCCTCGACGGTTACATAAGTCACCGGCATATCCGCATACGTCGGATCGTTCAACAGCATATAAGAAGATTGATTACATCCCCCGGCTTGGACACACTTTAGATATCTCGCATTCGTCACTTCGTATTTATCGATCCAAAAACCATCCAAATAAACGGTAATCTGCGGAGTTTCTTCGATCGTATTGGCATACCCGTCTTTCAGGGGATCGGATCCCAACAGAAATTCTCCGGCTTTTACATATACCATTTCAGCCTGATCTTTTTCGGAAACGATCGGTCCTTTGTCAACCGGCGTCGGTGTAATTGTCACTTGAACTTCCGCTGTTCCCGGAGTCAATACCGTCTGTGTTCCGCCGAATTCGGCAGCTTCGGTCACCGCTCCGGCTACAGGTACATTCAGATCAAACAACGTCGGAACAACGGTAACGGTAGATGTCATTGTCGGCATCGGCGTCAACGTAGCGGTTGGTGTCGCAGAAAGCCGCGCAATCGCTTCGGCTTGTTGCGTCTGATGAATGATTGCCAAAGTCGCTTGAACCGGATCAACGGTAGCTGTGGCAGTCATTTTCGGGCCGAAAAGGGACGGACGACCTTCGCTATCAGAGAAAAACCAGAATATTCCCCCGATCACCAAACAGATCAGTAAAGCTGAAATGATATAAGCGGAAGTCTTTTTTGTACCTTTTTTCTCCGTTTTTTCGGGTTGATGCCTTGGTTTTGATTTCATCATTAAATCAAGTTCTTTGGTCTCTTTATTCAAGTCGGTATCGACCGGCAAGGTGCCCGGCTGCCTCACGACCGTCTGAATGGTGTTTTCGTCATATATCTTAATTGCAATCGCAGAAGCATCCCCCGGACTATTCTGATTGGCACCATAAGCCAATAAATTTCGAACGATTTCTTTCGGGGTGTCGGCTTGAACAGCTTCTAAAATCTCATCCTTACCGATATAAGCGGTCAGTCCGTCACTGCACATCAACAAGACATCCCCCGGTTTTACTTCGATACCGTCATAAATATCAACGACAATATCTTTTTCACTTCCCAATGTCCGTATAACAGGTTTTTGAGCATCGGTTTCAAACGCTTCTTCTTTGGTTAATTCACCCTTTCGAACTTTTTCTTCGAGAATATTCTGATCTTCGGTGATTTGATAGACTTTATCGTTCCGCACGACATAAACACGGCTGTCGCCGATCGTGCCGATAACGGCATTCCCATCCGTTATTGCAGTGGCAAGCGCAACCGTTGCCATCTTTTCCTGTTTTAATTCCGCATAAGCATAGATTTCGTTATTGGCATTCCGCATGGCTAACGCCAATTTATTCGCATCGATAAAGTCGGCGCTTTTGAAATATTCATAAAGGATTTTCTTCCCTGCGAAGCGGGCTGTGATTTCCGGATGAAACGTTCCCGTCACACCATCCGTCAGGACATACAGATTCGAGGCGCCCACCGTTCCTTCGGGTTCCTTTTCAAAGAATATAACGAAATCTTCATTGATTTCTTTATGAACGCCGGGAATCGTTCCCGCATAACCGGATGAGTAGATTTTTTTCTCCGCAGTTTTATCTTCCATAAATATCCTTTGACTCCTGATTCATTCCTAAAAATCGTCCGCAGAATTTGAATTCTATCAACAATTTAAGTGCAAGTTTTATGCCATGATCGCTACGATCGGACAGATTCCATATCACGCGATGCAATGACATCAATACCCGTACCCAGAACATTCTTTACAATCACATCACCCATCCGAACAGGGGCGGTCACTTCTGTTTTTCGTAATTCAGCCGACAGGTCTTTCAATCGATCTTTCGGGAAAGGCTGTGTAACGGTAACCGGCAGTACCGGATGAACTCCGTTACGAATTCGGACGGTAGAAGCAAACATCCGTCTCGGATCTTTTATTTCCGATTCGGCATATTTTTTCCCGCGTTCACAGGTATTTCCCAAAATGCGGATTATTTTTTCATCTTCCATCTCAACCGTTATGCGGCAACCGCGAGGACAGGTCACACAAATTAATTCTCTTTTTTCGATCATTTTTCCCCTTCAAAGAATTTCAACGGTTATTTCATCCGCCTGTTGAACAATATCATAAGCCGATTGCGGAAGTGAAACAGAAACCATTTCCCCAGGTCTGGCATAAGGGAGTCGTTTTCGGGTAATCTCTTTTTCACCATCCCGGACAATCAGTTCCACCCTATGTTCAAGTGGAGCGACAACCCGCATCTGCAACAATATCGAAGTCTCTTTCAGCGATTCAGGACGGATTAATTGCGGTACCACATATCTGACGTTTTTTCCGGCCGTTGTTTTTACCTTTTTCTCCGAATAGGATGTTTTTCCGCGAATATAATCGGCTGCCGATGACCCGGCTTTTTCGCCGGCTTGACTGACATAATCCACCAAATCATAAACATGGACTACATTTCCCGCGACAAACATTCCGGGGATGCCGGTGGAAAAAGTATCATCCACCACCGCTCCCCCGATCCGCTCATCCATTTCAATCCCCGCCCTTCGGGTCAACTCATTTTCCGGGATCAATCCGACGGACAATAACAACGTATCGCAGGGAATAATTTCAGCCGAAGAAGGAATGGGAAGCCGTTTTTCATCCACCGCGGAAATTTCCACCGCCTCAACCCGTTTTTTTCCGATAATTCTGCTGACGGTTTGATTTAAAAACAACGGGATTTCAAAATCCTGCAGGCATTGAACCAAGTTTCGCGATAATCCGGAAAGATAAGGCATAATCTCGACCACACGTTCCACCTGAGCACCTTCCAATGTCAGCCGTCGAGCCATAATCATTCCGATATCACCGGATCCCAAGATAATAAAACGATTTCCCGGCATCAACCCGTCGATATTTACCCAGCGTTGTGCAGTCCCTGCTGTATACACTCCGGCCGGACGTGTGCCTGGAATTCGAATCTGAGCCCGGCTGCGTTCCCGGCATCCCATACTGAAGATGACGGCTTTAGCTTGCAGCGTCCGAATTCCGACCAAAGCGCCGGAGACCGTTACCTGTTTGTCCCGGGATACAGCCAAAACCATGGTATCCATCAGGAATTGAACTCCGCAATCGATTGCACGATTAATAAATCGCTGCGCGTAGGAAGGCCCCGGTAAGTCTTCTTTGAATGTTTCCAAACCGAAACCGTTGTGAACGCATTGCTGCAAAATTCCCCCCGGCTCCACATCGCGATCGATCAATAAAACCTGATCGCATCCGTTTTGTCGGGCGGCGATGGCTGCCGCCAACCCGGCCGGTCCAGCACCGATAACGATCACATCATATTCCGATCGAAGGTTCATAACGTTCCTCCGATCGCCTTACTTTCCCGAAAAAGAAATTCGGATCCCGGATCATTCTTCCGGACTTCCAATGGTGAGACTTTTAATTCACGTGCCAGAATGTTCACCACTCGGCTCATATCAAATCCGCCTTGACAGCGGCCGGTTCCCGTCCAAGTCCGTCTTTTGATGGCATCATAAGTTCGGGCGGGGATAGGGGCATGTATTTCCGCAACGATTTCCCCCTCGGTAATCCCCTCGCAACGGCAGATTATTCTTCCGTAACGGTTATCCGCTTCGATTAATTTTTGGCGTTCCGATTCGGATAAATGCTTGGGTGACGGCCGGCGTTTCCGAATCGGGTCCCATTTTGGGTTTGGCGTTAATCGGACGCCCTTCTCTTTCAGAAGTTCCGTAACTCGAAGGGCAATCGCCGGAGAGGCGGTTAACCCCGGTGATTCGATACCGGCGCAGTTGATCAGGCCATGAATCTCCTGTGCGGATTCAACGATAAAATCAGAGTTATAACGAATCGCGGGGTCCGGACAAGGGGCATTCCCGGTTGCTCGCAATCCGGCAAATGTCGCGATCGTCCATCGCAGATCAACGGACGGGATTAACTTCCGCACATTTTTCAGCAGATCATTCAATCCTTCCGGACTGATCGATTTGTCTTCTTTATCGGAAACAAATTCGGAGGTGGGACCAACAACCGTATTCCCATGAGTGGTATTAAAAACCAGCACACCCTTTCCTTTTTCGCTCGGTACCGGAAATATTACCGTATCGATTCGGAATAAATCCGGATCCAAAATACAATATTCCCCTCTGCGTGGGGTTATTTTAAAATCAAGGCGACAATTCGCCTGATGCATAACTTCATCGGCATATAATCCGGCAGCATTGATTACCCACTGACAACCGAAATCTCCGCGATCGGTATGAATTCCCCGAATCACATTTTTTTCGATGATGAAACCCTTGAATTCAGTATTCAGGCGAATCTCCACCCCGTTATGAAGTGCATTCTCCGCAGCTGCAATCGTTACGGCAAAAGTATCGCAAATTCCGGCGCTTTCAGCGAATAGAGCACCGCTTACCTCCGGATTAATCCGCGGAATTCTTTTTCGAACTTCTTCCGCTGAAAGAGTTTTCAATCCCGAGACTCCGTTTTGGACCCCCTGTGATTTCAATCGGTCCAATGCGGGCAGTTCCTCATCCCCTATCGCGACAACATAATCCCCGCAACGGGTAAAATCAAAATCAAGCTCCGAAGCCAGGGAATCCCACATGCGATTTCCCGCAACATTCAATGCCGCTTTTATCGTTCCCGGTAACGGGTCATATCCGGCATGAATTAACGCGGAATTGGCTGCGGAGGTCCCGCAGCCGACATCGGAGGTTTTTTCAATTAAAAGCACTTTCGGGGAATAGCGTGAAAGTTCGCGGGCGATCATACACCCAACCACGCCTCCCCCGATGATAATAATATCGTATTGATCCATTTTCTTTCCTGAAGGTTCGTTCGTTTTATCGGCAAAAAATACCTTATTTAGGTATTATACTTTCGTAATAAAAAGACTGCCCGAAGAAATCGACGGGCAGCCTTTTTAATCATTTCCAAAACTTCCAGTTAAGCCATATCATAGAATTCGGGCCAAATATTCTCTTTCGGAATTCCGATCTTCTTTAAGGCCGGAAGGACAATCTGAACCATCGGGCCGGGTCCGCAGATAAACACGTCGTATCGATCCTTATTTTTCGGGTAATGTCGTTCGATCACATCTTTGGTCACATAACCTTTTTCAAAGGACGGATCATCGGTCTTCTCGAGGACATGGACAACTTCCAAATTTAATTTTTTGGACAGTTCATTCAGTTCGTCATAAAATCCGATGCTTTCTTTGTCACGACTCCCATAATAAAGGACCACATGCCGCCGATCTTTTCGATCTGCCATCGACCGTAGAATTCCCATAACCGGTGCAATACCGATTCCGCCGGCAATCAACACAAAACCTTCATCGCCCAATATATATGGATTAAAGATGCCAAAACCGCCCTCGACATAAACGATCTCACCGGGTTTCAGATCCTTAATCGTAGCGGTAAAATCGCCTAACTCGCGGATGGCAAAGCCGATTTTATTTTGGTCGATATCCGAGGAAGCGATCGAGAACGGATGTTCTTTGAAAGAAAAGCGGGAATGTCGCACCGTTATCCATGCGATTTGTCCGGCATGATAACGAATCGGTTTTTGATTTCCTTTTCCGGCGAATTCCAGTCTTAATTCGGTGGTTGCGTTGTTGCGAATCAGCACTTCCCTAATGACATAAGGTTTGCACATGGCAGACAGTGAAGAGAAAACGCGCAGCCACAGAATAGCAATCGCAGCCAAGACGGTCAAGAAAACATAGTAACCATGTATTAGTGCATTGCCGCTGTAATAATTCACCCCAAAAGTGTGAATTAAGCCAAAAACCACCATAAGTATCGCAACAAGGGAATGCCCGATTTTCCAATAATCATAGTTAAGCTTCAATTCCTTACGGAAATAAGAAAAATAGACCAAACAGCCGGCGGCCAATAAAGCAATGGGGCCGGCTTTCATATAAAGCGGATAATCTGCAAATATATTTACCAGTCGTCCGATTTCCTGATTGTTGATCCACAAAGCTACAAGATGAAAAACCACGAGCCAAAAACCAAGGATGGAGCATGAATGATGAAACTTGTATACCACATCCAGATTAAAAGCGCTGGTAATTTTCTTTTCTCGCATAATCGGAATAAAGGAAAGGATCATCAGGGACAACCCTAACATCCCGGCAAAAGAACCGATCTCACGCGGCACCGCCCGCCACGTCCCGTTTGTCGTGTTATTGATTGCAGCGACAACCAACGGAAACAAGGCAATGAGAACAAACAGGCAAATCCAGAATATCCTTTTAACTCGCAGTTGAGCGATATAAGCTCTTCTTGCCGAACGACTGGCAGCAGTATTCATGTTTGATTACCTTTCTTCCTACGGTCTCTCGATACCGTCAACCGAAATTGCCGAATCACCCGCAGCCAAATCACTGATCGAATCGATTAACAATTGTGCGGAATAAGTCGGATTATGGATATATCCGGCTGAGGTCTTGACCAGTTTAAAGTTATATGCGGCATACATCAAACGCGGTGTCCAGTCGGCATACTGTTTCTCATCCTCTTCCTGAGTCCCGTTTCCGTTTTTATCTGCAAACCAGTAGGGATAAACATCGGAATTACCGATCTGAACTTTGGCAACATCAACCGAATAGGTCACCATCGCTTGAAGCTCCCGCTCGAGTAATCCGTTGATTTCCTCATAGGTGGATTCGTCGGTATTTCCGTCACCGTCCAGGTCTTCTTTGGTACGGCGAATTTTTTGCTGATCAGGCCAGGTTTCGACTTCCGCATGGCAGGTTGAGCATTTTTCCAATCCCGGATCTGCCAAATGCAGGCTGTGAGGATCATGGCATTCGGTACAGGTCTGTACACCCGAAGCGTGCTCAAAGCGAGCCGCATATGTCTTTCCTTCATACTGATAACCGGCATTTGCTTCGGATCCCAGATAAATACCCGCCACATTCAAATAATGCGGATTGACGAAGCCCAGATTTTCGCCCTTATCATCCGGAGCGGTCGAACCGATTTTCTGATCCAGCGATCCATTAATTCCGGCTTCCATGCCTTGATGGCACGTCCAGCAAGAGGCATAAGACGGTTCGGCTGCGACTTCTTTCCCGGAAGGAAAGACCACCGAAGTTGTGTTCTGGATTACTTCATTGTGACATGCAGAACAATCTACAACCGATCCCACTTTGGCAGGTTTATCCACCGTCATGGCGGCTGTTCCATCGGCTCCGAGATAATCCTGCATTCCCGTAGACGAATGGCATTTAGCACAGGTAACGGGTACTTCACCTTCTTCATCCCAATGTCTGAATGCTATGGAAGATGAATCTCCGTGAGCGGATGCTGCCCACTTATTCGTCATCACCCCGATTTGTACCATCGGAGCCGCTTCTTCCGCAGTTTTATCTCCTTTGGTTGAATACATGAAGCCAAGCACGCCTGTTGAAACAGCCAGACACAAAACTACAATTGCAAGCAGAGCTGATTTTTTCATATGAATCCCCTTTCACTAAGAGATTTTATAGATTGAACAGACAAAAATAAAAAGCCATACCTCTTGGCTACGGCTATTTTCAAATTATACTTTTTCCTTTTTATCTTGTAAATGCTTTTTGCGGTTATTAATGAATATTCTCACAATATTTGATTGGCATTGTGATGTGAATGTGAGCTTATTAAAATCGGAAACAAAAACGCTGTCAATTTACATCGTTCTTTTTATAATTTTCCCGGCAACAATACATAATATCACCATTACGACACCAATTAAAATCATTTTTCCCATCGGAAGATCTCTTCAACCCTTTCTTTTTATTAATGATCACTCTTTTAGAGCATCAGAACAATGGCAATCATCGGAAAAACAATTCGCGCGTTTTTATGATTAATCATGAACAGAACCCCAAATAAGACAGATAATGCCACAGTGAACAGCCCGGTTGCGGGATTTTGAATAATAAATTGAATGAATCCCCAAGAAACCGCCAAAAAATAACCGCCCCATGGAATTTGGTCTTTTTGAAAATAAAGATCTCCGGCTTTTTGTCCCAAAGCGATTGCCAACATGACCAAGATTGATTTGAAGAAATAGGTAATATATTGAAATATAAACTGTACCGATCCCAGTTTTTTATATTCGGATACCGGTTTGAATCCTCCGCTCATATAAGAGACGAAAAGAATTCCGACAATTACCAAAAGCACAGAAAATAGAATTTGAGTCATAGTCGGGTTTTGCTCTCTTTTGAATATATCAAAGTCATAATCTTTCTTGGCACTGCGTACGATTAAAAAAGAGATAATCGCCCAAAAAAGGCTGATCAATGCCCAATGAAGACAATTTTGCCTTATCGTCCAATTCAAAGAAGAAACCGCATAAATTTTGCTTTCGATAAAGATTAAAACAATTTCCAATCCGAATGCCGCAAAAATCCACAAAGCCAATCCGAATAGATCGCCCGCATTCTGCTTGCTGTTTTTATTATTTTTTTGTTTTTTGGACATAAAAAAAGGCTCTTCCAATCTTGATATTCGACAAACTAAAAGAAACAGCTAAATTATAATTTCAATTCGGTGTATTTAAAATAAACAGTCCAATAATATCTTAAATTTATCCGAAAACAGAAAGTCATAAAGATATAATCAAATAAAAGCCGAATAACCGAATAACGGAAGAGAAAGGACAAAATGCATGGATCCCGAAGTTTTTCTTGATCTCTACAACAATCTGGAAACAAAATTGAAAGGTCGCGGAAGTTATTATAACGACAGGTATGAAAGCCCCATCATCCGCTTTTCGAATTCAAGTGAAGGGAAACCATACCGGGAAGAATTGTCGACGATTCGAGACATTCGAAATTTGCTCGTCCATTCTCCGCTGGTAAACGGCAAATATCCGGTTGAGCCGTCGGATGAAATCGGCGCGGTTTTAGAAGAAATCTTGGAAAAAGTGGAACAGCCCAAAAAAGCGATGAGCTATGCAACTTGGGCGGATAAAATTCAAAAAACCCGTTTAGACGAAGAAGCCTATCCGGTGATGCGTATCATGGAATTAAGAGGGTTTTCACACGTTCCGGTTGTCGACGGCGAGAAAATGCTCGGCGTTTTCAGTAAAAGCACCGTTTTCAGTTTCCATATTCGAAACAATATGCCTGCGCTTCAAAGAGGAATGCGAATTAGAGAATTCGGAAATTTGTTGGACATTGAAAATCACTCGAATGAGTATTTTGAATTTGCGCCGAAAGATGCCTTGTATACGGACATCCTTGAACTTTTTAACACCAACTATAAAAAACGGCAGAAAAGATTGGCAATTGTTTTCCTGACCGAAACGGGCAACTCTCAAGAGAAACTGCTGGGTTTGATCACCCCTTGGGATGTACTCGGTAAATAAAATTCCATGCGTCTGCTCAGACCTGACTCTTGCGTAAATCTAATAATGTTCTTACAGTGAAATGCTACAATAACCTCACGTTGACCTTTTTAGGCAATAAATGAACGATTAAAACGGTGATTCGAACTGATTTTTCGGTTCGATTTAACGAGAAAGATGGAAAGAAATTATGATGCGATTTGACCGATTTACAGAAAGTGCTCAAGACGCTGCCCAACGCGCTGTCGAGATTCTTCAACGTTACGGACAAAATCAAATTGATACCGAGCACTTTTTATTGGCGCTGATCGAACAGCCGCAGGGGACCGTTTCTCAAATTTTAGATGAGATGAATGTTTCCACCGCTGTTCTGTCAGACAGATTAGATTACATGCTTCGAACCAGTACAAAGACCAACATTTACGGCGGAGGATCCGGACAAATATTCATTACGCCCAATGTTCGAAGAATTGTTGACCAGGCGTATATCGAAGCCAATCGTCTGAAAGACGAATATACCTCTACCGAACATATTTTTTTAGCGATTCTAAATGAAAAAGGGACACCCGTTGCAAAATTAATGGAAGAATTCGGCATTACACGGGCCAAAGTCTATGAAATTGTTGTAAAAATGCACGATAACAAAAATGCTCCGGTACAAAACAAAGATTCCAGATATAAAAATCTGCAAAAATATTCCCGTGATCTGACCGATCAGGCTCGAGAAGGAAAATTGGATCCGGTAATCGGAAGAAATGTGGAAATCTTACGGCTGATGCAGATTCTCAGCCGCCGTACTAAAAACAATCCCGTCCTGATCGGCGAAGCCGGTGTCGGGAAAACGGCGATCGTCGAGGGTTTAGCTCAAAAAATCGTCGCAAATGATGTCCCGGAATTATTATCCGGGAAAAAAGTGATTTCGCTGGACATGGGAGCGTTGGTTGCCGGATCAAAGTTTCGGGGCGAATTCGAAGAGCGATTAAAAGCGATTATTGATGAAGTTAAAAAATCAAACGGGGAAGTTATCCTGTTTATTGATGAATTGCACACAGTAGTTGGCGCAGGTGCCTCACAAGGGGCTGTCGATGCTTCGAATATGTTGAAACCGGCGCTTTCCCGCGGAGAACTTCAATGTATCGGTGCGACCACACTCGATGAATATCGAAAATATATTGAAAAAGATACGGCATTGGAACGACGTTTCGCTCCCATTTATGTCGAAGAACCTTCGGAAAACAGTACGATCGAGATGCTGCACGGTTTGAAAGACAAATATGAGCAACATCATAAAGTGATTTATAAGGATGATGCATTACAAGCGGCTGTCCGCTTATCTTCCCGTTATGTCACGGATCGTAAATTCCCCGATAAAGCAATCGATCTGATCGATGAAGCCGGCGCAAAGTTAAGGGTTGCGTTATACAGCCTTCCTCCCGATCTGAAAGAGATGAAGAACGAAATTGATCGGATGGCAAAAGAGGAAGAAGATGCCGGTTTGGAACGAGATTATGAAAAAGCGGCAAAAATTAAAGCCGAGCGCTTGCGTGTCGAAGATGAATTCAACCAGAAAAAAGCAACTTGGGAATCGGATCATAAACTGGATGAAGTTGTTGATGTGGATGATATCGCCCAAGTTATCGCTCAATGGACCGGAATACCGGTAAATCAGATGCTTGAGAGTGAAAGCGAGAAGCTCCTTCATATGGAGGATCGCTTGCATGAGAAGATCATCGGTCAGGATGAGGCGATTCATGCCATCGCGGATGCGATTCGTCGGGCGCGATCAGGGCTGAAAGATCCCAAACGGCCGATCGGTTCCTTTATCTTTATCGGTCCGTCCGGCGTCGGAAAAACCGAACTTGCCAAAGCATTGGCGGAATATCTGTTTGATGATGAGGATGCATTAGTCCGGATCGACATGAGTGAGTACCGCGAGCAGCATACCGTTTCGAGGTTGTTCGGCGCTCCTCCGGGATATGTGGGATACGAAGAGGGCGGTCAATTGACCGAAGCGGTTCGCCGTCGCCCTTATCGCGTGATCCTTTTCGATGAAATTGAAAAGGCACACCCCGAAGTTTGGAACACCCTGTTGCAAATTTTGGATGACGGGCGTTTGACCGACGGACAAGGAAGAGTAGTCGATTTCCGAAATACCGTGTTGATTATGACCAGCAACTTAGGTACCGAATATATTAACCGCGGCGGAACCTTGGGTTTCATCGGATCAAAAGATGAAGCCGAAGATCGGGAAGCCAAACTGAAAGTGGATAAGGCGCTGAAATCAACCTTCAGACCGGAATTTTTAAACCGGATCGATGAAATCATCATGTTCTCCAAATTATCACTTGATGACATGAAAAAGATCGTCGATATCCAGATGGAAGAAGTTCGTCAGCGCCTCAGTGAAAACGGGATTGAATTTGAGCTGGACGATGATGCCCGGCAGTGGCTGGCGACCATCGGGTATGACCAGGCATTTGGCGCACGTCCGCTGAAGCGGGCACTTCAGAAATACGTGGAAAGTCCGATCTCAACCAAGTATTTGGGCGGAGAATTGAAACGAGGCGATAAAATTCAAATCAAGAAGAAAGCGGATGCCGAAGAATTAGAGTTCTTGAAGCAAATCTGATAAATGTCACTTGAACCGCGAGAATCAAAGGAAAACACCGGTTTACCGGCAAGCCACATCCTACGCTTGCTGAAAGGATTGGGGATTCTCGCGGTTTGTCTTTTAATTTGCTGGTTTTTGTTTGGCCGTTACAAGATAATTCCGATTATCGCCGGTATTTCCGTCGTCATTTTTTTGTTCTATTGCATCTATGTTTTTGCCGATTTGAGAATCAAACCGCCGGTCAAAGCCGATCGACGAAATCGTCCGCCGAAACCGGCGGTCTACTATATCAGTGAATATACCCCCACAGCTTATTCCTATGTAAAGCAAAAGAAGGGCAATGCGGCTGAAAAAGAGGGAATGGTTTATCGGGCACATTGGGCATATTTTGTCCGGCAGGCGATTATCCCCATCCTTTTATTATTATGTTCACTTGTCACAATCGTTGTCGGAATCACTCGGGATTGGGAAATATTTGAAGTTTTTGAGATAAAAGCAGCGTTATTAATTCTCGTTGTCGTTTTTATTTTTTGGATTATTTACGCCTTGATTGATTGGTCGAACGATCTGTATTATGTCGGTGCCGAACGGGTTGCAGACATCAATCGGAAACCATTCGCGAAAAAAGAAGTAACCATGACTTTGATCAGCAAAATCCAAAGCGTTCAATATAAAAAGAGCGGGATTTTTCAATATCTTTTTGATTACGGAACCATAAAGATATTATCAGGTGAATCAGAGCTTCTATTTGTTTATGTTCCCCACCCCGATAAAGTACAGTTGGAAATCATTAAACAAATGGAAGCAAATGATGCAAAAAAGCAATTGAATGATCCGGAAAAGCAACCGGTTATTCAAAATGATGTAACAGATTCACCGATTCATTATTTTAATCGGAAGGCTGCAAAAAATCGGTTAGAATAACTATTCGTTAATATTAAAAAGTTTTCGGCAGAAGTTCACTCGAGAACTTCGAGCCTCTGATACCAAAAGGAAAATATGATTCTGGAAGTAAAACAGACCGGCGATCCGATTTTGAGGCGGAAAGCCCATAAAATAACACGAATTGACTCGTCCATCCGAAAATTAGCTTCGGATATGTTGGAAACCATGCGGGAAAATAACGGCGTCGGATTAGCCGCACCTCAAATCGGTGAATCGATCCGTCTGATTGTGGTGGAATATCCGGAAAATGATGAAATAGAAGATTCGCCTTTGATCTCTTACAAATTGATCAATCCGGAAATTACCTGGATGTCGGAAGAAAAGACGATAGGCGTTGAGGGATGTCTTTCTTTCAGAGGATTGGCAGGCGAAGTGGAACGGGCCGAATCCGTGAAAATTCGAGCATTAAACATTCATGGCAAACCGTTTAATATTACAGCCAACGGATGGCTTGCCCGAATCTTTCAACATGAAATCGATCATCTGGACGGCATTTGCTACGTTGATCGTGCCAATAAAGTTTGGGAGATGAGTGCCGAAGAAGAAGAAGAAACCGAACAGGATGAAAGCATAACGAATAATCCGCCGATATCATAATTTTGTTTGACACGCCCCTCCCAACATGAAGAGGGAAGGTTTTTGTAGGGGATGCCGTCCTTGCCGTTCTGTAATTGGTATATTCAAAAATTATGCTTTATTAAAACCAATCTTCTGTAGGAGACGGCATCCTCGACGTCCCGCAATTGGTATATTCAAAAATCACGCTTTATTAAAACCAATCTTCTGTAGGGGACGGCGTCCTCGACGTCCCGAAATTGGTATATTCAAAAATCATGCTTTATTAAAACCCGATAATTTGTAGGGGACGGCGTCCTCGACGTCCCGCATAACCGTATCTAGACGATTTCGCATCTTTCAAATTAATTTTCATCTATTTTCCCCTCTCCCGACGTAACTGGGAATTTTTGTTGGGGACGGCGTCCTCGACGTCCCGCAATTGATATATTCAAAAATCATGCTTTATTAGAACCAATCTTCTGTAGGGGATGGCGTCCTCGACGTCCCGCATAACCGTATCTAGACGATTTCGCATCTTTCAAATTTATTTTCATCTATTTTCCCCTCTCCCAACAGAACCGGAAATTTCTGTCGGAAACGGCGTCCTCGACGTCCCGCATAACCGTATCTAGACGATTTCGCATCTTTCAAATTTATTTTCATCTATTTTCCCCTCTCCCAACAGAACCGGAAATTTCTGTCGGAAACGGCGTCCTCGACGTCCCGCATAACCGTATCTAGACGATTTCGCATCTTTCAAATTTATTTTCATCTATTTCCCCCTCTCCCAACAGAACCGGAAATTTCTGTCGGAAACGGCGTCCTCGACGTCCCGCATAACCGTATCTAGACGATTTCGCATCTTTCAAATTTATTTTCATCTATTTTCCCCGCTCCCGACGGAATCGGAGATTTCTGTATCGGACGGCGTCCTTGCGAAGCACGCCGAGGTACGAGGCGCTGACGTTCTGTGAACCTAAACATACGATTACTTCATTTTGTGAATTCAATTCCATCGTAAATTCCTAATCGGATTACAGTGATTCAAAATGCCAAAAATACATCATCTTTTCTCTTTCGATGGGAATAACTGACTTCAATCAAGGATCGTCGCCTTTCATTATCATTCCTGAGGATCGAATATATCCTCTCTTACGAATAAGGATCTCGATGAAATCGAAAAATTCTTTAGATAAATAATCCAAATTTTTTTATATGCCCAAAGATGAACATTATAATCAAGATCATGGACCAGCCGATCAGAAAAACAAACCGACTAAAAGAATACAATTATGGCCGAAACGGTGGATATTTTATTACGATATGTACCGATAATCATCGGAACATATTCTGGAAACCAAATCTTATAAGAGTTTTTCACAATAACGGAAATCTTTTGTATTCTAATGATTTATTTTCGCAATATGGATTAATTGTTGAGAAGATCATTCAATCAATTAATGAAAGTTATAAAGATATTATTATTGATAAATATGTAATTATGCCGAATCATATGCATATGATTATTTTCATAACGAATGATGAAAAACAATCAAATATTTTACAACACGCAAATGAAAGAATTCCATCTTTGGTTTCAACTCTTAAACGATTTTCCAATAAAGAATGTGGTTTTTCGATGTGGCAGCGGTCTTATTATGATCACGTGATTCGTGATCAAAAAGATTATGAAAATATTTGGCAGTATATTGAAGACAATCCTATAAAATGGTTGGAAGATGAATATTACCGAGAAAATGAATAGAACAAGACATTTTCTCGGTTAATAAAATGATGAATATGAATTTTTAAAATGCCAAATTAAGGCATAGTGATTTACATTCTATAAAAATGTAAAAGAATATAAGTTTTCATAAACATGATATTTGCATTGAGGAAGATGACAATTATTCCCGGTATAGAGAAAGACGGATCTGCAATAAAAGATGACATTACTAACTTAGTGTTCACCAGACGTTAGCATCTCGGATCTCGGTGTGTTTCATAAGTAGACATCTTTTCTATGGCGAAATTTTAAAAGGTTGGAGCAGACTTCGTATATTGAAGATAATGTTCAATGAAGATAGATGGGACGTCGAGGACGCCGTCCCCTACAAATTCGGTTTGCTTCGCAAGGATGCCGTCCTCTACAAGGAAAATGGAACAGAATAGGGCAGACTTCGTTTATTGAAGATAATGTTGAATGAAGATAGACGGGACGTCGAGGACGCCGTCCCCTACAGGGAAAAAGAATAGGTTGGAGCAGACTTCGTATATTGAAGATAATGTTCAATGAAGATAGATGGGACGTCGAGGACGCCGTCCCCTACAGGGAAAAAGAACAGATTTGAGTAGACTTCGTATATTGAAGATAATGTTGAATGAAGGTAGAAGGGACGTCGAGGACGCCGTCCCCTACAAATTCGGTGTGCTTCGCAAGGACGCCGTCCTCGCCGTTCTGTAATTATGAAAATTTATTGTAGGGGTCGGTGTCACACCGACCCTTGTTTACAAAATACCCGAACGACAATTGTAGGGGAGGCGTCCTCGACATTCCGCATGTAATTTCATTTCACTCACCCTAATCCTCTCCCAAAGAGCTAGGGAAGATTTTTGTAGAGGATGGCGTGACGCCTGATCGCCTTCAAAATATCAGGATATCAGGAATGGCGCTTCAGGAATTCCATAAAAGGATTTGCCACCGCATCGATTTCTTGAAGCTCTTCTGTGGTGAATGAAAGATTCTCCATCACCTGCAGATTCTCCGCAATCTGCTCCACATTACTGGCACCAAACAGCGCACTCGTTACCCGATTATCCTTCAAGACCCATGCCAATGCCATCTGTGAAAGCGTCTGCCCTCTCTCAATAGCGATGCTGTTCAATTGACGAATATAACCGATACTCTCATCCGTAATTAAATCTTTTTTCAGATGCCGATCCAATGAGGCGCGTGATCCTTCTGGAATGCCGTTTAAATATCTGGAACTCAACAAACCGTGCTGTAGCGGCGCAAAAACAATTGTCCCCATCCCGTATTCGGCGGTTATATCAAACAGATGATCCGTTTCTGTCCAGCGATTCAAGATCGAATAAGAAGGCTGGTGAATCAGACATGGTGTCCCCAATTCTCTCAGGATTTCCGCGGCTTTTTTTGTCAGATCCGCGGGATAATTGGAAATTCCGACATAAAGAGCTTTTCCCTGACGTACCAGAAAATCCAATGCTCCCATTGTCTCTTCCAACGGCGTTTCGGGATCGGGACGGTGATGATAAAACACATCCACATAATCCAGCCCCATCCTTTTAAGACTTTGGTTCAGGCTGGCAACCAGATACTTTTTTGACCCATAATCTCCGTAAGGTCCAGGCCACATATCATAGCCGGCTTTGGTCGAAATAAATAATTCATCCCGATAAGGTTTCAGATCCTGTTCGTAGATTTGCCCGAATACTCTTTCGGCGGCGCCGTAAGGCGGTCCGTAATTGTTCGCAATATCAAAATGGGTAATTCCATGATCAAAAGCATAACGGATCATAGCCCGATCGATCTCAAAACTTTTATACCCGTCAAAATTATGCCAAAGTCCCAACGTCAAAATAGGCAGTTGAACACCGCTTTTTCCGCAGCGTCGATAAATCATATTGTCATAGCGAGCGGGATCCGCGGCATAAACATTTGTCAAACTTGGATGATGTGCATCAATCATTTTGTTTCCTCTCCTGTTCGTTCAAAAACACCCCAGGCATCATTCATGCCTTCGTTGATTGTTTCTCGATAACGATAATGATCGCAAAGAAATTGATAGGTCGATCGCTGATAATCCGCCAAATCAAAATCTTCACAGAATCCGTTTGAATTATAAGGGACTTGTGCCAAAAAACGGTCATTCATATAAATGATAAATTTAGGCGGACTTTTTTTCAGATCAGCCAAGAATATTCCCCATTGTTCCTCTTGCATATAACCGGGGAACAGATAAAGCGGCCGAACATTGAAAAAGCGGGACGGAGAGGATCGTTCACTCATCACATAAGGCGCCAACACCCCTCCCCAAAGCTGAACAAGGTCTCCGTCATCTGTATTGCTATTCAGAAAATTAACGGTTTTGGTTGCAGCGGAAGGCATCCGGGGTTCATAGTTTCGCCGATAGACATTCGCCATCGGAACGGAGCCGATCCAGAAGACAGCTAATACCAACAATGATGCCGCAACGGGTTTCATACGGACGGAGAGTTGGCGCATCATCGAATCTCCCAACCAAGCCGCCAGAATACAAGCCGACGGCATACAGAGAATAAAGTAATGTTGATAATTCATCCCGGACAACCCTGCCAATACAAGCTCGATCGGCAAAGCGATCAAGGCGAACAATAACAATCGGTTCTGATCAAACAGTTTTTGTCGATCGTTCCGGTTGCATTGGCGGAAACTGCGAATCCGATCAAACAACGCCGCAGGCCATGACAAAAAAGCCAATAATAAAAACACCGATAACGAAGGTAAAAATGTCAGCGTCGTCAGCCCTGTTGCCCATCGACTCTCCCCGCTTTTTTGAGCATAGACAAAATTATAAACAAACGCCACATCCCAATATTCTCGTAAAATTCCTTTTACGGCAAAATAAACGATCCAAATTCCGTTCACCGCCAGAAATCCGATCAGAAATCGGACCCACTTATAAATCACATGGTTGACGGAGGTAGATTTTTGATCATGATCCAAATAAAGCTGAAGAATATCAAGTAAGAATAATGCCGCCCACAATCCGACCGTATTTTGTTTGCAGGTAAATGCAAGCCCGCAAAGGACGCCCGAGAGAAATCCCTGCCAGCCCAATCGATTCCGAAATCGATCCGAAAAAGCCAAGCCGAATGCAGCCAATTGAAAGAACAACGAAAATTCTTCGGTATAGTTACCGAAATCAAATAAACGTGCTTGATGCAAAATTCCCAACATGGTTACTGAAAGGGCAATCCATTCGGAAAAATATTTTTTTAAGACCCGGAAAAATAGGATCGATCCCAGCAATAAAACGATCACTTCCAGCAGCCAAATCCCGATCAGGTGCCCATTTGCCAACCATAATCCGAAGGCATCAATATAAAAAATCAGCGGCGGTTTATGATCCCACCCATCCACATAAGGTAATTTTTCTCTCAGAATCTGCTGTCCGATATAACTGAAAATCGAGGAATCAAAGGAAGGATAATAATTCGCTCGAATCGGAATAAATGCCGACATCAACGTCAGGCAAGCCAAGAAAATTAAAACAACTTGCCAAACGATTCTTCCACCCCAAAATAACTGTTTGAAAGCCCGTGAGACGGAACCGTTTTCCTTAGAGTAATAATAAACAATGCCGATAAAAGTTTGTAATGACAAAATCGCCGTCAGGAGAATAAAAGGCAACGCCTGCTTCAGGTAAGCGACCGTAAAATCAAGCGCTGGATTATCAAAATAAAATCGGGTTGTAGACGCGATAAAGAGACAAGCCGCAGAAAGAAAAAAGCAAGCTGTGCCGATTTTCTCCGATCGCTGCAAGATTTTTAATCTGAAAAGCCAACCCGATAAAACAACAACAACGATCAGCACAATCAGAATCATGAAGATCAACCGCAGTCGTGAAATCCCACCCGATTCGGCGGGTTTCCAAAGAAGTAAACCCGCAAAAAGAGATTCAAGAATCGATAGAACGGGATAGAGCAATGCCATAATCTTGTTTCAATCAGCGGGAGGCAACGGATCGAAGTGATAGATTGGCTCCGAATGGCGGCGCGCATTTTCCGCAACGGCGGCAAAATATTCGGCTGTCCGAATTCCCGCGGTTCCGTCCGTAAAAGTACATTCATCCGAAACAAACTGTTTTCGCTCCGCAGAATCGGCTTCCGGATGAGCCAAATAAAAGTTCAGAGCTTCTGTGAGTTGTTCTTCGTTGTAGACGACTTTTCCCGCTTTTGCGGCACGAAATCGCTCATGGGTCGGCCATTCTCCGATTTCCATTAAGGATAAACTGAACTTTCCCGGCTTTTTCCACCCCCCCGGTGCGTCGATACACACACTGATAATCGGCCGATCATGAATAGCGGTCTCAACTACCATCGTCGAATAGACGGTGCAAAATACATCCGACCAAGCCATCATCGAATCTTTTTCAGGCATATCCTCGCCTGAATAGAAACCGAGATCTCCGCCCAACGCAACCGGTTCAACCAAATGAATATACGGTTTATCTTTGATCAGACGACGAATTCGTTCGGCTTCTTCTTCAAACAGTGAACCCGGAATAAAATGGTTGGGATGCAGACGAATTAATAATTGAGCGGGATAAGATAGTTTCCCCTGAGAAATGATATTCACCAACGCTTCAATATCCTGATAATTCGGCGAAAAAGTCACAAAGCTGCAGGCAAACGAAATCAGTTTGCGATCCGGATCTAGGTTGTGATATTTGAAATATGTTTCACGGCTGAGCCGCCATATTTTGCGAAAATATCCGTCGTAAGTGGGAATTCCACCGACATGGACTCGTTCCGGCAGCCAATCGGCTCCAAGTGTCAATTCTTGTTTTTGAATTTCCGACCAACAACTTACCCATTGCACGGGTGCCCCCGGCAATCGATAACTGCTAGGATTATCCCAACCGATCACAGCGAAAGCTGTTTCGATTCCGCGCGCCGCCGCCTCCCGTAAAAGATAACGATCCGACCGCCAACCTGCCGTACTCGCTATAACCAGATTCGGTTGATATCGGTCAAATAAGTCTCCGTAAAGATTGGTGGTATAGCGATTCTGTTTTCTCACCAATCTCTTTCGCGCATCCGCCGATTTCCGTAATTTACGGATATAGGTTTTAATAAACGGCATCAGCAATTTTCCTCTTCGGGATGTCTCGAATGCCATCTGGCGTAAATGGCTGTCAATCGCGTTGGTATTGACTTGATCGGAACCTCCCATCCATCTTAAAAAATGAATCCAGTATTGTTGATTATGATCAACCGTTTCAAAATAAATCTTCGCATCTTTGAGTCGCAATCCTTCGAAGAACAGGTTGGAAAATTGGAATCTCTCCCTCATTTTTTCCGTCACGCCGTCATCCGTTAGGATAACAACCCGAAAGCCTTTCTCCAATAACGTTTTGACGACATCCGTTTGAAGAAAATAAACGATCGCCAGCCCATGATCGGCACTGATCATGATCGTTTTTGTCTGATTCGTTTGATCCATTATCTTTCCTTTTGCCCGCATTCGGTCGCCTATCGTCTTGAGAAACAGGTATTCCCCTTAAAACTTCCCATGGCAATCTTATTTTTGTCTGTCATCATAGTACCAGCGGAAAATTTGATTATAGAATCCCAACAGAGTTTTTTTAACCGGAGGCATATCCAACAGGCGATTCCGTCCGGCTGCTTTCTTTGATTGGGCCTTTTCTTTAGCCGCATCTGCCAAAGTATTACTCATATTCATCACATACGGCTGAACAGGCATCAAACGCAATAGCCCTTTCTCATTCATTCTTAAATCCAACTCTTTAACCTGTCCCATCGGACGATCCATTTGAAACGGCAAAAACTCAGATAACACCTTTTTATATGCGGTGAACTGCCAATGCGAGGCACCGGCGATTGCTTGGACACCGTGATAGGTTAGCAAATGATCGCAAGTGGCTTCATAATGTGAACGAATTTCCTCTTCGGTTTGCCCCAAACTTAGATCGAATTCGCGGAACACTTCAAAAGGGACGAATTGTCCGGATTCCAATTTTACATCTTCCGTCTTTTCAGCCCAATCCAATGTTGCGGTATAGAATTGAGGGTTTGTACGAAAAGGACGGGCTGTCACCATTCCGACATTCGGATAGGTTTCAAGGATTTCAATCGATTTGGAAAGCCATCCGGGTGAAAAAAGACAATCATTATCGGCGTAGGCGATAATCTCTCCCGGAGCTCCGTTTAAGATAATATTCCAAGCCCCCCCTTTCCCGAGATTTTTTTCGGATAAGAAAAGGTACCGGATTCTTCCCTGATCCAATTCATTCCGCAAAAAATCTTTTACTTCGGGGCAGCTGCCATTGTCAAAAACCATCAAATCATATTCGATGTCTGCGGTACTTTCAGCAATGCTGTCAAGACAGGCATGCAAGACTTGGGGTAATTCGGCATAATAGCCGCTGATAAACGGAATGTAATTCAAAATCGCGACCGTCACCCGAGCCGGTTTCGCGACATTGTTAACAAATTTTGCCGGATTTTGACCGATCCGCATAATTTTCCTTTTTATTTCCCGTTCTCGTGAAAGCCCGATCAGGGCACTTCACGAAAAATTATAAATTCGAAAAAAATCTCAATCTTTCTTTTTTCTCGAGCGAAATTCACGATAGGCTTTTTCCGGATGAAACACGGCAAAACCGATCTCGCCCAATACTCTTGATTTCAATTTTATCAGCGGGAATATTTCCATTTCCCTTAGGATCTTTTTCTTTGTTCGGGGAGGACGTACCAAATTTCCATTCGCCTCCAATTGCCAATCACAATCCAAAAGCGTAAAAATCGTGCGCTTCCCACCGGCTAATTCCACATTATGTTTCGATTCCGGCAACCGATAATGGGATTGACCGTTAGGCAAATGGGCGTAATCATGATCCTGATGAATGATATCGATCGCTTTTGTACAGTCGATCAGCTTCCAGCCTTGTTTCCGTGCTTCATAAAACATCCAATTATCCCAACCGGAACGTCCGATCGCAAAATCAGGGATTTTTTCGAAACAAGTACGCGGGAAAATGAAATAATCACTGCCTCCGGCCGGGTGCCTGCGTCCGCGATCTGCCAGTTCTTTCCGAAGCTTTCCTTGCCAATCGTTTGAAAAATCAATTTTTCGAGGTAAATCCAAATCCCAACGCTGCCCAACTAAAAGAAATTTCTTTTCCTTTTCCATCATTCGTCGAGCTTGTTCGAGAAAATCCGGGAAAAGAATAATATCTGCATTCACATATGCCAATAGTGGAGAATCTGAAGTATCTCTAGCAAGTGCGAAAATATCGCTCAGAAGTGGTGTACCGGATTCGTTTCGTTTTACTTCAGCAATATACCGCACTCCCAGCTGCTCAGCCGCTTCCTGAACACCGATATCTTCGCCGATCAAAACAATGTCTACATCCTCTCCCAATTGTTTCCACGATTGAATGGCATTCCTTTGAATCGTTGCGATATGCTGGCGATTAAATGGTTTGGGAGAGATAAAAATCGTCATGGTCGTCATAATGTTTTTTTATCCCTGAGGATTCGCTCGTCGATTGCATCCACTTGTTTGGCGTGGGTTGTCTCGTTTATCTGTTCCAATTCGGGGAATTGCTCAACCAGTTTAAGCACTTCCGTCCAGGATGCATGCAACGGATCGGGTAACCGCCGAAAAATTTCCTGTAATAATTCGAAATCATCTGGCGTATCAGCAGTCCATCGATGCATTCCGCAATCCGGGTCATGATCCAGAATCGCCACCTTAAAACGACCTTCGGGGGTATAAAACCAAGGCATGACATGTTCGCGCTCAAAAGGTTTATCCGCTTCTTTCCACGCTCTCTCCAATAAAGGAAACGAAACCACTTCGACATCCAATCCAATCGGAAAGGTTCGATGCCAAGGAGGGGGTAATCGATTCGCCGCAAAATCCGCTCCGGTCGTTTCATATAATGAGACGACATCATCAATTACATTCGGATCGATCAAAGGACAATCCGCGGTCACCCGCACGATACGATCCGTCTCTCTCCAAAGAGCGGTTTGATAATAGCGATCGAGAACATCATAAGTCGATCCTCGATAACAGGGTACCGAGTTGATTTCACACCAGTCGGCGACGGCAACATCGGAAGGATCGGTCGTTGTGGCGACTACCGTTTCGTCAATTTTTTTTGCCTGTTCTCCGCGCCTGATAACCCATTCCAGCATCGGCTTACCGGATAAATTTTTCATCACTTTCCCGGGTAAACGGCTGGATCCCATTCGGGCTTGAATGATGAGTGTCGTCTTCATTTGTTATTTCGAATCGTATCGGCTGTTACAGACCGTAACGGCATTCCGATAAGCTTCCGTCAGTCGATATTTATTCTTCTCCCAATCCGCTTTTTCTTCGATCAGTCTTCGTGCGGGAGCGATAATATTTTGCATTTCCCCACGATTTTGATAGCAGAAAAGAATTTTATCAGCCATTTGGGCAGAATCGCCTGTTTTAAACAAAAAACCTGTCCTTCCATCCTCCACCCATTCCAAATTTCCCGGAATATCCGAAACCAGAACGGGAATTTCACATGCCATCGCTTCTAATAGGGATACGGAAGATCCGTCGGTGATCGATGCACTTAAATAAAGATCCGCCGCCCGATAATAATCGATCAGCTGATCATTCGGTTTTCTGCCGAGCCACAAAATGCGATCCCTAATTTCTTTGGGAGCGGCATCCGCAATATTCCGTAACAATTTAAATTGGCTGCCATCCGCTAAAATTGCCAATTTCAGTTTTGGTTCTTTTGCGGCAGCGACGATAAATGCGGAAAGTGTAATATCCACCCGATAATTCGGTTCAAGGGACCGTGTACTGAGCAACAGGAATTCATCTTCTTCAGCCAATTCCCGCCGAACGGCACTGTTCCCTTTGCAAAATTGCTTGGGATCGATTCCCCAAGGGAAAATCGTCGCATGATCTTTCTTCAGTCCCAAAGGGATTGCCGTATCTCGTTCGACATAACAGTCACCCAGGAACCAATCAGCTTGATGCAGGGCAATCGCAGCGTTTTGTTTCAGTCTCGGATCGGCTTCGATATCATGCATCAGGTCGAACCCCCATGACATCGCCGCATGCGGATGAAGATCTGCTTCGGCCGTCAACCATGAAACATCTGTTAATGGTCCGCTATGAATAACATCAGGTTGGATTTGGTCAAAAATCTCTTTCAGATCTGATAAGATGGCGTCCGCATTTCGTGGATCATAAGGGATTTCCCGCCACCGCCATTCCGCTTCGTGAACCCCCTCTGGCAATTCACGGCTCTCCAAATTTCTTCCCGAGTTCTCGAGCCGCAGAAAGAAAACCTCATGACCGATATCATGAATGGCTTTTAGAAAACGATAATCATGAGGGCAGTAATCCCGCGAAAAATAGAGAATTTTCAAGTTAATCTTCCAAATCCTGCCTGGTTATTTCTTTTCCGTAAGGGAGATCGGACAGCACTTTTTTGCCGATCACTGCGGAAATCTCGTAGGGTTTCAAGGAGCCGGGTGTCGCGGGACGTAAGACATCAATCATATCTCGAGTGAGCCGTTCACCTGCTTTGATATCCCGAGCCGCTCTCAGGCAACGTCGTTGAATAACGGCTGTTTCCTTTTCGTTTTCATTGATCTTTTTTTCCGGTGAACCCAACGCGGCTTCCAGTTGACGGGTGTTGAGGACCATTTCCTCCCAGGATTTCGGATTCATGGCGAATTTATGATCCGGACCGATACGCTCATTATCGTCGGTAAAATGTTTTTCAATGACTTTGGCGCCTAATGCAACTGCTCCCAAAACCGTCGCATGTCCCGGCGTATGATCCGATAAACCCAAAATTAAATCCGGCCAAAGCCGATGATATGTCTCTAAAACCCGAAGATGTATATATTTAAAGTTTTCGAGACTTGCGGTGTAATTTGTATTGCATTGCATCAAAACAAGTTGCGGATTGATCTTCAAAATCGTCTCGACGGCCCGTGTGACATCGTCCATATCCGCTGCACCGGTTGCCAACAGTACCGGTTTCTGTTTGGATGCGATCCGCTCGAGCGACTCAAGCCAGTCTATTTCTCCGGATCCGATCTTATAGACGGGGATATATCGATCCAGCCAATCTATCGATTCAAAATCATAAGGCGATGAAAAATACAGAATGCCCTCTTTTTCACAGGTTTCCTTCAGTTCCTCGGACCACCGGTCCGGAACGGAAGCATCTTGATAAACCTCAAAAACACTTTTTTGCCATTTTGCTTGGTGAGATTTCTGTCCGCCGAGATTTTTAAATCCGAAATCGGAGACGATTTTCGGCGCTTTGAAATTTTGAAACTTAGCGGCATCCGCACCCGATTCCTTTGCCAAATGAATCAGCATTTTGGCACGGTTCAAATCTCCGTCATGATTCGCTGCGATGTCCGCAATAAAATATACGGGGTGATTCTCTCCAACCGTTTGATTGCCGAATTTCAATTCCATAATCCCTCTTTTTAGCTGTTATCCGTCCGAAAAGATCGAATCAATTCGGGCAAACCCGATTTTTCGGCTTTATAAAAATGATTCAAACAGGTTTCCTGGTCCGGTAAACTTTCTCCCAAAAATTCCCGAAGCTTGTCGGTATTCATAATCAGATAGGGAGATCGCGGTGCATCCAACCCGCCCGCTTGCCATGAAACCGGTTGAATTAAATTCGGATCAAAACCGAACTTCTCGGCAATGTTTACTCCGAATTCGTATTTGCTGAGAAATTCCGGGCTGAAAACATGATAGAGGCCCTTTGCATTCTTAAGCAGTAGTTTCTCCAATATTTCCGCCAAATCCCAAACATAGAGAGGACAGAAAAAGACATCGGTAAACCCGAAAACCCGCTGTCCGGATTTGAGATTTTCATAAAAAAACTCGCTTAAGCTGCGATTTCCGGCAACACTCCAGCCGTAAAAATTGACACGGGCGACGACGGCATCCGGATTTGTCTCGAAAACCTTTTGCTCTCCCAATAATTTGGACCGGGCATAAACATTGATCGGATGAGGAAGATCGTTTTCGGTATATCCGTTTTCCTTTCGCTCTTTGCCGTCGAAAACCGCATCCGTGGAAATATGAATCATCGGAATATGCCGTTTTGCGGTTTCTCCGGCCAATCTGCCGGGAAATTCCCCGTTTAGTTCCGTTGCCGCTTCCGGATTCTTTTCACAGGCGTCCACATTGGCCATCGCAGCACAATGAATGACGGCATCGGGTTGAACGGTATCAATCAATTCAGCGGCAACATCTTTCCGAAAAAAATCCCTTTGAATCATTTCGAAGGGAATTCCTTTCAGCGTCAAATGATTCGCAACTCCGAAAATCCGATATTTTTTGCTGAGCCCCAACGCCAGATTCATCCCCAGCAAACCGGATGCTCCCGTAACCAACAATTTTTTCATCGCTAAAATTCTTCTTGATCGTAAGATTCCATAAAGGGCGCGATCATTTTTTTAATCCCTTCCAAATCGAGCCATTCGTTATTGTTATTACTGGAATAATGATAGTCATCCGGCAATTTTTTGCCCGATTTTTCCCAATCCCGGCCAAACCAAGTCGTGCCCGAAGGTTGGACGATAAACATATCATCGAATTCAACCGTATTTCGTGCTTCATCTTCGGAAATCAATACCTCATGAAGTTTTTCTCCTGGACGAATGCCGGTGTAAGCAATTTCGGCTTCTGGAGCGACGGCGGCAGCTAAATCTTTTACCTTCATACTGGGAATTTTCGGCACGAACACTTCCCCGCCGTGCATTTGTTCGATACATCGAATAACAAAATGAACGCCTTGTTCCAGAGAAATCCAAAACCGGGTCATCCGTTCATCGGTAACCGTTAATCGTCCCGATGCTCGCTGTTTCAGGAAAACCGGCACAACCGAACCACGGCTGCCGACCACGTTACCGTACCGAACACAAGAAAGACGTGTTTCCCGTCCGCCGGCATATGAGTTGCTTTGAATAACCAGTTTTTCGGCGGCCAATTTTGTCACGCCATAAAGGTTAACCGGATTCACCGCTTTATCCGTACTGATTGCTAAGACTTTTTTTACGCCCATATCCAATGCGGCATCTATCACATTTTCCGTACCCAATATATTTGTTTTGACCGCCTCAAATGGGTTATATTCGCATGCCGGGACCTGTTTCAAAGCGGCGGCGTGAACGACAATATCAACCCCTTGAAAAGCCCGTTTCATACGATCCAAATCCCGAACATCACCGATAAAATATCGCAAGCGCGGGTCATTGATCCCGGAATTTTGCATTTCATACTGTTTGAGTTCATCCCGGCTGTAAATAATGATTTTTTCCGGATGATATTCCTTCAGCATGACCTGGATAAATTTCTTTCCGAAAGATCCGGTCCCTCCGGTAATCAGTACAACTTTATCTGTCCAATCCATGAATTTCCTCCGCGGGGAAAATCTTTTGCCGAGAAAACCTCGGATAATTTTCCCTTTTAGGGGCGCTAAGCTCCCGTCTATTTTAATTTTCTTTCGTCAATATAATCATCGGATATTGACCGTATTCCCCATAATATTCCGGGTTTTTCTCTTCCAAAGCAAATAAATGTCGTAAGGCGGCTTTTCCGTAAGGATTATGAATTAAAGCCCGCAGCCACCGGACATTCACACTGCGCCAACAACGAATTTCAATCTTTGAGCGGCCGATTACAGCGGGTAATTCCGATCGAATCCAATTTGCATCCAATTTTTGAATATAAGTACCGGTAGGTGTTTCCATAGCTTTTTCGGATTTTTCCTGCCGAGCTTTTCCGTTTTCTTTCCCTCTGATACGGGCAATCCGGTGCCCGATTTTTTCCGCCCGCAGGACCCGTTTCTGCCAATGTTTCATCATTGCCGATTCCGTCCACCCATTAACCACAACCGCTTTTCTCCCGGGCAGTAAAACACGATTGATCTCACTCCAAGCTTTCTTTTGATCTTCAAGAGGCAAATGATGAAGCGTATGCAAAGAAACCGCTCCCGCAAAAACCTCCGATGAAAACGGCAAATTGGCGACATCCCCGACAACAAAAAGACCATGATCGCCAATCCGTTTTCGGGCTTCTTTTAATGCGGTAATCGAAATATCCAGGCAGACCCGAAATTCAAACTTTTCCGAATAAGCCAGATATTCCCGATATTGGATCGGACCCGAACCCGCGTCCAGAAAATATTTTCCGCCGTCTTGGAAGTAAGGTACCAGACGTAAATGACAGCGATGAATATAATCCGCCGAAACCGGCCTTAAATCTTCATATCGCGCATTCTGATAGAAACCATCCGATTCCAGTTTCCATCCGATTTCATCGTAAAAATGTCTTACCTCATTTTTGGGAGCGGATCCGCTCATTCCACATCCGTTTCATTCTTTTTCTCAGCTAAAATCTTTTTCCAATCCATCGGCTTTCCGATCAGATAATCAAAGCTGGATTTGTATTCCGCTTGACCTTCTTTACTCAACACATAAGAAAACGGTCGTTTGTCATAATCATCCCACATTTTCACCAAATGCCACGGGAAAGGCCGCGGATAATCAAAAAAGAAGGTATAAGCATAAGTCCATGCCAATTTTACCTGCTCTTCCGTCAAAATCGATTTCTGCGGATCATCTAAAAGGGAACCCAAGATTTTATAGTAGTTCACCCAATTATCGGGATCATAAGTGAATCCTCTGCCGCGATAATGGGTCTGACCGGCAACAATCACCGGCACGCCGTTCATCGCCATTTCCAATCCCATCGTTGTGGTATAGACAAGCCCGACGGTTGCCACATCCACCAAATCATAAGAATTTGTCTTATCGGTCGGGGTAATCAAGTGTATATGTTCCGGCAATCGCGGCAATAAGTCATGAACGACATCCACCATGGAAGTCCCGTGAGTTAATTGTTCCCCCGGATGCACTCGAATCACCAACTGGGAATCCGTTCGTTCCACAAAATACTGAACGGTTCTTTCAATCCATTCCGCCATATTCCGGGAGAATGTTTGTCGTCCGAGCGTCAGACTGTCCCCCAATACATTCGTCGCCATAAAAACAATCGGCCGGTCATCCAACTTCAGTTCTTGTTTAATTTTTTCCGTCCCGACCCGGTCACTGCCTTGCCAACGACGGGTAAAGTTCTCCCAAATATCGGCATGCTGTCGTGCCGAAAACATAGCTTTCACTTTCTTTAATTCTTCGGTTTCCACCGGGATATTCTTGCGAACTTCCCACAGATCGTCGGTCTCCTGTCTCATAACTTCCCGATTTTGGGCTATCCAAATTCGTTTCCGTTGCTCACCGAATTCATATGTGACTACCGGAATTTTTAACCACTTTGCCATTCGGTAAGCAATTCCCATTTCCTGAATCGTACCGTTTGGAATGATCATATGATTGGGTTTATTGGCTGACAGCCAAGGATACAACATTCTGGCGAAACTCTCGTTTCTTTCGAGTCGCATTTTATAAAGAGGATGATCTTTGTCAACATCCTCAACCTGCAAGGTATATTGCGCATCATAGCGAGAGACTTCTTCGATAATTTGTTTCAGTTCATCCGGAATCGGTTTATAAGAAGGATGGATCGGCAGAAAGGAAACAATATCCATATAATCCGCCGCTTGTTCGAAAACCTTTTTTGTATATAAATCCTGTCTTCTTAAATCAAATTTATTGACATCGTTCTGCCAATCCGAATAAGGAAGATAGCCGAACGTGACGTGATGCCCTTGCGCGGCGAAATAAAGAGCGATGGTCGCCGCTTCTTCAATCCAATAATGAAGTGACGTAAATACAAGTATTTTTTCAGGATGAGCGTTCTGTGTTTTAAATTGATCAATATCCGCCAACATTTGCGGAAGACGTGCCTGAATATTCTTGAGCGAATACCGTGTTCCGGGTTCGCTCTGCTTTTTCAACTGAAAATAAAATTCAGCGGTAAGGGGAATTTCGCCCAAAATTTTACTGATCGTTTGTTTATAGTTTGATTGCATTAGTCAATTCCCTCTATTTCCCAATTTAATCGCGGTCGGATCATGCCCGATCGTGTTTCAGGCCATTGCGTCCCCGGCGCACCCGTTCCATCCACATTAAACGTCAGAGCTTGTTCTTCGTGAAAATAGCGTTTAATCTTAAAAGTACTGGCATTGACTCCGATCACATATTTTCCTTCATTTAACAAGTCCGCCGGAATAGTACAACGGCTTCGGTATTTCCCTTTTTCTCGGGTACCGTACTGAGTAAATTTTTCCGGATCGTCCACATCAAAACTGGTAAATATAAATTCTCCTCGGGTACTGATTAAGTAAATTCCGACCCGCAAGCCGGTAATGGGGGCATCCAGCCGGTATTCAAATTCAACTTGAAAAGATTCGGTCGAACGCACGGTTTCCGAAACATGGTTTCGATCAGTCAAAACTCGGATCGCCAGCGGTGTGAACGGGGCCGCATCCTTCGAAATTTCCTCCGTGGTCCAAAATCGTTCCCCACCCTGAGAAAATCCGTGTGATAGATAATAATCCACCGCTTCCACAGAGGGAGCTCGCATGACCATTTTCCCTTTTTCAAGGACAATCGTCTCGTTCGTTAACCGCAGGATCGCGGACATATTATGACTCACGAAGAGGATTGTGCGACCTTCGTTGGTAACATCGGTCATCTTACCCAAGCACTTCCGTTGAAATTCGGCATCCCCGACAGCCAAAACCTCATCAACCACCAAAACTTCCGGTTCCAAATGAGCGGCGACGGCAAAAGCCAATCTCAGATACATTCCGCTCGAATAGCGTTTGACCGGTGTATCGATGAATTCTTCCACTTCTGAAAAAGCGATGATTTCATCTAATTTTCGATCGATTTCGGTACGCCTCATCCCCAAAATGGCGCCGTTCAGATAGATGTTTTCCCTTCCGGTTAATTCCGGATGAAAACCAGTTCCGACTTCCAGCAGGGATCCGACGCGACCTTTGATAACCGCCGAGCCGACCGTCGGCTCCGTCACCCGCGAAAGGATTTTTAATAAAGTACTTTTTCCCGCACCGTTCCGACCGATGATACCAAGCGCTTGTCCCTGCTTTACATTAAAAGAAATATCTTTTAATGCCCAGAAAGAATTATCGTCTGTCATTTTCCCGTGATGTTTCGATTTGGATTTGTTGAATGGTTCCGTAAGAGTTTCCCGGAAAGTCCGATAAGCAGCGGGAGCCGCACCGATCCGGTACCTCTTACCAATCTCATGAACTTCTACGGCATAATCATTCACGGCAACTCCGCTTAAATAACATCCGCAAACTGTTTTTCCATTCTTCGGAAATAGAACAGCCCGCTGACCAGAATCAAAATGGAAATAATGGCACTTAATATCATGCTTTGAATTGGCAATTTTATATATTCTCCCAAAATGGAGGAACGAAAACCGTTGACTACACCGACCATTGGGTTCAAATTATAAATAAATTGCAGTTTGGGGTTCGAAATGATTCCCGATCCGTAAGCGATCGGCGTTAAGTACATCCACAACTGGCTGATAAACGGGACAATGTACCCGATATCGCGATACATCACATCCATTGCCGAAAACCACAAACTGACACCGAATGCGGTTATAACGGTCAAAAGCAAATAGTATGGAATCAGTAATGCATAGATATTCGGAGAATAACGATAATAAATCATGAATCCGATCAAAATAGGCAATGCGACAAAAAAGTCCACAATACAAGCCAGCACGCTTGACAGCGGAAGGACAATTCTCGGAAAATATATTTTTGTAATCATATTCCGATTCGCCACCAACGATTTACTGGCATTCCGCAAAGAATTTTCGAATAATTGCCAGGGGAGGAGACCTGCCAATGAAAAAAGCGGATAAGGGATCCCATCCGAAGGGACTTTTGCCAAGTTACCGAAGAATATCGAAAAAACAACCATTGTCATCACAGGCTGTATAATCGCCCAGGCAGCTCCGAGGATCGTCTGCTTATAACGGACTTTTAAATCGCGCCAAGTCATAAAGAATATCAATTCTTTATAATGCTTCAGCTCTTTAAAATCGATTATTTTCCAACCGTTGGATGGTTTAATAGTTACGCGCACATCCTCTGGCGAGGTTTCAAGTCCCAAATTCCCTACTCCGTTTTAATTTTCTTTAAGAATGGCATCTCGATTCGAGATGTAATAATCAATAGTTTGCTTCAGTCCTTCTTCAAAACTCATCTTTGCGGTAAAACCGAAGTATTCCCGGGCACGAGACACGTCTAAAGCCCGTCGCGGCTGCCCATTCGGTTTACCGGTATCATAGACCAATTTACCTTCATATCCGATTAAGCGTGCGATCAGCTCAGCCAAATCTTTGATGGAAATCTCCATACCGGAACCGATATTCACCGGTTCGGGACCGTCATATTTTTCGGTTGCCATGACGATTCCTTCGGCTGCATCCCCCGCATAAATAAATTCGCGCGTGGGCGAACCATCCCCCCAGATCACGACCTCCGTAGTATGATTCAATTTCGCTTCATAACATTTGTGTATCAACGCCGGAATCACGTGGGAAGATTTCGGATTGAAATTATCTCGCGGGCCGTAAAGATTTACCGGTAACAGATAGATGGAATTAAATCCGTATTGTTTTCGGTAAGCCTGGGATTGAACCAACAACATCTTTTTTGCCAGCCCGTAAGGCGCATTCGTCTCTTCCGGATAGCCGTTCCATAAATCATCTTCTTTAAACGGAATTGGCGTATATTTCGGATATGCGCAAATTGTCCCGATCGCCACAAATTTTTCCACTCCCGCTTTCCAGGATTCATGAATCAGTTGAACACCCATCATCAAATTATCGTAAAAAAACTCCGCCGGATGTTCCATATTGGCGCCGATTCCACCGACATTGGCAGCCAAATGAATAATCACATCGGGTTTCGCATCGGACAACATTCTTCGAATATCCGAAACCTCAATCAGATCATATTGTTTTCGCAAAGGGATAAAGATATCGGTAACCCCTCTTTTTTTCAAGCTCTCTTGAATGAATGATCCTAAAAAGCCCGCTCCGCCGGTTACGCAGATCCTTTTATTCGCCAAAGGTGAAGGTTCAGTCATCTTGATTCTCCTTATTCCTTCCGTCGAGTGGTTGTGCCGAAACCTTTTTCTCAGGAAAATTAATCGAAATTTGTAAACCGTTGACGCTGATTATCGGATCTTGCTCGCCCCCCGACGATACAATCTTCAACCCACGGGAAACGGCAATTAATCGGCATATTTCGGCCGCGTCTCCGTCTCCGTGTACTTGAATCATCGTAAAATGATCAGCCTCACAGCGATCTAAAAAATCCTGCATTTGTTTCTTAATTGTTCGATAGGCACTGAACGATCGGTCAACGAATTCGGTATAAAGTTGTCGGCTCAACGCCGTTCCGGATTCCGTCACGAAATAATTCAGTTTTCGCCCCTCACCGGGAACTGTTCTAAGAAAGCCATCGGAAACAAGCCGTTTCAAACGCCAATTTACCGTACCGACCGCAACACCCAACCGCTTCCCGATCTCCGCTTGAGACAGCTGCGGATTTTCGGTCAGCAATTTCAGAATATCAAGGTCTTTCGAATCATAAGCGGTTTCATAAGTCATAGGCGTCGAATATTCAATGACTGAATTATATTCAAAATCCTAAATTGGTCAAGTTACCAACTTCTATAACGTTATGTCAAGACTATTTATCACATTTTTATAGTGATTATTATCATAATCATTTCTTGATAAGCTTCGACAAGTTGAATAATACTATTTATAATGACAAGAACATTATTTGAAAGGAGTTGAAACTTTGTACCGTTTATCAAACACCCAAAAAGAAGTTGTGCTGCAATGGCAACGTTTTTTCCATCAGAATCCCGAAATTAGTTTTAATGAAGTGAAGACTTCCGAAAAAATCATCGAAATCCTGAAGCATTATGGGATCGAAAATCACAGAGTGAGTCAATCGACCGGAATCTCAGCTGAGATTACCGGCAATCTGCCATCCGATTCACCGAAACGGATTATGTTGCGCGCAGACATCGATGCATTGCCCATGGAAGAACAAAACGATATCCCATGGAAATCTCAAAATCCAGGTGCGGCACATACCTGCGGTCATGACGGTCATACCGCTGCTCTTTTAGGCGCTGCTGTTTTGCTCAACGAAAACCGCGCGTCGTTTTCCGGTTCCGTTCGTTTGATATTCCAGCCGGCGGAAGAATCGGTCGGCGGTGCGAGCATCATGATTCGGGAAGGGGAATTAGACGGCATCAACTTGGTGGCCGGCATTCACTTCTGGCCGGCGTTGGAAAGCGGAAAAATTGTCTGTGAATACGGAGCGGCAATGGCGGGTTGCGAACATTTTTGCATTCGCTTTTTCGGAAAAGGTGGCCATATCAGTGTACCGCATCTCGCAAACAATCCGATCCTTTCGGCTTCGGAGACATTTATCCAGCTGCAGACCGCAGCTGCCCAACAATTTTCGCCGTTCGAAGAGTTACTGATCGGAGTCGGAAAAATCGTCGGCGGAACCCAGTACAACATTATTCCGGAAGAAGCGCTTTTGGAAGGCACAATCAGAGCTTTTCAACCCGAGACACTGCAAAAAGTCCGTCAGGTCGTTCGCAATACGGCCGAACATATTGGGGCAGCAAACAATAACACTTGTGATATTTCTTTCGGCAACGGAATTCCCCCGGTCATGAATGACCCGAAAGCCGTGGATTTGGCGATTAAGACCGCTTCGGCGTTGATCGGGGAAGAGAACGTTTTGACAGAAATACCCAAACAATTTACCGGAGATGATTTTTCTTTTTATTCAGTCGAGAAGCCAGCCGCATATATTAAAATCGGCTCTTGGGACCCGTCGAGGCCGGAAACGAATAATCCGCTACACAGCCCGCGATTCAATCTGGATGAGAAAGCACTTTACTTGGCTACAGAATATTTTGCGAACTACGCCTGTGCTTTTTTGCGGAATCCAGCCGAAGAATCGATTTGAATCCTCATTCGTGCCTTTCAAGATCGGTAAAAAAACTTGTAATATTTTTCGTGATGATTCGGTCATTGCTTTTATAATTTTTGCCATGAATAAAATGAAACTTTTAACCGATAGCAAACTTTGCTTGTGTTTGGGGCGAGGAATACTGTTCATAACCAGTTTTGGCTGAATTTGCTGATATTCAGAAATTGGCGAACGGAATTCCTCGCTTTTTACAGTTGAGACATCCGTTCGTTTTTTATTTAAACGGTTTCTGACCGTTCGGATGTCAACAGAAAGGTTTTATCTAAAAAGGAGCTGCAATGAATAAAAAATATTTTCTTGTCTTTTGCCTTATGCTTACGGCGATCCTTTTTTCGACGGTCGGAGCTTTCGCTCAGAGTGAAAGCAACAGCCTGACTGTCGCTCTTTCGGTTGAGCCCGTTTCTCTGGATCCGGCGGGCGGATTGTATATTCCGGAACAATTGCTGATTCAACAAATCTATGATCCGCTGATTTATGCGGACCCTGAACAAAATCTTCATCCGGGGCTGGCTACTTCTTGGGAAGTTAACCCGGAAGGAACAGAATTTACTTTAAACCTTCGCAATGATGTGAAATTTCATGACGGAACCCCTTTCAACGCCCAAGCGGTAAAAGTTTCTCTGGATCGCGCTGCGGTCGGAACCACTGTGGCAGCGGCCGCACCGGCTATTCTTACGGACTATATTGAAACGCAAGTGGTAGACGATACCCAAGTGGTTATCAAATTCTCGACTCCGCATGCGACCTTTCTGCAGGATTTGACGCGCCCGTGGCTGATGATTTCTTCCCCGGCCGCCATCGAACAATACGGGGATGATTACGGACAACATCCGGTCGGAACCGGCCCCTTCATTTTCAAAGAGTGGGCAGCACAGGATCATATCACGCTTGTCAAGAATCCCGATTACAATTGGGGCCCGGAATTCTTCACTCATACCGGACCTGCCTTGTTGGACGAAATCGTATTTCGGGTTTTGCCGGAAGCGGCAATTCGTCTGACCGCATTTCAAACCGGTGAAGCACTGCTGGTTCAGGACCCGTCCTATCTGGAAGCTTCGCAGATGGCGAATGATGGTTCCACCCAAGTTTTCACTTTCACCGCCCCCGGAATGACATCTCATCAGATGATCAATGTCGAAAAAGCGCCGACCGATGACATTAATGTTCGAAAAGCAATGATTTACGCCGTCGATCAGGAAACAATCGTTCAAACCGCTTTTTATGGACTGCAGAGTGCGGCTCACAGCGTCATCTCACCCACTACCTGGGCATTTAACGAGGAAGCGAATAATCTCTATCGTTATGACCCGAAAAAAGCAGCCGAACTCCTTGAAGAATCGGGCTGGGTCGATACAAACGGGGATGGAATTCGCGAAAAGAATGGCGTTAACCTTCATATCGAATACCCGGCATTGCCCGCTTATGAAGAGGCATTTATGGAGTTGCTCGCATACTATCTGAATCAGGCAGGGTTTGAAGTGAATATTACCAAGCTGGACGATGCGGGTATTTCCGAATTCGGTTATGCCGGTAAACATAATATTCTGAATATGGGTTGGATCAGCCGCGATCCGTCTGTCCTCAGCTATGTCTATCTCTCCGATAATATTGAAGGCGGAAATCAATCCGCTTACTCGAGATTCCGGAATGCACGGTTAGACGAAATCCTCAAGACGGCTCCGCAGACAATCGATGCCGATCAACGAAAAGCACTTTATGAAGAAGCACAAATGATTATTATGGAAAACGCAATCGCTTTGCCGATCCATACCTACGGGAATGTTTATTTGGCGGCAAAGAATGTAAAAGGCTTCCGTTTTGATCCGGAAGGTTACCCATACTTTTACGAGATTTCTCTCGCAGCTGAGTAAAGGATGGGAAGTTATTTAGGTCGGAGGTTATTGACCTCCCTGTCAATCCTGATCGGGGTGTCAATTTTAACTTTTCTGATGTTACAGTTTGTCCCCGGTGACCCGGTTCGGGCTTTAATCGGAAGACAAACAGTTACACCCGAAAGACTTGAAGAAATCAAACAGGAAATGGGATTAAACGATCCCATTCCTGTTCAATATTTTAATTATTTAAAAAAAGTATTATCCGGGGATTTCGGCCGCTCGCTGAAAAATAATCGACCGGTATTGGATGCGATCATGGAACAATTCCCCAGCACGCTGAAACTGACCGTCTTCGCTCTGATCCTATCCACATTTTTCGGCATTCTTCTGGGCGCGATATCGGCGGCGACATATAACAGCTGGGTGGATCGATTCCTCTCTTTCTTCTGTTTGGGAGGTATTTCTCTTCCCCCGTTTTTTCTCGCACTTTTACTGATTCTGTTTTTTTCGGTCAGGAACAATTGGCTGCCGGCCGTAGCCAGCATGAATGATTGGAGAAGTATTATTCTGCCGGCGGTGACTCTCGGTTTCGGAGAAGCCTGCTGGCTGGCAAGAATTGTCCGCTCCAGCATATTGGATGAAATGAACAAAAATTATCAGAATCTGGCTCGCGCAAAAGGTGCCAGTAACTGGACAATTCTATGGCGACATGTTCTGCCTAACGCCAGAATCCCGATTGTCACGGCTATCAGTATTCAATTTGTTTATCTGATGGCGGGATCTGTTGTGGTTGAATCGATTTTTGCCCGTCAGGGTATCGGCAGGCTTGCAGTGACGGCTATTCAGAATCGCGATTTTCCGCTGGTTCAGGGAACGGTTACGATTATTGCAGTGGTTTACGTTATCAGTAACACGCTGACCGATATTTTCTATGCCATGGCTGACCCGAGGGTTCGTTTGCAATGAATGAAATCAAATTTATCACGCAGAACATTGAAACCAGACGGCCGAGCACCATAAAACTTCTGCTGCATAATTTCAATTTCGTTGTCGGTGGGATTATATTGATCATATTGATTATCAATACGATTTTTGCACCTTTGATCGCAACGGAAAATGTAAATCAGGCAAATCCCACTCAGACGTTTCTTCCGCCCTCGAATGAACATTTGATGGGAACCGACAATATCGGTCGGGATATCTGGTCCCGTGTCATTTACGGCGGCCGGGTCTCATTGGCTGTCGGGTTGGCGGCTATGATCATCGGAATGGTATTCGGAACCCTAATCGGGATTGTCGCGGGTTTCTACGGATCATGGGTAGACAGCCTGCTCTCTTGGGTGACCGAAGTGCTGATGGCATTCCCGGGCATACTGCTCGCCTTGACCGTTATGGCGATTTTAGGACCGGGGCTCTCCAATGTGATCGTCGCCGTCGGTGTAGGCTCGATTCCGCAATTTATGCGCATGGCCCGTAGTTCGGTGATGAAAACCCGTGAGTTGGACTTTATCGATGCAGCACGCACCATCGGCTGTACCGATGCCCAAATCCTTTTCAGACATATCTTACCGAATATTTTACGCCCTTTAATTGTCCTGGCCACTTTGGGGATCGGCGGCGCAATCTTGGAAGGTGCATCTTTGAGCTACTTGGGATTGGGCGCTCAACCGATGACGCCGGAATGGGGCTCCATGCTTTCAAACGGCAGAGCATACCTCGGCAATGCGTGGTGGATCAGTGTGTTTCCGGGAATCGGGATTTTCCTTGCCATTTTAAGCATCAATATGATCGGCGAAGGATTCAATGAAGTTTTAGATCCTTCAAACAGGCAATAATACTCAAACGATAAAGCGCGTCGGAAAATGGCAAGTCTGATTATCAACGGAAAAATAAAAAGGGTCGAACCGGATGAGACAATCGAAACGGCGATCTTAATCGATAAAGGTCGTATTCTTCAAATTGCCGATCCCGATCGAATCAATTTGAAGATTTATGATCGAACGGAAATCATCGATGCAAAAGGTGCGGTGATTTTACCCGGTTTTATCGATGCCCACAATCATTTCACGATGATGGGAACCCAGCGATCTGAATTGGATTTAAGCGGCATCCGAAATCGAGAAGATATTATCGAAAAAATACGGCAGGAAAATGCAAAACTCGACCCTCAAATGCCTATTATCGGATTCAACTATGAATTTGATTTCATCCACCAGGATCATCGCCTTTGCGCCGCTGATTTGGAAGCCGTTGCCCCCGACCGGATGATTCAAATTAGTGACCGCGGCGGACATTTGTCCGTCACAACACCATCAACGTTAAAAAAAGCGGGAATTCTTTTGAATTCGCGTGAATATGCGGATTGCATTTTTCGCTGCGGAGGAAATTTCGGCGGTTTTACCGGCGAAATCTGCGGTGTAGCTAATTCGCTTTTAAGCGATTATCTGCGCATTCAATTCAGAGATGATCAAACCTTGAAAAGAGCTTGGAAACAGGCATCGAATATCGCGACGGAACATGGAGTGACCTCAATCCATGCCTTGGTTGTAGAGGAAGAATTTGAAAAACTGATTCAATTTCAAAATCAGTTACCGATTAAATTAAAAATATATACAGAGACTAAAAATTGCAAAGCGGTTAAAACCGCCGGACTGAAACAGGTCGGCGGTTGCGGACGGGTGATGGTCGACGGCGATACCGGACCGTATACCGCGGCATTCTTAGAACCGTATCGAAACCGACCGAATACCAAAGGCTTGCTTTACTATTCTGACGAAGAACTCGAAGATTACATCTGGAATGCCCATTCCGCCGGTTTGCAAGTCGCATTGCATTGTATCGGCGATGCGGCTTCGGAACAATTTCTAAATGCCATCGAAAATGCACAACAGCGAAATCCGCGCCCGATCAGACATCGAATCGAACATTTTGAGTTCGGAACCTCGGAACAGATCACTCGGGCGAAAAAAATGGGCGTCGCTATTTCTCTTCAGCCCACATTTAATCATTATTGGCCGCATACAACTTACTTTTCGGATTTGGGCGAAGAAAGAGCGATGCGCAGCGACCCGATCCGCTCCGTCATCGATCGGGGAGTTCCGGTCGGGTTCGGATCCGATTGTCCGGTAACCCCATGTGATCCGTTGTTGACAATTCACAGCGCCGTAAATCATTCTCTTCCTCATGAAAGAATCAGCCCGAATCAGGCGATAAGATGCCATACGCTGGGAGGAGCTTATTTGGGGAACGAAGAGACAGAAATAGGAAGTATCACAGTCGGAAAAGCAGCCGATTTGGTTTTCTTGGCGGCCGATCCGGCGCAAGTAATCCCGGATGAAATCAAGGACATACCCGTATTAAAAACGATCATAAACGGAGAAACAGTTTATTCCGCCGACTAATTTCTCTCTTTGCTTGTTTTTTCCCAATCACCGATTGGGTCTATTGTCGATGAATCAAATAAGATAAGTAGATCATGATCGAGCCGGCTGAAGCGGCATTTAGGGATTCAATCCGGCCCTTCATAGGAAGACGAACCAGCTGATCGCATTGTTTTCTGGTCAGCGGGCGGAGTCCTTCTCCTTCGGAGCCTACCGCAATGGCAAGGTTTCCGCCCAATTTTTGCGGATCTGCCAAATCCGATTCTGCTCCGCCGTCCAAACCGATTACCCACACACCCTGTTCGTGCAACCACCGAATTGCCTGGGATAAATTCAACTGCACGATCGGAATATATTCGGTTGCACCGGCCGAAGAAACGGTAACCGCCGGAGTGACACCCGCCGCCCGAGACGGAGGAATGATTATCCCATGCATTCCCGCCGCTTCCGCAGTGCGAATTAAGGTACCGAGATTTTGCGGATTTTGTATCAGGTCCAATAGGAGAACAAACAAGGGTTCTTGCTTTTCGGCAGCTCTGTTCCGAATATCCGGCAAATCGGAATAATGAAATCCGCTGACTTCCAACGCCATCCCCTGATGATTTTCATCGAGCGAATCCAAACGGCTGCGTTCCACTTGGATCGGAAGTACTTTTCGCTTTTCGGCTAACCGAATAATTTCTTCCAGTCTTCCTTTAACCGTTGCGCCTTTTGCGATTTCCAAGCGGAAAACTTCACGGCTGCCCGCTCTCAGTATTTCATAGGCGGCATTCCTGCTGGTAATCCATTCTTTCATTCGCTAACCAAGCCTAAGCCCAATGCCAACGCGTTCCATCTTTGCTGTCTTCTAAGACAACTCCCAATTCCGCTAACCGATCGCGAACTTTGTCCGAGAGTTCCCAATTCTTTTGTTTCCGTAATTCTGTCCGCAAATCAATCAGCAACTGAATAAACGGATCGGCAGCCGCTTGATTTCGATCCGCTTTGGGTTCGTTCAGAAGGAGTCCGAAAACGTCGGTTAACTCCCGCAACATCGCTTGTGCCGGTTCCAATTCCGCATCCGTGGCACCCGCATCGCGAGCAATATTAATCATTCGAACCAATTCAAATAATTGCCCCAAAGCACCCGCCGAGTTAAAGTCGTCATCCATCGATGCGATGAATCCTTCTCGCGTTGCTTCAATCTGAGATCGCAATTCCTCCGAAACTTCCTGCGGAGCGCCTGCTGCGGAAGGGTTTGCGGGCTGGAACGCCGATCGCAACCGCTCAAGCCCTTTTTCCGCTTGAAGAAGAACCTCTTCGCTGAATATGATCGGATTCCGATAGGCCGAGTTCAAGATCAGGTAACGGAAAGAATCCGCACTGTGATGTTCCAGAAACTCATCGATACTGATGATGTTACCGATGGATTTGGACATTTTTTCACCGCGCAATTGCAACATTCCGTTATGAATCCAATAACGGGCAAACGGCTTCCCCGTAAAGCTTTCGCTTTGCGCAATTTCGTTTTCGTGATGCGGGAAAATCAGGTCGTTCCCGCCGCCGTGAATATCGATCGACTCCCCGAAATAATGGTAATTCATAGCGGAACACTCGATATGCCACCCCGGTCTGCCCGGTCCCCAGGGACTTGGCCAAGAAGGCTCGCCGGGCTTGGCGGATTTCCATAACGCAAAGTCCAACGGGTCTTCTTTTCGATCATCCGCTTCCTTCCGAACACCGACCAGCATATCATCAAGCTGTCTTCCCGAAAGTTTTCCGTATTGGCTGTCTTTTCGAACTCGGAAATAAACATCTCCGTCCAAAGGGTAGGCCATTCCTTTGTCTATTAAACCTTGTACCATTTTAATAATCTGATCGATTTCCTGGGAAGCCCGCGGATTATAGGTAGCCGGCTTAATGTTCAAATCCGCCAAATTTCTCTTAAAATCTTCGATATACCCTTCGGCTAAACGGAAAGGATCGACATGCATCTCATTCGCCCGGTTGATGATTTTGTCATCTACATCCGTAAAATTCATGGCAAATTGAACTTCATATCCGCGATATTCCAGATATCGCCGGATAATATCAAAAACCAAGGCAGACATCGCATGCCCGATGTGCGCTTTATTGTAAACGGTGGGTCCGCATACATACATCTTTACCTTATGCGGTTCCAGTGTCTCAAACGGTTCTTTTTTTCTCGTCAGCGTATTGTATATTTGTATACTCATAGGGTTGCTGTTCCATTTCTGTTTCAGGCTTGGCAAAAATCATCCTTCCGATTGCCGTTTGATGAATCTTTGTCACCATAACGCTGATTTCTTGTCCGATATACATGCGACCGTTTTCCACGACGACCATCGTCCCATCCTCTATATATCCGACCCCCTGATTATATTCTTTTCCTTCTTGCAGAACGTGAATCATCAGCGTCTCACCCGGAAGTATGACTGATTTTACCGCATTTGAGAGATCATTTATGTTCAAAATGGTTATCCCCTGCAGGTTGGCAACCTGGTTTAGATTATAGTCATCCGTAAGAATGGGACAATTGATTTTCTTCGCCAACGCAATCAATTTCCCGTCGACATCACGAATATTTTCAACCGCTATATCGCGAATTTCGACCTGAGCCGGAAATTCTTTTTGAAGTTGGCGCAATACTTCCAGACCGCGTCGTCCCCGCTGTCGTTTTAGTATATCCTCCGAATCGGCAATAAATTGTATTTCCTGGAGCACAAAATTCGGAACTACCAATTTTCCCTGTAAAAAACCGGTTCGTACGATTTCCGCGATTCGCCCGTCGATAATCGCACTGCTGTCGACCAGTGTAATTTTTTCGTTTTCATCCGACTCTTCTGGTTCAAAAAATCGGGGCGGCATAAACTTTCGAAACCAATTTATTTTTGATATACCCGCATACACCCCGAGATAGCCTAGCAGCAAAGCGATCAGGAAAGGCAGAACTTCTCCCAAAGGATCCGGCAAAAATGAAGCCGGAATCGAAAAAAGCGCCGCGGCAACCAATCCGAAGATTAAACCGATGGTAGCCGCAGCAACTTTCTCGGAAGATTCATTTTCAAGCTTAACTCGCAATCGCCGAACCGGATGAACAATAAGAGGCACAACAAGGAAAAAGCCCAAAACGGCTCCGATAATTGCCGAAACAATCAGCACCTGGATAGGATACAAATTTGAAGTTGTTACGGAACGGGAAAAATAATAACCCAACCACCCGCCTAATAAACCAAATGAAACCGCTCCGATTGTCCGATTTTTTTTGTCACTCTGGTTCATAAGTTTTCCCTCTGAATATATTCCTTAATTTAAAAAAAGAATATAGAACTCTGACGGGCCTAAATCTTTTTCGACTTATTATTTGGTTTAATGATTCCAATTAAAAAGTAATACAAATTTCGATCTCTTGTCAGACAAATATAATAACAATTTATAATAATATTTTTATTATAACATATCCTTATTCCGCCGGACGGAATATCTGTAAATTCAAAACCAAAAACGCTCTGAAAGCTGCCGTTTAATCGGAAAAGCTTGGGGTTATTTCTCGGGAACCACAATACCTGTGAATTTTCTCGAAACCCGTCTATCACCGTAAAATTCGATACTGCCATCAACGTTTCAGAGAAAAAGCTTCGCCAAACGAATTCTCTTCGAATTCCGTTGAAATCACCTCTTATTCATCGATGGAGATCTTTTGTAACCAGGATGCATCCTTATTCTTCCGGTAAAGCACCGAAAACCCGATTGCGGCGATCAGACAATAAAAACCGGCACTGTACCAAATCGATTGCGGGATAAATTGATCATATAATAAGCCGGCCAGCGCCGGTCCGAATGCATTCCCGATCGGATGAGAAAGATTGTAAATACTCATATATCTCCCGCGGGCGTCCGCCGGTGCTCTTTTGGCAGTTAAAGCCAGCATGGTGGGGGACATCAATAATTCGCCGATCGTCAAAATTCCCATGCAGATACAGTACCAAATTACATTCGCACAAACGACATACAAGAGAAGCCCGACTGTATAAAACAGCGACGAGATCACCATAACCAGCATGGGATGAATTCTGACGGTAAATTTCATCGCTCCCAATTGCAAGAATACGCACATCAAAGCATTCACTGTAAAGACATAGCTGATTTGGCTTTCCAAAATTCCATAAGTTTCCGAAGCATAGAGCGAAAGCAAATTAAAAACGATGGATGAACCCATATAAATAAAGACCGCCATTAAGATGGTCGAGACAAATACGCCGTCTTTTAGAACATCGTGATACCCTTTTGTCGGAATTTTTACTTCGTTTCCCGTTATCGTGCGTTTTTGAAGCGTTTCCTTTACCGTGAACAAGAAAATAACGAAAGAGATAAAATACCCGATCGATGCCGAATAAAAAATCAGAGAGTAAGATTTAATGGCCAATATCCCGCCGAAAATCGGACCGATGGCAATGCCGGCATTATTGACCATTCGCATCAGAGAATAAACTTCCAAACGGTCTTCGGCTTTCACCATGTCTGCGATCATGGAATTGGACCCGATGGGGTAAAACAAATCCATCGCTCCCCAAATGCCCATGAGGATCGCAAATTGCCAAATCGTCTGGGCATATACCATCAAAAAATAATAGACGGTTCCTCCCAAAAGAGAAGCCAGCATCACACCCCGCCGTCCGAACTTATCACAGATTGTGCCCGCGACAAAAGATGCCAGAATCCCCGTCACCGCTCTTAAAGAAATCAATAGGGTCGTTGTCCGAAGTGGCAGATTTAACCGTTCGCGGAGGTAGATGTTCAGGAAAGGCCAAGCCATGGAAGACCCGATGGAAAAAATTAACGATCCGGCAAAAATCACCCAGATTTGGAGCGGAATCCGTTGAAAATTTTGTTTCAGTTTTAAAGGAAAATGCATCGGACCTCAGCGACCGTAAAATTGATCAGCTTGACAAGTTTATCATAGCATCGTGGGTTTCATCCTGAACATTCGTACAACGGAAGAAATTGAAGGCTGTTTATGATAGAATTTGAGCTTAGAATCTCAGTCGGGAAGGAATAAACGCTGAGAAGTCGAATTCAAGAGGTAATAAAATGAAACAACCCGTACTTGTCACAGCAGCCTGGCCCTATGCAAACGCTTTCATTCATGTCGGCAATCTTTCAGGTGCTTATCTTCCCGCCGATATCTTTGCGCGATATCAGCGATTGAAAGGCAGAGACACCCTTTTTGTATCCGGCACGGATGCACACGGGACACCGATTACCGTTCGAGCGGATGACGAAAAAACAACCCCCGAAGTCATCTATAAGCGATATCACGAATCATTTCTGGATATGCAGCAAAAAGTCGGCATTTCATATGATCTTTTTACTTCCACACATACGGAAAACCATTTTAAAGTCTCTCAGGATATCTTTCTCGCCTTGCAAGAGAACGGTTATTTGTATAAAGCCACCGAAAAGCAATGGTATGCCCCCAGTCAGGAAAAGTTTCTGCCGGACCGATATGTCGAAGGAACTTGCTATATCTGCGGGTATGATAACGCGCGAGGTGACCAATGTGATAAATGCGGGAATCTGCTGGATCCGGAAAAATTAATTAATCCGCGTTCGAAAATAGACGGTTCCACACCGGAGTTACGAGAGACGGAGCACTTTTATCTCGATCTCGGAAAACTCCAAAATCGGGTGGTTGATTTTTTGAAATCACGCGAGGATTATTGGCGCCCCAATGTTATTCGACAGTCGCTGGGGCAGATTCTCGCCGAAGATTTACACGGCCGGGCAATCACCCGTGATCTGGAATGGGGAATTCCGGTTCCGGTTCAAGATGCCGTGGGAAAGTGTTTATATGTCTGGTTTGAAGCGGTCATCGGTTATTTATCCGCTTCGATCGAATGGGCGAAATTACAGGGTACACCGGACATCTGGAAAGATTGGTGGGAAGATGATACCTGTAAATCATACTATTTCATCGGCAAGGATAATATCCCCTTTCATGCTGTTATCTGGCCGGCACAGTTAATCGGTACCGGAACTAAATTCGGCGTATATTTCGAAGGAAAGGAAAACAAACCGTTTGTTCTTCCCTTTGATGTCCCCGCAAACGAATTTATGAACTTGGAAGGGAAAAAGATCTCCGGCAGTCGAAATTGGGCGATTTACGTCAACGATTTTCTGGAACGGTATGATCCGGATCCGTTGCGATATTATTTGACAGTTAACATGCCCGAATCTCAGGATACCGATTGGGATTGGGAAGACTTTTTGAAACGAAATAACAATGAATTGGTTGCGACTTGGGGTAACCTGGCAAATCGGGTCATTTCTTTTGCCAACAAGCATTGGGGGCAGGTTCCCGATCCGGGAACATTGGAAATGGAAGATCAAGATCTCATTGATACGATCGAAAGCGGCTTTTTAACCGTCGGTGATGAATATGAAGCGGTTCACTTGCGAGCTGCCTTGGCGGAGACCATGCGCTTGGCAACGGAAGTCAATCGCTATCTCGATATCGCCGCTCCTTGGCAACTGATCAAAACGGACAAAGAAGCAGCCGGCCGGAAAATATATACGGCTCTGCAGGCTATTAATAATCTCAAAGTGCTTTTTTCGCCCGTTTTGCCATTTACTTCTCAGAAATTACACAATATGCTCGGCTATTCGTCGAATCTGTTTGGTGAACAAGTGATCAAGACGGTAGAAGATAATCTCGGTGAGCACCGGGTAAACACCTACGACGCTTCCGAGGCGATCGGTTCTTGGCAACCGGCCGAATTGCCGGTCGGTCAAAAATTCGGTGAGGTTTGTCCGCTGTTTAAGAAATTGGACACATCGATCGTCGATGAGGAAAGAGCCCGGTTAGGGTAATCATTTTCATCATAAATTGTTTACAAAAAGGGCTCTTCTTTCGGTGAGCCCTTGTATTTTAAAATTCTATATCACGCGGACGGAGGATTGTATAACTCCGGATAAGGATCTTCGTTTCGAATTTTACAAGTCACGAAATGCAAAGTCACTTTCAGCAGCCCGAGAATAGGCGCCGCCAACAAAGCGCCGAATAAACCTATTTTTTTATTTAAAATCAATATACCGATAATGATCAGAACCGGATGGATATCCAAGGCATGGCTCATTACTCGCGGAACGACGATGATGTTTTCTATCTGTTGAATCAGAATATAAGCGATAATCACGACCAACACCATCAGAAAATTATCCAGCGGCAGCCAATAAGATCCGAAAATCGCAGCTGAAAAAATTGCCGGAATACAGGAGATAATGGGACCGATATTCGGAATGACTTCCAAAAATCCGGCTACGATCCCTAACGGCAAAGCCCAATGTAGCCCCAATGCCGTGCATACACCGAAAGTCACGATACCGATAATCAGCATCAATTTCAGTTCACCCACAAAATAGCTGTTCCAAATATTTCCTAACCGATTAAGGAATTCATCAGTTTCGATCTGATAATTCTCCGGAAATTGCTTAACGATCCAGTCTTTCAGTTTCCAACCGTCCCTGCATAAATGAATGGAAATCATGATAGAAGTAACGATGGTCAAAAGCCCGCCGAGAATTCTGGAGATTAAATTTGCGGAAACAGATATGATAGACTGCCAAGCCGAAGATATGTCCGGAATGATCGATGAAATATTAAAATCTTCCACATTAATGGAATTCAGCTTTCCGCGCAACTCGATCAACGGTACGGATAAATCCACTCCGACATTCCCGATCTGTATTTTTTGGACTTCCAATTGCCGAATCATTCCTTCCAACCAGGAATCGATACTGTTGATAACCGTCGGCCAGTCGGTAGAAAGGAACCCTTGAATCCGGCCGGTGATAACCGGTACAATCAGAACCAATAAAATGATGATAAGAATAATCAGAATCAGGTATGCCAGTACGACCGCAAACCCTCTTCCCATGTGCAATTTTCGGACAAAGAAATTTACCACCGGCGACAGGATATACGCAACAATCGCCACCGCAATAATCAGATTCAAAGTTTCATGGGAAAGATAAACGACGGCGCCCGCAAACAGAATCAAGCCGACCAAAGCCATATATCGAATCGGATTACTCCACCGGTGATTTTTTTCTTCCATCTTTTCTTCCGTCATTTATTAAAAAAGTTATTCGGGTTTTGAGGAATGCCGTTATATCGCATCTCAAAATGCAAATGCGGTCCGGATGAGTTACCGGTTGTTCCTACGGCACCGATTACATCCCCTGCGGCCACATAGTAACCGCATTGTACATTATAAGAATCTAAATGTGCATACAAAGTCTGCCATCCGTTTCCATGATCGATCATAACAACATTTCCGTATCCCCAATCATTCCAACCGGCATATACCACCACGCCCGCATCGGAAGCATAAACCGCGTTACCGGTCGAACCGGCAATATCGATTGCCCGATGATTGGTTTCTTCGGAATAGTTATATCCCGATATGCGGGTTTCAATCGTCGGCCAGATAAAAACACCGCTGCCAACCGGTCCGTCCATGACAGACTGACAGGCTCCCGGTCCATAGATGGAAGCTACCGCCGGATTTTCCCGAGTAATAAACGGAGCGGACCAGTTTGTGAATTCACGGGATCCTCCGGGTACGATCAGCCATGTTCCGGGCGCAATATTGGGATGACTGTAATCCCCGATAGTTGCCGGATCCAACCCGTTCCCAGGGTAATTGATAATATCTTCCGGCGTCACTCCGTAAACTTCGGCGACGCCATTCAGCCCGTCACCGTCATGCCAATCATAATAAACCCCGTCCACCGGTAGGATATTTAATTCCATCCCTTCTACAACCAAATGCGGGTTGTCAGCCAGCGTATAAGGATTCGCCCATAAAATTGTACTGGGACGTAAATTGAATTTTTCGGCGATCGACGTTACGGTATCTCCTTTTTGAACGACATATTTAATGACATCTGTCCGCGCTTTTGCGGGTAATTCGGTGTCATTCTTGGTACTGCGAAAAACACCTTCATTTAAAGGCTTTAACTCGCCTTTCGGATAAGCCGGATCATAATAAGGCAAAACCGCGCTCTGTCGGACCGGAGTAGACCGCAGCGTTTCCTGAAGATTGATCGCATCGGTCTGCGTATCCTCCATGAAAAAGTTTCCGGTCACCCAAAGTACAGTCCCGATTAACAGAACCGTAACCACCGCAGAGCCTATTTTGAGAAGCCTTTCTCCCAACCCGGCTTGAATAATTTTCAGCCATAAATCGGAAATTGATTTCTTGCGTTTATTTTGTTGCCCCATTTTCTTTTGGACAACCCCATTTGATCCGTCTTTTGATTCCATATTTTATTCAATTTTTAGATCATAACATATTTCTGTTTCGGATAAAATAATAATTTCTTAAAAAATGTTTGCGGAGCCGCAAAGATTACAAGAATCTTAATTTTTGATTCGAAAATGAATAAATCATCTGTTCGACGCTATAATAAAAGTCCTATGACAGCAAATATTTATCCTTTTACAGCAATTGTCGGGCAGGAACAAATGGTTCGTGCCCTGATACTGAATGCCATTGATCCGCGAATCGGCGGCGTTTTAATTCGCGGTGAACGCGGCACAGCCAAATCCACCGCCGCCAGAGGCTTGGCCGCCGTTTTACCGGAAGAAGAAGTGATCGCCGAATGTCGTTTCGGCTGTGATCCGGATGATGAGTTACATTGGTGCACGGAATGCAAAGAACGAAAAGCAAAAGGGATTCCGATGACACGAACTCGCCGGAAGACACCATTCATTAATTTACCGGTGTCCGCAACCGAAGACCGCGTAGTCGGCACGTTGGATATCGAAAAAGCATTAAAAACCGGCGAAAAGAGTTTCGAACCCGGTATATTGGCTTCCGCCAATCGCGGGATTTTGTATATCGATGAAGTCAATCTCCTCGAAGATCATGTCGTGGACATTCTGCTCGATTCCGCCGCGATGGGTGTAAACAGCATCGAACGGGAAGGTATCTCTTTTTCGCATCCCGCTCGATTTATCCTTGTCGGAACCATGAATCCCGAAGAAGGGGATTTGCGTCCGCAACTTTTAGATCGTTTCGCACTTTCCGTTGATATCCGCGGCATTGAAGATGCTCGGGAGCGTGTCGAAATCATGCGCAGAACATTACGATTCGAAGATTCGCCCGAACTTTTTCAGGCGGAATGGCAAAAAAGTGAAGCGGAACTGACAGAAAAAATCGCATCCGCTCGAAAACGTTTGGCTTCGGTCCGTTACACTTCTCGCGATCTGATCACAATCGCTTCGCTTACCTCTTCATTAAAAGTGGAAGGACATCGTGCGGATTTGGTGATTTTGAAAGCCGCCCGAGCACAGGCTGCTTTTGAAAACCATCCTTCCGTTACGGATCTGGATATAGCGATGGCTGCGGAATTGGCTTTACCTCACCGCCTGCAAAAAGGTCCGTTCAGTGAAAGCACCGTCGGTACGGATGAATTAAAACAGCGAATCGACGAATTACACGGTAAAACCTCCGACAGTACGTCATTCCAATCCGAGAGCGATGCGGGTGACGAGGAAAAAAAAATTTAACTTCCTCCGATCTGCAAAATTTAATCCCTATTCAGGTGGCACAATATTCACAAGGGGGGGATTCGATTTTTAACAACGCGGAAGCCAATTGGTGGGACAACGCGCAAAATCTCTTCTTTATCAATCCGGAATTACTCGACGATAACAAACCCAATCTTTCGCAAAAAAAGAGCAGCGGAAAACGAAGTCATATTATTTCCAAAGATCGCCGCGGAAATTATTATAAAGCTCGGATTGCCGAGGATGCGGTAAATGATCTGGCGTTGGATGCAACGTTACGTGCAGCGGCTCCTTATCAAAAATCGCGCAGGACCAATCCTTCAGACCGTTCGATCCTGATTAAACATCAGGATCTCCGCCGAAAAGTCCGTTCCCAACGGGCGTCCGGCTTACTGCTTTTTCTGCTGGATTTATCTTGGTCCATGGCGGTCCGGCAACGGATGAATGCCACCCGCGGAGCAATCCTTTCTCTTTTGACGGATGCATATCAACACCGGGATCGGGTCGGTTTGATCACTTTTCAAAAAGACTCCGCCGAATTGGTGCTTCCGCCGACCTATTCCGTTACCTTGGCAGAAAGATCGATGAAAAAGGTTCAGGTGGGCGGGAAAACACCGTTGACAGCCGGGTTATGGAAAGCTTACGAAGTCTTGGAACGGGAAAGAAAACGCCATCCCGATGAGAATGCACTGTTGATTGTTTTGACCGACGGTGTCGGAAACATTTCGATGTTTGATAAGGCTCCGGAAGAAGAATCCAAAATCATCGCCGAAAAAATCGCGGCGGAAAACTTCCGCAGCATCGTTATTGATTTGGATACTCAAGACTTTGATCAGGGAATGACCAGAAAACTCGCTGCTCAGCTCAAAGCTCCCTGTTATCTGATTTCCGAATTGAAAGCGGATCGTCTGGCAAAAATTATCCGAAAAGAGATTTAAAGATCGCCGATCGGTTCTCCGACTGCGTACGGGACCTTATCGACATTCGAAATAAAGCATCCGAGATGAAAGAACCCAAATCAAATCACGTTATTCGGATCCGAAATTTAGGCTGAAATCGGCGGAAAGCGTTAAAAAAAGAAATTGACGGTTATAATAGCTTTTGAATAAATCCTGTCGAAGAAATCTGGAAATATTTATGGATGAAAAGACATCACTGAAAGAGTTTTTAAAAAGCATTATTTCACTTCCCGGAATTTCGGGATATGAAACGACGGTCAGCTCGGCAATAGCCGAGAAATGGAGACCGTTAACCGACGAAATAATTGTTTCACCGGTCGGAAATCTGTATGGGATTAAGAAGGGATCCCTTTCAAAAAGCGGGAAACCGTCGAAACGAATTATGATGGCCGTGCATATGGACGGAATCGGGATGGTAATCGAACGAATTGAAAAAGATGTTCTTTACTTTGCCCCGATAGGCGGATTCGATCCGCGAATTCTTCCGGGACAAGAAGTAATTATTCACAGCCGATCAGGTGATATCCGGGGAATAATCGTTCAACTGGCGCCGCATCTTCTTTCCGAGCCGTTTACCGGTAAACCGGTCCCGTTGAATCAACTTGTGATCGATACCGGGTTGAACGCAGAAGAACTGAAAGAGACCGTTCAGGCAGGGGATACGGTATCCTATGCCAATTTACCTTTTGAAATGCCGAGCGATTGCATCGCCGGGCATAGTTTGGACAACCGCGCCTCCGTTGCGGCAGTTACGCAATGTTTAACCGAGTTGCAACGTTTTAACCATGCTTGGGATGTTTATGCCACCGGTACCACTCAAGAAGAAACCGTATTTCTCAGTCGAACGACCGTGAGTGATGTGAAACCGGACATCGCAATTGCGATTGATGTAACCTTTGCCAAAGGACCCGGTGTGGATAACTACAAAGGAAAACCTCTGGAGAGCGGCCCCTCCATCGGATTCGGAGCCAATATTCATCCGGTATTATTCAACCAGCTGAAACAACTATGCGAACAATTGGACATCCCGTATACATTGGATCCGCTCCCGCAAATGTCTGGGACGGATGCGCACCCGATCCAAACCGCTTCGGGCGGAGTGGCAACCTGTCTTTTGAGTATCCCGCTCCGATATATGCACACACCGGTCGAGATGATCTCTATCAAAGATGTGATGCGCGCCGGTCATCTGATGGCAGAATACATTGCCAGATTGGATGAAAACAGTTTGGATTCCATAAAATGGGAGGATTAAACCTATGATAAAAGAAGAAAAATCAACAATCGATTCCCTCCCTGTTTTGCCGGAAAGCAGCGTACGGCTCCTTGAAGAACTGAGTAACGCGGTAGGAGTTTCCGGAAACGAGAATGAAATTCGCTCGATTATCCGTCGGGAAGTAAGCTCCGTCGCAGACAATCTGACGACGGATACGATCGGTAATTTGATTGCCGTCAAACATGCAAAAAACGATCACGCACTGCGGGTAATGGTTGCCGCGCATATGGATGAAGTCGGATTCATGATCGTCGATAAAGAATCCGACGGGATATTCAAGTTTCAGGTCGTAGGCGGTATCGACGAACGTGCGCTGGCCGGAAAAGCGGTTCAGGTCGGCAAAAAGCACGCCCCCGGAGTTATCGGCGCCTGTCCCGTTCATTTATCGACGCCCGCCGAACGGGAAGTGATTTTGAAGACTGACAATCTCCGAATCGATACCGGTCCGGGGTCCAAAGACATCGAAGTGGGCGATTATGCGACTTTTGCAACAAAATTCAAGCGTATGGGCGGCAGTTTCTGCGGGAAAGCAATCGATAACCGCATCGGGGTGGCAACGTTGATCGAATTATTGAAAAACGCCCCGGATTCAATCGAACTCATTGCGGCTTTCACGGTACAGGAAGAAGTCGGTTTGAGAGGGGCGGAAGTTGCCACTTATAATATCAATCCCGATTTTGCCTTTATTATCGACTGCACACCCGCCAACGATCAACCCGCCTGGGATCATTCCGAAAATACGCTCTATCGGACAAAGTTGGATCAGGGTCCGGCAATCTACACAAACGACAGCAGAACGCTCTATGATCATCGTTTGATTCGCTATTTGTCGGATTTGGGAGATCGGTACGGAATTCGTTATCAATATCGACAACCGGCAAGCGGAGGGACGGATGCCGGCGCCATCCATACAAGTCGTAGCGGAATCCCGACGATTTCGCTTTCCGTTCCCGGTCGTTATACCCATACCGCCGGTTCCATTATCCGGAAGGCCGATTGGGAAGATCACTATCGATTAATGACCGTTGCACTGCGTCATATCGATGCGGATATTTTAAAAGAAAATCGATGAAGCACAGCTTTTTTTGACCATCTTGGAGAATCTATGAAAAATTTGCTTGAAAAACTGACACAAACAACCGGTGTTTCCGGATATGAAAATGAAATTCGGGAAGTTATTCGAAAAGAAATCGAACCTTTTGCGGATGACATCCAAATCGACGTTATGGGAAACCTGATCGCCCGCAAAGGAATCAAGAAAAGTGGGGGCAAACGGATCATGATTTCATCGCATATGGATGAAATCGGTCTGATGGCTTCCCATATCAACGATAAAGGTTTTGTTTACGTCGCCACAATCGGAGGAGTTAATCCGCTGACCTGCTTCAGTGCCAGAGTAAAGTTTCTAAACGGTACGGAAGGCGTTGTGTATGCGGAGACCCAAAAAATGGATAAAGTCCCGACCGTTGATCAGCTTTTTGTCGATGTCGGCGCCGATTCGGCCGAAACCTGTCCGGTAAAAGTCGGAGATGAAGCTGTTTTTGTCCGTTCGTTTTTGGATATGGGAAATCGGGTTGTTTCCAAAGCGATTGATGATCGGATCGGCTGTCTGGTCGCAATCGAAACGATCAAAGCCCTCAAAGATTCGCCGAATGAGCTCTTTTTTGTCTTTTCCACCCAAGAGGAAGTCGGTTTAAGAGGTGCAAAAACATCGGCATTCTCAATCAATCCCGAGATGGGAATCGCCGTTGATGTCACTCTCGCAGCCGATGTTCCTCATTGCGAGCCGGGAAATCCGGTTTTAGGCAAAGGTCCCTGCATTAAAGTCCGAGACGGTTCTCTGATCGCTCATCCGAAGGTAATCGACGCGATGAAAAAAGCGGCGGATCGAACCGGTATCGAAGTACAAATGGAAGTTTTGAGCCATTCCGGAACCGATGCCGGGGCAATTCAGTTGGTTCGTTCGGGAGTTCCGGCCGGTTGTTTGTCGATTGCCTGCCGTTACGTTCACTCGCCTTCCGAAATGGTCGATATCAACGATGTGAGTGAATCTGTCCGTCTTCTGGTCGATCTCCTGTCGAATCCGGTTGATTTATAAAAGGATTATCCGTGCGGGAGTAAAATAAATCAGAGAGCAAATGGCAAGAATACACTTTTTTAAAAAACATCCTATTCGCTTCGGTGCAGCTGTTTTGGTATCTGCTTTATTAGTTATTCTGATAATTTCCGGTTGTTCTGAAGTAAAAAAAATGTTAGCCGGTACTCCGACGGCGACGATAATGCCCGCTGTGAAACAGACTGCGACACCGGTATCAAACGAAGAAGAAATTATTCTGCCCGAGAATGAATCGACTTCGGAGTCGTCGCCCACCGTTGACGATTCCGATGAGACTTCCGTCCCGAATCGTTCAAATTCGGAAAACCGGACTCTCACCCTTTGGGTACCCCCGCAATTTGATCCTTCATCCAATGATGAAGCCGGTAAAATTTTGACAGAAATGCTCAAAATTTTCATGGAAGAAAATCCCAACACGCTCATCAATATTCGAGTCAAATCGCTGACCGGCGAAGGCAGTGCCATCAACACCTTATCCGCGGCTGTAAATGCGGCTCCCGAAGTGATCCCTTCTCTGATTATCATGAATCGTAATGATTTGGTGTCAGCCGTTCAAAAAGGATTGATTTATCCGATCAGCACCGGTTTATTTACCGATCCTGCTTCATGGTACCCTTTCGCAAAAGAGTCATCCACAGTCAATAATTTGATTTATGGGATCCCGATTGCCGGCGATCCTTTGGTCTTGGGTTATCGTCCGTCGAAAACGGGATCGGAAATAAATACCTGGGATGAGATTCTGTCTCGAGGATTGCCGATCGCTTTTGAACCTTCCAACCCGTATGATTTATTCGGAACCTTCATTTATCTGGCAAAGGGCGGGAAAATTACAAACGATATGGGGCAACCCTGGCTCGATCAAGCCAAGCTGACCGACACGCTCAACTTTTTCCTTTCCGGAGGGCAGAAAGGGGCTTTCCCTCCTTCTTTGGCGCAGGGAACAAGCGGATCGGGCGCCAACGAGAATTGGCAATTGTTTTTAGAAGGGTCTTTACATATTATCGTCACCAAACTGACTACCTTCCGGCACAGCCAAAATGCCGATATCGATGCCATCCCGCTTCCGTTATTTAACGGGAGCAGCAGCTATCCTCTGGTAAATACATGGAATGTGGTACTCAGCAACAGCAATCCGGAAATTCAGAATCTGGCGGTAAAACTGGCTGAAAAATTTGCGGATCCGCGCTTTAATGATCAGTGGACTCAATCCGCCGGATATCTTCCTGTCCGCTCTATCGGACAGACTCTATGGCAAAATGACAGTTTTTACGAGAAAATGATCACGATTTGTGAAAACGGAGAATTGATTCAAACCGACCAAATTTTGAATAAAATCACGCCCGTCATCAACGAAGCAGTATCCTCCGTCATTAAAACCGGAGCAACTCCCGAAGATGCCGCCGAAAAAGCAATCGATGCAATCAATTAAGTAAGTTGGGATGAACATGTCAAAAAACTCGAAATCGCAGCGAAGAAGATTTAATTGGATCCTTTTCCTTATCATTTGTATTTTGGTGGTTTTTGCTTTCATCCTCTCGGAATCGGATAAAATTGAACATGCTTCCCAAACATCGCGAACGATTCAAATGGGTTTATTGCAAACCGCCGAACCGACAATCATTTTACCGACTCCGACTCCATTCCCCTCGGATTATCCGAAACTTCCGGCAGAGTATTTTGAAAACGAAGATCAGACTGACGGCGTAATCTTAGGCGGGACGGTTCTGGTCTTGATTATTCTCATCGGAACAATGGTCTTCATCCAAAAAGAACATCAAAAAAAGAATGAGAAATAAAAATCGTCCTCTTTTTTATGAGAATAAAAAAAAGACCTGGCCCTATGTCGTTTTTATCCTGATAACCATCGTTATCCTGATCATCTGGGGAGCTCAGGTGCCCGTTATTCGACAAATCTTGGGACGATCTGTTTTGGATGGCATCTCTTACGGAAAAAGCCTGATTTTGCCTGTCAGTACGGTTAACCCCCTTAATTATCGCATTCAAACCTATTATCCGACCCTTGATCTGCCGTCGAAAGAAGTGATTTTCGCCGAGAATCTGGAAGATATCAATTCATCCGAACCTTATCTTGAAATTACCTTTACACCCACACCGACACCGGGTGTTTTATGGGTCATCGAAGATCCTGAGAAATCAAGTACCAATGATTCGGCGACACTTTCCGAGGAAGTGAATGATCGACTCGAAATGCCGATATTTGAAATGGCGGATTATCTGAATGACGGACCGGCTTCTCTCAGCACATTCTTGAGATTTTATGAGAAACCGGAAAGTCAGTATTTGGTGAGTGAAAAAATAAAGCCGGATTATTTTGATCCCAATGTATCTCTCAATGAAATGCTGTCTTACAGCGAGCAAAAATATCCCGATCTTTCCGGTATCATACGGAAAAACGGGAACATCCAAATTCTGGCTTCTTTAATCGATAGCCATTTTCCGGTGCTGATTCGACTGCAGTACCAACGACAACAATCCGCCTGGAAAGGCGATGACCTTTGGGACGCTCGTTATGTCGTGATTTCCGGGATCGATTCAAAAAACAAAATCGTTTATTTTTCCGACCCTTTAAAAGGGAACGAACAAACGCTCTCTTTTGATCGATTGATGGAAGACTGGTATCCGTTCCGTAGAGAATATCTGGTTATCTATCCCGTCGATCGCGAAGAATCCCTCGCTCTATTGTTGAATTCGGACTGGGATGAAGAGGAAAATTCAAAAAAGGCTCTGGAGAAATTTCAGACAGATGTGACCATGGTTCCGGATAATCAATTTGCCTGGTTCAATGCCGCTGCTTTGCTGATTGAGAATAATCACAATGAAGAAGCGTGGGATTCTTTTCGTACCGCTTTACAAGTCGGCATCCCGCAGCGTTATCTTTTATATGATTTTTCCCTGTACGAGGCGGCTTTTAAGAACGGATTGGCTGAAGAATTACGTGATCGCACAGCTGCCATGCTAAAAATCAACAATCATTCGGAAGAAAATTGGTTATGGAACGGTTGGGCTTATACTTTATTACAAGATAGAAGCGAAGCGGAAAAATGCTTTCAAAAAGTCTTGGATATTAATCCGAACAACAGCGACGGACAATATGCGATGGAATACCTCAAACAGTATGAATAAAGAAATGGGAAGGACTCAAAATGGAAAAGAAGAATAACAATAAGACGATAATAATTGTTGTCATTACCGTCATCGTATTAATCGGTTGTCTCTGTCTGTCAGCCGCTGCTCTCGGAGTCTATTTCCTCAATCACCGGATCGACAAAAATAATGAAGAACTTATTTATGAAACCGCCGTTCCCGAGACTTCACCCGAAGATCAAACCGCACTTCCCGAAGTTACCCCTGACAATGAAACAGACGGGACTGAAATCAATAATACGGAAATTACCCAAAAACAACAGGAAATTATCAAAAGAGCCGAAAAGATACGGGGATTAAAGGCACAAGGTGATTTCAATATTACTTTTCTGACAAAAGAAGAATTACGAGACCAACTTATTAATGACATGTATCAGGATACGACGAAGCAGGACTTTCAAGACGAGCATGATATTTTAACGCTTCTCGGTTTTATTCCCGCAGAAATGGATCTTGAATCATTTTACCTGGACTTTTATACGGAACAAATCGCGGGATATTATGACGAAGATGCAAACGTAATGTACTTAATCAAAGGAGGATCCGAAACCGATAACTCATTGACTTTAGCCCATGAATATACTCACTTCCTGCAATTTGATCATTTTAATCCTGCGAAAACTCTGAATTACAACGATGAGTATTGTGAAAAAAATCAGGAATATTGTTTTGTGTTGGGATCTGTTTTTGAAGGGGACGCAACATTGACGGAGATGCTTTTAGCCGCACAACCTGATTTGGGGTTATATGATGAGCGCATGGTTGAACAGGATACGTCCGTTTTTGATAATGCGCCGCAATATTTCCAAAATTATCTTCTTTTCCCTTATACCTATGGATTTGATTTTGTTTCTTCGGTTTATCGAAACGGCGGTTTTTCGGCTGTGAATGATTTGTATTCGAATCCGCCTCTCAGCGCCGAACAAATCATGCATCCCGAAAAATATTCCGCCGACCAGCCGGTTAATGTTCTGTTCGAACCTTTCCAAAAGAATCTCGATGAAAGTTGTGATTTGGTCTATGACAACGTCTTGAATGAAGCGGATCTATTATGGTTGCTGAACAGCGGCTATGAAAAAAGTTGGCGAATTTCCGATAAATCCGCTAAAAAAGCCGCGGCAGGATGGGGTGGCGGAGCTTTCCAGTTCGCACGATGTGACGGCAAACCGATGTTTTTCGGGAAAACCGTCTGGGATACCGTCAACGATGCCAAGGAATTTTCTCAGAGTCTGAAAGATTACAACGACAAGCGCTGGGGAAAAAGTAAAATAAACGGATCTTGGACCGGAACTGACGGAGAACAAATTTATGTTTCCGTTCAGGATGACAAGGTGTTTTATATGATCGCTCCGGCCGAATTTTCACCGGATTCATTGATCGACCTGATTGAAACCGGTCAGGGATTATAAAACGGAAAAAGCGGAAAATATTTCCGTTTCATCCATAATCCGAATCAAATAATCAACATTTCGAGAAGAAAAGAATTCGGTTTACTCCGAATTCTTTTTGAGATATTCCATCCATTCTTTGATTTTCTTTTCATAGCCTTGTTCGCCGGGATGATAAAAATCCGTTTTCACCCCGTTGGGGAGGTATTGTTGTTTCACATAATGATTGGGAAACTCATGCGGATATAAATATCCTTGTCCGTGTCCCAACCCTTTCGCATCTCGGCTGGCATCCATTAACGGTAAAGGAACCTGCCCGGTGCCTTGCTCATTTATATGATCCATCGCCTTGAAAATCGCGCCCACCGAATTAGATTTCGGTGCGGTCGCCAAATAGAGGATTGCCTCTCCGATCGGATAGTATCCTTCCGGCATACCGATATAGTCAAAAGCGGTAGCCGCCGCCACTGCCACCTGCAGCGCATTGGGATCAGCCAGTCCGATATCTTCGCTGGCTAACACAATCAATCTCCGTAAAATAAAATGCGGATCTTCTCCCGCCAACAACATTTTTGCCGCCCAATACAAAGCCGCGTCGGGGTCGCTGCCGCGAACGGATTTGATAAATGCCGAAATGGTATCGTAGTGCATATCGCCGTTTTTATCATATTGAAGCGCCCTTTTTTGTATGGATTCTTCGGCGATTTTGAGCGTTATATGAATGATGCCGTTTTCATCCGGCTTGGTGCTTTCAACCGCTAATTCCAAACCGTTCAAAAGATTCCGCGCATCCCCTCCGGCCAAATCCAACAACAACCGGCGTGCGTCCTCATCCAATTTCACATTCAGCTTTCCGTATCCTCTCTCCGGATCCGATAAAGCCCGATTCAAAATAATGTTGAGATCGGTTTCATTCAACGGTTTCAACTCAAAAACACGCGAACGCGACAGTAATGCTTTAATAACCTCAAAATAGGGGTTTTCGGTGGTCGCGCCGATCAAAGTAATCAAACCGTTTTCGACATGCGGCAACAGCGCATCCTGCTGTGCCTTATTCCAACGATGAACTTCGTCCACAAAAAGGAGTGTCCGGGTCCGATACAATTTCCTCCGTTCCTGTGCGTCAACAATCACTTTACGAAGGTCGGCGACTCCTGCCAAGACAGCCGAAACCGATTCAAAATAAGCTTTCGACTGAGCGGCGATGATTTGCGCCAATGTGGTTTTCCCCGTCCCCGGGGGACCGAACAAGATGATGGAGGAAAAGAGTTTGTCGGATTCGATTGCCCTTCGAAGTAATTTTCCTTCTCCCAGAATATGTTCCTGTCCGACAAACTCATCTAAACTCCGCGGGCGCATCCTTGCCGCCAGCGGGGTTGTTTGCATCATGTTTTCCCGATCCGTATAGTCAAAAAGGTCCATATCTCAAAAAAATTATACTCTACGGCTAAAAATTCCGCGGATGAAAAGCGGATCAACATATTCAAGGTATTGAAGGTATACTATTAATAATCAAATATTCTTTATTTGATTTTACAAAGGGCTGAGCAACCTATTTTAAATCGATAAAAAGGAGAAAGAAGGAGAAATGAATAAAAAAATCTTATCAGTTTTCTTGGTTCTATCAGTTCTGCTCACCGTTGTTTTTTCGGCCGGTGCGCAGGATACCGCAGCGGAGACCGTAAAATTAACCATTTTAGGCACAAATGATATCCACAGCTATACGGCAGACACACCGGACAAAGTCGCCGAGGGGGAAACAGCTAAGACTGGATCCATCGGATATGCTAAAATTGCCGCTTATAAAAAACAGGTTGCCCAAAACGGTCCGGTATTGCTTTTTGACAGCGGTGATGCCACCCATGGTCAGGTTATTGCCACTCTCTTGGAAGGAGAATCAATCATTTGGTTGATGAATGAAGCCGGTTATGACGCGATGACTCCAGGAAATCATGATTTCAACTACGGGTATCAAAAATTGATTGATTTCAACTACATGGCGGATTTCCCGATCCTTTCCGGGAATCTGGTTTATGCCGATTCACAAATGAGTGTTCTTCCCGAATACACGATTTTTGATGTCGACGGAATCAAAGTGGGTGTCTTTGGAATTTCTACCCCCGAAACATTATATAAATCCTCACCGGTGAACACCGAAGGTCTGCAATTTATCGATCCTTATGAAGCAGGAAAATATTATGCGGATTTTCTGCGTCCTCATGTCGATCTTGTCGTTTGCCTGTCTCATTTGGGGCTTGATGCCGGCAGTGAGTTTACCAGTGAAGGCTTGGCAAATGCGGTTCCCGGAATCGATGTCATAATCGATGCCCACAGTCACACGGAATTACCGGAGGGGAAATTGGTGGGGAATACCTTAATCGCTCAAGCAGGCGAACACGGACGCTTTATCGATCAGGTTGAAATCGAACTGGCAGCCGGACAAGCTTCGACCGACCGGATGACCGTTGTGTCAAAATCCGCAAAACTCATCACCTACGGAGATCTTGTAAATCTTGAACCGGATCCGGATGTCCTTGAAATCAATACCGAGATCGAAAAACAGATTAATGAGATTTCATCCGTAGTGATTGGAAAAACCACGGTGGATTTGGACGGCGAACGGGAAACAAACCGGAAACAAGAAACCAACTTGGGAGATCTGATCGCTCAGGCAATGTTGCTTGAAACCGGAGCGGACGTTGCGATTACCAACGGCGGAGGAATACGAGCATCGATTCCCGCCGGCGATGTGACGTTAGGTCAGGTAATCACCACATTCCCGTTCGGCAACTATGTTGTAACGATTGAAGCCACCGGACAGGATTTGATCGATGCCATGGAAAACGGTCTGAGTGATTATCCGGAGCTGAAAGGCGCATTCCCTCAGATTGCGGGAATGCGGGTTGTATTCGATCCTTCCAAACCGGCCGGCAATCGTGTCGTCGAACTCACGGTGGATGGAAAACCGGTCGATCCGGCGGCGACTTATGTGGTTGCTACCAACAATTTTATGGCGATCGGCGGGGATGAATATACCATGTTTGCGGATGATAAATTGCTCGGTGAATATTCCGCTTTTGATGAAATCCTGGCGGATTATCTCACAACATATGGCACCGAGGGGCTTGAAGTTGACGGAAGAATCTCTACGGTTCAATAAACGGAACAGAGCCCGATTTTAAATGATGTTGTTATAGGGACAAAAAGAAAATCGGGGCAGGATCTTTTTCCCGGGGCGGGCAGTTGTGACTGTTCGCCCCTTTTTTTAGACATATGGGATAAGGTGCGGTTTAGAAACGTCCTATCTTCTTTCCGTAAACATGATATCTATTTACGGAACGGTTCGATCGGTATGAAGCCAAAATAGTAGGAAGAAAACCAAAAAAGTTGAGACACCGGGGTTTCCGGAGGCGGAGAAAAAAACAATGATAAAATATTCTCAAATCCCCATTGAAAAGAGGCCACTGTCATGCTCCGTATTGCAATCTGCGACGATATGGCAGATGAACTGCAAATCCTTCTCTCGTTGACAAATCAGTACATCTCAACTAACCATCTTGATGTCGATGTAAAGGAGTTTACTCATCCCGATCAATTACTCACCGCTATCATCATAGAAAGCTTTCATCTTTATATCTTAGACGTTGTCATGCCGATGATAAGCGGGTTGGAATTGGGTAAAGAAATACGCCGCTTGGATCAGGAGGCACAAATTATCTTTGTTACTACGGAGCCGCAATTTGCCTTACAAGCCTATGCAGCGAATCCTATAAACTATCTTATTAAACCAATCCAAAAACAACAGTTTTTTGATACTTTAGCACTGGTTGTCTCTAAAGCAGACTTTGCGGAAGAGCAAACATTTGCCGTCAAAACTGCTGAAGGACTGCGGGTTATCAGACTGCGGGACATCGTCTGCTGCGAATATCGCTGTCACGCTGTTATCTTCAGTTTGACAAACGGTGAAGAAATACTCAGCCGGACATTTCGAGAGAATTTCTCAAATTACGCCTCAACAATTCTGAAGGACAGGCATTTTTTACAATGTCACTCCTCATTTGTAATCAATCTGCGCCGGGTGGAGCGTTTTACAAAGGAGAACTTCACATTGACCGGCGGGAAAATGATACCCATCGCGGCGAAGCAATATCCTACAGTTCGAGATACATATATGGACTATCTGACAGGAATAGGAACCCGTTAATGAAAGAACTTTTTCCCGACTTGTTGCGGGCGGCAATCTCAACTACCGCCAACGTCCTTCTGATGATGACGCTTTTACAGCCGAGATATTCCAAAAAGATTACACTGCTGACTATGTTCGGCATTTTAGCCGCCGATTTGGGGACAGCAATTTATTGTTACCTCAGCAGAAATTTAACCCTGCTTTCTAAGCTGGATGTTATTTTGTTTGCGGTTCTATGCTTTGCGGTTCGGCCACTATTCAAGGACACCTTCATGCAGTGGCTGTTTTCCTATCTAACCGTACAGAACATCAGCGATGTTGTGATTATCCTCAGTTTTATCGGCTCAAGACATCTTCCTTATCCGGTTTATGCCAACTCGCTGCTGCGTTTCATCCTGTTCGGTGTTTTCCTGTTGATTTTATCCCGCCGGGTACGCCCGCTGTACCGGCAGGCGGTTGAGCATTGGACAGCATACTTTGCTGTGGCATTAAGCATTTACCTCACGTTCAATTACTATGTTTTGTCTTCGGATGATATTGTTGTTACCCTGACAGAGCAAGCGATACCGCTTCTTTTAGTGATTTTTATCAGCCTTGCCGCATACGGATCTATTTTTCTCTCTCTAAAAAACCTTCAGCAAGAGTTTCAAATTAAAGAGGAGAATCGGAAAATGCAGGCGGAACGAGATTACCTGCAATTAGCGGCCCGAAATATGTCTCGACGCTTGGAATTGATGGCGGAGGTATCGGAACAAAATAGCCGTGCCGCCCACGACCGTCATCACTTTAATAATGTGCTTCTGGAGCTTCTGGAGGAGGGAAAAACTGACCAGGCTCAAGCTTTATTGCAAAGTCAAAATCAAGTCGCTCATCAAATCAGCAAGGTCTATTGTGAAAATTCAGCTGTTAACGCTGCCGTCTGCCATTATACGGATCTTGCGGAGCAGGAGGGTATAAAAACCGAGATTATGCTGGATATTCCGAGCAACCTGAGTGTGGATGCATTGGAATTTTCGATGGTGGTTTCAAATCTGATGGAAAATGCGGTTCAGGCTTGTAAAAGACTGCCGGAAGAACAAGTTCCCTATCTCCGTTTCACCTGCCGATACGTAGGGCGACTGTTACTGGAAATGGAAAACCCCTGCGCAAAAAATTCCATGCTGGATGAATATGGTTATCCGGTCACTCCCGAGGAAAATCACGGAATCGGCAGCAAGAGTGTCATTGCTTTTGCAAAAAAATATGACGGCGAGCTGATCTACAAAATCGAAAACAGTATTTTTCAGGTTCAACTTCTGATATGAGATTACGGGAAATTCGGCTGGCAAGAGATGATTCGAGGAATACAAGTTATTAAGTGAAAAAATGAGCCTTTTAAGTGCAGAGACTCATTTTTTCCCTCCCTGGCATTATTCTGAAAGCAGAGATTCATAAATAATTTTGATAAAACGGAGGAAACAAACATGAAAAAGAGAATTCTTGCATCACTGCTGATGTCTTTCTTGCTGGCTTCTTTGGCGCTTTTCACTACCGAATTCTCGCAGAATATCGGTGTATCAGGCGCAGCTGCGCCGGAGGATGCCCCAGCCTTATGGAATGCGGGCGACACAAGGAACAAGATCGTCGTAATAAGCGACATTCACCTCGGTATTGATGACAACTACACCGAAACGCTGCAAAACCGCCCGCTGCTGGTTGATTTTTTGCGGCGTTTGCAGAGTACTAACGATGTCCGAGAATTGGTAATCGCCGGTGATTTTCTGGATGAGTGGTTTTTGCCGGTCTATTATCCCAGCTATACAGATGAAGACCGCTTTTATCAGGATGTAATTGTCAATAATCGGGATGTTATCGATGAATTGAACAACGTAATCGACAGCGGAATTAAACTGGTCTATGTACCGGGAAACCATGACATGACGCTGAATGCCGGCATTTTGCTTGAAGCGATCCCTGACATTATTCAAGCCCGGGATTCCAAAGGACTCGGTACTTGTTACACCGGCGACAGGAATGAGATCGCTATCGAACACGGGCACCGATATGATGTGTTTTCCGCTCCGGACACAGTCACCAACAGGGAACTATGCGGCAATGATGATACCATTTTCCCGGCCGGTTATTTTTATGCCCGCTATGCCGCCACCTGGGTTTTGGAGGGACGGCCGGCCGTCAAAAAAGATTTACCGGTGGTAACGGATATTCCGGATAAAACCGATTCAGATCAATATGGCGCATTCCTTTACTATTCGATTCTCAAAGATATCTCGGCACGAATGACACCCAAAGAGAGTCCGGAAGAAAAAATATTTGATATTCATATCGCGGGATTTGACGATGCTTACAGCTATCTGGATTTCTATCCGGCACAGCAATCGGACGGAACCATTTCAGCACCGGTGTTGTTTACAAATATTCAGCGAACATGGGACGAACGACAAACGCTTAACAATGTAAAGGTGCCTAACAGCTTTATTGAAGCGGTCTCCGGAACCATAGATTGGGAGTATTTTTTCAGACAAGCAAAGGTACAGTATCTGGAAAATCCGGACGAAAGCGTGGATGTGGTCATATTCGGTCATACTCATGTACCGGTTTATAAAGATTTGGGGAACGGAAAATATTACTTAAATGACGGAACTTGGATTGATCACAACACAGATTTCCCGGATGCCACCCGTACCTTTGCGGTCATTACTACCGGCAATAAGGATCAGGTTGCACTGTATAAATTTGAGGAAGATGGATCTGTCACCGATATAAGCGCGAGCGTCAGTGAGCAATGAAACAGGTTAATCTGCGCTTACGAAAATGCAGTCTTGTTCCGAAGATGACCCTCCCGGGAAAGTGAAACGGTTTCGATTGCTTTCTTAGATCTTCCTATTGAACAGCCGATCATACGATCGAAAATTACTTCGTACTACCCATCGAAGGGATACAAGTAAATGGAAAAGAACAAACATGAGAACAGCTTACTGAACTCTCCCAATAGTGAGGGAAATGTATGGCCGAAGCAGGTTTGCCCGGCTTTTGAGCCGAGATCGGATACTCCGAAAGAGTTACGCCAGTGCTGGTATTGCCAATTCGCTGATTTTCATCTAAACAAGCCGCGTTCACTGGATGTGGGTGTCTGTTATTGGCCAAATAAAGTTCTGAGCTAAAAGAGATGCAAGAACGAATTAAAATAACAGTATTTATGCTTCTTTATGAACTTGGGTATACTGCTTCTTCCTCGCCTGCTTTACAGGCGAGGAAGTGGTAATACATTGGGCTCGGTCGGGAACCGGCAGTCCCCTCATTTGGCAAGAAAATAACTCCTCACCTTTTTTGTCCGGCGGTTTCCGTTATCGATAGGATTCCTCATAAATTTTCAGGCAGTCTTCATCGAATAACACAGCCGGATCAACATTGAAAAGGCCACCCATAGTATGGCGCGCATTTTTAACGACTTCCGGTAACTCATCTTTCGTAATCCCGTAATCGGACATCTTCAACGCATCCACACCGCATTTCTTTTGTAAATCGACAAGCGCTTCAACAAAATCCATCGGTTCTTTGGCATCTTTCTTACCTAATCCTTTTGCCATCGCAATCAACTTTTCATCGCAAGCTCCCGATTTGGCAAAAAATGTGTAATATGCCTTGCTGATCATAATCAATCCGGCTCCGTGAGGTAAATTATGATGAAAAGCACTGAGTGCATGTTCGAGTGAATGTTCCGAAGTGCATCCGGACAGGCTTTCCACAATCCCCGAAAGCGTATTTGCGAGCGCGACATTCTCCCGAGCGTCTATATCGTTACCGTTCGCGACCGCTTCGGCAAGATTTGCGCCGATCAGTTCGATGGATTTCATGGCGAACATATCGCTGATAACATTCGCCGTTACATTGATGTAACCTTCCGTGCTGTGGAAGAGTGCATCAAATCCCTGATAGGCAGTTAATGCCGGCGGAACCGTCAACATTAATTCCGGATCGACGATCGAAAAATACGGGAATGTCGAATCCCAACCGGATCCGATTTTTTCGTCCGTATCTTCTTTGGTAATAACCATCCAGGGATCTGCTTCGGTTCCCGTTCCGGCGGTGGTTGTAATTGCGATAATCGGCAGCGGCTTCTTTTCAACCGGTTTGCCTTTCCCGCTGCCGGCTCCGACATAGTCCCAGAAATTGCCATCATTCGTAGCCATTACCGCGATTGCCTTGGCGGAATCAATGCTGCTGCCGCCTCCCAAGCCGATTACAAAATCACAGCGGTTGTCTCTGGCGACTTTGGCACCTTCTGTCACATGAGATAAAATCGGATTGGGAAGAATTTTGTCAAAAATAACATGCTCAATCCCGGCCATGTCCAGTTGTTTTTCAACCCGACCCAAATATCCGTTTTGACGGATCGATTTTCCCGCCGAAATCACAATCAGTGCTTTCTTTCCCGGAAAGTTTTGCAGATGTAAATTATTTAATTGTCCCCGACCGAATAAAATTCGGACCGGATCATAAAAACTGAAGTTCATTGTTGCTTCCTCCTATCTGCTTTCTTAATTACGCCCTAATCATATATTATTTGGGTTAACAAAGTCAAGGCTTAAATCCATCTTTATGCAAGAATTCATCGCTGCTTGAGACGAAAAAAATACGAATCCGAAAAAATCCGGATTCGTAGGATGCACCGGCACAGAAAAAATTATTTTTACAGAAGTTATTGTATCGTTATTCGACCAACCCTAAACGAATCAATTGCTCATCGGGAGCATGAATGGAAAGAAGATAGCTTTTTAATTTTTCCTTCAGTTCGTTCACTTTATCCGGACGTTGATGGTAAAGATCATGCTCCTGACAGGGATCATCTTTGATATGATAGAGCGCATTTGACATCGGTCCGCGAGTAACAATCGCCGAATACCGCTTGCCGTCAAAATCATCTCTGACTTTAACATCCCCGAATTGAGGAGGTAAATGGGAATACCAATAAAGCGGTTCGTTACTCTTAGTCGGCGGCCATAGGAATAAAGTCCATTCGCCGTCGGTGATGTTAATCGATTCACCGTAGCGACCGTAAACCGCGATTTCCCGCTTCGGAAGATCTTTCTCCGTCTTCAAAGTAAAAGGAAGCAAACTGAGACCGTGGATCCCGTCCGGAATCGGTAATTCAAACGCATCCAGTACGGTCGCAAACAGATCGACCGGCTGGGTAAGGTTCGAAACCCGCTTACCGCTTTGCTCTTTAGGGTTAAAAATGATTAACGGAATACTCGCAATTTCCTGATACATATTTGAATCTCCCAGATCGGACCAAGGTTTCCCGATCATCCCGTGTTCACCGAAAAGATGTCCGTGATCCGTTGTCACAATAATCATCGTATCATCCATCAACCCCAGATGTTTCACCGTATCAATGAAATATCCCAACCAACGGTCAACCATCGTAACTTCACCGGCATAGAGTGAGCGAATTTGTTTAAGCTCTTCTTCGCTGTATAAATCCGATTTGCCGTATGTCGGCCAAATAAAACTTTGTCCGTTGTAACCGGGGTTATACATTTCATTATAAGGAAACGGCGGATCAAATGGTTCATGCGGGTCGAAGACTTCAAGCATCAAAAAGAAGTCTTTCAACGTCCGGTTCCGTTCCAACCATTCAGAAGCTTTCCGAAAGACCTGAGGGGCGAAATAATCTTCTTCCAAGCGAAAGTGGGCGGTATTCCTTTTATATCGCGCATAAGATTCGGATCGCAGGGAATGCCGTGCCATTCGTTCGGGATCGGCAGAATATTCCACCGGTATGGTCGGATCCGTAATCCACAAATCATTTTCCTGTCCGCGAATATATTCCGAACCGGAGAAATTGAAAAAGTAATTACCGGACCCGCGCTCCCACATATGATAATGATCACTGATGACCATACCGGTATGCCCGTTCCGAGTCAATATCTTCGCAATATCTACATCTTCCGGTTCCAACGGACCCCATCCGCGCCAAGGAAACTCGAGGCAGCCTGTCCAGATATCTCTTCTGGCGGGCATGCAGGGATAGGAACCGATATATGAACTCTCAAAAACCGTGCTGTTTTCAGCCAAAGCGTCCAAATTAGGCGTTTGAACCCAGGTGTTTCCGTAACAGCCCAAATAATCACGACGCAGCGAATCAATCAGAATAAAGATGGTGTTCATAAGCTCTCAGTCCTTTATCGTTCCAAACCTAATTCGAATTTTCAAGTATTTTCATCACATCCGTCATCGGCCGGTGTTGTCGAATTAAATTTGCCATAATGCGAAACGGCGAATCGACATGCGCAAAAAAAGTCTTAAAACCCGAACAAAGGTGATTCAATCCGGGTTCGCCATCAGGCGTGATATCGGTCCGGTCTTTCGGACAACCGCCGTTGCAGGCAAATAAGAAAGAGCAAGACCGGCAATATTGGGGTAACGAATTCCGTTTTGCCAAACCGAATTGCCTCTGTTTTTCACTGCCAACCATTTCCGCCAAAGGTGTTTTCAGCATGTTGCCCAAATAACAGTCGGGTTCGACGAAATGGTCACAAGAATATACATCGCCGTTATGTTCCGTCACCAATGCCAAACCGCAGGTTTCCTGAAAAACACATAAGCCACCCGGCGCACCGATCCAATGACCGAAGGAAGTGTCAAATATTTGAACAAAAATTTTACTCAAATCGTGAGCGAGCCAATCATCAAAAATCGAGTTCAAAAAATATCCGTATTGCTCGCCATTTACAGATCGCTCGGAAAGCTTCCGTTCCTTTTGCGGATCAGTCGGTCTTTCCCATTCGACAATGGGAATGAACTGAATGAATTCGGCACCGACTTCATCCCGTAAAAAATGATAAACCTCCAAAGGTTTCTCCGCATTTGCGGCACTGACACACGTCAAAATATTAAAATCGACTTGGTAGTCTTTCAGCAAGCGAATCCCGTGAATGACCCGATCAAATGTACCGCGATTGCCTTTATCCTTGCGATAGACATCATGCATTTCCCGCGGACCATCCAAGCTGATTCCCACTAAAAAATGATTTTCCGCGAAGAATCGGCACCAATCATCGTTTAATAAAGTCCCGTTCGTTTGAATTGCGTTCTCGATTCTCATTCCGGGACGTGCCGCTTCTTTCTGATAACCGACGACCCTCCGAAAAAAATCCAACCCCATCAGCGTGGGTTCCCCACCCTGCCAAGCAAAATGAACTTGCGGAACCTGCTGCGCCGCAATATACTGCCGCACATAACTTTTTAAAACTTGATTCGACATTCTGAAAGTGCCGCCGGGATATAAAGCTTTTTTGGGCAGATAATAGCAATATTCACATCCCAGATTACAGATTGCTCCCCGCGGTTTTGCCATAACATGGAAAGCGGGAGGTCTTGAATCAGATGCGGTTGTCACTCGAATCTCACCGATGATAATTTATTTTCACATAAGGAAGCCATTCTCATCCCCGACATCTTCCAATTTTACTCTTTTAAAGCACCCATTGTCATTCCTTTAATAATATATCGCTGGGCGAACGCAACCATCAACAAAGCCGGAATCATGGCAAAGAAGGATCCGGCTGCCATTTCGCCGTAACGAATACTGTATTCCTGCACAAAGCTGGAAATTCCGACCGGAATTGTCATACCGCGTGGAGTTGTCGTCAGAGAAAGTGCGAATAAAAAGTCACGCCAAGAGAAAATAAAGGTTAAAGCGCCGGCGGAAGCCAAGCCGGGTTGAATAATCGGAAGCATCACCTGAGTTAACGACTGAAAATGGCTTGCTCCGTCAACGATAGAGGCTTCTTCGATCTCTTTGGGAATCTCCGCAAAAAAGTCCAGCAATATCCATATAGCCGTCGGTAAAGTTAAGATAATATGTCCCATAATAACCGCTACCGGCGTATCATAGATATTTAACGCTCGGGAAATTAAATAGAGTGGACTTAAGAAGGTAACGGGCGGCATCATATGAATAAAAAGGATAATTCCCTGAATCAATCCGTTCCATAACGGATGCCAATTAAACCGGCTGAGGCTGTAAGCAGCCAAACTGGCGATCACCAACACAACAGCCATCGTTCCGGCCGCGATCAATAAGCTGTTCGTTGTCAACCGCAAAAAATTGCTTTGCGAGGGGTTCAGCAATCGCTCATAATTGATTAAGGTCGGTTTAAATAATAATGAACCGGAAATAATATCCCGAAAGAGCTTTAACGATGTTCCCAAGGTAAAAAAGATGGGAATTAAAGTGTAAATTACCACCGCTAAAAGAAATCCGTGTCTGAAAAGCGCTCCGAAAGTTTTCTTTTTCATAGGCGTGTTCTCCTTCCGAATCAAGCGAGGCGGCGGCCGATACGCCGATAAAAGATAACAAAAACAGAGATAATGATTGCCAGCGCCAAGGCAAGAAAAGAGGCATATCCCATCCTGAATTGGTTTGAAAATACCTTATAAATATAGAGGCTGATCATTTCGGTCGCGGTACCCGGTCCGCCGCCGGTCAGCAGGTATATTTCATCAAATACTTTGAAAGCGAAAATGGTTCGCAGCATCACAGCGGTTACAAGGGTCGGCTTCAGGAGAGGCAGTGTAATAAAGCGAAACACCTGTGCTTCGGATGCGCCGTCCACCCGCGCAGCTTCATTAATTTCCTGGGGTAAAGATTCCAACCCGGCCAATATAATCAGAAACATAAAACTGGTCCAATGCCATAAGTCGACCAAAATAATAGAAGGCAAAGCCAATTTTTTATCCGCTGTCCAAGTCGGACCGGCAATTCCGATTAAACCGAGAACCTGGTTGATAAAACCGTAGTTATAGTCATACATCAGTCGCCACATCGTACCGATGGCAACCGGCGGAATCAGAAGGGGGATCAGGAAAACCGTACGGTATAACCCCACCAAATGATGACTGCGGGAGACCAGAAGGGCAATCACCAATGCTAAAATGGTCTCGAGAATAACGACAGCGATAACAAAAACGATCGTATTTCTCAGAGCAACCGGGACAATTTGGTCTTCCAATGCCGTGTAAAGATGTTTTAATCCGACAAAAGTCCAAACGGTCTTTCCCTGAACAATTTTCACTTCGGAGACACTCATCCGCAGTAATTGAACCGTAGGATAGGCTACCAGAAAAATCAGAACAAGAATTAAGGGAAGAATGGTCCATATCTTAAAAGTACGATCGATAAAATTACTGAAGCGAGTTTTCCAACCCGGCGGTTTGGAAGAGAGGGAAAAATATGTCGAATGATCCATCATGATCTCCAAGAAAGTTAATCGTTCACCGTATATCACAGGTCCCGATCGGAGCGATAAAATCCTTTCGGATTGCAATTTTTTAAGAATACAAATTTATTTCCGAAGGACGAGAAGGAGGCAGAGTCAATCTTTTCTTTTCCGCCTCCTTCCGAATTATTTATTCAGCCAAAGGCTTCACTTTATAGCCCGCATCTTTCAGAATCTTAAATATTTCTTTTGCGGCTTCCGACAATGTTTCTTCCGGCGTTGTTTCGGAAATTAACGCCTGTTTCAACCGGCGATCGATAACCTCAATGATTTGAGGAGTTTCCACCAATCGGGGTTGCGCATGAATGAAAGGTGTACTGTCCGCCATAGCTTTCATCCACCAACCGACTTTCGGATCTTGCGACATTTCTTCGTAGACATCCTGTCGAACCGGAATCGCACCGGCTTGTGCATAGTACAACTGAGCATCCTTCGTCATCGCCCATTTGAGAAATGCCAACGCCGCTTCTTTCCGTTCCTTAGGCAGATTATGCGGAATGCTCATCACCCAAATACCGGACATCGTCGCATTTGAGCCGGCGGTAGCACCCGGAACAGGCACGGCGGCAACCTTGCCCTGAACAATAGATTTCTCCGGATTATCAAAATCTGTCGCGACTGCGCATGTCAAAACCATTTGGGCTGCCTTATCACTCGCCATCAGGGCATCCATTTCAGCTTGGCCATTATCCGCGTAATTCGCGGGACCGTATTCAACGCCCAGTTTCAGCCACATTTTCAAAGCTTCCAACGCCTGCGGACTGTTAATCGTCACTTCCCATTCGCCGGTTTGTTCATCCAGCTTAATAATGCTGGTTCCGTAACTGGCAAGAAATGCCTGAAATTCCCAGTTGGGGGGATTCGCCCGGACAACATAGCCCGCAAATTTAGAAGGCTTATTCAGCTTTTGAGCAGCCGCTAAAACATCATCCCAAGTTTGCGGTGTCGCAAGTCCGTTTGCATCAAACAGATCTTTGCGATAGAAGAAAAGCATAATATTCCCATTGATGGGTAATCCGTAAATTTCACCGTCTTTGGTCGAATATTTTAATTTGTTATCCCATCGGGTTGCCCATTCATATTCGATGATTTGCGGATCGAGTTCAAAATTCGGATCGATCTCTTTGATAGGCGTCACCAATCCATCCGCGTAAAACTGCATATACCATTGCTCATTCAATGTGAGAATATCGAATTCGCTTTCGGAAGCTTGTACCGCATTGCGGGACTTCTCGAGCATTCCATTAAACGGGATACGGTTCAATGTCACCTGATTACCGGTATCCTTGATATATTTGTTGACCAAAGCTTCAAAACCCGGATACCACGGAGATTCATTAATCTGAATCGTAATGGGAGGCAGCGCGGCTTTTGCGGTACTCGGTACCGGATTAAAACCGGAAAGAACAAAAGAAAGGATGAGTATCAGACTGATACCCCAGATTAATACTGGTTTTTTTATGGTTTGTTTCATAGTTATCTCCTTCATAACTGACTGAACGAATGAAAAAAACGGAAACATGAAAAAATATTTTAGGGAAACCTCCTTTCTGAATTCGGTTTAGCGGGGAGAAACCGCCGTTGAACCTCGGATAATGAGCCGGGTAGGAAGAATTTGTTGAAAGGGCTTTTCATCAATCTCTTTCGTGATCATTCGATAGAGTGTCTTAGCGGCAATCTGCCCTTTTAAAAATGCATCCTGCCTGACGGATGTAAGCGGTGGCGTCGAGAATCGCGCCAGTTCAATATCATCAAACCCGATCACAGAGACATCCTGCGGTACCTGCCAGCCGGCTTCACTTAATCCTTGGACGGCACCGATCGCGATCATGTCGTCTCCGCAAAGGATGGCTGTGGGAGGGTTTGGAGATTTCATAAGTTGTAAAGCAAGGTTTCTCCCGGCATCCGAGGAAAAATCCATATAATAAATAAGGGATTCATCGACCGGAATGCCCTTTTCCGTAAGCGCCTTCTTATAGCCCTTTACCCGCAACCGCACTGAAATCAGATTTTCGGGGCCCGCTAAAAGGGCCATTCGACGATGATTCAATGAATATAAATGGTCGATCGCTTGTTCCATTCCGTCGATAAAATCGGAATCCACCCAACAGGTCGGGTTGTTTTCTTCAGCAATCCGACAGGTAAAAATAGATGGAAAATTATTTTCCGATAGTTCGGGAAGATTCGGATCATTCACCGGAATGCTCATAAAAATCAGTCCGTCTACCAGACGCTGATAATATAAATGGGAGTATGGCATGTCCTTATTTGCAAGATGAATCAGCAAATTGATATTATGCTCTGAAAGGGTTTCGGCGATTCCTCTCATCACTTCATTGAAAAACGGGTGAGAAAAAATATAATTAGCCGAATGCTGAATGACCAGGCCAACCGTGTTGGACCGTCCGTTGACCAAATTTCTGGCGATTGTATTCGGGTAATATCCCAGGTCATCAATTATTCTCTGAATTCGTCTGCGGGTATCTTCGGACACTTCCCCATCGTTATTAACCACTCTGGACACTGTCTTGATCGAGACGCCGGCGATATCGGCGATATTTTTTAATGTGACCATTTGTTTACTGTCTTGCATTCCGAAAAAATCCTTTCACATAGAAAAATAATTTATTTTGATTTCGTTCTTAAAAATATAATTGCGTAGTATAATGACAACGTTATCGTCAACGTTGTCATTATACTACCGCAAAAGATAAGGCATGTCAATAGACGATAATCATTGATTTTTTGCAGAAAGACAGATTCAAATTAATTTCGTAAATTATTCGGAGACTTGTCAATTAATTCTCAGGAATCTTCAGGAGGATTCAAAGTATGAACCCATTTTCCCCTTCAGCAAAAATTTTGGAAGTACATGAAACCGAACAAAAAGGGTTTCAGCCTTTAGTCACATTTCAAACATGGCGTGTTGCGATGATGACCGATCTTCAAAGTGAATCGCCGGAGAAATTTTATCGGCTGCAACGACATATGAAAACAGATGAAGTTTTTATCTTGCTTCAGGGGAAATGTATCCTTTTTCTGGCAGACGGCGAAGACCCGATCGAACATCAATTCGCCGAAGATTTGAAATTATTTCGGGTTTATAACGTGAAACAAGGCATCTGGCATTCCCATATTTTGAGTGAGGATGCCAAAGTCATTATCGTGGAAAATGCCGATACCTCTCCAAGTAATTCTCAGTACCTTCAGCTTTCGGACAGTCAGCGGGAACGATTTTCTTTTATGGCGAAAGAGTTATGGGGGACACTTCCGTCTGAATAAGTCCGGTCGATTGTTCGCAAACGTAACCGAACTCTAAGAATTCCCCCGTTCATGTTTCGCATCCGATCTTTCCGGAATGAACGGAACAGATCAATCGGGAATATTTGCGGGGATACACTCGCTTTAAATCTTCTTATTCACAGAAAAGCAACCGGGCGATTTATGACACTTCTATTCTTTTTTCTGAGCTTAGCCGCTTCGACAATCGGGGCAATCAGCGGAATCGGCGGGGGAATTATTATCAAGCCGGTACTGGATGCCACCCATACCTTGAGCATCAGTACAATCAGCTTTCTTTCAAGCTGCACCGTTCTATCCATGTCTTGCGTTTCGATTCTGCGGAATCGCAAACAATCCGTTTCCATCAATTACAAAATGAGTACATTGTTGGGCATCGGTGCGATTATCGGTGGAATTCTGGGAAAAGAACTGTTTGAAATGGCCGTTTCTCATTTCCCGTCTGAAAATATGGTGGGGGCTTTTCAGGCTTTTGCACTTTTAATCATAACGATAACGGTTTATTTTTATATCCGCCGGCAAAAAAATATTCACACCAAAAGAATTTCGAATCCGCTGCTCGTTATTCTTATCGGGACCCTTTTAGGTATGATCTCCGCCTTTTTGGGGATCGGCGGCGGGCCATTAAATATTGCCGTTCTTTATTACTTTTTCTCGATGTCGGGGAAAACGGCGGCGATCAATTCATTGTATATTATTTTTATTTCACAGGTATCCGGTTTATTCAACCTGGTCGTCTCAAAAAGAATCCCGCCCTTTGACTGGTCGATTTTGCTTCTGATGATGATCGGAGGCATAATGGGGGCGCTTATCGGCTATCGAATCAACCGAAAATTGAGCGATGCGCACGTAGAAAAATTCTTCTGCTGCGTTTTGATTTTGATCGGTATCCTGAATATTTGGAATTTTTATCGTTTTGCTTTTTGAAATTTTGCGATATTCTTTTTGCAGACGGACAGACGAATGCGAATTCTTTGTTACATCCCCGGGAAACCTTCAGGAAGGCTCCGAATTTCCGGTTTTTTTTAGGAATTCGTTCTGGGTTCGGCACAGCTTTTGCGAATTTTCAACTGCGTCGATACATACATGCTCAGGGTATTTTGGACTGTTCGATCGATATTTTTTTGTAAGGTCGATACGGCCACCTCGGAAATATAATCGATCGGTATGTTGACCGTAGTCAACGGCGGATTTAGAAATTTTACCGAGGCCAGATTATTAAACCCGACGAGGCTGATCTGAGACGGCACCTTTATTCCATTCATGGATAAGGTTGTTAAGACACCGGTCGCGACATTATCATTCGCCGCAAAAATCGCCGTCGGCAGATCCTTATGCCGATTTAGCAGCTCTTGGGTCATCCGCGATCCTTCGGTGAAAGATAATCGGCTTCCCTCAAAAACCAAATCCGACACATCGATTTGATGATCGCGCATATAAGAAACAAGCATATCTTTCCGGCTGTCCAGCGTCTTTTCGCGATTATTCCCCACCACTTCGCCGCCGATAAAGGCGATTTTTCGATGCCCGAGTGAAAACAGATAATCCAATGCCTGTTTTGTTCCCAACTTCGTGTTTACCATGATGGAATCAAATCGTTCTTCATCCGGAGAAGAATCAAGGAAAATAATATTGGAAGTAATTTTTGATAATTGTTCCACTTCGCTAATCAGAAAGCGCCCGATGGCAATCATACCGTCGACTTTTAAATCCACGGAGTTTCGATAAACCCCGTTCACATTCACAACCCGAAAAGTATTGATATTTTGCGAGGCACAGTATTTCTCGACGGCGGTCATCAAATACAAATAATACGGGTCCTCCGCCAAATCCGCTTCACTGTACCAATCGACAATCGCAATATTTAATCGCTCTTTGGCGGAAGCCTTTCGACCGTTCTTCTTTACATATTCCAATTCTTCGGCAACGTTTAAAATTCTTAATTTTGTGGCGGTTGTGACGCTGATTGTAGGATCATGATTTAAAACACGCGAGACAGTAGCGGGAGAAACACCTGCAGCTTTAGCTATATCTCGCATTGTCGCCATAGAAAACCCTCCGAATTCATTAATCGTTCTATATGGTACCTGTTTTTTTTATTTTGTCCATATCTTTATGAGTATTATATAACTACCCGAGAGTATTTAGTAAACATTTATCTCTTAATTAGTAAATTAGTACGAATGTAACAAGATATATATTACTAAATAATATTGACCTCCCGCCGTAAAACGATTAAATTCAAGGTACACAAGCGCTTTTGTGAAAGAATATACTTTCAGAAATCCAGGAGGGAAAATGAAAAAAACTTTTGTCTGTTTACTTGTAATTGCGCTGTTTGCGACCATTTTCGGCGCGGTCAGCGCTGAGAATTCAGACGGTAAAATTACCGTCTGGGCATGGGATCCCAGTTTCAATATTGCAATTATGAAAGAAGCGGCTGCCCGCTACGAGGCAATCAATCCCGACGTTAAGATTGATATAGTCGAAATGGCAAAAGCGGACGTTGAACAGAAATTGAATACGATTCTGGCCGCCAAAACCACCGAAGGGCTGCCAGAAATCGTACTAATTGAAGACTATAACGCTCAGAAATATCTGCAATATTATCCGGGATCATTTGCGGATCTGACGACTAAATTCAATTACGATGATTTCGCCGCATATAAAGTCGGTGTCATGACGCTGGACGGAAAAGTCTACGGTGTTCCGTTTGATTCCGGTGTAGTCGGATTTTTCTATCGTTCGGACATCTTGGCGGAAGCCGGCTTCAAAGCGGAAGATCTTAAGAATATCACTTGGGACCGATTTATCGAAATCGGCAAAACCGTAAAAGAAAAGACCGGCAAATATATGTTGGGCTTCCAGCATACGGACGGCGGCATTATGCGCATTATGATGCAATCCGCCGGAAAATGGTATTTTGACGAAGAAGGCAAACCGGCATTGATCGGCAATCAGGCATTGGTCGAGGCTTTCGAGCTGTATAAAAAGATTGTTGATTCGGGAATTGCCAAACCCACCAACAACTGGAACGAATGGGTCGGAACCATCAACACCGGTGAGAGCGCATCCGTAACAAGCGGTGTTTGGATTGTCGGATCCATTAAGGCAGCCAAAGACCAGAGCGGCTTATGGGATGTTGCGCCGGTACCGCGACTGAGCACCGTTGACAGTAAAAATGCATCCAACCTCGGCGGTTCGAGCTGGTACATCCTCGACAAATCAGCCGATAAAGATGCCGCGATTGATTTCATGCAGAAGATTTATGCCGGCGATAAGGACTTTTATCAGACGATTCTGATCAACAACGGTGCCGTAGGCACCTATCTGCCCGCCGCAACCGGTGAAGCTTATTCAACTCCGGATGAATTTTTCGGCGGCAGAGCGATCTACGAAGATCTGAGCGCTTGGATGAAGGAAATTCCTCCGGTCGATTACGGAATCTACACCTATGAAGCCGATGCGGCAATTATGGCTCAGATGGAAGCTGTCTGCGCCGGCACCATGACGATCGATGACGCCATTAAAGCAGCCGAAGCACAGCTTGAAAATCAAATTCAATAACATAATTCTTTGGATTGCCACTCACCTCGCCGGTGGGTGGCAATCACTTTAAATAAAGGATCAATACAAAATGGGAAAAAAGCTCAGCATGAAAGGCTGGTTGTTTATCAGTCCGGCATTGATACTTTTAGCGGTTTTTCTGGTATATCCGATCATATATTCGTTTTACCTGTCTTTTACATCCACAAAAGGCATCATCAGTTCTTTTGTGGGGTTTAAGAATTACATTCGATTGACAAAAGATCCCATGTTTTTGTTGGCACTAAAAAATACGGGAATTATCTTGGTAATACAAGTGCCGATTATGTTAATCAGCGCCTTAATTCTGGCAAATATCCTCAATGATCGAAAATTGGCTGGACGCGGCATTTTCAGAACAGCCATTTTTCTGCCTTCCGTTACATCCTTAATTGCTTATACCATCTTATTTAAGATGCTTTTTTCTTTTGACGGGATTATTAACCGGCTGCTCCTTTCCACGGGAATTGTCGATCATCCCCTGGAATGGTTGACAACGCCCAAATTAGCTGTTTTTGTATTAATACTGGCCATGCTTTGGAGATGGACCGGCTATAACACGGTGTTTTACCTTTCGGCTATGCAAAATATATCCTATGAAATATATGAGGCTGCGGAAATAGACGGAGCCAGTAAGACGCAGACCTTTTTGCGAATCACTTTGCCTTTATTGAAACCCATGATCCTTTTCACGACAATTATGTCAACAATCGGCACACTGCAATTGTTCGATGAGCCGATGAACCTTTCGCAAGGAGGGGTGACCGCGGCAACGATGGGGCCCGGGAATTGCTTCTTGACCTTAAGCGTATACATCTACAATTTGTGCTTTAAATATGTCCCCAATTTCGGATATGCCGCAACGGTTTCTTACGTCATCGTCTTTATTATCGCTGCCCTGACCGTCCTGCAATTTTGGGTCGGACAAAGCAATGAAGAAAAAGATGCCAAGAAACGTTTGGAAAAGGAAGGAAAAGCATGAAAAGAAAATTTCGAGTGAGCCGCATTTTTCTGTATTTATTTCTGATCATTGTTTCTTTTATTTGCGTTTTTCCTTTTTATTGGATGATTGTCGGTTCTACAAATACGCCGATTCAGATCATCGCCGGAAAAATGACCTTCGGATCGCACTTCGTTGAAAACTTCCATACGTTATTCAATAATTACAATATGTTACGTATCTTGATGAACTCATTGAAAATCAGCGGAATCAGTGTGATCTTGATCCTATTGATCGGCGGGATGGCGGGATATGGCTTCCAAATGTATAAATCCAACCTGAAAGAAAAACTTTATGGTTTTTTTCTGCTCACGATGATGGTTCCCTTTGCCACCTTGATGATCCCGCTTTTTAAAATTGTTACCAAACTGAACTTATTGGACACTCATTTTGCCGTCATCATCGTTTCCGCAGTCAGCGCGTTTATGATTTTCTTCTTCCGGCAGAGTTTCGTAAATTATCCGACGGAAATCTTAGAAGCGGCACGCGTAGACGGGGCGGGTGAATTTCGGATTTTCTTTAATATTTTTGTCCCTTCGATGAAATCAACCTTTGCCGCAGCGGCAATCTATTCTTTTATCACCAGCTGGAATTCGTACCTGTGGCCATTGATCGTACTGCAATCCAATGATAAGAAAACGACAACGCTCCTGATATCCATGATGTCCTCCTCATATACACCCGAATACGGAGTCATCATGCTCGCCATCGTTGTTGCCACTCTGCCGACCATCATTATTTTCTTTGCCTTCCAAAAGCAGTTTGTGCAAGGTATGCTTGGTTCCGTCAAACAATAAGGGGCGATTGAAGATATGAATCGAATAAATATGCACAACCTCGCATGGCTGGAAGATCCGGAAATTTTTGCCGTTAATCGTATCGCAGCCCATTCGGATCATGATCGGATCGACGAAGCGGGAAATATTATTCCACCGTTTTCTTTAAACGGGAAATGGGATTTTTTGTATTATGAGAAACCCGATGACGTTGATTTTGATGTTATTTTTGATTCAAATCATCCAGCCGATTTTAAGTCTGTAATCGTCCCCGGGCATATTCAGCTGCAGGGGTTTGGGAAACCGCAATATGTAAACACCCAATATCCCTGGGATGGGTATGAAAAACCAATCCCTCCGCAAATTCCCAAGTATCAAAACCCGGTGGGATTCTATATTCGTTCTTTTGATTTACCGGATCATTTTGATCCTGAAAACACTCGTATTTCATTTCAGGGTGTTGAAAGTTGTTTTTATGTTTGGTTGAACGGCGGTTTTATCGGATACAGTGAAGACAGCTTCACACCGGCTGAATTTGATCTAAGCCCATTTCTAAAAAAGAAGGATAACCGGCTTTGTGTTATGGTTGTACGGTTTTGCAGCGGCAGTTGGATGGAGGATCAGGATTTTTGGCGATTTTCCGGGATATTTCGCGATGTTTTCTTATATCAAACAGCTCCGATCCATATTCAGGATATCGAAATAAAAACACATTTGAATGATGATTTCAGCCTGGCACAGGTGGAAGCAAATATTCTTCTGCTGAATAAAAATCCCCGAGACATCACCGTTTCATTTTCGTTGGCGGATGGTAAACTGACAAAGTCGATACAAGCGGAAGCGCTTTATGACGAAGAAAATTGCTCTTTTTCAATGGAGATTAAAAATCCGAAACTCTGGAATGCGGAGGAACCTCATCTTTATCGGGCGGATATTAGCATCCGTGAGGCAAAATCGGGCGATTTTATTTCCGCGGCTCGCACGGAAATCGGATTCCGCAGGTTTGAAATCAAAAACAAAATAATGATGCTCAACGGGAAAAGGATCATCTTCAAAGGGATCAACCGGCAGGAATTCTATTCGAAAAAAGGAAGAGCGATTGATGCCGGTGATATCGAAGAAGATCTCAAAATATTAAAACGGAACAATTTCAACGCTATTCGAACTTCTCATTATCCCAACAACAGTGCTTTTTATCGCTTATGCGATCGATACGGATTCTATGTAATCGATGAAGCAAATCTGGAAACCCACGGGACCTGGATGGTCCTGGGAAAAGTGAATCGAACCGAATTTATTGTTCCGGATGATAAACCTGTTTGGGAAGCCGCTGTCATAGACCGGGCAAGATCGATGTTGGAACGCGATAAAAATCATGCCTGTATTTTAATGTGGTCCTGCGGCAACGAATCTTACGGCGGGCCGGTGATCAAAGCTATGTCGGATTGGTTTCATCAACGCGATTCTTCACGCCTTGTTCATTATGAAGGAATTTCATTCGACCGGCGTTATGATGATACCAGCGACGTGGAAAGCCGGATGTATGCCAAGCCGGCCGAAATCGAAAATTATTTAATAAACAACCCCCAAAAGCCGTTCATTCTCTGTGAATACGCTCATTCGATGGGAAATTCCTTCGGAAATGTACAAAAGTATATCGATTTGACAGAAAAGTACCCTCTTTTTCAAGGCGGATTTATTTGGGATTTTATGGATCAGGCTTTGCTGACAAAGGACGAAAGAGGAAATGAATATTTTGCCGTCGGCGGTAATTTCGATGACCAACCGAACGATGGATATTTTTGCGGCGACGGATTGTTGTTTGCCGACCGGAGTCCCTCACCGAAATTAGCCGAAGCAAAATTTTTATATCAACCGGTTTCGATAACCTGTCTACCGGAATCCATCCGGATCACCAATCATCAGCTTTTTACGGATACCTCGGGATATCGCTTTGAATGGGTGTTAACCGGCGACGGGAACCCTCTTCGGTCCGCGGTATTTGAAACCAATATCGAGCCCGGAGAGACAAAAGAGATTCCCCTTCGGTTGGATCGCTCCCTTTTCCGCGGAGAAGTTATTCTGACCTGCAGCATGAAGCAGAAAGAAGCGGCTCTTTGGGCGCACAGCGATTATGAAGTGGCTTTCGGACAAGGCATTCTCCAAAAATATTCTCCGATCGATCTTGATTTCGAAGAGAAATCGCCGAAAGCTCATATCATCGACGGTGATTACAATGTCGGCATTAAAATGGAGAACAGTTTTGCGCTTATTTCAAAAGCCAACGGGAAGCTCGTATCCATTCAAAGCGAAGGGGCGGAGCTATTAAGAAGTCCGATCTCTCCGGATTTTTGGCGTGCACCGACCGACAATGATCTCGGGAACGGAAACACCTTTCGCTGGGCACAATGGAAAATCGCTTCTCTTTATCAGAAATGTGAGCGTGTCTCCGTTGATCCTGAGCGAGCACAAGTCACATCCTTTTTCTTCATGCCGGCCAATCCCAAAATTCACTGCAGCATGGAATACTCCTTTTTTAAAAAGAATATCGTTCGGATCCGAATGCATCTGGATCCGGTGAAAGGAGACGCTCCTTGTGTCGGGATTATGTTCAAGATGCCCGGAAAATGGAATCGGTTATCTTGGTACGGAAATAGCCAATCCGAAGCCTATTCCGATCGTCAATCGGCTTGCCGGATTGAACTTTGTGAAGGATCGGTCGACCGGCAATATATCCCTTATCTCCACCCACAGGAATGCGGTAACAAAACTCAATTGCGGTTTTTCACCGTGACGGAAGATCGCGGCAAAGGCCTGCGTCTTTCGAGTGACAGTCCCTTTGAAGCATCGGCCTTGCCCTACACCGCTCATGAAATCGAAAATGCAAGCAATATTTTGCACTTACCGCCTCGGAACGAAACCGTAGTCGGTGCTTATAAACAGAAATGCGGTGTCGGCGGCGATGACAGTTGGGGAGCGCCGGTTCATGAAGAATATTTAATAAAAACAGATGAGGAAATCGATTTTACGATCTACCTTCAAATTCTTTGAGGAATCTTTTTATCAGCCTTTTGAGCGAATCAAGAGGCTGATAAAAAATCCGGAAATAATCACTTTCCTTTCTCGATCAAACCTGATTACAGGAAATAATCATTCAGCCGGCGATAAAAACTGTCACTTTTAGCTGTCCTTTATTTATAAAGCTTCCACGGCTTGTAACCAGTTCTTTGCGATAAGCGCATGTCCGGCAAGCGAGGGATGTACGCCGTCCGGCAACCAAAAATTCGCTTCCCTCTTAGCCGCTGCCTGGGCGAATATTCCGTCAAGCGGTAAGAATATGGCGTTAAATTCCGCCGCCAGTTTTCTTACCACAGATATCTTGGGATCCAAGTCTTCTCGCCATGCTTCCCTATCTTCAGACACAGGTAAGACAAACGGCTCACATAAAATGAGTTTCGCATGAAGTTTATCTCTTGTTTGCCGCAAAATATAGCGATAATCGGCCTCAAAATTTTCTTTCGGCGTCGGGTCGTCGCTGTCATATCGTCTCCAACAATCGTTTATCCCGATCAGTATCGATACCCATGTGGGTTTTCTGTCGATGCAATCCGTCGTCCATCGTTCTTTTAAATCTCTTACCCTATTTCCGCTGATTCCTTTGTTTATAAACTTCACGCCCTTCTCCGGATAGGTAGCGGAAAAATAAGATGCCGCCATCATGGGATAGCCCGTTCCCAAATCGGTTTCATCCGTATAATCGCTTCCCGCATCGGTTACGCTGTCCCCCTGAAACAACACTATCGCATCATCTTCCAACAACATGGTATTTTATTCCTTTCTTGACATTTCTCCGTCTGGCTATACTTCCCTATCGATTGTATCCGGGAAAAATAGGTTTCATTGACTATGATCTGCACTATCCGCAGCTGTCTGAACCTAAATTGAAATCTTTTTTCCTTGTTCCCTCCAAAGGTACTCTTTCTATCTTTTGCCGTTTTGATTAATCCTATTCGTAGTTCATTCTTTTAAACAAATCATATTCTTTATATAAAATCAATTCCCGATTTTATCCCGATCAATTCTTCATTTTTATACTTGACAAAATTGTATGAATAGTTATACTATTCATACTTATTATACTATTCTTACTAATCATAAAAGAGGCAGGCAATCATGAGCGCTCCAAAAGGAAAATACGCATGGACAGTAAAAGTGGGAGAAAAGGGACAAATTGTAATTCCCAAAGAAGCACGTGAAATTTTCAATATCTCGCCCGGCGATACATTGATTTTGCTTGGCGATAAAAAACGAGGAATAGCGATTCCTCCCAAAGATGTCATACTGAAACTTGCGGAAGTCTTCGGAGATTCCTTGCCTGATCAGGATACAGAATAATGATCGCTATACAAACTGTTGGTCTGACAAAAAAGTATGGCAAAATAACTGCTGTAGACAATCTCAATATTTCTGTCAATAAAGGTGAGTTGTTTGCCTTGCTCGGTCTGAACGGAGCAGGAAAGACCACAACCATTAAAATGCTTTCTTGTCTGACACGTCCAACCGGCGGAGATGCTATTCTGCTCGGTGACAGCATTATCTCTAAGCCATTATCGATTAAACAAAAGACAAATATCTCACCACAGGAAACAGCGATTGCTCCGAATCTTACTATCCGTGAAAATCTTGAACTCATCGCCGGTATTTATGGACAAGACAAGAAAACCGCTCACCAGAACTCTATCTGCATGGCAAATAGATTCGAATTGGACAATTTAATGACGAAAAAGGTAAAAGCTTTATCCGGTGGCTTACAAAGACGACTCAGTATCGCTATGGCTTTGATATCCGAACCGCAAATTCTATTCTTGGATGAACCGACTCTCGGACTTGACGTGTTGGCACGACGTGAATTATGGTCAACGATTAAATCATTAAAAGGGAAAGTTACGATAATTCTTACGACGCATTATATGGAAGAGGTTGAAGAACTTTCCGATCGAATTGGGATTATGTCAAGCGGAAAATTACTCGCCACCGGTACGGTCTCCGAATTGATGGAGCAGACAAACACAAACAAATTTGAAGATGCATTTGTTATCCTCGCAAAAGGTGTACGATGAGAGCTTACATTTTCTCAAAACGAAATGGGAAAGAAATTCTGCGTGACCCGATCAATCTATTTTTTGGATTGGGGTTTCCGCTCATATTGATGTTTTTATTTTCCATAATTAATACGGCAATTCCTCCTGAAGCAAACAACACAATGTTCGAGACGAAACGAATTGCTCCGGGCATTGCCATGTTTGGAACCGTGTTTTTAGCGCTTTTTTCCGGAACACTGCTTGCGAAAGACAGAACTTCGTCATTTCTTATGCGCTTATTCAGCTCTCCAATGCGCTCATTTGACTTCATTATGGGATACACCCTGCCGATGATCCTATTTGCAGTCGTTCAATCGAGTATCACACTGATAGCTGCTTCTTTCATCGGCTTACCGCTAACAATAAATACGTTCCTCGCAGTTTTTGTCCTCGTGCCGATTTCAATTTTATTTGTAGGGGTGGGCTTGTTGTGCGGTAGCATAATGAACGATAAAGCAGTCGGTGGGATTTGTGGCGCATTACTTACGAACATCGCAGGTTGGTTTTCCGGAACTTGGATCCCGATTGACCTGATCGGCGGCGGATTCAGGACGGTTTCCCATTTCTTACCGTTTTTCCATGCTGCAGAAACAGCTCGGTTGGCGATTGAAGGAAAATATGTGGATATTTTGCCGCATTTATCGATCGTGCTTGCTTATTCGCTGATTGTCTATGGAATTGCCATTTTCGTATTTAGGTATAAAATGAGCAGCGATAGAGCCTAAATTTTGCATTTCCAATTCGACTCTTCTAATCCGGCAACATTTGCGAAACCTGCGCTCGATTTGCATCGATTTCGCTTTTTATGATGGAAGCGATTGATTCGAAAAACCTCCTATGAAATCCATGCCATGATATGTTTAGTTAGTCTGCGTTATGGGATCAAGTGGCGTCAAGGAAGTCCATTTTCCCGAATTTTATGGTTATTAAATTTAAGTCTGCGTCTTAAATCCCTATCGTCAGGATGAAATATCTAAAAAAGGAACTTCCAATGAAACAAGATGTCAAGATAAAAATAACCATCGAAATCGAAAATATCCAAAAGAAAACAGCCGAATCACGGATTCGTTCGAACCATTTTGAGCAACGGATGATGGAAATTCTGAGATAAATGGGGGAGATGGCGGGCGAGGCGGTTTTAGATTCAGATACGGAAGGAATAAGCCAAGGGACTCGAAATTGTTGGGTGAGAGATGCGAATTTTAACGATGGAATGCGGAGAAGTAAAGGTCACGCAGCGGGTATATAAAGGAAAAGGTGGAAACCGGTAGTTGGTCTATTCGGGTTGGAGAAATATCAGCGACGAGACGAGAAAATGATGGAGTGGAATTGTGTGATAATGGCGCAACCAACCTGTCTGCGGTCAGCGGAAATTAACGATTACCTGAACAAGAAAACGAAAACTTTTGATTATTCCTCCCTTTCACCACCTAAAGGCCGGAAAAGCTTTCATTCCTTATTTCAACCTTTTCAGAAAGATAATTCATTCGGAACTTCTTTCGTTAATGATTTCCACAGAAATTTGAAACAGATACTAAGAATCGCGTTCACTGGCTCGTATCTTTCGAATCTGTTCAGACAACTCGTCAGAGCAATTTGGTCCAAAACGTCTATTTTGCTTAAGGCGTTCATCGTCAAGTAAACATCCTTTGACAATGAACTCGCGTAGTGTTTATGCGGGCTAAATATGGAACTGGGTCGTTTTAAGACTGTTCACTCGGTTGCCAGAATCAATAATGGAATCTAAATTATAAAGATCTATATTTTATGTTACTGTTCGTTCTCCTTCTGTTTGAACTATTCAATAATTTCGAATAGTTGCTTCTTCTTTCAATTCATTGTGTTGGCAAGCGGCTTGATCTGCTCCAATGTAAACAAAGGACCATATTCCTTAACGGCTGCCTCAAACAACTTAAGACCTTGTGAATATGAGTATCGCGAATGTATCTGTTTCAAATTCCCATGGAAATAATTTAGGAAATAGTTTCCGAGTAACTTATATTCCTGTAAAGATCGAAATATGGAATGGAAGCTTTTCCGGCGTTCAGAATAAAAAAAGCAGCCTGCTGTCCGCAAGACTCAGCGACTTTCGATTTCTTCCTTCTTGATTCACGAGATTTTACCTGATCTTTTGCTTTGATCTCTTGATGCCTGAAGGTATGATCAGCCAATTCCGTGATATAAGAAAGGATAGTATCCACAAGGGATCTCGACCGCCAGCCTCAAGTTTTCATCCGAATTGCAACGGATTTCCCGACATTCGTTGCCCAAAAAAAATCCCGATTGAATCACGAATTCAGCTGATATCTTTTGGCTATTTCCGATTTCGATGGTTATCCTTATCTTGGCTTCTTTTGTCATTGGAAGTTCCTTTCTTTGTTTTGAATTGTAAAAACGAATTTTTAGGACCTGCCTTTTTTGTCATTTTTACTTGACTATTGAAATTTGAAATGCAGATCCACACACTGATTTATCGTTTTATGATTGGAATAAAAGTAAAATAAATCAATAAGGAATAAAAATATTTTGTTTCAGGAGTAAAAAATTGATCGGAATTATTACGGATAGTACATGCGATATTCCCGAATCGCTGATAAAACAATATGGAATCGTCGTTCTTCCTCAGATGATCATTTGGGACAATCAACAATATCGTGATCGAATAGATATGGAGCCTGAGGAATTTTACCAACGGTTGATCTCGGATCCGGAACGTCCCACTTCTTCTCAAGTGGGGATTCCCGATTTTAAACAAGCTTATGAAAAACTCGCAGAACAGGGAGCATCAGAAATCATTGTGCTTACTGTCAGCGGAGCCATGAGCGGTACTTATCAAAATGCCGTGCAAGCAGAAAAGTTGGTAAATATTCCTGTTCATGTCGTAGATTCCAAAGGTCCGACGATGTCTTTGGGCTGGCAAGTGCTGGCAGCGGCTCGTGCTCGTGAGGAAGGAATGGATATCAAAGGAATTCTCAACCGGATTAATCAGGTAAGAGAACGGTTGGTCCAGTATATCAGCCTGGAGTCGCTTGAGTATCTCCAAAAAGGCGGGCGGATCGGCGGAGCGATCAAATGGGTCGGCAGCAAGCTGCAGGTAAAACCATTGGTTTCGGTCAACCTTCAATCCGGCCTTGTGGAGGCGGTCGGGTTGGCACGCACCCACCGACACGTGGTTGAGATGCTGTATAAGAAATTCTTTGACGGATTAAAAAGTTATAGCAACCTCCACATTGCGGTTTTACACGGCAACGTAGCCACGGAAGCGGAAGCTCTGGCGAAAAAAATTCAGGATGAGTTTCATCCGGTTGAATTGATTGTAAATATTACCGGTCCGGTTTTAGGATTGAACACCGGTCCCGGCGCATTGGCTTTGTGCGGCTATGCGGAAGATTAATATCATCGAATAATTAATATCTGTTTTTCTTTATCAGGCAAAAAGAAAACGGATCTGTCACATCATGAAATTTCAGATAAAAATTGCAGCAGAATTAATGATGTGATAAAATAAACTTTTGCGTTGGTAAGAATATCTACATGGCGGGTCGTTCCTATGCGCCTGATAGATCATCTGACCAGATGAATTTATTAGGAGGTTACCTATATGACCATGCAATACGCAACGAAATCCTATTCAAGGATTCCGAATGCAACTGAAATGCCGAATTTAATCGAAATCCAATTGGATTCATTCAATCGATTAAAAAAAGAAGGCATCGCAGAACTTCTTGATGAAATTTCCCCTATTGAATCTTTCAATAAAGGAATGAAACTTTATTTTCCGAGCAAGGACCCTATCTCTGAAGAATGGGGTTTGAAATTCTGGTTTGGCGAACCGAAGCATTCAGTGGAAGAATGCGTTGAACGGGATCTCACTTATTCTACGCCGTTGTACGTAACAGTGTTGTTAGCCGGCGCAGATGTCTCCGAACCGTTGAAGCAGGATATATTTTTGGGCGACTTTCCCGAAATGACAGAAAACGGAACGTTTATCATCAACGGCTCGGAAAGAGTCGTTGTATCTCAGTTGATTCGATCTCCAGGTGTCTACTTCGAAGCACCAGTCGATCGCACCACCGGTCACCGATTGGCAATGGCAAAATTGATTCCGGATCGTGGTGCCTGGATGGAATTTGAGACCCGAAAGAATGATTACCTAATTTTAAAATTCAATCGAAAGCGGACAGTACCAATTACTATTTTTCTGAGGGCGCTGTCTGAAGTCGATGACGGGATCATAGGAGATTCACCGCTCAAGAATGGTTCCGATGAAGAAATCATGGCGCTTTTTGCTGATGTAGATAACAATCCGGATCGGATGTACATTCCGTCGACATTCAAACAGGAACCGGATTGGGAAAAAGATTATCCGAACATGTCCATTTCTCAGGCCGCTTTGCTTGAGTTCTTCAAACGGATGCGCCCCGGTGATCCGGTCACGGTAGAAAACGCAAAACAGTACGTTGAAGAGCAACTTTTCGATCAACGCCATTACGACCTTGAACGGGTCGGACGATATAAATTGAATCAAAAGCTGGATCTGACCGAGTACATTCCGAACAATCATCGGAATGTTACCAAATGGGATATCGTCCGTCTTGTCCGCCATTTGATCATGATCAACAATGGTATGGTCGAAAAAGATGATATCGATCACCTCGGCAATCGTCGTGTCAAAACGGTTGGCGAATTGATTTCCAATAAGCTGCGCATCGGTTTACGTCGAATGGAACGGGTTATCAAGGAGCGGATGTCCATCCGCGATCAGGAAAGGGTCACACCTGTAAGTTTAGTCAATATTCGACCAGTTGTGGCAGCTTTAAGAGAATTCTTCGGCTCCTCTCAACTTTCTCAGTTCATGGATCAGACGAATCCGTTAGCCGAATTACGCCATAAACGAACGCTTTCGGCTTTAGGCCCCGGCGGTCTGCGGCGTGAACGAGCCGGATTCGATGTGCGTGACGTTCATCATACCCATTACGGCCGGATTTGTCCGATTGAAACTCCCGAAGGTCCGAACATCGGCTTGATCGGTCGGTTGGCGAATTTTGCCAAAGTCAACGAATACGGCTTTATCGAAACTCCATACCGTCGCGTCTATCGGAATCTACCCAAGTCCGACGACAGGTTGGTCGGACGGCAAGTCACGGAAACACTGACCGCAAAAAACGGAAAAGTCATTATCGAAAAAGGTCAGCGGATTACGGAAAAAATGATTCCGGAAATTCGGAAACTCGATCAGTCCGTGATCTTCATTACACCATATATCTCAGATGATGTCGAATATCTGTCTGCGGATGCGGAGGATAAATTCATCATCGCTCAATCGAATACCCGAATCAATGAGTGGCATGAATTCGACGAAAGATCAATTGCAAGCCGCCATTATTCCGATTTCACAACCTATCCACCCGAATCTATCGATTATATGGATGTTTCTCCGCAGCAGGTTGTTGGTGTCAGCGCAGCACTGATTCCGTTCTTGGAACACGACGACGCCAACCGTGCGTTGATGGGTTCCAACATGCAAGCCCAAGCCGTTCCGTTGGTAAACCCGGACATTCCGCTGGTCTCCACCGGAATGGAAAAATATGCGGCCGTTGATTCCGGTCAAGTTCTGACTTCTCAGGAAGACGGCGAAGTGGTTTCGGTCAATGCGACCCAAATCATTGTCCGGGATAACAACGGAATGCTGCATACACACCAACTGCGGAAATATCAACGTTCAAATCAGAGTACCTGTATCGATCAACGACCGGCGGTAATCAAGGGGCAGAAAGTTAAGAAAAATGAAGTGCTGGCTGATTCCTCTTCGACTGTCGAAGGACAATTGGCTTTAGGACAAAATATGGTTGTGGCTTTCGTCTCCTGGGAAGGCGGGAACTTTGAAGACGCCATCCTGATTTCGGAAAGAGTGGTAATGGATGATAAATTCTCTTCCGTTCATATTGAAAAATATGAATTGGAAGCCCGCGATACCAAGCTCGGTCCCGAAGAAATTACACGAGATATTCCAAATGTGGGTGACGATGCCATCAAAGATCTGGACGAAAACGGGATTATCCGAATCGGTGCCGAAGTCGGTCCCAATGACATTTTGGTCGGGAAAATCACTCCCAAAGGGGAGAAAGAACTAACTCCGGAAGAACGCCTGCTGCGGGCAATTTTCGGCGAAAAATCCCGCGATGTCAAAGATACATCCCTGAAAATGCCGCACGGCGAACGCGGAAAAGTTGTGGATGTCAAAGTCTTTACCCGCGAGGAAAACAGTGACCTCTCCGCCGGTGTGGACACCATGGTTCGGGTTTATGTCGCTCAACGCCGTAAATTAACCGCGGGCGATAAAATGGCAGGACGTCACGGAAACAAAGGCGTTGTTTCTCGAGTGGTTCCGATCGAAGATATGCCTTATTTGGAAGACGGCACGCCGGTCGATATTATCCTCAATCCGTTGGGTGTTCCCGGACGTATGAACATCGGACAGGTATTGGAAGTTCATTTGGGATGGGCAGCTAAAGAATTGGGTTTCCGTGCCATCACTCCGGTATTTGACGGCGCTACCGAATACGAAATCGAGTCCGAGCTGGCTCGTGCTTGGATGCTGGACAAAGCTTGGAAAGATATCGAGAATCGTGCTTGGGATTGGCTGAAAAAAACAGATTATGATCCGGAACAAGTTGTTGATGACAACGAAGTTCGTATGATGTATATCAGCAACTGGTTGAACGGAAAGCCTTATGACTTTTACAAAATGAGCCTGAATGAGTTTTACGCAAAACATGTTGTCTTTGCCGAATGGCTCCGCGAAAAAGGGTTTGATCCTGACTCCATCATCGACTGGGAAAATGTGCAACCGAATGCTCCGACCATATTACCGAAGGATCAGAATGCCATTTCAGCTTGTTTGAGAATCTGGATTGAAGAACAAGGTGAAAAAGTAGCCGGTGAAACTGAACAGGAATTGCGAGATCAGTCCGCAAAGATCAGTCTGAAAAGCGGAATCCCCGTTCCGATCGTCGGCAAACAAAAATTGATGAATGCAAAATCCGGCGAGCCCTTCGATCAACCGGTCACGGTGGGTGTTATGACGATGCTGAAACTGCACCACTTGGTTGAAGATAAAGTTCATGCCCGATCGACGGGTCCATACAGCTTGGTAACGCAGCAGCCACTGGGAGGAAAAGCTCAATTTGGTGGACAGCGTTTCGGTGAAATGGAAGTCTGGGCGCTAGAAGCTTATGGGGCGGCATATACACTCCAGGAAATGCTAACAGTAAAGTCGGATGATATACAAGGGCGTGTCAGTACCTATGAAGCCATCGTTAAAGGCAAGCCAATTCAGGAACCCGGGTTGCCGGCTTCCTTCCGTGTTCTGGTCAAAGAGTTGCAGAGCTTGGGATTGGCGGTTGAAGCCCTTCTCGATACAGGTGAAACGGTCCGATTCGGCAAGGAAGAAGAACGGATGAAGACACCTCATATGGAAAGCGGCTTATTGGATGTCGGTAAAGAAACACCAATTAATTTATCCGACTTACTGAACTGAGTCAATCAGAAAACAATTCGAAAGTCCATCGAAATTTCTTTCGATGGACTTTTTTGAAATAATCACTATTTTTATAAATTTGTCTTTTTCCGACTTTGGATTCATTTATAATAACGGTCATGAAAAGTCAGCAACCGGTTTTTTTCTATATCCGACGACTCTGCCGCATTACAGGAATGTATTCAGCGGAAAGTTTCGGTTAAATCATACGATCGGATAGACAAAAGACCTCTGCTGAATCGGCAAAGGTCTTTTTTTTGATTAAATTTATTTCGTTCAGGAGAAACAATATGTCAGATCAAATTAAAAAAGTCGTCTTAGCTTATTCGGGTGGTTTGGACACCTCCGCAATCATACCGTGGTTAATCGATACTTATCATTGTGAAGTTATTTGCGCTTGTGCCGATGTAGGGCAGGAAGAAGAATTAAACGGGCTGGAAGAGCGGGCAAAAGCCAGCGGAGCTTCCAAATTATATGTCAAAGATCTCACGGATGAACTTTGCGAAGACTACATTTGGCCGATGATCAAGTCCGGCGCTGTTTATGAGAAAAAATACTATCTCGGGACTTCTATAGCCCGCCCGATTGTTGCGAAATGGCTGGTTGAGATTGCCGAAAAAGAAGGCGCCGACGCCGTTGCTCATGGCTGCACTGGGAAAGGAAATGATCAGGTACGCTTCGAGAATACCGTGGCTGCGCTGAATCCAAACCTGAAAGTAATCGCACCTTGGCGGATTTGGGATTTTACCTCACGAGAAGATTTACTTAAATATCTCGACAGCAAACATATCCCTTATCCGGATTCCGCAAAAAATCCGAAGCTCTTTAGCCGGGATCGGAATATTTGGCATATCTCGCATGAAGGCGGACCAATTGAGAATATCGAAACGGAGCCAGACGAATCGTTTTGGGTGTTGACCGTCTCACCCGAAAAAGCACCGGACAAGCCGGAATATGTTGAAATCGAGTTTGATGCCGGCGCCCCGGTCGCCGTCAACGGTGAAAAAATGAAACCAAAGGATATTGTTAAAACATTAAACAAAATCGGCGGGAAAAATGGCATTGGTCGCTGCGATATGGTCGAAAACCGTCTGGTCGGAATGAAATCTCACGGGCTTTATGAGACACCCGGAGGGACAATTCTAAACTATGCTCATTCCGAATTAGAATCCATCACTCTGGATCGTGATTCTCAGCATTATAAAGAAGTGGTCGCCTCCCGTTATGCGGAACTGATTTATAACGGACAATGGTTTTCCCCCCTATGCAGCGCAATGAATAAATTTTTCGAAGAGATTGATAAAACAACAAGTGGTACAGTCAAGCTGAAGCTGTATAAGGGCAACATCATTCCGGCTGGAAGAATATCGAAATACAGTCTCTACAGCGAAAAAATGGCGTCTTTCGGCGATGTCTCACTTTATGATCATAAAGATGCCACCGGATTCATTCGTTGCTTTACACTTCCTAACAGAGTTCGTTCAATGATGGAAAAACAGCTTGAAAACAAGTGAACTGAATTCCGATGAATTCCATGTTGTTCAGGAAAATAATGATTCGAATTTTTTCGGGAAGGATTTTTCATGAAAGAACAAACACTTTGGTCTGGCGGAAGAATAGATAGTGAAATGAATCAGGATATGATTCAATTGAACAATTCTTTATGGATCGATCAACGAATGGCGAAAGAAGATGTTCAGGGAAGTCTGGCTTGGGCAAACGCCATTTTTGAAGCCGGCGTTTTGAGCCAGTCAGAATATGATTTGATCATTTCCGGATTGAAACAAATTTCCGAAGAATTTTCGAACGACTCTTTTCAATTCCGATCTTCCGACGAAGATATTCATACAGCGGTCGAACGCAGACTGACCGAAATCATCGGACCTGCCGGCGGAAAAATCCATACCGGACGCAGTCGAAATGATCAGGTGGTTACCGATTTCCGTTTATGGATCAAAAATCATATTTCCGAAATGAAGTCGGGAATCGAAACTTTACAAAATGCGTTTCTCAGCCGAGCCGAGCAAGACATGGGAGTGATTATCCCGGGGTATACCCATTTTCAGCAAGCACAACCTATCTTGCTGAGCCATTGGTGGTTATCCCATTTTTGGGCGCTGGAACGCGATAAACAGCGATTAACGGAAGCGCAAGTACGCGCGGATGTCTCACCGCTGGGATGTGGGGCATTGGCAGGATCCACGCTTCCGATCGATCGATTCAAACTGGCAAAGGACTTGGGGTTTTCCGAACCCGCTCCCAACAGTCTGGATGCCGTATCCGACCGGGACTTTGTCTGCGATTTTTTATACGAAACGTCGATGATCGCTGTACATATGAGCCGATGCGCGGAAGCATTGATTCTCTATTCCACAACGGAATTCGGTTTTATCACGTTATCGGATCGCTATTCGACCGGATCCAGTCTGATGCCGCAAAAGAAAAATCCCGATTCACTCGAACTCATTCGGGGAAAATGTGGCAGCCAGATCGGCTTACTGCAAGCAATGCTTTCGACATTGAAAGGATTGCCCTCCGCCTATGACAAAGATCTTCAGGAAGATAAAGTCCTGTTCTTTCAATCTTGGGATAACACGTTGCTGCTGATGAAAGTATTAACCGGCGTGATCGATACACTTCATGTAAATGCCGATCGCTGCCGTCAGGCAGTTGATACCCAGGCTTTTGCAACGGACGTCGCGGATTATCTGGTAAAAAAAGGCGTTCCCTTCCGAGAAGCTCATCATATCGTCGGGAAAGTGGTAAAACGTGCCGAGACGAAGCAACTGAAACTCACTGAACTCGCCTTGGCTGATTGGAAAGAAATTTCATCTTTATTTGACAATGATTTGTTCCGGACTTTTTCGTTGGAATCAGCCGTCAATGCCCGTGCCGTCTGGGGAGGAACAGCCACCGAACAGGTTCTGAAGCAGTTGGCTTATGCCAAAAGTAAGATGAACACGATTTGATTTTGAGTTCGCATGAAAAAAAAGGATCTCTCGGATGGAACCATCGAAAGATCCTTTTTATTTTAATGGTCAGCGGGTTTCAATTTTCTATTTTGCGTAGTCCACAGCTCGCGTCTCACGTATGACTGTCACTTTGATCTGCCCCGGATATTGCATGGTTTCTTCGACTTGATGTGCGATATCGCGAGCCAAATAAGTGGCTTCCAAATCATCCACTTCTTCCGGTGTCACAATAATGCGAATTTCGCGACCTGCTTGAATCGCGTAAGAATTTTGTACGCCCTTATGAGAATTTGCGATTTCTTCCAAAGCGCGCAGCCGTTTGATATAAAGCTCAAGATCTTCTCGCCTGGCTCCCGGTCTGGCACCCGAAATCGCATCCGCTGCTTCCACTATTACCGCCTCAACACTTTCCTGATCAACCTCATGGTGGTGAGATTCGATAATATTGATCGCTTTGGGATTTACACCGTATCGTTTCGCGAATTCCGCCCCGATTTTTGCATGAGTCCCTTCGGTATTATGATCCATCGCTTTTCCGAGATCATGCAACAACGCGCCTAACCTGGCTAATTCCACATTGGCTCCCAATTCGGATGCGATTACCGATGAGAGTTTAGCGACCTCAACCGAATGAGCCAACTGATTTTGGCCGTACGAAGTCCGATATTTTAATCGACCCAGCATTTTAATAATTTCCGGATGCAAGCCGACCACACCGGCTTCGAATGCGGCTTGCTCACCCGCTTCGATGATCAGCTTCTGAACTTCCTTTTCTTCTTCATTCAATGTTTTTTCGATGTTTGCCGGATGAATCCTTCCGTCCAAAATCAACCGATCCAACGCTCGGCGAGCCACTTCCCTGCGAATCGGATCAAAACATGAAATCATCACCGCTTCCGGTGTGTCGTCCACAATGACATCCACTCCGGCAGCCTGCTCGAAAGCACGAATGTTTCGTCCGTTCCTGCCGACAATCCGCCCCTTCATTTCTTCTCCTGGGAGATTGACAATAGAGGTCGTCACTTCGCTGACCTGATCGGAAGCGATTCTTTGAATCGCGGTGGCAATGATTTCGCGGGCTTTCTTTTCACCGTCCATACGGGCTTCCTGTTCGATTTGGCGAATAATTCGAGCCATATCATTACGGGAATCTTTTTCAACCATATTTAATAACTCTTGCCGCGCCTCTTCCGTCGTCATCTGAGCGATCTTCTGAAGCTCTTCCAACTGCTTTGCAGCCATTTTATCGATCTCGTTTGAACGCTTATCAAGGTTACTTTGGCGCTTATTCAGGTTTGCTTCCCGCTGCTCCAATTTTTCGATCCGGGCATCGATTTCAGCCCGGCGTTTTTGAAGCCGATCTTCTTCGCGTGTTAATTCTCCTCGTCGCCGCTTTATCTCTGTCTCAGCTTCTTTGACGATTTGATTGGCGTTTTCCCGAGCTTCCTCTTCTATTTCTTGTGCCTTTTGATGGCTAACAAGAATGATATTCTCAGCATCAAGCTGCTGAGACTTCATAAACTTGGTGTTCAAATATCGGGTGATAAAGAAGGTTGCCGTTACCACCAGCAACAATCCGATTACAACGGCTAAGATAATAATCAGGAGACTGGATCCGTTTTCCGGCGGTCGAGTTTGCGCGGATACAGATAAGAATCCAAAGCCGTTATCTCCTAATCCTGGATAAAAATTCCCATACATAGCATTTTCCTTTATTTCAAAGTATGGAATCTTTTTCGGAATTCTGGATGTCTGCCCAAAGAGTACGCACCGTCTGATCGATTAATTCATATCCGAATCCTCTTCTTGCCAAATATGCACTCAGCTTTTTTTGGAAATTCGGTCGGTCTAACCCCTGTAATCGTTTCATGTAGCGAAGGCCACAATCCAACGCTGCCTTTTCTTCGTCCAGATCCTTCAAAGATTCACGGATATTTTCTTCGGAGACGCCTTTTCTTTTTAATTCGAGAGTAAGCATCCGCTTGCTTCTCGGACGGAACGCAGTCTGATTTTCAACCCACATCGCAGAAAAAGAATTGTCATCAATCAGATGATTCTCTTTCAATCTTTCCATAACCGATTCAATTTGGTCCGGGCTGAACCCTTTCTGAATCAGTTTTTTCTGCAGTTCACTTTCCGATTGAAGGCGGCGATTGAGTGATCTCAAAGCGCTTGATAAAGCCCGGTCTTCCTGATCGCGTTCTTGAAGTTTTTCAATTTCACTTTCTGTCAATTCCTGCCCCGTTTTCAAACCGGCGGCAGCATCCTTGGGAATTCCGAACGCAAACTTCCCGTCCAGATAGACATTGACTCTCCCGGGATTTCTCTTTTGAATTGACAACTTCGTAATCACACGTCCGTCCATATAAAAAAAGCCGTCACGACAATATTCTCTCGGACGGCTTATTTTTTTAACTGAACCGATAGGATCAAATTCTCCGAATATCGGTAAAACGTAGAAAATTTTATGAATTTTTCCCTTTACATTTCATTTCCATCAATTTCACTTTGATGATCAGGCTATAAATTCATTGCTTTCTGTTTTTATATCAGCCGTTTCCGGCTGATTTCATTTCCTAAATAAGCCGTACCATGAATATTGCACGGTAATATCCATTTTCAATTCAATATTATACCTTAAAATAAGTAATCTGTTAACTTTTATCCAAATCGGAGGAATTCTCAGGGAAAATCAATCGGTTTTAAATCATCCGAAAGGAAGTCGTAAGTTTTTTTTTATTCATCTGGGATACACTGAATAAGCCTTCTCTCCAATCCGAATTTTTTGTAGATCAAAATTCCAAACAGAATATCCGCGCGGAATAAGGCTTTTCCAATGTGACACTGAGCGTGGTTGTTCCGTCATTCCAGCAATAAGGACATGGATCGCAAGCCGGATATAAAATGTTCGCTTTGACTGAACTTCCTGCCAAAAATGAAACCGGTAAAGAGATCGTTTCCTGCTCGCTGTTCCTGCGCCAAACGGCGATATACGCATGATGGTCTGTTCTCAATCCCATACAAACCCAAGGATCGGAATATTTCGAAAGTCCCAGCGGCCAAAAAGGGAATGCCCGGCGAATATCCGGTCGAATCCGTTTATAAGTATCCAACGCTTCTTTCACCAACGCTTTCTGCTCGGAAGAAATTTGCGTAATTTGTCCGCTTTGATGAACGCGCAACATTATTGCATTCACCATATTAAAGATTACTTCCTCGCGATCATCTTCCGCCAACGGGAAAGACCAAACAGCGGCCTGTTCCGGAGTTAATACAGAAGGCGCATTGGCAGAGATCGTCGCAACCATTCGATAATTGTCCATATCACTGGTGGATTGGATACTGTGACGACTTAACATAGCATAATCCATCCGTAAACCGCCGCTTGAGCAGTTCTCGATAATCAAATCGGGATAGCGCTCAAAAATATCGTCAACCCACTGTAGATAGGCTCTCTCATGTTCCAGCAATCCGTCCCCGAAACTGTCCGCATCGACTTCCGTGCCGATGCCCGGTTCGATGTTGTAATCCATTTTGATATAGCCCACATGGTATTCGTTTACAAATCGATCGATTACTTCATTGGCAAAAGCGCGTACCTCCGGATTACGGAAATCCAATTGGAATCGGCTTCGATCATAAACCCGTTTTCCATGCCGTACAAAGAACCAATCATCCGGTACCTGTTCAGCCAAACGACAACGAACCCCCATTACTTCGATTTCCAGCCAAATTCCTGGAATCATCCCTTTAGAACGGATATAATCCATTACCTCGGTAAGTCCTCCCGGAAAACGTTCCAGACTGACCTGCCATTCTCCGACACTGTCCCACCAAAAGCCCGGAGAATACCAACCGGCATCGATACAGTAATATTCGCACCCCATTTCCGCTGCCGTATCGATTAAAGGAATTTCCTTTTCGGTTGTCGGGTTGGACCACAAGCAATGCATATAATCGTTAAAAATGATTGCAAGCTTTTCGTTATCCTCATTCGGTCGACGAATTACCCGACGGTATGAGGTCATTTCGGCAATTGCCTTTTCAAAATCCCCGGTAACGGTTCCGACTGCTACCGGAACAGAGGTAAATTTATCGCCCGGTTTTAAGACTTTACTCCAATGAGACCAGGTTTCATTGGGACCACTCAGCTGTAAATACAAATGACCGTTTTGATCGCTGATTTCCCAACGCCAGGAACCGTTATGCTCAATCTGCCAAATCAGACTGTCACCCGTCTCGGTATTTTCCAAAAATCCCATCGGGATATATTCTTTGGTCGACCAATTCCCGCTGTTCATCGCACCAATTGTTTTTGAGGAGCGGCTGATTTTTTCGGGCTGATTTAAACAAAGCCCTAACTCAGGCAGTTTGTGCTTTGTCCACTGTATTTCTCTCTGCCAAGAATTATGTGGAATCCAGAGCGTCATTTTTTCATCACGACTTTTTAGTCCTTCTTTCCCGATCCCTGTCAATGCAAAAGAGCTCACATATTCAAGCGTTTGATTTTCGGTCCCCCGATTTTCCACTTCCGTCCAACAACGCACGACGCATATACCGTCGAAAAATTGATAATGACAGGTGACTACGGTACCGGTTTCATGATCGATTAAAACAAATTCGAGTTTTCTGCCGAAAGAATTACGCATATCGGAATGATGTTGATATTTCAAACGATAGCCCGGTGCGGTTACAATAAATTTGGTGCCGTGACGTTCTTCGGGACGGTCGATTCCGGACATTTGCACTTCGACAACCCGGAATCCTGTTTTTTGACTCTCATCCAAAATCGTGTTCGGATCGAATGGCCGGGAACCGAAATGATACAGCTTCAAGGTACCGTCAGCTGCTATATCAAAATTCAAATAAATTCCATTTTCAACAAAATTCATGGGATTTTCTCTCTTTCATCAATTTCTTGAACGGAACGATCAAAATCCGTTATGGATCAGTGCAAAACAATCTACCGGAAACTCACCTTTAGAACCTTCCGGAATTACGATGGTCAGTTTAATTTTCCTCGGTCGTTCATAATACTTATCGGTCGTCCAAGAACCGATTTCGATCCATGAGCCTGCATCCGCTTTCGGTGCCGTGTATGAAACCGATTCCTCACCGGTGTCGGAAGGCAAAACGGTATTATCCAGGTAAAATTTCACAGCGGCGGTTATCCCGCCCTTACTTGCCGGCATCCATGCATATAATTTATAGTTTCCGATCGGATAGGGTTCCCTATTGGGAAATGTAATTTCGACATCCGTTTTCGGATCAAGGACCAGCTGGTAAGAATCATCCCAAGCGAGCTGCTCCTTTTGTGAAATAATATAGTCTTTACCGGTTATCTCGGCTTCCAGATCATCCCAGACATATTTCGTTCCGCTGACAGAGAGGCTGTTTAGCATGCCGAGATCCGACACACGACGCGGAACAATTAGTAATCGATCAACCGCAACAATCGTATATTCATCCCGATCCTGCCAAGAAGTAGTCACATTCAACGCTTCTGTTGAAGGTCCTACGTAATAAATACCGATGCTGCGCCAGGTATCGGCGGATTGAACCGGATCATATTGACTTGTCATAAAATCAACATGCTGTGATCCCGTCAGAGGAGTCAACAATTGATCTCCCAAGCTTACGGCAAAATCCAACGAACCGCCCGAGCTGTACATGGTATCCATCGTATATATTTCGTACAACCCTTCCCGAAGAGGCTGATCCATAAACCAACGGATCCAACCACTTGAATAAGTCGCAAACCATTTTTCGGTATAGGTGGATTTTCCCAAATCGGAAGCAATCTTTTCGGAACTCGTCCAAGTGACATCATCCAAAGGCGGATTGACCTCCGCGTTTTTGTCCGCATGAAGAACGATGACACCGTCGGGAGAATCGGGAACGGCCGGATCGATCGATTTCCCATCCGCAATCCAATATTCGGAAAGAGGCCCGGGCGTTTCGGTCGGTGACAATGTCGGAGTATTGGAAGCCAAAGGAGTAATCGTCGGTGTGGAAATCAGCGTAGGCGAAGGGGTAACCGGAGTCGGCGTTTTGGTCGGCCAAAATGTCATACTGTTTCGAATTCGCGGAGCAAATAACCAACCCATATAAATCAAAATAAAAGCGGAAAGAATCATAGTAAATATCCGGCCGAATTCATCCATTCGATCCTTTTTCGGTCCCGGTTTTTTCTTGGGATTGTTATTGAGCGAAGGGTTCGTCGAATTTTGTTTTTGCGGATTCGAATATTGCCGATTCGGCGGATATCCCGAAACCTGGTCGTTGGGCTGCCATGTCCAATTTCCCGGATTGCCGGCTGGAGGATACGGATATCCTGACGGGTTCGGTTTCCCTTGGTTATGATTCGGATGTTTTGGATCGGATTGAGGTTGATTCGGATTCGGCATCTTTTGAATTTTTTCTCGTTTTTTTCTTATAAATCATATCAAGAATATGTTTTTCATTCAGATTCCCGATAAGGATCAAAATGTAATTATATCAATGAACTGGTTATAATTCTCCACTATGAAGCATTCGTTGAAGCATTCGTTGCGATTCTTGATTCCTTCCGGATTGATATCAGCCGCCGCTACGCTCGGACTTTATCAAATGCTGCCGTTGATGCATTTCAATACAAAACTTACGGCTTTGTTGATCGGTTTTTTCTTAGCCGGTACATTTTTTCTTTTCTTTTTCATTCGATTTCTTGAAAAAAAAATATCGATTAATCATAAAGTGATCGGCGTTTTTATTGTTGTTTCCGTATTTTTATCGATTCTGATTACTTTCCTTTTTCATTTGAGTCTTCCACAAAAAGAAATTGTTTTACCGAATCGAAAAATTCATATCGATGTCTTCCCGGATCAGGCTTTGGCTGATAAAACCAAAATTCAATTCCTCTCTCTCTATAATGGGTACAGGGGAATTTCTTTATCAGACTTTTCGACATACGGAGATTGGAAAAGGGAAAATGATCAGTTGGTACTCGAGAATTTTCAAAACGGCGATGCACTCGAATTCAAAGGGAAAGCGGGTAGAAACATTAATCTTTATTTTATGGTCGGTCCCCAGTCCGGAAAGATCCGGATCGATTGGGGAGACGGATCGTCGGAATCCTATGATCTGTCAAGCCCGGTGAACGAAGAAGATTCTCTCCGAATTTCTCATGATTACGGTCCATCCGCCGGAAGGTTAGAATTATTCAACTTTTTGATCAATTTATTTTCCGTAGTCGCTTTCATATTCGCTTTGGTGATGCTTTATTGGTTATTGATTTACGCATTCGTCCGGAAACGTACAAAAGCGTTTAAAACCGCGTTCATCATCATTTCTCTCTCTACGGTACTGATACGTGCGGTTAGTGTATACACTTTCCCATTGGGATGGGATGAGGGAACATATTCACGGGCCGCTATGCGCTATGCCGACAAAGCTCTTTCTTTTCAATGGAAAGAAATCCCCTCAATTACCTATAATCATGAACATCCGGCTTTGGTCAAATTGACATTTGCCATTCCCGTTATTCTGGACGGACGTCCTTATTATCAGCGATTCGGTTTAAATACCCGAAACAATGCTATGTTGGGAAAAGAGGATTACACAATTTTTACGGGGCGAATAGTCAGTGCCGTTTTCAGTCTCTGGACAGTTCAAGTATTGGCTGTCATGATCCACCCTTTCGCCGCTTTTTTCTTTATGATCCATTCTCTGGCGGAAGAATTCGGAGCACAAGCCAGATTAGAAGCTATGCCGATGCTTTTTTCTTTCCTGAGTATTTGGTTTTTCAGTCAATTCCTAAAAGGAACGGAACTCCGTCAGAAAAAAGGAAATTTGAAATGGTTAATACTTTCCGCTCTGTTTCTCGGAATGACAGCAGCATCCAAGATTATTTATTGTGTAATTGCTTTCGCCATCCTGGCAGCCGCAATTGAGAGCGGAGTTCGTCAACGTGATATATGGAAAGAATTGTTCGGCTCACTCGTGCTCTTCGGAATTATCGCTCTCGGTAGTTTCTTTATTTTTAATCCTTCTGTTTGGTACGATCCGATCGGCAGAATTTCAATGATGATCGGTTTTCATGAAAATTACCAAGTGAAAGCGAGTGATATTTATCCATGGTGGCAACCGATAGTCTGGGTCTCCCGATCCGTCGCTCATCATTCCGATAAGTTTTTCTCCAAAAGTCCTTTAGGAAAAAGTCCCGAACACTTTTTTTTCTCCGCTGACGAATTGATTTTCATTTTGGCATGTATCGGATTTTTCAAGATTCCGAGAGAATATCGAATTTATTTTTATTGGTTTATATTCGGGCTTTTCTTCCTTTTTATTTGGGGAACCAAATGGGTTCAATATGCTTGTGTCGTTACCGCTCCGCTATGCATCGCAGCTTATCTCGGGTCAAAGAAGGTTTCGGTTTGGCTGAACCGAATTAATCCGTAATGATCCGATGTGGAAGAATAAGTGACGATGTCGTATTTGAAAATAAAAGTTAATTGGCTTGTAAACGTTTACATGATAAAATGATCGATATATTTTTCATTACCATTGACAATTGAGGTAACCTTATGGCAAATATCACAAAAGAAGACGCTTTGACTTATCATCAACTGAACGGAGTCCCCGGCAAAATATCGGTGGTCCCATCAAAACCGCTTGAGACATTTATTGATTTGAGCCTTGCTTATACTCCAGGGGTTGCTTTTCCGGTGCTTGAAATCGCCGAAAAACCGGAAACGGTTTATGACTACACCGATAAAGGGAATCTCGTAGCTGTAATTTCAAACGGTACCGCTATTTTAGGGCTGGGGAATCGCGGATCCTTAGCTTCCAAACCTGTGATGGAAGGTAAGGGTGTTCTGTTCAAGAAATTCGCCGATATAGATGTCTTTGACATCGAAGTCGATACAACGGATAAAGAACGGTTTATTGATACCGTAGCAGCCATCGGCAATACTTTCGGGGGAATCAATCTAGAAGATATCAAAGCACCGGAATGTTTTGAAATCGAACAGCGCCTCCAGCAAATGCTGAGTATTCCGGTTTTCCATGACGACCAACACGGTACGGCCATCATTCTGGGAGCTGCCTTGTTGAATGCGTTGGAAATCGTCAACAAAAAGATCGAAAGGGTTAAAATCGTCATAAACGGTGCCGGGGCAGCCGGAATTTCCTGCGCCCGCCATTTAATTCGTTTGGGTGTCAAACGCGAAAATCTTTTCTTATGTGATTCGACGGGCTTGGTCTATAGAGGCCGCCAAGATCATATGAATCCGCAAAAAGAAGAATTTGCCAACGGCGATCATCCGGCGAAACTTGACGAAGTAATTCAAGACGCTGATGTGTTTTGCGGCCTTTCCACGGCGGATGTTTTAACAGGCGAAATGATTAAGACCATGGCAAAAGATCCCTGTATTTTCGGGATGGCGAATCCCAATCCGGAAATAAAATATGAGATAGCTCGGGAAGCCAGACCGGATGCGATTATCGCAACCGGTCGTTCCGATTATCCCAATCAAATTAATAATGTACTGGGTTTCCCTTATATTTTTCGGGGTGCACTGGACGTCCGCGCTTCCAAGATCAACGAAGAAATGAAATTAGCCGCATCCTATGCTTTGGCAGAACTGGCTCATCTTCCAGTGCCGGATTATGTCTTGAAAGCTTATGAGATTCCATCTTTGGAGTTCGGCCGCGATTATATCGTTCCCAAGGCTTTTGATAAACGGGCGAAATGGAAGGTTTCGGCGGCTATTGCCGAAGCGGCAATGAAATCCGGTGTCGCCGGAATTCAAATTGATATTGAGGCTTATCAAAAGAGACTTGGAAAATAATTTTATTCTCTAAAAACTGATCGGAATTCTTGCCCAAAGAAAAATTGCATCCTCTGATGGATCACTGAATCGGGGATGCGATGTTTTTTAAAAGATTGCAGTTCTCATCATGATCCCCATCCGATAAAAAACATTTCGACAGGTTTTTTAAGATATCCCACAAACAAGTTTTTAATCAGGCTGATGTTTTTCAGTATAATTGAGAAATACGGAGCACCATGGACCAAACTGATCAGACGAATCGAGAACAAGAGCAGCCGAGACAAAAAAAACATTCCCTTGTCCTTGCGACAGTTGTTATTTTTATCGCTTTCGCAGTCCTAGCCTCTTTAATGATATATTTCAGCCGTGATCACCCCGCGGGAGTAATCAAAACAGCGAACTATCTTGTAGCGATTATTTTCTTCGTATTGTTTGTTATCAGCATCGGATTGACTTTTATAATCGTTAAAGTGATTCAGCGGGTCGACTATTGGCTCGGAACATTGCCTCAGTTCACCAAACAAGCAAATCTACAGATCGAATCATTGAGATCAAAAGTGGCAGGAATGTCGGATGATATCACAGAGCCGATCATTACAGCGGAAGCAAAGTTCAGAGCTCTTCATGACCTTTTTAAAACCAAAAAACCTCGGAGTTAGATCATTATGAGTGATAAAAATTGGAAACGCAACACGCTGCTAATAGGTGCCGGCATCGGTTTAATAGCCGGTTTGCTTTCGGCCTATCTTCGAATTCGAAAAGCGGAATCAAACAACGAAATCATAACATTTAAAGCAAAAGATACGGCAAAAATCGGCACGGCTGTATTTGATTTTATGAAAAAATTCCTCTGAGAATGCCCATCTCCCCTTATCTACCCATCGTAGTAGTCGGGACATTAAGAAGAGATTTTGTAATTCCTCCGGGTGGCAAGCCTCTCAATGATATTCCGGGTGGGCATCTGTTGCATACCGCCGTCCATTTGCATCACTGGGAAAATCGAATCGGCTTAATTTCCCGCATCGGACCCGATCTTCCGCAAGAATGGTTGGATCATTTGACCGAATTAGGCATGGATGTTCACGGGATTAAACGGACCGCTTTACCGATTGAACATCGTTTTTTTATCCGATATGACGGAAATTATCAGAAATCCACCCTTTATCCTTTAGCTCAGTATGCAAACGAAGGTTTGCCCTTTCCGAAAGAGTTATTAGGATATAACGTTCAAACGAATAAAATCGACAGTATGAACGCTAAAACCGATGAAACTATCATCGCCAGAGATATTCCCGAAAATTATCTGGAATCCACTTTTATTCATCTTTGTCCGATGGATTATATGACGCACAATTTGCTGACACAGCACTTTGCACAATTCGGTCCTAAACGGATAACTTTAAGAGCCGGAAAAGGGTATATGGTGCCGCAATTTTGGCATGCGATTCCGTTATTGGTTAACAGCTTGACTGCTTTTATTACCTCGATTTCCAGTCTGAAAAGCTTGTTTTCCGAGACAAGAGAAACGGATATCTGGAAAATGGCAAAAATCATTTCCGAATGGGGACCCGAGTATGTCATAATCGAGCAAGATAATTTCTCAAACTTGCTGTGGGACAGAAATCATCAGGCACGGTATCGGTTGGGACCTTATCAAAACAAGGTTGTTAATCTGATCGGTGTTCATGATGCATTTTGCGGAGGATTTATCGGCGAACTGAAAAAAACCTATGATCCGGTTAAAGCATTGATCGCCGGCAATGTCACATCTTCCATCGCTATGGTAGCCAATCATCCTTTTTACGCATTGGATACAATCCCGGGATTACATGAAGCACGGGCTGATTATTTATATAGTAAACTTGAATTACTATAAAGATTTTCAAATTTATTATCAGTTTCTCAATTGAAACCGGCGGAATGATATTCCCATAGATCCGAAAATGAAATCTTTATTGGCTTGATGAATAGATCATGAACACTTTTGCATAATTTGCATTAAAATAACCAATACTATTGGCAGAAGGAGAACAAAATGAATCGTTTAGGGAAATTTATTACCGGAGCCGCGATCGGCGGATTAATTGGCATCGGGGCGATTTTGCTTTTTGCTCCTGACAAGAGAGATGAATGGTTTGATGAAATTCAGGAAAAAACCCAAGATATCCTTGTCGAATTTAATCGGGCGGCTCAAGAATATAAAGAAGAAATGGAAGAAGACTTGAAAGCCCGCAAAGGTGCTTAATATTATTTTCCGCAGATAAAATAACGGATCATGATCTGTTTTTGAAACGATTCATGGTCCGTTTCTTTTTCCCGAGTTTTACAGTTGGGAAAAAATAAAAACGCTCTAAATACACCGATATTACGGGTAAAAAGAGCGTTCATTTTATTCGGGAAAAGTATATCTACCAGCGCATAATGTCTCCGATCGTTCCGAAAGTTGGAATTTCCGGAATGGACAAGGCTTTAAGGATGGTCGAGAAATCCTCGTTGGATTGATTCTTGATATAAATAGCCTTTCTGTTTTTCCCCAAGTCGGGAAGCGTCGTCACATTGGCTGAACGAAGGGCATCCTGAATCTTCTCGGTGGAAACAGATAATCCTCTCTCGCTGAGCAAGTATTCCAGATACCGCTGAATGACCAATGCGAGATAGCAAATAACAAAATGACCTTGGACACTGGTGGGTTTCTTCACAAAAATCGGTCGAGCCTCGAGATCCGTCTTCAAAACTCGGAAGCTTTCCTCAATCTTCCATAAACCGCTATAGATGTCGAGAACCTGTTCAT